>JAESGS010000017.1_pt1 | contig 693009 bp, 577 predicted proteins | sample 9269761 | NCBI WGS metagenome assembly JAESGS01 (sample SAMN15741799, study PRJNA653493) | algae metagenome | isolation source: Cyanosarcina radialis HA8281-LM2 and co-occurring heterotrophs from damp... | place: USA: Makauwahi cave, Hawaii | collected 2011-01-06 | reverse complement strand
ACCTGAAGGCTGCTTAGACACATGAAAGCTCTCACTCTTTTTCACTTAAAAATCAAATCTATTGGCAGATCACTGGATTCTCAAAGAACTATTTTTGCTTTGCAAACATAGGAGATACATGTTAGAACTGTCTTAGTCATGCATCTGATACTCAACTGCAACGGAAACTAATTTTTGGCTGTCAAAAAAAGATATCTGTCATTAAAATTTTACTTATGAGAAGAGTCGTTCCATTTTTCAGTGCTTTAATTTTCCTGTTAAGCGCCTGTAAGAAAGTGAATAAACAACAGGAAGAACTTACCGGTGAAGCCATTGTAACGGTCAAATTAATAGACGCCTTGTGTTCTTCCGTTATTCTGCAAATTCAGGAGGATTCTCTTAAAAAATTCGGAGAACAGCAATTTCATTACAAAGGAAAAACCTATGATGGTATCTTTTCCTCCAGCATAAATTGCCCCGTATATAGTCAGCCAGCCGTTCTGGCAGCCAGCGGAAGTTTAAACGAAGCAACTTCTTTTAAGGTCCTCCTTTCCAAAACAACACCTGAACCTTCGAACTGTGAAATGGTAACCTGCCAGGCAGTACTAAGTAATATGCCTGGCACTTTCTACTATGTATACCCAATTCGTTAGGTGGGAAGGGAAATTGTATTTTTACAGCATGCATACCGGAACCCGATATACACCGCTGGAGTTTTTTAAATGGACAAGAAGGGATACTTATTGGATGATTTTGTTAGCAGCCATTCCTACTATTTCATATGCTGTAGGCGGACGGTTTATTGCCTTGCCCTGGCAACCTATTGCGATACTGGGTACCGCGGTGGCGTTTATAGTGGGATTTAAAAATAATGCCAGTTATAACCGAATTTGGGAAGCCCGACAGATATATGGCGCCATTATTAATGACAGCAGGAGTTTTGCCTATACTCTTCGGGATGCACTTGGAGGGAAGTCCTCACCCATCGTTCAGCGTATATTTTATCGGCATTTCGCCTGGTTGACTGCCCTTCGTTATCAATTGAGGGAACCTCGTCCATGGGAAAATATGCAGCGGGAAAATAACCGGGAATTTCAGGGAGATCATTATCAGATTCCGGAAAAACAGGTAACATTGGACCAATCTCTCCAACCCTATCTGAGCCAGCAGGAGTTGAACTATATACTGAGTAAAAAAAACAAAGCCACGCAGCTTAGTGCACTGCAATCGGAGGAATTGGCGCAGCTTCGTTCCATCAATTCCATCAATGATTTTCAATGGACCCAATTGCAACAACGCCTAACTTTATTAACCGACCATCAGGGCAAGGCGGAGCGAATAAAAAACTTTCCTTATCCCAGGAATTTTGCCTCCATAGCCACTTATTTACTGATGATTTTTGTTGTATTGGTACCTTTCGGTGCGCTTCGCGATTTTGAAACATTGGGTAAAGAAACCATTCTGGAAGGGTATACGATTTGGCTGAATATTCCTTTTTCTGTGTTAGTAACATGGGCATTCCATACGCTCGATACTGTCGGCGAAAGTTCGGTAAATCCATTTGAAGGAAGTGCGAATGATGTTCCGATTACGCAGATCAGCCGTGTCATCGAAATTGATATGAGAGATATGCTGGATGAAACCAATTTACCCGATCCCATCCAGGCTCAAAATAATATTCTACTTTAGGTGTCAGACAGGTGTTAGGACTGTGTTAGGACGATGTTAGAGATGTGTCAGATAAATGTTAGAACGCTCATTGTTATGTGTCTCACTAGTGTCTGATACCTGTCTCACTGGTGTCTGACGTCTTTCCTTTCACTTCCACCATTCAGCGTACAGCTGGTCCGCCCGATTGATGTGAACGAGTTCACCTATTTTGGGAGTAAGCAAACTAATGCCATAGCTTGCATTGAGCCGACTGATCTCCTTCAGCGGCTCATCCCAACTGTGGGGTGCCAGAGAAAATTTGGAAGAGTGCACCGGTATTACCTGCTTCGCATTTAAATCTTTCGCTGCTTTCAATACCTCTTCCGGCAAACAATGGATCGCCTGCCAGGCCAAATTATATTGACCATTTTCAAGTATTGCCAAATCAATCGAACCAAATCGTTTCCCGATTGCAGCAAAATGTGTATCATAGCCGCTATCGCCGCCGAGAAAAATCTTCTTCGATTCGGTTTCCAGTAAAAAGGATAACCAAAGCGTTGTATTGCGACTAAAAGTCCGCCCACTGAAATGCCTCGCAGGAAGCGCATGCAGCTGAACCCCTTTCTCCAACTCAATAGAATCATCCCAATCCAGTTCAATCAATTGATTCGGATCATACCCCCAATGCTCAAAATGTGCCCCTACCCCCAAACCCATTACCGCTTTTTTAACTTTAGCCTGCAAAGATTTAATCGTGCTAAAATCCAGGTGATCGTAGTGATCATGACTGATCAATAAATAATCCAAAGCCGGAATATCATCCACCTGATACCCATTCGAACCTGCAAATGCTTTGGTGGTACCGGGAATCGGGGATGCATTTCCACTAAATACCGGATCCACCAAAATCTTCAATCCATCTACCTGTAGATAATAAGAAGAATGCCCAAACCAAACCAATAAATTGCTGTCTGCCGGCAACGCATGTAAATCCGTTTTGACCGATGGCATGGTAAGTGTTGGAATCTTATTTGGAACTTTTTTAAACACAAAATCATATAATACTCCACTCATTGAATAGCCTTCCGTTAATGTAGGTGTGAAACTGAGATTCTGAAATTTACCATCCCGGTAATTTCTGGACAACTTCATCCTTTCAAGCCGTTTTCCATCGGGCGATTTCCCGAAAACAGGCTGCTGCAAATAGATCACACTAATTACCACCAACACTGCAATAATCGAAAATAATAGTATCATGGTTCTTTTTAAAATACGTAAAAGTTTACTGGTAAAAGATCGTCCAGGAGGACTGGATTGAACATTCATTCCAATTATTTATTAAATTTTTTTCATTCCTTGATAGCATCCCAAACCATACGCAATTGAAATTTCATCAACTCTTCCCGCTTGTTCTTTGGTTGGGATTGCAACCATCGCACATAAGTAGTAATCGTTCCTGCTAAAAACTGCAGGAGCGATTCCAATTCCATCTCTTTGATTATTCCATCTTTCTGCCCCTGCATCAGTAAATTTATCACGGGAAGAAAATTAGCCTTCCCCATCTCCCGGGTTTCCTCCGTTATGATCGGCGAACTATGGAACTGATCCATGAAAGCAAAGCTGTACGGATATTTCAGGTAAAAGTCAACAAAAACTGCATAGAACTGAAAAAACCGGCTTTTTAGCGATTTACTTTCATCCTGCGATGCTCCCAATAAATTAAATTCAGTTCCTTTTATGTGCAAATAAATTGCATTGATCAGCGCTTCTTTTGTGGGGAAATAATTATAGATCGTACCCATCCCTGTATTAGCCGCTTTGGCAATAGCAGACATCGGTGTGGCCTGCACCCCTTTTTCAGTGAGCAGTTTCATCGCAGCCAATAGGATCTGTTCTTTTTTATCCACGAAGCAAAATTAGATAAAATGGAATATTCATTCCAAATTAATTTATAGTCTTAATTATTAAATCATCCAATAAAACCCGTTCCGCCCCGGTATTAAGCAATTTCACTTTCACTATTTTGGTGTTGATTCCCTGCTCTCCCCCGGTTTGAAATCGGAAGCCACCCTGTTTGAACGCAGTAGAATTTATTATCCGGGTTTCCAAAAACCGATCCTCCGCTTCGCCAAGCACCGGTTTTCTTGTCGAAATTTCAAGTTCCAGTTTCCCCTTTCCTTTTGCCCAATACCCAAACTCATAAGCAGTTGAATGTTCCAGATAGATATACTGATACATTTCCGCACCGGGTTCCAGCACGAATCCATTCCGGCCAGATCTTGCAGCCTTCTCCGCAGCAACGGCAGTTCCCTCCCAGGGCAATAATTGCTCGCTGTATTCTCCTCCTCCGTTTGGTAATTCATTGCCCTCTTCCAACGGCCATCCATAGCCGCGGATATAATCGATTTCCATCGATACCGATCCGCCTCCACCATAACTTCCCAATAAAACATTCATAAAATGATTGGGTGCAAAAATCCTGGAAGTATCATCATAGGCTTTGATCAGCTTTCCATTTATATAATGTTTCAATGTTGTGGGTGTCCACAACATGCCATGCACCACCCATTGATCTACATGCTGAAATCCCTGTGCTATATGTGTAGCCAGATTATGTTGAAATTTTCCTGCCGCATCTACTTTACCATGTAAGACAAACTGTGCATTCAAATATTCGAATACATCAATTTCAAATACCTGTCCAGCCGGACGAATACCTTGCACACCATTCAACGATGTTCCCTGTTCCAGGTAATACCGAAGATCAGGCCCGGGTGAATCAAACCAGAATGCCGTATTCAATCCCCTTGGCTTACCGGTACTGCTTCTTTTTACCCGCACTTCAAAATAACCGCCTCTGCTATTGTCCAGCAGATTTTCGCCTGTTACCCAATCATAGGTTTGAATGGAAGAGATCTTTTTATCATTTTTCCGGTCATAAATTGCTGCCGGTAAAGAATCATTGGTGAATAAAGTAATGGTTGATCCATTCATCCTGTATGCCGGCTGAGCCAACGTATTGTTTTTTAATTCAGCAAGGTTTACCTGATACAAATAATCAATGGTTGAGTAATAATTGGTTGACCATTTGTTCCTATTCAGTAACGCATCATTAAACTCATCCTGCCAGAATATTTTCATTCCGCGCGGAACCGCAGCCGAACTCATCACATCATTTGCTGAAGTCTCCCGAACATCCAATCGCCATTCTAAATCCGTTTTAGTACTTCCTTTAAGCAGCTTCGATTGACCATTCCCTTTTTTACTTTTAACCCAAATAAAATAATCAGTAGAAGACTTAACTCCCTCAATATAGAATCGTTTTTCAGAACTTCTGACAATTGCCTGGGGTTGTTCAGGTTGCACCGCATACACAGACCAATAAATCTCCAGCTCCTGCTCCTTTTCAAAGCAATTTCCCCATTCCATCCTGATCCAGTTCCGGGTTCCCAATAAATCAAGTTCACAGGAAAATGATTTCACATCCACAGTTCCCGCCAAAACTGAATCAACAAAAAACAACGCAACACAAAAACTTACTACTTTAAAAATGCAGGTAAAATTCATTTTAAATCGATTAATCTGTACGCAGATAAATTCTTCTACACGGAAATGTACCAAAGAATTAATCCCTCATTAAGATCAATCGATTGTGTATATTAAAAGAAAATCGGAAACAAAAATGTCACTATGATCGTCCAGATAAAATAAACAGGTAAATACAGCGCGATGGCATTACTAACACTGGTAAAATCTGCTTTTTTCCGAACAACCCCAAAGAGTTGCATCGTAACAATTACCAGATTCAGCAGGATCAGTATATTGCCTCCCAGCACAGCCGCACGGTTTGGTGTTATTCCCCATTCTGCAATCCGAAAAAGAATTGCTGATAACGCAATACCATTTACAATTATAGTGATGGCAGCCAATAAAAACAGGATCCATGTTTCAATCCCTGATTTGTTCGATCTCGAATTCTCTGCAACAGAAAAAAACAGAATAGCCATCACCCCTATCAGCAATCCATTAAACATCAGCAGGAATTCCCGATCATTATAAGGGTCTTTTCCGGAATATAAAATTGCACCCAGATAAATTACAAGCATCACCAATACCAATGGACTAAATATACGTGCAATAACGGGAGATACCCTGCCCACCAGTTGCGGATTGGTCTGGATCAGCCAGGTCGCCAGAATTGGTGCAGCAGGTAAACAACTCACCACAATATTCTTAAAATAAAATTCTTCAATATTAAATCCGATCAGTGAAAACAATCCAATGGTTACTCCGGTTAGAATACCTCCCGCAATCAGAATAAGGGTGGTCATTACCACCAGATCACCATTGTACCGAAGGAAATCCAACCGGTTTTCTGCAGGCCCCATTTTCCCGCCAATAAAGGTAAATCCAAGCAGGGACCAAAGAAACAAAACCATATGTATGGAAGACAGCACCACCGTATCAGTAGAACTGGTGCCTGGCAACCAATTAATAAATACAAGGGAGGCAATTAATGAAATGGATAACCCAACAACGGAACGTCTCGATAACTGTCGCTTCCAGCCGAAAAACAGGATCAGTGCCGGAAAAACAATGAATCCCAGATTGCGGGAATAATAAAACTCTTCCTCTATTGAAAAAATATCCGGAATCCTGGCCAGAAATCCGGCCAATACCGCCAGTAACAGAATCCGGATCAGGTCCTTACTATTCACCCAATCCCCTTCTTCTTTAGTAAATGACAAGCGGGCATTCCAGAAAGAAACCAGGTTTCGGTCCATCTGGTTCAAATCCAGCTCGCTAAAAGCTTTCTTAAAACCAGATTTATTATTCCGGTACATTTTCTCCAGTTGTTCAGGCTGATTGATATTAGCCAGGATTTCAGCTTTCATATTAAAATACTGTTTTTAAAAGCACTTTGTAATTCAAAGCTAAATCAAGAATCTGATATTTGCAAGTCCTTCCAAAAAAAAACCTGCAAACCGGGCAATTCCGGCTTGCAGGCAGCTATTTAACTTAGGTAAATCAGTCTTTAAGAATCCACATCAATTCATTCACATTATCGTTTCCACCATACTGAGACTGGATAGCCGCATCCAGGTTCGTATTATTATAACTCAGCTCATTGGATGGATACAGCCAGCGAACCGGAAATTTATCTGAGGGAATATTCAGGTTGGTACCCGGATTCAGCACAAAATCAGGATAGCCTGTTCTGCGGTGTTCATACCAGGCCAGATTATTGGAGCCCTGTAAAAAGCCGGCAATGTATTTCTGCAGAATAATCTGCTTCAGCTGCTCCTCCATAGTTCCTGCCAACGCAACACCTGCACTTGTTGGATACGCTGTAATATAGGCCTCATCCATTTTCATATTGTGGTGATAATCTGCAATATCAGGGGTGAAATTAGCCGTAAACTTCATCGCATCCTTTATGCCTGCTGCATAGTATTCCTGTGCTGTTCCGGTATTGATCCATCCTCTCAAACTTGCCTCTGCGAGTATGAACTGCAATTCAGCAAAACTGAACATACTAACCGGCTCTGCATTTACCAGATTGGTGTAGCGGTTATTGAAATCAGAATAATCTTTGGAATTCCGCATGATCTGCAGGGAAGAAAAGGTGTTGGATGGTTCAGCGCCAATATACGCATCCCAATCACTGGCTGTTTTACCCGCGGCCACCTGCACCGGTGATGGTTTGGCATAGTAAAATAAGCGACGATCTTCCAGTGCTTTCAATGGATTTAACAATGTTGCACTCAACATGGTATAATTGGAACGCACATTGGGATTAGACCCCGCAGGCACATCCGACCAGGGATAGTTTTGTCCGGCTGTTGCATTATAAGCCAGGGCAAAATTATCGGAGAAACTCCGCATCAGGGGACGGTTCTGCACTATGTCCTTAAACCGATTGATTACATTCAGTTCAGCATCAGCCGTTTTACGATGCAACTGCATCAGTACATGTAACTGAAAACTATTTACCAATCTTCTCCAATTATCTGTTTTACCGGCATAAATCGGATCACCGGAAAAATTAGAACCCTGCGCCAATAACTGATCCGCCTGATCCAACTCATTCAGGATACCGATAAACACTTCCCGCTGCGAATCATACGCAGGCTGAATAATACTTTCCGATTCGCCTTTGATTGCCTGCAGATAAGGTATATCACCAACCTGCATGGTGGTGTAGAAAAACTGCCAGGCCCTGATAAAATACCCCAGTCCTTCATAGGATTTACGCACTGCATCATCCGGAGCCGCAGTAACCATCGGGGTAACATTTCGAAGAAGAGGCAATCTGTTAAAATTGGTCCTTCCGAATTTATTAAACTGATTGTTCTCCTGCCCCTCACCCCAGGTCAGGTATTTTCCCAACAGATAAGGCTGCATGAATGCCTTGGTGGTATTGATATCCGATCTTGTAATATTCAGGATCATATTGGTTGCCAGCATAGCTGAACTTACCTGCGTAGCCTGATTGGGATTCGTATTGATTTCATCAAATTTGGAGCAGCCAGCCAAACTGAATGCGGCTGCCAGATATACCATGGATTTTTTTATAGTAGTTGTCATACCGGTAAATTTTAGTGATGATCAGAATCCGAATTTGAAATTGATACCGATCATTCTTTGTGATGGAGAGTTCAGGTTTTCTGTATCCACATCGGGATCAGAAAATTTAAAATTGGAAAACAGGAATACATTCTGTGCCGTAATAGCTACTGATGCTGATTTAATGCCGGATTTTCCCAGTACTCTTGTTGGAATCCGATACCCGGCTGAAATCTCACGAAGTTTTACAAATGATTTTTTCTGAATCCCAAAATCTCCGCCTCTGAACTGTTGCGCATATGCCTGATAGGAAACTTCTTTATCATTGGGACCATATTTCCGGCTATCGCTTATAATGTTTCCAAAATTGTCATACACGACTTCACCACTAATTACCTGTACACCCTGACCAACATAATTAGTCAACCCATTCACCACTTCATCATAGCGGTATTGGTTGTCCGATTCCGGATTGGTACCGGTGTCCCACATTTTATCATATACATAATTATACATGAGTCCGCCAATTCTTCCATCCACATTCAAACCAAACTGAAAATTCTTCCAGCGTACGGTATTGATCCAGCCGAAGCTGAAAGCAGGATCAGAAAACCCGTATTTTTTCACATAATCACTTTCTCTGGGATATCCATTGTTGTGAATTACATTCCCGGCATTATCGCGCAGCCAGTAATAATCGAGATAGGTATCCAGACGTTCTCCTTTTTTAACCCAGGGGTTTTTAGAGGAATAAACAGAATCCAGGTCTACATAAAAACGATGCTGGTTCGACCAGTTGACGGTAGTATTCCATTCCAGGTCCTTTGTTTTAACAACACTTGCACCCACGGTTATTTCCAAACCTTTCCGCACATAGGTTTCATCCGTATTTACGAGCGTCGTATTAAAGCCGGAAGAACCGGGAATATTAACTGATACCTGACGATTATAATAGTACTTGTTGAAATAAGCAACATCTATTTGCAAACGCTTTCCAAACAGATAAGCAGCTGTTCCAATTTCCCAGGTTCTGTGCGAGCTTGGCATTAAATCCGGACTACCCAATAAATTACCGGGATAGGATCCGGAGTTCATGGTATTCCAGGCAGAGTTGGTGGTGGTGTACAACCGATTGATGGCATATACATCAGCAGGCGTCTTAAAGGTAGCCCAGGATGCACGCAGTTTCAGCATATTAATCTGACGTGGCATATCAATCAACTCAGACAATACCACACTGGATCCTATAGATGGATAAAAATAATCGCGGTTTGATTTTGGCTGAGCCGAGTTCCAGTCATTTCTTCCGGTAAAATCAATAAAGACAGCATCTTTCCAGCCAACAGATGCTTTCCCATATAAACTGTTCACCTGACGGCGGCGGAACATTGGGCTGATTGTTGGAGGCTCCACGGATCCATTAAGAGAAAAATAGGTTGGCGATGTCAATCCGTTTCTTGTGCTCGCATCCAGACTTTCATCTTCCCAATAATAGATGGTTCCACCAGCGAGCAGATCAAAATTCCAGTCCCCTTTCTTTTTGGTATAACTCAACATCAGGTCATCGTTGGTGCTCCATCCCCAGTCTTTACTGATGCTATAACGGCCACGTGCATTCCATCCGCCTCTGGTTGAATAAATATTGGCAGTAGGGTTTGTCCAGGTTTCTTTATTGCTGTACACATCGTACCCCACACGAAGAATCAGTTTGAGATCGTTCGTAATTTTATAATTCGCCGTCAAACTACCATTGATGGTATTCTGCAGAATGCTCTGGAGTTTTTCATTCGCAATCAAATAGGGATTATCATACCAGGCTGTGTACATCCAGTTCTGGGTCTGATTGGGAGTTTTCCAATAATCTTTATAATCGCGGATATCATATTCCGGACCGGTCCACATCATCAATTGATAGAGATACCCCTGGTTGCCATAACCACTTCCCCAGATCTGCGGAGAATTTCTACGACTGATCCCCATATGGCTTTCAAGTGTAAAGCGTTCTCCTGCTTTTACTTCACCGCCAAGGGTAATATTGAACATATTGGTTTTGGCATTCGGAAATTGTCCTTTGTTATATATATGATTGATGGATGCCCGGAAGCTGCCATTCTCCCCTCTCTGTGAAATGCTTAAGTTATTATTGGTGATCAAACCAAGCTGCATGAAATTTTTCAGATTGTCCTTGCCTTTAGAAAGCAGCGGACGATCATCTTCAAACTGTTTCGTAACCGGATTCCAGTCGCGGGCGGTATTACCGGCATTGAGGCGCGGGCCCCATACATAATCATTTCCCAAACTTCCATTGTCTCCACGTCCATAATTGCCCTGCACTTCCGGGATGGCAAGGAAACCGGTTTGCAACATGGTATTGCTATTAATATCAACTGAAAGCCCTTTGGATGCTGCACCTTTTTTGGTGGTGATCAGCAATACACCACCGGACGCTCTTGAGCCATATAGCGCTGAGGCGGTAGGTCCTTTCAATACATCCAGGCTTTCAATATCATCGGTGGGGATATCACGCAGGGTTAAATTACCATAAGGAACACCATCAATTACCAGGAGAGCATCTTCCCCTCTCAATTCAATAGTCGGACGCGCAAAAAATTCGGTGGAGTTTTTGATAACGAGGCCGGCAACCTGACCAGTAAGAGAGGTACCCAGATCCACACCTTTAACCGTTTGAACTTTTTCTCCGGTTACCCGCTGCACCGCATAACCAAGTGCTTTTTCAGAGCGTTTGATACCGAGTGCGGTAACCACAACTTCGTTGATTTGGGTTTCAGCCAATTGAAGTGCTATATTGAGGGTTTCAGCCTGACTCACTCTCAGTTCTCTTGTTTGAAAACCGATATAACTAATCAGCAACACACCTCCGCCTTCAGGCATCTGGAGCGAAAAGTTTCCTTCTGCATCCGTGCTGGTACCTGCGGTAGAGCCTTTCAACTTAACAGAAGCACCAGCAAGAGGGGTGCCATTTTCATCGGTAACCTTTCCTTTTACTTCAATCAAAACCAGCTCTTCTTCCTTTTTTTCAGGCAGGGGCGTGAATTTTTTTGCAGTTACGGTAATGGATTTGTTCCGAACGGTGAAATTCAATGGCTTTTCATTAAAACAGATTGCCAGCACTTTTTCAAGTGGTGCATCTTTCACTTCTACATTCACATTTCCATAGCGATCGAGCAGTTCGGTCTCATAAAAAAACTGGTACCCTGTTTGTTTGTGGATCAGTTTAAAGATCCGCTGAAGGGACGCGTTTTTTTCAGAAATGGTGATCTTTTGTGCCAATCCTTTGGCACTCACCTGCAGGCAGGCAGCTAATAATAAGATCGTGGTCAATTTCATCAACAGGAATTTTGTTCTCCATTCGTTGCAATGGCGTTGTTTTGGCAGTGCCCTAAAATGCATACTTTTGACTTTTGGGTTAAGAATATCAGTCTGTCGTTGGATTCTATTCACCGGCCCAAAATTTCGCCGCTCTGATTCGCCGTCGGAGCGGTTTTCTTTTAGCCGGGAAGAAGATTTTTATTGCATAACATGAATTTTTTTGCCTGTAATCCTGAATTTAATACCGGCCATTTCCATCAGTTTTACCACTTCGGAAAGGGGGTTATTCCGATCCACCATACCGGTGAAATTTTTGGTGCTTTTGGTGCCTTCGTAGGTCACTTCCACATCATACCATTTTTCCAGCTGGCGCATGATTTCGGGTAAGCTGAGTCGATTGAAATAGAACCAGCCATTTTTCCAGGCCATAACCTCTTCCAGGTCTACCGATTTGGCCAGTTTAATGCCTGCACCTGACCCTAGCACCGCCTGCTGTCCGGGTTTAATCAGCAGCTTCTCATTTGCTGTACGATTCACTTCCACCGAACCTTCCAGCAGGGTTATTCTACTGGCCGCTTCATCCTCGTATGCATTTATATTGAAATGCGTACCCAATACCCGGACACTCATCTCTCCCTTTTGAACAATAAAGGGACGAGTTGCATTGGAGGCTATTTCGAAATAGGCTTCACCAGTCATTTTTACTTCTCTGGTATTGCCAACAAAATGAGAAGGATAGGTGATGGAAGAGCCTACATTCAGCCAAACCAGGCTGCCATCGGCCAGTTGCAGTTGAACCGGCTTGCTGCCTTTGGGTACACGAAGCGTATTAAATGAAGGAGTTCCAGATTCATTTTCAATTGGTGTATAGGCAATTTTATCAGCAGAAAGTTTTGTAATTACGGCTTGTCCCTGGGTAGCTAGAGATCCCGAACCTGCACTGTCGAGTACTATAATTCTTCCATCTGCCAGTTCCAGAATGGCCCTGCTGTCTGTTGGCGGAGCTACATCGTTTTTAGGTGTTGCTGCCTGGACCAGTGGTTGGGTTGAAGGAGGATTCTTTTGTTGAATTAGAAACCAGGTGGCACCCAGACAGATAATCAGTGCTGCAGCAATGGAGTAGCGGAAAAAGGTTTTTTTATACAGTGGAATGGGTTGGGGCGACTGGTTTAGCTTGTTCCAGGTTCGCAGGTAGAGTTCTTCTTTTATATGTTCAACAGATTCAATATTTTCTCTGCTTTCCTCAATGGAATCATACCATTTATCCACCTGGATTTGCTCCTCGGGAGAAGGTTTACCAGTGAGGTATTTTTTAAGCAGATTAAGGCCTTTTTTTGGTTTCATGCAGCGTTGCTTGAAACCATAATACCCGGGAAGAAAGAAATATACCGGTCAGAAATAAAATAATTCAGAGAAAAAAACAGGCAGTGGAGAAATCGGACAATTTTTCACGCAGGCGTTTCACCGCAATGGATAGCGTATTGCGTACGGTTTGTTCGGAGAGATTGAGACGGGTGGCAATTTCGGCAACCTGAAGATGATCCATCCGGTTGAGGCGGTAAATTTGTTGCATCCGATCGGGCAGGGAGGCTATTTCTTTGGATAGGGCGCCCTGCAATTCGCGATAATAAATGAGATCTTCTTCCGTGATACCTGTTTGTTCCAATTCGTTTATAGAAAGGGGTACAATAATTCCTTTCCTGCCTTCACGGTATACTTTTTTGATGATGGCGTATTTGACGGCGGTAAGGAGGTAGGGAGCCAGGGTGGGTTCCGGGCTAATACTCTGTCGATTTCGCCATACGGTAATAAAGATTTCCTGCACCATATCTTCTGCATCGGAACGGTTTCCAAGCCGGCTAAAGGCTTTACGATAAAGCAGTTCCCAGTACCGGTTATAGAGTACACGGAAGGCGGCTTCTTCATTATCCGATACTAATAAATCCTTATCCGACAGGCATGGCAACATTCCTAAGCAGCAGTTTGGTGATCGGGCATGAAAGTATAGATTTCATGGTAAATAAAAAAGTTCATTATCCACCCGCCTTTTCACGCTTCCTGATTGGGTGCTAAAACCCATTTATCCCCGCGGATTTTTTTACTTCTTTACAGTAGATTTTTTTAACCGCAAAACAACAGTGTTATGATGAGTGAACAGGACGGTGTTACGCGCTTTAGTAAATCACACCCCATTTTTCGCCGAACATCCAATAAACGAAACAAAAAACTGAGGGTATTATTCCGTGAATTTCAGCCGGATGACTTCCAGAAAGAACTGATTCGATGGCTCTCTTACGCTTTGGGTAATAACCAGAGCGCTTATGACGATGGCTGCCTCCGGGAGGATCTGATTGAATTCATTTATGATCTCGGACGACTGACGGAAGCCTATAGCCTGCAGCTGAATCGCCTCCTCCCGCTTGAATCCAGCAAATTAACCGATCTGGAACAACTATACCCCGAACTGGTAATCTCCCGGTTCAGAACTTCTTACAGTGCTGCCTATGCGCAATCCGAACTGCTCGATTTACTGGACGCGGTCATTACCTATGATGGTGTAAAAAAAGTCTATAAAGCAAACCTGGCCATCCTATACCATCACTTCCTGTTTATGCTGCAGCTTACTTACCGAACCTGATCTGGTTAAACCCAGAAAGACCGTAATCGCCAGCAATATCAAAATACATAATCTAACCAGACTGCCTATTTCCCAGGTTTTTGCCCTGGAAGTTAATAAGGTATCTGCAGTTTCAGCATATGGAGTACCCGTTATGGCAATCAGGTTGGGCACGAAATACACAAAGGTTATGATGAGTATTAATATATAACCGGATAAAGTCAGCAACAGATACTTTCGTCTCTCCGTTTTCCAGCATAAAACCAGACTGATAACAAGCAACAGTAAGGTTACCGGATGAATATTCTTCCAAAAAGGGGCCGGATTCAAACCATACGGTCCCTGGAACATACTAAGCGATAGCGGTGGTGCTGCAGCCCATCCCGGCACCACCGCAATATGTTCATATACGGCCCCGCCAATTACAATAGAGAAGGATAAACAGGCCAATGCGTATAAAATATTTCTGATTTCCATTTTTAGGTTGTTTTATTTTGAATAATAAGTTTTGTATCCCGCCAGTCGTAATGCAGGTGTAAGTAAAAAAGCCATCAATTGCTGGATTCCAACAGGTGGCCCCTCTACCATATAGGCATCAAATCCACTGCGCTGAAACAGGAACATCTGAAAAGCCAAATCAGCCGAAGGCGACAAATCCGGCCGCTTATCCATATCCGCATATACCTGTACCAGATTGAAGGCAAATTTTTCAGGAAATGCAATCGCCCCTTTGATCCGGATTGTATCCACCGTTTCATTGTAAGGTTTATGCGGCGTTCCTTTGGGAATCGTTAATACTTCCCCGGCACGGAGCTTTTTAATTGTACCATCTACCCAAACCGACAACTCTCCATTCTCCACTTCAAAAACCTCATCAAACCCTGTGTGTACATGTTTTGGCGGTCCGCCTGCAAAAGGTTCTATTTCCGTGTGGCAATACACAAACCCTCCCTCCTGTTTTATAACTCTTTGACGAAAACCCTCTGCTTTACTGTAGAATTCCTGTCCGGGTTTAAACCAGCCATCCACATCCGGTTTCTTCTCCGGGAAAATAACCAGATGAAAGAGATAGCCGATTGCCAGATAACCGGCTATGAAACCAAGCAATACCATGGCTGTTCGTTTAAAAATTGTGCTCATATAAAATGATCAAAAAAGTTGAATAATATTTCGGTGCAAATTATAACCGGCCCTGCCCCCTGGCAATGTAAGCTGTTATCAAACGGAGAAAATCCGGTACCAATTGGATAACAATTGGTTCATACAGACATTTCTACGTTTCATAACATACCAGCTTCTTCCTTCCTTTACCGCGATGCATTTTTGTCTTTCAAATAAACCATTCTATAAACATGAATCCATTCAAGATCAAAAAAATACTGGCCATCCTTATACTGACAGTAGCAGTAGGCGCAACTGCCTGTACCAAAACGGAAGAGAAAGAACCTGAGCATCCATCCAATCCAACCATCGAAACCAATAAGGTAAAAGGAAGGGTTACCGATGCCAAAGGCAATGCGATCCCTAATGTTAAACTGGTGGTGGAACATGCTGTTTATTATGGCACCTATATTTTTGCCACCGCCAACCAGCATGGTTACTATACTGTAAGTATTCCAACTGGTGGCTGGCAGGTAACTGCACAGATTGAACGAAGCATAGCCGGACAAACCTATAAATTCGATTTGCACCCCGACGTTGCTACACCTTTTACCGGCGCAACTGGTGCTGTTAGAAATTTCACCTGGAAACTGAGCGGCGCCAAACCCGGAGGCGGATTTTATGGCAGCAGTGTAGCAGTTTATCCGGAACCAGGTACACCCCTCCAGTTGGATAATATTGAACTTATATTAAAGCCGGATGGAGCGTTGGCAGATGGCAGTACCGGATCCGTCATCAGCAGGTCATTGACCGATATCGGTGGTGGTGAGGATGGAATCAATGATATTCCTATCGGACAATATACCATCAAAGCAAGAAACAAAGCCACGAATCAGCCTCTTCTGATTCGGCTCCGAAATACCGGCTCCTATGCAGATTCCGTTACCGGAATATTTAAAGCAGGATATACCGGAAGTACGCAGTATCAGATTGTTGTTCAGGTGAAATAATCGCTTCAAAAAATGTATTTTTCGCTAACATTCAACAAATGAGAAAAAACGCACCGGATAAAACAGACTTTCTGCTAATGGCAGTATTGCTACCTATAACACTGGTTATTCTGAATTTTTCCATGTTAGGCGAAATCTATTTTTCGAATCTGGTGAATTTTTCAAAGGCTAGCAGTCTTACTTTATTGATCCTTTTCGGAATCTGGATAGCGCAGGGAATATTAGCAAAAAAATTAATGGAGATTTATCCATCACACCGTGATACACTTAAGAGGGTTTTATCTTTCACCAGTATCAATGTTCTGATAGTTGCTTTCACAGTTTCCATCTGCTGCTGGATCTTTGACTGGCTCAGTATCCTGGACTATTCGTTGAGTTATCAGAGCTGGTCGCGCTGCCTTATTGCCTCCCTGATTTGTACCATCGTAAATCAGGCAGTATATGAAACGCAAGCTTCTTTCAGAAGAATAAGGGATTCCCAACTGGAAGCCGAACAACTAAAGAAAGCACAACTGCAAACACAGTTTGATTCATTAAAAGAGCAGGTGAACCCGCATTTTTTATTCAACAGCCTGAATTCCTTATCCTCCCTGATTGCTACCGATTCGCAAAAAGCAGAAGAGTTTGTGGAAGAGATGAGCAGGGTGTATCGTTACCTGTTGCGTAGTAATGAAGATCATCTTACAACTTTACAAAAAGAAGTCGAATTCATAGAATCCTATAACCTGCTGTTAAAAACCCGTTTTGGAGAAGGCTTTCAGCCCGAAATATCTATTGATCCTATAAAAAAAGATCATTTGATGCCACCGATGACGCTGCAATTGCTCATAGAAAACGCAGTCAAACATAATATCGTTGATCCTGATAAACCGTTATTTCTAAAACTATATACAGATGCAGATAAATTGATAGTGAGCAATAACCTGCAAAAGAAAAACAAATCGGTGGTATCAAATAAAATCGGCCTGAGCAATATTATATCAAAATACAAGCTGCTGAATTTTCCCGATGTGGAAATAATTGAAACAGCAGATGAGTTCATTGTCCGATTACCACTCATAAAATAATTAACTCATGGAAGTACTGATAATAGAAGACGAACAACTGGGTGCCGAAAAACTTGGCCGACTGCTCCAGTCAATAGATCCTGCTATAGAAATAGTTGGCAATACCAGAAGCATTCAGGCATCGGTTGAATGGTTGTTGCAAAACAAACATCCGGATATTATTCTGATGGATATTGAACTTACAGACGGACAAAGTTTCGAAATCTTCAATCTGGTTACCATAAAAAGCATGGTTATATTCACCACATCCTACGATGAATATGCGTTGCAGGCATTTAAATTGAACAGCGTTGATTATTTACTGAAGCCAATTAAAAAAGAAGAACTTAAAAATGCTCTTGATAAATACCAGGGCTGGCGTGATAAATTCACCAGTTCATCCCTAAATATTGAACAACTTATCAATGGACTAAAACAACAACAGCCGAAATCCTGGCGGGCACGTTTTTTGGTAAAACAGGGACAAAAACTGGTGAGTGTTGAAACCAGTGAAATCGCTTATCTGTATGCCGATGGCCGTTTGAGTTATTTTATCACCTGGGATAAACAGAAATATGTATTGGATTATACCATTGAAGAATTGGAACAGATGCTCGACCCCCAACAGTTTTACCGGGCTAACCGTGCTTTTATAATTCATATCAAATCGGTTGCACAAATCCACTCCTATTTCAATGGTAAGCTCAAATTAGACCTACAGCCTGCCATTGATAAAGAGGTATTAATCAGCCGCGAGAAAGCAGGCGAATTCAAGGATTGGATGGGGAAATGAGCTATTTCTTTTCTATGAGTTGCAGGACATGTTCCAATTGTGTATCGCGTTGCTTCATAAAATCATCCAGCTTTGGCCATATTTCAATATGTGGAAGCACACCTCTTCCCTCCGGCTGATCCGGTAATTTAGGAGCATCCTGTACTACATATACAACAGAAAACTTAGTTTTAATGCCAGAATTGGGTAATTCATACACCATTGAAATATGGCCATTGTGAACATAATACCCGCCAACAGTCTCCACTCCAACAACCGTAACATTTTTAGCATATGCTTTCACCAGGGAAGCAAAATGGGAAGCCGCAGAAGCCACCTTCTCATTAATGAGCAGGTATAATTTCCCCTTAAAGGAAGGTGATTTCGGATGATAAACGGGATTGTACTTTTCGTTCTGACGGCTACTACCATTTTTAAATTCAGTAAAATAATCTTTAAGGAATTCTTTCCCGGCAGCCATGGCAGCACTGTCCATTCGTTCCGCTGTAGTAACTCCCCAAAAATAATTTTCAAAGGGAATATTGGCCGGATCAAAAATGATGTTCGTTTCCAGATTCTCTTTAAAAGTTGTATCAGTCAGGTACATAACCGGCTGTTCGAATACAGGATCACTTCCACCGGGGTTATTTCGCACATCAATAATCAGGTTAGGAATTCTCTTTTGATCCAGCAGGGCAAACACACTGTCAATAAAATTGACATAGGGCTTGAAAGCAGGATCACCCGAACCACCTGCAAAGCCAAACCAGCGCAGATTCAGCAGGCCTGCATCCGGACGAATTAGTTCAAAGCTATAAGGAGGCTGCAGTTTATAATTCAATTTATCCGTTACAGGTGCACTGAATCTGTTCTTTTTATTCGCTTCCTGTTCAGCAAAATTAACCGCAGGAATATTAATGATTCTTTTCTTACCTGATTTCAGTGAAAGGTATTCAACACGATATGCCTTCGTATTTCCAAACTCCATAATATACCTCCAGCTTGTCAAATGTTCTACACTAGCTGATAATTTTTCCGTAATAGTAAAACCATCGGCCGGAAAATATTTATACATTGCACGCATCAGCTCTTTGTCCATTACACCATTCATGCTCAAAATTTTCGAACCGGCAGGAATCTCCGAATGAAACCCGTCGAAAATAATGCTCCCATTAAGATAAGTTAATGGATATGGAAAAAATGTTCTTTGCTCTTTCAGTAAGCTCATAAAGTCTGATGCCGGCTCGGTATAATTATGTACACTTCCCTCAAAGTCGGTTAATTGTAGAATGATTTTAAAGAATTCAGTGATCGGCATCGATTTTCCCACAGCCATATTTGCCCAACTATAAATACTGTCGATTTGTTCTTTTGTACGGTATATATACAAACCTGAATTTACTTCCTTCCGTATTTTATAAAATACCTCCAGATCTTCCTTCATGTCCTGCGGTGAAATTAATTTGGGTTGTGCAAAAGAAGTACATACCCACATCAAATGCAGCAAACAGGTAATTTTAGTGATTTTGATGACTTTCATACGAATGGTTTATCAGGCTAAAAAAAAGCAATTTTAAGGTTTAACTTTGAAAGTAAAACCATTCTATGCGCTTAAACCCTACTATTCGAAAACTTGAAGCTGGGGAACTGGAAGAATTTATTCAACTGATCCGTCTGTTTGAGGAAGTGTTCGGAATGAAAAACTTTTCTCTTCCTTCGATTCATCATCTGCAGGATTTGCTAAAAAAAGATGGATTTTATGTTTTCGCTGCAGTATTATTCCACAAAGCCGCTGGTCTATATTTATGATTTAGCTGTAAAAGATACGCTACAAAGACAAGGTATTGGGTCTGCACTGATACAAACCATAAATTCCTATTGTAAATCAATCGGTGCTGAAGAAGTATTTGTTCAGGCAGACCGGATTGATGATTATGCACTGAAGTTTTACCGAAAAACCGGTGGAACCGAAGAGGATGTGGTTCATTTCTATTACCCTTTACAGAACTAAATAAATCTGCCGTTTATTTTTTCCGTGCACTCTTCTTTGCAGGCTTTGCTAAACTCTGTTGCAATTGTTCAATCAAATCATTGGCAGGTTTAGTGGAAATCGCTTTTGGTGCTGGTAGTTTTTTTCCGGTTGCTTTTGACCGGATCAATTTCATCAACTTAGCTGTATACGTATCCTTATAATCGGCAATATTGAACTTGCCACTCATGCTTTTGATCAGGCTGTTGGCCATGGTAAGCTCATTTCTTTTAGGGGCTATTTTCTTAACGGAAAATTCAGATGGATCCCGGATCTCATTTAAAAAACGAAGTGTGTGTAAAATCAGAATACCCTTTGCAGAACGAAGCAGTACCGGCTTCTCCTTATTCCTTAAAACAAAACTACCAACCCCAGCCTTACCACTTTTATCCAGCGCCGTTTCCAGTAAACTAAACGCCCTTTCTCCCCCTTTGGCAGGTGCCAGATAATAGGCACTGTCAAACAGAATCACATCCACTTCAGAAGCATTCACAAAAGCTTCCATATTGATCGTTTTTGTTTTCTCCGGACTTGCACTTTCAAAATCCTCATCGGTAAGTACCACATATTTCCCATTCAGGTCATAGCCTTTAACAATATTTTCCCAAACCACTTCCTTACCGGTTCGCTCACTAACCCGTTTGAATTTAATGGCACTGTGGTCTTTTTTATCCAGCATATCAAAATCCAGGGTTCGCTCATTAACTGCTGAGAAAACCTTTACCGGAATATTCACCAGTCCGAATGCAATGCTGCCTGTCCAGATTGATCTCATAATTAAACTATTTAAAATTAAAGTTGCTGCAACCGTTTAAGCGCCGCTTTCATATCAATCCCTTTGCCTAATACCGGTTTAAACAAATCACCCCGCTCTTCCAATAAAGCAGGAACATTTTTCAACGTAAAATCCTTCATTTTTAATCCCTGTTTAAGTTCTTCCCAGTGCAGTGGCATTGAAACCGTTGCACCTGGTTTGGGGCGTACGGAATACGGTGCAGCAAGTGTTGCCTGCGGCCGGTTCTGCAAAAAATCCAAATACAATTTGCCATTTCTCGCATTAACGGTTCGCTCAATTGTTGTATATCGGATGGCATCCCGCTGTACCATCGTTACCAATACTCTGGCAAATTCCTTTGATTGCTCATACGTATATTTTTTTCCAAGCGGAATATAAATATGGATACCGGTTGAGCCGGATGTTTTTGGGAATGATGGAACATCAATCTCTTTCAACAGATCATGCAATAAATTGGCTGCATCAATTACTTTATTGAAACTGGTTTTTTCACCCGGATCCAGATCCAGCAGACACCAGTCGGGATGATCCGGTTTTTTTACCGTACTGCTCCAGGGATTGATCTCAATACAGCCAAAATTTACCATATATAATAAACTGGCTTCATCCTGCGCTACAAGGAAATGTTTATCCTTCTTACTTCCCTCACTATGGTATTTATAGGTTTCCACCCAATCCGGAACCTTTCCTGTTACGTCTTTCTGGTAAAAACTTTTCCCTTTATAGCCATCCGGAAAACGATAGAGGGACTGCGGCCTGTCTTTAATATAAGGCAATATATAAGGAGCCACCTGATGATAATAATTCAGCAAATCTCTTTTGGTAATTTTTTCTTCTTTCCAGAAAAATTTATCAAGATTCGTGAACTTCAGTTCTTTCCGGTTGATTTTTAGGGTCTGTGTTTTTTCCGTGGAATTAAACAGCGTGCGAACCAGTTCTTTTTCCAGCATTACTTTTGTTGGTAGTTTATCTTCCCTCATACCTTTAAAGGAAGCATGCCGGAATACGCCCTGTTCAGTAACTTCTGCAAAGGTTATTTCACAAACAAGTGTTGGCTTGAGCCAGTGTGCTTTTGTGGGTGGCGGATCAGGACGGAAGCGCGTTGCCTTGTTATAATCAGGCAGTTCCTGAAAAGGACTTTTCTTAACAATCAGTGGCTTGAACTGCGTCATCATTTCTTTCTGCATCGAATCAGTAAAACCTGTTCCAACCTTACCGGCATAATGCAGTTTCCCCTTCTTGTATACACCAAGCAAAAGCGAACTGAATAATTTGGGAGACCCTTCATTTCGGGTAAAACCAGCAATAACAACTTCCTGCCTTCGTTGTGCTTTAATTTTTAGCCAATCCTTTGTTCTTTCACCGGGTTTATAAGTACTACTTAATTTTTTTGCAATAATCCCTTCCAATCCCATTTTTTGGGCGCTGGCAAAAAACTCCTTTCCTCTCCCCGTAACTGAAAATCCCGGTTTGATTATTTCATGATCTGTTGGTAAAACTGATTTCAATAGTTCCATCCGTTTAGAAAGTGGCCATCCCGTTAAATCCCTGCCTTTGTGCCATAGAATATCAAACACATAATACAATAACTGCCCATCCGATTCACTTCGCCAGTTCTGCAGTCGCTGAAAATTGGCATATCCCTTTTCATCTACAACCACAATTTCACCATCTATAACCACTTCCTCTTTCCACGCTTTTAGTGCGTCAAAAACAGGATAAAATTGCTCAGCAAATGATTTTCCATTACGGGAAAGCAATTCTGCTGTTTTGCCTTTTCTAAATGCCAGAGCGCGATAGCCATCCCATTTAATTTCAAATTCCCATGCTTCATCATCAAAAGGCTCGTCCACCAGGGTGGCGAGCATGGGGGAAACAGCCTTCTCCTTGTGTTTGATCAGCAACCAGGCATTATCACCCATGCCTTTTGTTTTTACCAGCGCGAATTCTCCCTTAAGTTTTTTACCCTGTAGAGAAAACTTCAGCGAGCCTGACTTTAACTGTTTCAGTAAAGATTTTTCCTGTGCTGCTTTTCCTTTGCTTTCATCAATTGGTGTGTAGGTACCTGTATCCCATATTATCACTTCTCCTGCTCCATAATTTCCTTTGGGGATGGTCCCTTCAAAATTTTTATAATCATAGGGATGATCTTCCACCATAATGGCCAGACGCTTGTCTCTGGGATCCATGGATGGCTCCTTTGGAACGGCCCAACTCTTCAGCACCCCGTCCATTTCCAGCCGAAGATCATAATGCAGGCGGGAAGCTTTATGTTTTTGAATTACAAATGTCAATTTCGCATTCCGGCTCTTCCCTGATTGAGGTTCAGGAGTTTTATCAAATGTCCTTTTTTGTTTGTACAACGATAAACTCATGAGCTGAGGTTTTATTCTGTGCTGGAATTCGCAGCAATTCTCCAAACAGTATCACTTGTATCATCGGTTAGTAACATAGACCCATCCTGAAGAACAATCAAACCGGTTGGTCTGCCTTTTACTTCATCTTTATCAGGATCAACTATAAAACCAGTTAGAAAATCTTCCGGCGGGCCGGATGGCTGTCCGTTTTTGAAAGGTACAAATACAACACGATAACCCGACAGCCTGGATCTGTTCCAGGAGCCATGCTGGGCAACAAAAGCACCTCCCCTGTATTTAACCGGGAATTTTGTTTGATTGTAGAATACAAGCCCCAGGGAGGCAGTATGCGCTCCCAGTGAAATATCCGGTACAATTGCCTTTTCAACCAGTGCGCTATCCTGCTCTTCTTCTTTTATTCTGGGATCATACTGTTGTCCGAAATAACTAAAGGGCCAGCCATAAAAGCCGCCTTCTTTCACAGAAGTGAGATAATCCGGCACCAGCTCATCGCCCAGTTTATCCCGTTCATTTACTGTTACCCAAAGTTGCTGTGTTTCAGGCTCCCAGTCCATTCCAACCGGATTTCTTAAACCGGATGCATACACTTTTAGGCCCGTTCCATCGGGATTAATTTCCCAGATTCGGGCTTTATCTTTTTCAACTTCCAATCCTTTTTCTGCCACATTGGTACCTGAACCAATGGCAATGTAAATTTTCGACTGGTCTTTATTGGTGAGGATATTTCTGGTCCAATGCTGATTTACTTTTCCCGCCGGCAAATCAATAATTTTTTTCCCGATGGAATTAATCATGGTTTGTCCTTCGGTATAATCAAAGGTCATCAGAGCATCTGTATTAGCTACATATAGTTTGTCTTTGACCAGCAGCAGACCAAATGGCAGGTTCAATCCCTCAAGAAATACAGTACGAAGATCCGGAATACCATCCCCGGTCGAATCCCTTAGAAGGGTGATCCGGTTGGCACTGTTACGCATATCATTGGATTTATTGGCACCAATGATGGCAGCCCCTATTTTCTCCAAAAATCCATGAGGTGTATTGGATTCCACTACCAGCAGATCCCCATTTGGAAGCTGATACATCCAGCGCGGGTTCTGAAATTTATCGGCATACTTTGTTACCGTAAACCCGGAAGGGGCCAGAGGGCTTTCCCCTTTTTCCCAGCCAATTACATTACTAAAATTCATGGCTGATTTCGTAGCATGAGGGGGCGGCAGCTGAGCAAAAACGCCAGATGTAAGCAGGATGCCTGCTACACTTCCAAAAAATACTTTACCGGGGATCATACCCCCTTTGCTAAAAAATCATGCCTACTTAACAATCCAGGTATTCAGGAAATTATGCGGAGTTTCCAGTACAATTTTTATCGTTACGGGGTCACCCGCCGGGTGATCTATAACCGCTTTACCATCTGACACAGAAACAGATTTTATCAGCTTGTAGGTGTCAGCTCCTCCGGTTTTGAACTGATTGGTGGCACTAATCCAGATCTTTGCCTGCCCTTTTTTGTCGATCGGATTCCAGCTTAGTGTAATTTTTCCATCTGCTGCTGATGCTTTCAATTGACTGGCAGAAAGTGGACCTGTAATGGAGATGCCATCAATTTCCAGTGCATTTTCCCTTGGTATTTGAATACTCAGGAATCTTGCAATGGAAGGCATTATATCCACCACTCCTGCTTTACCCGATTTAAAATAACTGTTCAGCCCTTTCGCACTGGTTACAATCCAGGTACTTCTTTCCCGGTCTGATTGTCCGCCATGGTGTTTGCCTGTTTTAGCATCCCTTCCATGATCCGTTGTAATATAAATCGCCCACTCTTCTTTGAAGTTTTTCTCCCGATACTGTATGGCTTCCCATAACTTACCCATCTGCTGGTCCATATATCCGATCGCTTTGTAAAACTCCTCACTGTCGCCGTACATATGTCCCATATCATCGGTATATTCCAGATAAACCCAGGATAAATCCGGCGCCTGTTCCCGAATAGATGCACTTGCTTTTTCCACCACTTCTTCATCAATCTGATGCATATAGGCACGTTGTTTATCGTGCGGATAGCGAACCGTATCGAGTTCCAATCCATCTACATGATAATCGATTTTCAGGTTTCCGGTTTCAGGCATACCATCTCCTGCCAGCTTGGTTCTGTTATCTAACCAGCTGGAATAAATGGCCGTCTTTTTCTCCGGATACTGCTCTTTAAAAAACCGGAAAATCGTATGGTAATTATAATTCGGTGCGGCAATATCATTGTCCCACACGTTGTGTTTATTCACCCAGGTTCCGGTTAACAAACTATTATATCCAACCGCAGAAATGGTAGGCGTTTGGGAGTAGCCTCCTTTTTCACCCCCTACATAAGCACGGGCATAGCCTCCCTGTTTGGCAATTTTATCCAAATTGGGTGTTGGTTGTTTTTCTATTACATCAGCCGCAATGCCGTCAACAATTACAAAAACGGCCTTTTTTGTTTTTTGTGCAATCGCACTGATGCAAAACATCAGTGCGATTATGGTTCCTGTTAGTACTCTCATATTATTGCAATATCCACATTATACCATTAATATCATCTCCGCCGGGGTACTGGCTTTTAATAGCGTTCTCCACGTTCACCCGATTGTTTACAAACTCATCATTCGGGTACATCCATCTTTTCGGAATTTGTCCGCCATTGAGTATGCCCGCTCCCGACACATCAAACACAGGGAATCCGGTTCTTCTCTGCTCATAAAATGGCTGCCAGCCGGTATTCATGAACATGCTGATGTATTTCTGCGTAATGATTTGTTCGATTTCCTGTCCGGGTACTAAAGCCACTTCAGAACTTGCCAGATACGCATCAATGAGATCCGAAGAATACGTATTGTTATAATTTGAAAAATCAAGCGATGCTTTAATTCCTTTCTTATAATATTCCGATGCATCTCCGGTAATCCAGCCTCTTACAACAGCTTCTGCCAGAATAAACTGCAATTCTGCATATCCCATCAGCAAACTGGGCTCATTGGTGGCAGTATAAGCATAGCGATCATTGATCTGCGAAGCATTTCCTGCCCCGCGTTTAGCAGTATTTTCTGCCAATGGTGCGCTGCCGGATAATCCGTCATAGGCATCAAAATCAGTAGCCGGACCGCCACTGGATGGAGTAGGTTTTCCAAACACAAACAAGCGGGGATCCTGCAGGTCCTGCAGTATGGAAACAAAGGAAACATCCAGGTAATAATCCGTTTTCATGGAATTATTATTGAAATAAGGATACTGGTTGCCGGTGATATCGTAATAGGGCAAACGGCCGTTATCACTATTGGCTGTCATCAATGGATACTTAGCCGGATTGGAAACGATTTCATTAAACCGCTGTTTAATATTAAGAGATGCCACATTTTCTTTTTTGGACAAACTCATCAACACACGAAGTGTATAGGAATTGATCAGGCGTTTCCATTTTTCGATATTGCCATTGTATACCAGATCACCTCCGATTGCTACGGATGTTGTATTCAGTGAATCACTCGCAATTTTCAGATCATCCAATACGCCGCGGTAAACATCCTCCTGCTTATCATAAACCGGACGGATTGCACTGGTATCTGAGTAGTTCCCATACATAATTGATTGCATCATTTGCGAATAAGGAATATCTCCAAATGTTTGCGTCATATTCACCACAAAATGCGATTTGAAGAATTTGCCAATATACCGGTAATTAGGTTTATTGGTTCTTGCTGCTTCCTGCTCCATTTTTACTACCTGGGTAATATTTCCATATCCCATGCTGCTTCGCTGCCAGCCATAATATTGCGAATTGCTGGCACCCTGGGTATATACAAGATATCGAGATGCGAGTGCAGCATCCGCAGAAATCGTAGAGAATGCTGTACGCGAAATTGCCGGTAGCAATAAAGAAGGATCGGCCATCGTTGGGTTATTCGGATTATCCTGAAACTCATCGTACTTTTTGCAGGAACCGAATGCCATCAGTCCAAGTATGGTTGCTAAAAATAGTGTCTTGTTCATCGTTGTAATTTTTGATGTTCGGTTAAATAATCAGAAGCGAACATTGAAGTTTACACCTATGCTTCTCATTGAAGGCGTTTGCAGATCATCCCGTTCTGCATCCGGATCTACGTTCGGGATTTTAGAGAGTATGAACAGGTTATTTCCGATAAAGGAAACAGAAGCACCGGTAAATGCACCCTTCATCCATTTGGAAGGCAGGTTGTAGGTCAACACCAGTTCCCGCATTTTCAGATAAGAGCCACTGTAGTAGAAATAGTTATTCAGCATGGCGCCACTGGTGCTTTGCATAAAGCTGATATAGTTTACCGGCGTTGTATTCGGTGCAAACTTTCTGGAGTCGGAAACTATGTTTCCATAACTGTCGTATTCTACATTTCCGGAAGTTACCACTACACCCGGACCAACATAGGTACTGTTACCTGCATTCGCATCGTCTCTGAATGGTGTAACAGTTCCTTTGGCAGTACCACCCCACCACATTTTCTGATTGGTGGTTGAATAGATAAGACCACCCAAACGACCATCCACAGAGAAGGTCAGGCTAAGATTTTTATAGGTGAAGGTATTCTGCCAGCCATAGATCCAATCCGGATCACGATCGCCGAAATATTGACCAAATGGAGTATAGGCCTGCATACCATTGGAATTGTAGATGGCTTGTCCGTCTGGCGTACGGGAATCCGTGATATAAATCCTGTCCATGCGCTGGCCTTCTTTTATCTGTCCAATATATCCATCCGGATTATCAGTTGCATCTTTTAACCAACGGTGCACTTTAGAAAAGTTGAAGGTGGTTTCCCATTTGAAATCTTTTCCACGTACAGGGTAACCGCTCAGCATAAATTCCCAACCACGGCGTTGAAAAACGTTGGCATTCTTCAGCACGCTGGTATTTCCACTTGCCTGAGACTGGGTTACGTTTATGAAGTTATTGTAATCCCGATTGGTAAAATAAGTGACATCGAGATTGATTCTGTTTTTGAACAATCCGATAACTCCACCGAATTCAGCAGACTCAACAGTGGCGGGAACCAAATCAGGAGAAATAAAGGTGGTAGGCCAGGTAAGCGATGGAACATTGTTCCATTTGGGCCCGATTCCATAGGTGGTTAAGTGTGCATACGGATTATTGGCATCAATAAAACCGGTATTCACTTTTGCCCAGGATCCTCTGAGTTTCAGGAAGGAAATCGCTTCCGGTAATTCCAGCTTATCAGATAAAACAGCAGACAAACCAACAGAGGGATAAAAATATCCGTTGTTCTCTATTGGAAGCGTGGAGGTTTTATCGTAACGGCCGGTTAAATTCAGGTAGAGAAATCCAAGCGCTTCTACATCAATCATACCATATACACTTCCTGTTCTTCTTTCTCGCAAAGTACTCGATCCTTTAAGTGGATTAATGGTATTGGTAAGCGAATAAAATTCCGGAATGGTCAACCCATCGGTCGTGGTGTACACTGATTCAAAACGTCGGTAAGCATTGGCTGCACCGGCGGTAACGTTGATACCAAAATTTTTACCGAAATCATGGTTGTAATTGACAATCAGATCGGAATTGATATCAAAATAATTGGATTGATCGCTGGCGAAATTTCCTCTTGAAATATAATCGTAGGCGATATAACTATATGGTTCCTTTACGTCTCCCACACTGGAGTACTGGTTAAATCCATTTCTGAATTTTACAGAGAGATCCTTGTTTATTTTATAATCAAAGGTAGCCTGACCAAAGCTGTTGTTTCTTCGGTAACCATTCAGCAATTCGTTGGCAATAAAATGCGGGTTATTATACCAGGAGAGATTATAGTTACGCTGCTGCAACCCTTCCCTGCCGGGCATCCAGTAGTTTTCCAGGTCGCGGATATCGATATCCGGACCAATCCAGAGAATCAGGTTGTAGAGGTAGTTAGGCGGACCATAACCAACCACCGGATAGTTATCGGAATACTCTCTGTTATAGGTGAGTTTGGCATCCATACTGAGTTTGGGAGCCAGCTGATAACTGCCTCCAATAGAAAAAGAGCTGTTGTTCAAACCAGTATTGGGAACCACACCCTGCTGGTACATATGGTTGGCCGAAACGCGGAAGGATCCTTTATCCGTACCTATGGAGGCCGATACGCCATTGGTGGATAGGATTCCGGTTCTGAAGAAGTTTTTAATATTATTTTTTCCTTTAGAAACCCAGGGGGTAGGAATCCGTTGTCCGGTTACCGGATCAATTGGGCTGTCATATTGGGTGGTTTCATAGAAACCGCTTGGTGTAGAGGGATCACGCTGGTCGAGTTTGGGTCCCCAGATCCAGCCACCGCCTTCAGCGCCGCCACCTGAACCATTTGAATAAGCATAGCGGCCCTGGTCTCCATTACCATATACAGTTTGAACTTTAGGTACCACCGTATAACTGGTTTGGAACATGGTAGAGGAATTGACTTCCACCACCAGTTTGCCTTTTTTACCTTTTTTGGTGGTGTACATAATGGCACCGTTTACACCGAGGGCACCATACAGGGCACCTGCAGCCGGCCCTTTCAGCACACTGATACTTTCAATATCATCCGCATTGATTTTATAGGGATCGGCGTCCGGATCAGGGATTCCATCGATAACAATCAGGGGCGTACGACCTCTGAGTGAAATACCGGGATTCCGAAACAGGTCGGTTGTATTGGTAATGTTCAATCCGGCAACTTTTCCTGTAAGTGCTGCCAATGGTGTGGGGGTTTTAGTTTTAGCCATGGTTTCACCACTTACCTCCTGCACGGCATAACCCAGGGTTTTCTGTTGTTTTTTAATCCCAAGTGCGGTGGTAACCACCACTTCATCAAGTGCGGTGCCTTCACTCAGGGCAAGTTGAACGGTGAGTTCACGCCGGCCATTCACCGCAATTTCCTGTTTGGCATAGCCGATAAAAGAAAATTCAAGGGTAGCATTGCCTGCCACCTGAATAGAGAATTTACCTGCCAGGTCAGTATTGGTTCCCTTGCCGGTAGACTTATCAAGAATGGTTACGCCGGCCAGGGGAGTTCCCTCCGCAGACCGGACTGTTCCGGTTACCGCCACCCCCTGCGTAAATCCGCAGAAGCTCATTAGCAGTAATAAAAAGCAAATAGCAGTTCTTTTCATAATTAGCTGTTTTGGAAGCAAATAATTGATGTTTCAAAAATGTAGAATAAATCTAATTGAAAAAAATAAATTGAACGAACATTCAATTAATTTAAAATTAAATAATAATAGCTTTACAATAAGATAACCTGCCCATTTCAGGCAATCGATTGCGCAATTTGTTTCCTCGTCTGAAGTGAATTGGGAATACTATATTTGTCTGTAACCAACAATCTACTGGCACTCATGGGAAGAAAGAGTTTAAAGGAATCACGGCAACCGGAGATCGTAAAAGCATTTTATAAACTGGCCAAAAAAGAAGGGCTGGAGAATGCCTCTATTGCCAAAACGGCGGCCATGATCAATATAAATCCGAGTCTGATTATCCATTACTTTCAAACCAGGGAGCAATTGGTTTCTGCTTTAATAGAGTTTATTCTGGAACGGTACCTGCAGATTTTTAAAACTCCTTCTGTTTCAGAAGAGGATCCCAAAAAAAGATTACTAACGGTTATAGACAAGCTGTTTTCACAAAAGTGGAATATGCTATTTGATGACAGTGTGGCCTATAGTTGTTACTCCATGGTGTTCCGCGATAAAAAGGTAAAATCTAAATTTAAAGAGGTACTTGATCAATTGCGACATAACCTGGAAGAGCTGATTAGAAACGCAAATGAAGCAGGGGACATAGAAGTAGCTGATCCTGCCCGCGCAGCAGATATGGTATTTGTAATAGTTGATGGGGCGTATTATTACCTGAGTCTGGAAACAAATAAGGTGGAATACGGTAAACGGCTTGATTATTACAAAATTCAGGCCTTACAGCAACTCAACCTGAGCGCTTACGAAGCAGCATGATAATGGCACCCAGTGCAATTATTCCCCAAACCAGGTTTACGACAATATTGGGCAGGTCGGTATAATAAACAGCATTTGCGGTAAGTCCGATAGAGCCAATTATATTCAGTACATGATAGCTTACCTGATTGGATTTTAGTTTATTGGTAGTTAGCAAAAAATAGCCCAGCAGGTAGGCGATGGTACCAACCCATCCAATAATAGGGTAAACGATATCAGCGATTAAAAAAAGTATCACAGCTCAATTTCAATAGGAAAGATAGGGCTTTTACCTTCAAATAAATCCCGCCCTTCCAGCAAGTTTGATAAGTGAGGCCGTATTATTTGTTTCAAACTTTGCAAGCAGATTTTTACGATGCGTATCTACCGTATTCAGGCTGATAAATAATTTTTCCGCAATTTGAGGGTTCGTAAGTCCATCGGCAATAAGCAGTAAGATTTCCTTTTCTCTGCGCGTAATAACCGGCTGGTTCGCAAGACTTTTCTTTTCCTGCTTATTCATATTTACGTCTACACTCAGATAGATTTGCCCATCCATAACTAAAGGAATTGCCTTTTCGATTTCTTCTTTGGAGGCACTTTTAACCAGAAACCCATCCGCGCCACTTTGAATCATTTGTGAAATATAGCTCCGATCATTAAACGTACTCATTCCAATAACTTTAACAGAGGGGAATTTTTTCTTAATTCTGGACGTCAGTTCTATACCGTTTATTTCAGGAAGATTGATATCGGTGATTACCAAATCAGGCTGAAACGCTTCCACCAATTCCAGCGCCAAAAATGAATTATCCGCAGTTCCACTTAGCTCTACAAATGAAATTTGCTGAAGTATCGCCTTCATACCCTCAATAACCATGGGGTGATCGTCCACCACCAGGATCCTGAATTTCTCCATAAATTTATATTTCACATTCGATATAAACGGAAGTCCCTTTTCCGGGTTCCGATTGAATATCCATTTTTCCATTGAGAAACTTAACCCTGGAAATGATGTTCCGCAAGCCGGCCGTATTGGTGTATTCCCGGTTGGTTTCAAATCCTTTTCCATTATCCTCCACAGTCAGGTTTAGCTGTTCCTTATCATGTCGAATTACCTGAACGAAAATGGTGGTGGCTCCGCTGTGCTTAACGGCATTGTTAATTAATTCCTGTATAATTCTGTAAAGAACCAGTTCGGTAGAATGATCCAATCTTTCCTCCATTCCCCGGAAATCACACTGAATGGAAAATTGCTGGTGCTGTGACAAGCCATCGCAATAGTCTTCAAGCGCTTGTGGAAGACCAAATTTCAGTAAAGTTTCCGGCATCATATTATGAGCAACCCGACGCATTTCACTAATTGATTCCTCCAGATTGTTTAATACCCGGTTGAATGTCATTCCGTCCTGTTCAGACAAAATCAGATTTCCTTTCATAGCACCTAATTGTAATTTTACGCCACTTAACAAGCCACCTAAACCATCATGCAGGTCTTTTGCAATTCTGGACCGCTCTTCCTCCTGCCCCTTTAATAATGACTGCGTAGCCATCAGTTGTTTCTCCGTTTCAAGTTCCCGAATTTTCTGCTCCTGCATTTTTTTACGGATTCTGAAATACCGGTACCCAACTAACGAAACAAGGGTTATACCAAGTATCCCGGAAATGAGCAGGATATTCATGATTCGCTTTTGTCTCAATTCGGCTTCCTGTACAAGTAAAAGGCTATTTTTCTTATTGAGCTCAAATCTTTTTTCCGTATTAATGGTGTTCTTCAGAATCTGTTCATTCAACAGGCTGTCACGTAATCTTCCGGATTCGAGCTCATACGATCTGGCTTTACCGGGGTCCTGCTGTAAATATGCAAGTGAAGCTAACTGATCCAAATTCAGGATATTTTCACTCTGTATTTGATGGTTGATTGAAACAGCCAGCGCCTGCTTCACAAACTGAAGCGATTGTTGGAATTCGCCGGCAAACATGGAATGATAGGAGAATCCCCTTAACGCTCTACTTTCGCTGTCGGGTAATTTATTCTTTCTGGATAAAGTCAGCGCCGATTCATACAGCAGCTTACTCTCCACCATCCTGTTCTGCCATAAATAGATATCAGCCAGATTCAGATCTATTGTTGCCATTAATACTTCATCCCCTATTTTCTCCGCTATTTTCAGCGCTTCCGTATAATACAAAACTGCTGAATCATACTGGGCAGTAGTTCCGTATATAACACCCAGATTTGTCAGCGAATAGGCCAGCATTTTAGGCTGATCCAGCTTTCTGAATTCAACCACAGCATTCTTTCCGTATGTTTTGGCTTTTTCATACTGCCTCAAGGACGTATACAATACCTGCAGGATATCATTTGCCTGGGCAGAAAACGCTTTATTACCCATTTCATCAAACAACTCAAGGCCTTTCTGGTAATTCTCTACAGCATTTTCATAATCGAAGAGATATTGGAAAGAAGTTCCGGTATTGAAATACGCTTTGGCAAGGTCTTCTGATCTGCCTAATTTTTTTGCTTCTTCAATTCCCTTTAAATTCCAAAATAAGGAAGAATCAAATGCCGCCTGCATATTCAGAACAAACGTGTAATTGCTGATGAACTTAATCTCTGTTAAGGCATAATCCATCCTGTTACCCAATACCCTGGCCTCTCTGTAATATTCCTTTGCTTTTTCCAAATCAGAATGCTCCAGTTCCTGACCTATCCGAAATAACAATAACACTTTTTCTTCCCCCTCTTTAACTGATTTCAACGTATTCAACAGACTGTCCAAAATTGTTCTTTGTTGCGCATGGACCAGACTGGCACAACAATGAAAATATAATATAAATAGTAAGGTTCTTAATATCATGGATGGTGGGAAAATATAAATATCTGATAATTTCCAAAGGAATTCATCACTCCTTCAGGGGATTTTTTCAGACCCAAAATATACCCCTCCGGCAGGATTGATTACCGAACAATTTCCGACCAATTTTATACCACTAAACAACTACCGATATGAACAAGTACCTATTAATTCCAGCCGCACTGCTATTCCTCCTGCTAACCTGTTGCACGAAATCAGATGGCCAGTCGCAGGAGGAAGAAAACAACGGAACAAAACCGCCTTTTGAAATCTGGATGGCACAAAAAACAGGATCCACCGGAAACTGGTCCAACCTGGAATGGAGAATTCTACTACCGGATGGCAGCTATTTTAACCAGTTACCACGGGAAGGATTGCTGGATTTTTCAAAAAATCAAACAGGTGGTACCTGGGGAACTTTTACAATAAGCGGCAATTCCGGAACATTCCAAAATCAATATGAAACGATACAGGTTAAAAAAATCAGCAGTACCGAAATGGAAAAAATCGGCTACACCAACCGCTTATATTTACTAAGTACGGTAGATGGATTAAAACTGTCTGGCAGTTACAATACCATTCAAAACTGGTCAACCATTTCAAACTATCCGTATGGTCCTGCTGATGCCCAGCCCATGATTTCTTTCGACCAAAACGGTAATTTCCTTGATCAGGGTGCTTTTGTGACCAATTTTACCCAACCTTATCAGGACGCACAAAGAGCGCCTGGTATTGGAACCTATGAAATAAAAAAATTCACCCTGATCCTGAATTATTCTGATGGAAGAAAAATAACCCGTTCATTCAGCGGTGCATTAAATAATAAAGTTAATTCCGGAACTGAACTGGTGTTTATCGCAGGCAATCCATTCTACAATAAATAGAAAAGCCCAACAAATGAAAAAACTATTTATTCCATTGATTTTTCTTCTGTTGAATCTTCCGCTTGGCGCTCAGAATAAACCAAAAGAAAAACCACCCACTCAGAAAGAAATGGAGGAAATGATGAAAGAAGCACAACAAATGGTAGAAGGTTTAAGTGCAGAAGATAAAAGAATGATGGATAGCCTTGGTATAAAACTGCCGGATTTTAAAAAATCGCCCAAAACATCCGACAAAACGATTCAAGTTGCATGGGAAGATGAAAATCGAAGGGTGCCGAAAAAAGATCTCCGTCGAATAGCCAGTATTCCCAGTTCCGTTACTGATGCCCGGATGACATCCTATGTCAACGCTATTCAATCCGGACTTGAGAAAACACTGGATGCCGCTCACAGTAAGATGGCACAAAAAATAGCCGCCTACATTCAATCGAATAGCCTGAACAGCAGTGAAGCGGGGGTTATGGCCAGTTCCTTCTGGTTATTAGGCAAACCCCAAATTGCTCTTTTTACCCTGGGAACCGTTTGCAGGATGGATTCAAAAAATACAGACAACCTAAGCAATTATGCGGCCATGTTATCCATGCAGGGTGCAGAACACCTGGCCATCCCGATCCTGGAAAACCTGAACAGAAAATTTCCACAAAACAGCACCCTGCTGAACAATTTGGGTCAGGCCTGGCTTGGTCTTGGAGATTTGTTGAAGGCAGAAAAATACCTGGACAGTGCAATTGCCCTTTACCCATTACATCCACAAGCCAATATGGCGAAAGCAGCCATTGCCGAAAGCAAAGGCAAAACGGAACAAGCCCGGCAGGCAATCAAAAAATCACTTCAACATGCTTATTCAAAAGAAAAGGAATCCAGACTGGCTGCACTTGGAACGAAACTGACTGCAAGGGATTATAAGTTGCCCACTCCTTTTAAAAAAGATGCCCTGAATCTGGGTGGTTTCAAAGCGCCGGATTTTCCTATTAATGTGGAAGGCTGTATCAAAGCAGAAACGGAATGGAATATTTTTTATAATGAAATTGATCAAAGGATCGAAAAATTGGAACTTCAAAAAGAAAACGCGATGGCTGTAGTACAAAAAGCAACTTATACTACGGTACCGATGTACGCAGAGCGTGCAACAAAACTAAACCAGGCAGGGCTGGAATTAACTCAGGTGAAGTTTCTGTCATACCAGCAAAAAGTAGCTGCATTTACAACTGAAGCACTTGCCCTGAAAAAAATGTATGATGAAAAGATGAAAAAGCTCCGGAAAGAAGACAGTGAGCAAACAGGTGCCGGAAGGGCTAATGAGGCTTATTGCAAAAAATACAAGGAAGCATCAGACAACTACCTGGAAGCAATCAATACTAAAATGAAAGACCTGTATACCGGTGCCCTGCAATTGAAAAAAGAAATCATAAACGAATCTGCAAATTATGCATTGTATAGTATGTGGCCGGAACAGTTCCAGGCAGCCAAGCTGGAATACCAGATAGAATGGCTGAAGACTATGAAAAAAGGATTGGGAATCCCAACTTTCGGCTCCTCTTTCCCCTTTATTTCCATCACTGAGTTCGTATGTGAAGAAGATGAAATGGAAGAGGAGAACATGAAATTGCAGAATTTCGACGATGTTGCCTGTCAATATAAAAGTAAGCTGGATTTATTTTTTGCTGAAATTGAATCCAACTGCAGCCGGTTAAGGGCTAAACTGGATGTTAAATTTCTGCAATACACCAGGTACGACGATTTCGAAAGAGCCGAAGGAGATACATATATCAGCAGTACCATCAAAATAAGTGCAGAAATGGGTAAAAGCGCCAACAAAGGTCCTTTAAAAGCAGAAGCAAAAATAGGTGCTGGTGTTGAACTCGAAATGGATCGACAGGGAGTAAAAGACGTGTCCGTTATAGCTGAAGCCAAGGTTGGGGCAGGAACCAATGTAATAGATAAACAACTGGAAGAAGGAGGCAGTATTGCAGGAAAAGATGTTGTAGATACTACTGTCGAAGCAGGTGTGGAAGGCCGGATAAGCCTGATCAGCGGACAAAGCAGTGTTTCCGGTACCGGCATCTTAAATGGCCTCCAAATTACTTCCTTCTAACAGGTACTCCAAACCAATTAGTCATGAAAAATGAAATCATTTTATATTGCCTGCTCCTTACAGGAATTGGAGCAACTGCACAGAGATCAAAGGATTCTCAATTAGAGGACAGTATCTTTTCCTGGAAGTCAATTCCAACACTAAACGCCAAAGCCTATCCCAGAACCTTCACTCAGGAACAATTAAAACACCCTGAATTATTTGCTCAATGGTTACAGCAATCTTATATTCCGATAGGAGCATTGGACTATTCCTATGCCCTGGCAGAACCGAATAAAAAAGGGGAAGTGCAACCATATGGTACAGGTATCAATGCTGCCATGTGGACAGCCATGTGGGATAATTCTTTCAAAAAAGTAATCCGACAACCACATACTGAAAATCCAATTTACCTTTTATCCAACAACATCATTGATGCAGAACCCATACCAATGCTAACAGTTCCAGGAAGATCCGTTTTTATGAGAAGGTCACCTGAACTGGAAAAAGCTTTTATGGGCAGCAGTGAAAAGAAAAACCAATTCGTACATAATTTGAAATTAGAGCAACATCCCCAAATCGGAAACTACCTGATTCAGTATTATGGATGTGACGGAGATGGATGTATGCCAAGAGTAGCTGTTTACCTGACGCCCGATGGCAGACTACCCATTCGCCAGCTTAGTCGGGGTGAAGTATTGGATCTCTGTGAACAGGCTATTCCGTTGGAAGCTGAAAAGGCAAGAGAAAAAATCAGTGGTGAAAACAGAGCATATGGTGCAGCAGCACAGCAAAAATGGATTACTCATTTTAATAAAGAAACTGTTCCCCGTTGGAAATCAGGTATTCAGAAACTGAGGAGTAAGTATGCGAATTCGCTGAATGAACCAGCCGAGCTCAAAACATCCAATGGAATCGCCATGATCAATTTTTACAATGGAGATGACTTATTTGATACAGAAGATTCACATAAAAAAAAGCTGAACACCTATGGTATTTACACCTATAAGGAAGGCATCCTTGAAAAAAGCCGGCAGAATGCGCCACTTTGGATTTGCATCAGTTGGACTCCAACGGATCTGAATAATTCGCCTTATGCAAGAGAGATTCATCGAAGCATGATCACACACTTTAATTTTGAGTATGTGTTTAACTACTTCTTTCAACCAGAGAAAGTTCAACATAAACCATACACTGTTTTGAATGAAGCTGTACAGCGATCGCATCTTGTATCCTATCAATCAAAAAAGAAAGAACCTGTAAAAAAAGAATGGGCACCCGGTATTTATTTTAAAGAGGATTTCTCCGGTAATACAATCGGTGCCAAGCCTTCCGGCTGGGTCGTTCCCACAGCAGGTACCGCTTCTACTATTACAACTGTTCCGGGATTTTCCCATAATTGGGTAAAATTGGAACAACAACGCATTATGCCCAATGACCCAAAAAAACCTTTGCCGGAAAACTTCAAAATGGAATTTGATGTAGCAACAGATAAAGATTTCATTCAAAATACAGGTGGCGCATTTTTACTCAGAATCCATAATAAAATACTTACTTCCAATGGCGATTACAGGGATGCTCCCAAACAACTGTTCATTGATCTTGACGCAAAAGCCGGTAATGAAAAATTTACACAAAACCCAACGGGTTACACAAGGCTAAAGGTAATTTATACAGGTATGCCTGGCGCACTCAGGTATGCTGCCAAAGAACTGAACTCAGCTGATTTTTCCAATAAAAAAAACATCGTACACTTTACAATTGTTAAGTATGGTAAAAAAGTAAGTGCATTTATTGACGGAAAGGAAATCATTGCATTGGACAAAAATGGAAAATCAATTCCCGGATATAATGAACTTCCAGAAGATGCCCGATTCACATCTTTCTATTTCGAAAATAGTTCAGCCAGCCAACAGGTCGGAGTTTACCTTTCCAATATTAGTATTACTGAATTAAAATAAACTATCAGATAAAGATTTTAAGCACATTTCCATAACCGGGGTTTTCCGGATCTCTTTTGGGGAGGTTAACAAAAAGTCCTTCATCGTTCCTGCGAAAAGTCAGAATCTCACGGGTGGGAAGCCACTCCACTTTCAGGATTTGTTTTGGAAAGTGCGGACTGTTGGAAGCCAGCGATTTTATCAGGAGTTTCCCATCCTCCGGATAGTCCATGGCGGTAGCATATAGAATATCTCCTTTAACAGCAAATCGAAAATCCTGCGAAGTAAATGCTTTCCCTTTGCCTTCATTAAAACCCTGTGCATTTAGTTGGGCTGCAGCTTCCTGAGCAGGTCCTTCTCCAAAAATTCGCCAGGGTCGGGTACAATAAATACTTTCTCCATTTGCCTTCATCCATACGCCAATTTCCTCCACAATTTTTCGTTCTTTTTCATCAATGGATCCATCACCCCGTACCGGAATATTTAACATCAGGTTACCGTTTTTACTTACGATATCAACCAGGGTTTGCACCACTGTTTTCGCTGATTTATAACCGTTCCGTTCATAGAGTCCGCGGTCATAATGCCATCCGCCAATACAGGTATCGGTTTGCCAGGGCAGCGGTTGAATTTCATTGGCCTGGCCCCTTTCGATATCCCAAACCAGTGCTTCCCGCTGATTTCCTTCCAGCATCTTGGCTGTCATAACCGCTTTTAGCGCACCATGCTCCTTACTACTTTTATTATACAGATGGGCTGCGATCCTGAACCCGACATCACTTAATGGCCAAAAAGGAAGTTTGTCGTCATCAAAATAAACAAGATCGGGATTGTATTTATTGATCAGGTCAATGGTTCTGTTATAGAATTTTTCCATGTTGGAGCTACTGGGGGGATAAACACCATTTCCCCAATCCCACTCCGCTGTACTCATATCATCGCTTAGGCTGTTTTTACTTAATGGATGGTTCTGAGCATACAACTCCTGCGGATCCAATCCATTCCACCAGCTGCCCTTTCCATCCGCTTTGGTTAATTTTCCATCATAAGGAATACCGGCATAGGTTCCGGATTTATCAGCTCGCTGCGCCACTTCATACCAGCGCCATGCATGAGAAGCATGTACACTTACTCCAAAGGGAAGGCCGTTATTTCTGGCAGCTTTTGCCCAGCCGGCGATAATATCTTTACCTGGACCAACCCTGGTTGAATTCCAGTTTTTCTGGTATTTGCTGTTGTACAGATCCAGGTTATCATGGTGATTCGCCATCGCCATAAAATATTTTGCACCGGCATTTTTATACAGGCTCACCAACTCTTCCGGATTCCAGTTTTCAGCTTTCCATTCATTGATTACATCTTTGAAACCGAATTTGGATGGATGCCCATATTTTTCGAGATGAAATTTATACTGTCGGGAGCCTTCCTGGTACATTCCTCTGGCATACCAGTCGCCGGCTTCCGGCTGGCATTGCGGTCCCCAATGCGCCCAGATTCCAAATTTGGCATCTCTGAACCAGTCGGGTGTTTTGAAGTCTCGCAGAGAATCCCAATTGGGCTTAAAAGGTCCTTTTGCCATTGGCTCCTTATTATCTGCAAGCAGTTGCGCACCAACTTTTGGTGATAACCATAATCCGGAAACCGTGGCAGCCAATCCTTTTAAAGCGGTTCTTCTTTTCATTACAGTAAATTGAAATGAGTTGAATTAATTTGAATTAATTGTTGATTTCTCATGGCCTCCCAAAACTCCATAGGAATTGATTTATTAAGCATATCAGCATTTTGCCTAACCCTTGCTGAATTGGTGGTATTCAGCGCAATACTTTTTACTCCGTTAATATATAATCCAAACTGAACGGCAGCTTCAGCAGGTTTAATAGAAAACACTTTACACAGTTCGAAAAAAGCATCCCGCCATTTGTACAGATGGATATAATGCTGATCCTCCCTGAAAATTTGCTGATAATCGAAATAGTCTGACCCCACCAGAAACCCGGAATGAAATAAAGCTGAATTAATAACATGTACCCCTTTCCCAGACATCTGCAGAATGAACTCCAGTAATTCCGGCGGGTGCTGTTTGATGGTTAAGCTATTGGCAACCATGATCCAGTCAAGATCCACATCTTTTGCAATCCGCTGAATAATTTTCCAGTTTTTGGCACCAACCCCTATCGCCTGCACCTGTCCCTGCTTTTTAAGTTCAAATAAGGCAGCATAGGCATCCAAAATGTCCTGGTATAATTCCTGCTCATGCGCCTGATCCCTGGCTTTTGAAAGGTATTCATCCGGATCATGCACAGAAAGCATTAGCGGAATATATCCATTGAGTAATTCATTGCCCTGTTCAAAACATTCCATGATTCCGGAATAGCTGATTTTTTGAACCGCATCGTGTTGCAGATTTTTCCATACGCCTGGTTCAAAAGTCGGTTCAGCGTGGTGGAGTTTTGTACGCAGCCAGCCAAGCTTATTGCTGATGATAACCTGCTGCGGTGGTATGCCCAATTCTTTGAGTGCTTTTCCCAGGCATTCCAATGCAAGCCCGGCACCATATTTACCGGCAGAATCAAAAACCGGGATTCCAATTGAGCATCTAACCGATTCCTCCACAATACGCTGCTTTTCTCTTTCTTCCAATGCAACAAATAAATTACCTAACCCGCTTGTTCCGAAGAGAAGAGGAGGAATCTTTTGTGTACTGTTCATATGGTAAATGGTTAACTGGGCAATTACGATCTATCTCAAATATATCTTTCTAAGCCAACTAATGCATTCCACTAAAAAGACTTTGTTTTGTACATATCCGACTTTTACAATAGCTTAGTTCAGATGAGTACCAAATACACCGGATATACTTTTTCACTTTTACATGCCGATTATGTAAAGCTGGATAAAGAGTGGAACTATCTCAATGTGATAAGTCCCTATTACCGGATTTATTTAATTGATGAGGGCGAAGGCTATATTCTTACCGGTAAGGAAAAAATTAAACTGGAGCCTGGATATATCTACATAATTCCCAGTTTCACCTTGTGCAGTTTGCGTTGTTCTAACTTGTTAGGCCAATATTTTATTCACTTCTTTGAAGCTTCAGGAGATGGTATTTCTCTCTTTGAAAATTACAGAAAAGTCATAAAGATGAAGGCCTCTGATATCGACAACATAAATATTAAAAGATTGCTGGAACTAAATCCGGGCAGGGGCATCAATCGATCAGACAATCCAATCATTTACGAAAAATCAGCCTATTACAAAAGCTACCAGGAACTGAACAAATCCATGAGCGCTTCCGTATTCTTTGAAACACAGGGAATTTTATTGCAGCTTCTTTCCCGCTTTTTGGGAGCTGCCAGTTTTCGCAACAAATTATCAGACCCCATACCTTCCAGAATTTTGGACAGTATCAGGTATATTCAGCTGAATCTTAAAGAAGAGATAACGGTATGCGGACTTGCCAAAAGAGCGAATCAAAACGAAGATTACTACTCCAGGCTATTCTATAAATATACCGGGCAACGGCCATTGCCTTATTTGCAGGAGAAACGAATTGAACGGGCACAGTATTTAATTGCCACTTCCAATTTGTCTTTCACAGAAATTGCTGATCTGACGGGCTTTGAAAGTCCCTCCTATTTTTCCAGGATTTTTAAGAAAATAACACATCTAACACCGGGAGATTATAGGAAGCAGAAAAATCTGTAACAATAATCTATTTCAAATACAATCGCCTCTGGTTGTTTATCCCATTTATTTATAAATTCTTCATCCGGCTCAAGTGTACCGGAAACACTGCCATCCGCATACGTTAGTCGCATAAAATGATAGATTCTCATACCCCGTTCAATTTGAACCGAGGCAATTGGATTACCCTTTGCATCTAATTTGTAGTAAAATTTTCTATTATTGATGGACAATAGTCTGCCAGCAGCATCATAGGTATATTTAACAGGAAGAAATTCTTTGGAATGGATAACCTCCCGCTTTAAACCACCTTCAACAACAGATGTATACTTTATGGTCTGATCATCCCCAAAAAAGGTAGAAGCCTTCTGGTAATTACCAACCTGCTTATACTTATTGTACGTATCAATTCTTCCAACCTTTCCACTTAAACTGCCTATTTGAATTGCTTTCGTCAGTAAACCATCCTTGTTATAATCATAAACAGTATAATAGTTATAGGGGGGATAAGAAGGATCCCAACAACTGTCTTTTACTAATTTTCCTACTTCGTTATAGACATATTTCTTTTCGGTCCATAAGGATTTTCTGGTTGTAAAAGATTTTTCACTTACCAGAAGTCCGTTCTTATAGACATATTCCCATTTGATAAATAAATCCAGCTGCTTGCCAGGATATTTAGGATGATAAATTTCCTGTTCCAGCTTAACTACATCTGCACTCATTTTAAGATAGTTTCTATCCTCTACAATTACAGGTTGAGAAAATGCCTGCTCTACATGAATAAATACTGAAAAAAATACTACAGCAAACCAATTAGGAATCATACATTACATTATTATAGATTATAAACCACTACTTTACCACTCATATCTCCATTCTCATCGTTATGAGGAAAACCAATTGCAAGCGTCCTTCCATCAGAAGAAATGGCAATAGACCAACCAGTTGAATTATTGGGAGAGGAGGTTTTTTCAACTCCGTCTTTATCAATTATACTTGCTACTTCCTTCCATCCGGAATCCGCCCGTTGATAAACTTTTACATACCCTGGTTTGCCATATCCCAGGTAAGGAGTACTCAAGGCTAATAAAGATCCATCTCCTGAAAGAGATATAGCATGCCCGAAATACGAATTAGGCGTAGAGGGTCTTAATGCCGATGATTTTCTTCTCCATGCTGAACCAAAGAATTCATATGTTTCTACAAATCCGGTATTTCGTTGAAACAAATCCATGCTGTTGGAAGATACTACGATTATAGTACCCAAATCAGAAAGCACAACACCATTACCCAGGTTTGCATCCTGTGCTTCACCTACTATTCTATCCTTTTGCTGAATCCATTTATTATCCTCCTTTTTATAAAAAATAACCTCACCGGTATTTCTCATCCGCATCGTATCTTTCGAATAATTTCCAACTGCAAGCAGATTGCCATCCTTTGAAAGTGAGAGAGATAATCCATGGATCCTCTGCAATGGAGCCGGGAAAATTGCATCACCCTCCTGAATCCATTGCTCCTCCTTCACCTTAAAAATCTTTATACAACATTTTTTGTATGCAGAACTCTCAAACGCAACAGCAATACGCTGCATATCTGAACTCATGGTGACAGCCCGCAGCATGTCATTTTCATTTTCAAGCTGAATAGACTTATCAGATTTTACCCAGGAGTCGTTAGAAAAGGAATAGATATTAATAGATTGGAATGGGGCTCCTACAACCAAAATCCTGCCATCTTTCGAGAGCTCCATATGCTCGCCGTAATTAAAATCCCCGGGACCGGCTAAAATCTCCTTTCCCATCCGGCTCCAATTATTTCCATCCAATTTATATACTTCAATCCTTCCTAATTTATCACCATATTCACTGTTAAACGGCGCTGCAACAGCCAGAACCGTACCATCAGCCGACAGCTTAATGTTACGTCCAAACTGTTCGCCGGGCACCTTGCCTATCAATACCATTCCTTTCTGAATCTGCGCTTCCATTTCCAGGGAAAACAACAACTGAAGCAAAATAACAAATCCCATCTGCCTGACTAACCTCCTACCTATCATGCCGGTTTTAGTTTTGTTTTTCAAAATTGCAAAACAATCCGTATCAACTGGCTGATTTAAACTGAAAAGAAATGACACCATACTCCATTGGTTGACACTTATTCTATTTTGGTAGATTTAATTATTTGACCGGTGCCCTATTTGGCAGGTTATCAATAATTTACAGCTTCATGTAACCAACAGGATGAAGCTTTTTAAATCAGGTTTTGCTGAAAGTATGTTAATAGGAGTATCGCTCATTCTCCTATGGGCACCAGCTGTGTATATTATAGAAGGAATGGATCTTCAAAAATTCCTGGTTTCCTATAAGTACAGAACCTGGATGAATATTTTTGGGCTGTTAACCAGTTTGTTTATTTTCCATATAATACCCATATTAATTCCTAAAAACAGCTTTCGAACTACTGGAATTTCATTTGGCGTGCTCATCGTTCTGTTCTTACTTACAATTGGTTATATCAACTGGTTAAAGCTGGGCATGTTGATAAATACCTACCCAAAGGAAGAAGCCACCATGATCAATGCAGGCTATTGGATCAGAACAGTCATCTATCAACTTTATGGAATTGCCTATTTTTCAAGTTTCAAACTCTTGCTACGGTATCTGAAACTTAAAGACCGCAACCATCAGTTATTGATGGAGAAAAAGACATCCGAGCTTAATTTCCTGAAATCCCAAACCAATCCGCATTTCTTATTTAATACATTAAATGGAATTTATGCATTGGCAAGAGAGAAATCTGATATTACTGCAGATAGTATTCTCCGGTTATCGGATATATTACGCTTTATGATCTATGAATCCCAATCAGAATTAATATCAATTAATAAAGAAATTGAAATAATTGAAGATTACATTGAATTGGAGAAAATGCGGTATGATGAAACCTTAAAAATAGTTTTTGAGAAAGATATAGATGATTTCGAACAGAAAATTCCGCCTTTGTTACTGATCCACCTCGTTGAAAATGCCTTTAAACATGGACTTTCAGAAACTATACATGCACCATTCATTTCAATAATTCTTTCCATAAAAAACAATAAACTAGTTTTTAAAGTTAATAACTCATTTGTGAATCGAGATCATACAGAAGAGCAAAAAGAGAATATTGGGCTTACCAATCTTAGGCGTCAATTAGGCTTATTATTTAAGGAGCATAACTTAATTATTACAAAAGAGCAGCAATCCTTTTTGGTCCATCTGGAGATTAATCTAAACAGCTATGCAAAAGATTAAATGCATTATAATTGAAGATGAACCACTTGCGGTTAAGATACTCAAGGATTATGTTCAGCAATCTCCCCATCTTGAACTGATGGAGGTTTTCAGAGATGCGATAAGCGCCGGTCTCTACCTGAAACAGGAGAAGATTGATTTGATGTTCCTTGATATTCATTTGCCAATTCTTAAGGGACTGGAATTTTTAAGAACACTTCCCCACCCTCCCATTGTAATTATTACAACCGCCTACCCTGAATATGCATTGGAGGGATATGAATTAAATGTGGCAGATTTTTTAATGAAACCCATATCATTTAAACGATTTACAGCAGCCATCCATAAAGCTGAAAAACTTATAAAAGCTGATAACTATGAAGCTCTAATCGGATCAGCCGGCACAAATGCTATATACCTGAATGTTAACAGAAGAAAGGTTCGAATTTTACTTAACGAGATTCTTTATGTCGAAAGTAAAAGAGAATATGTTCAAATTACTACCAGATCCAACGAATTCATTTCCAAAATTGGTACAGCTGAAATTGAACTTTTGTTACCCCCGGATAAATTCAGGCGAATACATCGTTCGTTTATCATATCAATAGACAAAATTGATACGTATACAAAAGAGAATGTTGAAATTCAGGGTCAGTTAATTCCAATAGGTAAACATTTTAGAAAAGATTTTATAGCTTCAATTTTACGGCAGGATGGATTTTAAAAATCAGGTATAATTTACGTACATGCATTACTGTTGAAATAGTATCTTTACCTCAAATCCTGACCGTAATGAAGTATAGTTTTTTTATCCTTTTATTGGTAGTTATTGGCTCTAATTCCTGCAGGAAAGAAGGCAAGGCTGGTCTTCAAAGTTTGATTAAAGTGGAAGAGTTGGCGGCCAGCGCCACTTGTCCGGCTGGTGGTATAATTTTAAGCACCGGTATTGATAAAAACAGAAACGGTGTTTTAGACGAGGTGGAGATAAACAGTTCTTATCCTGTGTGTAATGGTCAGAGTTCGATGGGTGACAAACAAATTGTGTTGCCCCTGAATTTTTCCGCTAATACTACTAATACGCAACCTGTAATGGGTGGGGATCTCATCAAGTTCAATAAAAATTATTATCCCGGTGTTGATTCCATTACATTGATTGGCAATCCGTATGTTGGACAAACTACCAATACATCCAGAATTGAACTGTATAATCTTACGGATGGAGTGGTTATTGCCAATAGCTTGATTGAAACGAGCAAGCTCTATAACGAACGTAGTTTTTTAGAAACCGGCAATTTATTCGACTTCCTGCCGGATAAGGAAATTCAGGTAGGTATTCGCTTACAATCCGCTATAAATGGTCAGTTTGCAGCTTCCGGCACTTGCTTTTTGGTATTATACAGGCACTAACTACTGCATTTCTTTCAGGAAAGAAGACGGAGTCCGTTGAAATCTTGCTTTGAAGGAACGGCTGAAATGGGAAACACTTTCAAAGCCGCATTCAAACACAACCTCATTAATCGATTTATGGTGATTACGCAACAGAATCTTGGAATGATCCAATCGTTTTTCCAATAACCATTTACCGGGTTTGGTTTTGTAAATCTTCTCAAAATCGCGCTTAAAGGTTGACAGGCTCCTATTGGATAACTCAGCAAACTGTTCCAGTTTAAGATTAAAGCAGAAATTATCTTCCATTACCCGTTGTAATGAAAGGTGTTGCGGCTCATGCAGCAGTGAACAGAAATAGGATAGGATTTCTGCATTAGCGGGATTGTCAGCAATGGTGAGAATCAATTCCTTAAACTTCAACTCCAATAGAGAAGGATCCGGTTCATGTGTACCACTAAAATAGGAGGAGAAGGAGAGAAAAAATCCGGTTAATGCATCACTTTTTTCAAGAATCATCACCGGTTCAAATTTTTGCTCTGAGCTATTCAGCGGTTTTGATTTTGTTTTCAGCGTATCGCAAATAAACTTATCCGGTATAAAAAACAGCACCACACAAAATCCTTTATCCAGAAAGTTTTCAAAAATCCAGGCGCCCTTGCGTACAAATACACAGGTTTCATTTCCAATCGTATAGGATTTTTGCGCTGTGTGCCAGATCTTGGTTCCTTCTATCACATAAAACAAATAGTTATACTGACTCCAGGCACCTGAAAACTTCGACTTCATAAGCCGGGCTTCCAATGGACAATTAAAAATGGTAACAAGGGAATCGCTGCAAGTAAACTGGCGATAATACCCCGGGTGCTGAAGAACGCTTTCGTAAAAGTTGATCATACAAATCCTGCCCTGTCAATTTACTGAAATTAGCAGGAAAAGCGGCTTTTTTTGAACCGCACAGGCATTATTTTGACCGAATAAGTAAAAACCTGTAACCAACAACCCGGTAGCTTTAATCCATCATCCTAAAATCAACTTATATGGAACCCACCATCGAATCTAAAGCACCCATTAATCCCAATAAACAACTATGGGAAAAAGGCGATTTCACCCAAATTGCAGCAACCATGCGCGAAAGTGGGGAAGCACTGGTAACCAGACTGGGAATAAAAACTGGCCTGAAGGTTTTGGATCTTGGTTGTGGCGATGGCACCACGGCTATTCCTGCAGCAAAAGCAGGCGCCGAGGTACTGGGGGTTGATATCGCCAGTAATCTGGTGAAGGCTGGGAATGAAAGAGCCCAACAAGCCGGACTAAGCAACTGTTCTTTTCAGGAAGGCGATGCCAGCCGGCTGGTTGATCTGAGCGATGCCTCTTTTGACCTGGTAGTAAGTATTTTCGGGGCCATGTTTGCACCAAGACCCCAGGATGTTGCCAAAGAAATGGTACGCGTCACCCGCCCCGGTGGAACCATCTTTATGGGCAACTGGATTCCGGGAGACCCCACCCTGGTGGCACAGATTCTAAAAATCAGTTCCGCCTATACACCTCCGCCTCCGGAGGGATTTATCAGTCCCATGTTATGGGGTGTTGAGAGCCATGTAACTGAACGTTTTGGCAATGCCGGCATTCTATCCGAAAACATCACCTTCAGCCGGGAGACCTTTAATTTTTCTGCGCCATTCCCTCCTTCCCAATTGGTTGACCGATTTAAGACCTATTATGGTCCCACTATGAATGCTTTTGAAGCTGCAGAAAAAAACGGAAAAGGCAGTTCCCTGCAACAGGAACTGGAAGAATTGTTTAACAGTCAGAATCAGAGTTCTTCAACTGCCAGCACCTTTATTCCTGCAACATTTTTATTGGTAACGGTGAAGGTTTAAGAACTTGCTGCTATTAAAATATTGCACCATTTTATACCTCAAAGGGTATAAAAGAACTAAATTTTAGGCCATTATACCCAAAAGGGTATAATTCAGACGTTTGTAGGTTTTATCTTTCACTTATGAAAGAGAAGTTCTTCGCGGCACTTAATTCCATCTATCCCCTCAGTAAAGAAACAATGGCCGATATAGAAGCATGTCTTGCAGCAGCACATTACCCGGCTAACTCCATCCTGGTAAGAGAGGGACAATTATCCGACCGGTTATATTTCATTCTTAATGGTGCACTAAGGGCCTATTATATCCACGAGAATAAGGAATATACAGACTGGTTTATGTTCGAAAATATGTTTGCCTGCTCTCTTTCTGCTTTCTTTGGTGGTATTGCAAGTCCGCAATGTATAGAAACCCTGGAATCAACAGATACCATCATCCTTACCCGCAGTCAACTGGAAGACATTTGCAAAAAACACCATGATATGAGTCTGCTGAATAGCCGGGTGCTTTCGCAGAGCCTTGTTATATTGCAAACAGGTTTTATTGACCAGCGCTTTAAAACAGCACCCGAACGCTATGCCCTGCTCCTTAACCAATATCCGGAAGTAATAAGAAGGGTGCCCTTGAAATACATCGCTTCCTACCTGGGAGTAAGTCAAGAAACACTAAGCCGGATAAGAGCAAAAAAATAAGACGACATTATTTGACCTTAGATCAAATCCAACACCAATAACCCAATTTAGATTTGCAGCATGATACTACTGATATATGCCATCTTACTGCTCGTTCTATGGATTGGGATTACCAGTTTACTCCTCATTAATACAAGGAAAATCTATTTCTTGAAAGATCTTTCGCCTCAGCTCTCAGCAACGCCATCTGTTGCTATTATAATAGCTGTAAAAGACGAGGAGAGGGAACTGGAAGATGCGTTGCAGAGTGTGTGCAACTTATCTTACCCAAACTACCGAATAATTGTTGTCAATGATCGTTCAACGGATGGTACGGCGGCCATCCTGCAACGCATGGCAGCAAAATACTCTTCAATAAGTATAATCACAATAGACGAATTGCCCCTCGGATGGATGGGGAAAAACCATGCCTTGTATAAAGGTTATTGCGCCAGCAGCGAAGACTGGCTCCTTTTTACTGATGCTGATGTAAAATTTGCACCGCAGGCCTTACAAAAAGCAATGCGGTATATTGAACAGAAGCAACTTGACCATCTTACTGCATTGGCTGAAATCACCTCCCCCTCCTCTTTGTTTGTGTCGGTGATGAATGTTTTCGCCATCATGCTGGATATCAAACTAAAACCCTGGACTATTTCAGATCCTGCATCTCCTTCCTCCATGGGAGTGGGTGCATTTAATCTGGTAAAACGTTCGGCTTATGAAAAAGCAGGCACCCATCTTATGATCTCTTTACGTCCGGATGATGACCTGAAACTGGGCGAACGCATCAAACGGGCCGGTGGCAAACAGGATGTATTGTATGGAGAAAAAGAAATCAGTCTCGCCTGGTACAGCAGTCTGCCTGCCTTTGTAAACGGACTGATGAAAAATATGTATTCCGTATACAATTACAGGTTCCTGGAGGCAATGGGTACAGCCATTCTTAGCTTTCTGATTCTTGCCTTGCCGGTACCTTTATTTTTATATTCGGGAGCTCCTTATCACTGGATCGGATTGGCAATTATCGCCTCTCAGGTAGTTCTGCTCTACGGAAAAAAAGGAATACATGCAAAATGGTGGCATGCATTGATGATTCCTTTTGCCGGATTGATCATGGTATATATCATCATCCAGTCAACACTTTTAACTGAGCATCGCAGGGGTATCAATTGGCGCAATAGTTTTTATCCCCTTTCTGAATTAAGGAAACAACTGTAAAGTCCTTATCCGATATCAACCACTTTGTCCGGTATCGGACATTTTTGTTCTCAAAATTATTTGCAACCAATTGTATTTCAACTAGTTAATATTGGCATCCGGCTTGGAAGAGCTATTGCAAATAATACTAGATGGACCGGCTTATAGAAGAGGAAGTCTCCCGATCAAAAAATAGAAAACTGTTATTGGCAGTTGTGATAACAATAGCAGTTGTAGCAATATTGGTTCTGCTGCTTCGAAACGCATTGTTCCCATCTGTAGAGGCAAAATTCATCACCATAGCAACTGTTGAGCAGGGAAGTATAGAAAATAGTTTAAATGCCTCCGGTGAAGTGCTGCCGGAGTTTGAAGAAACCATTTCCAGCCCGATTAGCGCATCCATTGAATCTGTAAGCCTGCTGGCTGGCAGCCCCATCAAAGCCGGCGAATCCATTCTCACCTTAAATAAAACCGCCACCGAAACAGAACTGGAGAAACTAAAATTCCAATACGAGGCACGCCGAAACGAACTGCAAAAACTAAAGCTCAACCTGCAAAAAAGTTTCTATGATCTTCAGTCCAATGCAGAAGTAAAACAACTGCGCATCAACAGCCTCAAAGCAGATGTTGAAAATGCAAAACGATTATTCAATGCAGGTGGCGGTACCCGGGAGGATATTGAAAAAGCCGAACTCAGTTTGAAAGTAGCCCTGTTGGAAAAACAACAACTGGAAAACGATATCCGAACCAAACAGCAAACCATGCAGGTGGAAATGAAAGAAGCCGGCATTGCTGCAGATATCCAGCAAAGTGATGTTCGGGAACTGCAACGAAAACTTACCCTCGCTCATATTGTAGCCTCCCGAAACGGCGTCATCACCTGGCTCAACCGAAATATAGGCACCAGGGTGAATGAAGGGGAAGCCCTTGCCCGTATTGCCGACCTCAGCAGTTATAAAGTACAGGCTTCCATTGCAGATGTACACCTCAACAACCTGCAAGCCGGACAACAGGCACAGGTTAAAATTGGCGATTCCACCTTAAAGGGCACAGTTGTAAACATTCAGCCTGCCGTGCAGAATAACCTGGTTTCCTTCGATCTGCAATTGGAAGATGGTAATAATCACCTGCTTCGTCCCAATCTGAAAGTGGATGTATTTATCATTACCCAATCGAAACCGCGGGTGCTCCGAGTGAAAAACGGTCCGGCTTTCAAAGGTGCTGCCACTGTTGAACTTTTTGTAGTACAGGGTAAAAAAGCCATTCGCAAAACCATCCAGACCGGCCTGAGTAATTTTGATTTTATTCAACTCATCGGTGATATAAAGGAAGGTGATCGGGTAATCATATCCGATATGAGCAATTTTAAAAATGCAAGCGAAATAACGATTAAATGATGCGCCTGATTATCTATTTTACGTTTACTCTTTTTACTGCTGTTGATGCGCCTGCACAAACGGCCGATTCGCTTACACTCAGCCTGCCGGAAGTAGTTGAACTGGCGAAGCTCAAATCCATTGAATCCAAACAGGCCATTACCACCCGCGAAACCCGGTATTGGCAATACCGTACCTACCGGTCCAATTACCAGCCGCAGCTTTCATTAAACGGAACCCTGCCAGGCTACAGCAAAACATTTGCGGAAGTTCAACAACCCGATGGCAGTATTCGATTCCAATCAATCCGGAATAACAATTCCACCCTGAACCTCTCCTTTTCCCAAAGCATTGCAGCCACCGGAGGTATGGTGTACGGAACCACCCAGTTGCAACGCTTTGATGATTTTGACCGAAAAAATGTTCTTTATAATGGTGTTCCTTTTGGTATCGGATATGCACAACCCATGTTTCAGTTTAATCCATTGCGATGGGATAAAAAAATTGAACCACTCCGCTACAAAGAAAGCAAACAGGAATACCTGGAATCAATGGAACAGATTGCCATCAGAGCAACCGGTTATTATTTCGATTTATTACTGGCACAGGTGAACCTTCAGATTGCAGAAACCAACCTGGCCAATACCAATAAAATTCAAACCATTGCAGCAGAAAAATACCAACTCGGAAAACTATCCAAAAATGAAATGCTGCAACTGGAACTGGAAGCACTCAAGGCAGAAAAAGCAATTGGCGTTGCCAAACGGGAAAAAGAAATCGCCACCCTCAACCTGCGTGCCTATACCGGTTTGGAGAATACAATCGCAATTATATTGGGCACCCCTGCGTCGGGTAATCCTCTCACCATATCTTCCACCAAAGTTTTGGAAGAAGCCTATGAAAACCGGAGTGATGCCACCGCCTTTGCCAGAAGAATGGCTGAGGCCAAACGGGATATTGCCAAAGCAAAAGGAGATAACGGCCTCAACATCGCCTTAACCGCACAGCTGGGCTTTTCCAAAAGTGCCAATACCATTCCAAAAGTGTATCAGTCGCCGCAAAACCAACAGGAAATTCAATTGGTGTTTTCCATTCCTATTGTAGATTGGGGGCGATCAAAATCCAGAACCAAAACAGCCGAAGCTAATATGCAGTTTACCCAATACGCCGTAGAACAGGATATGCAACTATTTAATCAGGAAATTGTGACCCAGGTAACCCTGTATGATATGATGAAAGAACAATTGCAGCTAACCGAAAAAGCAGATGAAATTGCGTCTGAAAAATACCAGATTGCCAGGGAGCGATACGTACTGGGTAACCTGAGCATCACCGACCTCAGCATTGCTTTTGCAGAAAAAGACCAGGCAAAACGTGATTATATCATTGCCCTTCGCAACTATTGGACGGCTCATTACCAACTTCGCTACCTCTCTTTATACGACTTTGAAAAAAACGAAAAAATACAATACAACTAAACCTCCTTCGCATGATACATTTACAAAACATAGAAAAAGTTTATCGCACAGACACTGTTGAAACCCTGGCACTCAACAAAATAAGTCTGGATATTGAACCCGGTGAATTTCTTTCCATCATGGGTCCATCCGGTTGCGGTAAGAGTACCCTGCTTAATATAATGGGACTGCTGGATGCACCAACAAAAGGAACCATTCGCATCGATAATCAGTCTACTGAAAATTTCTCAGATAAGGAACTGGCACAGTTCCGCAACCAACAACTGGGTTTTATTTTTCAAAGTTATCACCTCATCAATGATCTGAAAGTGCTGGATAATGTGGAATTGCCGCTGTTGTATCGCAACACTACGGCTGCTTCGCGTACCGCCCTTGCAAAAGAAGCACTGGCTAAAGTGGGACTCAGCAATCGGGTAAAACATTTTCCTACACAATTATCAGGCGGACAAAAACAGCGGGTGGCCATTGCCCGCGCTATTGTTGGTAAGCCCGGTATCATTCTGGCCGATGAGCCCACCGGTAACCTGGATAGTGCCATGGGGAATGAAATCATGGAGATCCTGTTGGAACTCAACCGTACAGACGGTACCACCATTGTAATGGTGACCCACGATGAAAACATGGCAAACAAAACACATCGGCTGGTACGCCTGTTCGACGGATCAAGAGTTAATTAGTCCCCAAAACAATGTAAGCATGTTAAAAAATTATTTTCGCATAGCGATCGCCGTTTTGAAGAGAAGAAAGTTTTTCACCTTCATCAGTTTATTCGGTATCAGTTTTACCTTAACCATTCTGGTGGTATTGAGTGCCTTTATAGACAAAATTCTAAACGATAATTACCCCGATAAAAAGCGCAACCGATCGCTTTATATCAACCACCTTTCCGAAATAGGTGAGCAATCCTTTAATGGTGGAAGGTTGTCGTATTATTTCCTGGATCATTATGTGGGCAGTCTGAAGACACCTGAAAAACTGGCCTTTTCTTCTTCGTTCCAGGCAACCAATACCTATGTAAATAATAAAAAAATCACCATTAATTATAAGTATACCGATGCGAATTATTGGGAAGTTACGGACTATGAATTTCTGGAAGGCAAACCCTTTACAGCCCAGCAGATAAAAGATGCGGAAAAGGTGGGCATCATTTCCGAGGCTACCAAACTGGCCTATTTCGGGAATGTTTCTTCCGTAGTGGGACAGTATATCGAAGCAGATAATATTCGCTACCGGGTGCAGGGTGTAGTGAAAAATGTACCCATTACCCTGTCTATGTTTTATGGTGATCTGTACCTGCCGTATACCGTATCAAAAATTGATGTTACACGTGATAAAGACTACAGGGGTAATTTCTTTGGTATTCTCTTAGCGCCTTCCTCCTCTGACCTCAAAGCCATGCAGGCAGAATACGATGCCATGTTAAGCAAAGTGCCGATGAGCGATTCGCAATTCAATCGTATTTATGCACCCGCCGAAACCTTTATCTACGCCTATCTGAATACGGGAAACGACAAAAAGAACGGGTTTCAGTATGCACTTACTGCATTGGGTGTTTTTATATTACTCGTGATGTTGTTACCCACGCTAAATCTGGTAAACATCAATATTACGCGAATATTGGAACGCTCCTCCGAAATAGGCGTGCGCAAAGCATTTGGCGCCTCTTCCAAAACCCTGGTATATCAGTTTCTAACGGAGAACCTGATCCTTACCTTCCTGGGCGGATTGATTGGCTTACTGTTTTCTTTTATCATTATTCAGGTATTGAACCGGCTTAACCTGATTGATCATCTTCAACTATCCTTAAGTCTGCCCGTATTTGTTGCAGGTATCCTGATTTGTCTTGTATTCGGACTGGTATCGGGGGTGTATCCGGCCTGGCGAATGTCCAAACTGCATGTGGTATCCGCATTAAAAGCACAATAAAAAAACGAACTCATGTTAAGACATCTTTTCACCATGATCTGGAATAAAAAGAAACAAAACTTTTTATTGATGCTTGAAATATTTATTTCCTTTCTGGTATTGTTTGCTGTTTTTACACTGGTTGTTTACCTGTATAAAAACTATCGCAAGCCGATGAATCTGGTATATGAAAATGTGTGGGAAATCAATTATAATAATCGGCTTCCAACCAGCAATAAAGATTCCCTGCTTCAATTTTATTCGAGTCTAAAGGGCTCCATCCTTTCCATTCCAAATGTAAAAATGGCCAGTTATTCCAATTCGAATACTCCCTTTTCAACCAATACCATGATGAATGGATTCGATCATAACGGTATCCATGTGAATCCCAATTATAGCAGGGCAGACGATGATTACATAAAGCTGCTCAACATTCAACTGTTGGAAGGCAGCTGGTTTACGAGAGGCAATCGAACCGGCAAAGACAAACAGGTAGTCATCAATCGCAAATTAAAAGAAACTCTTTTTGGCGATTCAACAGCCGTTGGAAAATATATTACTGATCCAAAAAATGGCATCCGGGTACTGGGTGTAATTGAGGATGCCAAAATGAAAGGAGATTATCAGGATCCGGGGTATTGGATGTATGAAGGATTGGATAGTTCCAGTATTGAATCGATGGAGAGTATCCTGCTGAAACTAAGCGATGTAGCCGATGAAGCAACGGAAGCACAGATTTACAAATTTGTTGCCAATGCCATGAAAGATTCGAATATTGAAATTGTACACCTTTCCGACAAACTAAAAACCAGTAATAATCAGCACCTGATTCCAACAATCATATTAAGCATTGTTGCCGGCTTTCTTACTATAAATGTAGCCTTGGGCATGTTTGGCGTTTTGTGGTATAATATCAATAAACGCAAAACTGAAATCGGACTTCGGCGTGCCGTGGGTGCCAGTGCAGGATCCGTAAAAATGCAACTGGTGCTGGAATCCCTGCTGATAGCAACACTGGCCATTGCAGTAGGCAGTTTTTTTGCCATTCAATTTCCCTTACTGAATGTGTTTGATCTCCCGGCTGCTGTGTACCTGATGGCTTTGTTGCTTGCCATCGCATTTATTTATCTGCTTGTATTGATCTGTTCTTTTTATCCGGGTAAGCAGGCAGCCGCTATTTACCCTGCTATTGCATTGCATGAAGAATAGTGAAAATGACTAAATTGCCTTCCTGCTATGATATTGATTATTGACGATGATAAGGCCGTGAGAACATCCCTCACGCTGCTGCTGCAAAGCGAAGGGTATGATACCATTACAGCCGATTCAAAATTAGCTGCAGAGGAGGCCTTGCATGCACATTCTTTTCAACTGGCCATTCTGGATCTGAACTTTTCACTCGACACATCAGGAAAAGAAGGAATGGAATTACTTAGATCTATCAGAGCGCAGTATAGTACACTGCCGGTGATTTTGATAACCGGATGGGGCACCATTGAACTGGCAGTAGAAGGCATGAAACTGGGTGCAGCAGATTTTATCAACAAACCCTGGAACAACGAGTATCTCCTGCAATCCATCCGCACTGTGCTGCAATTGCGGGGCACACCGGCCCCTTCCAAAAAAAGCAGAAAGGAACTGGATGAACAATTCAATTTCAACCGGATTATAGGAGAAACGCCGGCCATTATGAACCTCCTGGAAACAGTAGGACGAGTGGCTGCTACAGATGCCTCTGTGCTGATAACCGGAGAAAGTGGTACCGGTAAGGAGCTGATTGCCGAATCCATTCATCAAAACAGTCACCGGCATAACAAGCCTTTTGTAAAAGTGAACCTGGGCGGCATTTCCACCAGTTTATTTGAAAGTGAACTATTCGGGCATGTTCGCGGTGCCTTTACCGATGCAAGAACGGATCGCACCGGCCGATTTGAAATGGCGAATAAGGGTACTATTTTTCTGGATGAAATCGGCGAGCTGGAGTTGAGCAGTCAGGTGAAACTATTACGGGTATTGCAGGATCGTACCTATGAAGTGCTGGGCAGCAGCAGAACGCGCACCGTTGATACCAGAGTGATCTGTGCAACCAATAAAAACCTGGAAGAAATGGTGGCAGCCGGTACCTTCCGGGAAGATCTTTTTTATCGGATTAATTTGATCAGCATACATCTTCCCCCTTTGCGTGAACGCAAAAAAGACATCGGTCTGCTGGTGGCTTTTTTTGTTGACAATATGCGAAAGCTATATAACCGTCCGGGTTTAACCATAAGTACCGCAGCGGTAAAATGGCTGGAAGAATTGCCCTTACCGGGTAATATCCGTCAGTTAAAAAACCTGATTGAACGATCGGTATTGATCAGCCGGCAGGATACACTGGATATAGCCGATTTTCAATCACAACTGGCGGGGTCCTCGCTGAAAAAAGGAACTATACAGCTTCCGGAAGTTGGAACGCTCACGCTGGAAGAAATGGAAGTGTTAATGATACAACGTGCCCTTAACTTTCATCAGAATAAAATAGCAAAAGCTGCAGCCTCACTGGGACTAACGCGCAGTTCACTCTACCGCAGATTGGATAAGTACAATATTCCTTATGATGAGAGTGCAGACTAAATACCTACTTTTTGTAACACTGATTCATCTGGCAGCGCTGGTACTTAGTTTTTTCGTGTTCAGCAACCGGCTTTTATTCCTTGCATCGGAACTGGTGGTGCTGATTTCTTTATTTATCTCCTGGAAAGTTTATCAGGAATTGATCCGGCCCTTGAAATTATTGGCAGATGGTGCCGATGCTATCAGTGATCGCGATTTCAGCGTTAAATTTTTATTGACGGGTACACCCGAAATGGATAAGCTGATCCATGTGTACAATCAAATGATAGATGAATTGCGCAGGGAACGCACCCTGCAGGAAGAGCAGCATTTTTTTCTGGAAAAACTCATTCACACTTCTCCTACAGGAATTATAATTCTGGACTATGATAAGCGGATTAAAGATATCAATCCACGTGCCCTGCAATTATTGCAGGTAGCAAAATCCGATTTGTTGCAACAGAGCTTATCGGAATTAGACCATCCTGTTTTCAAACAATTGAAAGAGCTGCAGCCCGGCGCCTCCTGTATGGTGTCAGTAGACGGGTCCACTACGCTGAAAGCACATAAATCTTCGTTTATAGATCGGGGCTTTCCCCGTCATTTTATTTTGCTGGAAGAACTGACGGCTGAATTATTGGCTGCAGAAAAAAGGGCTTATGGCAAGCTGATCCGGATGCTGGCGCATGAAGTGAACAACAGTATTGGTGCGGTAAATTCCATTATTCACTCAACAATAGCTGCTGAAAAAAACTGGAAACTGCCTGAGCAGGAACCCTATTTTGAAGCTTTGCAGGTAGCGGCCGAGCGCAACCAGAACCTGACGATTTTTATGCGCAATTTTGCTGATCTGGTTCGGTTGCCCGAGCCACAGAAAAAATCGATTGATCTGGTGGCCATGATCCGATCCATGGGGGCACTGATGCAGGCAAAAGCCAGCCAGGAGCAGATTCAGTTTGAGTACCAGTTGCCGGAAGAGGCCTTTTATATTATGGCCGATGAACAACAGCTGGAGCAGGTCTTCATCAACATCATCAAAAATGCGATGGAAGCCATTGAAACCAGTGGTATAATCAGTTTTTCCATTAACAGGTCCTTACGCGAACTGCGCATAACCGATACCGGCCGGGGTTTACAAACCGGCGGCTTGCAGCCTGGCGACGGACAAGCCATCTTCACCCCCTTTTACAGCACCAAAAAAGACGGACAGGGCATTGGGCTTACCCTGGTAAAAGAAGTGCTGGTGAGTCATGGTTTCCGCTTTTCGCTGAATACGGTTCAGCCGGGCGAAACGGTGTTTAGTATTCGGTTTTGAAGGGCAGGATCCAATCATAGCGGTTCCAGCACCAGTATTACTTTATTGAAATCCGCTGCAGCATTTATGATCTTCTTGAAATCTTCATATTGAGCTATCGGGTATTGTAACTGACAATATTGCTCACTGATCGAAACCTTCAATACATTGCCTTCCAATTTGTAGGAAGATTCAAAACCCAGGTTAACAACATCATTAGTACGAATAACCTTGCTGATTTTAATATCATCCGGATTTTTAATTTTATAGCCCTGGGGTAGTATGAATTCGATCGTTCTGATCAGCGCATGAGGATAATTAACATCCATATCAAATTGTCTTGGTTTTTCCTGGTACATTTCAGACTGAGGGCCGATAATCTGACCGATCTTTACCAGAATCTTATTGCCTGCACGCTCTACAAGCTCACTGGCGTTCACTACCAGATCCAGAACAAAAGGTTTGTTATCGGAGAAATATTTCATTTCTCTGTTTTCGATCTTTGAGTTGATGACACGCTCAGAATTAGTTACGAATTTGGACATTTCTTTGATCAGCAGTTGCTGATGTTCATCTGTACCATAATTAAAACTGGCCCGGTAAAATACAGATGAATGCCCGGTAAAAGATTGCCTGGCGTGTACCTGAAGTGTATCAAGCTTTGCATTAAGGCTGATTTTTGCATCAATATTGCTGCTTGACCAGTTGCAATCTTCGCCCTGAATGGGACGGATGTCGGCAATGGCTGTAGTAAAATTACCGATGGTTGTACCCTTACAGAATACGCCATTGGTACCGATCCATTCGGTCTGTATAAGCGGATAGCGCATTTCAAGCAGGGTTGGTGCAATGTATTTCCTTAGTTTGGGAAAGTAGATCAATTGGTTCTCACAATTGTTCCAATTCTCGAATGTCCTGTCAACTGAATAATCCTGTCTTGACCCACATAGTACAAATTCATGTTCAACATTCAATTGTTTGAAAATTGCCCCATATAATCGGATGATGCCCCGGTGACTGGAAATCTTTTTCTTAATAATCTGCTCGATATCCTCAGCAGATGCATCGTTGTTATCTTCTGAAGTGCCAATATTATCCTTCACATAATGTTCAACAGCAGTTACAATGGCTGTTTCATTGCCTGCGATCTTTTGCCAGTCATTCTTTTTAATGAGGTCGTTGACACGTTTTAAATCTTTTTCTGAAAAACTGCCATAAATACCATAGGCACGCTTGGCCAGTTCATTCCAGGTAAATAATCGTTCAGATTTGCTTCTCGCTGCATTGTAGGAAAGTTTAAATTCCACTCTCTTAAGATTGGCATTATAAACAGCATATTTTTCATTTTCCGCACCTGGAATCTCCTGCTGGCGAATTTGTATCATTCGTTTTCCATTCAGAACGGTGTCTGAGGCTGCATTCACATCATTATACCCCTTTGTTTCAAAGATCAGCCGTTCAGGAGACAGAATAGCCACTTCTGCTTCAAGCACAGGGAAATTATTTTGAATAACCTCACGTCCAAAATACGATACATAGGTTTTATAGGTATAATAGAATTCAACATCACATCCCTTCTCTAGTCCCTCCATGGCGAAGATTTTATAATTCTGATCCTCTTCCTTCAGATCACGGATATTCTTGCTGTCTACCGTAATAACCTTCCCGTTGGAGAGAATGGTGCGGGCCATAATATCAACAATCTCATTGTTGGAATTAACGGCGAGGTACACTTTATTAAACTGTTCAATGCCTCTGTCATCCATAATGTGGATCCGTCTGTGTAAGGTTCTGTATGCGGCAACATCGTCATTTTCATCAATATATTCTACCCGGCGTTTATCCAACAGAATTACGGCTGATTCATTATTGTATTTAGCAGCTGGTTTTTGGACTGTGGAAGCACCCGCCCATTTTTCGCGTACAATAGCCGGAGTTGTTTGGGCAAAACTGTTCAGCTGGATGATCACCAGGCCAAGGGTAATTAATTTTTTCAGAGCGGTTAACATGTGTTACAATATTTTTGAAATACTGATGGATTCTTTGTACAGGGGATAAAGGTTTTCTAATACTTCATTCCATTCCTTAAACTGACCGGGTTGTAACAGGAGATGTTCATTGTAAAACTCCTGCGTGAGAATAAGTTTGTTATCGATTTGTTCATATTTTATATCAAATCCCCAAATAGTATTGCTGAACGATTTGCTTTTGGGCAGGTAGGTCACTTTATAACCATTCGGGATAGTAAGTACGGTTATATACCGTTTTATGAAGCGGAAATTAAATTCCATCGGAATGGTGCGCTTAGGGTAATCAATTTCTTCATGCTCATAAAGTTTGAGCAGATTCAGGTTTATATACCATTCATCGGCCAATTTGCGGGCATAGTTCTGGAGTTCGAATTTTGCTTTGAGTGTAACCTGTTCTTTCCCTTCCTTACCTGCAATATCATAATTTGATAAGTGAAATTTATTGGAGCCCCGTTTGAAACGGTTTTTCATGTACTCTTCTTTATCTTTCTCACTGTAATAATTCAGAATATCGCGGGTATTCATTGAAAAATAACCACTCAGATCCTGCAGAATGGAGCCGGTAATACCTTTTTCAGTGAATTGAAGAAAGCAGGAATCTGTCAGTACACTCACAGATTTGGGTGGAGAGGGAACAGTAACGATCTTATAGTCATCCGGACCCAGACCAATCATTGCCTCTTTACCCTGAATATGCGAGGAGGGTATGCCAAAAAAACAAGTGGCATCTGTGCCATCCAGAAAGATGAACTCATCCTTTTTTAGCTGAATAGCGCAGATCATATGGTTAGAAACCATGGGCAATGGGGTTTCACGGTAGGAATAAGGAAGTGACCGGGTGCCAATCCAGGTATAGTATGCCGGCACGCCTGCTGCGTTGAGCATTACAGTAAGAATACTGCTCATATCTTTACAATCTCCAAAACGGCGCGTGCAAACGAGATTGGCATCGCGCGGAATAAAACCTTCCATTCCGGCTTCAAATGCGATGTATTTGATTTGCTCCTGCACCCATTGATAAATTCTTCTTGCCTTATCCTCAAGTGAAACGACCCCATTGGTTAGGGAATCCACTATTCTTTTCAAATCTGGTCCAATTTCTCTGTTGATATCTTTTACAAAACTGTAGTTGAGTTTATATAGCGCATTGCTGTCGGCCAGATAAGGTATTTCTTTACCCTGCGAATTGGTATATTTTTCTATATAGAATAGTACATGGGGTGCATAATATGAACTTGAAGGCGCATCTGAATAATTTTGGAGCGGATCCAACTCTTTTACCTGGAATTTATAGGTAATCTCGTTTCCACGTTTTGACTCCGTAAAGAGGATCTTATCCGTATTCAGACCTTTCAGAAAATACTTTACCGATACTGTTTTAGGGAAACTAATGATCAATTCATTATTCACAACAGGTATTCCGCGGCCAATATAATGAGGGGGAAGCAGGTAGGGATTTTTATGAAGAATTTTCTGGTTTAGTACACCAATGGCCCCCTCTCCAATTGCCGGGAAATTGAATACGGTTTCCTTAACATCGTCATAAAACACACTCCTGGATCGCAGGTCACCCGTTTTGAAATTCGTAACCTTTATCTTTTTATTATCAGCAGTTTGGGTATATGCATCGTATTCTGTAACCGTATGAAAGCCGCTTTGGGTAAAGCCATATCGACTCATATAAGTGGCAGCAGTAGTGGACAGGTACATCATCTGCTCCGTTTCCCTGCTTTCAACATAAGGTTCATTATCTCTGATTGATACCTTGTATTGAGTGCTGCTATTGAGCATAATTGCATCCTGACCCGGATACCTGCTTTTCAATTCGGCCAGTTTCTGAGCCGAAGCCCGGGTTGGCAGGACAAGTACGTTCAGCAGTAGAATTAATGAAGATGCTGCTTTTTTCATTTGACTTCCAGTAATAATCCGTAATAGTAAAATCTAACCTGCCTGAGTTTGCCAGTACTATCGTAAACGCGTTGCTCGCCATGCAGGCTGTCGTCGTAATAATTACCTTCTTCAGTTAATATGCCCTTAGCATTATATTCTTTATAGGGGCCATGCAGGTTATCGTGCACATAATTGAAGGAGGCACGTAGTTTCCCATCCGCATAATACTGCGTACTCACACCTTCGGTATCATCAAATGATTCCTGCTGGGTTGCTGCTATTTTACCATTTGGGTGGTACAAGGTGTAGGCACCATTTAGTACGCCATCAACATATTCCATGGAAGCAGATGGATTACCATTTTGATAGAATGCATTCAATTTACCGTTCTCCTGGATCAGCGGGATTTCAGGAACCAGTTCCCCATTCCTGTTCAGGTAACTATAACCAAGCTTCGCGCCTTCATCGTAGCGAAGTTGGTACATAAAGCTGCCATCCTCTGCATAGCGCTTATATAAACCATGACGTTCATCATTCTTGTATTCAACTTCTGTTTCAATTTTTCCATTCAGGTGATAGAAGATTGTTTTACCCTGTAAGATGCCAGATTTATATTCTTCAGTAGAATACAGTATGCCTTCCGAATTATAATACTTCCAGGTGCCTTGTTTTTCATTCCACTTATACCTTCCTTCAACCCGTACTTTACCACCAAAGCTATAGGAGGTAAAGTTACTGTCCAGCATCCCATGAACATAGTGTTGTACCATCATCAATGAACCATCCGGAAAATAAATTTTTTTGGTCCCTTCGATATCATTGTTCACAAAACTACATTCGATGTATAACTTGCCATTGGGATAATGGGAGATAAATTTGCCACTACCCTTGTTCAGCTCAAACCTGTTGATCACCTTACCCAACGTATCATATTCAGTCAACGATTGAAGATTATCTTTTTCATACAGATAAACACTATGTGCTTTCCCATTGGGCCAAAAATCAGTTCTGGTTCCATTTCGTGTATCATTCAAATAGAATGATTTGGAACTTAGCGATCCCTGTTTATCATAATTCAACCATTCACCCTGCAACAATCCATCACTATACCAGCCTTCTTCCCGTTTACCGCCGTGAGTGTACCAGGAGGTGAAATAACCGTTTTTCTGATTATCAGCATACTCTGTACTATAATTTTTATTACTGTTTTGATGATAGCCAATAACAGCTCCGTTCAATAGTCCATTTTTGTAGCTCTCTCTGAGTTTTTCTTTGCCTGAACCAAAGTAATAGATCTTGGTACCTTCCAGCTCACCTTTTTCTCCATACGGAGTGAGTGTTTTTTTTGTGCCATCGGGGGTATAGGTCACCAGATCAAGTCTGCCATTTTTCAACTCGGAATTACTGATTTGTTTTCCGGTTTTATCAAAATAAAGACCGGACTTCAGTTTGTCATTTTCAAATCTGAGTGTTGTAAAAAGTTTGCCATCATCATCATAATAATTAACATCGCCGGTAGTTTTTCCTTTTTTATTCATGTACCGATAGGCTTCCGTTCCGTTTTCATGGTACGACAGGTACTCACCTTCCAATATCCCCTTATTATCATAGTTTTCAATGGATTGAAGCTTGCCATTTTCATGATAACGCTTCAGTGGACCTGTAAGCTTTCCCTGTGTATAAGTACCTTCAGCAACCAATACTCCATCATTATTCCAGCTTTTGAAATTGCCATTCAATTCATCGTCAATATATGCGCCTTCCGTATCTGGCTGACCATTTAAATAATAGGTTTTGGCTGGTCCCTGACGTTTGCCATTAACATAAGTTTCTTCCATTTGAAGAGGACCTGATTTGTAGTATATTTTCTTTATGCCGTTGAGTTGCCCGTTGGTGTAGGGTTCAATGCTTTTGATTACCCCATTTGTATAGTAGCTGGTGTACTCACCGTGTGGTTGCCCATCTTTGTAAGGTGCACTGGATTCAATTGTGCCCTGCTCTGAATAGTAGGTATGCATCCCCTCCTCTTTGCCATTGCGAAAAAACTCTTTTGCTTTAAGCTGACCAGTAAAATAGTAATAGGAAAACGCGCCTTCTTTTTCGCCTTTGTCGTTAAAAAGTCCTTCCGACTTTTTATTGCCCGCGGGAAAATAGAATGTCCAGGGTCCAGTTGGTAAATTCCTGCTGATAATGCCTTTCGCATATAATCCATCATCAGAAAACTGATAACAGGGACCATTGTAATTGCGTTTTGAAAAATGAAGTTCACGCGTAGCCCTTACCAGTTTAAAATATTCAATGATTCCAGTCTTCAACGCATCAATATCTTTCTTTTTCTTTTTATTAAACTGTTGAATCGCCGGCAGGTTTACTCCTGAAAAAACATAATTGACGAAATATTCAAATTTTTTATCCTCATATATATTCTTATACAACGGAACGTAATACTGCATGTAGAAATCCTGGTCATTGTCATCAATCTTAAGCTTTTCGAAGACCACCTGCATTTGACGAGAGATATTATCATCGAGATCTGTGATAATTTTATAACTTTTATCCAGAGCTATCTTAGAAAGCAGAATCTGCTCAATCAGCCTGAAATTATCGGAAGGTGCTTCCTCACGTTTGTTAACCAGGTCTGTAATTTCGTCTGTACTTTTAGAGATTTCATTCAAGAGCTTAATTGCATTTTCAGTATAACTGCTGCTGGGCTCTATGGTAAGACTTGCCAGTATACATAAAAAGCCCGGAATGACCTTGCCTTGATACAGTGCACTCAGGCCCAGTTTATAATGTACACTGGATGAATAGGGACTCATCAGGGCTGTCTGTTGCAATAGATTTTCGGCTTCCCTGTATTTTTTCATCCGGATCAGGGTGGTGCCTTTTGCCACCGGCAGATTAATATAAGCAGGATAGCTCCGCATGGCCGAATCGTAGGTATTCAGTGCACGATCCTGTTCATTGTTATAATCAAGCAATGCACCATACAGTACCAGGAATTCCGGGTCACGTTCCGGGTTGGATCGGTCCGAAAGACCTTTTCGGCAAAACTCAATACCACGGGCAAACTGACTGTCTGCTGAACAGACCAATGCACTTTCATACAAGGCCCTTCCATAATTGGTATCGCCCACCGGAACTTTTTCAAATTCTTTCAGGGCTTCTTTGTATTTGCCTTCATCGTATAATTTGATTCCGGTTTCGATGGTTTCACCAGAATTAATACGAACGGCTTTTTGCTGAGAGAAGGACAGGAGGAAACACGTACTAAGTACGGCGGATAAGGTTAATCGAAAAATCATTACTTCTACGGCCTTTTTTTGTGAAAGTATACAGTAATCTGCCAAGAACGAAGATAGTGGGAGTATTATTATGGCAGACAGGCAGCTTTATTGTATAATAATCAGTTACTAAAACATATCATATAATAGGGTTTTTATAGGGTTTTTGTAGGGTATTTATAGGGTTAAATTAGGGTACAATGCCTATAATTAGTAATTAAATACTCATTAAAATATATATTAACTATTTGACATAAAGCTTTCATTACTTATCTTAAGCAGATAAACTAAACCTTTACACCTATGGCCAGTAGTACCACCTCCATTCTAAAGGATTTCAGCGGCAAACTGGGCGATCAGTTTGTATTAAAGAGATACGGCAACAAATCCGTGATCTGTATGCTCCCGCAAAGGGATAAGCGAAAAAAGCGAACGGAGAAACAATTGCAGAATAACCGGGTAATGGCAATAGCTAACAATTTAGCCCAGGCCATTATTGATAATCCGGCAAGAAGAGATGCTGCACAACTCTTTCTGAATGTTACGCGCAATAAATTATACACGAGCCTGGTGCGGCTCTATTTCCAGCAGGTTAAAGAGGCAAAAGAAAAAGGCGAGGAGATTCCAGATCGAATAACAATAGGTTTATGAAAATCGCAACTAACAAACAATACCACACTGCACTGGCAGAGATTGAAGGGCTAATCGAAAAAGGCTTTGGAAACCTGACAGAAAAGGAAACAAAACAACTTGAGCAACTTTCTCTTGCTGTGGAGGCATTTGAGGCAGTAAAATATCCGATGCCCATCATACCAACAATTCGAACCGCGCACAGCTATCTGAACTCTTAGAAGTTCCAAATTCAACTGTCAGCGAAATCATCAATGGTAAAAAGAAACTTAATCTGGCAATTGTTAAAAAGCTCCACGAGAAGCTAAAAATAGACGGGAATTTCCTTCTTGAGACAGCATAACTGTAGACTGCTTAGCGGTATTACAAATGCAAAGGAACGTTTTAACAATCTGGTTTTCATAATTTAGTTGATAGTTTTCCTTATCCGATAATCAGCTACTGTATGAAATCTGATTTTCTCACCCTCCAGAATAAATGTGTCTGTTCCGATCGGTATTTTTGTATCTGCAGATTCACTGCTCCATGCTAGATAGGCAACGTTGTGAGTCACTGTCAGTTGTTTCATTTCAAATGCGGAGCCGGTAGGGATTACAATGAAATAATCGGCAAAGAAATTACGAATGGCGTCCAGCCCTTTTAATGGACCGCCTGGTGTAATCATTATTGCCAAAGGCAGTTAAATGATGCTTTAATATATCCTTTGTTGTTTTATCGGTCGTTATCATTTGATTATTTTCTTTCATTAATTGAATTACAAGATCTCATCTAATCTTGCTTTTCTATTGTCAGGTCGGTGAAATACCCCTCTGTTCCCACGTCCACCCATAACCCAATGGCACCGGAAGCATTAGCTCCCTGCTTCATGTCATTCACAACCAGAGAAGGCTGACTACTTCCATTGAGAAATAATTTAACCATTGAGTCTTTTACTTCAAGCCTTATCGTAATCCATCTATTCATCTCCAGATCCGAATAGGACTCGTACTTCTCCGGCGATTCTCTTCGAAGCCGGTCAAATTTATAGTCAGGATAGGAGAAGTATTGAATGGAATGGTTTCGTCGAACCTGGTCATCCACTCTTGCATTGGTTGGACGGACATAAATACTCTCAAACCTTGTATTGCTGTCATTGATACGGAAGGCAACACCAATAAACCCTCTTGCAAATTCAGGTGCATTCTTCAACAGTCGACTCAATACTTTTACTTCAATTATTCCATTTCTAAAATCGATGTCATTAATTCGGATGAAAGTTGGTTCGTCGAATTCTTTTACCGATGAATCTTTCACAACTTTCAACGATTCCTTTCCCATCAATTTAACTTTGGACGAATAAACACTGACGGGAGTAACCTCAAAATTTTGAAACCGAAGAGTTTGTGCTTTCAGATCAAGGTAGCTACTGAGCAAAACCAGGCTTATTATAAAAATTGTATATTTCATGGCATTTATTCTTAATGAACTTATGGCAGAATAGTTAAGGCTCGAATTCTTATTGCTTCAGGAAAGGTGTTATGCTTGTCCACACAGCAGGGAAGTTAATCAAAAACACAGGATGAGGTGCGGCAGGTATAATGCTTAGCTGTGCTTGTGGGAGCATTTCGTATGCGGCAATGACTGTCTTTAAGGGTGCATTCTCGTCTCGTTCACCCGCCATTACCAGAACCGGGCACTGAATTTTACCGAGCGTTTCTTTACCGATGCTAATCGAGTTATAATAATCATTTAAACCACTGAGCCAATCGTCAAATCGTTTTGGCTCCGGTCGCAATTTAAGTTGCTGACTGAAGTAAAGACTATCTGCACCGAAGAGTGCAGCTCTTGCATTATTAAAAGTCCTAAAACCATTATTCCATTCGCCTGCTCCTATAGCAATTAATTTCTTTACTTTTTCGGGATATAACGCAGCCAGAAAATAGCCCGTATAGGCACCATCACTAAATCCCAACACGGTCACGCTGTCTTTGGTAACAGCACTAATAACGGCAACTACATCTTCCGCCTTTTTCCCATAGGTAGCTGTGCCTGAACCCATTTCTGATTTTCCATGTCCCCGAGTGGAAATAGCAATTACCATGTACCGTTTGGAAAGGCTGTCAATGAATTGGCCCATTTCGTACGTGGAACCAACGACGCCACCATGTAAAACCACGAAAGGCTTTCCTCTGCCATACACTTCATAGTAGATGCTTGCATCATCAGACCTTACATATCGTCCAGTATTAGGATTATTACCATATGGAATTGTACTGGCTGGCATACCTGGTGACTGCATGAAGTATCTCAACTTTTTAATCCTTCCTTGCTGGTTAAAAGCAGCCTGACCGAGGGATACTTCTGATGCGCCATGTAATAAATGCAAGAAAACCATCGAAGCAACAATATAATTTTTGTATTTAATCATTGCCTTACTTTTCTTTGTTATACATATAACGTGCAATTATGAATAGTTACCATTTACAACAATCTCACCAATTGTAAAATCAAGGTTGTACTTAAAGTTGTCAAAGACATACTGGTAGGTTCCTTTTACCGCTGCTGCACCTTCAGCGGCAGGGGCTGCATTCGCAAGCAAAACACCATCCGTTGTAAATAGAGCGATCACTTTACTTGCATCAGATGCATTCAGTGCATCACGGTAAGCAAAGATTAGATTTTCTCTTTTGCTTCAGTAAGTGTAACTGCTTTTCCCAGAGCACCGAACTCGTGCAGGTCACCAAAGACCTCGATCCGCACGGACTGGTCAATGCCACCAATACGAACAGACTCATAGCCACTATCACGGATCAGTTCTTCAACCTCTGCGTTGATGCTGGTATCATCCGTTGCATAGAACAATACATTCGCTGGTGACTGATGCGCAGCACTACCAAGTGTAGCGGCACCCAGCGTACCTAATGCTTTGGCCAGTTTTGCACCCTTTGGAAGTTGATTAGAAAGAAGCTGACCTGATGACTCCTTCTCACCAATAATCTTTTTAAACCCACCACCTTCTGCAGGAGCAATGGGGTTGGAAGGATCAACTATGATCTTAGCTTCAAGTTCAGCTGCATACTGCTTCAGGAATTCTTGAATAGGATTAAAATAGATGGCCAGAACGATAATGTCTGCCTCTTTGATTGCAGCGGGGATTTCGGCTGGTTGTGCCAGGCTGCCCAAAGCCTTCGCTAAAGCTTCGGCTTTTGCATAGGTGCGGTCTGCAACTATAACTGATCGACTTCCTTTAACCAGGTTTGCCGCTACGGTTCCACCGATATTGCCAAGACCGATTATGGCTACTTTTGCTGTTGAACTCATGACTATTTCTTTTTGTTTGTTACTAATTGTTTGTTAGTGCAAATCTCACTCAATTAGTACCCCTGCTCAAATGAACTGGATTAAGAAATAGTCTTAATGTAGATTAAGGTTTTTGCCTGCTACGCTTATTGCGCAGTTTACTTAAAAACTCAGGTGTAATCCCTAAAAAGGAAGCAATTTGAACCTGTGAAAGGCGGTTAATTAAATGCGGATAAATAGTGAGGAAAGATTGGTAGCGCTCTTCGGCATTTGAGCTTATATTTTGTAACAGCCTTTCCTGAAGCCGAATAAAGCCATTTTCGATAAGAACCCGAAAGATGCGGTCAAACTTCGGCGCGGCCATATAAAGAGCGATTAAGTCAGCATGGCTAATTTGTAAGACAACCGTGTCTTCCAAAGCGTCAATATTAAGTGTTGAGGGTTTTATTTGATGAAAGCTCCCAAGGTCATTGATCCAGTTATTTTCCGGAGCAAACTGTAGAATGTGAGTGGCTCCTTTGTCGTCTATCTTATACATGCGAAGGCATCCACGAACAACGAAATAAAACTGAGTACACAGGTCCCCCTCCTGTAGCACATACTGCTTTTTACGATACAGACGCGGGCGGAATTTTTCTTCTACTAACTCCTTTTCTTTTTCGTTTAAAGGAATTAAGCCGTCAAAATAATGCAGCAGGGGTTCAATCGTATTTAATAAACTATTTTCAGTCATCGCGTTGTTGAAAGCGTATGGTATACTCAAACGGTTCTGTTTGAATTAGATGAGTTTTGTGAAACAATGTACATTAACAGAGCCAAAACTAAGGAAGATTCGCAAAATCACCACTTATTTAGCTGTTGCGGCTCTACTCCAGCAGGTTAAGGAAGCAAAAGAAAAGGTTGAGCTTTTAATTAAATCCTGCTCTAAACTCAACCGGACTTTGACCTACCTTATTCTTAAAAAGTTTGCTGAATGACTGGCTATGCTCAAATCCCAACTCATACGCGATCTCACTTACCGTTAGGCTGGTGGTGGACAATTTTTCTTTTGCCTTGAGAATTAATTTTTCGTGGATATGCTGTTGCATGCTTAACCCTGTTAAAGATTTGAGCAGATTACTTAAATACACCGGCGACAGGTTTAGCTCGCCTGCCATGGTTTGAACAGTTGGTAATCCTTTACTTATCAGCAGCTCCTCATCAAAATAAGTATCCAATATATGTTCAAGCCTGGTCAATAGTTCATGACTTTGTTTTTTATGTGTTATAAACTGCCTTTCATAAAACCGTTCAGAATAGTTTAGCAGGGTTTCGATTTGTGATATAATAATACCCTGGCTAAATTTATCAAGGTTTGTATGATATTCCTGCTCTATATTTTCCACTATAGCTCTTAAAATATCCTCTTCTTTTGGGTTTAGGTACAGGGCTTCGTTAACAGCATAATCAAAAAATTCATATCGTTTAATGCTTTTTGCCAGGGAGCTGTTCCATAAAAAATCAGGATGGATCATCAGCACCCAGCCACTCTTCGGTGAAGCAAGCTCCTGAATGGGTTCTATTCCAAACACCTGGTTGGGAGCAATAAAAAACATGACTCCGTCACCAACTTCATATTGTCCCTGACCGTATTTATACTGGGTTCCTTTGCTTCGCTTGCAGGAAATATGGTAGAAATCAAAAATAAAATTCTTGTGATTCACTTCTTCGGAGCAGTCGATTTTACTATAATCAAAAAAGCTGATATGCGGATGGAGTGGTGCGGGCAGGCCCTTCATTTTATGAAAGTCTGCGATGGATTTTATCCGATGAATTTTAGTACTCATACTACAACAAAGTTACATCTATTAAACAGCCATGCCTCCTGAAAGTTCAATGCGCTGTCCATTTAACCAACCAGCTTCTGATGTGCATAAAAAAGCAACCACTCCGCCAATATCTTCCGGAACACCAACACGCCCCAGTGCCGTTAATCCTGCAATTGCAGTACGTTTGTTTTCATCCGTTTTGTTGGAGCCGCCTCCAAAATCTGTTGCAATAGCACCCGGTGCCACTACGTTGGCCCGTATTTTTCTGCTTCCCAATTCTTTTGCCAGGCATTTAGTATAGGTTTCAATTGCCCCCTTCATACTTGCATAGGCTGATACATTGGGGAAACTTACTCTTGTAAGTCCGGATGATATATTAACAATACCGCCACCCTCCTTCATAAAGGGCAATAGCTTTTGTGTTAAAAAATAGACACCCTTGAAATGGATATTCATCATGTTATCAAAAGCATCTTCCGTTGTATCAAACACAGAACCATAAATTCCTGTACCTGCATTGTTGATTAAATAATCAAAATTGGGGGAGCTTTCCTGTTCGTTTAAGTGAGCGGTAACTTGGTTTACAAAAGTTTCGATACTACTCATTTTACTGATATCCAGTTGAAATGCAGCAGCTTTATGTCCGAATGCTGTTACTTCATCAACAACCCGATCCGCTTCTGCCTTACTACTGTTGTAGGTAAAAATAATATTGTTCCCGTTTTTGGCAAGGTTCAGCACCATGTCTTTACCCAATCCCCTGCTGCCACCCGTTACAAGAGCTATTTTAGTTTTTATACTCATTGTGTTTTAATTTTTAGACTACAAAATTGAAACGATTAAAACAGCGGCCTGTATCCAAATCACAGGTTCTTGTAGTTTTTTTGCAGGTGTTTGATGAACAGGCTCCTATTCCATTCGCACATTTTTTCCTGAATTCGTAAATACATTTCCGGATTTTATAACAATGGACTGTTTTCCAGCTCTAGCTTTGCAAGCCAAAATTCAACTGAAAATGTACTTTTTCCGGCAATTATTACTTTCTAGTCTTTTACTATTCACATCCATTTATTTATTTGCTCAAAGTAAATCAACCGGTGCTATAGAAGGTTTAGTGAAGGACTCTGAAGGCAAACCGATTCCAGGCATTACGGTTCGTCTGGAAAAAGCTAAAAAAGTCGGCCTGACTGATTCCAAAGGAAAATTCAGCTGGACAGGATTACCTGCTGGCGAAGAAGTTGTATTGATTGAAGGAGTCAATATCATTACAATTCGTCAGGTAATCAACATAAACGCAGGATCATCAGTACAATTGCAATTTGAAGCAATGCAACAGAATGCAGAGTTAAAAGAAGTTATCGTTTCAGCAGGAAGAACACCTGAAACGCTGGATGAGGTTCCATCTGCCATTAGCATAATAAACAGAAAGGAGTTGGAAAAAAACATCGGTATTTCAACTAATCTGGGTATGATCCTGGGGAATAAGGTAACAGGGCTCGCACCAGATAATGAACTCAGCAGCAATTCTGGTCAGACTCTTAGAGGAAGGGTCATGTTGATTATGGTGGATGGCGTCCCACAATCCACCCCTCTCAGAAACGGTGGTATGGATTTGCGCGCACTGGATCCATCCGTTATCGAACGTGTGGAAGTAGTTAAAGGAGCTACCGCTATTTATGGAAATGGAGCCGCCGGAGGATTAATCAATTATATCACCAGAAAGGCAATTGCTGATAAACCATTTAACAGCCAGACATCCATCGGCCTTACCGGATCGCTGGTAAAACTACCTAATAGTATGGGTGGAAGGATTAGCCAATTGTTTTATGGATCAAAAGGAAAATTCGATTACACCATTAGCGGAGTTTTTGAACAAAGCGGTGAATTAAAAGATGCGGAAGGGGATGTATTGCCTCCGGTTTACGGCCTCGGCGAAACAGATTCTTATAACGCATTTTTAAAACTCGGGTACAAGATCAAACCCGCCCACCGGGTTCAATTCAGTTATAACTATTTTAAAAGTTTGCAGTCAACCAATTATATTACTGAAAACGGGAACTATTCTCAGGGTATAAAAACCAGTGCAGTTCCCGGGGAGGGAAGTGGTGTTTCACAGGGAGTTCGCGGAAATCATAATGCCAGTCTTCAGTTTACCGGTACTACCGGTTTGCTTAGCACCAGCTATGATGTGGATCTCTATTACCAGTCTGTTGACAATGTTTTCTTTTACTCAGAAACTTTTGTGGATGGGGGTGTTTCCAGAATTCTTTCCAGGAAAAAAGGCCTGCGCTTTGTATTTAATACACCCATCCCCCTGAATTCATTAGATGCCCGTCTCACCTATGGTTTGGATATTCAAAATGATATTACTTCCCAGCCATTGGTAGATGGAAGAATCTGGGTACCTGAAATGGACATGATGAATCTTGCACCATTTGTACAGGCAAAACTCAATCTGTTGGATCGTCTGGTAGTAAAAGGCGGTGTTCGACTTGAAAAGGTTAGTATTGGTGTAGATGATTACGCTACCCTGCCGGTAAAAAACCGGGAAACAGGCGAAGTAACTCCCAGTAAAAATGTGGAAGGTGGCGAGCTCAATTATAATGCCTATACATTTAATGCAGGATTGCGTTATAACCTGTCTCCCTATTTCTCTCCATTTATCAGTTTTTCACAAGGCTTCAGTGTGGCCGATATTGGGCTGGCATTGAGAGCAGCCAGAGCAGATAAGATTTCCCAGATCAATACCGAAGCCGTCATCATTAATAATTATGAAGCGGGCTTTGTAAGCAAATGGAAAACGATCCGTTTTGAAGCAAATGCATATATCAGTACATCAGAACTGGGGGCCAGCAGTGTATATCGGAATGGTGAATTTGTGGTTCAAAGAACACCGGAAAGAATCTATGGATTTGAACTGGCTGCCAATGCGAATATTAATCCCCGTTGGAACGCCGGACTTTCTTACAGTTATGTTGAAGGAAAAACTGATATCAATGATAATGGAGACTACGATGATCCAGAAGACAGTTATCTTGGCGGACAGCGAATTGCTGCTCCAAAAATGAGTGGTGAAGTGGACTTTGACATAATTCCCGGAAAATTCAATACCCTATTGCAATATATTGGTGTAATGAGACGAGATAAATTTGAATTGAACAATACTGGAAACTATAATCCCTATCAGGGTCCGGTTAAGTCGTACAATATTGTTAACCTTCGAATGAACTATGTGTTGAATCCTTCCACTGCACTTGTACTTGGCATTGAAAATCTGTTAAATGAAGATTATTATACGGCAAGATCACAATACGGTGTTTTTAATGATAGTTTTACTAAAGGGAAAGGTGCAGGTTTCCGACTTACCCTGAATATCAAATGGTAAATGCCAGAGTTTGGAAAATAGTGAAAACGATACCCGGAAGAATTAGGTTTTTCTTGTGTTTTATTTCTTTTGTCGCAAACAGCTATCTTTTTTGTCGTTTTTAAGCAATTCAATCTGATTGAAATAATATAAACTTGTGGATGCTGGCCAGCGTACATGAAATAGATTCCAGAAACAAATAAAGCAAACCTTATGATTAATCAGGAGGAAAATTATAAGCGGCAACTATTTATCAATCTTCCTGTTGCCAATTTGGAAAACTCCTGTCTGTTTTATTTGAAACTTGGATTTACCTTGTATCCATTGTTTACAGGACCGCATCAAATCTGTTTGAAATGGAGTGATAGGATATTTATAATGCTGCAATCAACATCATTTTTCAATGCAGGTAATGGCAAATCAATTACTGATACAAAAAGATATCTCTCCACAAGTTTCACCCTCCCCGTAGAAAGCATGGAACAGGTGAACAAGATAATTGAAAATGCTTTGAAAGCAGGCGGCAGGGAAGTACTGGAAACAATTGAAGAGGATTTTATGCAGGTCAGAACCATGGAAGATTTGGATGGCCATACCTGGGGAATACTATATTTGGACAGGGATAAATTCAGCAAAGAAAAAGCGCACCTTCCTGAAAATATAACACTAAAGAAGACCCGTGCCGAAGACCTGGATACCTTGTTTAGCTTTCAATCAGATCCTATTGGTGCTTATCTCGCGGCGTTTATGGCCAAAGACTATCAGGACCATACAGCGTATATTCAAAAGTATACCAGGTTACTGCAGGATTCCACCGTCAATAATCAAACTATCTTCTACAATGATTCAATCATAGGCAGCATTGCAAAATTTGTGTTGCATGGAGACAATGAAATCACCTATTGGATCGACAGAGCTTACTGGGGAAAAGGTATTGCGACAAAAGCATTGGAAATCTTTCTCGGTGTTGAAAAAACAAGACCCCTGATAGCCCGTGTTGCATGCGATAATTATGGATCTCAACAGGTGTTGGAAAAATGCGGTTTTGTAAGAACAGGTATAGAAAAGGGCTATGCAGTTGTCCGCCAGGAAGAAATTGATGAGATAATTTACCAACTCTATTAATTACCTCATCTATTTAGCCCTAAATATTACGCGCAACAAATTTTATACGAGCCTGGCACGGCTCTGCTTTAATTTTTTCTTTTACTTGAATTGCGGTTTAATAACTGTGCGTTGAACGCAACAATTATAGTGCTGACACTCATCAGTACAGCACCAATAGCCGGACTTAGAACAAATTTTGGATACAATATACCGGCAGCCAATGGAATAGCGATTATATTATATCCAACCGCCCATGCCAGATTCTGGATCATTTTATGATAAGTTGCTTTTCCGAATTGAATTAATTTTACTACATCACGGGGATCACTGTTTACAAGTATGATATCAGCTGTTTCTGCAGCTACATCCGTACCTGAACCAACTGCAATACCAACGTCCGCCTGTGCTAACGCAGGTGCATCATTAACACCATCACCAGTCATGGCAACCAATTCTCCATTTTTTTGGAAGGACTTAATTTTTTCCTGCTTCTCATGAGGCAGAACATTGGCCAGATAACCATCCATCTTCAATTTATTAGCAACGGAGGCTGCTACATTATCATTATCACCTGTGAGTAAAAAGGTCCGGATTCCCATTTCATGCAGTGCTTCAACAGCCTGAACAGAACCTGTTCGCAACTGATCTCCAAGAGTAATCATACCAGCCAATTCATCATCAATTAGTAAAAAAGTAACCGTTTCAATCGCCTGATCTACTGAGTCGGGAATGGCTGGGGTTCCCAGTTTATTTTCCCTGAAATAATTTGGCCCAACCGAAAAAACTTTTTTGCCATCTACAATAGCTGAAACACCAATTCCCTGCCTGTATTGAAATTCTTTTGATTGTTTCAATGGAAGATTTTTCTTTTTTAATGCGCTTACCATGCCGCGGGCTATATGATGTTCAGAATTTTGCTGCACTGCGGCCGCATATATCAATAAATCATCTGCTGAAAATCGGGAACCGGCAGGAATTAATTGAGCTACTTCATGTGAACCTTCGGTTACTGTTCCCGTTTTGTCAAAAATAATGGTTGACAAACGACGTGTATTCTCAAAAGCTGTCCGGTTACGGATCAGTAATCCCTGACGGGCAGCCATGGAGGTACTGATGGCAACCACAAGAGGGATAGCTACTCCTAATGCATGCGGACATGCAGTAACCATTACCGTTACCATTCTTTCCAAAGCAAAGGAAAGGGTAGCTCCTGAACCAAACCAGAAGAAGAAGGTACCAATTCCTACAGCCAGCGAAATCAGGGTCAACCATTTAGCCACCCGGTGAGCAAGATGTTGTGTTTTTGATTTGGATTGTTGCGCCGAACCAACCAGGCGAATCACTTTATTTAAATAACTATCTTCTCCTGTTCCGGTAACTTTTACTCTCAATACCCCATCTCCATTTATTGATCCGCCAATTACTTCCATTTCAGCTTCCTTCACCACCGGAACACTTTCACCGGTAAGCATGCTTTCATTAACAGCTGAATAGCCTTCTACCACCTTTCCATCGGCCGGCACTTTTTCACCGGGTTTGATCACCATCAGATCATTCTTTTTCAATTCAGATAAGGGTATATCAATTACCTGCTCATCTTTTACCAGATGAACCTCTGAAGGAAGCAATTTTACCAGTGATTCCAGCGCCCGGGATGCTGCCATTTGCGATTTCATTTCCAGCCAATGTCCCAGCAACATGATATCAATCAGTGTTGCCAATTCCCAAAAAAAATCCATGCCTTCCAAGCCCAATACCACCGCTAAGCTGTATAAAAAAGCAGTGGTAATAGCCACAGCTACAAGGGTCATCATTCCCGGATCTTTTGCCTTTAGCTCTCTAACCAATCCTTTGAGAAAAGGGGCGCCTCCATAGAAATACAAAACAGACCCCAACACCAGTACAATGATCTGATCCCCCTGGAATCGCCAGTCGAATTTCAACCAATGTTGAATCATTGGCGACAAGAGTAAAATCGGTACAGTCAACACCAGGCAAATCCAGAATCGTTTCAGGAAATTTTCCGTGTGATGCCCTGCATGTTCATCCACCTGAACCGTTTTTTGCTGCTTATCTGGTTCCTGTTGGTGGTCGTCATGGTGATGGTAATGGTTGGAATGGTCCATGGTATTTTATTTTAGTGTAAATGGAATTTCCCAGGCGAGTTTTTCCCAGGCCCAGCTGATGGTTCCTTTGCCTCCTTGCTCCTGGTATTGCAGGGTGTATTGTAGCCGCTCTGTTAAACCCTGCTTTTTCGGTTTAACTTTAATACGCACAATGTCATCCACCTGATCATATTCAGAAGCAAGGTGCTGCTGCCAGTTTTTATTAATGATGATGATCCACTCCTTTTTGCCAGGGATGGAAAAGATGGCATACTTGCCCGGAGCCAGCACCTTACCACTTAGTTCAATTGCTTTTGGAATTTCCAGCAGGGTAGCATCGTGTGCACCAGTTACCCAAACTTCTTCATAAGGCACCAGTCCGCCCCAGATCACCCGCTTGCGCACTCCCGGAGAATGATAGGTGATTGAAAGGCTATCCGACCCGATCATTGCCACCGTTTTGGATTTAATACTTTTTTTAGTAGTGTCTTTTATCAGATTGGGATTGTAACAAACTTCTCCCTCTTTGGAAGACTGGGCCACTACATTTTGAATACCTGCAAAAACCAGGCAACATAAAAGGATTTTTTTCATTTGTATTTATTGTATAGTTTTTTCAATTGATCCACAGTTTAACATAGATACCCCAAAATAGGGATTGATGATTTCTTTTTCTGGAGTCAGCCAGTAGGCTCCTTTATCATCCATTGCCATGGGACAAAATGCCACATAAGCTGCTCCTTCCTCAATACCAGCTGACTCCACCAGTTTAATTAACTCCTGGCTAAGGAGGGAAAAAAGGTAACGCTGTTTTTCCAGATCCGCTTCCAGCAAAATGGCTGTAGCATTCTCTTCAATGGCAGGCATGTTTTTAACTTGTTGGGCAGCTTCTACCAATAATAAGGCGGCTTTTCGTGCACCAAATGCATTGCTCTCAACCAAAGCAGCCTGCAATTGCCAATAAGGTTCGAGCAGGATTCCATGGGTCCGATTCTTTAATTGCAATGGTATTGAAGCCGGCTTTTTTACAACAATTATTGTATCCGTTTTCGCGTGTGCCAAATCTGTGTGTTCGTTGGTTGTCGATTGCTTGCAGCTGGCCAGCACAACCAGTAGCAAAAGCATTTTTAAATAGTTCATAACTCGCATTAACTGTGTAAGGGATGTTTGCCTTTTTTCAAAATGTATTCACTATACAGGAGATAAGCCCCGGATATCACCACTTTTTCCCCTTCCTCCAACCCTTCCAATACAACTATAGTATCCGTATTCTCCATTCCGATTTTCACTTCCCGGGGTTCAAATTTTTCAGCAGCAGCCTGTACCCATACATGGGCAGATTGACCATCCCGAATCACAGCTGCCAGCGGAAGCTGTAGCAGTTCGGATGCACTGCCCCTATTCAGTACTACCTGAACAGGCATACCTGGTTGAAATAGCAGGTTGGTATTTTTTATGGTTCCGCGCACGGTCAGCAATTGCGTTCCTGCTTGCAGTGCCGGTTCCATGAATTCCACTTTCATAGGATAAGGCGTAGCTTCATTTCCGGCGATAACTACCTGTACTGTCTGGCCCTTGCTAATTGTTGAAGCTTCACCCGGATAAAGATCTGCTTCTACCCAAAGTTGTCCATAATCTTCCAGTCTTAAAAGCGGACTTCCCTCTCCCACATACTGCCCTTCAGATACCGTCAACTCTGCTACTACTCCTGTTGCCGGTGCATAATAATTGACATAGGGATTGTCTTGCTCCGTGCTGATTACTTGCGCAACCTGCGCAGGTGTTTGTCCGTATAATAATAATTTTTGTCTGGCTGCCGCTTCAATTTCCTGGAAGCGCCGGTCTGCAGGAAACTGTTTGACCTGTGCCACTGTCAGGCGATATTCTTTTTGAAGGGTCAGTAACTGCTCAGAATAAATCCGGTACAGGACTTGCCCTTTTTGCACAAGTGCTCCGGTTTCTTTTACAAACAGGCTTTCTATTCTTCCTTCTACCCGGCTAGTCACATAAATCGTGTTTGATGGATTCACCACCAACCGGCCATTCAATCGGGTGCTGTTTTCCAAACTGCCTGCACCAATTTCAACGGTGGTTATATTGGCCAGCAATTGCTGTTCTTTACTGAGCGTAAGGTCAGCTTCTTTATTGTTCTTATCAAACACTACCAAATCCATTCCGCATACGGGACAGGTACCCATTTTGGTCTGAACAATTTGCGGGTGCATGGGACAGGTATAAGTAGTTACTACCGCGACAGTAGCAGCATTATCACCATTTTCTTTACAGGATTCTAAAACTGCCAGCGGCGATACCACCACCAACCCTGTCCATTTGATAAAATCTTTCCGTTTCATCAGTTGTTCAATTTTGTGTCAGGAATAAAACTCTCGCTATCCACCAGGTAATATGCATTGGAGGCCAACAGCCAATCTGAAATATTTTCCAGTACCTGTACATGACCGTTAGCCCGGATGCCAGTTTGCACTGTGACAGGTTTATACAGTCCCTGTTCTTTGCGAAATACTATGGATCTGTTTCCCAAATCGAGCACGGCTTCCCTGGGTAGCCACCAGCCTTCTGTACTTGCAACGGCCAGTTCAGCCCGGAGTAATTGTCCAACCCTGTATTCTTTTGAAGGTATATTCATACGGGTGAGTGTGAAATTTTGTCCGGCTGTAAAAACCGGTTGGATCAACCGAATGGAGCCAGTTTTTGCATTGGCTGAATCGCCCACCGGATAAAACAGCAGCTTCTTTCCAACCACCGGAACTTTACTGATAGCGGGAGCAAAAGCAAATTCAGCAATCAGTCCAGTGTTTTGATAGATCGTAAAAACTGATTGTCCGCTTGTCAGGTATTGTCCTTCCCGAACCAGCAGGGAGCTTGTTGCAGGTGCTGTTGTAGCTGTATTTTCAGTTGACCCGCCAGCAGTTTCACCGCCCATCCCGGCCATACCCGCTGCTCCACCTGCAATGCTACTGCTGCTTAGGGTGATGGCAGAAGGTACGGATGCATTTTGAACATCCAGTATATAACCGGTAGCCGGACTATAAACCGGAATCCGGTACATGGGCTCTCCATTAGCCAGCACTTTATTGATGGCAGCAACAGACATGCCCAACAATTGCAATTTTTGTTTTGCCCCTTCCAATAAAGCGGGTTCTGTACCCGTACGTTGTAAGAGTAATAATTCGCGCTGACCAGCCACCAGATCCGGTGAATAGAGTTCCCACAACAATTGTCCTTTTTGTACCGGTTGATTGTTATAGTGCACATATAAACGCTCGATCCTTCCTGCCACCCTGGCTGCTACGGAAACCTGTTTTCGGGTATCGTAGGTGATGAGTCCGGGTACCGAAACCATATATAATCTTTTTCCCTGCTCCGCTTTGATACTGCGCATGGCAGACAATACCTGTTCATTTACCGGTTTGGCAAGAGCTGTTAACCCGGTGTCAGGAGAAGCAGTCTGATTGTGGCCAGGGTGTTCCTGTTTTGGCTCTTTACAGGCCATCAGGAAAATTAATCCGGCCAACAGCTTATTATTTATAAAGCTCTTTTTCATAATCTACAATCATTTTATACAAGCGGAATTTTTCATCCACCAGGTTCATCTTCATCATTACCAGTGCTTCCCAGTCGGCAATTACAACTGCCAGTTGCTGTTTATTTTCCTGATAGAGCTGAAAATCCGCGTCCAGACTTCTTTCAAGAGCCGGTATAACTTTGGTTCCAAAGTTTTCAATCCTTTTTTGCATCACCAGGATTTCAGACTGTATACCGTACAACATGCCCTGTGTTTCCTGCAACATGGCTTCGCGTTCTTTTTGCAATGCTTGTACATTCAGCTCCATAGCTTTAATTTCATTTTTATACATCCGTTTACTCCAGGGAGCGATGGGGATGCTGACCATACCCATGGCACTGAAGGCATTGGGCATCATGCTGCTGATGGGAGTCATATGATCAACCCGGATTCGAAAATCAGGTTTCTTTTCCTGGCGCATGGAGTGAATGCCCAACTGCATGGTATTGATGTCGGCATTCATACGAGCGATGTCTTTTCTGCTGGCAGCAAGTTGAAGGGTATCGAAAACCAATTGCGGCATAAAATGCGCTGCCAGCGTTGTGTCAATCAGGAAAAACTCAGAACCCTTACGGTTCATCAATGCATTTAACCATGCCCGGGCTTTTTGAATCTCCCCTTCATACATGCGTTTCATGTTCCGGTTTTCTTCTACCCGGGATTCCGCTTTAAACACACCACTCAGGGGCGATTGATTGTAAGGATAGCGAACCTCTTCAATTTTCTTCATCATCTCCATCAGCACAATAGCATCATCCAATACCCGGATTCTTTCCAATGCCATCAGCCAGTTGTAGTATTGTGTTTTAGCCTGCGCTCTGAGTTCATTCAGGCTTACTCCGCGTTCTGCCAGGAGGCCATCTGCCTGGGATGCGATATAGGCTTTTTTTATTCTGAGTTTGGCGGCATTCGGAATATCCTGCTCCAGTTGTAACATGATATTTCCTTTGTCGCGGTCTTCCATAATTTTCTGAAAAGGATACGGCGTCATAAAAGTACCCAATCCCACCATCGGTGCCATCCAGGCAGTAGCAGCTTCCGCACTGTATTTAAATCCTTCAGCTTTCAGGCCATAGGATTGCAGCAGCGGATGTGATTGTTCAATTCTTACCAGGATTGTATCCAGCCGGAGAACAGCAGTATCCTGAGCAACTACCGGCACCGATACAAAAGCCAGTGTAATGAACAGTATATGTTTAATGCGATGCAGCATATATTTCCAGTTTACCGTATTTGCGTAATTCATATTCCTTGGTGAGTAAAAAGATCAGGGGAGTCACCAGCAGGATATGTGTTGAGGATGTAATCACACCACCAATCATAGGCAATACAATTGGCTTCATCACATCGGTACCAACGCCGGTTGCCCACATCACCGGGATGAGTCCAAACAAGGACACACAAACCGTCATAAGTTTGGGACGTAACCGTTTGGCGGCACCCATGATCACATATTGCCGGAGATCTTCGCGGGTAATGGTTTCGCTGCTATTGCCTTTTGCTTTCACCAGTTGTTGCATGGCATCATTGAGGTAGATCACCATTACAATACCTGTTTCCACAGCAATACCAAAGAGTGCAATAAAACCAACAGCCACTGCCACAGAAAGATGCACACCATAGAAATAGATGGCATACGCACCCCCAATCAACGCGAAGGGAACGGTGATCAGGCTAAGAAATGCTTCCCGCATGGAATGAAATGCGAAATAGAGGGAGAAGAAAATAATAACTATTACAATTGGAGCAATCCACAACAAAGTTTGTTGTCCGCGTAGCAGGTTTTCATATTGTCCGCTCCACTCAAGGAAATATCCTTCTGGCAGGATCCCCTGAGCAGCATTCATTTTGGCAATGGCTTCCTGCACAGTGCTTCCGAGATCGCGATCCCGCACATTAAAAAGTACTGCTCCACGCAGGAGTGCATTTTCAGAACTTATCATAGGCGGACCTTCTTCCAGTTTCACCTCAGCCACAGCACTCAGGGGCAATTCGCCAAAGCTTGCACTTTGCAGAGGAATGCGCCTGATGCGATCCAGGCTGTTACGATACTCCTGGGCCAATCGCACATTGATACTAAATCGCTGACGACCTTCAATCGTTTGTCCGACTGCAGCTCCACCAATAGCAGACTCTACTACCTGGTTTACATCGGCTACATTCAGTCCATACCGATTAAGTGCATCCCGATTAACCTGAATGGACAGGTACTTACCCCCGGTGATGGGCTCTACATATAAATCCTGCACCCCGGGAGTGCCTTCCAATGCTGATTTCACGCGTTCACTGGCGGCGGCTATGGAATCGAGATTGGGACCATAGATCTTAATTCCTACATCCGTCCGAATGCCGGTAGCGAGCATGTTGATCCTGTTGATGATGGGTTGTGTCCAGCCATTCACCACGCCTGGTATTTGCAGTTTTGTATCCAGTTCTTTGATGATATCATTTTTGGTAATACCTGCCCGCCATTCCGATTTTGGTTTCAGCATGATGATGGTTTCGATCATCGAGATAGGAGAATTATCTGTAGCCGTATTGGCTCTTCCGGCCTTGCCTAATACCTTGTCCACTTCGGGTACTGATTTGATGATTTTATCCTGTACCTGTAGGATGCGTTTGGCTTCTCCGTTGCTGATATCCGGCAGGGTGACCGGCATAAAAAGTATACTTTGTTCATCCAGTGGTGGCATGAATTCTGTACCCACCGATTTGAGCAGAGGAATCGTAATAACCAGGGCAATGATATTGATCACTATTGTGGTCTTTCGCCAGTTGAGTACACCTTTAATTATGGGCGTATAGATTTTCTCCAGGAAGCGGTTTACGGGGTTGGCATTATCGGGACGAAATTTTCCTTTCATAAAAAAGGAGATCAGTACCGGCGCCAGTGTGATCACCAGTAATGCATCCATGATCATGATGAATGTTTTGGTGAAAGCAAGGGGATGAAACAGTTTACCTTCCTGCCCGGTTAACATAAACACAGGTAAAAAAGAAGTAATGATGATGATGGTGGCGAAAAACACACCGCGACTCACCTGCTTGCTGCTTTTTTCAATCACCTGCATACGCTCCGCTTCAGTTATCCAGTCGGGTGATTTTTTAAATAGATTTTTTAGTCTTTTCATGATGCATCTGATTGTTGGGTTCTTTGCCAGTCGGCATATCGTTCTGCCAGGTGTTTGTAGGCATTTTCACTCATGATGATGCCATTGTCAACAATTACACCGATTGCCAGTGCAATACCCGTGAGCGACATGATATTGGACGAAATGCCAAATGCATTGAGCAGGATAAAACTCGCTGCAATGGTGATTGGGATTTGAATGATAATACTGAGTGCACTTCTCCAGTGAAACAGGAAGATGATAACCACCAGTGATACCACGATCATTTCTTCTATCAGGGTATGCCGGATACTATCAATGGATTCCCGAATGAGTTCTCCCCGGTCGTACACAATATCAAAACTCATTCCTTCAGGCAGGCCTTTGGCCACTTCCTGCATTTTGGCTTTCACTGCATCAATAACCGCTGCAGCATTTTCACCGTATCGCATTACCACTATACCGCCAACCCGTTCTCCTTCACCATCCTGGTCAAAGATGCCCAGCCTGCTTTCTCCGGTCATTTGAACAGCGGCAATATCAGAAATGCGGATTGGCATTCCGCCCTGATTGGCAATAGCAATAGCACCCAGTTCATCCATGGATTTCAGGTAGCCATCGGATTTGATTATATAACCGATATCACTCATTTCAAATTTGCGACCGCCGCTTTCATTGTTATTAGCACGAATTGCCGCGATAACAGTGGAAAGAGGGATTTTATAATACAGGAGTTTATTCGGATCGATGGTAACCTGGTATTGTTTCTGAAAACCGCCGAAGGAGGCGATTTCGCTTACTCCCGGTACATTCTGCAGCGCATATTTTACATACCAGTCCTGGATGGCGCGTTGTTCACCCAGGTCCATACCAGGCGCATCAAGGGTGTACCAGAGAATATGGCCTACACCGGTGCCATCCGGACCCAGTTGAGGAGCTACGCCTTCGGGCAGGGTTCGGCTGATGGTACTCAATCTTTCCAGCACACGTTCCCTGGCCCAATAGACATCCACCTCGTCTTCAAAAATCACATAGATAAAACTCATGCCGAACATGGAAGAACCGCGTACGTATTTGATGCGTGGAAGTCCCTGCAGGTTGGTCACGAGCGGATAGGTAATCTGATCTTCGATCAGTTGTGGTGCGCGCCCCATCCATTCCGTGAACACAATCACCTGGTTTTCGGAGAGGTCGGGAATTGCATCAATGGGATTTTTCTTAACGGAGATAAGTCCCCAGATAAATAGGCCGGTAGCCAAAACCAGTACGATGTACCGGTTTCGGAGCGACCATTCAATGATTCGATGAACCATAAAAAACTTATTTTATTTCTTCCTGGATCTCGCCGCAGGTCAGCATTTTTTCACCGAAATAGGGGTTGTTGATATCCTTGCTGGTACTGATCCAACTGGCTCCTTTGTTATCGAAGGCCATCGGGCAGAAAACTTTATACAAGGGCTTATCAGATCCGAAGGCCTTCACCAGGGGATACAGATTTTCTCCCAACTTTTCATAGTGCTTTCGCTGCTCTTCAATACCTGTCTTCACAATAGCGGTTGCCTGTTCCTGCAGTGCCGCTTCATGTGCTGCAAATACCTGTTGCTGTTCAGCGTTCATACCAGACTTGTCCACTTCCGCGATGGCAACCTGTAAAGCTTTGGCACCGTTGCCGGCTTCCGCTGCATCACCCTTAGCCAGTGCGAAGCTGATGTGATGATAATGCGCATACACGTCAGTTAATGGTATGGAAATCGGCTCAAGTGTAGAACTGGCAGGCTGATTAGTGGCAGGTTCAGTAGTTGTTGCCTTATATGATTGTTGATCGGTATTGTTATTACAGGCAGATACCAATAATAATATGGCTGCAAATGCAGTTAATGAAACTGATTTCATGCGTTGAATAATTAAATTGGAAAGATGGAAGAATTTAAACGGCAGGAAATGCCTATAGCCTGATTAGGATCAGGCTCTATCAAATAGAGAAATGTATCAAATGCGAAGATTTCGGTAAAACAGATAATGCGGAACAACTACCTGTTGTGGTGGGGCATTGGAAAAAGGGAGTTGGAATACTGCAGTTACAGTTATACTTTCTGCTGAGACAACTTGAAACAGTTGATCCTGATCAGCGTTCATCAGTTTTTGCATGGCAGCAAGTTCCGCCAGCTTCTTATCCTGATCAACTTTAAGGAGCTTATGCTCATCTTTGCAGCATCCATCAGCTGAAGCATCATCTTTATCCATTCCGCATCCACCACAGGTTGATTCATCGGAATGTGAAAGATTTGATTCCACCAGTTCTCCCATGCAATAATGTAAATGCACGGTAAACCCGGAAGATACCGCCATATACAATAGAAGGAGCAGAAAAATGGTGAAGCGTTTCATTCAGCAATAAAGTTAGGAATTTCTAAGAAATTGAGTTAATAAAAAATACCGCTGAATAGCGGGGTTAGAATAGACTAATAATAATACAAATTATTCTGATTGCTTAATTCTGGCGGCTGCAATCAATACGCCCAAACCACTCAGTAATGCAGCACAACAGCTTATTGTGCACCACTGACAACGGATGATTTTGTTACAGCCGCAGCAATTACAGCTATAATCGCTAATCCCAATGCCGACCCAACCTGGTAACTCGTATTGACAATACCGGATGCCAAACCGGTTTCATCAGGTTTAGCACCAGACATTGATGCAATGGTGGCAGGAATATAAGCTAACGACATACCTAATGCACCCAATATAGAAGCCGGTAATACACTCATTAAGTAAGTACCATTTACAGAAACATAACTGCGGGACGGCGTTCCACCCCCACTATTCCAAGTATATGAACCCAATCGCAATGAACACTCAACCCGAGGCCAATTGAACCAACGAAAGCAGGAAAACCGAATAATTTGGGACCAATAAAATATTTTCAGTGGAGTGGAAGCATGTTTGAAAAATCTTGTTACATGGGCGAACGAAACAGTACCGCAAAGCATTTTAAAAACTGAACAATGGTAAATGGAAAAACGACCTGTTGGAATACATCTTTCCCGGAGTTCAGGGAATTACACGTATTAGTGGAAAGTTATGGACATTATTTAAAAAACTATTGTTTGAAAGGACTTTCCGTTGCTAAAGGTAATTGCAGACTTAGTGGCTCTATTTTTTTAAACAATGTATCTATTTTAGAATGTAGAGATGGATTCGTTAACCGATATAGTTCTTCTAATAAATCTGTTGAAACAGGTTTAAGATTCGGATATGTATGTTTCTTAAAAAAACTTTTAAGTATTTCATTTACCTTTTGCTCACCTATTAATTCACTTAAAAGATACATCACTACAGATCCTTTTGAATATGAAATATGGGTTTCTCCTGCCTGAACCTTATACAATGGTTGTTCACTTGAAAAGCCTTTGCTGAAGGAATAAATATTGAGGTGCATTTTTATGCGATCCAACATTTTTTCTTTGCCATGCATTTTTTTGAGCAACATCATTTCGGTGTACATGGCCAATGTTTCTGTAAGCATGGCCGATCCATCTCTGTCGTCAGGATTTATTTGATTATTGCCCCACCACATATGAGCTAGTTCATGCCCGGCTAATTCATTGATCACATCCTGTTGCTTATCGGCTTTAATATTAGCGTGAAAAATCATGTTTTCAGTCATATAAATGGTAGTAGGATAAGCCGTAGCTGCAAAGCCCCTGGTAAAGCCGGATACTTCTGCAAAGCGGATTGTTTTAAAAGGATAGTTCCCATAATTAGTTTCGCAATAGTCCATGGTTAATCTTGCGTTGTATAGGAGATGATCTACATTCTCTGCATGTGTCGGGTGATAATAGATCTCAAAACTCTTGCCTTTATAGTTTTCTTTTTTTACTGCATATTGAGCAGAAGATATAGCAAACCGAAACGGAATGGGATCATTGCTTTTGTACTGAAAATAATTCCTGTTTTGTTGTTTCCAGTTTTTGGTTAACTCTCCAACACCAAGGGCCGTTTGGCTGGCTGATGTAGAGATCGTCATATCAAGTGTAATGAAATCATCATTTGCAGTCTTCGGTGCGTCAAATCTTGTGTTGACCGATTTGTCACCCATTTTGTATTTTTTCCTGCTTACTTCATCTTCAATTTCATTTTCCAGTATATATCCAAAATGTGGATAGTATCGGCTAATACGCATAAAGGAACCATTTTCAACAATAGCATTAAATGATTGATGACCATTAACTGCCTTCCACTGGTAGGAAATATTGAAATGAAAAGTTGCTTTCTCATTTGGCTTTAAAGCGTTCTGAAGTGCAAGAACCTGATACTGATCTTTGACTGCTATTACTTCATCACCAATTTGAAGGGTTGCGCTATTTATTTTAAAATCATTCGCAAAATTAACCAGGATGGTGTCGATGTTTGAATTAGTTTTATTTGCAAGTGTATAGGTACCTTTTATATAGTAAGCGTTCTCTTCCGGAAACAAATCTACAGTTGTAACGATATTTGTAACGGTTGGTTGAGGACGGTTGTTGTATTTACGATACTTCCTTTCATAATTTGCCTGTGCTGATAAAACAGCTGTTTCGCTTTTGGGCTTATATCCATCCAATAATTTTAAGCCGGTATAAAAAGATATAGTAACAGCCCCAATTAACAGCATCCATACCTGCCAGCTTCTATTGGCTTTCTTTGCCAGGTTGTAGATACTAAGTAATGCTATTAAGCAACAAAGCCCAAAGAATATTCCTTTTAAATATGCAGAACCATACAAACCAAATCCATTCATATCACTGTAGTTTGTCTGAATGACGCGGAATATTTTCACCAGGGGATGCGTGATAAAACTTTTACCAATGGATGTTGCCATTATAAAAACGAATAGTATAGCAACACTCAATCCAATATACTTCCTGTTGATTATTTTTTTTATCAATAATAGAAATCCGCTTATTAAAGTCAACGGTAGTGTGATAAAAATAAAAAGGCTGCCATACACTTTCCATTCAATAGCCGGATAATTATATAATAATTGAAATACAATTCCTTCAATAATTAAAACAACGGTAAAAATTATTGCTACCACCATCAATGAGATCCACTTTGCATAAAAAGCAGTTGAGGTATTAGCGGTACTGTTTTCAATCAGGCTAAAACGAACAGTGTTACTTCGCCAATAAATATCAAATGAGTAATACAATAGTATGATCAAACCTAATTCATAAAAATGCTGAATAATTGTAGTGGTCATTAATCCTGAGCTAACATATTGTTGAGGAATTCTGAGGCCCTTTTCAATTGCTGCATACATTTCCATTCCTATTGCAAAAAGGACATACAATAATGCCAATATAAACGGAATGCTTTTTACAATATAAGTTAAATATATTTTATAAAATGAAAGCAAGGATTTTGCCTGTGCCTGGGTATTATGCTGTGTAGGCATTCGTTTATAGCTGAAGTCCAAATTATTCTCGTGTGCGCTTTCTTTTGATTTGGATGTGTGCTTTGATTGTTTTTTTGAAAAACTAAATTTTCTCACACTTATATAAAACAACAATAAAGAGATGAGTACGACAATAATTCTATTTAAGGCAAATAATCCATTTATGGAAATCAATTGTGTGTTTCTCTGTTCAACTGTCCAGGATGATGTTTGATAAAAGTATGCAGACATCCCAAACGGATCAGCAATAGCACTGATAAACCTTGCTTGTTCTGATTGGGGCAATGAGCCTGCCATTAAAGGTGAGCCCGAATAAATGAGGGTGACCATATATATCATGTACAACGATAGTCCGCTAACATAAATGATCAGTTTGTTTTTTGAGATCCATCCTGCAAAACTTAACACAGCTATTATAAAAAGCGTATTGATGAACGTGAACAAGAGAAGAGGTTGTATATAATAGAGCAATGAAACAGACTCATTTTTCAGGTTGGATGCCGCTAATTGATGGCCGAATAAAAAGCTTCCTGTAAATAAAATGGTTGGTAAAAAGCTGATTATTAATAAGGATGCAAATCTTGCTGTAACAAATTGACTTTTCCTGATTAGAGTGCTGAAAAATATCTGCTGAAAATTATGGTCCAGCTCTATGTTTGCATACCGGGCTGTAAAAATGGTTGAAAATAATATAGCTGATAAACTGAAGAGTGCGGTGATAAAAGAAATTTGGTAAGGTGAATTTTGATATACACTTTCGCTTATTGTAAAATGTGCATCTTTTCCTATCACTACGCCCAATGCAACAATCAATATAAGCAATACATAGGTGCTCCATCTTTTGAAGAATCGTTTTATATCGAATAAGAATAAGGCAGTCATGATTAATTTGAATGCTGGTTAAGTATAGAGAAATACACATCTTCCAGAGTTGGGTCTATGGGCTGGAACCCATCGGGCATCCTATCGGCCATGATATGAATATTCAGATTGCCGGTTATGAATTGTGAGGATATAACCCGGTGATCACTTTTATAGCTGTCAAGCTCCTGCTTTTTTATTTGCTTTCGTCCGATGCGTCCCTGAAGGCCTGTAATCAGGTCATTGGGATTGCCTTGTTGTAAAACAGATCCTTTGTTGATAATGGCCATCTGCGAACACATATTGCGAACATCTTCCACGAGATGTGTGGAAAGAATGATGACGATATCTTCTCCCAATTCACTGAGCAGGCTGTTAAACCTGTTGCGTTCTTCCGGGTCAAGTCCTGCCGTGGGCTCATCTACAATAATGATCTTCGGATTGCCCAATAATGCCTGGGCAACGCCAAATCTTTGTTTCATGCCACCTGAAAAAGTATATACTTCTTTTTTTCGATGAGTATATAGATTCACTTTTTGTAGAAGTGATAATATTTGTTCCTTTCTTTCATGAGCGTCGGTAACTCCTTTCAAAATAGCCAGGTGGTTCAACAGGTCATATGCAGCAATTTTGGGATACACTCCGAATTCCTGGGGTAAAAAACCCAATTGTTTTTTAAGGAAGAAAGGATCATCCTCAACATTTACATTGTTGAAAATGATTTCGCCACTATCAGCAGCTTGAAGACCGACGATTGTGCGCATGAGCGATGATTTTCCGGCGCCGTTTGGTCCCAGTAATCCAAACAAACCATTACTTATTTCTAATGAAATGTTGTTGAGGGCTTTCACTCCATTGGAGTAGGTCTTGTTCAGATTTTTGATCAATAATTTATTCATGGCAAAACGTTTAAGTAAAAGAATTCCAGGCATTATTCGAAGAGAGTTTACACCAGGGTTTTTCTATCTGTTATGTAATGACAATTTTTGCCATTTATAATCTAATCCTTCCAACAGGCAGTTTTCCTTTTTTATGCAATTGGCCAATTATCCATTTATGTGCATAACAAAGATATAGTTTAAATACTGTATATGGCTATACATAATACCTTGTTTGGCTCATTAAACTGTTGAGTGGTTAATTTTATGGTATAACCGGTCGTTGAACTGCAGCAGTCACCTACTGTTTCACCATTGTACAGTAGCCTAATGGCATAGGTTGTGAAAATAACCTAGGCTGTATTCAAATAAATCCGGTCATCACTCCCCCTATCACTCTCTGGAAAGTGGTCAGTTTGAAGCGGAATGAAGTGATAAGATTGCGTGGAATTTCCACATTTATGCTCTAAATTTGGGTATAAAGTGTAATTAAAGGCACTTTTTGTAAACTATAACGAACCTGGGGGAGAGAATTGCTGCCTTGCGCAAGCAAAAAGACATGTCGCAAACCGACTTGGCCAAAGCCGCCGGGGTGTCCAGGGAGATCATTGGTCGCTATGAACGAAGTGAGGCTTCTCCTTCGATTGAAGTAGCTAAAAAAATCGCTGCCACTTTTGATGTTTCACTAGATTACCTGGTGGGAGAAGGAGCTAATGCTTCCTTTGATAAAAAAAGCCTGAAGCGCATAGAGGACATTGAAAAACTGGATGAGGAAACAAAAAAATACATCTACTTCTTTATTGATAACACCATTCAAAATGTAAAAGCCAAAAAAGCTTTTGCTTCTTATTACATCCGTTATGGCCACTCCAGATATTTATTTACCCCTCAATGTGCAGCAACTGGTTGACCTGGTGATGCAACTGCCTAAAAAACAGAAACAGCAACTGGTAAACCTGTTGTTGGAAAAAGATGTCAGCATTTCCGAACAGCAAAACCAACTGGTGCGCAGCCGAATTAAAAAGTACAAAGCCCACCCAGATAAACTGGTTCCGGAAGCCGAAGCCTGGGATAAAATCAATGCGGATTAATAAAAAAATATTCGCGCGTATTTACCCCTGAAGCCATCCAGGAGATCCGCCATGCCGCCGACTGGTACGATGAACAACAAAAAGGACTGGGTAAACGCTTCAAAACCCAACTCAAAAAAGAACTCGACAAACTAAAGCAAAACCCCTTCTCGAATTCTGTTCGGTACGATGATGTCCGCTTTGCTGTGCCGGACGTGTTTCCTTATGCCGCACATTATACCACCAACGAAGATTCTCACGCCATCATCATCCAGGCCGTACTGGCCTTTCAACAAGATCCGGAAGTGAACTGGAAGAAAATGAAGTCTTTGTAAATTATTTGGTAAACAAGATATTGAAATTCAGCATCTGGCCCACCTTCTACAGATTTATACAAAATGCAAATGTATTGAGAATTAATTCAAAGCTCTTATTTGACAAATTGTAGTAATTATTTAAATATCAGGAGAACTAAAAAGAGACCAATAGGATGATCCAGGATTGTGCTTTTTTGATATTTCGAATTCACGTAAATACATTTCATAATTTTCTGTCGTAACGCCAGTAATTGGATCACATGTATAGATTCCTTTTGAATAACATTCTAAAACAGTATCAAGAAGACTCGTAATTGAATCATATATGGAAATTAGTGTGTCAAATTCAATAGCGCAAAGGTCATATAAATAAATAGTGCCGAAATTTTTCGAATCAGGATTACACTCTATTAAATACATCTCGCCTGCTCCACTTTCAAAAATCATGAATTTTGATGTATCCCAGTATTGGTCTCTACCTGCACCTTCCTTGTACCTATTTATTGTATGTGAAAATTCATAAAATGCAGCACGAGGAAATAACTTTGTAGCACCAATATAATTTTCTTTATTGGCGTCTACTCCATTCCGCCACTTGAATAATGAAATCACTTCACTTGGAAGACTTATGGGTATATCTACCATTAGTTTATCAAAATCTTCATTTCCCAAGGAAGGTTGTAATAAATTAACAATTGGGCAATTGAGTTTTATCAAATATTCAAATATCGCATTAAGTTTTTCACCTATTATATTCATAACAAAATAATTAAATCCATATGTTGGTGCAGTAATGTCTTTTACCGTTCGTAGCGAAGGCTCAAAAGAGTAATTACTTTTTTACCGAATTCCTTAATCATATTCCTATGCAACCTTCTGGCGAAAATTTATAGTATGCATAATATGTCAAGTCAGGAAAATTATCTTTAGATAACAGAAGCACAAGATACCTATCTTAAAAATGTCCATTTTATCATAATTCGGAATAAAATATTTCCAATTATATTATTTATGGGACAAAATTTTTCCAAATTATAATAAATAGGAGGGATTAGGAAGAAAAAACCACCATGAACAGGCTACAAGAAATAATTATCGGGTCCAAGGAACGGTCCAAAGAAATCGGAAAATTGGAGAAACTGGGACTGTTACGAAAAATAGCCCCCAGGGTATATACCATCTTTTCAAAGAATTTATTTTTATTAGTTCTCAATTGGTTGCACAATTGTACTTTTTCTCCCGCCTGATTCAATTATATCACATATGATTGCATATTTTTTCCCAGCATCCAATGCTTCTAAAAAGTTTTCATAATAAAAATCATCTTCAATTCTTTTACTTGAAATAATACTGTCTTTTTTTGATAAAACTCCAATGCTATATTCCAAATGTGCATCAGGCAATTCTAAAATATACAAAAGTATGTGCATCTTTAATTCTCCATTTACCAATCTGTCTTCAACAATTAAATTTATTAAGTCTCCTCTTTCATAAATTTGATTATTAAGATTTTTTCTTTCGTATATTAATTTACCCTCCAAATCATAAAAAAAGAAGCTTTCAAACTTACCCAATTTATTAAAAATAGAAGATCCCCCGACATTTCTTCCAAAATGGAAATATGTCCTATATCTGAGAATGCCAGAAGAATCAAAATTACATGCATATCCATTTCTATATCCATTTGTGAAATTTAAGCTATCTCTCGATCCATCTCTTCTTATTTGAACTGATGGTCCATCTTGCAAACCATAGGAATACGATCTAAATCCTACCACTTTTTTAGCAGAATCAGTTAACACAACATTTCCGTTAAATAGTGAGTCTTTAATAATTTCACCATATCCATAAACACCTTCAAACAAAGGTAATTTTGCTGTGTCCGATTTACATCCAACAAAAGGAAGTAACATTAACAAGAAAAGTAACTTATTCATCTAATTTATTTTTCTTTTTTACAGGCATTTTAAAAAGGGTATCCGGTTTTTCGCCTGTTCGAGATGACCTTGTCCACTGTAATGTATCAGTATTACCTGGACCAGCTCCAGCTGGTAAGATTTTAATAATCGTTCCAGTTTCACGTTTCATTTCCTTTTCCATAATCGGGTGCTCTCCTCCATTTGCTTGCATTAACCTCTCATAGGATTTTGCCGCATTGTCAAGAAACTCCATTGCCCGAATAAACTGCGGATCAGATGCAAAATCAAGTAAATTACCATTAGCCCCATTAATTTCTCTAAAACCTTCCAAAACGGAAACAAGGTTGGCAATATCAATTATCTCAGAACCTATAGCAGCTCTAGGATTTAATTGATTGTCATCATATCCTCCACCATTACCCATTAGAACCATCCCGATTTTTGAAGATCCAGACAAATCGCTAGAAAACAAGTCATATTTTTTCTTTGAAGTATAATATGATAACATATTTGAATATCTATCGACTATCTTGTAATCTGTTGAAACCGAATTATTGGCAGGATTAATTTCATCAAATGTGTAATTTATAATTTCATCATACTTAAACCCAACATTAAAGGATAGTCCAGGAATATCTGGGTATTTATGTACAGAATAATTAGCTTCGAATTTAAAATGATTCTTGATCGTATGTGACGTCACAATTTTTTTCCCATCTTTCCCAATTCTTGTAACAGTTACAATTTTATCTAAACCTGCTTGGTCAGCAAAATATATAGGATTATTACTTACAAATGCATAATGAGATTCACCTGGATACTTTTTAGCCATTGGATCTATTGAATGCCATCGACCCAATCTTGGATCATAAATTCTATTTTCATAGGCTACCTGATTACCTGTTCCTTTTACCTCATTATCATTCTCCTTCCCATTAAATCCATACCGATAACTCCCCGCATTAAAACTTCTGCCGGGCATTACCATGCCGTAGGAATAATAATCGGTGGCGGTTTGGATATCGGCATCGTAGTAGTCTATCAAAGAGCCATTCATTCTGGGGATCTGGCCATCGCCGATGGTGGCCATCACATTACCCAGGTAATTGGAAATCTCATAACTGCGGGAGGGCGTTCCATCCACAATATTCCAGTTATAAGTACCCAATCGCGATGAACCATAAATATACGATTCTTTGATGGGCTGGGTCAGCAGTGGCATTTAACCCGCCCAGAAAGGATTCTTCCTTATATACCCGATTACCGGACGCATCATAACGGTACTTAATAACCGTGCTGCCCTTCCTGATTTCACGGATTTTTCCATAGACATTCCAGAAAATCCCGGTTATTCCTTCCTGGACATCGGAAATTAGATTTCCTATTTTATCGTAGGTATAGTTTATCGAAGCCTGGTCTTCTATATCGTTAAGATAAGTGCCACTATTTTTATACCCATCCTCAACACGATCCAGCCTATTTCCAGTATATTTAAACGTAAGATCGTCCATTAAGTAGGAGTCAATATTCTGATCACCATTTCTTACAATTCTGGTAATATTTCCATTAATATCTTACCCGATACTTAATTTTCAGTGCGGTATCGTCGTGCCAGGAAGTTATAAAGGGAAAGAGCCTGGCAAGGAAGAAAATCCAATTTGGAAAATATTTCTGAACCTGCAATCAACATCATTCGAAAAAGCCCTAATGGCCGGCGGCAAAGAAGTAATACCGGCAATTGATGAAGGATTTATTCAGGTCAGGACCTTCGAAGATTTGGATGGCCATCCCGGGGGAATTCTATTTCTAGAAAGGGATAAAAAGCGATCAATTCAGTACTGTTCAAGATTCTATTATTTATCAAACGTAATAAAATACACCAACTTGATTTGTATTAAAATTGGGTTTTAATTCATTGTGGAACAATTTTGGGGGAAGCCTACACTGCATCAGTAATCAGCATTACATCAAAATCGAATTTATCTACGCTTCCTGAAAGCTCTATCGTGCAACGGATCGGATAATCCATCTTAAAAACCCCGTTGGAACGAAGTTGATCAGGCAATACGATATTAGGTTCTACTATAAATACAGGTTGAAAATAGGATGGATCATTGTATCCAATAATTGAGTAGGCTTGCCGTATTACAATTCCTTTACCCGTCACAGCATGAATAGTTAAATAAAGACCGTTAACCGAGAGTTTTTTACTCCACTCATCAGGATGCTTCCAGTCAAACAAAGGCGTCAGTACAATTTTTTTGATCCGCAGAAAAGAACCCAATTGACCAAGCGTAAACTCTTTTAGCCTTTCCTCATTGGTCAGGCGGATTGTAATATCTCGCTTAACCAGGTCTGTAGTAGCAATGCTGTAACTGGTGCCGCGACCAGCACCATGCACGATAAGATTTCTGGAAGCTACCAGTTCTGAAAGAATTCGCTTAACCGTTGAATTCGGGATTTTTAATCTTTTTGCAATCTCTCCGCTGCTGATACCCGGATTATTTTCAACCATTGCATAGATACCCTGTTCGCGAATTCCCACGGTTTCGGTCAGCTGTTTTTGCTTAACTTTCTCCAGTAGCTGTTGCTGTATGTTTTTTAAACAGTCCAGAAAAAAATAAACCCATTCTGTTACATCTTCACCTGGCCGGTTTCGCTGAGCCTCCATTAAATTTTTATAATAATCTTTTTTCCGATGCTCAATTTCATGTTCAAAACTTACGTATTCGATCCATACATATCCACTTTTTAATAATAGCAATGTTGCTAGCAAACGGCTAAGCCTGCCGTTCCCATCCTGAAATGGGTGAATACTTAAAAACTCATACACAAAAATTGCCGCTCGTATGAGCGGGTGCGTTGACGTATCATTATGATACCAGTTAATAAGTGCAGCCATGGCATCCTGCGTAGGCCAGCCAGGTGCCGTTGTTTCAAATATGGTTGTTTTAGTTCCATCGGTTTCCGAACGCTCAACCCGGTTACTATTAATCTTGTAATCTCCTTTATGATAGCCATCCATTTGGCTAAAACGCATCAGGCTATTATGAAGGTGCTTGATGCTACTTTCAGAGATACTGATATCACGGTATGATTCACCAATCAGGTTAAGGGTTTCATAGTATCCGGCTACCTCCTGTTGATCCCGTTCGCTTAGTTTAGTGATATCAAGGTTTTCGATTAGCACTTCAACTTCCTTATCGCTAAGATGCGATCCTTCTATACGTGTTGAGGCGCCAACGCTTCGCACAGTAGCTATGGATTTTAATTCCTTCAATGTTTTTTGCTCACGTCGTTCAATAGCCTGCCAACTTGCATCAAAGCGATCCAGTTGGTTCAACTCCTGCAGCAACGTCATCCAATTAGTAGGATTAAACTGTATGGTGTGAATTGCCATTGAGCTCATATTTGAGACGTTTTGATACGTAAATGTACGATTAATTCGTAAACAATTAAGCCGATTTGAGACGATTATAGACGAAAGCTGCTTTTACGCCCGTTCCTATCGGACCGAATGCATCCGGTATGATGCTGGTATTGTTACTGGATGTATGGCCATCATTCCCCATATCACGACCCGGATTCAGGTGCTGGCTGTTTACTCCTTTCAGCCAACCCTGCAGGGTATAGGCATAATCAATGCCCTGCTGTAATCGGTAAATAAGAATACAGAGTTTTTCGCAAATAAGAATACAGAGTTTTTGGCAACAAGCCTGCAGAACTTTTGGCAACAGGGAATCCAGAGAAATTGGCAACAAGGAATGCAGAACTTTTTCTTTCCCCGGCCGCGGCCGGGGAAAGAAAAAAAGAGATTTGCCGGAAAATAGCTCCGGATTTATGAATGCATATGCGAAAAAACTCATGACTTATCATACAGTACATCAATTGCATCGGGATGGATTATCAATCTCCCGGATCAGTAAGGAACTGGTACTGGATTGGCGTACAGTCAAAAAGTACTTGTCCATGACGGAATCTGACTACGAACAGTTCCTGCAGAACCAGTCGGAACGCAAAAAAGACCTGGAGCCCTATGAAGGCTTTGTAAAGGCCCGTTTGACGAAGTATCCGGAGACTTCTGCTGCTCAAATGCACGATTGGCTGAAGGAGCATTATCCTGATTTTCCAGCGGTTGACAGCAAAACGGTGTTCAATTTTGTTTGCTGGGTTCGTCAAAAATATCACCTGCAAAAGGTGGTTGTACAGCGGGATTATGCCATGGTTGCTGAGAGTGCCTATGGTGCGCAGGCACAGGTAGATTTTGGTGAATACAATCTTCGTAACAGCCAGGGCAGGCACCACCACCCGCTTCACTACAGAATTATCGATACTGGCACATCAACAGGCGTTTGCGTACCTGGAAGGCATTCCAGATACGGTGGTGTATGATCAGGACCGGTTGTTTTTGGTCAGCGAAAACCATGGCGATCTTATTTTGACTGAAAAGTTCCGGTTCTACAGTCGGGCTGCCGGTTTTGCGGTTCACTTCTGTCGGAAAGGAGATCCGGAAAGCAAAGGGAAGATTGAAAATGCAGTGAAGTACGTGAAGCAAAACTTTCTGTATAACCGTCCTTTTGATGATATTGAAACCCTGAACCAGGAAGCCTTGGCCTGGCTCGGCCGCACTGCTAATTGCCTTGCTCATGCTGTAACCCGCAAGTCGCCGCAAGCCGAATGGGACATTGAAAAGCAGTACCTGCGTCCGGTGATAGCTGTTCTGGCAGCACCAGCCGACGAGCACTGGTACACGGTTCGAAAAGACAATAGCATCTCCTTCAAAGGCAATTTTTATTCTCTTCCCCTGGGTACCTATAAGGGGAAAGGTTCGCGGGTAAACGTAAAAGCAGAAGAAGGTCAGCTACTGGTTTTTGATGAACAAGGTGTGTTGCTGTGTACGCATCCGTTATCCGTTAGCAAAGGTCATAAGATCATCAACAACGATCACAAACGGGATAAAGGTATACGTGTGGAAGAACTGATCCGCCAGCTCTGCAGTATGCTGGAGGAGCCAGCACTAGGTACAGCTTTTATGGAAGCTATACGCCAGGCCAAGCCCCGCTACCTGCGAGACCAGGTACTATTGGTGCGCCAGGTTATTGAAAGCTATCCCAGGTCCATCATTCACCTTGCATTGCAATACAGTACTACGCACCGACTCAACAGTGCGGTAGACTTTAGAAGCGTAGCCGAACACCTACATGCCCAGCAAGCAACCGAATCAGCTGGTGCAAGAATCATCCACATGAATCCCTTCACCGGTAAAATGCCAAGTGAAGCCTTTATTCAACCGGCTACCAGCTCCATCGCCGACTATTACGAACTATTTTAATGCAGCATCAACAATAATACAGACAAATGGAAACCAGACAACAAATCAGACACTATTGCCAGCAGTTCCGCATGAATGGCATCCAATCGGAACTTGATGAACTCATCAGAGATGCCGAAGATCGCAACAGCGGCTACCTGGAATTTACAGCAAAGCTGTTGCAGGCAGAACTCACACACCGCGAACGAAACGACCTGTCCAATCGACTCCGGGTAGCCAAATTACCGCCCTCCTGTGACCTCGCTTTGTATGATCATGGCGTAGACAATGGCCTGACTAAATCTCGCATGAACCAGCTCAAAGAACTCAATTGGCTCGATCAGGTGTATAATGTTATCCTGATGGGGCCATCCGGAACAGGTAAAACATACCTGGCAGCCGGCCTCTGCGCAGAAGCTGTCAATAAAGGGTATAAGTCTTACTTCCGTACCATGGATGAACTCATTACCATGCTCAAGATGAAGGAGATTACCCGAACTGCGAAGGGCGATTACAAACGCCTCTGTAAAGCAGACCTTATTGTCATTGATGATATCATGCTCTTCCCGGTAGAAAAAGCAACTGCCGTAACCCTGTTCAACTTTATCAATCAACTCTATGAAAAAACATCCTTCATCATTACTACCAACAAAAAACCAGCTGAATGGGCTGAGATGTTAGATGATGAAGTACTTGCTACCGCATTACTGGATCGATTACTCTATCGCTGTGAAATCATTAATCTGTCAGGCAAGAGTTATCGTATCCAAAATAGAAAGACAATTTTCTCTGATTAATTTTTACTTGTTCTGCATTCTATGTTGCCAAAAACTCTGTATCATTGTTGCCAATTCTTCTGCATTTTTAATTGCCAATTTTTCTGCATTATTAGTTCCTGATTACACCTGCACATTTTGCTGACCAAGTATGGTTCTGGCAAGTGGTCCATGCAGGTAGTATTGGTACCTGGCCTCCTTGTTCCACTGCGATTCAGTGAAATCGATATTATCCCTACTGGTCAATACATCAGTCAGTCGATTTTCTGCATCGTATTTATACCAATGATAAAACTGATCCCATTTACCATCTTGGTACAAGACTTTATTAACCTTGCCGCTGATCAGATCGAATTCATAATCGATCGTTTTTAAGCCGGTGCACATTTCCTGCAATGTCATAGGAATAATAGGATCCGGTAATTCTGTTGGTAGCCGGATTATTTCCACCTTCCAATACGGCAGTAGCCACAACCCGCTTCCGCAAATTAGACTGGGCGCCTAAAAGAGAGGTGGGGTCCAGGAAGGAACTTCATCATACGCTGTGAGGGTATGCTCTGTCTATAAAATGATATTATCTTTAAAAATTCAAATCAATTTTCAGATCCTTTCTAAGAGCATCAAAATCATTTCGAGTTAGCGGACCTTTTATATGCGACTGAATTACACTGTCGCAATTTATTCTTATACAATCAACTTTATTAATGTTAAAATCCTTATTGATTATCCAATAATTTAATTGATGATTCTTAATCAATAAACTTGTGGCAATAATCCATTTAGCATTAGATCTAGCACCTATAACATATTCATTGTAGACTCCATTTACCATATGCCTTTCATATGTAGGTATTACAAAAATACCTCCATCACATCTACCAAATGTTTTTACATTACAGTATACAATAACTCTATCCTCTTTTTTATCGCCCTCCCATAATAAAAGATTCTCTCCTAACCAATTTGAACCAGTAATTTCCCCGCAGTGAATTCCAAAGTATGAAAACAAACAAACAAGAATACTTATCGAAAATTTCATAGTATTACAATTTTAACGAACCAAAAATCTTGAAACCATTGGAATCACTTAATCCTTCAGAAGGCCTTTCCTTGTCAATCAACATACGTCTAAAAAAATCTCCACCTCTATTCCAGTCATAATTTGTAGCCTTATCATTAACAATCCCAACTGTATGATCCGGACAGAGAAACATATTAAAACGACCTAAAGCATATATTGTTGCTTCCAATTTTCCTCCATTATGAAATACGGAAATAAAGTTCCCATTAGTATTGGGTTGAATTGGGGGGATATTATTAATACCAAATTTAAAGAGCTTAGGTTCTATTTTGAATGTGAGATAAATTGATGTGAGTGTTGTTGATTCGACTCCTGAAGTCCCATGGCCATCTGCTCGCAATTGCGGCGGCAGCAAAGGAACAGTCCTATTAAATAAACCAAGGCATTGTCAAATACCATACGGGTAAGTGTTAGAAATAGAAACTCAAAACGAAGAAGAAAATTCACTAACCGATTTTCTAAGAGTTGGAAATTATATATTTTAGTCCTACAGATTTTTTATTTACATCCCGTGGGTTTCTATTCGTGGGGAGGTGTCTTTTTTCTGTCCGGTAAATTATGTGAATATCTTTTCTGGCGTGCTCTTCGTCCCTAAATAACTCAAAGAACTAAATTTGACAAAGTAGAGCAAATAAAAAATATTTATGGTATTAAATTTACTATTTTATTCGTTGTTGTATCGCCATTCATATTAATTAATATTTTTCTGTATGAATTTAACGATGTATCATAAATATTGATTTCATTCAAATTTCCATTTTTATCATACATTTTCCATTCTCCAATATTTTTACCCTTATATAATCTTCCTTCTTGTTTTATTCTCCCTGATTCATAATACACAACAAAAGTACCTGTCATTGCGCCATTTATATAATCTTGAATATAATTTACCTTACCATTTTTAAAATAATGAATATGTTTTCCATTTTTTTTTCCATTTAAATAAGTTATTTCATCGTATAATATTCCAGCATTATATACTGATACGTTACCTTCAAGCATACCATTATAATAATTTTCAATTTTTGTTATAATTCCATTTTTATCAAAATAACGCCATTCGCCAGTTTTAAAATTTGATGAATATGCTCCAATGTACGCAGTATCACCACTAACATAATATCCTATCCATTTATTAATCTTCTGACCTGCGCTGTCATATTCACCCTTGCTTTCAATACTTTCTAGCTCCTCAGAATATGGACTTTGATTTTCATCAGTTACTAATGGAAATATATAAATTACGATAACTACTAAAAATGCAAAGGATCCAAATAATGAAATTAATTCACGTTTCATTTTCATGCTAATAAGTTAACCCCCATCTTATGGGGTTTTCTGAAATATTATTAATCTTCCACAATGCACTTTTCAACCCTTCATTTTGCGACTCATTTTTTCTTAAACTCTCTTGATTGTACAAATCATTATAAACTCTTATCCCTCTACCAACATGACCACCACCTTGACCTTCATTTAATTTTGAAAGAATGGTCAAAGCAGTTTTGTATTTTTTGGGAGCAAATTTTGTCATTGGGGTAGGTGCTGCCAGCATGACTAAATCTTCTTTGCGGATCTTTTTACCTAAATCATAAAGATATTCAATTAGAATTCGATCACTCCCATTTTCATTTTTTGGAAACTCTTGTTCAATACCTCGTTCTCGCATATCCTGATATTCTACACTATTTTTAGAATATGATATTGCCTTGGCAATACTCTCAAAATCATCTCTAGATCCCCAAACATTCCAAGCATATCTCGCCATTTTTTCACCTTCCTTTTGGTGCCCATAAAGTAATTCATTTTCTTCATTAAAGAATCGATGCTCCTTATCATTAGTCCGCCCAAGAAGAACTAAGTCACCGTTACCCCTTAATAGCCAGTCATCAGTTGGCATCATCCCATCTGGATCAATAAACCGTATAGGATTGTTTAATGCATAATTGTACAGTGAAAATCGACGTAAAGAATCGCCTAAAGGATCCAGACTATGCCACCTACCTAACTGTTGATCATACATTCGTGCACTATAATCGTACCAGTCTAAACTAGCTCCATCACTAAACTCCTTCTCCTGCTTCTCCTTCCCATTGTATTCAAACTTGTTATCTAACTTGCCCATCGCTTTAGAGCTTATTCCTGCCATCGTCAAACCAAAGGGATAATAATGGGTTTCTTCTAATATCGGACCGCGATGGTGATTAATAGTTAAGTTATCAAAATAAACTGTTCCATTACTTTCATTACTGACGAATATATACAAATAACCATTTCTATTTATATCAATAAATTCGCTGTTATTCGCTTGCAGGGTTTTAAATGTTTGAGAACCAATAATCTGATCAATTTTCTTAGATCCGATGGTATTAGCAACTGGCTTAAATTCTTCTTCATCCATCAAAACCCAATTAAGGTAGGCTTTTGGAATACCTGGATCTGGATTGGTCTGATTATTTCTAAGCAGTGCCAGCAGACCACTTACAACCGACTGAGGATCTCCTAAACCGGAACCAAAACTACCCTTGGTTCCAAGGGAAACTGAGCCTGACAGGGCTGCAAGCAAATCCGACAACAATGGATCAACTCCAGTTGTTGGAACTGTTGCATCTATTCCAGGCTGATACCAATAATTGGTGGCTGCTTCAAACTTGTCACCAGCCATTACTTTTAAAACGATTCCAGGTCCAACTTTTTTACCTGCAACTGTAGCATTTAAACCAACAACATGGGCATTTTCTTGGTCAGATCCGTTTGCTGCGTACCCTACTGGTTTTGCAATAGCCAAATCCTGCACTTTTTGTCCGAACTGCACTTTCTCAAGATCTCTACGATTTAATTCAATAGTTGCCTGATATACTTCGGCTGGTTTCATTTCATCGGTCAGTACTACCCGGGTATTGCCCAGGTGATCCTTGACAAAATAATCCGCATGGTAATTGGTAACTACCATTGGATTCTGCTCATCGTATTCCAGGCGGATCCGCCCCTCTTCTGTTCCAAAGAACTGCAACTTATTGTCCACGATTACACTGGAAGCAACATAGGCTGTTTTGGTTTCCTTCTCCGGTATGTTCTCCGCCGGCACAGCCAGTTCATATACCCGTTTCTCCAGCTTATTGCCCGCTGCATCGTAGATGTAATGTATCGTTCCCTTGGCCACCGTGGTACCCGAACTGTTCTTCCCCCATATTTTCATGGCAAAGGGAAGGTTCAGGTGATTGTACTGAATACCATCCGGATCCACTCCATTGCGCTCCCGTATTCCCTTGTTATGATCCACCACCATGTTGCCATTCGGGTCATAGCTAAAATCCCGCAGGTTCGCATCCTGCTGCTGACCGGAGCTCAATACCAATCCATTAGATTTAACGGCATAGTTGGGATGGATGGTTTGTGCAGTAAAATCGCCCAGTTTGCGCTCTACATTATTCATTTTATCCTGCACAATTTTGAGCTTGTTGGAGTAGTCATCATAATAATAATGCAGGTCGTCCAGTAACGTACTGGCTCCCTGATGCAGTCCATATTGCTGCATGTTCCGGATATTTCCATTGGCATCATAGGCACTGGAAGCGTTCAGCCCATCGCCCATTTTCATATCAAAATTGATGGCACTATTATCGGCATAACTACTGCTTTCCCGCTGACTGAAGTCCCCGGAGAGTAACCGATTGGCAGCATCGTACCGGTAGCCATAGGCACGGGCTATACCATTACCCGCCGTCCGCCATTTCTGGCCACTGATATTGCCATTGTAGGCATTTTTATCAACCATGCCATAATCGTACAATAACTCCATCCCGAAGTAATGATCGAACTGGCCGCTACTGCCCTGGCCATTGGCATAGGATTTATTGATGCCGGTTAGCCAACCCCGGATATTGTAGTGCTGATCCAGTTCTTCGAGCGGACTATTGGCCAGATAGGCACCATTCAGGTCCCGCTCCTGTCCCAGTTTTTTCCGCACCAGTTGCCCCAGTTCATTGTACTCATTTTCTGCCAGCTGGATCTTTTTGGCCGGATCATCCTGCAGTATTTTCCAGGTGTTGAGTACCCGCCCGGCATGGTCATAGGAATGCACGGTTTGAACACGCAATTCATTGGGAACAACACTTGCATGCAATCGCTGGTACCAATAATTGCTCACCAGCTTACCACTGAAGTCGTAGCGGTTGGTCACAATATCTTCGCCCACCATGTAGTTATCTGACCTGGTCTGGATGGTTCTTCCTTTATCATCATAAAATAAAACGGATGTCAAAAATTCGCCCTGATTCAGGTTATCCGGATTTTCCAGGACCCGAACTTTTGTACCCGTCACTTTACCGATGGTGGCAGTAGAAGCACTCGTGGGTACTGCTTCTGCATAAGGATTATCACCGTCTTCCAGCTTGCTGTTATCGGCCGTATAATAAGTCTTATTGGTCCAGTTATAATTATCATAATAGGTTTGGGTCAGCAAAATCAAGCCCTCAGTGGAAGCAAAGGGGAACTTATTGACCAGTTGTCCGCCTATAACGCGGGTTTCTCCATCACTGCCGCCGGCATTTGGATCCAAAATAGTTTCCATAGTGGTCCCGCTTTCAAAACCCGGGATCAGTTCAATCGAACGCATCGCCTTTTGCTGGCCGCTAATACCCGTCGTACTTAAAACGAGGTCTGCGGGGATTGGATTGACTGGCGGAGTTGATGGCGAAGCAGTTTGCACATCAATCTGCTGTTGCATGGTAGTTGGATTTCCTGCTTGAGTCCACATACCCGTAAGTACTGGTCGATTCAACCCATCGTAACAGGTTATCAGCCATTGACTGCGAACCCGCATATTGCCATCCTGAGTGGCTACCAAGCGATCCCGGGTATCGTATAACAGATAAACCCAGTCTGCTCCCGGCACTTTTTTAGCGATCATTCTACCACGGTAATCGTATTCATAGCGGAAGCATAATTCCTGAATTACTGAGCTTCCACCCTGAGCAGAAAAGTTCCAACCATTATTATATAAAAAATCTACCGCCTTAGGAGGTATTACAAAACGCAAACGACCCAGATCGTCATAAATATAATAAGTTGATAACCAATTTAAATAACCATCCTGATTTACAGGATCGCTTTCACTCACCTGTACTTTTTTTAGGATTAAACGTCCCTCTTTGTCAATATAGTCTACTACACTTCGGCCTTCTTCATCCTTCGTTATATTTTTAGTTAGAAGCCCGGTTACATATTCCGAATTAGGAGATGCTCGCACGACAGGAATATTAGTATTGGGGTCTCCTTCGATAAATGTGAGCGGGTTATAAGAAATTAACCAAAATTTTACCTGATCACCTAAAACATTAAATAAATATTCTTGATTTATACCTCTTTGCGAACCATTCCAACTATTACCGGGCGCCAGTTGTTGCTGGACCCGATTAAGGGGAGAGGCTTCAAAAACAGTCTCCGAATAATAAAATTTTTCTCCGGACGGCAGCATCGCAGCTCCACTGGCATCCTTATAGCCGGTTTGATAAAACGCCTGTTGTTCGGTGAAGGGATCCGTTTTAAAACTACCTGTGGTAGTTCCAGCCGCATACGGTAGAAACTGGTATCGCTCTCTGCCAAACGCATCGTAGTGTAGGGGCTGCACCAGATCCTTGCCCGTTGGACTGCCCCAGCGGGTAATCGATTGAAGCGGCCGGCCCAGCCCATCCAGATATTGTGTGGATTCCATAACCTGCGACTGACTCGCACTGGTCATGGCGCTCGGATCAGTGATAGGGGACTGAGCCGTCCAGGTACGTACAAAATTAATCGGCGATGTACCTGGATAGGCAGCAGGCAGTTCAGCCACTTTGCTACTCGATGGGTAGCTCGGACTCGCCGCTGGTTTATTTTGCTGGGCACGGAGTGATGAACTCACCAGCATGGCTGATACAATAAAGAGGGCTTGACCTGCCTGAATGCTTTTTCTCATAAAATAAGGTGATGCTTTTTCCCAACTCCTCCGCTCTTCCACACTGTTGATTTATCGCTGTTGCTGTTGTTTTAGCGTTTTGATTTCCTGAGACTGTAACTCTATTAACCTACGCTGATCATTTAATAACTTTTGATGTTCAATTACATACAAGGTCAGCTCCTCTATCTTTTTTAACAGGATCGCCTGCGTCTCACTAACATCTATCCCCTTCTCGGCAATCTCTTTGGCGGATGGCACATCCGGTAAATGCTGGTGCTGTTGAATAAACGACTGAACCTTTTCTAAAGGCATCAACTCATACTTATCACCAAATACATAATCTGGCCAGTTCACGTAGTCCTTCACTATAACCTTCGTAAATAAAGCATTGCCATTAACAGCCAGCTTGTAGCCATGTGTATTGTCTGTTCCAATACCAACATTGCTTTCCAATAAGATTTTACCTCCGGTATTAGACTTTAAACGAAGACCATTATCATCTCCATTCGCTTGTATATAGCTCCCGGTACCATCTGACCAAATTTGAAGATTATCCCAATACGCACCCTGAGAGTCTTTATTGTAAGCTTGTATAATACCGTTTACATCCAGTTTGGTTTTGGGATCACCAGTTCCAATCCCAATATTTCCATTTGTCTCAATAGTTAATTTTCGATAGTTATCCAATTGAGCATTCGTTAAGTCCGCAGTAGCTCCGTTACCTGGTTTTGTGAAAAACCCTATAGTTCCATTACTTTCCAATTTTATTAGAGAAAAATCACTGTAAATCTGATCAACAATTTTCCATTTTTTAACACCATCATTCCATTGAATGTTCTGAGCGTATGCTGAACGCGTATAATTATTCTCGGCAACCATCGGCATTTGAAGTACGGTACGTTCGGTCATACTTACCATTGGGGTAGTACCGGATAGGGAAATATTTCCTGCAACAGTTAATTTAACAGTGGGCGTCGTCGTTCCAATACCAACATTACCACCATTAAAATAAATGTTTGAACCGCTTACTGTCCATTGGGCCTGAACATTAATGGCTACCATACAAATTCCCAAAAAGCAAATACGTTTGAAAATTGAACTGGAATAGGTTTGTTTGAGTTGCATATGAAGGTTGTGTTTCTTTTCTATTTTAAATTATAGCCAAAGCGGAAGACCACCGGCGTTGTACGAGGCACTTGCTGACTCCATAAAAAATCGTAGGATAATTGCAAAATGCCTTTTAGCTTCCCCTTTGTATATCGCTTCTGTACTCCCAGCAATGCACTCTGTTGCCACTGCTGAAAATCCTTTACCACTGCCCAGCTCGCAAACTGGGACCTGTAATTCAACTCTCCTCCACCACTAATCCAAAAGCTTCCCTTTAGTTTCACATCCAAAAAGCTACGCATGCCAACTCCCTGATGGCTGATGGCGATGTTTCGGATGTCTTTGCCCCATCCAATCTTATAACTTCCACCCACCCCTATGATCGATTTATCAGAAAGTTTGTATCCCAGGGATATCCCCACATCACTGGTCGTTGGAAAATACTGGTTGCTTCTGGCTGACTGCATATTAAAACCATAATCCAGTCGCTTCAGGAACGATTTGGTACGTTGCGTATTCGGTTTATAGTTGGGCATTTCCGGAATGGGTCCATTTCCACCAGACTCTAACGCATCACTCGCCTGTTGGCGAACCTGCCTTAATGCAGTATTGGCTTCTCGTAAATTCGCCTGTGCCTGTTGTTCTAATGCACCGGCAGATCCAAACCGTTGCAGGATTTCCTGCTCTACCATTGACCGGCTTTGCATCCCTGCCAAAGCAACTACACCACCACTTCCTCCTGTACCGGTACTTCCTGTGCCAGGTAGTCTGAATAAAGAAGCTAATTGAGAATGCTGAGCAAAAAACTGTTGATAGGCAGGGGTTTGTTGCAATAACGTAAACGCTTTTGCCTCCAGCTTACCAGGATCACTAAGTAGTTGCGTATACTCTTGTATCTGCTGCTGATAAAAATAGGCGTCCTTCTGTAGCCTGTTCAATTGACGCGTAAGCCCGTATTTGGACACCTGACTGCGAACAAAAGTAGAACGCTCACGAAGTAACTTGCTCAGTTGTTCAGCCTGTCCTAACTCTCCACTTAATTTTGTCACCTTCCCTTGTGCCTGGGTTAACGCTGCTTTGTTTTCAATCAGATTCGCTTTGTCAAGAAATGAAAGCATGGTAGTCAGTGAATCTGTCCCCCCTTTGTACTTCTGCTTGTATCGCTTCGCTTTATTGATGTGCTGCTTCACTTTCGCGATCATCGCATCATACGTACTGTCGATATTTCCGAAGGTCTGTAGGGCTGCTACAGCATCCTTTCGGTAGAGTTTCTTATAAAGTCTTTTTTCCTGTTTCTTCAGTCGCTCAATATACTTATCCGATTGCGTCACCAATTTATTCTCAAGTCGGCTGGTACGATTGGTTAGCTTTTGCAACAGATCACCAGGTCGTTGTAAATAATACAAAGTTGAATCATTCATCTGAGAGAATAAATTGCCGTAAGTCAAAACAATAATAATTAAAAGAAATATTCTAGCTACCATATTAAACTTGTCATTAGGGAATAAATCATAAACAGGCTTATTTTTGTAGCATCAATTAGAAACTAAAACGCATTATTTTGATGCCACTTTTCTTTCTAATATTTTAAAAATATTTTCACTATTAAGTGAAACCTGAGATCCAACCACTGCGTATAACTCCCCTGCTTCATCAAGAAAATATTTATCACCAGGCAGAATTACATCCTTCTGAAAATGTTTATTCTTTTTTCTGTTGATAAAATATTCTGAAACCTGTTCCATATCAATATTCCCATCTTTCAAGTAAACCGACTTTATTCTAATCCATTTACTGCTTCTCTCCTCGTTTGCAAAATAGTCTTGTTCTTTTTTACTCTGAAAGCCATCCTTATTAATAATGGGAATCACAATCATATTAATCTTACTATAAAATCTATTCGTAAAACTTTCATATTCGTTTATCCACAGACTATCACACAAATTAGTTTGCATAAAAACAATAACTGTTTTCTTGCCCTGAAGTAATGAAATGTCTAATATTCCACCATCATTTTTTGTCAATCTAACAATGTCACTATTGTTCTGACTAAAACCATACTTGCATAAAAGACATAAGCATAAATAAAAAAATACTTTTTTCATTAATAAGATATTTCTAAATAATTACATGTATTTGAAATGGGCACTGAATAAATAGTTGTGTGATTAGAATTATAATCACCATAACCATAATAACCACAACCAGCTGTATAAAAGTAATAATTGGCGCTAGGAGCTATAAATGTTACTGTATAGGTTCCTGCCGGTACTGAACCGATATTTACATAAGAGCCATTTTGAATATTACTAAAAATATACTCTTGGTAAGTATTTTCATTAAAAAGCCTTACAGACAAACCATACAGTCCAATAACATTAGAAAAATATAATTGCACATTACTTGAAGTTCCACATTGTCCATATTGATTTGCTCTTTGCTGAGCCAATAAACTAGCCTTCGAATTTGCGTCCGCTTTACTAATAGCGGAGGTGACTTCATTTGCCAGAATAGTTACAGGATATGGAAGTGGAAAACCAGATTGACAATTAGTTGAATAATAGTTCCCACTTATAGGATCATTTCCATAAATCTCATCAAATCTGCAATTTTCAACTGCACCATAAGTATAACAAAAGGCATTGACTATATTCTTCCAATTATCCCGGACAAGTGTCAATCTATTAAAATTATCATACGAATAATAGGTAGATTGATTATTATTATCAGTAATACTCGTAACACCAATCAAAGGTTCATGTGTATAAGTCTTAATCTGTGCATTAGAAGGAAGGATTTTGGCATCATCAAACCAAACCGACCCCACACCATTATTATCTACACGTAAATTTAATTTTGTAACATCTGCAGGCACATCCACTTCCTTTTCAACATATGTCCATTTGTTGGTAGAATTCACAATTATACTATTTATGTAACTATAATATCCTGTTTCGGTAGAACGTTTCATAAATAACATCAATTCAACCGGAGGTCCAGAACTGTAAACCCACGCAGAATATATATATTTCTTGATTGCACTTAAAGAAATGTTTAAAGTTGTATTCGAGTGACAAAATCTTTCAGGCCCACTTGTATTCACAATCATCGCCGCATATTTGCCGGTTTTTCCTTTAGTATTATCAAATTGTGCCGCTTTATCACCATGTGCCGTAGCTGTAGTACCACTCCAGCTATTTGCCGACTCCATATTATCAAAAAAAACTTCGCTTGATTTGGCATTTACTACTTCCCCAATTATATGCTCACTCTTGGAATCCCAAACAAATGAAACTGGCAAATCATTCACGCGCTGTTGCTCCAACAATCTTCCCAATGAATTATAAGCAGGTACGAGTATTTCCTGCTTATAATCCGGATCAACTTGTAAGGCATTACTAGAAACAGAAGTGGGAGTATAAGAGTTTACTGGGTGGGCAGGACGAAACTTTAAAATTCTCTTCAAATTTGCTCCTGTATTATAATCAAAAATCTGCCCGTCCAAATAAACCTTAGAATTATCAACATGTTTGATCTTATAAGATAATTTCTCGACCGGGGAGCCGTACTTAAATTTACTCTTCAAAGCCACTACACCAAAATCATTGCCAGGAGATGTAAAACTATAGTCGAGCGGATATTTTGTTTCATTGACAAATGTGACCCCAAGCCCGTTTTCAATAATTTCATTTTTTGTATTGTAAAGAAAGGTCTTGCCATTCAAATTGTATTTTGTATAGGACAAATTGGAAATAGATTCTTTCTGAATTTCTAATTTATCTTTTTCAATTCGCTTAACTGTAGAAAGCACTTTCCATTTAGAAGTATACGAATATTTATTAAAAATAAACCAGTTCCATCCAACTCCGCCCATTACGGTATACTTAATTGCTCTTAATCCTATGGAATTAGTTAAACCAGATGAAATCGTACCCCAATCATACAAATATTCTAAATCAGACAATCTGACTTCATTATTATCATAGATATATTCACGTTTTAATAAACCTCTTCTACAATCATTTGAGTTTACTTGTGGAAAAGGAAAGGTGTGATTCGGTGCTGAATTAAACGGATAGTAAAAGCTATTTCCAGGAACTGAGAAATTTACTATAGACCCATCATTTATAAAAGTTGTAACTAATTTTGCAGTTGTTTCTTCATCAGCAAAATCATTATATGTATAAAATTCATATTTTTTATACCCGTTATTTACCTTCCTTTCAATAACAAAATCATAACCTCCAGCTGTACCAGCTGTTAATTGCTGGACATTAAATCTGCGGTTTGATACAAACCGCTTCATTGCTCCAATAGCATGAATATCAGGATTACTACTAACCTTATATATCACATCTGGAAGTCGGTATTCAGTTATAGGAATATCTGCCGAGATAAACTGTCCATACTCATAATCCGTAGAAATAGTATTATCCGTTGCGGAAACTTTTTCTGCTTTCTTACTTATTCGTAAACCATTCCACGAATTAGTATTACCACTGAACCCATAAGTAAACTCCTTAAATCCACCCGTGGGAAGTAAAATTTTGTTACAAACACCGGCATACAGACCTGATCGATCATCGTCTCCAATTTTATCTTTATTGAATCCAAATACGTCTTGCATGTTAGGTGATGCCTTATATGTAAGTTTTGCCTGATCCTTATAAAAAAACTGATAAGGTGGGAGTTGTTCACCATTTGTACCGATTTCCCTAATTGAAAGCAGATACATTCTTTTACGTTGGTAATCCTCAACTGGTATTTCTTTTTGAATAGTATACGGTGTAAAATTTGTTCCGGTATAATAATAAGTACTTGTAGCATATGGATCACGATCATTGTAAAAATACAAAGGTATATGACAATTATAGGTCCATGTATAAGGCTGATCACTATTGTGAATCGTTTGGTATACAAATTGAAATGATTTGATATCTAATTGCCCATTATTAATAATTATTTTATCTAATTGTCTGGCATTTGGCAAATCAGTTCGTACTGTTAGAGCAACAAAAGAAACATTACTTCCAAAACTTGAATTAATACTAGTTAAACGACATGTCTTATAGTAGGTCTTCGTTGTAGTTATAGTATGAATCTCAGCATGCGGATAAAAACTGGGGCCAGCAGTGTATGGTACCCTAAAAATATTGCCGAACATAGGTTTAGGGGGAACAATGGAATAGAAATATGTATTAAACCACCGAGGGATCAATTGTGGAGTACAAGTAACATCATCTTCCGAAACAGATTTTCCCGCTACCGCATCCGGGTAAGCAGAGGTAATATTTACATCAGATATAATAGAAGTTTCAGGCTCCGCTGTATAAGAAAAGTTGATAAAGTCGCCATTACTCGATGTAATCTTAGTCAAATGCCAGGTTGACGGATAATAGTAATATTCTTCGTTTTTTATATTTGGCGCATAGTTAAAGTCCATTAAATGAGTCGCCGCTTGTTGTTGTGCATTGTTAATCCAGGGAGCAGGTTCACGATCTGCCATTAAGATTGACATTTGACCATACGTAAAATTGGGGCCAGAATATATTATATCAGAAACTCCGTTTTGCCGAAAATTTAGGCCAATTTCATTATAACACCCAGTAGCTATATATACCAATGTTGAAGACTCTGACTTAATTGTATTTTTAGTCTCTTCAACAGCATTCAACGAATAATTTCCAAAATCATAAACAGTGCCATCATCTGTAGTTATTTTAAACGATTGAATCTTGTTTCCTGATACAGTTTTGTCAATTTTAATGTTCTGTTCAGATAGAATCACAATATTTCCATCCTGATCAAAAACAAATTTTCCAGATAAATTTCCAAAATTGAAGTAGAATTCATCTGGCTCCAAATCGAGATAGTTGGTAGGATGTACATCTCCACTTGCCTGTGCTCCTTTTATCGTTATGTCACGCATTTTTGGTATATCATATCTGTTAGCAACAGGAGCTGGCGCATCGAACAAGAACAAATCAATGTTTTGACTGGACTTAACATTCAAATATCCAATAACTGTTTTATCTATACTGCTGCTAAGTCTTCCATTGTATTCATCTGGTGAACCTCGCATCATTCTTGTTATACTTCCACCTGCGGACAAATTCCAACCTAATCCAACCCATGAACCATAATCATTTACCTTATGCGAATTCAAAGAACCATTAATAGAAATCGGTACAGAAAGTTCTCCAGAAGTAAGAGTGTATAAGGGTATATTCGCACTAGTTCGTCCTGTATAAAGATCAACACTTTCATTTACGTTTTTTATAAGGGAAGCAGAATTGGGCGCAGGAGGAACGCTCATTGGCAATTTAGCTTCCTGTGCTCCTTTAAAAACTGAAGGATCTTGAGAATAAGTTATAGTTGCGACCAATAGCATGGCCACCCAAAGCAATGACTTCATTAAATAAGAAATTAATGTTGGTTTAATAGTAAACTTCCAGCAAGTATGTGGGTTGGGGCTATCTGAGAGAAGAATAAATCCAAATTACAATAATCTCAAAATATTTCACTAGAGTAAAAGACTGATGCTTTGAAAAGGAATAATTCATTGGTTAAGGTTTATGAGATTTAAGAATATTTCGATCTTTTTTATTGATGAAATAATTCAGATTCAAATGAAGATATTTTCCTGATCAAAAAAAAATAAACTTCAATTTATTTTTGCAAATACCCGTATTTTCACGGGTACCCCCATACGAGTTTACACTTAAAATCATTCATAAAACCGCCCTTTTCTTAAGTTTATCCATTGAATAATTCTTGAAGCGAGTAGATATTAGATTCTAAACTTTCTTACAAAACTTAAAGAAATTCGAACTTCAGCCATTTCATAAATCATTTGGGTTCTTGCTTTTTCAATCCTAAAAACTAAATACATTGACCCTTTCGCTTATTCTTTTCGTTGTCAGATAGATTATATTCATTTTTTTTCCTGACCTTTCTTAATTTGCTCGGTCTGACTTGATTTTAGTTGATTTGAATCCATACCTACCACAGGTGATTTGATCCGAACCAGCTGCTCATTGTACCAGTTAAGTTGCTTATACTGAAGTGTCGCCTCAATATAGAAACGCTTGGTGGAACCATCTGTTTCGATATTAACAGCTTGGCGATTGCCTCGCTGCAAACTTTCCAATAATACCATTTTTGATTCGGGACTTTCTAATTCATTAATCGGTAATCCCTCCAACAACTTAGGTAAATCATATCCATAGGAAGGATAAAATGATCGAATCTTGAAATTGTCCTGCTTACCCAGTTCCTTAAAATCAAGTTGCACCCAACCTTCTGCTTTTTCTCCGGCTTTATTTGTCAGCGTTTTCTGAACAGCCCGTCCACTCAGCAGGCTATAGCCTTCCTTGAAGGTGATACTGTCTTCCCTATTGGCAATATAAAACGTCTGCTTAATGGGATCCGAATGTTGTTCTGATTTCAATAACATATTGTAGCGGTTAAAAAAATACATATCCGTTTCCGGTGATTTCCGAAAATGTAAAGTCGCTGCTACACTGTCCTTTCCAAATTCTGCCTGATGATACAAAACAAATTCAGGCTGTTGTTTGCTGATGTTTTCTTTCAGCTTTTCCTGCAGCGATTCAGCTACTCCAGGTTCTTTTCGTTCATAACGGTAAATTTTGTTTGAATACTTAGTTTGCCAGAATGCGTTCCTTTGAAATTCTTCGTTGGTACCGTGGTCTGATTTTCAATCGTATGGATCGCTCCCCTTTCTTGTCCAGCCATACCAGTTCCGCATGTTGATGCCGGGAGAGCCAGAAACCAGAAACGCTTATCAACACCGCTTGATTTTTTCCAGAAAGGATGGTAAAATTTCCAGGTTCGATTTCCCGAATCGGAACCGGTATGGATTGTGTAGCAGATTGCCTTTTACCATTTGAGCTCACATTGGAATCGATATTCATTACCTATGTTTTCCCAGCGTCGTAAGGATACGCGGATTCCTGTTTCGGTTTTTTCAAAACATACACTATAGTTTTTGCAGACCTATCACATTTTTGGGAAGCATTTTAATTACGAACAATTTGTCTATCTGATTAATCGACTTGGATTGGGCTTATTCTTGCCGTATCGCAAAATGCATCTCCAGCTTTCTCCAAAAAAAACCTGTAATACCTGTAATAAATACGAAAAAAAATACACTAATAATGTAAGGGGAATTCATTCTGACCATTGCCGTAGCAATGGAGCCGGTGCAACAAAAGTATTTACACAGTGGAGTTTTCTCTTAGTTCTTTGACATATTGGAAAAGTGAATTTTAATTGCATGGTGGATGTAATAGAAAATCGCACTTCCTAAATCTTACTTCTTACTTCCCACTTCCAACTTCTCACCTCCTCTGGTGGTCCCGACAGGAATCGAACCTGTATCTAGAGTTTAGGAAACTCCTATTCTATCCATTGAACTACGGGACCAACGGAACAGTTTCTATTCCGGGGTGGCAAAAATAATGGTTTTGGTCGTGCGAACAACGGATTTATTGGCTAGCTTCCCGGCTGAAATCTTGCAAATGAAACCGATTAAAATCACCATTGCTGCCGGTCGTTTCGGAATGCTTATCGCCCTGTGCTGCTGGCTTTCACTTGCCGCACAAAGCCAAAACAGCCGTCCAGCCAAAAAATCTGCCAAAACCAGCACCTCCATGAAGATCCGCATCAACCATATTGCCTTATACGTTACCAACCTCGCAACCAGCACCGCCTTTTATCAGGAGGTAATCGGCCTCGATACCATCCCCGAGCCCTTTCACGATGGCCGCCATACCTGGTTCAGCGTCAGTGAAAATGCCCATCTCCACCTGATTTCGGGCAGAGCCAATCCGCCGGAAGCAGAAAAAAATACCCATCTCTGCTTCTCTACCGGAAAAATGGATGAACTGCTCGAAAAACTCAAGGCAAAAGGGATCCATTTTGAAGACTGGCCCGGAAAAGCCCTCACTGTTACCAAACGCGTGGACGGAATCCGCCAGATTTACCTGAAAGACCCGGATGGATACTGGATTGAGATTAATGATGATTTTTAAAACTCAGCAGGGTTGACCAGTCGGGAAAACACCCGACCGGAGAACCCGGATTTCCTTAACTTTGCGGTCCATTTTACCATTATGAAGTTTTACAATTTTGTTATTCGCTATAGGTTGCTATTGGGTTTTGCGTTGCTGGCAATTGCTATAGTCACCAATATTTATGCAGGTTTCTGGCCCGCATTTATCGCTTACCTCGTTGGCGCTGTGCTGATTTTCGGACATTTTTTCTTCGGCCCCATGCGACTGATCCAGGAATACATGGAAACCGGTGATATGGAAGGTGCTGAAAAAATCCTGAACCAGGTGAAATATCCCAACCTGCTCTATAAGCCCATCCGCTCGGTATTTTATACCCTGAAAGGCAATATCGCGATGATGAAACAGGATTACGACGGTGCCGAAAAAATGATGAAAAAAGGCCTCGATCTCGGTATGCCGATGAAAGAAGCCGAAGGGGCTTCCCTGCTGCAAATGGGCATGATCGCCTTACAACGGAACGATATGAAAGGAGGCGAAAACTATATCCGCTCCGCCATCCGCAAAGGTCTGCCCGATAAAGAAAACGAAGCAGCTGCCTACCTGCAGATGTGTTCCATCATGATGACCAAACGCGAATTCCGCGCTGCCAAAGATTTCTTCCGCAAAGCAAAAGCGTTGAAACCTACTACCCCGCAGATTGTGGATCAGATTAAACAGATTGAAAAATATATTGCACGGATGCCGGGGTAGGAAACAATTCCTGGACTTTTTTAAACCGGTAGTCAAAGATTTCTTTTAACTGGCGGCGGACAAAGAGGGCATGCGCCAAATCTCCCAGGAACCAGAGCGGAATTTTATAGTGCACAATATCTGTCATCTCAACCCCACCGGAAACCTCGCGGAAATGATGCTGGTGATGCCACATGCTGTAGGGCCCATAGCGCTGCTCATCCACAAAGAATTTGCCCTGCTCCACATGGGTGATCTCCGTCATCCAATAGAGCGGTATCCCCAATACCGGCTTCACTGTGTACTCAATGATCTGTCCGGGATACATCTTCTCTCCATGGTGTTTGGAAATAATGTTAAAGCCCAGTTTGGCGGGTGTAATCGCACCTAAATTAGCCGGACTGGAAAAAAAGTCCCATGCCTGCTCCAAACTTACCGGTAAAACCTGTACCGTTTTCAGGGAATAAACTGCCATAGTTTGTAATTGTTGCTTTAACAACCCCAATACACGAAAATGGTTCGGGATGAGCACAAATCGGTTAAGTTTGCAGCTTCAATGAAGCACCATTTTAGCACCACCGGAAACAAATCGCGAAAAAAAGCAGGTTATTCCCTGGCTTTGTTTCTATCCCTGATTATCCTGATCAGTCTGTTCGAAAGCTGCGCTAATATTATTCCACCTCTTGGCGGTCCGAAAGATACCTTGCCTCCTGTGCCGCTCAGCTATCAGCCAAAGGATTCCACCCTCAATTTCAAGGGACAACGAATTGTTTTTACGTTTAATGAATACGTTACCCTCGATCAGATTCAGGAAAACCTGCTGGTGAGTCCGACGCCGAAAATAAATCCCACAGTGGAATCCAAACTCCGCACAGTAAGCGTTCGTCTGCGGGATACCCTGGAACCCAATACTACCTATACCCTGAACTTTGGCAAAGCCATTCGGGATGTGAATGAAAACAATCCGATTAACAATTTCACGTATACCTTCTCAACTGGTGCCTATATCGATTCAGTTGAACTAAGCGGCAATGTGATCCTGGCTGAAACGGGCAAGCACGATTCAACTCTGATTGTGCTACTGCATCGCAACCTGGATGACTCCGCTGTTGCCAAGGAAAATCCGCGGTATTATACCCGGGTGGACAGTTCCGGTAATTATCATTTTAAGAATCTGGCTCCGGGAACCTATGCTTTGTATGCGCTGAAAAATGAAGGCATTCCGCAATACCTGGATACCACCCAGTTATTTGCATTTCATCCGCAACACCTGGTATTGAACGACCAGACCCGTGAGCCTATCCAACTTTATGCATATGCAGAACCGGCGCAACCAAAGCCGGCAAAAAAACCTGCCGCCACCACCAATCGGCGTAAAGAAAAAGAAGAGGAAAAAGATCGCCGCCTGCGGTTTAGTCTTAACCTGGAGAATAATACCCATGATGTATTGAAAACACTGGTGCTGAGTTTTCCGGATTCACTCAAAAGCTTTGACAGTACCAAATTGCAATTAACGGATGAACAATTTAAGCCGCTGGAATATCGGCTTGAAACGGACACCACCGGAAAACTATTTACCCTTCACTACAACTGGCCAATTGATCAGGGATTCAAACTGATTGCGCAGGAAGGAATGGCCGAGGATACACTTGGCAAATCGATACTAAAAACCGATACCATTTCATTCCGCACGATGAAGGACAGTGATTACGGCAGTATCCGTTTCCGTTTTCCCAATATTGATACCAGCCAGCATCCCGTATTGCAATTGGTGCAGAATGATAAGGTATTATTCAGCTATGCTATTCCGGGTAAAGAATTGCGGGTGGCGCGATTCCGTCCCGCTGAATTTGAGATCCGCATTTTGTTCGACGAAAATCAAAATGGCAAATGGGATTATGGCAAATTCTTTGGCGAAAAACGGCAGCCCGAAAAAGTAAAAGCCATTGGTAAAAAAATTACCATCAAAGGCAACTGGGACAATGAAATCGATATCAATCTCTAGGATGCGTTAAATTTGCCGGATGCAACTCCCATCTGCCTTATTGGAACAAGCGGTGAATGAATTCAGCAAGCTACCAGGTATCGGAAAGAAAACAGCCTTACGACTTGTATTGCATTTACTGAAACAGGAGCCTGAAAAAGTGGAGGCATTTGGTGTGGCCCTTTTGCGGATGCGAAAAGATACCCATATCTGCCAGCGTTGTTATAATATTTCCGACAGTCTGCTTTGTTCGATTTGCTCCAATCCGATGCGCAAGCAGGAGATTATTTGTGTAGTGGAATCCATTCGGGATGTGATCGCCATAGAAAGCACCCAGCAATTTAACGGCACCTACCATGTGTTGGGTGGCATCATTTCACCACTGGATGGAGTTGGACCAGATCAGCTCTATATTGAACCCCTTCTCCAACGGGTGCGGGAAGGCGATGTGCAGGAATTGATTTTTGCCCTCAATCCAACTATTCAGGGAGATACCACGATTTATTATATCCAGAAAAAAATGCAGCCCTCAACCGTGAAGGTTACCACCATTGCCCGGGGTATCGCCTTCGGCGGCGAACTCGAATATGCCGATGAAATGACGCTGGCCCGCAGCCTCCAGCACCGCATGCCGGTGGAGAATTTGAAAGTATAGGAGACAAGGGAGGAAAAGGAGAAAGAGGAAACAACGGAGAAAACGAAGAAAAGCAGGAAAAGGAAAGCGCTATACCCCCCTAATAAAAGCAGTTTAAAAGAAGTGTAAAATAACTATACTTCTGCAAAGTATAGTTAACTATTAAGCCAGGCCAACGGCATAACCTATTCAAAACATTTGGTAAAACCCACTATTGAAAGTTCTTCATCTGACGGCACTTTCCCCCTTTCCTCCTTTGTTGCCTTTTTCTCCGTTGTCTCCCTTTCCCCCTTTTTCTCCGTTGTCTCCTCTTTCCCTTATCTTTGCAGCGCCAGGGGGATTTGTTTATTGTTCGACCTGGCAACGCCAACCGCGATTAATTGAACTAATAAACGCCGTCCGAAACTCACCCCTTCTGTTTCCCCCGCGTTTATAGTGTAGTTACAAAGTTGGTATCATTTATCAACCTGATACTTGTGACCATGAAAGACATACGCAGTGCACTTCAAAAAAGAATTCTGATCATCGACGGAGCTATGGGCACCATGATCCAGCGCCATCGTTTAACTGAAGAAGATTATCGGGGACAACGATTCAAAGACTGGCCATCCGATCTTAAAGGAAACAATGACCTGCTTTGTCTGACGCAACCCGACATCATCGAAGGCATTCATCGTGAATACCTGGATGCAGGTGCAGATATCATTGAAACCAATACCTTCAATTCCCAGAAAGTAAGTCTGGCTGATTATAATATGGAAGCCCTTGCCTATGAAATCAATCTGGCTGCGGCTCAAATTGCCCGCAAAGCAGCCGATGATTTCACCAGCAAAGATCCCTCCAAACCCAGATTTGTGGCCGGTGCAATTGGTCCGCTTAATAAAACGCTCAGCCTCTCACCAGATGTAAATAATCCCGGTTTCCGCGGATTGCTTTGGGATGAAGCAGTAGCCGCCTATTACGAACAAATTAGCGGCTTGGTGGATGGTGGTATTGATCTCATTCTGATCGAAACTATTTTCGATACCCTCAATGCCAAAGCAGCCATCTTTGCCGTAAAAAAATATTTCCAGGATAAGCAGCAGGCCGAACTGCCCATCATGATCAGCGGTACCATCACGGATGCATCCGGAAGGACCTTATCCGGGCAAACACTGGAAGCTTTTTATATTTCGGTGATGCACGCCAAACCACTGAGTGTGGGATTGAATTGTGCCCTGGGTGCTGCCGATATGCGCAGTCATATTGAAGAGCTGAGTCAGATCGCCTCCTGTTATACATCGGCTTATCCCAATGCCGGATTACCAAATGCCATGGGCGAATACGATGAACAGCCCGAAGAAACCGCCAATTTCCTGGAAGACTGGGCCAGGGAAGGCTTTGTGAATATTGTGGGCGGATGTTGTGGCACAACCCCCGACCATATCCGTCACATCGCAGAACATATAAAAAAATTTCAACCCCGTCCCTTACCAACCATCGCAACCGCAATTGAAGCATGAGTACGATTTTACCATTTCTACGTCTGGCCGGATTGGAACCACTGGTGGTTCGCCCGGAAACCAATTTCCTCAACATCGGTGAACGCACCAATGTAACGGGGTCAAAAAAATTCGCGCGACTAATCCGCGAAAATCACTACGAAGAAGCTTTATCTGTTGCCCGGCAACAGGTAGAAAACGGCGCACAGATTCTGGATGTAAATATGGATGATGCCCTGCTTGATGGCGTGCAGGCCATGACCAAATTCCTTAATCTGCTGCAGAGTGAACCGGATATTGCGCGGATCCCGATCATGATCGATTCTTCCAAGTTTGAAATCATTGAAGCCGGATTGAAATGCGTGCAGGGGAAGTGTATCGTGAACTCCATCTCCATGAAAGAAGGAGAGGAAAAATTCAAACGCGAAGCCAATATCTGCAAGCTGTTTGGTGCGGCTGTTGTGGTAATGGCATTTGATGAAAAAGGACAGGCTGATACGCTGCAACGCAGGGTTGATATCTGTACCCGCGCCTATGATATACTGGTAAATGAAGTTGGTTTTGATCCGCAGGATATCATTTTCGATCCAAATATATTTGCCGTTGCAACCGGATTGGAAGAACATAACAACTATGCTGTTGATTTTATAGAAGCTACCCGTATTATCAAACAACGTATGCCATTGGCTAAAATCAGTGGCGGTGTAAGTAATCTGTCTTTCTCTTTCCGCGGCAATGACCATGTTCGGGAAGCCATGCACAGCGTGTTTTTATATTTTGCCATTAAGGCAGGAATGGATATGGGAATCGTAAATGCCGGACAACTGGTGGTTTACGATGAAATAGAACCGGAACTCCGCCGCTTGTGTGAAGACGTAATATTCAACCGGAATAATGACAACAATGAAGCAACAGAAAAACTGATCAATTTTGCGGAATCTGTAAAAGCAAAGGGTAAGGTAAATGTGAAGGATGAAAGCTGGAGAAATGAAACGGTTGAAGCAAGGCTTACGCATTCACTTATCAATGGAATTACCGATTATATCGATATTGATACAGAAGAAGCCAGACAAAAATATCCGCGTCCGCTGGATGTTATTGAAGGTCCGCTTATGGATGGTATGAATGTAGTAGGTGATTTATTTGGTGCAGGAAAAATGTTCCTTCCTCAGGTAGTAAAAAGTGCACGGGTAATGAAGAAAAGTGTGGCCTGGCTCACTCCCTTCATTGAAGAGGAAAAAAGAAATAATCCGAATGCGCAACAAGGCTCGGCCGCCAAAGTTTTACTCGCCACAGTAAAAGGAGATGTGCATGATATTGGAAAGAATATTGTGGGGGTTGTACTGGGTTGTAATGGTTATGACATCATTGACCTCGGTGTGATGGTACCGGCTGATAAGATATTGGAAACTGCAGTTAAAGAAAAAGTTGATATCATCGGGCTAAGCGGGTTGATTACACCATCGCTGGATGAGATGGTGCATGTGGCACATGAGATGAAACGCCGCAACATGCAACAGCCCTTGTTGATTGGAGGCGCCACTACAAGTCGCATGCATACAGCTGTAAAAATTGCGCCGCAGTATGATAACGGGGTAGTGCATGTGCTGGATGCATCCAGAAGTGTAACGGTTGCCAGCTCGCTGTTAAGTAATGAGCAGAAAACAAAATTCCTTGCTGACACAGTAACAGAATACAATCAGCTGAGAGAAGATTTTGAAAAGAAAAAAACATTCAAGGCTTATTTGTCTTTTCAGGATGCATCGGCTAATAAAGTAGCAATTGACTGGTCGGTTTATAAACCGGTTAAACCACAATTCACCGGAACCAAAGTTCTGCAACAGGTACCCTTAAACGAATTGGTACCATTCATAGACTGGGGGCCTTTCTTTATTGCATGGGAATTAGGTGGGCGTTTTCCACAGTTACTGGAAGATGAAGTAATTGGAAAAGAAGCCACCAAATTGTATAAGGACGCGCTTGATTTATTGAAAAAGATAGTGGACGAGAAATGGCTGACGGCAAGAGCCGTAGCAGGTTTCTGGCCGGCAAATTCTACCGGAAACAGCATTCAGTTGAAAACGGAAAAGGATACGCTGCAATTGGAATGTTTACGGCAACAGATTAAAAAAGCACCCGGACAACCCAACTTTTCACTGGCAGATTTTGTGGCACCGGTTGAAAGCGGGCTGACCGATTATATGGGGGCCTTTTCCGTTACGATTGAGGGAATCGAACCTTATATTCAGCAGTTCCAGGACCAGCATGACGATTATAATAAAATCATGTTACAGGCGCTGGCCGACCGGTTAGCAGAAGCATTGGCAGAATGGCTGCATGCAAAAACCAGAACAGACTGGTGGGGTTATGCCAAAGAAGAACAGCTTTCCAATGAGGAACTGATTAAAGAAAAATATGTGGGTATTCGTCCGGCACCGGGATACCCGGCCTGTCCGGATCATACGGAAAAATACAAGCTCTTCCATCTGCTGGGTGGAGAACAAACCACTGGTATAACACTCACTGAATCCCTGGCGATGTATCCGGCTGCATCAGTATGTGGCTGGTATTTTGCACATCCGCAAAGCCAGTACTTTGGTGTGGGGAAAATCAAGGAGGATCAACTGGAAGATTATACAAAACGCAAAGGTTTATCATTGGAAGAAATAACAAGATGGCTGCGTCCGATTCTGGAAGATTGATACATTTGCAGTTTAACTCTATGTGGTATGAACTGGATCTTACTAATCATTGCAGGCTTATTTGAAGTTGGTTTTGCAACCTGTTTGGGGAAGGCGAAAGAAACAACGGGCATGGTATCAACCTGGTGGATGACCGGCTTCTTTGTTTGTCTTTCTATCAGTATGTTTTTGTTGTATAAAGCAACACAAAGTCTGCCTATTGGAACAGCGTATGCGGTATGGACGGGAATAGGTGCAGTTGGTACGGTATTGGTTGGTATTTTTTATTTCAGAGAGCCGGCAGATTTCTGGCGTTTATTTTTTCTGTGCACATTGATAGCATCTATTGTAGGATTGAAATTTGTGAGCTCACACTAAACCCAGTTCATACAATTCGATCAGACAGGTGGTGGCATTGAAACAAAAATGAATTACCACTCCATACCAGAGTGTATTCATACGTTGACGTAACCAGCCTAAAAAAAGCGCAAAGGGCAGTAGCCAGATAAAGGAAATCAGGCTCATATGAATAATTGCAAATAAGAGGGCAGTTATAACCACCGCCTGACGACCATGCATTATTTTAAGCAATCCCGCCTGAATGATACCCCGATAAGCAAGTTCCTCGGAAAAAGCAGGAATCAGTGCAATCATCAGAAACATGGTCAGTTTTGGAAAAGCAAGATGACTGAAAGAAGAATAATAATAAAGTTCCCGTTCAAATATTCGTTCATTAATCCATTTCACCCCATAATTGACAAGGATGGCCGCACAGATTGCCAGTAAAATTAATAGTATCAATCGCCACCAGGCAAAATTATTCCACCGCAGTAATGGTTTAATTTCATCCCAAAGCAGGTAGGCAAAAAACAGTCCGCAGGAAAGCAAAAATCCATCTACCAGTACGAGTCCGGTTATTGTTTCTCCTGCCGGCGGCCAGAAATTAAAGAGCAGACAAACAAAGAGATTGATGCTGAAAAAAATAACCACCATCAATCGGTATCGTTCATACGCACCTTCCCATTCTTCAGGGGGCATGCTGGGTTCTCCGCATTGTGGACAGATCACATCATCCGGATGAAGTGAAACACCACAGGCATTGCATTGATGCGCAGATACGATTTCTTCAGTCATATTATTTTTTTTCAAACAACCACCACCATCTTTTCCTGGGTTTTTTAGCGTAGTTGGTATTGATGTATTTATTGATATGGTCCATGGCTTCATCCATATCATCCGTTAATAAAACCAGATCAAGATCATGTTCGCCAATAGTTTTCTGTTCTTTCATGTATTGTAAATAGTCCATCAATGGCTGATAAAATGCTTTACCAATAAGAACAATTGGAAATTGAATGATAGTTTTTGTTTGTACAAGCGTAAGTGTTTCAAAAAATTCATCCATGGTTCCAACTCCGCCCGGCATAATTATAAACGCATAGGAATATTTAACCAGCAACACTTTCCGAACAAAAAAATGCTCAAAGGTGATGGATTTATTCAGGTAGGGATTTGCCTGTTGCTCAAAGGGGAGCTGGATATTACAGCCCACTGAATACCCCCCAACTTCAAATGCTCCCCGGTTGGCTGCTTCCATAACACCGGGACCACCGCCGGTCATGGTGGTAAAACCGAGTCCGGCTATGCGTTTACCACATTCGCGTGCCAGATTATAATAGGGATGATCTTCCTGAAACCGGGCAGATCCGAATACGGTAATACAGGGACCAACAAAGTGAAGGGTGCGAAAACCCTTTAGAAATTGCCAGAAAACTTTCAGTGCAAACCGAAATTCATAACTCCGTGGTTTGGGTCCATCCAGATAAAAAAGTTCTTTTGGAGGAATTATAGGTTGTTGAGGCGCCATTTTAATAAATTTGAACAATCGGAAACCAATTTAATAAATGAAACGGGTTATGCGAATAATATCTTACAATGTAAACGGAATAAGGGCTGCGATGAATAAAGGGTTGGTTGACTGGTTAAAAACGGATCCGGCTGATATTATCTGTTTGCAGGAAACCAAGGCACATAAAGAGAATGTCAATCATGCTGCCATAACTGATTTGGGTTATCATGATTTTTGGTATTCAGCGGAGAAAAAAGGATACAGCGGGGTTGCCATATTCAGTAAAATCAAACCGGATCGGGTTCAAATGGGAAATGGTTATATGCAGAGTGATGCAGAGGGGCGCGTAATTCGTGCAGATTTTGGAGATATCACGCTCATCAATGCATATTTTCCTTCCGGTACTTCCGGCGATGAACGGCAGGAATATAAATATCAGTGGCTTGATGAATTTTTCGGTTATACGGAACTGTTAAGAAAAGAACGCCCTAAGTTAATTGTGTGCGGCGATTGGAATATTGCCCATAAAGAAATTGATATTCATGATCCGAAAGGAAATAAAAAATCATCCGGATTTCTGCCGGAAGAGCGGGAATGGATGGATAAATTTTATGCAGCAGGATGGGTGGATAGTTTTAGAAAATTTCATCCGGAGCCGCATCGCTACAGCTGGTGGAGCCAGCGTTTTCCAAGTGTGCGGCTGAATAATAAAGGCTGGAGAATTGATTATATCAATGTTACGGAGGAGTTGGACAAACAATTGCTGGATGCGGAAATTTATCCGGATGTAAAACACAGCGATCACTGTCCTGTTTATTTAAAACTAAAGCCGTGATATCATGTTTATTTACAATGTAACAATACAGGTTACCTGGGCAATTCATGAACAATGGCTGGAGTGGATGACCACCATACATATGCCGGAAGTGGTTGCTACCGGCTGTTTCAGCTCAAGCCGCCTGCTGCGTCTGGTGGAAGTAGATGAAACGGATGGTCCAACTTTTGCAGCCCAGTATACGGCTGAATCAAAAGCACTGTATAATCAGTATATCAGCCAGTTTGCAGAGGGACTACGTAAAAAAAGTTTCAATCAGTGGGGAGATCAGTTTATTGCTTTTCGGTCGGTAATGCAGCAGGTTTTTCCTACGTAAAAGCACGCATGTGTATTTTCTGTGCATATCTGGAATCCAGCCTAGATGCGGGTTCCAGATAGTTCGGATAGTGGAAATAAAACCTGAAAAAAAAATTAATGGAAGTAAAAACCGTCTATATTTGTTCTGCTTAAAATTCTAAAATTTCCCACTATGAACAAAGCTGAATTAATCGCAAAACTCGCCGACGACGCAGAAATTACCAAGACCCAGGCAAATGCTGCACTGGATTCTTTTATTGAAGCAGTTACCAAAACATTGAAAGGTGGTGGTAAAGTTACGCTGGTTGGTTTCGGAACCTTCTCTGTTAGCAAAAGAGCTGCCCGTAATGGCCGTAACCCTCAGACCGGTGCAGTTATCAAGATTAAGGCTAAAAAAGTTGCCCGCTTTAAGGCTGGTAAAGAACTGTCCTCTAAATTATAATCGGCAGCATCTCTTGCAGATGCAGGTTGCCGGTCGAAAGGGAATGGGTTTTACCTGTTCCCTTTCCATTTTTTGCTTACCTTCGCCGTCTAAAATTTTTTTTATGGGTAGAGGTGATAAAAAAACCAAGAAAGGTAAAATCTTCAAAGGTTCATTCGGTAAGAGCCGTCCAGCTCGTCCGGCACAGGCTAAAAAAGCTGCTGCTGCTGAGAAAAAAGCGTAATCAATAGATGTCAGACAGGTGTTAGAACAGTGTTAGAGAGGTGTCAGACAGGTATTAGGACAGTGTTCTAACATGTGTCTGACGTATGTTCTAACTGGTGTCTGACGTCTTTATTAGGGTGCCAGGCGTTCGATCTTCCAACCGCCGGCATCATCCATGGTGTATTGAATCCGGTCATGTAAACGACTGGGTCTGCCCTGCCAGAATTCCATAATCAGGGGTTGAACCCGATAACCTCCCCAATGCAAGGGACGGGGAATTTCTTTTCCTTCAAAAGTTGCGGTTAATTCTTTTTCTTTTTCTTCCAGTTGAATGCGATTTTCAATTACCTGGCTCTGAGGAGAGGCCCAGGCTCCTATGCGACTGCTTTCCGGCCGGCTGTGAAAATAGGTATCGCTTTCTTCGGTGGAAACTTTATGAATCAGTCCGGTTATGCGGACCTGACGCTCCAGTTCTTTCCAGAAAAACACGAGGCAGGCTCTCGGATTTTCTTCCAGTTGCTGCCCCTTCAAGCTGTTGTAATTCGTGAAGAATACAAAGCCATTTTGATCATATCCCTTTAGTAAAACGATGCGGGCAGAAGGCAGTCCGTCTGCAGATGCAGTAGCCAGCGTCATGGCATTCACTTCATCAATTTCACTTTTTGTTGCTTCCTGCCACCAGGTATTGAATTGCGCTAGGGGATTGGCAGCAACATCTGATTCATTCAGGGTGTGCTGTTTGTATTCTTTCCGGATGGCAGCAATGGAATGGGACATAAAGAAATTTGGCAGCAAAGTTATATACCCTGCTGCCAACTTCCATGTTGTTTTTATTGTTTATCAGATAGCCGGATCTTCTTTATCTGTTGATCCGGATAATTGCGTTGCTTTGGCCAGCAGCTGTTCGATTTCAGCGATTCGCCGCATCTGGCTGTGAAGTTTATTATGCTGTTCGGCAACCTGTTGTAAATCCTGATTTAATTCTTCAAGATAGCTGGCTTTTTTCTGCAGTTGCTGGCGCTGGAAATTTGTTTCACGAAACTTGTCTTCCACTTCTGCAAGGGAGCGGGTGAGTCGCTGATTTTCTTCCAGGAGATGCAGGTATTTCAGTTTGAATTCATCCAGCTCCTTGGTTACTTTAAAGTAGGAATCCTGCAGTTCGGCATAACTGGTTCCTTCTTTCTGCGAATGCGAAACATGAGATTCCAGTTTGTGCATTTTTTCGAGCAGGCCGTTATAATCAGCATAAACTTTTTCCAAACGCTGCTGCATTTCTTCACCAAGTCTGTTCTGCTGGCGGAGACCACGGATTTCCTGTTCTTTTTCTACCAGTGAAACCCGCATTTCACCTATCTGGCGGTTGAGCGACTCATTGCTTTGCATAAGCTCCTGGTGTTTTAATTCCATTGCTTTGAGCTGATCAATTTGTCCGAGTAACTGATGAATATGCTGATTGTATTGCTGCACATGCTGCTGGGTTTCTCTGAGCTGACCCAGGTAATCGAGATGCGATTCTTCTTTAGGAGCCGCGGCTATTGATAAGGTAGCCTGGGTTTCCAATAATTCTTCGCGTTCTGCGCGTAAGGATTCAATTTCAAGGGAAAGAAATTCTTCATTCTCCTTTACTTTATTGAGTTCATGCTGGTAGCGGGCGAGATCCTGCTGTTGTTTAACGATTCTTTTTTCGAGTTCTTCGGTATCGTTAAAATACTTCAGCTTCCATTCATCTGCTTCCTGTAAAGCAGACCCGGAGCCGTTTTCGCCCATTTGCAGTTTGGTATTTTTGCGGGAAGTAATAAACAGGTGAATAGCAAAACCAAGTGCAATAGCACCCAGCGAAAAAATGATAATTTCAGCTATTCCCACAGTAATGTCGGTTACCAATAAATTCAAAAGCGTCCTCATAATGGTCGGAGTTTTCGGGGTACATCCAAATTCGTGGGCTTCCAAAGGATTTTGAGACGCGGGATTAAAAAACCACCCTTAATAAGGTGGTTTTTCAGTATGCAAAATAGCAAGGATAACCGAATTATGCAAGCGGGTAGCGGCTTTCGAGTAAAACTACGCATTTCCACTTAGATAAGTAGGTCTGCTTAGCCTTTCACGAGGGTCCCGACTCCTTCTCCCATTACCACCCGCATCAGGTTGCCCGGTTTATTCATATCAAATACAATGATAGGCAGGTTGTTTTCCATGCAAAGAGTAAAGGCCGTCATGTCCATCACTTTAAGATTTTTGCTAATACACTCCTTAAAAGTAATCGATTCAAACTTGGTGGCGCTGGGGTCTTTTTCCGGATCAGCCGTATAAATTCCATCAACCCGGGTGCCTTTCAGGATCACATCCGCTTTGATTTCAATCGCTCTGAGTGAACCGGCAGTATCTGTGGTGAAGTAAGGGTTTCCGGTACCGGCTCCAAAAATCACCACCCGGTGTTTTTCCAGGTGACGGATAGCACGCCTGCGGATATAGGGTTCTGCGATCTGTTCCATTTTAATGGCACTTTGAAGACGTGTGTAGAGCCCTTCTTTTTCAAGTCCGGCCTGGAGTGCCATTCCATTGATGACTGTAGCCAGCATCCCCATATAATCTCCATGGGCGCGTTCGATGCCGGTTTCTGCTTCGTTCATACCGCGGTAGATATTTCCACCGCCGATTACCAGGGCCACTTCCACTCCGGCTGCTGCAACCGCTTTCACTTCTCTAGCATACTGGGCGATGATAGCAGAATTCAGGGGCTCATAGCCACTGGTTCCACCTTCGCCCATCAGGGCCTCGCCCGATAGTTTTAACAGGATTCTTTTGTACTTGGGTTGCATGTGCGCTGTTTTTACAGTGTGGTGCAAAGAAAGGAATTTTTATCTTTCCGTCATGATGGAAACAGACATTGATTCATTGAAACCGGTAATCCAGATCAGCGGATTGAATAAATTCTATGGGACCAAACAGGTGTTGAAGGATATAAATCTGTCTATTTATGCGGGACAGGTAATCGGCTATATTGGTCCAAATGGGGCGGGAAAAAGTACGACGGTAAAAATTTTATGCGGATTGATTTCCGAATTTGAAGGATCGGTTTTAGTGAATGGAGTCAATATTCAGGAGGATGCAGTAGCCGTGAAAAAAATGATCGGTTATGTGCCAGAACTGGCCGATTTATATGAAGTATTGACACCGGTTGAATTTCTGGAATTGATGGCGGGATTATATCAGCTGGAACCTTCAGTAAGCGGACCCCGAATCTTAAAAATGTTAGCCGCATTTGGATTGGGTGGACATCTGGATCAACGGATGGATACCTTCAGTAAGGGGATGCGGCAGAAAGTTTTGCTGATATCCGGCCTGATACATAATCCCTCTATTATTATTCTGGATGAACCGTTAAGCGGACTTGATGCCAACAGTGTGATCATTGTAAAAGAGTTAATCAATAAGTTGGCGAAAGAAGGAAAAACTATATTTTATTGCAGTCATATGATGGATGTGGTTGAAAAAGTGAGTGATCGGATTGTGTTGATCAGTCAGGGTAGTATTTTGGCGGATGGGAGTTTTGAATCCTTACAGGAGATGATGGGTAAGGGAAGCCTCGAAAGTATTTTTGCACAACTAACGTCAACGGATAACCTACATGATACAGCGACTGAATTAATGGATGCATTCCGGGAGGAAGGGGGGATTCATGAATAAAATAAGTGCTTTCTTTTTTTGGCTGGCTTTATTGCCAGGTTTCCTGTACAGACGAATGGGTGTGGATATGGTTCAGTTATCACTGATTCTTCGCTTTAAGCTGATAATGGATGATCGGAGACCCAATACATTTCAGCAGACCCAGGTGAATAGAAAGAAAGAAGGGATTCGTCGTGCTACTTATGGCACCATGCTTATTGCATTATTAATGGGATTGCTCAACCTGGTTGCATTTGCAATGGGAGCAGATGAACGGACTTATTTCACCATTTATTTCTCCCTGTTTTTATTTTTATTGTCATCCACACTTATCAGTGATTTTACGGCAGTATTGATAGACGTACGCGATACGGTGATTTTATTACCCAAGCCAGTAAATGACCGGACGTTTTTACTTGCGAGAGTGCTGCATATAATGGTGCATATGTTTCGGGTAATTGTGCCGATGTTATTACCTGCATTGGTTTTTTTATTTGTTGAATATAACTGGCAGGTCGTGGTGGTTTTTTTGTTGGCTGCATTGCTGGCCAGTCTGCTGGCGATTTTTTTTATCAATGCGATTTATCTGTTGATTATCCGGATTACAACGCCTGATAAATTCAAATCATTTATTGCCTGGTTTCAAATTGGCTTTATGATTCTGATTTATGGTGCTTATCAGGTGGTACCAAGGGCAAGTTCATTAGAATCTGTACAGAATTTTTCTGTTCAGGATTATTCGTTGATTGGGCTGTTTCCGCCTTATTGGTTTGCTGCATCGGTTGTTGAAGGAGCGGGGCTGGAGGGGGTTCGGTCCTGGTGGTGGTTGCTATTGAGTGTGGTGGGAAGCATGGGAAGTATCTGGCTGGTGATTCGGTTTCTTGCACCAAGTTTTAATCAGAAACTGGCGATGCTGAGTGGTGGGGATGCTGGTGGGGTTGCAGGTAGTGTTGTAAGGTCCGGAGTTCGAGGGGTGGGGTATGCTGATCGGTTGGCGAACTGGTTTACTTTTTCTTCAGTTGAGCGGGCAGGCTTTTTATTTACCTGGAAATGGGCTTTGCGTAACCGTGGTTTCCGGATGCGGGTTTATCCGGCAATCGGTTATATTGTTGTTTGGTTCGTGATCAGTATTTATCGGAATGTGCTTCAGTTGGGTGAAAGTGAGTCCGGGTCATCTTCGGTCCTGTTCTCTGCAGCCGGACTATTGGGATTAATATACCTGAGTTGTTTTATTTTTATCAGTGCCATTCAGCAGATCAGCCAGGCGGATGAATTCAAAGCTTCCTGGATTTTTTACAGTTCGCCTGTTAGTTTACCTGGAGCAATTTTGCTGGGTACACTCAAAGCATTATTAGCGCAGTTTTTTCTTCCGCTGGCAGGGTTGTTACTCGTGCTTGGTATTGGCTGGCAGGGCATGTCTGCTGTGCCGAATTTATTATTGGGGTTTTCCAATCAGCTATTGATATCCGGATTGTTATTGTTGATGAATTACAAAAAGCTGCCGGCATCTTTGCCGGCAAATAAGGCGGATGCAACAGGTAATTTTTTGCGAGGAATGTTGATGTTATTATTTAATGGGGGGTTCGGGCTGGTTCATTATTTTATCTATTCCTTTCCCGTGGTGGTTTGGATTTCGGTTGTGCTGAGCGGTTTAAGCGTATGGCTGGTGTACCGCAGGATTGCCCGTGTGAGCTGGTCCGAGCTTTAGGTGTCAGACACCAGTGAGACAGGTATCAGACACATGTCTCAGAACGTTCTAACACCTGTCTGACACCTCTCTAACACTGTTCTAACACCTGTCTGACACCTATAACTTCAAAGGCTGCACGAAACCGTACAGCCTTTGAAAAAGATATAGTAGAAAGAAAAAATTATCCCAGTGCTACCCGCTTGAATTCGGTAACAACCACATCACCGGATTTTTTCAGGTAATCGCCTACACTCAGTGCAGCATCCTTAACAAATGCCTGAGCAGTAAGGGTATTTTCTTTAAAGAAAGCACCCAGTTTACCGGCAGCGATTTTCTCAATCATCTCGGAAGGTTTGCCAGCCATTTTAGGATCAGCAGCTACCTGATCAGTAATGATCGCTTTTTCACGGGCAACTACATCTGCAGGAACTGCATCTGCGTCAATTGCCACAGGATTCATAGCTGCAATCTGCATCGCAACATCTTTACCAGCTTCCACTGCATCTTTATTCATACCTACCAGTACACCCATCCGGTTTGCACCGTGAATATAAGAAGCTACATATGCAGCATCCACCCGCTCAAATTTGGAAATTCCGATTTTCTCACCAATAGAAGCGAGTTTATCATTTACCAGATCTGCGATTTTCTGGCCATTAATACTTACCTCATTCAGTTCTTCAGCAGTTTTCACATTATTGTCGATCGCAGCATCCATGATACTTTGAGCGAAGGCAACGAAATCAGCATTCTTACTCACGAAATCAGTTTCGCAACTAACACAAAGAGCAATACCAGTTTTGTTATCAGCCGTTGTTTTAGCCAATACCACCCCTTCTTTCGCTTCCCGATCACTACGCAGTGCAGCAACTTTTGCTCCTTTCTTACGCAGCCAGTCGATTGCAGCTTCAAAATCACCATTGTTCTCTGTCAGAGCTTTCCGACAATCCATCATACCTGCACCAGTTGCCTGACGCAATTTATTGATATCCGCAGCTGTAATTGTTACAGTAGACATTGTATAGAAGTTTAAAATATTTCAGATCTAATAAAGTGAATAAGTCAATTAGTGAACGGGTGAATAAGCATCTGGTAGTTTTACCATTCACTTATTCACTCATTCACCTATTGACCAGTATTAATTATCTCGCTCCAGTCCGCTTAGGGCTGTTTGGAACACGACGCTTAGGTGCGTTTGTTCCACGAGTACGGCCACCGCGACCAGCTTCCGCCTGTGCTTCAGCTTCCAGACGCGCAGCACGCTTTTCGTTTTCATCATTGCTGTCTTCCACATCCGAATCTTTCGCTTCCTGTCTTTCAGCAAGACCTTCAGCAATTGCAGCAGTAATGTATTCAACGATGATTGCGATCGACTTGGTTGCGTCATCATTCGCCGGAATCGGGAAATCAACTTTATTTGGATCACAGTTGGTATCCACCATACCGAAGGTTGTTACACCCAGGCGCTTGGCTTCAGCCAGTGCAATATGCTCGTGACCGATATCTATGATGAACAATGCCGCAGGAACACGTCCCAGTTGAGCGATACCACCCAACACTTTTTCCATTTTCTCTTTATCGCGGGTCAGCGTTAAACGTTCTTTTTTAGTGATGTTATCCAAGGTACCATCACCCAGCATTTTTTCAATGCTCTGCATTTTCTTCACGCTTTTACGAACGGTGTTGAAGTTGGTCAGCATACCACCTAACCAGCGCTCGGTTACATACGGCATGTTTACACGCTGTGCACACTGAGTAGCGATTTCTTTCGCTTGTTTCTTGGTACCAACGAACATTACTTTTTTTCCGCTGCGTGCAATCTGCTTAAGGGCAGCTGCTGCTTCCTGCAGACTTTCAGTTGTTTTGTTCAGGTCGATGATATGAATACCTTTCTTCTCCGCGAAGATATAAGGCAACATTTTTGGGTTCCACTTCTTCTTCAGGTGACCGAAATGTACACCTGCATCAAGAAGTTGCTGTTGTAAGGATGTATTATTTTCCATCGTAGTCTTTTTAATTTTTGTTTGAAGGTTGAAGCAGACAGATTAACGTTTGCTGAACTGGTAGCTTCTACGGGCTTTCTTACGTCCTGGTTTTTTACGTTCAACACCACGGGGATCGCGGGTTAAGTAACCACCTGCCTTCAGGGTTGGACGGTATTCCGCATTTACCTCGAGCAATGCACGGGCAATACCCAGTTTTGCTGCTTCTGCCTGACCTTTAACACCACCACCGGTAGCATTAATAACGATATCAAACTTGTCGAGGGCTTCAATCGCCTTCAACGGAGCTTCTACCTGGTTTTGCAGGTAAACCAGGGGAAAATATACTTTGTAATCCTTGTTGTTTATGGTGATTTTACCTTCGCCTTTGCTGAGAAACACACGTGTCACAGCTTCCTTACGACGGCCTAATCCGTTTTTTTGCTTTTCCATCTATTCGGAATTTGAGATAATGATTGGTGATTAGAATTTCAGTTCTTTCGGTTGCTGTGCAGTGTGCGGGTGGGTATCACCGGCATATACAAACAACTTCTTGTACATTTTGCGGCCCAGGCGATTTTTCGGCAACATACCTTTTACAGCACGCTCGATAATCACTTCCGGACGACGTTTCAACAGATCTTTTGCAACCTCTTCTTTACGTCCACCTGGATAACCACTGAAATTTTCGTACACTTTCTGATCCAGTTTTTGACCAGTGAACTGAATTTTGTCGGCATTGATAACGACGATGAAATCTCCACAATCAACATGAGGAGTGTAATACGCTTTGTTCTTACCACGAAGTACGGCCGCGATTCTGGCACACATGCGTCCTACGGTTTGATTGGTACCATCTACAACGTACCAGTTACGCTGTACTGTAGCCTCGTTCGCATGCTTGGTGGTGAAATGTAATTTGCTCATTTAAACTTAATTTAGTCCGTTACCGCCATCCCGGTAACTGGAATGATGAAATAATTCGGAGCGCAAAGGTAGGCGGAACCAATGCATTTTACCAACAAAATTCCTCACTTATTTTGAATAACCATTTGCAACTAATTGATTATCAATAAACATTTTTACACTAAATTTTCATAGATGGCAAATTTGAACCTTGGCCGGACCAGTTTTGGCGATCCGGCACATACCAATCAGGTACTTTCCGAAGCGGAAGCGCTTGCTTTATTGAATGATTGGGTACCTAACGAACGACTTCGCCTGCATATGCTTCAGGTTGGCGCAGTTATGAAAGCCTGGGCATTGGAAAAAGAAGGGATGCCCGCATCTGAAGCACACAAATGGTGGCTGGCAGGTGTACTACACGATGCCGATTGGGAGAAATACCCCGACCAGCACTGTAAACGAATAATAGAAGAACTGGAGAACCGGCAGGTGGACCCAACCATCATTCGAACCATTGCCTGCCATGGACCGCGTCATTTTGGTGTGGAGCCGGAAACAACAATGGAGAAAATGATCTATGTGTTTGATGAACTTTCAGGGTTCATTCATGCCGCAGCACTGATTCGTCCCACTCAATACGAAGGGATGGATGTGAAATCAGTACTCAAAAAACTGAAGACTCCCTCCTTCGCCGCTCAGGTAAACCGAGAGGAAATCCAGGATGCCCTCAGCAGGATAGATTTTACGCTTGAAGAAATAATCGGGTTTATCCTTAAGTTTCAGACAGGTGTTAGAACACCTGTCTGACACCTCTCTAACACTGTTCTAACACCTGTCTGACACCTATACCCTTTATAACTTTGTTAATTTGAATTTGCTGGTAGCAAAGTTGACATTGATTTTATATGTGCCATCTGTAGCCGGACCAGGGAAATTCTGAGGTTTATTGTAACCGAAATCTCCGCCATCAGCCAATCCGGATAAGGTGTTATCCTGCACGGAATACTTTGAATCCCAGCTCCCATTAACCGGTAATAACAAATATTGTTTTCCACCCGTCAAATCAAGTGTCAACTCAAATTCAGCCGAATTTAAGCGGCTAAATTCCTGAGCCGGCGCCGGTACCGGATTATTCCAACCACCTGGTGTTGCATCTCCAACTATAAACAAACCGGAGGGTAAGGTATTTTCAGTGTAAGGTGTAACTGTAAATTTGCCCGCCTGAAAATCCAATACAATTTTGTACATGCCATCCTCAGCAGGTCCGGGGAAATTATCATTCAATCCAAATCCAAAATCACCCCCTTCTGCCAACCCGGCCAATGTTTTATTTGCAACAGAATATTTTAAATCCCACCCCCCATTCACCGCCAATGCCAGATACTCTTCCCCTCCTTTCAGGTTAAACACGCCGGCAAAAGTCGTTTCATCCAAACGGGAAAACTCCTGTGCAGGTGCAGGAACCGGATTAGTCCATCCTCCATCGGTAGCACTTCCTACCAAAAACAATTTACCGGAACCAGGCAATTCCACACGTGGAGGAATTTTATAGGGAGTCATTTTGATAGGCAGCACATTGGAAATCAGTCGCTCATTATTATTGGCATAGGAAGATATCACCCTAACTTCCATATCATAAGGCATTCCAAATGCAAATCCTCTTTCCAGTAAAATGGAATTCAATTCCTTATTCAAATAGGTAGTGGTTAGCGCTCCTGTAATCACCCGCTGGGATGCTTTTGCAAAATTATTACCAGCCTGATCAATCTCCACCACATATTTATAGGTAGAGGAATCAGCGGAATAGGACGGATTTGACCAGTTTAAAGTTAGTCCGGCTGCCAGTGAATCGGAGGGAACCGGTGCCAGGGCTGCTGCAGAGGCTGTAACCGCAGGCGCGGCGCCATTATCATAAAAAGGCAGGTCATCCACCTTTTCACAACCGGCCAGCAGCAATGCAGCCAGCAAAAAATTAAGGAATATCCTTGAAATATATTTCATAGCAAATGCTTTTTAGTTCTGGTTTATTACTGTTTTACCACGGTGAATTTTCCACGCTGGAAATCAACCGTAATTTTATAGGTTCCCGCTGCAGCCGGACCAGGAATATCTTTAGCGCCCTCTCTAAAAAAGTCTCCTCCTTCAGAAATGCCGGGAACGGTATCATCATTCACATTGTACTTAGACCATTGGCCATTGGTTGGGATCAACAGATAGGCTCCACCGCCTACCAGATTCACTGTTAACTCGTAAAGGGTTTCGCTCAGCTGAGTAAACTGCTGACTCGGAACAGGAACCGGATTATTCCATCCACCCGGGGTTGCATTTCCAACTATGAACAACGTACCAGTTGCAGGAGGCGTAACTTTCGGAGGTAATGCATAGGGCGTTACCTTCATTGCAAGCGTATTGGAATACACATCGGTAGGAGTATTTCCGATAGCCGCTTTCACCCTGATTTCAAGATTATGTTCCTTACCAGGAGCCAGCAACATCGTATTCAATAAAATATCATTCAATTGAGAAACCGTGAATGCTCTGCTGATTTCACGATTAACTCCAATCGAACTTTTGCTTGGGCGATTGAAAGAAGCTGTTGCAGTATCAATTTCTATTATATAATTCACATCCTGTGAACTGATTCCGGTTGTGAATCTATATTCGGGATTAGTCCAGTTCAACCGTATTGCCTCCTTATCTGCGTCTTCAAAACGCAGCAATGGTGTGCTGTTTGATACAGAGAGTACAGGTGCTGTTCCCCCTTCAAAAAAAACTCTGTTTTCGTCTTTTTCACATGACCAGAGTCCGGTTAGTAAAACCCCCAGTAATAAAATTGTTGACAAGCGTTTCATATCAATAATAATTTAAAAGAATTAATAGCCTGTATTCTGACCGAGATTTGGGTTTGCCGTTCTGTTGGTAGCCGGAATCGGAAACAGGTTGAATTTCTCATCTACGGCTGTTCCGGAAGCAACACCACCTTTCCAGGGCCATAAATAGGCACCGGTTGTCAGCTGTCCGTAACGAATCAAATCTGTACGGCGATGTCCTTCCCAATATAATTCACGTGCTCTCTCATCCAACAGGAAAGAAAGTGTCAAATCATTGGCAAGAATCCGTCCCACATCATTCGGACCATAACCCTGTCCATATGCACGAAAGCGTATCCGGTTCATCTGCGCTAGTGCGGTAGCAAGGTCTCCACCACCTCCACGCAAATGCGCTTCTGCATAAATCAGAATCATTTCTGATAACCGAAAAACAGGAAAATCGATATCTGCGAACTCTTTATTCACATCACTCACCGGCTGACCATCTGACCGGATATTAACATACTTGCGAACCCATACACCCTGAGCAAAATCACTCAATGCATTAATGGTTCCATTGGCAAGATTGGAAAACATAGCCCGCTGATCCGTATTACCGGATTGATCCGCAAACTTATTGGCCAATGCTGTTGTAGCGCGATAGCCGTACCAGCCACCATTGGTCCCATATGATGCGAAATTATCGCCGGAAGCAGCATGTATAAAAAAGGTGGTATTACCAAAACTCTGCGTTCTCAAACCATCACAATTAATAACATACATAAACTCACTTGCAGCCTTATCATTGTCTGCCATAAATACTTCCCGATAATCCGGATGCAATTCATAGCCGGCATCAATAACTTTTTTAGCATAAGTCAATGCATCTGTATATCGGGGAGTTCCTGTATATACTTCGGCATTCAGGTATAATCTTGCCAGTAAGGCCCAGGCAGCTCCCTGATCAACCCGACCATATTCAATGGATCTGGCTGCCCCCAATTCCGTTTCAATCGCTTTCAATTCGGTTTCGATGTATGCAAACAAATCCACTCTTGAAATTTCCCGTGGAAGGGCTGTTCCGATCCGGTCCTCTTCTGTAACAAACGTGGACTTACCAAAGAGGTCCAGCATTACCCAATAATTAAAGGCACGAAGGAACCGAACTTCTGCACGGGTGCCGGCAATTTCTGATGCTGCAGTTCCGGTAATTCCACGCGCTGCTATATTTTCGTCTGTTGCTTCCCGTAAGTACTCATTAGAGATGGTGATATTATAAACCGGACGTGCATACATCCCTAAAATAAATGGATCACCCGCATTCCACCTTAAGGCATGAAAATCCTGAATGGTCTGGTCATTCCAGGCAACCACCGCTTCATCTGTCGGTAATTCCTGACAATTAAAAAATCCACGGATAAACGGTGATTGCGATCCTTCATCCAGGCCCTGGATATCTGATTGACCAGCCGGACCGGCATTACCTGTTGTAGCCATTCCACCATAAATCTTGGCAAGTACTGCTTTGTATCCTTCCGGAGTGGCGTAAGCCGTTTGAGGTGTTAAATCGTTGGTTGGAAATAAATCCAGTTTTTTAGCACAGGAGCCCAACAATGTTGCGCCCAACGCCACTATCGCAAATTTTGATTTGATCAAATTTTTCATACTGCAAACAATTGTTGATTAAAAATCGAGGTTCATACCCAATGAGTAAATACGCGGACGGGGATAAATGGTATTATCCACTCCATCATTTGCGAGCTCTGGATCAAGTCCGGAATACTTCGTTATAATGAAAACATTCTGGATACTAACCCCAAGACGCATATTGGCTCTTCCCTGAAATACCTGCCCTACGGTGTAACCGAGGTTTATATTATCCAACCGGAAAAAGGAAGCGTTTTCAATATAATGGTCAGACAGGTATTGGTTATTAAAGAAGCCGGTATTGTAATAACTACGGGTGGTATTCTGAATAAAATTGATCGGATTCTGTACATTCCGGAAGGCAGCCCGTTCAGAATTCAGGTTATTGTACAGGTAGTTTCCTGTTGTTCCATGGCCTGCCAATCCAACCATAAACCGCTTATAATTGACCTGTGTGTTAATCCCAAAAAGAAAATCAGGTGCACCCTGCTTGTAGAGATATCGATCCGATTGATTGATCGTTCCATCCCGATTGAGATCTTCGTATAATCCCTCAATCGGTTTATTGGTTGCCGGATCATAAATCTGCTTGTAAACAAAATAAGTATAGGGACGATAGCCTACCACATGTTTCGCAATCGTATTACCTGTACCTCCCTGAATGCCGAGCACATCGATTCCGGTAAAGGAGGCATCCTCCTGTTTTAAAAGATTCGTGATTTTTACATCCTGATACGTCACATTGAATCCAAGATCCCAGGTAAGGTTATTATTACGAACCGGTACGGTGTTTAATACAAATTCAACTCCTTTGTTTTCAATATTCCCTACGTTGGTTGTCAACTGATTTACAAAGTTCGAACCAGGGGCTACCGGCACGGTACTCAACAGGTCTTCTGTTTTCTTCTGATATACATCGATACTACCTGAGATTCGGTTACCAAAGAACCCAAAGTCCAATCCAATATTCGCGGTGGTGGTCGTTTCCCATTTGATATTGGGATCATAGCCAGCCGGACGTAAATACGAATAAAAGATATTTCCAAACTGGTATTGTGCGGTTTGTGTACTGGCAGTATATCTAGGCAGATAAGAATAAAAATCACCGATATCCTGTTGACCAGTAACACCCCAGCTTAAACGAAGTTTTAAATCACTAACTGTATTGCTGCTGCTAAAGAATTCTTCATTCATTCTCCAGGCAAGTGCAACTGCGGGGAAATAACCCACCCTGGTATCAGGAGAAAATTTAGAACTCGCATCCCGACGAATGGAAGCGGTCAACAAATATTTATTTGCCAGTGTATAGTTTAACCGCCCCAGGTAAGATTCCAGGCGATACCTTGGCTCATCAAATGGAAAATTCGGAGTGGATCCCGGAATTAATCTTCCATCCTGACCAAAAGCAGAAAAATTATAGTTTTTGATGAGGAAATCCTGGTAGCTATGACCGACCAACACATCAAATTTACTATTAATGGACGTCAGATCTTTTGTATAAAACAGGGAAAAATCAGCCAGCTGGTTGCGTTTCATCTGCTGGTATTGTGATACCCGTCCATTGGTGCGGAAATTCGTAGCAGAACGTTTATCAAATATATCCCGACCTTCTCCTTCATTGTACTCCACCCCCAGGTTTACCAATACATGTAAATCGGGAAGAAAATGAAGTTTGTAATCCGCCTGTACGTTTCCGATAAAACGAAAAACATTGGAGCGATTATCCCTCAGGTTCAGTAAGGAAACCGGATTCCGGGTTGCCAGATTAATAGGCAAATCATCGGATTGCAGCCATTCGTAATAACCACCCCACTCCTGCTTTCCACTGTATACCGGTTGTGTGGGATCAAATGTTACAGCTGCACCAATTGCACCTTCATCCGCAAAACGATTGGAGGTACTTGCTGTTTTCACTGCAACATTTAAAGTCAGATGATCATCAAAAAATTTAGGATTAAGATTAAGCGCCGTAGAAAAGCGATCAAATTCATTTGTTTTTAAGGTTCCTTCCTGATTCAGATAACCCACCGATAAACGGTAAGGCAATTTTTTTCCCAATGAACCGCTTACGTTGAAGTTGTTATCGAATCCAATTGCATCCTGAAAGATTTCATCCTGCCAGTTGGTATTGGCTGACCCCAGCAAGTTGAGAAAAGATTCATTGCCTTCTTCCTGAATCAGGTTTCTGATTTCACGTGCAGACAATACATCTACCTGATCCGTTAGCTGACCAAGTGATAATGTAGAATTGAAATTAAATTTTGGCTTTCCGCTGGTGCCTTTTTTTGTAGTAATGATCAATACACCATTGGAAGCGCGGGAACCATACAATGCGGTAGCTGCAGCATCTTTCAATACGTTCATTGATTCGATATCATTCGGATTGATGGTATTCAGAATATTCGCGGAACCACTTACACCACCACCATCAAGCGGAACTCCATCCACAACAATCAGGGGATCATTACTGGAGTTAAGTGAAGCACCACCACGGATCCGGATCCTGCTTCCTCCACCTGCTGACCCACCACCGGTGGTTACCTGTAAACCTGCCACTTTACCGGTTAGCAATTGCTCCGGTGAGTTGATCACTCCCTTCTGGAATTCTTTGGCTGTTACAGATGTTACAGCACCGGTTAAATCTGATTTTTTTCTGGTTCCGTAGGCAACCACAACCACCTCCCCCAAAGCGGCATTATCGGGTCCCAATGAAATGTTGAAACTGGAAGCAGCAGTAGAAATTTCCTGACTGGCAAATCCTACGGAGGAAATTACCAGTACTCTGGCTGATTCCGGAACGGTAATACTGAATGAACCGTCACTCGAGGTTTGAACTCCTGTAGTGGATCCTTTTACCAATACAGAAGCACCAACGATTGGTGAGCCATCCTTTTTGTCTGTAACCTTTCCGGAGATTGTTTTGGTTTGTGCATGAACGCCCTGCTGCAGTAGTGTAAGAAACAATAACGGCAAGGCAATCGTAAGCAGACGTTTCAATGACATAATCGTGCGTGTTGCGTTTTTTATAATAAAGAAATCGTTAAACCAGCTTTGCGTACTTTTTACATATTAAAAATGTGTAAAAAGTACACAAACATAGAAATAATATTTCTAGAATTTAACATTTGTTAAAGATTTTTTTTACGCTGAAAGCAAAGACTACACATGATTTCCTGACACAGGGCATAAACCTGTGTAAATCAATTTATCAAGTTGGTAACTTTAGAAAACAGGTGGCTGTTCAGGAGATTTTTTTTGCCTTTTTGGCAAATTTGGCGGAGTTGAATTTGTACAGTTTACCCGGACGGTGAGGCACATCTTCTTCCAGTTCATTTAAGTCCACCAGCCAATCCATCATAAAGAATTTTTTGCGAAAATTCCGGCGATCCAATTCACAATTCAAAACAGCTTCATAAACACTTTGCAACTCGCGAAGGGAGAATTTCTTAGGAAGCAGATTAAAGACCACCGGCTGATCATCTACTTTTTCGCGCAGGCGATCCAGGCAGGTATCAAGAATGCTTCTGTGATCAAAGGCCATTTCGCCAATCTCCTTAACCGGATGCCAGTGTAATTCATTATCCGATAATTTCAACTGATGATCCTTGATATTTACGAGAGAAAAATAGGCTGTGGTAATAACTCTTCCCGCCGGGTGGCGATTTACTTTACCAAATGTATGAACCTGTTCGAGGTACACGTCATCCAGTCCGGTTCTTTCCTTCAAAATCCGATAGGAGGCCGAATTGATATCCTCATCGGGCTTCACCAAATCTCCCAATAAAGACCACATGCCCTTATATTCCTTGATATTACATTTAATAACCAAAACCTTCAGTTCTCCATCCTCGAAACCAAAAATTACACAATCCACAGACAACGCTATCCGGAAATAATCCTTATCACTTAATTCTCCAAAATGACTGAACCTCGAAATCTGTTTCATGTTGTTGTTTTTACTGCACCAGCAGTTTTATTATCTTTCGTTTATCATTGACCTGTAATTGCAAAAGATAAATACCTTTTTGCAAACTACCTACGAGCGCCGGATCAAGACGGGTTTGATGTGCACCTATAGCTCTGTTGCCAACCGGAATAATTCCTATCGAACGCCCATTCAAATCCATCAAAGTGAACTGAACCTTTCCGGCTTCGGGTAATTCATATCGGATTATTGAACTCGCCTGTACCGGATTAGGGGTCATCCGCAAACGGAAAATATCTGTTGTTTCGATATCCCTAACCGGTGTGGGCTGGGTACCATTCAGATTCCTGTTCAGGTATACTCTATATCCGCCCGCCGGCAAATTTATGCTTTGTGCGTTACCGGTAGCTGCAAAAGGTTCGCCTGTGAATAATTCAAACCAGATACCCGCCTGAGGAAAGGAAATCTGCACCGGAGCCTGATTGGTACCGAAATTTCCAACCACCACAATTTTGGAACTATCGCTGGTTAATCGCAGCCATTTAACCGCATTTACCAGATCATGCTGGATCTCTCCCGCTATAAACAATCGTTCGAAATAGGGATTATTCCGAAGTTCCAACATGGTTTTATATACATTCCGTAACTGTACCCGGGCGGCTGACTGGTAATAATTCCATCGAATCGGCTTGGGATCTGTACGGCAATTATTATTAACCGTACCATCCGGACAATAATTGATACTTAAATCATATCCCAATTCACCAAACTGCCAGATAAGTTTTGGTCCGGGCATTGCCAGTAAAAAACTGGCGGCTAATTCATTTCTTTTTAGCGCAATCGCTTCGTCCCGGATATTGTAGCCAGCAACACTGACCCCTTCCGTTTTGCATTTTACCATGGAACGTTCTTCATCGTGGCTTTCCATATAACTGATCAGGTGTGGTTTCTGCCAGTTACGAACCGTATGAAGGGTACCACTGAAATTGGAATTTCCAATCTGCCCCTTTGCTGCTTCAGTAAAATTATAATTCATATTTCCCCAAAGCATCATGCCGTAATTCGATAATTCATTTTCTTCATTATTGGCACCCAGGTGTTCCAGAATCACATAGGATCCCGGTGCTTTTAACTGAAGGGTATCATAATAAGCTTTCCAGATGGCAACTCTGCTGGCATCATAAGCACTCCATCCGTTTACATCACAATTTCCTCCTGCATCATCACAGGTTTTAGTTTGGGTAAAGCCTTTTGATAAATCAAACCGGAACCCATCCAGTTTGTACTCCTGCAGCCAGAAAGTACAAACATCACGGAAGAATTTTTTGGATGCAGCAGATTCGTGGTTCATATCATAACCAACATTGAATGCATGTTTGGCAACCGGATTAAACCAGGGATTATTGGCAGCCGGACGATTATTCGCCGCATCAAAATACAGTTGCACCATAGGTGATTGACCAAAGGAATGGTTCAATACCATGTCCATAACCACGGCAATTCCGTTTTTATGGCACTCATCAATAAATGCTTTCAATGTATTTTTTGGACCGTAGTATTTATCAGGCGCGAAATAATAAGAGGGATTATACCCCCAGCTGCTATTGCCCTCAAATTCATTAAACGGCATCAGGTGCAATGCGTTTATACCCAGATTTTTGAAATAACCAATCGAATCTTTAAGGGTAGTCCAGTCGTGTTTTTCTACAAAATCACGCAACAATACTTCATAAATAACCAGTTTCTCCTTAGCTGGACGCTGGAAATTTGTTACCTGCCAGGTGTATCCGGGAGCATTTGTTTGTAAAACACTAACAATTCCGGTGGTTTTACCAGTCGGATAGGCCTTCAGGCTAGGATAGGTAGCCGCTGAAATAAAGGAATCATTCCATGGATCAAGAATTTTTTCGCAATACGGATCACCAATTTTCAAATTTCCGTCCACCAGATATTGATACGCATATTCAGTTCCGGGTGTTAATCCTGTTATCCTCAACCAGAAATGATTGCCATCCGGGGTTTTATTCATCTGGTAGGCGATAGATTCTTCCCAGTTATTGAAATCACCCAATAAATTAACCCTCGCTTTTTCCGGAGCTTTTAAAACCAGCGTTGCTGCTGTACCACCGGCTTCATAATTAATGCCTTCCTGCAAACCAGCCGGCAAAGGCGCTTCTGTTGTTGGCGGTGCCACATAAACACGAAATGTATCCGAAAGAATGGTTGGATTATCCGGATTGGTAACAATAAAAACATGTTCACCGGCAGAAGGGATGGTGGCCGTAAAATTTATGATCGTATCATTATTTTTAGTAGCCAGCGTAGATCCATTCCGGGTGATTGCCAGCTTTTGGTAAATCGTGCTCCTTGCTTCCATTTCAATAGTGGAACCAACCGTCAGATTTTGTGGTATAAAAAATGGCTTGAATCTCGGTTCAAATGCAGGTTTGGTATACCGAATGGCAGCAGCACCAGCAGGATACACATCCCAATAGATATTACCCTGATCCACACTCAGATCCGAATTTTTCCCTTCCAATGCATTTCCTGAGGGATTATAAGACCGGAATACCATCGCTATTTTAAGAATTTTCTCATCTGCAGGTACATTGAAATAGCTTCGAATATTGGGAATAGTAAAGGAATATGTTGTACCGGAACCTTTCAACATACGCGCGCCAACATCATTGGTATTCCAGTTGGTGGTAACATATTTCCAGTCGCCGCTATTGGTACTTTTATCTGTTATTACGCCTGTATGGATATACACATCTCCTGAATAATTCAGCAATCCCTGGTTGCCTTTGGAGGCATCAAAAATTATATGAACCCCTTTGTCTTCGGTTGGAAAAAATGGATTGGTAGTGATTTGTGCCTGAATCCGGCAAATAGTAAAAAGCAGCAGGATCAGATAAGCAGTCTTTCTCATGGCTAAGCAATAATGTGTTAAAAATACACATTAAATGATACTATCCAAATTTTGTTGAAACTTTACGCCCATGTACACGGAACAACAAACCAGGGATCTTCAATCCAAAACAGCTGTCTTTTTACAAAGTTTGCCTTCGGTTCAATCCACAGAAGTGGAAGAACTGCGGGATGTATTGCGTTTTCATGAATACCGCTATTATGTGCTGGATGCACCCTTACTGGCCGATTATGAATATGATCAGCTATATAAGACGCTGGAAGCCATTGAAAAAACTTACCCCGAGCTGATTCGGCCGGATTCCCCAACACAACGGGTGGCAAACTCCCTGAATGGTGCTTTTCCAACTGTGAATCACCTGGTACCCATGTTATCACTGGATAATTCCTACAATGCGGAAGATCTTATTGATTGGGATCGCCGTGTACGGGAAGGTGCCAAAAACTCCACAATTGAATACTGTGTTGAGCCAAAATTTGATGGGGCAAGTATCTCCCTGATTTACGAAAATGATTTGCTGGTGCGGGGTGCAACCCGCGGTGACGGTGTACAGGGGGATGATATCACCACCAATATTCGTCAGATCCGCTCCGTTCCCCTATCCGCCCGATTTTCCGAATATGGGATTACACAAATTGAAATAAGGGGTGAAGTATTGCTTACAAAAAAACATTTCAAAGCCTTCAATGATAAACTGGCTGAACAAAATCTGCCACCACTTGCCAATCCGCGGAACGCGGCATCAGGGTCACTTCGAATCAAGGATCCTGAAGAAGTACGCCGACGTAATCTGGAAGCTTTTTTATACCATGTCAGCTACCACGTAGACCAGGCTAATCAAATCCCGGTTGCATTGGAAAAACACAGTTCCAGTCTGGATCTTTTATGGGAGCTCGGTTTTCGTAGTCCGGCTAAAGAAAAGCAGGTATTTACCGGAATCGAAGGTGTTATTCAATACTGCCAGGAATTTGAAGCGGGGCGTGATGATTTGCCCTATGAGATTGACGGTATGGTGATTAAGGTGAACAGCCTTGATTTGCAGGATACACTGGGAATGACAACCCATCACCCCCGCTGGGCAATTGCTTATAAATTCAAAGCCCGGCAGGCAACCAGCAAATTACGCGGCGTGGAATTTCAGGTTGGCAGAACCGGCGCCATTACACCGGTTGCAAAAATTGATCCTGTGCCCATCGGTGGAGTTACGGTAGGCTCCATCTCACTTTTCAATGAAGATGTGATCAAAGAAAAAGACCTGATGATAGGTGACACTGTATTGGTTGAAAGAGCGGGTGATGTGATTCCATATATTGTAAAATCACTGGCAGAGCTTCGTAACGGTAAGGAACAACCGATACTATTTCCGACTGACTGTCCGCGTTGTTCCAGTAAGCTGGCAAGGGAAGAAGGAGAAGCTGTTTGGCGTTGTATCAATATTGACTGTCCGGCTCAGGTGGTGGAACGTATTATTCATTTTGTATCCAAGGATGCCATGGATATCAGAAGTTTTGGAGAAGCCAATGTGCGGAAATTCTATGAGTTGGGCTGGCTGTCAGATATACCTGGTATTTATCGCCTTCCTTACGAAAAAATGCGGCAATTAGGTGGATTTGGAGAAAAGTCCATCACTAATCTGCAAACCAATATTGAGAAATCGAAAACCCAGCCCCTGCATCGGTTGATTTTTGCGATGGGAATCCGGTATGTGGGTGAAACCACTGCTAAAACCCTTGCACAGAATATTAGTCATCTGAATGATTTGAGCCGGATGAGTCTCGAAGAATTACAATCACTGGAAGATGTTGGTGTAAAGGTTGCCAACAGCATTTACCAGTTTTTCCGGAATGAGGCCAATATTGAGCTGATAAAGGAATTGGAAACATTAGGATTAACCATGCAATCGGAAAAGAAGACACCGATGACCGACGGGTTATTATCCGGGCAAAGTTTTCTTTTCACAGGCACCCTTAACCGACTAAAGCGGACAGAAGCGGAAGAAATGGTGGAAGCCCGCGGTGGAAAGCTGCTAAGCGGTGTCAGCAGTAAGCTGAATTACCTGGTGGTAGGGGATGATGCAGGGTCAAAGCTGGAAAAGGCAAAGAAGATCCCCCAGATCCAAATCCTTACAGAAGAAGACTTTATAAAAATGATGGGGGGAGAATAAACGCATAATGATTTTGGTTCATATCTTTTCGTAACTTTAAAAAAAAGGGTACGATGATTAAATCAATATCTGGCGAAGTATGGAAGCCTCTTCAGTTTCCGGGATGGAAACACCTTCGCAAACAGTATGCCTTGTCCTCGAGTGGTCGTGTTGCCAGTTATGCTGAAAAAGTAAATGAGGATGGCAAACTGTTGAACGGTTCGCTTACCACCGGTTACAAAACACTGAATCTGCACCGGCCAGGTAATAACGGAACATTGTATATCCACCGTGAAATTGCCCGACTCTTCCTGAAGAAGCCATCACCCAGGCATCGTTATGTAATTCACCTGAATCATAACAAAACGGACAATTCCATCAAGAACCTTCAATGGGCTACACTGGAAGAAATGATCGAACATCAGCAAAGCAGTCCGGCTAAACTGGCCTATAAAAAAGTGCAGGCGAACCGTTCAAATGGTTTAAAGCTGAATGCCACCCAGGTGCGTTCGATCAAGAAAACATTAAACAGTAAAAACCGCACCATGACCATCCGCCAGCTGGCTGAAAAATATGGGGTTAGTGAAATGACCCTCTATCGGATTAAAAGCGGTGAAAACTGGGCAAAAGTAAAATGAACAAGCTGCCTGCGATTCTGTTTTACCTTTGGACACTTTAAAACATCGCATGGCCTATCATTCTCTTGAAGCAGCCTTATTGGATTTAGAGCGGAACGGACAATTGATTCGGATTCGTGAAGAAGTTGACCCCTATCTGGAAATGGCGGCAATACACCTGCGCGTATACGAAGCAGGAGGACCGGCCTTATTGTTTGAGCAGGTAAAGGGAAGTCGATTTCGGGCAGCTTCCAATATTTTTGGAACGCTCGACCGAAGCAGGTTTCTGTTTCGGGAAAGTTTGCAACAGGTTCAACAGTTAATTCAGTTAAAAAACGATCCAATAAAAGCACTGAAGCATCCATTTCGGTATGCAGGTGCAGGCATGGCGGCTTTAAAAGCTGTTCCTTTACGCAATCCTCGCAGCAAGCCGGTTTTATTCCAACAGATACGTATAAGCGAACTACCATTGATACACCATTGGCCAATGGATGGTGGTGCATTTGTTACCCTGCCGCAGGTATATACCGAAGATATAGACCAGCCTGGCATTATGAAAGCCAATCTGGGTATGTACAGAATTCAGTTAACCGGAAATGATTATATAACTGATCAGGAAATTGGCCTGCATTACCAGCTGCATCGCGGCATTGGTGTTCACCAGACCAGGGCTAACAGGAAAGGACAACCGCTGAAGGTTTCCGTTTTTGCAGGCGGCCCGCCTTCTCATACTGTTTCAGCAGTAATGCCTTTACCGGAAGGAATGAGTGAAATGACATTCGCAGGCTTATTGGGAAACAGGAGATTCCGATATGCCTATCAGGATGGATTTTGCATCAGTACCGATGCTGATTTTGTAATTACGGGAGAAGTATATCCCGGTGAAAATAAACCGGAAGGTCCATTTGGAGACCACCTTGGCTATTATAGTTTGCGACATGATTTTCCTTTGATGCGGGTTCGAAAGGTATACGCGCGCCAAAATGCCATCTGGCCCTTTACGGTAGTGGGCCGACCACCTCAGGAGGATACCAGTTTTGGTCAACTTATCCATGAAATCACCGGTGATGCCATACCGCAGGAAATACCCGGCTTAAAGGAAGTGCATGCAGTGGATGCTGCAGGGGTACATCCCTTATTGTTAGCAGTAGGAAGTGAACGGTATACCCCTTATTTGCCCACTAAACAACCGGCAGAATTGCTAACCATTGCCAATCATGTGTTAGGAACCGGGCAATTAAGTCTGGCTAAATTCCTGTTCATAACGGCTGATGAGCAGAACCGGGTCAGCACGCATAATGAAGCAGCTTTTTTTCAATACCTGCTGGAGCGGATTCATCTGGACAGGGATATCCATTTTTATACCAATACCACCATTGACACCCTTGACTATTCAGGAACCGGATTAAATACCGGCAGTAAAGTAGTATTTGCTGCCTATGGTGATCCGGTTCGAACACTCTGCACAGAAGTGCCGGAACAGATTAATGCCATTCCGTTTATTCGCGATGCAAAACTGGTTCTGCCGGGTGTGGTTGCAATTCAGACATCACCCTATACAACACCCGAAGAAACTGCCATTACCATTCAAAAAATGGACGACTACTTACGGTCATCTATACCCGATTTAAATACAGTTCCTCTGCTGGTTTGGTGTGATGACGCAGCCTTTACAGCTGCCAACCTCCGAAACTGGTTATGGGTCAGCTTTACAAGAAGCAACCCATCACATGATATTTATGGGATGGATGCTTTTGTAATAAATAAACACTGGGGATGCCGGGGACCGATAGTTCTTGATGCACGTATCAAACCACATCATGCACCCCCCGTTGAAACCGATCCGGGTGTGGAGAAAAAAATTGATCGCCTCTTTGATAAAGGCGGAAGTTTATACGGAGTTTTAAAATGACAACCATGATTCAGACAAGTACCTTATCCTTTTTGAAAGGATTGAAAAAAAACAATGATAAAACCTGGTTTGATGCCAATCGCAAAACCTATGATGCAGCAAAAAAAAATGTGTAGGAATTTGTTCAAACTATCATAGATGCTCATGCGAAAAAAGATCCTGGCATTGCTGATTTGGAAGCCAAAAAATGCATGTTCCGAATCAACCGGGATGTTCGCTTCAGCAAGGATAAATCACCCTATAAAACCAATTTTGGCGCCAGTATCAATGAGGGAGGAAAGAAGGCATTGGCCGGTGGCTATTATATCCATATTGAACCGGGAAGGAGTTTTGCAGGTGGTGGAATTTATATGCCGATGCCTCCAGAGCTAAAAAAAGTTCGGCAGGAGATTGATTATAATACGGATGAATTCAAAGGAATTTTGAAAGCAAAAGCTTTTACAACTGTATACGGCGGGCTTTCAGATGGGGAAGGCATGAAATTATCCCGGGTACCACAGGGCTTTGATAAGGAATCACCTGCAGCGGACTATCTTGTATATAAAAGTTTTATCGCAATGGTGCCGTTGACGGACAAGGAGCTGACGGATCCTGCCATCAGTAAAAAGATTCTGAAAGCATTTGAAGCCTTGCAACCGCTGCTTGGTTTTATAAAACGAAGTCTTGAATAATTGAAAAGAAGAGCCGAACCTGCGCAGTTGGATTCGGCTCTTCAAATTTATAATAATCCTTTTTGCATCAGGTATTCTGCAATTTGCACCGCATTGGTTGCAGCCCCTTTGCGGAGGTTGTCGCTTACAATCCACATGTTTAATGTATTCGGCTGAGATTCGTCGCGACGCAGTCGCCCAACAAATACTTCATCCTTTTCATGAGCATCTTTTGGCATGGGATATTGGGCATTGGCAGGATCATCTACCAGTACAACGCCTGGAGCAGAAGCCAGCAGGGAACGAACTTCACTGAGATCAAAATCTTTTGAAAACTCAACGTTCACGCTTTCTGAATGTCCGCCCATAACCGGAATTCTTACTGTGGTGGCTGTCACCCGAATGGAATCATCTCGCATGATTTTTTTGGTTTCATTCACCATTTTCATTTCTTCCTTGGTATAACCATTATCAAGAAACACATCAATCTGCGGAATCACATTGAGGTCGATCGGATATTTATACGCCATCTCCCCTTCTACCCCATTGCGTTCATTCATCAATTGGGTAACTGCTTTTACTCCGGTACCTGTAACACTTTGGTAGGTAGATACAACCAGTCTTTGAATGCCATATTTTTTATGGAGTGGATTTAATGCCACTACCATTTGAATGGTGGAGCAATTGGGATTAGCGATGATTTTATCATTGGTGGTGAGGATATCAGCATTGAGTTCAGGAACAACCAGTGGTTTGGTTGGATCCATGCGCCAGGCGGAGGAATTATCAATAACGGTGATGCCTGCTTCAGCAAATTTTGGTGCCCACTCCAGCGAGGTGCTTCCTCCTGCAGAAAAAATGGCTACAGCCGGTTTAGCGGCAATTGCATCTGTCATGCTAACCACTTTGAACTTCTTTCCCTGGTATTCAACTTCTTTACCTACGGATCGTTCAGAGGCTACGGGGATCAATTCTGTGAGCGGAAAATTCCGTTCAGCCAAAACCTGTAACATTTTGGTACCTACCAGTCCGGTGGCACCCACTACTGCGACTTTCATTGCGTTTTTGCTTGCATTTGGTTAAAAAAAAAGCCTCCCCATTCTGGGAAGGCCGTGTTATTTAGTGAACATATACGAGATCACACACCTTCCATCTGTGGGAGCTGTTTTTTGGTCTTCGTTGTATGTTTCATAATAATCATGGTGCACGAAATTAATGCCTCGGGTTTTTTCACCCAAAAAAATATTTCAGGCGGATAGTATGCCCATCTCTTTTTAGTTTTGAAAAATGTGGAAATGGATACTGTGTTGTATAAGTTTATTGAATGCTGAAACCCTTGCCGGACAAGGGTTTCCAGTGGTTATATCCGAGCTGATGGGTGATCCCTTACCGAGTGTTGGATTGCCTGCAGAAGAATATATTGAGCTAACAAATGTTAGCGATCAAAACCTGGATTTAAGTGGCTGGATGATCACTAATGGCCGTACCCGCAGCCTGCTTACTGAAGAAATTTCAATTGAACCGGGTGGGTTTCTTATCATTTGTGCAAGCCGGTCGGTTTCGTTTTTTCAGGAATATGGCAGAACAATCGGATTGAGTCCCTTTCCCGCCATCTCCAATACGGGTGATACTATTTTGTTGTTGGATAAACAGGGTACGCTTATACATGCCGCAGCTTATCTGCCCGCTCTTTTTAGTCCACAACAGGCTGATGGTGGCTGGTCGCTGGAACTGGTGAATGTCACGACGGCCTGTCGCCAAAGCGGCAACTGGAAAGCCAGCAAAGATGACAGAGGCGGTAGTCCGGGTAAAACGAATCCGCAAGATCCGGATGAATTTATCCAATCCCAGGTTGATGCACTGTATGCCTGGTGTCCAACAGATAGTACCATTCGAGTGATGTTTTCGGATGGAGTGAACAGGGAAGAAGCAGAAAGAAGATCAAGTTATTCGATGAAAGAAGGACTTGAAATTCGGAGTGTACAACTACTTGAACCGTTCCAGCAGGAGGTGGAATTTTCATTGTATAAACCGATGGATGCGCAATCAATTTATTCGCTTAGGGTTTCCGGCATTGGTTCCTGTTCAGATGAGCCGGGTGTCGGAGGTTCTCTACAGGAACTGGCATTCGGCCTGGAAGATCCGGAAGAAAATTCGGTGTTGATCAACGAAATTCTATTTGACCCATCACCAGAGGGAAGTGATTATATTGAATTTATTCATACAGGAAAGCGGCCCGTAAATCTGTCCAGATTACGAATCGGTAACCGGGATAAAAACGGGGTTTTGTCCGGATTAAGGAAGCTGGTGTCTGGTCCGCGTTTTATTTATCCGGGTGACTATTTTGCTATTACTACGGATCTAAGCTGGTTGAACCGGCAGTTTCATGTAAAAGCACCGCATGCTATTATTGGATTGAGTTCCCTTCCTTCCATGCCCAATGAAGAAGGCAGGCTGGTACTTTTAAAAGAGGACAGCACCATTCTGGATGAATTGCATTATTCGGCCAACTGGCATCATGAGATGCTGGGAAGCAAAGAAAATGTTTCACTGGAACGAAAAAATAGCAGCATTCAAACGCAGGATCCGGCAAACTGGATTTCTGCGGCTATGCATGCAGGTTATGGAACACCGGGTTATGAAAATTCACAGAGTTTGGAATCGGCTGATCAAAACAAAATGTATCCGGACACTGAAGTGTTTAGTCCGGATGGAGATGGAATACAGGATTATTGCAACATCCTGTATCAATTTGAACAGCCTGGTTTTCTGACCAGTATCCGGATTTATAACCGGGAGGGATTGTTGCAAAGGGTATTGGTGAATAATGTGATTTGTGCACCAGCCGGAAAATTTCTCTGGGATGGCACAGATGAAAAAGGACGTGCTTTATCAAATGGATTATACCTGCTGGTTGCAGATGCCTGGCATGTTTCCGGAAAAACAAAACGTTACCGGATGGCGGTAACGTTGGGTAAAAAATATTGAATTAACAGGTACTTATTCTGCCAGTTTGATTTCAAAATTTACGAGGTCAACAAATTGCTGAATGCGATCATCAATCTGTTTAGCTGTTATTTCTTTCATACGGGTAGTCCCGAATTTTTCGACACAAAAAGAAGCCAGCGCAGAGCCTTTGATAATGGCCGTTTTCATATTATTGAAAGAGATATCGCGGGTAGCAGCCAGATGTCCTACAAAACCACCGGCAAACGTATCACCTGCACCTGTTGGATCGAACACTTCTTCGAGTGGCAGGGCAGGTGCAAAAAACACTTCATTCTCATGGAATAATAATGCACCGTGTTCTCCCTTTTTAATTACCAGGAATTTCGGTCCCATTTTCATAATTTCTTTGGCGGCTTTAACCAGAGAAAACTGACCGCTGAGCTGACGAGCTTCACTGTCATTTACCATTAGAACATCCACTTCTTTCAGCACCACTTCCAAATCTTCCATGGCTGAATCCATCCAGAAATTCATGGTATCCATGACAATCAGTTTTGGACGGATTTTCATTTGACGGATGACGTTCAGCTGGATACTGGGCATGAGATTACCGAGCATCAGAAACTCTGATCCCTGGTAAGAATCCGGCACTTTGGGTTCGAATCCGGCCAATACATTAAGTTGAGTATCCAGTGTATCGCGGGTATTCATATCAAGGTGGTATTTACCTGCCCAGAAAAAGGATTTCTCGTCTTGTTTTATTTCCACACCATCGAGTTGGACGCCTCTTGCCTGCAGGGCATCCAGTTCTTCTTTTGGGAAATCGTATCCGATTACTGAAATCTGGTTGATGGGCTGCACAAAATTGGACGCGGCATACGCAACATAAGTGGCTGATCCGCCAATAATTTGTCCACTTTTTCCGAAAGGTGTTTCAATGGCATCAAAGGCCATGGTACCCACTACGATTAACGACATACTTAAATTTGAAGAGTTGATTTTTCTTTATCCACCCGCCGGGTGCCACCGGTCGGGTGGCACCCGGCGGGTGGATGTAACCGGGCGCAAAAGTACCCGATTTTTTGATTTGATGCACTAACGGTTGTTCGTATGTATATTTGGGGTCATATGGCGAAGATTAAGAGCAAAAATAATGGCACAAAAAAGGAAGTGATTGTAGAAGCAGCCACCCGCTTATTCCGCGAAAAAGGCTTTAAAGCCGCTTCCATGCGCGATCTGGCGGAAGCGGTGGGAGTTGAAGCTGCCAGCCTGTACAACCATATCCAGTCGAAGGAGGAGTTGTTACAGGAAATCTGTTTTAAGGTTGCCAATACCTTTACCCACCATATCGATACTATTGAAGCAAGTGAATTACCTGTGATACGAAAGGTGGAGGCCTTACTTCGGTTCCATATCCGGCAAATGATTGAACAATACGAACTGGTTTTGGTTGCAGACCGTGACTGGAAACACCTCTCCGACCCTTATCTCTCGAATTTTCATAACCAGCGGAGAACCTATCGAAAAAGACTCGCCGGGATAATTGAGCAGGGGATCGAAACAAAGGAAATCAAGCAGGTTGATGCACCAACGGTTGTGCTGATTATGTTACATGCGGTTAATGGCATCGAAAGCTGGCATCGCAGCAAAGAAAAAATATCTGCCAGACAATTGGAAGAGAATATGGTGCTGATTATGATTGAAGGCCTGAAAGCCTGATCTGTAAACGATTTGAACGATTGTTATGTCCATCCATTTCCATCCGCTGACAATCAGCGATATCCATACTGAAACCCGGGATTGTGTCTCCATTGCATTTGAAGTTCCGGATGAACTAAAGGAAATTTACCGATTTCGGGAGGGTCAAACAGTAACACTCCGCACCCATATTAATGAACAAGAAATCCGGCGTTCCTATAGCATTTGCAGTGCACCTTTAGATAACGAGTTGAGAATTGCCGTGAAAGCGGTGGCTGGCGGCATCTTTTCAAACTATGCAAATTCGCAGCTAAAAAAAGGTGATCAGATAGACGTACTGCCGCCAACCGGGAAATTCTACACCAACCTGGATCCGGATACCGCCAAAGAATATATTGCTTTTGCTGCAGGAAGCGGGATTACACCCATTATTTCCATAATTAAAACAATATTAGCTACAGAGCCGCAGAGCCGCTTTACATTGATTTATGGTAATCGCAACAGGGCATCCATTATTTTTCGCGAGCAACTGGAGGGATTAAAAAATATGTATATAGACCGGTTCAGGCTGATTCATATCCTGAGCCGGGAGAAAACCGATGCGATAATTAACCAGGGGAGGATTGATGGTGAAAAATGCGAAACCCTGGGAAAAAGCCTGTTGAAGTGGAATCAGACAGATACCTTCTTTTTATGCGGACCGGCTGACATGATATTCTCCATTCGGGATTTTTTGGAGGCAAAAGGAGTTCCTTCCGATGCCATTCATTTTGAATTATTTTCTACACCCGGACAATCGGCCCGATCTGTTACGATGCCTGAATCAACCTCATTGGAGGCGGGTCCGGTTGCATCGGTCACCATCAAAATGGATGGGAGATCGTTGGAAATACCTGTACCATATCATGGCACCGCAATTCTGGATGCTGCCCTTCTGGCAGGAGCAGATTTGCCCTATGCCTGCAAAGGTGGGGTTTGTTGTACCTGCAGGGCTAAACTGTTGGAAGGTACCGTGGAAATGGACAGCAATTATGCACTTGAACCGGAAGAGCTTAAAGCAGGGTATATCCTGACTTGTCAAAGTCACCCGCGAAGCCAGCGCCTGTTGATTGATTTCGACCAGAAATAGATGAACTGCTAACGATTGTTAGTATTTAGGAAGTAAATTGCTATTTTTACCGTATGGAAAAACAAGGAATTATCCAGCCGGAGTCGGTATTTCAGGATCGGATTGATCAGGATATCCGAATTGAACCCAGAGATTGGATGCCGGATAAATACCGGCAGACACTGATCCGGCAGATTTCCCAACATGCGCACAGTGAAATAGTAGGCATGTTACCGGAGGGAAACTGGATTACCCGTGCACCATCACTTCGGCGAAAAGCGACCCTGATTGCCAAGGTACAGGATGAAGCCGGGCATGGTTTATATCTGTACAGTGCTGCAGAAACTCTGGGTATCAGCAGGGCTGAAATGATTGATCAGCTGCATTCTGGAAAAGCGAAATATTCAAGCATTTTTAATTATCCGACATTGAGTTGGGCAGATATCGGGGCTATTGGCTGGCTGGTGGACGGCGCAGCCATCATGAATCAGGTACCCTTGTGCCGTGCTTCCTACGGACCATATGCAAGGGCAATGGTCCGGATTTGCAAGGAGGAAAGTTTTCATCAGCGGCAGGGATTCGAAATCCTGCTCACGCTTAGCAGGGGCAATGAAGCGCAGAAAGCCATGTGTCAGGATGCGATTAATCGCTGGTGGTGGCCCAGTGTAATGATGTTTGGGCCGTCGGACGATGCATCACCACATACTGCACAAAGTATGGCCTGGAAAATCAAGCGGTTCACCAATGATGAGCTGCGACAAAAATTTGTAGATATCTGTGCCGATCAGGTAAAAATTTTGGGAATGCAGTTGCCTGATCAGGACCTGAAATGGAATGAAGCCAGCGGGCATTATGATTTTGGTCCCATTAACTGGGAAGAATTCTGGCAGGTAATTGCCGGAAATGGACCATGTAATAAAGAGCGGATTGCAGCGAGGATTAAAGCACATGAAGAAGGTGCATGGGTTAGAGAAGCGGCATCCGCTTATGCGGAAAAACAACAAACAAAACAAACGGAAGCAGTAGCATGAAAACCTATATAACCATTCAATATTATGGCGATTATGGTGATCGCGAAACGGCCAAAGAATCGACTGGAATAGTGGGGACAAATCGCGACTGGCCGCTTTGGGAAGTCTTTATAAGAAGTAAAATGGGATTGGATCATAAACATGTTGGCAGTTTGCATGCGGCGGATGCGCAGATGGCGATCGGGAATGCACGCGATGTTTATACCCGCCGGCAAGAAGGCATCAGTATATGGGTAGTGGAAAGCAAACATATTCATGCTTCCAATCCGGATGATGCCACCAGTTTCTATGATCCTGCTGATGATAAAGTATACAGGCACCCAACTTTTTATGAGCTGCCAGATGAACTGAAAGCCATGTAGGAAGTTTGAAGTGGGAAGTGGGAGGTTTGAAGTTAAAGATCTTCTCATTTCCCTCTTCCCACTTCAAACTTCAAACTTCAAACTTCAAACTTCAAACTTCCCCGATGTTTCTTCTTTCTCTCCATATGGCCGATGATGCCCTGCTGCTTGGACACCGCAACAGTGAATGGACAGGGCATGGACCGAATCTTGAACAGGATATTGCGATTTCCAATATCGCGCTGGACCAGATTGGGCAGGCAAGGAATTTTTATCAATATGCGGCTACGCAGTTTAATGAAAACAGAACCACCTATGAAAGCCTGATTCATTCGCCGGCTTTTAAACAGGTAACCAGCAACATTGATGAAGACGACCTCGCCTACCTGCGCGATGCCAATGAATTCCGCAATCATTTACTGGTTGAATTGAATAAAGGGGACTGGGCTTTTACCATAACACGTCAATTTTTTATCAGTCTATATCAGCAACTTTTGTATTCAGATTTGCAAAAAAGTGCTGACAAACAATTAGCAGCAATCGCAGAAAAATCACTGAAGGAAGTGAATTATCATGTTCGCTGGAGCGGGGAGTGGGTAATCCGGCTGGGTGACGGTACAGCAGAAAGCCATCGCCGCATGCTTTCGGCAATTGATCAACTCTGGCCATATACCGGAGAATTATTTATACCTGCTGATTTTCAGGAAAAGGCGGTGCAGGCAGGTAGTTTGGTTAATCCGGGGAATTATCGCGAAAGCTGGGTAGCAAAAATACGCGCCGCATTTGACCAGGCTGGTTTGGTGGTTCCGGAAAGTGGTTGGACACAAAAAGGTGGTAAACAGGGCATTCATACCGAACACCTGGGTTACCTGCTGGCTGAATTACAATACCTTCAGCGCAGTTACCCCGGATCATCCTGGTAACAACCACCCGTCGGGTGAAAAAGAAATATGCAGAACGAGAAAACCATATGGGAGTTATTGGAGGAGGTGAAGGATCCGGAACTGCCGGTTTTGTCGGTTATTGATCTGGGGATCATTCGTTCAATCAACCAACAGGACAAGGCGGTGGAAGTGACGATTACACCTACTTATTCCGGTTGTCCGGCTATGGATGTAATTGCTATGCAAATCCGGATGCAATTAAGAAGTCACGGGTATGAACCGGTAACCATCAAAACGGCACTCTCCCCTGCATGGACGACCGAATGGATGACCGAAGCGGGAAAAGAAAAATTAACCGCTTATGGGATTGCCCCTCCCAATCCGAAACAGCAGGTTTGTACACCAGAATATTTTCAACAGGAAGAGGCGGTGCAATGTCCGCATTGTAAATCACATCGTACACACCGGATAAGCGAATTTGGTTCAACTGCCTGCAAGTCACTGTACCAATGTGATGATTGTCTGGAACCTTTTGATTATTTCAAATGTCATTAACCATCCCAAGATCATTTATTTAATAGGTTTGTACCTGAAATAATTGCCATGTCTGATTCCATACTTTTCTCCATTGAAGCCGGTGTTGGTAAGATCACGCTCAACCGACCCGATAAACTAAACTCATTCAATCGCGAAATGGCGCTGCAGATGCAGGCTGTATTGAAAGAATGTGAAGCGGCTGAAATACGTTCCGTTTATTTAACCGGAGCAGGTAAAGCATTTTCCGCCGGACAGGATTTATCGGAGGTGGTAGACCCCCAGGGACCGGGAATGGCAAGAATATTATCGGAACACTATAATCCGATTGTAATGGCAATACGGGATTTGAAAAAACCGGTAGTAGCAGCAGTGAATGGTGTAGCTGCAGGTGCAGGTGCAAATCTTGCCCTGGGCTGCGATATTGTTGTAGCCACCAAATCAGCCAGTTTTATTCAGGCCTTTTCAAAAATCGGATTGATTCCTGATAGTGGCGGTACCTTTTATTTACCCAGACTGATTGGTCATCAGAAAGCCAGTGCCCTAATGATGCTGGGGGATAAAATTTCTGCAACAGAAGCAGAGCGCCTTGGCATGATTTATACCTATTTTGAAGATGACATTTTTCAAAAGGAAGCTATCCAGATTGCAAATACGCTGGCATCAATGCCAACCATTGGACTTGCTTATACGAAAAAAGCCCTGCAATGGTCTTTTACGCATACGCTGATTGAACAGTTGGCCAATGAGGACAAATTGCAGCAAAGGGCTGCCAATACGGAAGATTTCAAAGAAGGAGTGCAGGCATTCCTTGAAAAACGATCACCAGTATTTAAAGGAAAATAATATGGAAAAATCTTCTTTTGAAAAGGTTGTGGATCATATGATGCAGCAGGACGCTTTCAGTCAGTGGCTGGGCATTGAGGTACTTGAAATCAAAGAAGGACAGAGTCGCATATCCATGCATATTCGGCCGGAAATGGTGAATGGGTTTGGTATTGCACATGGAGGTATTGCCTTTTCACTGGCAGACAGTGCTTTTGCATTTGCCTGTAATAATCGCAATAATTTATCGGTTGCACTGGATACGAATATCAGTTTTACAAAAGCCGTACAGGTTGGTGACCAGCTTACTGCAGAAGCGATCGAAATACATAATGGCAAAAGCACGGGTGTATATTCCATTTCAATTTATAACCAGCACCAGCAACAGGTTGCATTATTTAAAGGGACCTGTTTTCGCACAGGCAGAGCACATATATAAATTCGATTATGCGAAAATGTTTTAGTAACTTATAGGAAGCAATTTGCCTCTCTACACCCTAAAACATTTGCCATGAAACAGCTTTCCAGATGGGCTTTCCTATGGCCCCTGTCAGCAAGATTCATTATCGCTTTTGTTCAAACTCTGGTCTTCTGCTTAATGATTCAACTTGCTTATGTTTTTCAGGATATTGGATTTTATTTACCGCTTTGGCTTTTCTGGATTTCATTGTTGGTTGTACTGTCCGGGTATTTTTTTATTTATAATGTCCGGATAAAAATAAAGCGGCGATTAATTGGCAGTTATTTCCGAAGAAAGATTTTTGATGGTATAGTCATTACGGCCAGTTTTTTATTAGTTCTGGTGGCTTTTAACCGAGATATGACCTGCGTTAGTTTTCAGCAGGGAGTAATGGCTGGAATAACTGAGCCGGCAGAAAACACAAAGCAGTCAAATAAACTTTCCCGGATGGAGAAAAGAACCTGGAAAAAAGAGATACGAAAGATCATCCAGGATGGACAGGGCGGAAAAATTGCATTAATTATTATACTGGCTGTAATTCTTATTCTGGGTTTAGCAGTTGTTTCCTGTGCTATTGCCTGTGAAGGTCCGGTTTTGCTGGGAATTGGAATTTTTGTAGTGGGAACAGGCGCCATTATTTATGGCATTGTTAGATGGATTCAGAAAATCAGGGGAAAGCCAAAACAGAATGTTCAGTAGATTACCATATGTTTTATTCTTTTAAAGGATTTATTCCTGTAGTAGATTCTAGCTCGTATGTGCATCCACAGGCATGTATAACAGGAAATGTGATTATTGGAAAAGATTGCTATATAGGTCCGGGTGCTGCACTAAGGGGCGATTGGGGAGGCATCATTCTGGAAGACGGGTGTAATGTTCAGGAAAACTGTACCATCCATATGTTTCCTGGATATACAGTTGTTTTAAAAGCCGGCGCACATATTGGGCATGGTGCCATAATACATGGTGCGAATATTGGCAAAAATTGTCTGGTTGGTATGAATGCCGTGGTGATGGACCGGGTAGAACTGGGGGAGGAATCTATAGTCGGGGCCTTAAGTTTTATCAAAGAGGGAACTGTAATTCCACCCCGAAGCCTGGTGGTAGGGAATCCGGCGAAAGTCATCAGGCAGGTAACTGACGAAATGCTGGCATGGAAAACCAAAGGCACAGCCCTTTACCAGGCATTGCCGGCAGAATTGCTTACGGAAGCACAAGCCTGTGAGCCATTAAGAGAACTGCCTTCCAACCGGCCGAAGCAGGAAATTCTATTTGAAACCTGGCAGCGATTTCAGCAGGAATGAACCGGGATCCAGCCTTAGCGCAAATAGGATTACCTTCGCGTTTTTAATAAAGAATACAAGTGTCAGAGAAATCGAATTTTGTTGATCAGATTAAGATCTTTTGCCGCAGTGGCCATGGAGGGGCGGGAAGTAAACACTTCATGCGTACCAAATTCAATCCCAAAGCGGGACCAGATGGTGGGGATGGCGGTCGTGGTGCCCATATCATACTAAGGGGTAACAAAAACCTCTGGACTCTTCTTCACCTGCGTTACCATAAAAATATCCTTGCAGAAAATGGAGAAGCCGGAAGCGGTAATAATTCATCCGGCCGCAGTGGAAAAGATATCTTCATCGATGTTCCTCTTGGAACGATTGTATTTGACGAGGAATCGGGCGAAAAAGAAGCTGAAATACTGGATGACGGACAGGAAGTCATTTTGATGAAAGGCGGTCGTGGCGGACTTGGAAATGCCCGATTTGCGACCCCTACCAATCAGGCCCCTGAACATGCACAACCCGGAGAGCCCGGTGTGGAGGGATTCAAGATCCTTGAATTAAAAGTATTGGCTGATGTGGGACTGGTAGGATTTCCCAATGCAGGAAAATCAACCCTGCTTAGTGTGTTGACCGCGGCCAAACCAAAAATCGCTGATTATGCATTTACTACCATTAACCCGCAGTTGGGAATGGTGGAATATAGAGACGGTCGATCCTTTTGTATTGCCGACCTTCCCGGAATTATTGAAGGAGCTGCCGAAGGACGTGGATTAGGGCATCGTTTTCTCCGCCATATTGAACGAAATTCTGCTTTGTTGTTCCTTTTACCTGCAGATAGTAAGGATCACCGGAAAGAATTTGATATTCTTCTGAATGAGTTAAGTGAATACAATCCGGAGATGCTGGAAAAGGACATAGTCATCGCCGTTAGTAAAAGTGATATGCTGGATGATGAACTGAAAGCAGCTATAAGCCGGGAATTACCTGCAGATATTCCACATCTTTTCATATCTTCTGTGGCGCAACAGGGTCTCAGTGAATTAAAAGATCTGCTCTGGCAAATTTTGAACAGACCAGTTGATTAAACGAATTATATATGCGAAAAGGAAGCATTTTCTTAACTCTTCGACTTAGAAAATATCCGGTACTTCGCTTCCTTTCCAACCTGATGCGCAGTTGTTGGCTGTTCTTCCCTTCCATGGTATTTATTATGCTGGCCATGGTGGTTTTTTCGCAATTGAGTCAGGGGAGGGACATTTTAATATCATTCACGGAAACTGCGGGAAGTTTCGGACATGTGCTGGTAGCAAAATTCATTTTTATAGTTGCCATTTTTTTCTGGGTTTATGTTAGCTGGTATTCATCGCGGATGGTTGGGTATATTAAGGAATATCAGCATAGGGAAGCTGTCAGAATTATTGATCCAATAATCAGTGATGAGAAATATGAAGAATTGTATGCAATGGAATTACGGTTCCTTCACCGGTTTCCCAGGATTATCGGTTATTGCTGTTTGTTAGTAGTACTGCTTTCTTTATGTCTTCTTCAATTCCCAGACAGCAGGCTGAATCAACAACCGATCTTATTACTCATTTCGCTTACTCTTTTGGTATGGATTGCCGACAGAACTATGATCCGATGGAGTGGATTGCCCGGAAAATCAGTCTTGCTGCGAAATTTGGCCTGGGTACTTTTTACACTTGTTCTGTTGCTTACAACTTTATTTGTAAAGTTGGAATTATTCCGGCAACTTCCTTACATCCTGCTTTTGCTGGTACTATTGCTGATACTTTATATGTTATATATAAATGTTCGAAGACAGCATATGAACCGGATTGAAAGAGAATCGAAACGTTCTACCCGAATCAATCCTGTAAAACCTTGGGAAAAACTGGTTGAAGCGGGCATGAATTATCTTCATTTGCCGAAGGAAGAAAAAAATTATTTTGCTGTATTTAATCTGGTGGGATTTATTGGGTTATTCTTTTATTTGCTTGCTATTAATTCTCTAACGGCCAGTGTACAAATGGGCCCTTTTGCAGTTCTCCTGCTTGCATTTGCTGTATTACTGGGTTTTGGGAATTTACTCTCTGCGTTATCCTGTAAATACCAGCTCAATGTTCACTTTATCATCTTTTTGCTGGCGGCTTTTCTGCCTACCCCTGATCATCATATTGTACGCACAGCTGCCTTAACTGATCGACAGGTTGATCCGGCCATATACTCCAGGCGCCAGCATCTATCCGAATATTTTAATAACTGGTTGGTAAGCCGGCCAGAAATTGACACCATGCCTGTTTATGATATGAATCTGGTGCTTGCCAATGGAGGAGCTTCGCGTTCTGCCTATTGGGTAGCAACAGTTTTGGGAAAACTGGAAGACGCTTCCTTAAAAGATACACGCGGACGATTTTCACGTCATTTATTCTGTTTATCCGGCACATCCGGTGGAGCCTTGGGTATTTCGAATTTTTACACCACCCTGCTGCACCAGGAGGAAAAAGAAGCGGTTAAGGGATTTGAAGAATCAGGCCGGAATTTTTTACGCCAGGATTTTTTGAGTTTTACACTGGCAAGAATGCTGGGATCAGACTTTTTCAATTATATCCCGTTGTTGAATCAGGTTGTACCAAATGAAGACCGTGCAGAAGCATTGGAACAGGCTATTGAAAAAGGGCTGGACAATGCCTATTACCGGGTCGGGTTTGATAGCACCTGGTTCGATCAATGCCTCACACAAACAGGCATACCGCATCGCTTACCCATACTTTTTATCAATACAACCAGAGTAAAAGACGGGAGTCCGGGTGTTGTTTCTAATATTCATATATCTCCCAACATATTTAACCGGAGGGTAGATGTTGCTGCTCTCTTACCTGTTAATCAGACGATCCGCCTTAGTACCGCTACCATTCTGGGAGCAAGATTTCCATATATCAGTCCGGCTGGACGAATTAACCAGCATAAAAAACCCTCCACTGCAAATGGATCAGACACCATTCGTGCGCACTATTTTGTTGATGGAGGCTATTTTGACAATTCAGGCGCAGGTGCTGTTCAGGAAATGATCCGAACGCTTTTGCTACTTGCCGGAAGCAGTAAAGACCCGTTAATACGTCAGCGGGCAGCCAAATTGAATATTCGTGTAATTCATATTACCAACAGTCCACAGGGTACGGTTCCGCTTAAACCAATCGGCCCTTTTGTAAATGACTTATTCTCTCCTCTACTTACAATTACAGGAGCATTCGACATGCAAACTACTGTGAACGATCGTCGGTTTATTACTTACATGAATGATCTCCGGGATATTCCACATGGTGGGCCATTTCGCTCTTTTGATTATATTCCCATTCATCTCTATAATGACCCTGCTCATCCTTCAGACAGCTTATCAAAAGGACCCTATGTTATGAATTGGTTTATATCCGACAGTGTCCGGAATCAGATGGATCGTCGTTTGAAGAACCAACCACAACTGGAAATGTTAATAAATGAATACAGCTCCCATATCCGGAGATAATTTGATAATATGAATTTAATTTACCGGTAACTTTATATGGTTAGTTTGCAGTCATGGAAAGTTCTGCTGGCATATGGAAATCAGTACTGATACTCCTAACAGGAATTCTTATCAACTGCCACCTCCCCACAAGTAGCCAGGCACAGGGGAGAAAAAATGCCCGCCTCAGAGATACCCTGATTGCAAGCATTGAATTTCTCAAGGCAGAAGATGGTCAATTACATTTTAAAGCAGAATTTTCCAGCTCGAAAAAAGAAAGGACAATCTTGTATATACGGGATCAGGAGGGCGAATTGGTATTTGAAGATAAACTGACCGGAATGCAGGCACAGAAAATTTATGCAATTCCTTCAGACTGTTCACGGGAGTTGGTTTTTGAATGGGTAAAACCGCAACGGATACTTTTAAAAAAATTCAACGTATTACGGTCGGAAACGAGCTATGTAACTGTAAGCCGACTGAACTAAACAGCCGGACCATTATCTTTCCACTTCCATAAATGAATGCAGGCATAGGTACGGTAGGGTGCCCATTTTTTTGAAATTTTAAGCATTTTTTCCTTGAATGCTTTCTTGTCAGAATCATCTAAGTTGTATAGTTTTTTCATTGCCATCTGAATACCGAGATCATCTACCGCAAAAACATCTTCCCTACCCATCGCGAACATCAGCAGCATTTCAACTGTCCATCGACCTACGCCTTTTATTTGCGTGAGATAACTGATTAGTTCCTCGTTTGATAATTTTTCCAGTTTTTTCCATTCCATGCCTTGCTCCAAAGCAAACCTCGCCACATTCTGAATATAATTCACTTTGGCATTTGATAATCCAATCCCTCTTAAGGACTCGAATGGGGTGTCCAGAATTTGCTGAGGAACTGGCAGATTGCCTTCATACAGAGCAAGAAATCGCTGTTTAATAACGGCAGCCACTTTTACTGAAAGTTGCTGACTCATAATGGAGCTGCACAAATAAAAATCAATTCTTTTTTGCTGCTTCAACGTATATGGCTCGCCATCCAATATGGTAGCCATCTTTTTATCAAGGGATAATTGTTCTAAATATAGCATACCCGAAAGTAGTAATTAACTTTACAGAATGGAAAGAATAGTTCAGGCAACATCAGACGGAAGCCATACGATTGCCGTTCCGGAAATGGAAGTAACCTATCACTCCAAACATGGGGCCATCCAGGAATCAAAACATGTCTTTATTGAAGCTGGTTTAAAGTACCAGATGGAAAAATCGGAAGGAACATTTAATCTGCTTGAAATGGGATTTGGAACCGGTCTCAATGCATTGCTGACAGTTTTAGAAAATAGTACCCGGCAAATCCGATATGAAAGTCTGGAAGCATTTCCTCTTGAACCTGAATTGACTGGAAGACTCAATTATGGCGAACTACTGCCACAGAAAAATGCAGGCAATCTTTTAAAGCAACTACATGAAGCAAACTGGAATGAATGGGTTTCGATAACAGATTATTTTCAACTCTGTAAAAGAAATCAGCGGCTGGATGAGTATCAATCTGAGAAATTAGTTGATTTGATTTATTATGATGCATTTGCACCAACTGCTCAACCTGCGTTATGGACAGCATCAATTTTTAGGAAACTTTGTGGCTGGATGAAACCATCGGGAATTTTGGTAACTTATTGTAGTAAAGGAGATGTACGAAGAGCAATGGTTTCCGCCGGATTACAGGTAGAAAAAATACCCGGACCACCGGGCAAACGCGAAATGGTGCGGGCAATTAAACCTGACCGGGTTTAGAGAAAAAATCCGGCTCGAATGGCGAGTCTGCGGTATTTGGTATCAATTTCATCGGCTCCTCTTGTAGATTTGGTGGCCTGGTAACGATATCCAATACTTAATAAAAAGCCCGCAGATCGGTTAAATGGAATTTTCACTCCAAGTCCTGCAGCATATAGAAGTCCGCCTTTGAAATCCTCTCCGCTCTGTGAATCCTGCGTAATATTGGCTCCATATCCTGCATCAAAAAAATAAAAAGGTAGTACGGTTCCTTTGGAACTCAGATCCCCGCGAAAACTTGCAAATAATGGAACAATGGTTTGCGTAGCGTACAAATCAACCCCTGTTCCAAAACCCAGCATGGCTGCCTGGCTGAATTTATACCCATTAATAGTTTGAAAAGAGAAGGCCGCAGTGGTGACGCCTTCAATCGTAGTTTTACCGGCTACCAGTGGACCTAATTCCGAGAAGTGGGCAAACCCTTTTGTTTTGTAAGAAAAATTACGGAAGCGATCTTCAGATTTCAGTTCTTTGATATCAGTTTTGCCAAATACCCATACCGAACCATCCTGGGTTTGAATACTTGTTTGTAAATCATCGTTAATTAGCAGGTTTCCTCTGATGATACTTCCATTTTTAAGATACAATACATCTTCTTTCTTTCCCTGAGCAAATGAACTAATAAAAAACAGCGAAAAGAAAACGAACAGTGAGATTCTCATACGACAAAATTTAACTCTCCGCCCATTCTCTGAAAGCAGAAACCCGTTCTCTGCTAACAATTAATTCATCTAAACCTGAACCTGCTTTCACATTGAGTTTAAGGCGGCTGTTAATATATGGTTTTATGTGTTGAATAGCGGATGCCTGTACAATGATACTTCTGTTTAGCCTGAAAAAATGTCTGGGGTCCAGCATGTGTTCCAGATTCTCAAGCGTATGATCTACCAGATAACGTGTACCGTCATGCGCGTTTAAATATACTATTTTATTATCAGCCGAAAAGTAGGCGATTTCTGCTGTTTCAATAAAAAAACTACGATTTCCGATTCGGGCTAAAAACCTTGACTTATAGGTTCGGGGGGCAATAGTCTGTTTCCCACTCAACCAGTCCAGTTTATCAAGCGCCTGTTTAAAAGCAGCTTTTGAAACCGGTTTTAATAAATAATCGATACTCAGCAATTTAAAGGCATCTAATGCATAAGTATCAAATGCAGTGGTAAAAATGATTGGTGATTGGGTTTTAATCTTGCGGAAAATTTCAAAAGATGCTCCATCAGATAATTGAATATCCATGAGAATGAGGTCAGGTGCCGTATTTTCCTGCAGCCAGGTAATAGTTTCAGAAATGCTGTCAATTACTGCTACGACATTGGCATTGGGGCGTAATTGTTGTAATAATACAATGAGCCTTTCAGCGGCAAGTGGTTCATCTTCTACAATAAGCGTTCGCATAAACAAAAGTCAGTTTATTAATGGCAAATAAACACTGAAAATCTTTTCATCCTGTTTCACAGTTATGGTCTTTCCCGTGCTCAACTCGTATCGTTGTTGAATGTTTTTGAGACCAATACGGGTAGAAGGCTCTACAGGAGCTTTGATTTGCAGATTATTACTAACAACCAAACTGTTATTTCCGTTCACTGAAATATCAATAACCAATGGAAATTGTTTAGACAGAACATTGTGTTTGATAGCATTTTCAATCAATAATTGTAATGCGCCGGGAACAATAAGTTTCTTTTTGTCTGCTTCCTGAACATAAAGAGACACAGATAAACTATCGGGAAATCGCTTTTTAAGCAGAAATATATAGGGCTGAATGAATTCAAGTTCAGAACGAAGGGGAACGAGTTCCTTATCCTGATTGCTTAATATATGCCTGTAAACTGTTGCAAATGATTCAACAAACTCATTTGCATCGGGGTTATCTTTTACCAATAAACCTGACAGTACATTAAGGTTATTAAAAAGAAAATGGGGATTGATCTGGTTGCGAATCGCCTGCAATTGTGCCTGTACGGAAATCCGCTTTAATGATTCTGCTTCCACTTCCTTTTGCCGAAGGTTACTGATAAATACAAAGAGAGCATTGATTGTATGCAGAAAAAGGTTGATACGGGTTGCATACATGGTGGTAAGTTTGGCAGGCAGCATAAATGCACTACCGGTCAGTTGCGCAAATCCTTTACCGGTAATGAAAACAATAAGAATGGCGAGCAATATGGAACAAATGGTTCCTGCAAGAAAAAATATACCCAAACGGTTCCAGGTTGGCTTGCCTGCCCATAATTTATTGATCTTAATTTCCAGCAGACGGTTTGTTTCCCATATGGCCATGGTTACCAGCAGCATCGTCAGCAGGTTTAGGTACCAGGGTGCATCGATTTTGTAATAAGTATATACTTCCGCAAAAAGCGTATTCAGATAGGAATAGCTTCCAAGCAGGAGGATCAGCCAAAATCGTTGTTTATGGGCAAACATGGGTTGAGGTTAAGTAAGAAGATAGTTCCGGCGTTTAAACCGGAACTATCTAGCCATCCCCGCAGTATCAAAACTACTACAATCTTTCTACAGGATAACGCGATCAATTACATGTACCACGCCATTGGTGGTGGTAATATTAAAGGTGGCTCCAGGGGTAGTGGTTACAACATTGCTAGCCACACTGGCACTACCTGTTTTCTTAACGCTGGGAGGAGTTGTTCCAATAGTTAGAGTAGCACTCGTATTTAGTGTTGGAGCTGTTGTATTATTGATCAGATCACTTGCATACACATTCGTACCAATAACATGCTGAGCAACTATGGCAGCCACTTCTTCTTCAGATAACCCGTCAATTGTTGCCTGTGTTACACCCGCAGCTTCAAAAGCTGCATTGGTAGGGGCAAATACCGTGTACTTTCCAGGATTGCTGATTGCATCCAAAAGACCGGCTTTCACTACAGCAGATACCAGGATAGAGAAATCATCGGTAGATGTGGCTACTCCTGCAATGGTAAGCGTTGGAGGAATCAGGACATTGCTGATTACATGAATTACACCATTACTTGCAGCAACATCAGCAGTTTTTACAGCTACACCGTTTACAAAAACGCCGTTTGCATTTTTGGAAGCAAATATCAATTTTTGACCCAGACTGCGAACACTGTCACTTGCAGGAACATCTGCAGAACCAACTCTGGCACCCACTACGTGGTAGAGGAGGATATCAGCCAACGCCTGAGGTGTTGCACTATTGATGAATGCCTGGGTTACACCAGCTGCAGCAAATGCATCATTATCCGGTGCAAAAACAGTTAGATTACCCGGTGCACTCAATTCATCAGCTAATCCGGCTTTTGTTACAGCGGATAATAGCAGAGAAAAATTGGGATTGGTTGCAACTACATCAGTAATAGTTGGTACAGGTGGCTCCTCGTCATCATCATCTGAGCAGGCAGAGAAGGTCACAATACTGAATAAGGCTACCGCCATAAGAAAAATGCGGGATGTCATAAATTTTTTCATGATGCTAGATTTTCCTTTTGTAACAGATTTTAAATGTAAAAGATGAACAGAATGGAGTGAGTTGTTGAGATTAAGGAGTGAGTTGTAGGAAAACAAATAGGGTACGGTACCTGCTTATGGCAATAATACCTGATCAATGATATGAACTACCCCATTTGTTGCCAGTAAATCGGTTGCAGTAATAGTTGATGCGGTTTCATTTCCTGTTCCTTTAACAGTGGCTGCGCTACCTAAACTGATCTCCAATGTTCCTCCCTGAAATGTTGGAACATCTGAACCATTTACCAGATCAGAACTAAACACACGTGCACCTGCAACCACATGATATGCCAATACATTCAGCAGAAATGCGGGATCAGCCTGATTGATTGCTTCTACGGAACCTAATCCGGCTGCAGCAAATGCCTGATTGGTGGGAGCGAATACCGTAAAAGGCCCATCACTGCCAAGAATGGCAGCCACGTCTGTTCCGGTTTCTCCGGCCTTTATTACAGCAGCAACTAACAGACTAAGGTTATCGTTGGAGGCAGCGAGGGCTACTATATTTCCAGGGGCAGGTATTAAAACCCGGTCAACAACATGAATTACGCCATTCACACAATCAATATCAGCTATAATAACCTTTACTCCGTTTACAAATACATTACCACCATTTGTGCTGGTTATATACAACGGCTGCCCATTCAGGCTGGATACTGGGGTATTGCTTGCCCGTGGAATTTCAGCCGCAAAAACTTCATCTCCTACAACATGATAAAGAAGAATGGATTTTAGTACTTCAACCGGTGCTTTAGCTATATCAGAAACAGTTTTAAATCCGGCTGCTTTAAATGCATCATTGGTAGGGGCAAACACGGTTAAATTTGCTTTTTTGTCATTTAATGCTGGTACCAGACCGGTTCTTGCAACTGCTGCCTTAAGCAGGCTGAATCGACTATCTGAGACAGCCACCTCCCAAATGGTTTTTTTCTTTGCCTGATTTTTCCAGGGTGGTGGTATTGGCCCCATTTTCTGGCAACCAATAAAAAACAGGGACACAAGCACTAATGCAACCCAATGGCGGGCATTTTTTAAGGTGATTTTGTTGAGCATGGTATAATGTTTTGAATACTACACCTGAAACAATTGTTAAGATTTTAACAATGGAGCGAATTGTAGCTTTTAAGGTGTGAATCATCCCAGATTTGTTGCGAGCCTACCGCCCCGGGGGGGGGCCCCCGGGGGGGGGGCCCCCCGACCGGTGGCACCCGACCGGTGAAAATGAATATATTCGTTCATGTTTGGACTTGTATTTTTTATCGGATTATTAGTGGCGCTTTATCTATGGAAGCAGGCAGATAAGAAGAAATTGGCAGCAATAGAAATTCCGGATAACCTGCCTGCCATACTGGAAAAAGAAGTCAGCTATTTCAGGTCGCTGCCGGATATAGACAAACCAAGATTTGTAGAAGAAGTGAAGCAGTTTTTATCAGAGACAAGAATCACCCCGATTGGAACCGCTATTGATGATACGGATCGGATTCTGGTTGCAGCCAGTGCTGTAATCCCGATTTTTGGATTCCCGGAATGGCATTATACCAACCTGACGGATGTTTTGATTTACAAGGATCGTTTTGATGAAGAATTTGATACGAAATCGCGCGACAGGAATATTCTTGGTATGGTTGGATCGGGGGTTATGAATCACAAAATGATTCTCAGTAAGGCTGCTCTCAGGGAAGGATTCTCCAACAAAACGGATAAAAACAATACCGCCATCCATGAGTTTGTCCATCTGCTCGACAAAGCGGATGGAGCAGTCGACGGTATTCCGGAAGCATTGTTATCCAAACAATACACAATTCCCTGGCTGGATCTGATTCATCGGAAAATGAAGGAAATAAATGAAGCCGATTCGGATATTAATCCATATGGAGGCACCAGTCAGACGGAGTTTTTTGCAGTTGCTTCAGAGTATTTTTTTGAACGCCCGGATTTGTTACGATCAAAGCATCCCAAACTTTATTCAATGATGGAGAAAATATTTCAACAGACCCCTCCTACCCTTGTGTCAAAACCAAAACCGTAAGTGCAACCGGACCATGTGCTCCAATCACCAGTGACTGTTCTATATCGGCTGTTTTTGATGGGCCTGCAATAAATACCCCGAATCCTTCCTGATTTATTTGAATTTCCTGATAAGCATCGTGCATGGTTGCAACCAGTTTATCAGCTTCAATGAGGATCACCAATTCCTGGCAGATAAAGGGTAAAATTCGATTACCCATCGCCGATTCATTTACCCAGATTGCACCATTTTCTGCAACACCAATACTGCCTCTGATATAAGCGCGATCTACAGCTTCCAGTTCAGCAGCATTTTGTGGAACTTCATCCATATGGGCAGGATCACCAATTCTGTTAATCACCAACCGACCATGTTTTCGTACTGCTTCCAATTCATCATTCAGCGTGGTGAGGTCATCCAGCAACCGGACTTGTCCGCCTACCATATTTACAAAATGGACAAAAGAGGAAAGCAGATCAGCCATAACCGGCACAATTGAATAATCCAATATGGGCAAAGGTAGTAAGGCCGGTTGTGAAGCTTTGATTGCTGAGAGGATATGATCACGGTTACTCATGAGCGTTGTTGTTTTTTATACCATTCCTGAAAGCTCTCTTTGGGAGCATCCGGCAGCTCCCGTTGTTTGTACCAGGGGTTCCATTTTTTACTTTTTGCAAAGGAGGGGAAATTCCGCAAAACCCAGCGCGCAGTTGAACCCGCCATTCGATATACAGCAGGTTTTGCAAGTACCCAGGCCATCAACTGCATCCCCATTTTTTTGGATGGTTCCGTCAGTCCTTCCGCACTGATCACCTGCCGCCATTTCCAAAGTTGTTCATGAATATTAATTTTAACCGGACAAACATTGGTACAGGATCCGCATAGGGTGGAAGCAAATGGGAGATCTGCATTTGCTTTCATATCCAGATTTGGGTTCAGGATCGATCCAATAGGTCCGGCAACTGCAGTGTGATAACTGTGGCCGCCACTTCTTCTGTAAACCGGGCAGGTATTGAAACAGGCAGCACATCGAATACATTTTAGTGAATTTCGAAAATCTTCCCGTCCAAGTTGACGGGAACGCCCATTATCAACCAGCACAATATGCATTTCCTGTCCGGGGCGGGGACGATGAAAATGACTCGTATAGGTTGTTATTGGTTGTCCTGTTGCACTCCTGGCAAGTAAGCGGGTAAATACACCCAGATGTTCCGCTTTTGGAATGATTTTTTCAAATCCCATACAGGCGATATGAATTCGAGCCGCATGCGCTCCCATATCAGCATTGCCTTCATTGGTGCAAACAACGATTCCACCTGTTTCAGCTACTGCAAAATTAACACCCGTAATTGCCAACTCTGAACTTACAAATTTTTCACGCAAATGAATACGCGCAGCATGAGTAAGGTATTGTGGGTCATTATTCCCCTTTTCAGTATTTAAATGCTCATGAAAGGTATTACTGACATCTTCTTTTTTAAGATGGATAGCTGGCAGCACTATATGACTGGGGGCTTCCTCCCGAAACTGTACAATCCGTTCACCCAAATCGGTATCAACAACCTCAATTCCTTTTGCCTGCAGATAGGGGTTTAAATGACATTCTTCTGTAAGCATGCTCTTGCTCTTCACAATTTTCCGAATGCCTGCTTTCAGGATAATCGAATGAATAATGTGATTATGCTCCTTCGCATCACTTGCCCAATGTACTTTTATTCCATTCGCAAGCGCATTTTGCTCAAATTCAATAAGGTAGTTATGAAGATTAGACAGGGTATGATCTTTAATATCAGAAGCCCACTGACGCAATTGTTCCCATTCCGGAAGCGAGTTTGCAGCACGATCTCTTTTTTGCCGCACCCACCAAAGCGTTTGATCATGCCAGTTGGTTCGATCTTCATCCAAATTGAATTTTTCGGCTAAGGATGCGTGTTGGCTACTCATACCCGGCATTTAAAATTTCAGCAATATGCATCACTTTGACAGAACTGTTTTTCCGTTTTAAAATTCCCTCCATATGCATCAGACAGCTCATGTCACCTCCCGTAATAAATTCAACCTGTTTCTCTTCCTGTTCCCGAATCCGATCCTTACCCATTTTAACACTTACTGCTTCTTCAAAAACACAGAAAGTACCGCCAAATCCACAACACTCATCCGATCGCTCAGGCAAAACCAATTCCAGTCCATTTATTTGTTGAAGTAAACTTGCCGGTTTAGAGAAATAAGGTGCCACCAACTCAGACATGGAAGAGAGATGCAGTCCTCTTTGTCCATGGCAGGAATTATGTAATCCTACTTTGTGGGGAAATTTACCTTTGAGTTGATTTACCTGTAAAATATCCGTAAGAAACTCCGTTAATTCAATTACTTTTTTTCGTATGCCTTCCACCTTATCAGGGTATTGTGTAGAATGCAGGTGCTCTTTGACATGAAGGGTGCAGCTTCCGGAGGGACAAACAATAAAATCCAGGCCATCGAAATTCTGAATAAAGTTCTGATCGCATCCCTTTGAGAGATTGGCAAACCCGCTATTGGCCATTGGTTGTCCGCAACAGGTCTGGTTCATGGGAACCACCACCTTACAACCCAATTTTTCAAGCAGTTGAAGGCTGGCAATTGCTACCTGCGGGTAGAACTGATCAACATAACAGGGAACGAATAATCCCACCTTGTACATGAAATCCTTGTTTTAAGCGAAATTGAGCAAATTATCGCTTCGCGTTTATTTAATTATTATCCGAAGCTGAAGGTAAATTATCTATTGAATTAACTATACTGAGCTATGCTGCATGATAAGTAGCAAATGGTAATGCAGCAGGAAATGACTTGGTTATTTCCCATTAATGTCCAGCTCATTAATTTGCTTTTTATACGCAGCAGGTAATAAAACATTTTTTAACAACCAATCCATTTTCATTAATCTGCTTAATTTATATAATGGAACAACCGGGGTTAATAACGAGAAATCTGCAAATTGCAACAATTCTTTCACGCGATCAGGAACAACCAGTTTTTGTCCCTCTGTCAATACTTTAAATCGCATTGATCCCAGGTGTTTTTTGTATTGCTGAAAAAGATCAATAGTATATTCAGATTTTTGTAAATCTGCTTGCAGATGTTGCTCCCGAACTGGCAGCCATTGCTGGTAAGTATCCGGTAATTCCTTCAAACCCATTCTGGAGCCTACCCGATAAAAAACATCGTACACTTCCTGCTTCTCCGAATCTGTGAGTTTTCTTTCCAATAATTCAAAAGCAGCAATTGAGTAAAAAATCAGCATAAATAAAACATCCCGATAGGCCCAGTCCGGGATTGTTGCTCCTCTTTTACCTTCCACTGATCCATGAATTTTGCGAAGGGTATCAATGGCATTATTCGCCTCTTCTCTAGAAGTAAAAACAATTTTCCTTGCATATTCAACAGTAGAAAATAATCTACCGATCGGATCTGCTGGTAATTTGCCGGTAAAGTATAACCAATCCACTGCCTTATTCAGGGCAAACTCTGCGGATGCCCCCGCAAAGATGAAAAGTATGGTATCGCTTTTACCCCAGATTTTCCGGACGATCGAATTTTCTTCAACAAAGTAAGTCATTGAAACAGGTGATTTCTACTAAGTTAAGCCAGATCTGCCATACAAGATTTGTCCAAAATCGTGTGCTTTTTCTCACCAACCGCTATCTTAGCAGCTAAAGCAGGTGTTACATGAAAAAATATGTTTTATTGACTTTACTGGTATGCGGTGCAGGAATCATTTATGCACAATCCGGCTTAGGGCCGCTGACGGTAGACAAAATAATGAAAGACCCATCCTGGATCGGCTCCTCCCCTTCCAATCTGCAATGGGCAGCTGATGGCACTACGCTCTATTTTAATTGGAATCCCGACAATGCACCTGCTGATTCCCTGTATTCTTTAAGCAAAGGAAGTAGCATACCTAAAAAACTAACAGTTGCACAGAAAAAAGACCTGGTTTTTGCCAGCAATCTGGTTTATAATAATGCGAGAACTCACTACCTATATACCAAAGATGGAGATCTTTACTTCGTCGATTTAAAATCAGGAACTACAGATCGCATAACTGAAACAACTGCTTATGAATCCAATCCTGTGTTTTCATTTGATGACAGAAAAATAGTTTATCAGCAGAATCAGGATCTTTTTGCATGGGATCCGACTAGTGGCTCCGTTCAGCAACTGATCAATTTTCAGAAAGCAGCACCAACAACAGAATCAAATCGAAAAGAAGGAAATTCACAGGAAGACTGGCTAAAAAAAGATCAATTGGAGTGGTTGCAGGTTATAAAAGAACGTAAAGAGAAAAAAGAAGCAACGGAAGCATATAATAATTCGATGCCCAAATCAAGAGAAGTGCCTGCTGTATATTATGGTGATAAAACTGTTCGTACAATTCAGATTAGTTCAGATGGCCGTTATATCAGTTATATACTAGTTAAGCCTGCTGCAAACTCAAAAAGAACTATTGTACCCAATTATGTTACAGAGAGTGGGTTTACGGAAAATCTTCCCGCAAGAACCAAAGTAGGATCAGCCTTCGGAACTAGTGAATTGTTTGTATTTGATCGCTTAAAAGATACTGCAATCCAGATCAAAACCGACTCTCTACCGGGATTATACGATCTGCCTGATTATATAAAAGATTATCCTGCAAAAAACAACAAAGAAAAAACGGCCAGAACTATTTCTATTGGTCGGATTAACTGGTCTCCTAAAGGTGCGATTGCCATTGTTGAAATTTATTCCGCCGACAATAAAGACAGGTGGATAGCAAAGCTGGTTCCTGAAACCGGAAAATTAAAACTGGTAGATCGCCAGCGGGATGAGGCCTGGATTGGCGGTCCGGGTATTGGTTCAGGAGGATGGATAAACGAATCTGCTTACTGGTTCCAGTCAGAAGAAAGCGGATATTCCCATTTATACAGGTATGAACTGGAAAGCGAAAAGAAAACTGCTCTAACGCAAGGGAATTATGAAATCCAATCCGTTCAATTATCCAACGACAGAAATTATTTTTATGTAACATCCAATGAAGTGCATCCGGGAGAAAAGCAGTTTTATCGAATATCCGTTAACGGAGGAAAAGCAGAGCGCCTCACGCATTTAACGGGTGCCAATCAGGTTGTACTATCACCCAATGAAAAACAACTTGCTTTCTTACACTCCTATACCAATAAGCCCTGGGAATTGTATCTGCAGGATAATAAGGCGAATGCCAAAAGCAAGCAGATTACCAATAAAGCACAGACGGAATTATTTAAATCTTATTCCTGGAGAGATCCGGAACTTGTACAGATTCCTGCAGCTGATGGGAAAATGGTACCGGCGCGCTTATATCGGCCCACCAAACCGGACCCATCCAAACCCGCCGTTATTTTTGTACATGGGGCAGGTTATCTTCAGAATGCCCATAAATGGTGGAGCAGTTATTTCCGTGAATACATGTTCCATAATATGCTGGCAGATCAGGGATATTATGTTCTGGACATGGATTACAGGGGCAGTGCGGGGTATGGCCGTGATTGGCGTACAGGAATCTATCGCCACATGGGCGGGAAGGATTTATCAGACCATATTGATGGGGCAAAATGGCTGACTGAGCAACATGGTGTCGATCCCAAGAGAATTGGGATATATGGCGGTTCGTATGGTGGTTTTATAACCTTAATGGGATTATTTACATCCCCAGGTACATTCGCCGCTGGTGCCGCATTAAGGCCGGTTACAGACTGGGCTCATTATAACCATGGATACACCTCCAATATTTTAAATACACCTTCTGAAGACAGTATTGCCTACCGCAGAAGCTCACCCATCTATTTTGCGGATGGTCTGAAAGATCATCTGTTAATCTGCCATGGTGTAATTGATGTAAATGTCCATTTTCAGGATGTTGTACGCCTTAACCAACGACTGATTGAATTGGGAAAAGAAAACTGGCAGGTTGCCCTGTATCCTGTAGAAGATCATGGTTTTGTAGAACCATCCAGCTGGACAGATGAATACAAGAGAATCTATAAATTATTTGAAGAGGTCTTAAAAGTCAGGTAAGCTAAAAAAAAGAGTGAATGCAACTTTCGAAACATATTCAAAAACTTACGGAGCTTGATGCTAATGCTGTCGCAGTGATTTGTAATCAATTCACTCAAATAGCTGCCCGCAAAAAAGAAATCCTTTTAGAAGAAGGACAACGCTGCAGCCATTATTATTATGTTGAAAAGGGATGTCTCCGATTATATTTCACTGATGAAAAAGGGATAGAACAGACCATTCAATTCGCACTGGAATCCTGGTGGATAACAGATTTGAATGCATTTAACAAAAATTCAAATTCATCTTATTCCATTCAAGCTCTGGAAATAAGCACACTGATGGGTATCGAAAATAAAACCTTACATTCTCTCATGGAAAAACATCCTGAATTAGAAAAGTATTTTAGAAAAATTTACGAAAGAGCCTATTCAGCAGCATTATTCAGAATGAAAGTATTGAGACTGCCAAAAGACATCTCATTCAATAAGTTTGAGAAACAATACCCGGAATTCGTACAAAGAATACCGCAAAAAATCCTTGCTTCCTTCTTAGGATTTACGCCTGAATACCTGAGTGAACTAAGAAGAAAAAAAGTAAAACATCAATAGCTCATTGCTATTTCTTAAACCAGCTTAAGATTTTATTTGTAAGAACTTTCCATTTTTGCGCTATCAATAAATAAGGATAAACAGAAAAATATGGAAAACAGAATGAACATTCAGCAAATTCAGCCGGCTGCCTATAAAGCATTAATGGGACTGGAAAATTACCTTGCAGGTACTGCTCTCAGCAAAACACAGAAGGAATTGATAAAAATCCGGGCCTCACAAATCAATGGCTGTGCTTTTTGCATTGATATGCATACAAAAGATGCCATAAAATACGGCGAAAATATTCAGCGGATTTTTCTATTGAATGCATGGAGAGAAACGGATGTTTTTACTGAAGAAGAAAAAAGCATTCTTGCAATCACAGAAGAAGTAACACTGATACATCAACATGGACTCAGTGACAAAACCTATGCAAAAGCCAAAGATTTTTTTTCAGAAGAATTAATTGCACAGATCATCCTTGCAATTGTTACCATCAATGCATGGAACAGAATTGCCATAAGTACAAGACTACCGGTACTATAAGCTGATCTTCTCAATTAATAAAGCAGCGCCTAGAGCAGATGCCTGGGATATTTCGGAAGTTTGAATTTCTATACCTGGAAATGATTTTTTCAGATAATGCAGGAATAATTTGTTTTTTGCAAAACCACCATCAATAAATAGCAGGCGGATATCATTCGTTAAAACACACCGGATGGATTGAACCTGCATTTCAACAAGTTCAAAAATCAGCTGGTGATATGCTTCCGATGCTGATTTGAATGATTCAATTTTTCTGTTCCGATAATACAGAAAGTCAATAGGTGCTTGCTTTCCCCTTGCAGATTCGAACGCTGCCGAATTAGTGCTTGGAATGAAAGATAAATCGATTATTGATTCCTCAACTGAAAGTTTAGACTGCTTAAAATGTTCAGCAATTCTTGCCACCTGCACTTCATGTTCCATGCCGGCAAATAGTCTGGATGCTTTAACGGGTATTCCATTATACATCAGATAACAAAGACAATCTGAAAGCAATTGATCTTTTGTTAATGATTGATTGTTAAAAGGATTCAGCGTAATACACCAGGTACCCGTTGACAATAAAACAAATGGAGTTTGCGTATGCTGAAGATATGGAATCAAGGCACCAGAACTATCATGTACACCAATACCGCACCAAAATGAATGATTTTTGTACGCAACCCTTTCTTTATGGTTGGAGGGTAATAAAGGGGCAAGTTTTTCAGAAAGACGTTCCAAACCAACCCAGTCGTGGTACTTCATCTGATCAAAATCCCAAAGGCCCGTATGACAGCCTACACTGGTAAAATCAGAACACCCTATACCTGTCAATAAATAAGCCAGATACTGTGGTAAGTGCAATGCATATTTTATTCGGTCAAAGAGTTTTGGCTGCTCCTTTTTTATACGATATAATTGCAAACCTGAATTCAGACTCCCTAATACCGGAGATGCAGTTTCCCTGGACCAATCTTCAGCGCCTCCATATTTATCGAGCAGCTCTTTCTTAACATTTTCCGGATAAGGTTTAAGGTAGTTATAAAGAGGGGTTAGCGGTTTCCCGGTTCCGTCAATATATACCAGACTTGCGCCATAGGCAGAAAAATTAACAGCCTTTAAATCCCAATCAGGATGTTCAAGAATAAAGTCAAGGCCGGAAAAAATAAACTGTTCAATTTCTCTCAGGTCATCACAGGGAAATCCATCTTCATCCTGAATTTCTTCAATTCGTGTTGATAGTTGTTCAACCAATTCAAGTTGCTCATTAAAAACGAGTAACTTTTTATTTGTCTTGCCGATATCAAATATGGCTATTACCGGTAACTCAGACATATACTATTTTATAAACCGGTTGCGGCTGTTTTTTCACCCCTTACCTTAATAAGCTCAGCCCTTACCGATTCTTCACGGAATAAACTAAGGGGATTCAATGCGCCACCAGTGCGCAGTCTTGCCTCTGCTACCAACGGACGTACATCCGTCCGATACGCAGCCTGCAATAATTCCTGGCATTTCACTACATCACTATTTTCCTGTGCTGTTTTTAATGCTTTCACATCCACTAACAAGGCTTGCGCATAGGCAATCAGGATAGCCTCAACTGATTGAAGCAAATCTTCCAAAGGATCTTTCACATTGTGTGATGCATCAATCATCCATCCCAAATCAGTTGCATGATCCATATTCCTTGCATTCATGCCTTCTACCAATTCATTAAATATCAGGAAAAGCTGGTAAGGATTGATACTTCCAACGGTAAGGTCATCATCCCCATATTTTGAATCATTAAAATGAAAGCCGGCTAATTTACCTTCCATCAGAAGTAATGCAACGATCTGTTCAATGTTGGCATTGGGCAAATGATGACCCAGGTCTACCAGTGTAAATGCTTTGGGTCCTAATTTATTTGCAAAGAGCAGTGATTGTCCCCAATCACCAACAGTCATACTATAAAAATTCGGTTCAAATGCTTTGTATTCCACGAAGAGTTTCCAGTTTGCAGGAAGTGCTGCATATATCTCCTGCAAGGATTCAAGTGTTCGCTCGAATGCATTTCTGAAATTTAGCTGACCTGGAAAACAGGAACCATCAGACAGCCAGACAGTAAGTGATTCTGAACCCAAATCGATACCGTGTTTAATAACCTCCACATTATGCGCAACAGCCTGTTTACGTACTGCTTTATCAACGTGCTGAAGTGAGCCGAATTTATAACTGTATTCCTGTCCGGGTTGATCCTGAAAGGTGTTGGAGTTCACGGCATCAAACCGCAGTCCGTAATCTGCAGCAAGTGCTTTGGTGGAAGACGGATCTTTAGGAATATCCCAGGGTATATGTAAGGAAATTGCACCACTCGCCCTGTTTAACTGATGAAGTAACGCAACGTCTTCCATTTTTTCTTCCAGATTTCGGGGTTCACCACCACCGGAAAACCGGCCAAAACGGGTTCCTCCGGTACCCAGTGCCCAGCTTGGAATGGCTACCTGAAATGCTGAAATTAAGCTGATAACCTTTTCCACATCAGGAAACTCATTCAATAAAGGAGCAAGTTTCATAGAATGCAACTTCTCTCCTTTGCTATTATGTTGTTCAACTTTGCTTTTTTCAAAAATCATGACAATCGTTTTAATCAGGACAGATAAAATACTTCTTTTAATGGTATGCTAACCGGACTATTATCCGGATTTGTTTCCATCAGATCTTTCATATACTCCCACCATTTTTTCATAATTGGTTCCTTCGGTAATAAATCAAGTTGTGCGGAATCCTGTATTGTCATCACACCAAAAAGATAATAAGAATCCGGATCAAGAAAAATAGAATACTCCCTTATTCCGGTTTGCTTTAGCAAATCCTGCAATTCGGGCCAGATGATATCATGCCGCTTCTTATATTCCTGTTCTTTACCAGCATGCAATTTCATTCTGAATGCAATCCTTTTCATGTTTTCGGTTTAGCATTAACGTAAGAAAGCCATTCCAACTCCGCCATCCACATTCAATGCGTTTCCGGTTGATTTATTCAAAAGACCTCCAACCAAAGCATAACAGGCATTGGCAATATCTTCCGGTAAAATGATCTCATTCAACAGTGTCCGTTTCGCATAAAATGCAGGGAGTTCCTCAATTTTTATACCATATGCTTTTGCTCTTCCTTCTGCCCAACCACCCGACCAGATATTGCTATCCGCAATAACGGCGTCCGGATTTACCGCATTCACTCTGATCTTATCTTCACCCAATTCAGCAGCCATCAGTCTGGTCAGGTGTGCCTGTGCTGCTTTTGCCGATCCATATCCCGGATTATTGGGACCGGCTACCACTGCATTTTTTGAAACAATATTTACAATATCGCCGCCCAGTTCCTGTTTTCGTAATACAGAGATGCCTGCTTTTGATACCATAAACTGCCCTTTTACCAGAATATCGTACAATCGGTCCCATTCTTCGAGGCTATGCTCAGCAATTGATTTTGAAATACTGATACCTGCATTATTTACTATGATATCAACACCTCCAAATTGCAAAGCGATTTGTTCAAACGCTGCTGTTATACCTGCCTCATCCGTAACATTCAATAAAGCTGAACCAATATTATCTTTTCCGAACATTGTAATGAATTCCTTAACCGCGCCGTTCATCCGTTCTTCATTAATATCATTCAGCAAAATACAAGCGCCTTCTTCTGCCATTTTTTTTGCGATCGCTTTACCAATTCCTCCTGCACTTCCTGTTATCAACGCAATTTTTCCACTCAATGCCTTTGGTTTTGGCATCCGTTGCAATTTTGCCTCTTCCAATAACCAATATTCAATATTAAATGCTTCCTGTCTTGGCAAAGAGGTATACTTACTTATAGCCTCAGCTCCCCGCATGACATTGATGGCATTGATATAAAATTCGGCTGCCACCCTGGCTGTTTGCTTGTCTTTTGCAAATGTAAATAACCCAATTCCAGGATAAAGCAAAACAACGGGATTGGGATCCCGCATTGCCGGACTGTTTTCATGTTTGCAGGTTTCATAATAATCCGCATACATGTTTCGATATTGATCAAATGCCGGCGCAAGTTTAGTTTTAAGGGTATCAATATCAACCAGATTTTCATCTGGCTCCAGATTCAGCACAAGCGGACTTATTTTCGTACGAAGAAAATGATCGGGACAACTGGTACCCATTGGAGCCAGGTGGTCCAGGTCAATCGAATTAATAAATTCCAACACCCTTTCATCATCTGTAAAATGCCCAACCATGGATTGCTGACTGCTGCAAAATCCGCGTAATACGGGAGCCAGTGCTGCAGCTTGAGAAATTCTTTTTTCTTTAGGTGCAGAGGTAATTTTATTGCCTCCAAATACGGATCCTTTGGCCGCCACCTTAGATTCAATAAATGCTGCACATTGTTCTACCACTTCGAGTGTATTCAGATAACAATCATAGGCGGTATCACCCCAGGTAAAGAGTCCGTGAGAACCCAACATTATACCGCGGATCCCCGGATTTTCTTCCAGACATTGCCGGAGTTTTAGACCCAGGTCAAATCCTGGCCTTTGCCATTCAACCCAGCCAATTTTTCCTTTAAATAATTCTGCAGTAATTGATTTGCCATCCTTAGCTGCAGCTATCGCAATGGCTGCATCCGGATGTAAATGATCAATATGTTTAAACGGCAGAAAAGCATGCAGTGGTGTATCTATGGAAGGGGCTTTACTTTTCAAATCAAAAATACAATGATTGAACAGTTCCACCATCTGATCTTCCATTTCAATGCCTTTATAAATGGATTGTAACTGACGAAGCCGGTTCAGGTATAAAGCCGCCAGTCCTGATTTTTTGAGGGTGCCAATATCACCACCGGAACCTTTTACCCACATTACTTCTGTTGGTGATTCAGTAAGCGGATCTGCCTGCTGAACTTTGCAGGAAGTATTGCCTCCTCCGTAATTGGTCAATCGCAAATCAGCTCCAAGCAAATTGGATCTATAAATCAACAGCGAAACTTCATCTCCCTCCATTGCAGCAGCCTTTTCAGGATCCCACAAATACGACACATGTTTAAATTGATTAGCAGTTGTAGACATATAATTAAATTCTAAGTAGATTATCAGGTTCGGATAGAGTTACCATATCCCACAATTAATACTGACAGGATGATTAAGAAAATTCCAATCATAACATTTCTTCTGGTTATTGCTGTTACGCCTGTCCATTCCTTCAGTAAGAGCCCCCAGGCATTTGCAACCAGTATTATAAATGCCATATGCAGGATCCAGGAACTCGGACCATTTCCCAGTTTACTCTCCCCCATTCCATAGAAGAAAAACTGAAGAAACCAGGTAGTGCCGGCTAATGCGCAGAATAATAAATTTTTAATTACAGGTACTTGTTTCTTTGTATAATCTCCAAAACTCCTGTTGCGATAGTTTAGATACAGGCACCAGATCAGATTGGTAGTGAGTCCGCCCCAGAGCACCACCACATAGGTTACATTATTCTGGAAAAGGAATTCACCTTCACCGGGATGAACTGCTTTCCATATTTCATTGGCCTGTGTTGCCATTGGCTTTCCGGCTTCCAGTCCGAAATTGAAACAGGCACTGAGAATTCCACTAATAATCGAAACCAGCAATCCGATACCAAATCGAAATTCCTGACTGATTGAATTATTCGTTGTGGCTTCAGTTAATTGTTTTTCCTTTTGCATGCCTGCCTTTCCGCACCAGATAATTCCTAAAATGCAAACCAGCAACCCTGCGAGTATGGTTAATCCCCAGCTAGTGCCGGTTAACATTCCTATTGTATCTTTTCCCTGATCCGGATTGTATTGGTAATAGATCGCAGGGATTAAAGCGCCAAACACCATGCATAACCCAAGGATTATACTGCTGCCCAACGAAACTCCCAGGTAACGTACTCCAAGTCCGTAGGTCAATCCGCCAATACCCCAAAGCAAACCGAAGAAATAAGTCAGCGTTAAAGTTGATCCACCTGCTTCAGCAATAATGCTGGTGAAATCCGGAATGGTGATCCATGCCGCCATCGGGGGAATAATTAACCAGGAAAATAATCCCCCGATGAGCCAGTAGGTTTCCCATGACCAGCCCTTAACCTTTTTGTACGGAATGTAAAAACTCCCTGAAGCAAATCCGCCGATAAAATGAAACAGAACTCCTAGTATGGCTTGCATGTATAGTTTATTCAGTTAGCAAAAGCAATCTGACATAAAACTACAGGCAAGCCTCCGAACAACTGTCCTGCCGTCACCCGACCGGTGGCACCGGTCGGGTGAAAGCTTAATTGATGGTATAGCGATAGGTCAGGCCATAAGTTGCGGGGGGTGCAATATGAACTGCCCCAAAGTCGTAGGCATAGGAAATATATTGCTGATCGGTAAGATTCCGGCTCCAGAAGAAAAACTCTGAGCGGCGGGTATAAATACCAGCCCTTGCATTCAAAAGCTGATAGGGTGATTGTCTGATTGAATTGGAAAGATTGAAATATTGTTCCCCCAAATAAAGCCACTCACCACGCAGCAAAATACCCATATGGGCACGGGGAAAAATCAATCGCTGGTATTGCACCGCCAGCATGGAGGTCAAAGATGGCGTAAACAATTGTCTTTTACCACTCAGGTCCAATTCCCCGCCATTATTCGAAACTTTGAGCGCGCTATATTTAGCCCTTGTAGTACCAAAACTATAATCCAGTTCCAGGCCCTTGAAGGGTTTTGCAGCAAACTCCAGCTCCAAACCCCGGCTCAGCAATTTCCCTGTATTTCTGGTTATGGTAATTGCATCCGGTAAAACAAGTGTTGGCACCTGTGCATCGGTGAGCTCCGTATAAAAAACAGTAATACCCAACCTCAATTTGCGATCCAATAATTCCTGCCGAAAGCCCAATTCAAGATTGGAACTGTATTCAGGTTTATAAGAAAAAAGAGGGGGCTGGGAGGGATCAGAACCCAAACTCGTCAGTCCGCCTGTCCTGAATCCGCGGGTAAAATTCGCAAATAAGCGTCCCTGAGCATTTATTGAATAACTGATGCCCAGTTTAGGTGAAAATGCAGAGAATCCTGCGGTAGCTGAAGTATCCGGACGTGTAAGTATTGGATCAGCACCATCGGGCTGAAATTCGCCCAGCACATTCAATCTTTTCGACTCATAATCATACCGTAAACCAGCCAGCACGTTCCACTTATCTGAAATTGCATATTCAGCCTGTCCAAAAAATGCCAACCCGCGATTACGGGCTTTAGATGTTGTTATTGAAGCAAAATTGGTCATTGGAGCGCCAATCATTTCGGCATCTTCTCCAAAATAAGTTGCCTGTTTAACAGGTGCAACCTGCGAGAAAAAATAAGCGCCTGCGGTCCAGTTTAATGAGGAAGCGGACGGCGTATTATTCAAACGAAATTCCTGTGTCCAAACATCCACTTTGTTATAGTCTTTCCCATAATCATTAATTATTGAAACAGCATCGATGGGAGAAAAATCACCGTCCAATGGCGACTTATAGAAACGATAATTTTTCTGATAGGCTGTCTGTGAACTGAATACTAATTTATTGGAGCGATGTTGTACAGACAAACTGGCATTCTGCGTATTATCCATCATTTTACCCACAGCATTCTGACTCAGCACATAGGGATCAGCAAGTGCTGTTTCCACTCCATTTACCAAAGGAAACGCACCCCAATTCTGGTTATTCTGATGTTTATAATTTGCTGTTATCGTCCACCTGGAGTTCAACAGGTATTTCAGGAAATAATTTCCACTAAATCCTTGCTGTTCATCAAAGCTTTTATTATTAAACTCATTTTTATAATAGCCATCCCTTCCCTGAATCATTGCGGAGGCACCTAAATAAAGGCGGTTTTTCAAAACCGGTGTTTGCAATCCGGCCGTATATCGGAACTGATTATAATTTCCATTGGTCAGTTCAACAAAAGCTTTTGTTTTATTGGAAGGCTGTTTTGTAATGATATTTATTACGCCACCCATCGCATTTCGTCCATATAATGTGCCCTGCGGGCCACGTAATACTTCTACTCTTTCCACATCATTTAATTGCGGGATATAGGTATCCAGACTGAACTGATTCACCCCATCCACATATACTGCAACAGCCGGATCATAAGAAGTAGTTGTTATACCCCGAATACTGATCACATTTCGGTCATCTCCAGAGTGCCCGGCAAAAAAATTCGGAACAATGCCGGTAAGTTCCCGGGTATTCCACAAACGATATTGGTTGATTTGTCTGGCAGACAAAGAACTTATGCTGTATGGAAGGGTTACCAGACGCTGTTCTTTTTTTTCTGCACTTACGATTACCTCATCTAACTGACTGGCTGATTCAGACAGACTAATTACAAGGTCTGTTTTTGATTGGGACAAGGCTACATCTTCTATCCTGGTTGCAAAGCCAACAGCTGAAACTTCCAGCACATAGTTGCCTGCAGGTAAATTCGTAAATAAAAAAGCTCCGGAAGCATCTGCACTTATGGAACGATCCGTATTCAATAATCGAACAGAAGCGTTTTCAATGGTTCGGTTACCCGTTCCCGTAATACGACCTCCCAGGTTTCTTCCGTCCTGTGCTTTTACAGAAAATTGAACTAATATCAACAGAAATCCAATAAAAAAACAGCCAAGATTTTTCATACGTATTCAATCTGAAATTTATTTTCCGTTTAATATAACCGATTGCAATGCAACCGTAGAGAAGGTTCCCGCCCCGTTTGGTTTGCTTACAATATATAATTTATGCATTTTGCCATCTGTAATCTGCTCCAATGAGCCACTGAGCTTTGTACCTCCAACAGCACCGGGTTTAACGACAGGATGCACTGTACCAAGGGTCAGGGTTCCCAATAATTTCCCATCCGGCGCATCTAATCTTACTTCAAATGCAATCGCCTGTTTTGGTGCTTCCTGCCAGCCAGCCATCACCTGAACTCCCGAAACTCCCGTAAGATCAACTTCAGGTATTGCAAAATATCCCGGACCGTTCGGAACAATCATCAGATTCATTCCATTGTATTCCATCATTGAATAATCCTTCAGGTCCATTGCCTCTGTAAAATCCAGGGTTGGATTACTCAGAGAAATTGCTGAGGATGCGGATAAGGATTTCAAACCCTGACCCCCTTTATCACTGTATGTTGCAGAAATTACCAGGGAGCCATTTGGTTTAACCGGCTTATTAAGCGTGGGTTGCAAACTTCCTGCTGCAGGTAATGATTTCAGTTTACTGGTACCACTTAAAGACTGTATCCAGTTAACTATTTTTCTCGCTTCATCCGCTTTCAAATCAGGATGAGCAGGCATTGCGACCTCACCCCAAACTCCTGCTCCGCCTTTAATCATTTTATTAGTGAGATAACTTACTGCATCTGCCTGACCTGTGTATTTTTTTGCCACTTCAAAATATGCCGGACCAATTGATTTCTCCGTTTCTTTATGGCAGGATTTACAATCCAATGACTGAACCAGACTTTTACCAATAATAACATCCGAAACAACCTGATGACCAAGGTTGGAACCGGCCTTATCGTAGCCTTCCACATAATCCGCTGATACATATAAATCAGCCGGATCAGCACCCGCGGCCGGATCATCCGCATCTTTTACAGAAACAATATATTCAACCGGAGTACCCGGGAAATAAAAACGTTGATTCCCTTTTACACGGATACTTAGTTCAGGTGCTATATTTCCGGCATATAAGGATGCTACTGCAGATTTACCCGTTAGTTTTGAAGCATCACTTACTTCTACTGATATCCCATAATCACCCGCCTTTTCATAGGTATGAGTAATCGTTGGCTCAGTTGTTTCTTTGATTACACCATTTCCAAGATCCCATTTATAGTTCATCTTATCTTTTTCCGGATCTTTTGCTTCCACAGATGCAGTTACTGTAAGGGGTAATTTTCCAGATGTTTTATCAAGCGTTACTGCACCAACTTTTGGAGCGCGATTACCTCCATTATAATCAATTCTACCCAAACCTGCATCAGGGTTCTTGCTGAACCAGCCACTGCCATATTCAATAAAATACAATTTACCATCCGGACCAACTTCCATATCAATCATACTATTGAATTTGATATTTTCCATGAAAGGTTCCATCTTGTCAAAATCCCCATTCGGTAACATTGTTACAGCTTTCACCCATCCTCTGATCCAATCATAAATGATCAGTTTCCCATTGTAATATTCCGGCAATCTTGTCTCCTCAGGGAATCGATCTGTATAATATACGGGGCCCGCCATGGCATTTCTGCCACCTGTTTTAACCTGAGGGAATTCTGCAGATGCGCCATAAGGATACCAGATAAAAGCAGAAGTTGGCTGCGGGAGTTCCTGAACCCCGGTGTTATTTCTGGATGTATTAATTGGCTTGTTTACATCAAACAGCTCACCGCTTACCCCGGTCCCATAATCATATAGGTGATAGGGTTTATTATCTGCAATAAAATAGGGCCATCCGAAATGGCCGGCTGTTCTTGCCTGGTTTACTTCATCGTAACCTCTTGGTCCTCTGGTTCCAAAACTGTCCACATTGGCATCCGGACCTACTTCACCCCAATACAGATAACCTGTTTTTTGATCTACCGAAATCCGGTAAGGATTACGATTCCCCTGTACATAAATTTCCGGTCTTGTGCCAGCTGTGCCTTTGGGATACAGGTTACCATCCGGGATTTCATAACTACCATCCTCTTTCACGCGAATCCGCAAAATTTTCCCGCGCAAATCATTTGCATTTCCGGATGTGCGCCTTGCGTCATATTGCTGATGCCCGGGGCGGTCATCCAGTGGCGCATATCCATGACTTACATAAGCCTGATTTGGCTCATCAAACGGTGTGGAATTATCCCCTGTTGAAACATATAATAAACCGTCTTTATCAAAGGCAATTGAACCTCCGGTATGACAACAGATATTCCGGTCGGAATGAAATTCCAGTATCACTTTTTCATTCAGAAGTGTGTCTTTTTCAAATGTGAAACGGGACAATCGATTCACCGAGGCCTCAGCCGGACTATAAAAAATAAATACCTGTTTATTCTTATCAAAATTTGGATCCGCCTGCATACCTAAAACACCTTCCTCTGCATTTACACCGGGCGTTTCTGTTTTCCAATAGGCATTTAAAAACAGGGCCTGTTTAACTGTTGAGTCGCCTGATTTATAATAAAGGATTTCACCACGTCTTTGAGCAACCAGTATATCCAGGTTGGGTAACACCGTTAATTCAGTTGGTTCAAAGAAAGTAGCATTCACCAGCATGGTTTTTGTAAAACGATCCTCATCTGGAACCAATACAGTTTTGGATTTTGAATAATCCAGTTTTTTGTTTTTTCCAATGGCATATTGTATTCCACCCAACAGGTGTTGAAGAAAATTAACTTCTGTATAGGATTCTTTGGTATGACCAAGAGCAGTATAAAAAGCCCTTCCACCATCATACTCATGGTACCAGGACATTGGATGATTATCGCCATTTTTACCCCCATTGTAGGATTTTTCATCAATGGTCATTAATACCGATACCCCATCGTTCATTTTTTTATAGCTGTAAAACTCATCCGTTCTTTTCCACTCTGCCGGCAAGTGTTTGGTTGCACCATGCTGCTTGTCTTTTACTATGAGAACGCCTTCCTGCACATTTGGAAAGGTATCGGTAATTCCCGGATGATCAAGAAAGTACCCGCCAACCATCCGTCCATACCAACCCCAATCGTATTCGGTGTCAGCCGCTGCATGAATACCCACAAAACCTCCACCTGCCTGAATATATCGCTCAAAAGCGGCTTCCTGATAATGATTCAGCACATCTCCGGTTGTACTAAGAAACACAACGGCTGAATACTTGTCGAGCGTATCCTGATTAAAATAAGCTGCATCTCTTGTCGTATCGACATCAAACCCGTTTTCTTTTCCCAGTTGTTGGATAGCTGCCATTCCATCCGGAATTGAATTATGATAGAACCCGGAGGTTTTGCTAAATACGAGAATCCTTGGTTTACCTGACCTGTTTCCACAGGATGAAAATAATACTACACAAAAAAATACCAAAACCAATAGCCGGCAATAGAATCGTTGCATGTTAAACAATTAAATTTGTTAAAGCTACCGAATAGATGTTTTATTTGGTAATACTATCTACGTGAAAAATGCTACTTTTTTACCTCAATTTCCGTACATTTTAAGATTAGTAAAGTAAACATGCAAACAGATAATATTTATCGTTATATCAGAATAGATGATCGCTCAGTTACACCCAAGTATCAGCAATTAATCAGTTCACTTTTAAAGGCAGTTGAATCAGGTGGCATCACGACTGATTATCCACTCCCATCCATAAATGAACTCAGTTATGAGCTGGATATTTCCCGTGATACAGCGGAGAAAGCCTACCGGCATCTAAAACAACTGGGCATAATAGGATCTGTTCCAGGCAAAGGTTATTTCGTAATCAAAACAGATTTCAGGCAATCGATCCGGGTCTTTCTCCTATTTAATAAACTGAGTGCACATAAGAAAATAATTTATGACTCTCTGGCAGCAATACTTGGAGAAAAGGCTGCCATTGATTTTTATATCTATAATAACGATTATGGGTTGTTCAAACAATTACTTCAAAACTGTAAAAACGATTATACGCATTATGTAATTATACCCCATTTCCTTGAAGGTGGAGAGCTTGCCTATCAGGAAATCAATGCAATCGAAAATGCCCAGCTAATCCTGCTCGATAAAAAAATTGCCGGTATTACCCGTCCATTTGGAGCGGTTTATGAAAATTTTGAGCGCGATATTTTTTCCGCCCTGGAAAATGCCCTGCCTGCATTGCAACAATATGATACCCTGAAAATCATTTTTCCTTCTTATACTTATTTCCCTGAGGAAATTTTGAAAGGTTTTTACAGCTTTTGCAGAGAATACGCGTTTCAGTATAAAGTTGTACGAAATATCGAAGAAGAACCGATAGGAAAAGGCGAAGTTTTTATAAACCTGATGGAAGAGGATCTGGTAGTTTTATTAGATAAAATCCAACTGATGCAATACCAGCCCGGAAAAGAAGTAGGCATAATCTCCTACAATGAGACCCCCCTCAAGCGCTTTATCCTCAATGGCATAACTACCATCTCAACCGATTTTAAAGAAATGGGTGAGGCAACTGCGCGCATGATCCTGGAGAATAATTTGCAGGAACTGGAAGTGCCTTTTAAACTAAACCTTCGACCATCACTTTGATTATTTTTTCTTCAATGCGTCTGCAATTCCTTTTTCAACCAATGGCTCCATAATTTTATATCCTGCCTCTGTTGGATGAATGCCATCACCTGCCAGGTGAGCAGGTAAACCTTTTCGTTCATCTGCCATGGCAGTAAAATAATCTACATATACCAACTGGTTTTTCTGCGCATAGGCTTTTAGCAATGCATTGAGAGCAACCACTTTACCGGCGGGTTCCATACCGGGACTCCAGGGAAAATCATACGCAGGCAATACTGAACACAACACCACTTTTATATTATTTGCCCTCGCAATTTCTGCCATAGAAACTATATTATCAAAGCTCTGTTCAATCGTCATGGGTCCTGTGTTTCCTGCAATATCATTGATGCCGGCAAGAATTACCACAACGGCTGGTTTTAAATTAACCACATCGGGTTTGAAGCGCAACAACATTTGTGGTGTTGTTTGTCCGCTTATACCCCGATTGATATAAGGACGGCCTGAAAAAAATGCAGGCCGGCTGTTTTTCCAACCTTCCGTTATGGAATTCCCCATGAATACAATTCTTTTTTCTCCCTGTTTCAACACTTCCAGTGATTCATTCTCCTTTGCATATTTGCGAAAATTTGCCCAGTCTTTCCTATTCAGTTCTGCCTGTTCCATACTGTTTTTTTTCCAACCTTTATAATCTGTATTTGCTTTCCAACCGGTTGGATTCACGGGCCACAACCAGCCATGCTCCGCCATCCAGTCGCCAACGCGCTCAATCCAGGTATCCGTATGCAGCCCCTGGTTGCGCATTCCAAAACCATGGCCTCCGGTTTCATACATATGCAATTCTGCAGGCTGTCTGGCAGTCATCCATTTGTTATAAACTTCCACACTATGCGACGCAAGATTCAGGTTATCGTTGGTGGCAGCAACAATAAAAGCCGGCATTATAGCCGATGGTACCGTGCTGCTGCCTGGCATATTTCCGGTATACGCATATACCGGAACAATAAAATCAGGGCGATTTATCTCCGTTGAATTATAAGCCACAGACATGGTTACATGTCCGCCTGCAGAAAATCCCATAAACCCGATTCTGTTTTTTGCAATCTTAAATTCATCGGCGTGCTGACGAACATATTCAACCGCTTTTAGTCCATCCTGCATGGTCATCGGCACTACCGTTTTGTAATCGTATTTTTCGGCACCATTACCTGATATGGCCTGCCCCATTTCTATGGTCGGCTCTTCTGTTAAACTTTTAACCAGTCGATACTTTAGAATAAAAGCAGTCACACCTTTACTGTTCAGCCATTTTGCCACATCCGTTCCTTCACTTTTGATAGATAAAGCATGGAAACCACCTCCGGGTGCAATAATCACTGCAGTATTGGTATTATTACCCGTCGGTGCCGGATATACAGTAAGTGTTGGTTCGGCCACATTGTAAATAATGGGTGTCTGCCAGCTTGTTTTCTCCAGGTACTTTTCTTCCCAATTCCAGGTTTCGGAACCAGGTGCCTTACCTGTATATAATTTAATGACCTGTTGTTGCGAATATGCCTGACCGTTAGTTATTGCAAGAATTAGCAGGGCCAAAATCAATCGTTGCATAGTATTCCTGAAGTTTAATAGTTAAATATACTTCAAGTAAAGCAGCTGACCCCGATCAATTCTTATATTCAAACCGATAGGTACCAGAACCCAGCCGAAGTGGAATATGTCCCTGTACCAGGCCGCTTAATTCAAAACCAGCCCTTCCCAAAACAGGAGCCCCCCCTTCCCGGATATTTTCAGCTGTACCTGTTTTAAAGAAAACAGTAGCATTTGTATTTGCCGGTATAGTCAGCTCCAGCACGATCAGATCCCCGTCTTTTTTCCATCCTGATTCCAGCTTACCATAAGAGGTCTGAAGACTCGCTTTGGCATGGGTTAATCCACCACCAGGAGCAGGACGAATTATTACAGATTTGAAGCCGGGTTGCAGTGGATCAGCCTGAATACCCGTAATATGCTGGTACATCCATTCTCCAATTGCTCCATAAGCATAATGATTAAATGAATTCATTCCCGCATTCTGGAAACTGCTGTCTGGTTTTTGTCCATCCCAACGTTCCCAAATAGTGGTGGCGCCCATCTTTACCGGATATAACCAGGAAGGATAGGTTTCCTGTAACAACAAGGTATAAGCCAGGTCTTCATGCCCAAATTGTGATAACACTTTACATAAATAAGGTGCGCCTAAAAAACCGGTTGTAAGGTGATTATTATAACTTTTTACATTCTCTGCCAGCCGATCAGCTGCCTGCTGACGCATGGATTCGGGTAACATATCAAACTGCAATGCTAAAACATAAGCCGTTTGAGAAGAGGAAACCAGCCGGCCACCCGGAGTAACATATTCTTTCAAAAATGCTTTTTTGATTTCTGCCAACAATGATCGGTACTTATCCGCATCGGAAGTTTTTCCGAGCACTTCTGCTGCATTTACGGTAAGTTGTGTACTGTATGCAAAAAAGCACTGGGCAATCAGATATTTGTCTGTAATAGCCGCGCGACCATCTGTATCATCATCCGGACGGTAAAATAACCAGTCACCAAAATGAAATCCGGTATTCCATAAGTAATTGCTGCTTTTGTTTTGCATGTAACTGATCCATGCCTGCATACTGGGATATTGTTCAGACAGCGTGCGCTTATCTCCATAAACCACCCATTGCTGCCAGGGAATTATGGTTGCAGCATCAGCCCATCCGGTTGAACCAACGGCGCCATCACCGAGCACATTTGGGATCACAAAAGGAACCGCACCAGTTGGCTGTTGATCCAATGCAAGATCTTTTAACCACTTGGCGAAAAAACTACGTACGCCGAAATTAAATGTAGCAGTTCGATAAAATGCCTGCGCATCTCCTGTCCAGCCAAGCCGCTCATCACGCTGCGGACAATCGGTTGGTACATCCAGAAAGTTTCCCCGCTGCCCCCACTGAATATTTTTCTGCAATTGGTTAATCAATGCATTGGAGGTTTCGAATTCTCCTGTTTTTTCCATATCAGAATAAAGCGCATAGGCTGTATAATCTGCAGGATTGGGATCTGCTTTCAGCCCCTCTATTTTTATATATCGAAATCCCTGAAATGTAAAATGAGGTTCAAAAATTTCATCGCCTTTACCGGAAAGAATAAACTGGTTCTGTTGTTTGGCCGAACGCAGGTTCTCCGTATAAAAATTGCCCTGCTTATCCAATACTTCAGCATGTAACACGGTAATCGTATCGCCTTTATTTCCGTTAAGTTTCAGCTTAACCCAGCCTACCATATTCTGTCCAAAGTCGAGTACTTTTTCTCCCTTTGGTGTTGTAATAAATTTGACTGGCTGCAATACTTCTCGTTTTCGAATTGGTTCATTCTGTGTTGCCACCAATGGCTTTGAATAAGCCGGCATAATTTTCACAGCAGCCCAGCCCTGATCATTGAAACCCGGAGAAGACCAGCCTGGTTTCATCTTGTTAGCATCGATTGTTTCACCATGATAAATTTCAGATGACCTTATTTCGGCAGTGGAGTTTTTCCAGTTTTCGTCGGATAGTATTAAGTCAGTACTTCCATCTGTATAAGTAATTTTTAATTGAAATAACAGTGCTAATTCTTTCCCATAAAAATCTTTTTGTCCGGCAAATCCTATATAACTTCTGTACCATCCATTTCCCAAACTTACCCCTGCGGCATTATCCCCGGATTTAAGGTGCCGGCTTACATCATATACCTGATATTGTAGTCGTTTATCGTAACTGGTCCAGCCGGGACTCAGATACGCATCACCCAGTCGTTGGCCGTTGAGTTGCGCTTCATACATTCCAAGAGAAGTGATATAGGCATAGGCTGATCTGATTTTTTTCTTCCCCAGGTTGAAAGCCCTGCGAAAAACAGGACTGGGTCTGCCTTCCTCTTCCATTGCAACACCTATCCATGTTGCTTTCCAGAAATCAGGCTGGAAGGCACCGGTATGCCAAAATTCCCAATTACTCCAATTGCTTGCTTTATTCTGTTGATCCCAAACCCGTACCCGCCAAAAATAATCCTGTCCTGATTCCAGGGCCAGCCCCTTATACGTTACAAGTACCGAGCTGTCTGAAACCTGCTTTTTTGACTGCCATACCAGTTTACCTTTAGATGATGACTGTCTTACTTCAATTTCGTAAGCAGATTGCATCATACCTCTTTGCGGACTGTTGATTTGCCAGCTGAAACGGGGTTGCGGGTGATCCACTCCCAGCGGATTGGTCAATCCTTCGGTTTGTAAGCGCGAAAGTGAAATTTGGGAAAACACGACCGTACTTCCCAGTAATAGCAGGAAACTAAGATAAATTCTGGCAATCATATGCAACCGTCAGGGCATTTAGTTGACCTAAATAACAGGGAAAAGATGGTTTGACCATCCTGAACCATCCTGAAGATCAGTTTATTTGCCAGACCAGTAATCAATAACCAGCACTTTTTCGAGATGAGGTTTCAATACCTCAACAAAGGCTTTATGTGCCGGGTGAGGAAGATAAATTTCCCGGTCTTTTTCCGATGCAAAACTAACCAGAAAACAATGGGTAAAATCCTGGTTCAAATTCTCCGGACTATTATTCTTACCCCATTCAAAATCATGGATTTCTTTGATTTGGGATGGTAATGCCCGAAATGCTTCTTCCACATTTTTTATCTCCGAAGCAGAACTGGTCGTTTTAAAAGAGAACAGCACCACATGCCGCAATTGCCGGTGATGCTGTTGATTCATTTGTGCATTCAGGTTGGTGCTCATCAGAAAACCGATGATAATAATTAAAAAGAATTTATGCATGGTCATTTAATTAGGCAAAACTGATACTCACACCGCCATCCTTTTCGTCTTTCAGTAAGATACCCAATTCCTGTAACTGATTTCGGATTTTATCAGATGTGGCAAAATCTTTTTTTGATTTCGCTTCTTTCCGGATATCCACCAATAACTGCAATACGCCATCCAGTTTTCCATTGTCAGCTGCAGCGGCCTGTTCGTCCTGCAAGCCGAAAATATCTTCTAAATATACTTTAAATGCTTTTTGCATTTTTTCGATAGCCCCTCTTGAAAGTGCATCGGCAGCTATATGACCATCTTTGATACCATTGATCACCGGAACCAGTTCAAACATATTAGCCAATACTTTGGCTGTATTGATATCATCGTTCATGAATTCTTCAAATTCATCAACAAGGGTAGTTGATTTGGCTTCCAGTTCTGCATCTCCGGCTACCGCTCCACCTATGGAGAAGCCTTTTAATACCTGGTAGGCATCCCATAACCTGCGCATGCCTTTTTGTGCGGCCTGCAAGGCTTCATTTCCAAAATCAAGCGTGCTTCTGTAATGAGTTTGAAGAATAAAGAAACGAACTGTCATTGGATGATATGCCTGTTCCAGCAAGGGATGATTACCACTGAAAAGCTCTGTTAGTTTAATCACGTTGTTGTAGCTCTTACCCATTTTTCGACCGTTAATGGTGATCATATTATTATGCATCCAATAACGGGCAGGCACATGTTTATTGCAGATGGTACTTTGGGCAATTTCACTTTCATGATGTGGAAACTGAAGATCCATACCTCCACCGTGAATATCGAACTCTTTACCCAGGTATTTGGTTGCCATTGCAGAACACTCAATATGCCAGCCGGGGAAACCTTCGCCCCATGGACTGGCCCATCGCATAATGTGCTCTGGTGGTGCTGCTTTCCAAAGTGCGAAATCCTGTTTATTCTTCTTTTCATCCTGGCCTTCGAGCTCGCGGGTAGTTTCCAGCAGGTCTTCCATCACCCTGCCGCTTAATTTGCCATATGGATAGGTTTCCGCATATTTTTTTACATCGAAGTATACCGACCCATTCTTTTCATAAGCATAGCCCTCTTCCATTATTTTTTTAATCATTTCAATCTGCTCCACAATATGACCGGTTGCAGTGGGTTCAATGGAAGGATCCAGCGTATTGAATTGTTTCATCGCCCAATGGAAGAGATTGGTGTATTTGGTTACCAGTTCCATTGGTTCCAGCTTTTCGATCTGGGCCTTGGTCGAAATCTTATCCTCCGCCTCCCTGCCTTCTTCCTCAAAATGGCCTGCATCGGTTATATTCCGAACATACCGCACTTTATAACCAAGATGAACAAGATAACGGTTCAGTACATCAAAAGTGATATAAGGACGGGCATGACCAAGGTGACTTTCACCGCTAACCGTGGGTCCGCACACATACATACCGGCATACCCGGGCACCAGGGGTTCAAAAACTTCTTTCTGTCTTGTGTAGGAGTTAAAAACTTTCAGTTCAGCCATGATTTAGTGGATTGCTTGCAAAAATAAAGGGATAACGTCCTTTGTTGGATAAAGATTATATATTGGGAAAAAATTTACTTTGATAAACCGGCACTGTCCGCAAATCGAAGGTCCGTAATTACTGGGAAATGATCTGATAACTGTGGGTGTGGATTCCTGCATTGAATCACTTCAAATATCGGATCAACAAGCGTATAATCTATTCGTAATGTAGGTGAAATGGAGGAAAAAGTACGGCCAACACCAAAACCTTTCAGGGTAAATACATCCTGTAAATTGCCTTTTATCGTTTTATATACATACGAATGAGGCAGGTCATTAAAATCTCCGGTTACAATGGCAGGATAAGGACTTTTATCAAGCTCCGCGCGTATTTTATCAGCCTGCTCTTTCCGAAACCCGTATGCCTGCTTGAATTTACGAAAAATACTTACCGATTTGGTGAGGGTGCTATCGTCTCCCTTTTTAATGTCATCCAGGCTTTTGAACTCTTTTCCGGTAAACAGCAGAGATTGTAAATGGGTAGTCAGCACCCTGATCATGCGACCATTAATTTCGATATCAATGTAAATATAACTTTCATTGGCTTTCTTCTCTTTGGGTCCGGTAAATCGTCCCCGGTGTGTTTTCTTTATAGGGAATTTGGAGAAAATAGCTATGCCATGTTCATAAGCAGTATCCGGTCTTCGGTGGTCCATCGCATAATAGAAATAGCGAAAGCCAAGACTATCCCTGAAATAGGGGATATTTTCAGCAAATCGTTTAGGATCATTGGATTCAAAAAACTCCTGTAGGCAAAGAATATCAGGATCCTGAATGCGGATATAGGAGAAAATTTGTTTGCGTTTTACTTTGTTCTCTCTTTTAGGTGGTCGCATCTGACCGAATCTTTCCACATTCCATTGCATTACCCGGAAACTACCCTCCGGTTTGATAATAGTGGTACTTGCCATCGGCTGAAAAGCAAAAAAAACATGAATTGATTCCCAGCTCGCGATCAGAACCAATAGGGGGAGAAAAAGCCATTTGCTGCGTGCAAAGATCCAAAATATCAGGAGGCCAAGCATGGAAACTAACAGAAAGGCATAACCGACACCCAGTAATGCGATATACCAATATTTACCCGGAGGAAAATACCAGGCCAGGCAGGCCATCCCATAGAGTATGGAAACTCCTATGGTAAGGAAAATGCCGATTTTTTTTGAGAAACTGCGCAGGGTGAAAGGCATTCACTAAATTACAATTCCTCTTCGTTTGCCGCCCTTTTCAGAATATCTTTTTCTTCTTCGGTCAGCATATGATACCCTTCCTGATTAATTTTATCGAGGATCTGGTCGATGCGTTGTTGCGTAATATGCGGATATTTTTTAAACGGCGCCTGTCCGCTTACCTTATAGAAAAAATTATCCTTCTTTTTCTTTTTCAAGGTGGGTTTATCCGGATTGAACAGATTTTCCGCCCAGTCGAAAAAACGATTGATCCATGCACTCCAATCGCGCCCCCTCCTCATCTGATATATAAACAGAAATCCGGTCACCCCTCCGGCGATCTGTGCCAGGTAATGGTGCGCATTGGAAACAGGCATACCAGCAAAATTTACTATGATATAAACGGCGGTTATAATCCAAAGTGGGATTCCCCCATTAATCATCGGGAAAATTCTGTAATCGGGAGCAACAGCAGTTGTTGCAACCGCAACTGCGAGGATAGATGCATTTGCGCCAATGAATGCCGTTGGAGAAGTCAATGCATTATTATGCGGCATCAACAGATAGGTAACTATAAAAACAAAAGCACCGGCAAATCCGCCCAACAGATAAATAGGAACCAATTTGCGGTTTCCCGTCAGATCCTGTAAAATATATCCAAACATCCAGAGCCAGAGCATATTTGCCAGCACATGTAATACCTCCAGATGCGTAAACATATAGGTTACGAGAGTCCAGGGTCTTGTTGCCAGTTTATCAACGCTGACAGGTAGCGTAAACCAGTCTACCACAGTAGGACCGTAAGAGGCCATATTCATATGGCTCAACTGGTAGATTACATAAATAAATTTGAGCAATACAAACAGGACCGCGTTCACCACTACGAGGTTAACCAGGGCGTTTCCATCAGCACCCAGCAGTATTTTCCTGCCGCTTCTTTGTTCCTGCAAATTCATAGGTTATACACTTAATAAAACGTATTACGATTGGTTTTGTTCCAAATCAGGACTAAAATAAACCCGGCCAGTGCACCCCCCAGGTGGGCCCAATGGGCTACATTATCTCCATCAACCCGGGCAAATGCACCAAACAGATCCAGCGCCATAAAACCCGGAATCAGGTATTTTGCCTTAATCGGAACCGGAATAAACATCAGCATTAATTCCGTGTTTGGGAATAGATAGGCAAATGCAGCCATAACACCCATAATTGCTCCGGAGGCTCCAACAGCCAGATTAAAATTTGGATCAATAAATAGCTGGGCAACCCCTGCAGCTATTCCGCAAATAATGTAAAAATTGAAAAACCGTTTGGCTCCCCAGAGGTTTTCAAGGATTGGTCCAAAAATAAACAGGGAGAACATATTGAAAAAAATATGCATTAGACTACCATGCAGGAACATGTAGGTTACCAACTGCCAGATTTTGAAAAAGGGCGAACCCAGTGGGAAAAGGGCTCCGTATCGCTCAATCAGGTAATCCTGGTTTTTAAACAGATACTGGGCAAAAAAGACCAGTACATTGGCTATAATTAAATTCTTAACTATCGGTGATAATTGCCTCATTCTAATTCCTCTTTTTAAGTTGTACAACATTTTCTATATGATGAGTATGCGGAAACATATCCACCGGTTGTACTTTATTTACAATATAACCTGCATCCAGCAGGCTTAAATCACGGGCCTGGGTGGAAGGATTACAGCTGACATAAACAACTGTAGGCGCTCCAATTTCCAGAATTTTCTCTACCAGTTTTTCATGCATACCTGCACGGGGCGGATCGGTAATAAGTACATCCGGCTGGCCATGCGTGTTAAAAAATGCATCATCGCAAATATCAACGACATCTCCGGCAAAAAACGCAGCATGCGCAATATTATTTATGGCTGCGTTTTCTTTTGCATCCGCGATAGCTTCTTCAATTACCTCCACTCCTACCAGTTTTGCTGCCTTTTCACTAAGGAAGATCCCGATACTACCCGTGCCACAATACAGGTCATAAACAGTTTCCTTTCCGCTTAGTTCAGCAAAATCTCTGGTTACCTGGTACAATCGCTCGCCCTGACGGGTATTGGTTTGAAAAAATGATTTTGGACTTATCTTGAACTTAAAATGTTCCAATTGTTCCATCGCATAACCTTTGCCGAAATAAACGATTGGTTCCTGATCGTGCAAACTGTCATTAAACTTGGCATTAATCGTATAAAGCAGGGTTGTAATGCCAGGAACCTTCGCCAGCAAATGGTCCAATAAGGCAATCCTTGCCTTCTTGTCTTCCTTCCCGAAAACCAGGTTCACCATCACTTCTCCGGTTGATAATACCCTGATTAACAGGGTTCGCAAAAAACCTTTATGCTCCCGTATATCATAATATTCGAGCTGGTGGGCCGCGGCATAGGCGCGGATCGTATTCTTGATGGCATTGGTCGGCTCAGCCATAAGGTGACAGTTTTGTATATCGATCACCTTATCGAAAAGTCTCGGTACATGGAAACCCAGCGCATTTTCAGGTTGAATTTCTCCACTTGTCTGAATCTCCTCAGCACTCAGGTATCTTCTGTTACTGGCAGTAAATTCCAGTTTATTTCGATAATAGCGCGTTTGATCACAGCCTATTATGGGTAAAATAACCGGAATTGCTACTTTTCCTATCCGCCGAAGCTGCTGCTCAACCTCCTGTTGCTTATATTCTAATTGTTTTTCATATGGAAGCATCTGCCATTTACATCCACCACAAATGCCGAAATGTTCACAAAAGGGGTCTACACGGTCTTTCGAAAAGCTGTGAAAGCGGTCAACCCGTCCTTCAGCCCAGTCCTTTTTATTCTTACTCAGGCGCACATCCACCACATCGCCCGGAACGGCACCTTCTATAAATACAACTTTGCCCTCCACCCGGCTAAGCGATTTCCCACCGGCTGCATAGTCTTCAACTGTTAATTTTTCAAGTCGTACGTTCTTTTTACGCATGCGGCAAAAGTAAACACAATATTATTGTGGCCAATTCGTGAAATTAGCATCAATGAAACCAATGAAAAACTCGATCCTTTATATTGCTTTGGGAATTTGCACCCTGCAAATGGGCAGTTCAACCATTACCCAGGCACAAGGTTCGGCACCCGGATATGAAATCAGGGTATCCCTGAATGCCTACCAGAATCAATACCTCTACCTCGCCTATCATTATGGCAAAACCAAAGCCCTGGCTGATTCTGCACTGGTTCAGGCCAATGGAACCGCTTTGTTCAAAGGCGCAAAATCATTGCCTGGCGGGATCTATATCATGGTTTCTCCCAAAAAAGAATTTTTATTTGAACTGCTGGTGGATAAGGAACAGCAGTTCTCCGTACAGGCAGATACCGCCCGTTTACATGATGTTAAATTTACCGGCAGCAGCGATAATACTGCCTTTCTGACCTATACCGGATTTATCCAAACCCGGGGTAAAGAAATCTTTGCATTGCAAAAACAACTGGCAAATGCACCCAATAAAAAAGATTCTCTGGCCCTTCAGCAGCAAATTGGACAGCTCAATGCCGCTATTCAGCAATACAGGGCAGATTATATAACCAAAGCACCGGATAATTTTCTGAGTGCTCTTTTTGCGGCTCTGCAGGAACCGGTTATCCCGCCTGCCGCAAAGCATCCCAAAGGTATATATGATACCGCCTGGGCCTATGCATATTTCAAAAATCATTACTGGGATAATATCAGTTTCAGCGACGAACGCCTGGTAAGAACTCCCTTTTTTGAAGGCCGTCTGGATCGCTATTTTCGTAACCTTGTTGCACCCGATGCTGATTCCATTAAAAAAGAAATTGATCATATGCTGCTCTATGCGAGAAGCAGTAAGGATATGTACCGGTACCTCCTGACTCATTTTGTACAGAAATATATTCAACCTGAATACATGGGACAGGATGCCGTATTTGTGCATCTATTTGAAAAATATATCAATGAAAAACCGGATGTGGACTGGTTTACGGAAAAATACCGCAAACATATGACCGACCGGGCTTATTCCCTGATGGCCAACCTGATCGGAAACCCGGCATGGGATCTTCCGCTGGTCGATTCCAATGGTAAAATGCGTCCGCTCTATGAAGTGAAAGCTACCTATACCGTCATCTGCTTTTGGGATCCAACCTGTGGACATTGCAAGGAATTGGTACCCAAACTCGATTCCATGTACCAGGCTAAGTGGAAAAGTCAGGGTATCCGGATTTATGGGGTAATGACGGAAGGAGGTAAAGAGAACTGGACCAAATTCATTAAAGAAAACAAACTGAATGATTGGATCCATGTGTACCAGACAGAAGAGCAGAAAAAAGAGGAACGCGATGCAGGCAAACCCAATTACCGGCAGCTCTATGATGTTTATCAAACGCCCGTACTCTACCTGCTTGATGACCAGAAAAGAATCATTGCAAAAAAACTCACTTACCAGCAATTGGATGATGTAATCTCCATGAAACAACAAAAGCAAGCGTCCAAATGAGTTTGAAAAAATGGTTGCCAATATTAGCGGGCATACTGCTTTGTTTACCGGCTATCGCTGATGCTCAAACGCTTTTCAGTTTTGGAGGAAATAAAGTGTCCAAAGATGAATTTCTGAAAGCATATTTTAAAAATAATCCGGATGGGAAGCCTTCGCAGGCAGCAATGGAAGAATATCTGGAATTGTATATCCGGTATCGCCTCAAAGTTCAATGGGCATATCAGCAACAGTTGGATACCTTACCATCCGTACAAATGGAATGGGAAAGTTTTCGCAATCAGGTTGCCGCACAATATATTACCGACGACAGTACCTTGCAGGCTCTGGTAACACAGGCCCTGGCCAGATCAATGAGTGACCGAAAAATAGCGCATATATATGTAGCTAAAACTTCCGATTCGGTTCAGTCACTTGCTAAAATTTCTGCGGCGATGGCAGCGCTGAAAGCGGAGACATCCTTTGAAGAAGTTGCACTAAAATTCAGCGAAGACCCCACCGTGCATCAGAATAAAGGAACGATTGGGTGGATTAGTCCCTTTGTATTGCCCTATGCAGTGGAGAATCTGGCATACGAAACTGCCGTCAACACCAACAGTCAGCTTTATTCCTCTGAAAATGCCTGGCATATTATTAAGGTGCTTGATACCCGCGCGGCACAGGGTAAAACAGGTATAGCGCAAATACTTCTGGAGGTTCCGGTAAATGCGGAGGAACAGGTAAAGAAAAAAGCGGATTCAATTTATACAGTCATTCAGGCAGGTGCCGATTTTGCAGAGATGGCAAAACAGTTCAGTGATGACAATGCCAGTTATATGAATGGTGGAGAATTACCTGCCTATACTCCCGGCACTTATGATCCTTCCTATGAAGAAATCATTTCCCATTTACCAAAATCAGGTTCAATCAGTGCTCCTTTCAAAACCAGCCAGGGATATCATATTGTTAAACTGCTGTCGCGCGAAGGAATTCCCGATACCAGCAGGGAGGAGATTCGGGAGGAGATTCGGAATAAAGTGCTGTCATCCGACCGGAATAAGCTGACCACTGAAGTGGCTTACTTAAAAGCAAGCAAACAAACGGGATTGAAAATATTACCGGTAGCTGCCACCCGAAATGCCTCCACGGTTATTGCCACTTTGGGCAAACGCGATATAACTGAAGGTGGCTTTCAGTTATATCTTCAGGAACAGGCTGGATGGAGAAGGGAAAACGAAAAGATCCCAACAGAAGAACAGGTACGGCATCAGTATATTCAGCAACAGGTAATGCAGGAATACCTGCGTAATCTGGAAGTATATAATTCGGCCTTTGCATTACAATTAAAAGAGTTTCGGGAGGGCACCCTCATTTTTGAAGCCATGCAGCAGCAGGTTTGGGACAAAGCAGCTAATGATGAAAAGGGATTGGAAGAATATTACGGAAAAAATGCGCATCGGTATACCTGGAAAGCCAGTTTCAGGGGAGTATTATTTACCTGTTCTGATGAGGCAACGGCGCAAACAATTTATCAGCAATTGGTACAGCAACCTTCCAATTGGTCAACAATTATTGCCAGGTTCAGAAATACGGTAATTGCAGATACCGGCCGATTTGAATACGATCAATTGCCCTTCAAACCGGACCCCGATAAAATTGCTGCAAAAACAGTTACCCGTCCACAGGCAATTCAGGAATCAGAGCAATTTGGATTTATCTATTGCATGGAAAAGCTGACTGCTAATCTTCCCCGCTCATTTCAGGATGCAAGAGGATATGTATTGAATGACTACCAGAATCAGGTTGAAGAAAACTGGATTCGTGAATTAAAGAAAACCTATCCGGTAAAGGTCAATAAGTCAGTTTTGAATAGCCTTAACAGGTAATGGCATGGTTTCTGCGTTTAGCCCTGAGCGTTAAACATAAACCAAAAAAAAAACAACTCATGAAGAAACTGATGCTGATGCTGGCAGTAGGTGCCATTGCAACAAGTTCCAATGCGCAGGACAATAAACTATATTTAAAAGGCGGCTATAACCTTGCCAATGTTTCTGTTACCGGTGATGGTGCAGTGGATGATGCAAGAGCGCTTTCCAGTTTCCACGCCGGACTGATGGTAGATCTCCCTATCGGAGCAGGATTTCTCTCTCTGCAACCCGGCATTCTTTATACAGGAAAAGGCACCAAAGTGGAAAATGGCAAGAACACAGATGCCAGTTATTTCAAGTCAACCACCAATCCACAATACATTGAAATTCCAATGAATCTGGTAGTTAACCTACCCCTGGCAGATAAAGAATCTAAATTCTTTGTTGGTGCAGGCCCCTATGCAGCTATGGGAATTGGCGGAAAAAATAAAGTTGAAGGCAAAATATTTGGGGTGGGATTCAAATCAGAAGATAAAATTGAATTCAGTAACGATGATCCTACAACTACCGGCACAGAAGAAGGAGCAGGAATTGGCTATATGAAACGTTTTGATTTTGGCGTAAATGGCACTGCCGGGTTTGCTTTCAAGAATGTATTGCTCTCCATCAATTATGGTCATGGATTAACAAAATTGAATTCAGGAGCCGACAATGAAGAGAATGACAAATTCAAAAATCGCGTTTGGAGTCTTTCCCTGGGAATAAGCCTGTAGGAAGTGGGAAGTTAGAAGTGGGAAGTTAGAAGTTAGGCACAATTGACCTATACTTCCAACTTCCCACTTCCCACTTCTTACCTCCTACACCAGTTCTTTCACTACATTCCAAATCACCTTGGGCTTGCCAAGCGTATAATAATGTAAAACAGGAACACCGGCTTTTTTTAGTTCACGGCTTTGTTGCAACAGCCAGGCAGTACCAACAGCTTCCACATCTGCATCCGCTTTGCACTTCATTATTTCAGAAGCCAGCTCATCCGGCAGATCCACATTGAACGTTCTCGGCAGAATGGTCATCTGCTTTTTATTGGTGATCGGTTTTAATCCGGGTATAATCGGAACCAGAATCCCGGCATTGCGGCAATTCTGTTCAAACTCAAAATACTTCTGGTTGTCAAAAAACATTTGAGTAACTATATATTCTGCTCCCGCATCCACCTTGGCTTTCAGATAAGCGATATCAGTGGCTTTATTGGGCGCTTCAAAATGCTTTTCAGGATATCCGGCCACCCCTATACAAAAAGTAGCTTTACCGGGATCTTTTACTTCTTCTTCCAGATAAATACCGTGATTCAGGTCCATCACCTGTTTCAACAGGTCAATTGCATAGCGGTTGCCTCCCGGTTCCGGTTCAAAAAAAGTTTCATTCTTTGCAGCATCGCCTCTTAAAACCAGCACATTATCAATTCCAAGAAAAGCGAGATCAATCAGGGCGTTTTCTGTTTCTTCTTTTGTAAACCCACCGCAAATCAGATGAGGTACCGGATCAACATTGTAGTGCTGCATTATAGCCGCACAGATTCCAACCGTACCTGGTCGCTTTCTCACTTCAATTTTATTGAAAGTGCCATCCGCCTGTTTTTTAAACATGGTTTCACTCCGATGGTAGGTCACATTTATAAATGCCGGCTTGAACTCCATCAATGGATCCAGGTGATTATAAATTGCACTGATCCCCTTTCCTTTCAAAGGTGGAAGTATCTCAAAAGAAATTAATGTGTCCTTCGCCTGCTTAATATGATCAATTACCTTCATGTTCGTTCGCTGATTGATAAACTATCTGCAAACTTAGGACGCTGTTAGGATATAACAAGGTATTTTTGTCAAAAGCATCATCCCTTGAGTCTAGTTATTTCAACAAACGAGCTGGTTAAACGATACGGTAGCAGAACCGTGGTAAATCATGTATCCGTTAGCGTTAAACAAGGTGAAATTGTTGGTTTATTGGGACCAAATGGTGCCGGTAAAACCACTACCTTTTATATGGTAGTGGGACTAATCAAGCCGGATGAAGGACGGGTTTTTCTGAATGACCAGGATATTACTGAGTTGCCCATGTATAAGCGGGCTCAGCTTGGAATTGGCTATCTTCCCCAGGAAGCATCGGTTTTCCGATCCCTTTCCGTGGAAGATAATATCCGTTCCGTTCTTGAAATGACCCGGCTCAGCAAACAGGAGCAAAGAAATAAACTGGAAGAATTGCTCGATGAATTCAGACTGCATCATGTTCGTAAAAATAATGGAGACAGCCTTAGTGGCGGTGAACGCAGAAGAACGGAAATTGCCCGGGCACTGGCTGTGAACCCTAAATTTATACTGCTGGATGAGCCCTTTGCCGGAGTGGATCCCATTGCAGTGGAAGATATTCAAACAGTTGTTGCCCGTTTAAAATACAAGAATATAGGTATCCTGATTACAGACCACAACGTGAATGAGACCCTGTCCATTTGCGACCGGGCCTACCTCCTGATTGATGGAAAAATCTTCAAACATGGTACTGCTGAGGAGTTGTCAGACGATGAACAGGTGCGTCGATTATACCTTGGTCGTAATTTTGAACTCAAGCGAAAAGACTATCTCCACGAGGAGGTAATGAAGGGGATCAGCGATTTACCCCGGTTTGAAGAGTAATTTTCGTATTTTGCCCCTGCTGAATGAAACTAATCTCGCCAGCCATATCGAGACTGGCCCGGCTAAGGCTGTGGCAAATAGAGCAGTGGGTTACCAACCCGGTAGCTGCCCAGCGGGAGGTATTACAGGAACTCGTAACCTCGGCACAATACACTGAAATCGGGCGTCAGTATGGATTTAACCGTTTATTTACCGTTCGCGATTTTAAACGCACCGTTCCGGTTCATGAATATGACGACCTGAAACCCTATATTGAGCGAATGATGACGGGGGAAGAAAACCTGCTCTGGAACACCCCTATCCGATGGTTTGCCAAGAGTAGTGGTACCACCAACGACAAAAGCAAGTTTATTCCGGTTAGCGACGAAAGTCTGGAAGAAAATCATTTCCAGGGTGCCAAAGACGTACTAACCCTTTACTATGGATGTAATCCTGAATCGGAACTTTTAGGTGGGAAAGGCCTTGTAATTGGCGGCTCACACCAACTTAGTCAGGCTACGGAAGAAATTAGTTTTGGCGACCTGAGTGCCGTGCTTCTTCAGAACACTCCTTTTTGGGGGCACTGGATTCGCACACCAGAATTGTCTATCGCGCTGCTTGATGAATGGGAACACAAAATTGAACAACTGGCCCTCACCACCATACCGGAAAATGTTACCTCCATATCAGGTGTTCCAACCTGGACTCTGGTTCTGATGAAAAGGATACTGGAAATGACCGGAAAATCCTGCATAGCAGAAGTTTGGCCCAATCTGGAATTATATATGCACGGCGGCGTTTCTTTTATTCCTTATAAAGAGCAATTCCGTCAACTAATTGGCAAAGACATCCACTATCTCGAAATGTATAATGCCAGTGAAGGTTTTTTTGCTGCACAGGATAGTCCGAATTCCGATGGCATGTTGCTCTTTACCAGACATGGCATTTTTTATGAGTTCATGCCAATTGATGAATATGGAAAAAAATTTCCGGCTACAGTAGGCCTGAATAAGGTGGAAATCGGAAAACAATATGCCCCTGTAATCAGTACCACAGGTGGACTTTGGCGGTATATAATCGGTGATACAATTCAGTTCAGTTCACTGGCGCCTTATCGCATTAAAGTAAGCGGACGGCTTAAGCATTTTATAAATGCATTCGGTGAAGAAGTGATCGTTGACAATTCAGATAAAGCTATTTCCATTGCTTGTGAAAAAACAGGCGCTGCGGTGAATGATTATACTGCTGCCCCAATTTATTTCAGTCAACATGGAAATGGAGCGCATGAGTGGCTGCTTGAATTTGAAAAAGAACCGCAGGATATTGCGCTCTTCGCATATGAACTGGATACCGCACTTAAAAATATCAACAGTGATTATGAAGCAAAACGCCAGAAGGATATCGCGCTCAGAATGCCCGTAGTGCACGCTGTGAAAAAAGGTATATTCAATGAATGGCTTCGATCAAAGGGAAAACTGGGCGGACAACATAAAGTACCACGCCTTAGTAATGATCGGAATGTGCTTGAATCTATTCTTAGTTTTTTGTAGTTCCCGGTTTTATATAAAATGTGCGCAGCATCTAATTTGTTCTGCCAATTTTATTGCAGTCGAAACTTGCCCCCGTCTTCTTCTGATTTTCGTACCTGCGCTAGTACTGTTCGATAAAAATCTTCCAGCATTTTTTCTGTTGAATTGGGCAAATCCAATTTAGCTATTAAATAAGGTCCTTAATTAAAAGTGGAGAACTGAATGCTTCGGGACAACCTGAAAATCAGTTATTGCAAACATTAAATTCATAGAATTCTCCAGAATAAAAGACCATAGCACTAACTAATAGCTCAGGAATTAATGCATTTAAAATCAGACAAATTCCTAAAACTGCCTAAATTCACAGCTAATTTTTAGACGAATGAAACTTCTAGAGAATAAAATAGCCATTGTTACCGGTGCCGCCAGGGGAATTGGGGAGGGAATCGCCCTAAAACTGGCAGAACAGGGTGCTCATATTGCCTTTACTTACGTGAGCGAAAGCAGTGCTGAGAAAGCAACAGCACTTGAACAAAAACTTATCGGATTAGGTGTTAAAGCAAAGGCTTACCGCAGCAATGCCGCAGTATTCGAAGAGTGCGAAAGTTTTGTAAACGATGTTATCAGCCAGTTTGGCGGAGTGGATATCTGTGTAAATAATGCGGGTATTTCGAAAGATAACCTGCTTCTTCGCATGACTCCCGACCAGTGGGATGATGTCATTAATACGAATTTGAAATCGGTTTTTAACATGACCAAACAGGTGATCAGACCGATGATGAAAGCAAAATCAGGCAGCATTATCAATATGAGTTCTATAATCGGAATAAAAGGTAATCCCGGACAAAGCAGTTATGCTGCTTCCAAAGCTGGTATAATTGGGTTTACGAAATCCATTGCCCAGGAGTTGGGAAGCCGTAATATCCGCTGTAATGCGATTGCGCCCGGTTTTATCGAAACTGATATGACACATTACCTGAAAGAAAGCAGTGGTGCCGATGAGTACCTGAAAAAAATTCCGTTGGGACGATTCGGTACCGCCGAAGAAGTTGCCAATGTAACCCTCTTCCTTGCCAGTTCGCTCAGTACCTATATCACCGGCCAGGTGATCAGCACCTGTGGCGGCCTCAATCAATAACTCCTTCCACCGGTCGGGTGGCACCCGACCGGTGCCACCCGACCGGTGCCACCCGACCGGTGGAGATTAATCCAGTAATTCGGGAACGGTTTTTAGTTGGTATCCGCGATCCTGCAGCCAGGCGATTAATTCATCGAGCTGATCCCAAAGTGGATCAGGACGGCTGGGACCAGTCCCAATATGCATCAATAACAGAAACCCGTTCAAACCACTGTCAGCTTCTTTCTTTCGGATCGATTCAAGAATGGTGGTTGTGCTTCTATAGTTTTTATCCTGCAGGCGGGTATAATCCGCATGACTCAGTGTTCCGGGTGAATAGTTTACCAGGTGCCTGCCCAACTGATTAGTCCACCTTACTATACTATCATTAAACCATTCATAGGAAGGCAGAAAATAGACCGCTTTTACGGGATCCACACCAACTGCTTTCATGGCTGCCTCATTGTTTCGCAGATCAGCCATAAACTCAGCCCTGGTCACCAACAGACTATCCCGTTTTGTCCAGTCATTGTATAGGAGGTGCTTATCTCCATGAGCGCCCATATAATTACCCTCCGCTGCCAGTTGCCTTATTAGTTGTTGGTGTTTCGGATTTCGATAAAAATCACCCGTTAAAAAAAACGAAGCATTCAATCCCCGTTTCTTTAGGACGGAGGCAATTTTCCACCCACCCTCTGCAAATTCATGCCCGGTAAAAACAATCGCTATAGCCTTCCTCGAAGTATCCCCCCTGGTCTTCATCTCACCCGCCGGGTGGCACCGGTCGGGTGGCACCCGACCGGTGCCACCCGGCGGGTGAGAAAGCAGGATTTCCCCAATTTCACGGAAAAAAGGGTAGCCGAGGGAATCGTATTCGTACTTGTTGTCGTTGAGGATACCATCGCGGTTAACGTAGATGACACCACTCAGCATCAGTTCCCGATTACGGACACGGTCCACGATATACGCCACATCAATCAGGTAGCCATAAGACCAGCCGGTTTTGTTATAAATCCTAACAGAGGACGGTATCGCTTTTTTCCCGTCGCGATATAGGAAAAACTTGGAGTAACTGTCAAAAAACTCCGTTGCATCAAATACCGGAAACCGGGATTCCGAAGGCAAATCGGAAATCGCATCCAGCATAAGTTGCCGGGAATTCTCCGAAAGCCGAAACCGCTGCGGTTCAGGAACCGTCGAAGGAAAGAGAAAGGATTGAAGCACCTGTTGCAGATCGCGCAGCGGCATCCGGTTATGGGTTGTAAAATCCATGGGTTCATGAATCAATGAATCCGACCAATTGTAATGCGCATCTCCCACCAGTATCTTTTTACTGAAATCAAAGGAGAAACCACTTTTTTGTACAGGTTGCTCATAAAGGAGCCGACCATCAGTACTAAGAAACTGCACCGCCCCCGTATGCCGGTGTTGTTCGGGAGTCAACGGAATAAACCGACGCGTAATCCGGCTGCCACTATACCCCATCTCCTGCAACCGGCGATTAAGCCCTTCCTGTCCCACTATCTGAAATAACCGGTTATATGCTTCATTATCACTAACAATCATTGCCTGACGAATCAATTCCAAAAAACTAACAGGAGCCGAACTATCCGTTTTAACAAGTATATGCGGATTCAAACCAAACCGGCGAAGGGTATCCATTTTTTCAAGGGCTATCAGTGCGGTTGGAAACTTTACCATCGATGCCGGATTAAAATAAATGGAATCATTGACATTCAGATAATGGTTCGATAACTGAGGTCGATGTTCCGCATCACGCCGGATTTCTGTATAGATCAACTGATATTGATACAGTTTTGGATTATCCAAAATATGCTTCAATGCCGGACTCGCTGCAGAACGGATAATTTTCTCCAATTCGGGATCATGCTGGGTGGATTGTGCTATCGCGCCAAATGCCGAAAACAAACACATAAAAATAGCCGCTGCCATTCTGCAAAAAATAACTAACATAGCGATTCACGGTATGATTAAACAGGAAGATAATTATTCCTGTTATTTTTGACGCTCCTAAAGCTTGCTAAAACAGTACACATGAAATTAGTTTCTTATTTAGTAGAAGGTCATGATCAGCTTGGCATTTATGTTGATGGCTTCATTTATGCGATGGAAACCCTGCATCCCGATCTTCCCGGCAATATGAATATGTTCCTGCAATATTGGGAAGAATCCTATCCGGTTGCCAAAACCGGTGAAGAAATGATAAAATTGGGCAGAATTTCCAAAGAGAGAGGAATCCCGTACGATGCAGCTTATCTGCTTGCGCCTGTTCCATTCCCAACCACCTGCAGAGACGGATACGCATTTCGCCAACACGTTGAATCGGCCCGCCGTAACCGGAAAGCACCCATGATTCCGGAGTTTGATCAGTACCCGATATTCTATTTCACCAACCATACCAGTATCCAGGGTCCGGGTGATATAGTTTGCATGCCCGATCATTTTGAGCAACTCGATTTTGAACTGGAAGCAGCCATCGTCATCTGCAAAGCCGGTAGAAATATAAAAGCAGAAAATGCAGATCAGTATATCGGTGGACTGATGATTATGAACGATATGAGTGCAAGGCGCCTGCAAATGGAAGAAATGCTGCTGAACCTGGGTCCGGCTAAAGGGAAAGATTTCTCTACCGTTATTGGTCCCTGGCTGGTAACCCTCGATGAACTGGACCGTTTTGAAATTCCGGCCAAACCCGGACATACCGGAAAAAACTGGAGCCTTCAAATGCAATGCCATGTTAACGGAATCCAGGTTAGCGATGGCAACCTGGGTGATATGGACTGGACATTTGCCGAAATAATCGAACGCTGTTCTTATGGTGTTACCCTGCATCCCGGAGATGTAATCGGTAGCGGAACCGTTGGAACCGGCTGTTTTCTCGAACTAAACGGAACAGGAAAATTAAACAATCCGGATTTTCAGGCACAATGGTTGAAGGACGGTGATAAAGTAGAATTAACCATTGATCAGTTGGGTGTTTTAACCAATACGATTGTTGCTGAACCAACTGACTATTCGATCCTTGAAAGAAAAAAAATCAACCATGCAGATTGATTTCGCAACGCTGCCTCCGGCCCAAAAACAGCAATGGCTGCAACATGCTATTGGTCCCCGTCCCATCTGTTTTGCTTCAACTATCAATAAAGCTGGTGAGGTAAACCTGAGTCCGTTCTCCTTTTTCAATATGTTTTCTGCCAATCCGCCGATTCTGGTGTTTTCGCCTTCGCGCAGGGTGCGTGATAATACCAGCAAACACACGCTGGATAATGTACTTGAAGTGCCGGAAGTGGTGATCAATATTGTTGACTACGAAATAGTACAACAAATGTCGCTGGCAAGTTGTGAATTTCCCAAAGGCACCAATGAATTTATTAAAGCGGGGTTTACCGAAGAAGCTTCCACCCTCATACAACCACCCAGAGTAAAAGAAAGTAAGGTTCAACTGGAATGTAAAGTACTGGAAACAAAACCACTTGGAACAGAAGGCGGAGCGGGTTGCCTTGTAATATGTGAAGTTCTTCGAATGCACGTTGCTGATAGTATTCTGAATAATGCAGGAACCATGATTGATCAGCAAAAATTACAGCTTACTGCACGCCTTGGTGGTAACTGGTATTGTAAGGTGGATTCCAGCAATTTATTTGAATTGGAGAAACCTAATACCCAACTGGGTATAGGGGTGGATGCCCTTCCTGAACCAATACGCAAAAGCAATATATTAACAGGTAACAATCTGGGACAATTAGCCAATGTGCATCTATTGCCAACGGTGGATCCGGCATTTCACGATGAGCGTCTGAAGAACATTTTTCAATATTATTCCATCACACCCGATGAAATGGAAAAAGAATTACATCGGTATGCGAAGGAATTGTTGGATCAACATAAAGTTCAGGAAGCCTGGCAGGTATTGCTGGCATTGAATTAGGGAAGATTACACCGCAAGATTTTCGTACATTAGGGAAAGCATTTTCCAATGCGTTTCCTCTGGTGGATACTTTCCGCTGTCTTCATCGGCTTACTGCTACCAGTTCATGCCCAACCCTATATTGATCTTGCAACAACAAGGTATATTATCAGTCCGGCTTCCCTCGGTTTAATGAATCAGGGTGAACCACCTCTCCGGCTTAATCATTATGTTGCCGGATTCAATCTTCCCTTACCACTTGATCAAAAACAGGAATCGATCCTTTTAATTTCGCCCTATTTTGAAAATTGGCAAACCAGCATTCCGGATCAACGAAACCAATTAACCGGGATTGGTGTACCAATCGGTTTGCAACAAAAAGTATCGCCAGGCTGGTCCTTTACTGCATTGCTTATATACCGTTATAATCGGGAAACAAATATTGAAGAGCGTACAAAATCAAATCATCAGTTTGGTTCGGTATTAATTGTGAACCGGATAAAATCAAGTAACCTGACGTATAAATTTGGCCTGTATTATAACCGTGAATTTTTCGGCCATTTTTTTGTTCCACTTCTTGGTATCGATTGGAAAATAAATGAAAAAAATAATCTGTTCGGCACCTTGCCCGGGGCAATAACATGGGAGAATAAATTCCATAAGATCTTTGGCTGGGGCTTAAATTTCAGAGCATTAACAAACAGCTATAGAACTTTCTCAGCAGATGATCCCTGTTTAACAGGAGATTGTTCTGCGCTTCCTTATTCAAGAATTGATGAGAACCAGTTGGGATTTTATCTTGATTTTTATCCCAGAAAAACGTTTGCAATAACAGGAGAATTCGGTCATTCCCTTTTTCGCCGTACAAGAACAGGATGGAAAGGCACTCATTTCAAAAATGTTCATTCACTTTCGAAACAGGACAATTTTTATTTTCGATTAATGGCCTCCTATCGTTTGCGCCTGCGTTAACCTAACATTAGATCAGGATAAAGCAGATCCAGCGCAACTCCTTTAGATGGATAATTATCGATCATATAACCCAGCAGCTCAGGGATATTATTTCGATAATGAATAGCTTTTATATGTGATGTACCTATCCAATTCAGAAATGTGCCGGTAAAGGACGCATCAATTTTAGTCAATACCGGAATTCCCAATTGATCCAGTGCTGCGGCATTGCATAATTGCTCGTATTGTCCCTGTATGGGAACAACCAGAAGTTTTTTACCCAGGTGCATTACTTCAGCAGGCGTCTCAAATCCGGCTCCGGTAATCACGCCAAAAGAATTGATCATACTTTCATTAAAAAGCCGTTGATTTACCGGAATCAGTTTTACATTTTTATGTTGTTCCGTGCGACGAACCTGTTTGGAAAAAACGTCAAACTGGAAAGCTTTTAACTGTTGAAGAACAGGCAGCAGGGTTTGGTCTTCATAGGCTGATAAATAAACCGTGATATGTCCTTTATTACAAGGATCTGCCTGGAGAATTTCTTTTTTTATAACTGGTTCAAAAATAAAATCATCGTATTTTTTGAAATGAAGTCCGATATACTGGGAGGCCCTTGCATAGTTCTTTAAAATCCACTCCCCAAATAGTTCCGGATTAGCCGGCCTGGGCACTAAATCAGATTGAAATGAAGCCTGATGGCCCAGATTTACGGAAGGAACTTTTTTGTATCGGCAGGCCATCGCCGTAATGGATTCAAAATCATTGATTACCACATCATATTTTTCAACCGGCAACTCTCTTATTTCTTTCCAAACCCTAAGCGGATTCAGCTGAGACGCAATTTTCTTATAATGCAACCCTCCTGTGGTATTATAAAACAAACTCAGCCCTTTACTCCTATACCGAACAGGTAAATCATTTTGTAATTGCGAATTGGCTCCGCTCAGAAAAACATCCACTTTTCCATACCGTTGCAGGTAAGGTAATAACTGTGCCGCTCTGCTGATATGGCCATTGCCGGTTGCCTGTACTGATAGAAGAAGCCTCATGGAAGTGGGAAGTTTGAAGTGGGAAGTTTGAAGTGGTGGTTTGTATTAGATAGCGAGGGATTGTACATAAAAATTTACTTCATCGGTTACGACATTTAAAACGGGCTTTTCAATTTCAACCTTACTGTTTTCAAATTGCTTTTCATCATAGGTATAGATATGCCAGTCGTTTTGGTAAAACTCCAGAGAGGTCATATGCTCCACCCAATCGCCGCTGTTGAGGTACATAACTTTTCCCTGATCTGTTTCCACCATCCTTTTTTGGGGCTGGTGAATATGCCCACAGATCACATAATCATATTTTTTCTCGATGGCAATTTCAGCCGCGGTCATTTCAAAATCATTGATCCGGGTTACGGCTTTATTCACCCCGGCCATAACTGATTTGGATAAACTCACGCGCTCCCTGCCAATCAATTTCATCAGCGTGTTGATAGCGCGATTCAGCAGAATCAATACCCCATATCCACTGCTGCCTAATTTGGCCCAGAACTTGGCCGCCCCTTTAGTGGTGTTGTCAAAAACATCACCATGGAAAATCCAGGTCATTTTGGAATTGATTTCCACCACCAGTTTATCAGTCAATTGAAAGTTGCCCAATTGGATATCCGAATACTTTCGCATGATTTCATCGTGGTTCCCGGTTATATAAATAACCCTGGTTCCTTTGGCCATCATACAAAGCACTTCTTTCACCACTGCTATATGAGTAGCAGGGAAATAATGCTTGCTGAATTGCCAGGCATCAATGATATCGCCATTGAGAATCAGCATTTGAGGTGCGATGCTCTTGAGGTAGTTCAACACTTCCTTTGCTTTGGCACCATAGGTACCCAGGTGGAGGTCGGACAAAATGGCTACATCAAGGGGACGTCTTTCCATAATGGGTTGTTTTTCAAAATTCCCCATTGGATATTAACCCCATGTGAACCATGTATTAAAGAATTGTAATGATTATCTAGTTCAAGCGCCGCCGTTCTTCTTCCGACGCAGTGGGCCGCACCGCATTTTCTTTTGATTTTTTTGTGCCGAGATGGAATGAAACTCCGAGAGTATACATCCTGAAAGAATACAAATAGCTATTGCCGGCACTTGTTTTTTGAGCAGGATCAACCGCTTTCAGGCCATACCTATTTCCGGAAAAAATATCCTGTACACCTAAGGATAACTGCAATTTATCTTTCGCAAAAGACCGTTGAAGGGATGCATTTACAAAGCCATACCCAATTTGTTCATCACGCCCGTATAAAGCAGCACTTGCATACATGCCACTGATTTCAAAACCTATCTTTCCCGGCAGACGGAATTGTTGCTGGCAACTTAACTGAATATGCCATTTTTGCTTCCCTTCATTATTCCCCTCCATCAATACAACTTTTCTATGATAGGCTCCGGTAAACAATTGTATCGTCCATTTTTCATGCACCTGCAGTTGTTTATTGAATGTAAACTGCCATTGGTGATGTTTGGGAATATTTGCAGCCATCACCGTTTGTTTTAAAACTGCCGTATCAAAGGAAGATTGAAAACCGGCTATGGCATTTTTTTCCCTTGAATAGGATATGCCAAACTGATATCCCTGCCATTGATAATTTAGTTGAACCAGTTGTTCAATGCCGGGTTGCAGCGAGGAGTTTCCTGAAATAACTGTTTTGGGATCAGTAAAAATCAAAAAGGGAGCCAGGTTATTAAATGTAGGACGATTAATTCTTCGGCCATAACTAATATTGATCCGTTGCTGTTTACTGGGTTTCAGTTGCAGATGAAAACTCGGAAACAGATTTCCATACCGTCTGTTATATCCCTGTGTTTCCTTGTCTGTTTCCATTACAGCATCTGTTAGTTCATATCGGAGTCCTGCTTTTATTTTTGCTTTTCCTTTAATATCAATATCAGAAGAAATATATGCTGCCGCGATTTGCTCTTTCAATTTGTACTGTCCGGTAATTTCGGGTAACAAAACCAGTTCCTCATTTTCCATTTCCAAAACTTTTATATCATTTGAGAACCCGGACTGAATACCTTTTATTCCTAAATGAAGCTGAAGCGGTGTTCCCCATTTTTTCGTCCAGTTAAAATCAGCCACCCACATTTCAATTGCGGTATTTTTATAACTGAATAATTGCTGTTCATTTAACAATTGTTGGTTACTATCCAATGTATTGATATGATACGAAGTGGGATTGTCATTATCATAGCGCAGATAATCAATACTCAGTTCCAAAGCTGCTGCATTCGGCAGTTCTTCTTTCCAACTTACATTCCACAATTGGTGTTTCCAATAATTGATTTCTTTGTTGGGCATACGATAAAAAGTATCGGGTCGATTCGTTGAAAACTGACTGGTAAAATTCTCCGCTTTCATATCCCAACGATTATTGTATCCGCTGAAAAGCAGCGCCAATATGCTTTTCGCTCGAGGCTGGTATTCAATGCCTGCGCGGTAGGTATGATTCCGCTGAAAAGGATCGCGCCTGGAAAATGTCTTCAGTTCATCTACACCGGTTGCTTTCTCCGTGCGACGATTTACAATCAGCTCTTCCAGTCTGGCCAGTTTTGAAAATCCATAAGAACCAAACAGCAACAGAGGGCCCTTTCGGTAATCAGCCTGTAGATTACTTAAGGGATGACGGCCTTTATTGATGCCCATCCCCATAGATACACCCAGTTGCAGATTCCAGCCATCCTGAGGATCCACTGTCATAATAAGATTGATTACCCCACCCGTTCCATTGGCATCAAACTCAGCAGGCGGGGTAGTTAATAATTCGATTTTCTTTAATTGCCGGGAGGGCAGCCCTGCAAGGAAATCAAGCAGTGCATTCATAGGCATATAAAGTTGTTTCCCATTAATGGTTATGCGAACATTTTCCCTTCCTGCCAGGGTAATGGTGCCAGCCCCTCGTTGAATCTGAACACCTGGCGTAGTTTCAAGAATCTGTAATACCGATTTGCCTGTTTTATTGATTACCGTGCTGAGGTCCACAACGGATCGATCGGGTTGGTGCGTTAACAATTGCTTTTTAGCCTTTACAGTTATCAGGCTCAACTGACCAGATACAGAATTGAGTATAATATGATAGGGCATTCCGGTTCCGGGAATGCGGATAGAATCCAAAAGCTTCTCCTGATAACCAACCGCTGTTATTTTCAATTGATACAAACCAGGGGCAAGGCCGGATAGTTGGAAGCAGCCGGAATCGTTGGCGATTGCTTTCTGAACCGGCTGCGTTTCCTTCCATACTTCAACACTGGCAGCGGCTATCGGCAATTGTTGCTGATTTTCGATCTGTCCGGTTATACTATGTTGGGCGAATGCGGACAGCTGGACCACCATCAGCAAAAGCAGCCAAACACCGGCCCTTGCCTGATTCTTTTTCATAACAAAAGGTTTAATAGGCGCAAAGCTCCTGTAGTTCGGGTGTTGAATCAATCACTTGAACCGGTGGATGCCCTAACCAAAAAGGGTGAAAGCACGATCCGGTTCTTTGGGTTGGATGCGTTATTTTTGCGCTTCAAATTTTGGCGAATGCAATTTTCAGAACAAGAACAGATCAGAAGAGAGAAGCTGCACCAACTGCAGGAATTGGGCATCGATCCTTATCCTGCCCCCACTTACCCGGTAAATACCACTGCTGCATATATTAAGGAACATTATAAAGGCGAAGAGAATAAAGCTGATTTTACAGAAGTATGCCTGGCTGGTCGCATCATGAGTGTGCGCGATATGGGGAAAGCCAGTTTTGCTGTTTTACAGGATAGCTCCGGCCGCATCCAGATTTATGTGCGCAGGGATGATATTTGTCCCGGTGAGGATAAAACCCTCTACGATAAAATCTGGAAACACCTCACCGATCTGGGTGATATTTTCGGAATAAAAGGATTTGTGTTCACCACCAAAACCGGTGAAACATCGGTTCATGTGACCGAGCTGACCATGCTCACGAAATCGCTGAAGCCCCTTCCGGTGGTGAAAGAAGCAGACGGACAAACCTTTGATGAGGTGACCGATCCGGAATTCAAATACCGGCAGCGGTATGCCGATCTGGTGATAAATCCGCAGATCCGCGAAACCTTTGTGAAGCGCACGAAGATGATCAATACCATCCGTGATTTTCTGAACGACCGGGGCGCTTTGGAAGTGGATACACCGGTATTACAGGCGATTCCTGGCGGTGCAGCAGCGCGTCCTTTCATTACGCACCACAATGCATTGGATGTTCCTTTTTACCTGCGGATTGCCAATGAGCTCTACCTGAAGCGCCTGATTGTAGGCGGATTTGACTGGGTGTACGAATTCAGCCGGAACTTCAGGAATGAAGGGATGGACCGTACACATAATCCGGAATTCACCATTCTGGAATGGTATACTGCTTACAAGGACTATAACTGGATGATGGAAACCACCGAGCAGTTACTGGAGCAGGTAGCTATTGCTCTGCATGGCAGCACGCAATTGACGGTGGGTGAAAAAACAATTAGTTTCAAAGCGCCGTTCAAACGGATCTCCATATTTGATGCCATTAAAGAGAACTCCGGTTTTGATATAAGTGGCATGGATGAAGCCGGACTGCGGGACGTTTGCAAGCAACTAAAAATTGATGTAGCTCCTTCTATTGGTAAGGGAAAACTGATTGATGAGATCTTTGGGGCTACGAGTGAACATACCTATATCCAGCCCACCTTTATCATTGATTATCCGGTGGAGATGAGTCCGCTTACCAAAAAACATCGCAGCAAACCCGGACTGGTTGAGCGTTTTGAACTCATGATCAATGGTAAGGAAATCGCCAATGCGTATTCCGAGCTGAATGATCCGGTGGATCAGCGTGAACGTTTTGAAGAACAGGTAACCCTGATGGAGCGTGGTGATGATGAAGCCATGTTTATTGATCAGGACTTTTTGCGTGCACTCGAATATGGCATGCCACCAACAGCAGGTATCGGTATTGGTATCGATCGCCTGTGCATGTTACTGACGAACCAGCCATCCATTCAGGATGTATTGTTATTTCCGCAAATGAGACCAGAAGGACAATAGGTGAAGGGTGAGAGGTCAAAGGTGAAAAGAGAGAGGTGAGAGGTCAAAGGTGAAGCTTGAAAGAGAAGACTTTGACTTTATTCACATTATTCACCTCCTTCACCTTTTTCACCTCCTTCACCTTTTTCACCTCCTTCCCTTTATTGACCATTGACCATTGACTTTTCACCTCTCACCTCTCTCTTTTCACCTTTCACCTCTCACCTTTCACCTTCTAAATGAACAGGTCGTTCATCAGCTTCTGGTTGGGATTAACCGCATATTTAGTAAAGTCTGTTATGCCTGCTTCGGTTAGTACTTCTTCGTCGATGAAAAAATTGCCGGTGCATTCGTAGGAGGGGCGTTGAAGAATGAGGAATGCGGCATCTCCAACGATTTCAGGGGTACGACTGCGTTGGATAAGGAAATCGCCCCCCAATAAATTTTCGACTGCAGCTGTAGCGATGGTCGTTTTAGGCCAGAGTGCATTGGCTGCAATCCGATGGGGTTTCAATTCCTCGGCTAATCCGAATACCACCATACTCATCCCGTACTTGCTCATCGTGTAGGCAAGGTGGGGCGCAAACCAGCGCGGATCCATATTAAGTGGTGGAGAAAGATTCAGAATATGCGGATTGTGAGACTTCTTAAGATGCGGGATACAGGCTTTGGCCATCAGAAAAGTACCCCGAACATTAATTCCGTGCATCAGATCCCACCGTTTTGCTTCAGTTTGCTCAGTGGGCGTCAGGCTGATGGCACTGGCATTATTAATAAGGATATCTATTCCCCCCAAGCCTGCCACGGTAGCTTTTACCGCTTCTTCGATGCTTTCTTCATACCGGATATCTGCCTGAAGCGGAAGCACAATCCCTGCTCCGGCAGCTTTGATTTCTTCGGCTGCTGTATAAATGGTACCATCCAGCCTGGGATGCGGTTCCGTAGTTTTTGCAGCAATCGCAATATTGGCACCTGCTGCAGCTAATTTTAAAGCGATGGCTTTCCCGATACCGCGACTTCCACCGGTTATCAGGACGTTTTTATTCTTATATGGCATGGCAAATCGGGCTTTTTATGTGGTTTAACTGTGTGTTTTTCAATATACTAACGGAAGTTAGGAGAGTTCTACCAGAATTTCGATCGTAGTTCTACTAATTCTCCAGTAAATCATGAAGCAGGCAAATTCAGCAATAGCCCTCTTGCGCAGGTATGGGGCGATTTATACTTTTGTTATGTCAGTGATCGATATCAAATCACCCAAATCCTTAGAAAAACCAAGACCGATGTAAATCGGACATCCAAGATCCAAAAAAAACCAAGTATCCAATTATCCTAAAGGCGAAAGCCGAAAAACCAAGTGCATCACAAATATCCAAAAAAGACCAAGTATCCAATTATCCGGAGAAAGACCAGAAAAAACCAATGTTCCGAAGAAAGACCAAGTGATTTGTTTTCGTTGATCTGACAAAGTAGTAAGTTTTTAGAATCCATTATCTTGATTATCCAATTCCTAGTGAATTAACCACGTCCTGAAAAAAATTTGTACCTATCGATGGCCGAGACCCGTTGGTTCTGAACGTACAAAGAATTAAAAAGCCCGATGCAGTCCATTGCATCGGGTTTTTTCTTGCCCCCACCCGACCGGTGCCACCGGTCGGGTGCAAGTCTTCTACAGCTTAACATAACTCAACCTAGTGCTAAAGTTGAATGATCTACCGTTCATCTACCGTTCTTGAACCGTTCATCTACCGTTCATTCACCGTTTTAAAACGGTCCGTGAACGGTAGATGAACGGTAGAAAGTTGGTTGACGAACGGTTCATGGAGCTTTTAATCCACAAGGATGACTGAACCATAAGCTTATACAAAGCAGAATTCTCCGGCACACCTGGTGGCGGAGTAAATAATCACCCGACCGGTGGCACCGGTCGGTTGGAAAAAGTTAAGCGAGGTTGAGGTAGGGTTTGTTGCCGAGGATTTGATCGATCTGATCGCAAACCGAATCGGTTAGGAGCGGAAGAACCTCCAGGGATTTCAGGTTATCGGTGAGTTGTTCTTTTTTAGTAGCGCCCAAAATAGCGGTAGTGGTATATGGATTGCGGATGGTCCAGGCAATTGCCAGGTTTCCCATGGAAACCCCCAATTCACCAGCCAGTGCATTCAACTCTTTCAGTTTCGCGATTTTGTCCGCCTGCATCCAGCGGTCTTTCAGCCATTCGAACCCTTCCAAACCAAGCCGGCTTCCTTCCGGAAATCCATCCAGGTATTTCCCCGTCAGAAATCCGGCTGCCAGCGGGCTCCAGATAGTAGTACCCATTCCAACATTTCTGAAAACTGGCAGATAATCCTGCTCCATCTTCAGCCGTTCAAACATATTGTACTGGGGCTGCTCCACCACCGGACCAATTAACCGGTATTGTTGCGCAACGCGATGAGCTTCCATAATTTCAGCACCACTCCACATACTGGTTCCCCAATAAAGGATTTTCCCCTGCTGAATCAGATTGTGCATGGTCCATACCACTTCTTCAACCGGAACATTCGGATCCGGACGATGACAGAAATAAAGATCCAGGTAATCTGTTTGCAGACGCTCGAGTGCTTCATGGCAGGCTTCCACAATATGTTTACGGCTCAACCCGGTTTGATTGGGTTTATTTTCTTTTCTCCAGCCGAAAAATACTTTACTCGAAAGCACATAGGAAGTCCGATCCCAGGCTTTGGATTTAAGCACCCTTCCCATCATTTTCTCACTTTCACCCAGGGCATACCCTTCCGCGTTATCAAAGAAATTAATTCCCTGATCATAGGCCAGTCCCATGAGTTCATCTGCCATGGAATCTCCAATCTGTTTATGGAAACTTACCCAACTCCCGAAACTGAGAACGCTGAGTTGAAGGCCGGTTTTGCCCATTCGATGATATATCATAATCAATTGATTTTCAAACTATCCTGTTTCTTTCCTACAGGTGTTGCTGGGCGCGAAGGCAGATTTCCCGGCCGGCTGACTTTTATTGTATCAGCCCCGGAGATACCAGTTGAATCAGGGCCGGTAACACCAGTTGAATCGGTAGCAATTGCCGGACCAAACCCGCCTTTTGGAACCTGGACCTGACCGGTGATCTGTTTAATAAGATACCAATTAAAGGACTGATCCGCCTCCAGACCCTTACCATAAATGATTTTGTCGGGCTGATGGATTTCAACATCCTTATCGGTATAGAAAATTTCCTTATTCTGATCCCACCAGAGTTCCTGGCTTTTCAGTGTATCTTTTTTCAGATTAAATACAACTACGCTATCCCGTAGAAAAACGCGCTGTTCAGTTTCCCGATACCGGCCATATTTCGCATTTAACTGGCTTTCCACTTTCAGGCTGTCATTGAAAAAATCAACATGCAGGCTATTGGGAAATTCTATATAAGGAGAATCTGTCTGATAGCGGTTCATAACCGGAGCCGTCAGTCGTGCTTTCATCTTACCACCCTGACTAAGATAACTTTCAATGAATTTGGCCTCTTCCACTGCGATCCTTTTTTTAGAAAGCGCATTCAACTCTTCCTGTGTATTCTCGCAGGAAGCGAGCAGCAGGGCAAAAAAAATACAGCACCCTAGCAGTGCTGTTATTTTTGAATTGAGAATATAGTTGAAACCCTTAGTCATATTTACGTTTCACAAACCACAGATCACTTAAGGTTACCCCGAGAGACAGCCGGAACATATTTTCCTGTAAACGGGTTTCGGGTGTTCCTCTCCTGCCAAACTCAAGTCCAAGGTTTAGGTTCGTGTATTGATTACTGAAACGGTTAGGTCGGATGGGAAAGCCAAATCCGGCAGTTACCGTATATTGTTTCAGTTCTTCGCCGGCATAGCGGATATAGTCCGTTCCATAATTGAAACCCACCCGATAGGTTACCCGACCCCAGTAATTGGACCCAAATGCATTGGGAATGAAATGTCCGCCTACTCTGAATTTATAGGAGGATCCTACAGAATCTTTGGCATCATACAGCCGAAAATCATCCCAGGAGGTAGAAGAATACTCTGCACCAATCATCCATTTATCCAATCGCTCAAAGGTAAAACCACCTGAATAGGTAGAAGGGAAAACAACCGTACCGGCAACCCCTTCTTCCGTGTAAATGCTGTCACGGATAAAAGTTCCGCCCGATTGATCATATTCAAATGTTTCCCGGATGATATCTTTATTGGCGTCATATTCACTGGAAAAAGTGGCAGTAGCACCCAATACCAGGCGGATATCCTTACTTAGTTTAGCCCGGTATTGGATACCTGTATTGAAAGACACGCCCCCAAAATTGATTTTAGTCTGGTAGTTCCCTTTATAATATACCACACTGTCATTGAGGAATGATTTCCGGGTGCCAAAATCCTTGGTACCGAAATAATAACCAATATTGGCTCCGATACTGAAATTTCCGAAACCCTTACCCAGACCAAGGAATACCTGGTAGGAGCCCCCTTTTCCTTCGTAGAGGGTCAGGGTAGAATCGATACTGGCACCAGTTTCCGGGTTGAGTTCACGGGCAAAAGCCTGGATCTGATAGTTGATGCGGCTAATCGGACGCAAACCCACTACCATGGAGAAATTCCGTTTTCTGCTCAGGGGAACCCCCAGCTGCAGGTAAGAGATATTGGCAAAGCTGGCTTTATACTTTTCAATAACATTTTGCTCCTGCAAAACCTGATTTTCCACTTCAAAACCAAGATCAAAGGAAGTTGTCCTTAATCGGGCATAAGAGGCTGGATTCATAAAATTGATAGCCTGAGGTTTCAGGTATCTGGGAACTCCCTGCTTAATATCGAACCGCTCATCGTAGTCAACATATCCGGTGGTGATCCCACCCATTCCCCGGGTAACGATCGGGGTGGAAGGAACCAGGTTACCCCACCCATAACGGGAGTACGGCGAGTTTTCCTGGGCATTGGTTACCATCCCACAAAACAGCAGTACGGTTAAAAGCAGTTGGGCTATTGGTTGTTTAATTACACTCACTGATCGCATACAGTCCTTTAAATATTAAATTCTGGTCGGCAAATATCTTGTTTTTTAGGTGGGGGACAAAATAGCCTGAATTACCCCCGGTTAACAGCACGTTAAAGTTCCCGTACCGCTCCTTATAAGCGTCGATAAATCCATCGATTTCCTTAGCCATCCCCAAAATAACCCCGCTGGTAATATTTGTAACGGTATCATAGCCTACCAGAGGGAAATTCCAGTCTTCTTTCACCAGGGGCAACAGGGCTGTATAGTCTTTCAGGCTGCGGAAACGCATTTCCATACCCGGCGAAATACCACCCCCCAGAAACTCATGGTTCCGGTTGACAAAATTGTAGGTAATAGCTGTACCCAGGGCAATAGCCAGGTTATTTTTACCCGGAAAAAGGTTCACAGAAGCAGCCACCAGAGCCAGCCGGTCAGCTCCAATAGTTTCGGGTTTACCTACCGGTGTGGTGAATGGAAGCCGGGTCAGGTGGGATAGTTTATGAAAATTTGATCTTTCCTTTAGCAGGGTTTCCAGCTCGGGAGGATGGTTCATTACGGAGGAAAGAATGGTTTTATCGGGAAGAAACGCATCCAGTATGGCAGCTATGGCAGCCACGTCAATGCTTTCAATCAGATGGATTCCGGTAAGCTGACCATCGCTGAAAACCGCCATTTTCTGGCGGGTATTTCCAAAATCAAAACATAGCGTTATTGAAGCCATACAAGGATTCGCCTGATTTACAATTCAAAATCGAGCGAAGATAGGTTTTTAAAATGGCCGTTGAGCTTGACTTTTTCCTTCAATTGCTCCATTTCGGCAAGAACAGGCAGCACTTTCGCCAAATGGCGTTTCAGGTATTCCTGCCGCTGCAGTTCGTGCATCAAACCCAGTAATTCATATTCTTCCTGAAGAGATAATCCGGCATGATGGGCAATGTCATAACTGACCAATAAGTGATCCGGTTTTTTAAACGCCTTATCAAGCTTCAGCAATTTGTGCAGATCACGGATACTGCTGATGAGTTTTTGCATAACCTCGGCATTCCCTTTACCTTCCATATTCTGTGGATAATGCACAATAGCCCCGCTATAGAGTTTATCAGGAATACTTTTAACCACTTCCAATACCTTGAAAACAGAGATGCCTTCTGTTTCGATATCCATTTCTCCGTTATCATAGAGCTTGCTAACGTTTTTAATTCTGACCAGGGTTCCCCATTCACCCAGTTTATTTTCCAAAACGGTCGGAATTCCAAACAGCTTGTTTTCAGCAACACATTCGCTGATCAGTTGTTTATAGCGGGGTTCGAAGATATGCAGGTTTAATTGTTCACCCGGATAAACAACAATGCCTAAAGGAAATATGGGAACAAAATTGGTCATGGTATTTGTCCAAACAATATTAAGAACAAATGCGCAATACTGTTCTTCAGGATTATATAACTTCATTGCATGTGGGACCAATTATTGTCGAAAATTTTACATGGTGATGTCAAAAGCATAGCGCGTTCCATTTCACTGATTGAAAATGAGGTGCCGGGCTATGAAGAGTTACTGACGGCATTACCGCATCATACCACTCCGATAATTGGTATTACCGGCCCGCCGGGTGCTGGAAAATCCACCCTGGTTGATGCATTGATCGGAGAGCTGATCCGTCAGAAAAAATCAGTTGCCGTTCTATGTGTTGACCCCTCCTCTCCATTCAATCTCGGTGCACTTCTGGGCGACCGTATCAGGATGAGCAACTGGTACAATCACCCATCTGTTTTTATTCGATCACTTGCAACACGAGGCTCACTTGGGGGATTACATCCGCATATCATTGAAATTACTGAATTGTTGAAAGTAACGCCATTCGATTATATCCTGGTTGAAACGGTTGGAGTTGGACAAAGTGAGATAGAAATAGTTGGACTGGCGGATTGCACCACAGTTGTATTGGTACCTGAAGCAGGTGATGAAATTCAAACAATGAAAGCCGGACTCATGGAAATTGCCGACATTTTCATTGTAAACAAATCAGACCGTCCGGATGCGGATTTGTTTATCAGAAACCTGCGTTCGATGCTTGCACCAAGTTTCAGCAGATCCAGCGCAGAAGTACCTGTAATAAAAACGATTGCCTCTGAAAAATCAGGAATAACCGATTGGCTGATGGCCATAGAAGACCAACTTGCCCGACACGAAGTTTCCGATAAGCGGGCATGGTTACTGGCCGAAAGAGCCTATCACCTGATTGAACGTAATCGAATGAAAGATGTAAACAAACAGCGGTTAAAAGAAGCAATCGAAGATTTACAGGATCGTCATGCATTTAATTTGTATCAGTTCGTCCAGCAATTCAGACCCTAACCTTTCACTATTCACTTCTCTCCTTTCACCTTTCACCTCTCTCTTCTCACTTTTCACCTTTCACCTTTCACCTATTGGCGCCCCCGGCGGCAATCCCCCGTGCTGTGTAGGTTTTGCTTTATCCGGTGTTTTCATTCTTTCCAGCGCATAGGCCAGATGAGCTTTTGAAGAAGGATCAGTAGTTGTTTTCAATTCTGTTTCCAGCCATTCTTTCAACTCTTTGAGAAGAGCGAATCCGCGTGCCCTTGCCGGCATGGAGATGGCTTCATTAACGGACCAGTTCAACAGGTAGGTTAAAAGTACCTGTTCTGTCTGCTGTTGAATCATAGCTTCCAACCCCGATTTACGTTTTGCTTTAAAGGTGGCAGTTATCAATACCTCTGCCATTTCACCTGCTGATAATCCTCCCTGATGACCCTGAATCTCCATCCGGTTGATTCTGTCCGGGTGAAAGAGAAAGGAAAAAGGCAGGTCCGCGGCAGTTTCAGCAGGAGCAAGCGGATCAAAATTCAATCCGGTCCGTTTACTGAATAATTCTCGGGAACTGCTATAGCCAGCAGGTCGGGGTGGAATCAGTTGGACAATTTTATCCGGAATAACCAACGCCTGTGGATCAATTGTTTTAATAATGGCATCCAGTGCTTTTAACTGATCAGCTTTTGGTACCAGTTTCATGGAAGCTGAGCCATCGCCTTTAATGGCATAGCTATACGAAACACCTCCAAGCATCTTTACTGCGGCTTCAACCTGATATCGATGGTAGAGATAAACCGGCACCAATACATCTTCCAGCATTGCCAAAGGCGTTCCGGTTCGAATGCTGTTGGTGCCAAAATTGGCCAGTGCCTTTGCTCTGACTTTCATCACCTGATTCAACTCTTCAACCGGATTTGAACCATTATCCCATAAATGTGCCTGCGGATGAGAACCGCCTGGTGAGCGGGCATCCCGGTCAGCTATAAACTGCAGGCCTTTGGCAGCACCCTCTCTTAATAGTTTATCAAGTGCAGCTGACTCATTGGTACCTTTTGAAAATTGCGCATATCCGTAATTGATAGCAAGTTTATCCCACTCTCCTATTTTGGTATCATAGGCTTCGCTTAGATCAAGATCGCCGGAGGAAGTAAATTTCACAACGGGATGCGGATAATCCATCACGCTTGCCCGATTGTTTACACTGGAAGCATAATTATGCATGATGCCCAGCGTATGTCCAACTTCGTGAGCTGCTAATTGACGAAGCCGGGCCAGGGCCATCGCCAGCATTTTATCATCTGCCGGAATACCATTTTCAAATGGTGAAAGCAAGGCCTGTGCAATGAGGTAATCCTGACGAACCCGGAGAGATCCGAGCGTTACATTTCCTTTAATGATTTCTCCTGTGCGTGGATCCGTAACCGAAGCACCGTAACTCCATCCTCTGGTGCTGCGATGTACCCAATTGATCATATTATAACGGATATCCATAGGGTCTGCTCCGGCGGGTAAAAGTTCTACCCGAAAAGCGTCCTTAAAGCCTGCAGCAGTAAATGCCTGATTCCACCAGCGGGCTCCATCCAAAAGGGCAGAACGAATCGGCTCTGGTGTGCCATTATCCAGGTAATAAATAATCGGTTTTACAGGTTCGCTGATAGCAGCACCGGGATTTTTCTTCTCCAAACGATGGCGTCTGATAAAATACTTTTCAATTGGCTCAGATACCGGTGAACTATAGTCGTAATAGGAAATGGGGAAATAGCCGGCACGTGCATCAAAGGCTCTGGGCTGATAACCGGCATCGGGCAATTCAACAAAGGAATGATGCATGCGCAGGGTAATGGCATCCCCATTGGCAGCAACGGAACGAACCATTTGCCCAACTTCTCCATCGTTGTTTACCAACGTAATGGTAGCATCCAGCTCCGTATTCTTAGGAAAATTCTTCGTTGCCGCAAAATAGACTCCGCAGCGCGTTTTATCCAATACGAAATTGCCCTGATTGGCAGATTTTATGCGGGCAGCCGCTTTCATTGCATCCCGCAATAAAAAATCAGTGGCATCTACCAATAAAGAATTACCGGTAGCTGCTTCTATTGTAAAACTCCAGATTATAGAAGAAGCAAATGATTCTTCCACTGCTTTTTTCTCCAATGCATCTGCGCTGTTGGCACGGTAATCATAATTTGGTTGATGGAGGAATAGTTTTTTTCCATTGCGAACAAAACGAATCACCTGTTGTGATCCAAGCAGTCCCCGGTCAAGTCCGATATCATTGGAACCAAGGCCTGCAGGAAGGGAAATACAATACAGGAGTTCCTGGTTGGTTTGATTGATTTCCAACCATATTTTTCCATTCGGCTCATCAATAAAATAAGGCAAAAAGCCGTTGACTTTTTCCCATCCTTTTGCTTTTTCTTCAATGGAGGGTAAATTCTGCGACAAAGAAAACAGTGGAAAAAGTACCAGCAAAAGAATTCTCATATATATCCGTGTTTGGATAAATATAAGCATTGAATCAGAACATGTCGCGGTTCGATTTCCACCAGCGATAACCGATTATGCCCATTAATGCCAGTGGGGTGGCGGCAAGGTAAATGATGCCGGAATTCAGGGCTTTGGCTGGTTTTTCACCCATTTGCTGCGCGGTTTTGGTACAAATAGAACACTGGGCTTCCGCAGTAATAGAAAGCTGCAACAGGAATAAAGAAAACAAGGTCCATCTCACCAATCGCATAACACTAATTTTGGCAAAAATACTGAACCTTCTTCAATACGGGATAAATTGATGAACTATCAGGCAGAGAATACGGCATTCATCTTTAAAAAAGTGGTAGTACCCAGGTGCAGGGTAGAACTAACCTGATAAGTGCCACTTGCATTAACGCTGTACTGAATCAACAGATCAGTAGCCGGAAACTGACGGGGATCAATAACATGAAGAAATTTAATCTGGCTGCTGGATACCAGTTGAACAGGTTTGTCCAACGCCTGTTCCAGGGTTTCCTGAATAAGCTGAATCATACATACCCCGGGAACTACTGGTTGTCCCGGAAAATGCCCCTTAAAAATAGGATGCTCTGCATTCCATAATAAACCGGCCTTAACCATACCATCTCCCTTATCAATGGTTTGCATGGTAAAAAAATCGCCCGTGAGTATCATCGATCTAATTTTTTGAGTGCTATGTTGAATTTGAAATTCAGGTGATTTATAAAAATTGAATCCGGACTGCCTTGACTCGGATGGAAGTATCTTAACTGCACTAATGGTTTCCTTGTAGAAGAAAGTTCTGCACCCATCAAATTTCGGCAACTCCTATCGGTCAAATACCAGGCCTGTTTTTTTCCTTTTTCATAACCATGATAAAAATACAATTCGTTTCTACGCACATAGGCGGGTATTTTTCCCCTTTCCTGCATTAATAACAACTCAAAATCCTGACGTAGCGCTGTTATTACTACTTTTTTGTTTAATCTTTTCAAGATATCAATAACTTTAAATTCACCATTTTCCATGAATTTAAAATCAAAGAATTTAACACCCATTTCTGTAGAGAAAACTACCCGCATCGACTTATCAGGCATTTCTTTTATCAATAAAAGCCCACTTAGTGTATGATTGGTGATAGTTACCTGCGCTTTATATAACTCATTCCGGAATTGAGGCTGAAGTTTCGTCAAACAGTCATCCTTAACCGAAACAGATTCCATAGAGCTATAAACCGAACGACAGGCAATAAAACCGAAACAAATTATTACCAGTCCTACTCGATTATTTCTGCTGAAAAAGCGCATCCGGAATTGCTTGGTTTATTTCTTTGTTCTGGAAACTGATTAATGTAAAATCTCCTCCCTTCTCCATCATATTTATACTGGAAACTGTATAATCTTTGCGGTCGATACGAACAAGTATAGCAGAGAAAAACTCTTTCATGTCTTTGGTAACAGGCACCATTTCTACAAGATACTGTTGCTTGTTTTCAAAGGCTGTAACAGAAAAATCAGAATTAGAAAAAACCGTACCCCGAACGCAGTCTATGGTTAACTGATTGATTTTTTGGAACAGCTTATTGGATCGTACTGCTACTTTATTCTCCTTCTGACCATCTTTGATGTAAATATTTTTACCATTAATGATCAGGAGGTATTGAAAAGGGTGCTGGTATTCCATCCGTACAAGATTCTCTTTTTTGAACCAGAACTTTCCTTTTGAAAGAATTTTTTCTTCCAGCAAACTCAGGTTTTTTTCCTGTGTAAAATCACAACGAATGGTGTTTACCAGTGCAGCTTTTTGTGTAAATGTGGTTTTAAATGCAACCAGGTCAGAAATAGGCGAAAACCCCTTATGTTGGGCCTGAACGCCAAATCCTGCCAGTATAAATAAAAGAAAAACTATTTTACGCATATGCATTTTCGTTAATCAATTCATCAATGGGTACAATCTCAAACCCTTTTTCTTTCACACCGGTAATAAAACGGCACAATATCCTGTCAGTTATAGCCATGGTGTCATGAAAAAGCACAATTGCTCCGGGCCTGACCTGCTTCCATAGTTTTTCCAAAAGGATGTTTTCATCTTTTGCCACTGTGTCCAAAGACCGGATATTCCAGCCAATGGTTGTCATCCCGGTTTTTTTAATTGCACCTGCAAGATTGGGATTGGTTACTCCATAAGGAGGCCGAAAAAAACGAACTGATTTTCCCGTTGCTTTAAAAATCAATTCATTTGTTTCTTCCAATTCTCTTTGCATTCTGGACGATGAATAAAGATCAAACATAACATCGTGACTAAAACTATGATTTCCAATAATATGGCCTTGTTTAACGATTTCTTTGGTTAATTCAGGATTCACTTTTATGTTTTTGCCTATACAGAAAAAACATGCCGGTACTTTTTCTCTTTCAAGCGTAGCAAGAATTGATGGGGTATACTGCGGCAGTGGGCCATCATCAAAGCTGATGGCTATCTGAGGTTTCTTACCTGATCCATTGCATACCGTCTGTATATAATACTGCGAATCAATCCGGATACTACCCCAGACAAGAAGAGCAAGATAACCCACTAATATCACCACATGAACCCACCAGGATTGGTCCAAAACAACTGCTGTTATCAAAAGAAGGATAACCAGTATAGAGCTGTTCTTAAAGCTCAACATGACTTTAACAGAATGAATGAATGATATCCCATTGAATCTGTCTGATAAATGAGTATGCGTCCGGGATTATTCAATTGTAAAGTTCCGGTATCAACCTTACCTGTTTTCAGCCAATATGCGCCGAGCCAACACGCAAAGGCAGTTGCGGTTGGATAAGTACCACAATATTGTTTATAAGGGATCACCGGAATTTCTTTCCCTATGAACTCATGAACCATCGCATATTGGTCTGCGTTAATATCACCGGATTCCATTCCCGACAACAACAGATCAATCCCTTTCTGCTCTTCAGAAAGTTTTGTTGCAAGTGCTGTAATCTCTTCCGGATCCGGTTGAAAAAGGGTATATATCTGTTCTATTTGTGCCCAGGAAGTCGAATTGCTTTCTGACTGCACCAGAAAATAAGCCGCTCCTTCTCCACCCCACTGGTTTCGAAACTGAGCAAAACGTTCCAACAATGCATAGCTATAATCCGTTAATTCATCTGCAGCACCAACCAAAACCGCTGAACCCGGATTTTCAATTAACCATAAGCTGGCATCCATCAGGGATAACTCAAATGAATGCGACCTATGTACGTAGGTATTATTATAGGAATGGCATTTTAGCAATAAGGCTACCTGAGCTCCAACCGTATTATGGGTGGATTGGATAAATGCAGTAGGTGTCAGCATTTCCTCCTTGTTTTCTACCAGGCGCTTCAGGAAAATTCCGGTATCCTCCAGGCACCCATAGGCAGTCCCTGTCAGTATTGCATTGGGATCCTGAATTCCTGCCTGCTTAAGTGCATCCATTGCGGTGGCAACACCCATCCGGATAATCCGGCTCATCCGGCGAATCAGCTTTGGATCAATCAAACTGCTGTAATCCGGTTCGGCTACTTTCCCTCTTTGGGTTGATACCGGTAAAAAGTTGACTCCAGCTGATACTGCATCAAAAACCGGAAGGGGCGATATGGCGGAAGCTCCGTTGATAAACATATCAGGTCAGCGAAAAAAATAAGGATGAACAATTTCCTCCGAAACCGAAGGAATTGGATAAAATAGAACGCAGGCCGGTAACCTTACGCAAACTTGTAATTACAATACCCGGCTCTTCAATAACAGGTTGTTCTATGCGTAAACTTGGGAATAATACCTGTTCTTCCAGTGAAACACAGGAATAAATTGCTTCCAAACCACCGCATGCAGCAAGCGTATGCCCGGTAAAAGATTTTGTAGTACTCATTGGGGGATAACGATTTCCAAACAATCGTTGAATGGCAATGCTTTCGGAGGAATCATTGTTTTGGGTGCCGGTTCCATGCAGGTTGATATAACCTACCTCTTCAGGCACAACACCTGCCATTTCAAGCGCGCCTTTCATGGCCAGAAAAGATCCGGTTCCATCGGGCGATGAAGCCGTCTGGTGATGTGCATCATTTGCATTTGCATATCCAGCCAGTTTAACCTTATATGCTCCGCCCAATAATTCAGCAGTTTTATCCCCAATCAATACAACAAATCCTGCCCCTTCCCCCAGATTCAGTCCACGTCTTTGTTTATCAAAAGGCTGACAAAGCTGTTGATCCAGAATCATCAGGGTATTAAACCCGTTTAGGGTAAATTTTGATAAAGCATCCGTTCCTCCCGCAATAACAACATCCAACTGTCCCGCTTTTAATAAGCGGGCTCCCAGCATAATGGCGTTTGCCGAAGAAGAACAGGCTGTACTGATGGTATTCAGATAATCTTTCACTCCCAAACCAAGCGCAATTCGTTCGGTTGTTGCGCCCGCTTCATGTTGTTTTACGTACCGCAATTTACCCGAACGGGGATTATCCAGAAAGCCCGGAAAAAAATTCTCAGTAAGATCCATACCGGCTACGGTTGTGGAAGAGATCAGACCAATCCGCAGGCGCCTGCCATTAATGGTTTGTCTGATACAATTTCCCTCCCATAATCCGGCTTCCTGCAGCGCTTCCCGGGCAGCAATAAATCCAAGCAGCGATGTACGGCTATTGGTGCCTGTCCATCCGGCTATTGCAGCCAATTCATCGTTATCTGCTTTTACTTCTCCGGCAGGAAACGTTGTTGCATGCAAGGTAGACAGGTACCGGATGGGGCCGATCCCTGTTCTTTCTTCATGTAATGCTGAACTATTTTCCTGTACATTTTTACCAATACAGGAGATAGCCCCTTTGCCTGCTATATAAACCGCCTGCTGCATATCAGCCTGCTTGTGGAGTTTGATTAGCAATAATAAAATCAGCCATGGTATCTACCGACTGAAATACTTTTGGGCCATCTTCTGCATTCGCCAGCTTAATCCGGTACTTCTGCTGCATTAATACAATCAGCTCTAATGCATCGATCGAGTCCAGTCCCAATCCTTCATTGAACAATGGATCCGCCGCCACAATATCAGACGGTTTTACCTGCAAATTCAATTGTTCAATTATCTGCTGTTTTAATTCTTCAACTAACTGATCCCTGTTCATGATGTAGATATTGATATAGATTTTTACTTGTAAAAGGGATTGAATGTACTGAATCCTCCCGAACCCGGGAAACTCTGTACAGGGTTGCATTGTAGCGCTCTCCCAGAATGTCTGTCCAGCCAACGAGACAGGTATGGGTTGACCCCTCTTCAAAAAGCCGGCTGATATAGTTCACCAGAAATTCTGCAGGAAACTCCTCATCAATAAAAAACGCCTGTTCCCCCTTAAAACCATGCCGGATGCTGATTTCACCAGTTACTATATTAGGTAAGGTGTAAACAAAAACAGCCGGACTCGGAATTCCACTTAACTGATCAACGAATTTTCTGTCCGTATCCAAACTGGAATGCCTGTTTGACAATATAATACCCAATTCAAACGGGTCATGCTCCCTGCTGTTAAAAGGCGAACCGAGCACCAACTCTGCTGCCAGCATTCCCAGTTTGGAAAGCCGGTCCATTTTGTACCATTTGGGATAATTCAGGCCAATTCTGCCGTATAGTTCAGCTAAAAACTCATCCGCAGAAGCGCGCGGTTTCTCCAACAGTAATTCGCTGTTCCGGAAGGCCCGATTTTCACTGATCCTCGCCGCTGCATTAATCCAGTAAGCTGCCTTTGACTGAGTGCTCATGAACCTTCTTCCAACATTTGTTTTAAAGTAAGCGTTCGTGCTAATTTTTTAACCTGACGGAAATGCTCTTTTACGAAAGGATTCTCCTTATCCCAGACATATCCAGCCAAAACAGAACAAATCATGTTTTTAATTTCAGGCTGCTGGTTTTTGGAGAAGAAAATGGTATCCAGGGTGCCATCGTACCAGCAATTTACATAGGTACGGAAAGTATTTACTCCCTGCATCATATGTTCCATATATTCCTTATCCCAATCCACTTTGCCGCCTTGTAATGTACGGATTACCAGATGTGCCGCAGTTTGACTTGATACAGTTGCAAGCGTAACACCGGATGAAAAAATTGGGTCAAGGAATTCTGTTACATTGCCTGTCAGCACAAAGCCATCTCCATAAAATTTATCGCAGGTTGCTGACCATGATTCAAGCGAACGAACTTCAAATATTTTTTCAGCTCCTCTAAACCGATCAGCCAGATAAGGTTCTGCTTCCAATAAGGCATTGTATACCTCTTCATTATTTCCACTATAGTTTTCAAAAAAGGAAGGGTCACCTACATATCCTACCGAAGTAATACCGGAAGAAAATGGAATTACCCAAATCCAAACACCGGGTTTATGTGTAACAATGGTGATTCGGTTTGGCTCATGCACGGCCATTCTTTTATCGTCCTTCATATGACAAAACAGCGCTTTTCTTCCGGGTAGGGAAGATGGGCGATCCAGTCCGAATAATTTTGGAATAACCCGTCCATATCCGCTTCCATCTACAATAAAGCGGGCGCTGATAGTAGCGCTTTGACCTTCTTTATCAACCACTGTTGTAATTGAATCTGAACCGGCAAAACGGATATCTGTTACCGTTGTTTCATAATGAATGGGAATATCCATGGCTTCACAGCAATCGGCAAGTGTTTTATCCAATTCTGCCCTTGGTGCCTGCCAGGTCCAGGTCCATCCTTTTGTAAACTGATCGCCAAATGAATAATCACAAATCATTCCATCCTTTACAAATTTCGCCCCAAATTTTTCCTGAAAGGATTTCTCCCGAACTGCATCCAGAAATCCGGCTTCCTCCAGTGCTTCCATACAACGTGGCAATAAACTCTCCCCAATTACAAAACGGGGAAATTTCATTTTTTCCACGATGGTAACAGTATAGCCGGCTTTTTTAATGATGGAGGCCGCTACAGTGCCAGAGGGACCAGCACCAATGACCAGGACATCTGTTTGTATATGCTTCACATTGATTGTTTTTGGATTGAAAAATGTGGATGTTTAATGGTTAACTATTGTTTGCGGCAGATCAGCAGTGTATGCCCGCCTTCACCGATATGATCAATCTGCTCTTCGATTTTTAATCCCGCATCGTAAATACATTTCTTGAAAACCTTCGAATCGTACATCTGGCTATTCCCATTTGCAAGAGCAGTAAAATAGAGTGATGTCATCTGAAGACTGAAGGCAGCTCCTTCAAATCGCTGACAATCCCAGAAATTTTCAAGAATAAAAACATAACCGTTTTCATCAATGGCATCATTACTGCGTTTAAGGATCGATGTTATTTCATCATCAGAAAAACAATCCAGAAACTGGCTCATCCACACACCGTCATGTCCTTTTGGAAATTGTTGCTTTTCATCCAGAATATTTACCGGATGAAACTGGATCCTGTCCGCCAGTCCAAGTGATTCAATTTTTTCTTTTGCCATGGATACCTGTCCGGGTAAATCCATAATGGTAACGTAAATATCAGGCGCATACTGTGCACAGGAAATGCTCCATTTGCCGGTATTTCCGCCTATATCAATTATTTTTTTCACTCCGGTTGCAAATACCATTGGCAATACCAGCGGAAATGAACCATCTGAATAATAGTGATCAAATTCGAACCAGCTTTTCTGAACCTGCTTTGGTAATTTGGAAAGTGCTTCATAAATGGTTGTCCATTCACCAAAAACTTTTAGTCCTTCCGGTTTACCGGTGGCGATACTTTCTTCCAATTCAGCCAGTCCGTCATAACAAACATCATCAATGAAATTCATGTTTACATTGGTGAGGGGATCAGATAGAAGAAAGAAGCCCATTTTGGTAATGCTGTATTTGTCATCATTCAGAAGAAAAGCACCCATACCCAAACCAGCTTCCATCAAAACCCGGGCTCCATAATGAGATAGACCAGATTTGGCTGCTGCCTCTTCAATAGTTATTCCTGCTTTACCTGCATCTCTGATAGTCTGGAGCAGGCCATTTTTACGCATGGCCTGTGCAGCCTGGAACATAACAGGGCCAAAGGCAACTCGTTGAGCAGCTTCTTTTGCTTCTACAGCTGTTAATCGGTCTTTGGAAAAATGATTCATAATAATTGAACTACTATATGGTTGTTTTAGAGAAGACCAGGGCTGCATTGCATCCGCCAAAACCCGATCCTGTTTTTATAAAATGTTGGAGCGATTGATTTTTACTTAATTCTTTCGCTATGGTTACCGGAACAGTTACTCCATGGTTGCTGTATCCCCTGGATGGCAATATCCAACCCCTATTCATTGCTTCAATAGAGACAGCTGATTCAATCAGTCCCGCTGCTCCGAGTGTATGACCAAAGCTGGCTTTAAGACTGAATGCAGGTACCCCGCTAAGTTCAGCTGCTAAAAAAGCGTTGGATTCCATCTCATCATTGTAAGGAGTTGCAGTTCCATGAGCTGAGATAAATCCAATTTTGTCTGCCAGAACACCTGCCTGTCGCATGGATTCACGGATGGCATGTGCCATTTCAGCACCGGTTCTCGATGGCCCGGAAATATGATTGGCATCATTACTAGTTGATCCTCCACTTAATATCATGGTAGCCGACTCTGCAGGTTGCGTACTGAGAACTATAGTAGCAGCTCCTTCGCCCAGATTTAATCCGTTTCTATCTTTATCAAAAGGACGGCAAACAGCAGGACTCAATGCCTGAAAAGATTTGAAGCCGGCCAAAATAAACGGGCTGATGCAGTCAGCTCCCGCCACAACCGCATGTTTAAAGTGGCCTGCCTGTAATAATCGTTTGGCTACCAGTAAAGCCGTCATTCCGGAAATGCATGCATTTGATACAATTAGCGGACGGCTGTGGTACTTCAAAACACCTGCCAGTTTTACTGCCGAATAGTGTAAGCCAGCCAACTCAGCAGCATCAATACCGCCCTGTTTTAATTCTCCAATATTACCCTTAGTAGAGGCTATAATCAGAACTGAATTATTTTCTGAAAGATCAACACCTGACTGGCTGACGGCCTCATTGATTGATTGTAACAACAAGGTTTCAAAGTCTGTGAAATTATTTCCCAACGGCGCTTTCAGTGCAAGCCATTGTTCAGCACTGAATAAGGATCCACATATTCCCTGATCCTGAAAGAGCTGGTGCCGATTCTCAATAACTGCAGTCTTTCCTTCTGCAATAGCATCCAGATTAGCAACTGTACCGCTTGCAAGCGGAGTAAGCACCTGGTGGGCAATGATATATACAGGAGGGGATGTCATCAGTCAACCGATGTTAAATATTTTTTCTTCCATGCCTCATAAAAAGGCGGGTTTATTAATTGTAAGGTATTTCCGGGATGATCCAAAAATACCTGAATGGTTGAGCCCTTTGCAACCAGTTCTTTGGTAGCTGCATTATACAACCGATACGTAAACTGCAACTTGGCAGCATGGCAGGGAATATATTCCGTTTCAATAATCACCCGATCTCCATATTTCAGTGATTTCTTGTAATCCGCATCAATTTTCACAATTGGAACGGAATAACCCTGTTTATAAATATGCAGGTAACTTAGTTCGAATGCCTGGCCGAATGCTTCGCGGCCATCTTCGAAATAGCGCACATAGTGGCCATGCCAGACAATGCCCAGCGGATCAGCTTCATTAAAGCGTACGGCCAATTCGGTTGTATACGAAAGGGATCCTTTATTCATAGGTTTTGTACTCAGGATCCAAAGCTGGAACGCCAGGACTTGAGTTTCGATTTTTTAATGGTTTGCATGGCTTTGTAAATAGTGCTGGCATAATAGTTACGGAAACCGAAACCTCCTGCTTTTTCCACCATACGTTCCGTGTATAAAACTTTTTTAGTAGAAAGATCAATAAAGGTAACATACATGGAAGCTGATTCTGAAGATTTACTCAGCGCTTCCATAATGATAACCAGCCCAACTCCTTTCTTTCCTGAAAGGTCGTATTTGTTCACCATACCCTGGATATCCGCTTCTTTCAGATGAGTTTCATCAGCTGTTGAACTGCTATTGATGGCTTTTTCGTCAATTTTTTCATTGATTGCTGTAACTGCAGCAATATCATTGGTAATATTACCGCGCTCCAGGTATTTAGGCCAGTCGAATTTCTTAGGTTCTGCAATCACTACCTGGTTGATACCCGGAAAATGTCTTGTTTTGATATCATAGGTAGTGGCAGCAATATCATTGATCACTTTTGTTTTGGAAAAATCCACACCTAAGTACACCAGTGGTGTTCCTTCACTAAGAATATCTGATTTTTTTTGAGTAAAACCTGTGGAAGCGATCAGTAAAAAAAATCCACCTAATAAGAATTGAACACATTTTTTCATGGCTGTAGTATTAATGGTTATGATTTGGGTTCCTGAAGAAAAATTTTCATTTCACAGGAGGCCAGCAACTGATCGTCTTTATATACATATCCTTCAACTATGGATACATTAAAAACGGTGTTGACCTGCCTCGTGATTGTTTTCAGTCGGGTACCTGTCTCTGGCAGTGCATGAATCACCAGGTTCTTAATGGCTCCTATAAAACCTACCAACACAGGACCATTGCCCTGGAGAGCCTTATAACCAGCACCTGCTGCAGCGGTTTGTGCAATATTTTCAACCAGTAAGGCTGCTGTAGCTTTGCCATTCCGGGTCAAAATATTTTCGGGTAAGATTTCAAAAGCAGTTTCCGTTTGGGTTGGATCATCGGCTACCAGCGCATCGATCATCACGAACGGAGCGCGCTGGGGAAGAATCTGTTCTAATTGCTCGTTGGTTAGTAGTGTCATGCTTTCCAGAAATCATAAAAATTAAACCATTGGGTGGGATACAGTCGCAATTTCTGCTCTGTTTCCACCACAAAATCCTGCAGGGCTTTGGTCAATCTTTCCTGTCTGGTACCACTGGTATAGTGTACCGGCGGACTAGCGAAAAAATGGTAATGCCGATTTGATTCCTTAAATGCGTACACAAAACTAACCGGAACCTGCAGGCTGGCCGCCAATAAAAACGGACCAAGCGGAAAATTAGCGGTTTTCCCCAGGAATTGAGCCGAATGCGTTTTATTTCCTTCCAGAAAACGGTCGGCATGTATACAAACCAGTTCATTTCTTTCCAAGGCCTGATTGATTGCAAAAATATGGCTCATATCATCCCGGATAAGGATCAGTTTCATGTTTCGGACTCCTGTGACAGTTTCCAGGTATTCTTTTATCTGCTGCTCTTCACCATCGTACATGACTACATTAATGGGGGCCTTCAATCGTTTAAGCAGGTGTCCGGCGATTTCCCAATTACCCACATGTGCGCTCAGAAGCAGACCTCCTCTACCCTCTTTAACCATCTGGTGCAGCCATTCTTCTCCATCAAAATCGAAACTTAAATCAGGATTCAGACCCGCCATCACGGCTACTTTATCTATCAATGTCTGACCAAACTGATAATAGGTGCTATAAACAGCTTTTTTAGCTTTCCAGCCTGAATATCCCAAACGATCCCGAAAATAGTGCAACAGGACGCGGGTTGATTTCCCGGAAAAAAGAAAATAATAAGCGGCTACAAATCGAAGTAAGGCATATGCCGGAGAAAGCCCCAATTTCCTGAGCACCACAACAAAAATGCGGTAACCCAACGGTGTAGCCTGGGACCTCCCCTGCCAGGTAGCCATTATACCAGTTCTTTAGAGTTGATTCTTTGGGCGGTATAATCATAAAAATCCTGGATACTTTCGATACTTACAAAATCTTCCGGTTTTACTTTAAAACCGAAATGGTGCTCCAATACCACCACCATATCGATATAGTCCAGACTATCGAGTTCGAGAGTTTCCTTGAGGTTTGCTTCAGGAGTAATTTTATCCGCGTCCACCTCAAACTCTTCTACCAGGAGGTAATTGATTTTCTCAATAATTTGCTCAATTGTCATAGCGGCTAAATTAAGTCGGTTAAGGTTTTCTTGAATCAGTAATGGGATAAAACGTCGAATATCGGTGATTAATTGTAATATTTCCGGACGATCAGTGAGGAATTCGTTCCCCCAAAGCCAAATGAATTGGATAAAAAGCAATCGAATTCGGTGTTTATTGTTTTTGTAACGAGGTTGATCCGTTCAGAATCCTCATCCGGCTCCTCAAAATTAATATTGGGCGCAATAAAGTTATTTTGCATCATCAGCATGCTGTAAACAATTTCACTGGCGCCAGCCATCCAGCATTCATGACCGGTCATGGATTTGGTAGAACTTACATAGGGTCGGGTGGATCCAAAAACCTCGTGAATGGCTTTTGCCTCACTGCTATCACCTGCCGGTGTGGAAGTAGCATGTGCATTAATGTAAAAAATATCCTTTGAACTGAGGCCGGCATCCTTCAGCGCCATATTAAGTGCACGTACCGGGCCGTCTACCGTAGGATTCGAAATATGTTCACCATTGGAAGAAAACCCGTATCCAACCACTTCTCCCAAAATATTGGCCCCTCTTGCAAGCGCAGAATCAAGACTTTCCAATATTACAGTGGCCGCGCCACCGGAAGGGATAAGCCCATCCCGGTTTTTATCAAAAGGGCGGGATGCGCTGGTTGGATCTGATTCACGAATTGAAAAAGCCGAAAGGGCATCGAAACTGCCCATTGAATAAATATTGATTTCCTGAGCACCACCACAAATCACCGCTTCCTGTAAACCGGATTTGATAAAATGATAGCCCAGTCCGATTGAATGGCTTCCGCTGGCGCAGGCTGCACTAATCGTAAAATTCACCCCTTTCAGCCTGAAAATAGTGGCCAGATTCATGGTAACGGTAGAGTTCATTACCTGGAAAACGGAACCGGATCCTACTAAGGTGGTATCTTTTTTCTCCCGCATGAGGTCTGTGCCGGTTACAACCGGCTCAGCTGAACTATCGTTTCCATAAAGCACCCCGATGATCATGGAATTCAGCAGTTCATCGGTTATTCCGGCTTGTTGAAGCGCTTCAATGGTGGCCATATACGCATACTCACCCTGCTGGGGTAACATGATTCTTGCCCTTCGATCGAGCAAACCCTTCAGATTGGGACGCTCCACAAAACCGGTTAAACCGGAACGATACCCGAATTCCTTCCGGGCCTGGTCCAGAATTATACCTGATTTCCCTTCATATAGGGATTGTTTTACCTCATTGAGATTTTTTCCAATACAGGAATAGATCCCCATACCTGTAATCACTACTCTCTTCATGCCTGCTATGTATAAAGTCCTCCGTTAATCGATAAAACGGTGCCTGTAATATAACCAGAATCCGGCGAAGCCAAAAATGCCACAGCATGAGCCACTTCTTCCGGCTTTCCGAAGCGCTGCACCGGAATCATGGATTTGAGTTCCTGTTCATTGAGCGATTCGGTCATATCCGTTTGAATGAAACCTGGAGCCACTGCATTTACCGTAACTCCGCGTTTTGCAACTTCCTGAGCCAGCGCTTTTGTTGCACCGATAACACCGGCCTTCGCTGCAGAGTAATTGGTTTGCCCGGGCATTCCTTTCAACCCCGATAAGGAAACTACATTGATTATTCTCCCCATTCTGCGCATCAGCATTCCACTTAAAACCTCTCTGGTAACATAGAAAAATGCATCCAGACTGGTGGATAGTACGGATTCCCACTGTTCGTCTTTCATCCACATCATCAGGGTATCGTCTTTGATACCGGCATTATTCACCAGGACTTCAATCGGGTTTTCCTTATTTGCTTCGATCCATCCGCCCAAAACGGTTTTGATCTGTTCTTTATCTGCAACATTAAAAGCGATTAATTCTCCGGTAGCACCGGCTGCCTTTATTCCCTCCAGGGTTTCTTCAGCAGCAGCCTGATTACCTTTGTAATTAACCAGCACATGGTAGCCTAATCCGGCCATTTTCAGACTGATAGCACGACCAATTCCACGGGATCCTCCGGTTACCAATACAGTTTTCATACGCAATTTATTGTTGTTGACGGATGGCCCTGCTTACCACAGGCTCAGCCTGTTCAAAATAAGCACGTACCGCAGCAATCATTTTATACCGCGGGGCATCTTCCACAAAACTTGGGAAAATAGCATGGATTTCCTTGTACAGTCCCAATGTGGCAGAAGCCATCCGGTCCTGACATTTCAGGTAATCCACCGCATGTAATAAAGTAATCATCTGTATTACTAACACTTCAAATGAATTATTGATCACCCGGCGGGTAAGCAGGGCTGCATTGGAGCCCATGCTGACGATGTCCTGATTATCATTATTATTCGGGATGCTGTGTATATACATGGGATTGCTGAAGGTCTGATTCTCAGCAACGGTGGAAGTTGCGGTAAACTGCATGCCCTGAATTCCGAAATTCAGGCCAAGTGTACCCAGGTTCAGGAAAGGCGGGAATTTTTCATTTAGCCGGGCATTTAACAGGTAGTTCAGCTGTCGCTCACTCAACATACTCAGTTTGGTGATGGCAATTTTCAGTTTATCCATTTCAAGCGAAACATAATCGCCATGGAAATTACCACCATGGAAAATATTGGCATTTTCATGGTCAATAATCGGATTATCATTTACCGAATTAAACTCTGCAACAATCACTTTTTCTGCCTGCTCAATGGTATCCAGAATTGGACCAAGTACCTGGGTAATACAACGGAGGGAATAATATTCCTGCACTTTGTCCTCAAACACATCCTGATCCATCTTATCCCCTTCATACAAGTGTTTTTTTCTGCTGCGGATCATATGACTATCCCCAAGCAGGTTACGCATCATTTTGGCGATGGCCTGCTGCCCCGGATGGTGTTTGACATGGTTTAATTCATGAGAGAAATGATCATCATAGGCTTCCACCACTTCGTTGGTCATGGCAGAAAGGAAAACGGACCATTCCAGCAGTTTTCTGGCCTGTAACAGGTTCACCAGGGCAATACCGGTCATTGCTGAAGTACCATTGATCAGGGCCAATCCCTCGCGTACATGAATGGTGAGCGGTTTGATAGACAGCTGTGCAAAAACTTCCTCTGTTGGACGAATCACGCCCTCATACCAGACATCTCCTTCTCCGATCAGGGTTAGTGCCAGATGCGCCAGTTGAACAAGATCGCCACTTGCTCCAACGCCGCCGTGTTCATAAATAACCGGATATACTTTTTTATTGAGCAGCTCCACCAGTAATTCCACCAATTCGGGATGGATGCCGGAATACCCCTGCAGAAAGTTATTAAGGCGGGCCAGGAGTAATCCCCGAACCAATACCGGTGCAATCGGCTGGCCACTTCCGGTACTGTGGCTGCGTATCAGGTTGTATTGAAGGGCATTCAGGTTTTGCTCACTGATACGATATTGGGCCATGGGGCCAAAACCTGTATTAATGCCATAAATAATTTTGTTGGACGCGAAGCCTTTGAGGAAATCGTGGTTCTTCGCTACATTAGTAAGAATAGCGGAACTAATGGAAAGAGGTTTTTCTTCCAGTACTATTTCCTGAAAATCGGATAGGGTCAACTGTTTGTCGATCGTAAAATTTATCACGTTCTTGTCGTTATTGAAAGGGCTCAAAATTAGGGATAATGAACAAAATTGCCGCAATTAGCGGTGATCGATCAATTTCTGCGGTTTTCTGCCACCTTCCGGAAATTGAAGCGCTTGTATTTCAGCCGCTGAAGTAACCAAAATTTCCGGAATTACCCGCAGACCTGACCTCAGTTTTTCACGAATGGTAGTTAGCAGGCTTTCGGATGGTTCAGGGATATCGAGGTGCAGCCTGACTTCATCGGTATCCCACTCGCTCCTTCTCAATTCAATCACATAATCCCGGATTGCAGGAATTTCATTGATCAGATCATAGATGGCTGGTGGATAAAGGGTAGTTCCTTTGAATTTGATCATTTGCTGTCTTCGTCCGATTACCCCGCTCAGCCTCGGACTATTTCTTCCGCAGGAACAGGGTGCTTCCTGAAGTATACAGATATCACCTGTTTTGTATCGAAGCAGAGGCATTCCTTCCACGCCTAAGGTGGTAATGGTTACTTCACCCGGTTCACCGGCAGCAACCGGCTGGTTATTTTCATCCAGCAGTTCAACAATTAACAATTCCGGATTAAGGTGGCCGCCTGAAGCAGCTTCACATTCCGTGAAAGCCGTTTGCATCTCTGTGGATGCATACGTGCCATAGAGGGTTATATTCCAGGCTTTCTGGATTCGCTTCGCCAGTCTGTTGGGCGTATTATCCGGAAGCCGGATAGTTTCTCCTATACAAATGGCTGATTTAACCGAGCTGGTATTCAGATCAATGCCATTCGCTTCAGCATATTCTATCAACTTTACCAGGAAAGAAGGAACAGCCACTATAACAGTGGGGCTTAGTCGCTGAATAGTAGCCCATTGTAAAAAGGGAGCACCCGGACCAACTCTTACCAGGGAGGCACCTAATTTGCGGATGCCCATATAATAGGCAATTCCAGCCATGAACTGGCGATCCAGCGTCAGCATCAACTGGTAGGTGTCGGCAGCCGATCCGCCGGCCAGTTGAAACGAATTCAGTTCATTATAAGCTAATCTTGCCAGATCATTTTCTGTCAATGCGATGGTAACCGGCGCACCCAGGGTACCCGAACTCGACATATATTCTGCAATTTCTGATCGCGGTACGCAACAGAAATCCCAGTTTCGCAACTGAAGCTCTTCTTTGGTAGTGACTGGTACCTGTTGCAAATCAGAAAGCGTTTGAATGGCTGAGGGTTTAATTCCATAAGCGGCAAATCGCTCCTTATAAAAATTGGAATGGGTAGCCAGGTACAGCACCAGTTCCTGCAGTTTCTTTTCCTGCAATTCCCTGATCCGAAAGGCGTCTTCAAAAACAAGTTCGGGTGAATACATAGTTTGATTGAAACATTAGTCTTCCAGCAGCACTACTGCAGTGGCCATGGTTTTTTGGTGCGACAAAGATACATGGATACGGCGGAATGGCCTACCGGCCAATGTTTGAGCGGTTTCGCCAAGCAGGCTTATTTGCGGTTGTCCCTGTACGTTGTGAATAATTTCGATTTCATGAAAAGCAGTTCCATTTATCCACCCGGTGCCAAGTGCCTTGAGAAATGCTTCCTTAGCGGCAAAACGGGCTGCATAATGCTGATAGGGATTTGCCTGTTTTTCACAATAAGCAATTTCGCCCGCAGAAAATACCAGTTGCCGAAAGCCCTCCTTTCCTTTGAGACTTCGTTCTATACGGTCCACTTCCACCAAATCGATACCGGTGCCAAGGATCATTGCTTTAGTTTAATTGGACCAAAGCTAATGGATTTGTGATTTTTGATGAAGTTGCCACTATTTATATCCTAATTTTAGACCCTTATAAATAACCAACATGATGCGTTTTTTCGTTGCATTTGTCCTTCTGCTGCTTTGTCTGACCTCCTTCTGTCAGAAAAAAAATACCGAAACACTGGTTCCAATTGAGTTGCAATGGCGGTTGGTAACCAATAATTATAACAAAGAATTCAAGGCACTGAACGAACTGACACTGACGAACCTGGGCAAAAAAGAATTTCCAGGCAACGGCTGGACGATCTATTTTTCCTGCAGCAGGGAAGCAATTCCAACTACAGCCAGTGGTTTAAGAATTGAACATGTAAATGGTGATTTATACAGGCTTTTCCCGGTGGCTGGTTCTGTAGGGTTAAAGAAAGGGGCATCTCTGTTATTTCAATACCCAACCGTAGGATATTCCCTCAATTATTCCGCTGCACCAAATGGAATTTATCTGGTATGGGATTCAAACCCTGAAAAGGGATTCAATTTAGCCAGTGTTAAACACGGTCAGTTCAGTGATACTACAATTGCATATAAATCCACCGAGGATTTTTATGCAAAATATGCTTCGGCAAAATTGGAGGCAACTGCTGGTGCGGTAATTCTTCCAACTCCTCTAAGCCTGGTTGCCGGTACCGGTAATTTTACACTGGATGCACAAACCACCATTTTTACTGATCCTGTATTTGGATCAGAAGCAAACTATCTGTCAAAACAGGGTGTGAGTTTGTTTGGAAAAACCTTGCCGGTTAGTTCGGCCAGTCCGGATCGGGATGGCGCTATCCGTTTGAAAAAAAATGATCTGAAGGGCGAAGCGTATGAGTTGTCAATTTCAGCAAATGCTGTTGTAATCAGTGCCGGAACCAGTGCCGGAATATTTTATGGAATTCAGAGTTTGCAATCGCTGATTCCTGCCGTACAATGGAAAAATAAGTCAGGGTCCATTCAGATACCTGCTGTAGAAGTAAAAGATTCGCCCCGGTTTGGATTCCGCAGCCTGATGATTGATATCGCAAGAAATTTTCAACCCAAAAAGGAAATCCTGCGTATGCTGGATCTGATGGCCATATACAAACTCAATGCACTTCATTTGCATTTCAATGATGATGAAGGTTGGAGAATTGAAATGCCCTCCTTTCCGGAACTAACAGAGACAGGAGCATTAAGAGGGCATCCACTGGATAGTAAAAATAATTTACCTCCTTCTTATGGTGCAGGACCAACTCCTGGAAAACTATCGGCAAGCGGATTTTATTCCCGTCAGGATTTTATAGAAATCCTACGGTATGCAAAGGAGCGGCATATTCAGATTATTCCGGAAATAGAAACACCCGGACATGCAAGAGCTGCCATTAAATCGATGGATGCACGGTATCGGAAATTTATGGCAGAAGGTAATCGCGAGGAAGCATTGAAATATTTATTGCGTGATACGATGGATCAGTCAAAATATAGCACTGCACAAGCCTGGACAGATAATGTGATGTGTGTGGCAATGCCATCGGTTTACACTTTTATTGAGCGCATAATCGATGATGTAGTCGGAATCTATAAAGAAGCTGGCGCGCCGCTAACCACCATCCATATGGGTGGTGATGAAGTACCTGCCGGAGTTTGGGAAGGCTCCCCAATATGTAAAGCATTGATTGCAGCGGATCCAACCCTTGAAAATGTGGATGATCTCTGGTATTACTACTTTACACGAGTGCAAAAAATGCTGGTAGCTCGCGGATTGGAATTATCGGGATGGGAAGAAGTGGGTATGCGTAAAACTAAACTACATGGACAAACGAAGTTGATTGTTAATCCGCGATTGGCAAATGAAGGATATCGCCTGCATGTTTGGAATAATATGGTGGGATGGAGAAATGAAGACCTTCCTTATCGTCTGGCAAATGCAGGCTATAAAGTTATTTTATCTCCGGTAAGTAATAATTATTTTGATATGTCTTATCTGCGTTCGCCGCAGGAGCCGGGTTATTACTGGGGTGGGTTTACGGATGTAGACAAACCGTTTTATTTTATACCGTATGATTATTTCCGTAATACAAAAGAAGATGCAGCCGGCAATCCCATAAAAGCGGATGCATTTGCAGGAAAAGACCGCCTGACTGATTTTGGGAAATCAAATATTATTGGGTTGCAGGGCCTGATTTGGTCAGAGACTTTACGCAGTGAAGCCAATCTGGAATATATGATTCTGCCAAAATTATTGGGATTGGCAGAACGGGCCTGGTCGGCAGATCCGGAATGGGCTACCAGTTCTGATAGTGGAAAGGCCGGTGAATTATATGCAGCAGCCTGGAATCGTTTTGCCAACCGGCTCGGCCAGCAGGAGTTACCAAAATTGGATTTTTATGCAGGCGGATTTGCCTACCGGATACCACCACCGGGCATGAAACTGGAAAATGGGAAAGTACTGATGAATGTTCAGTTTCCCGGTATGGTGATTCGATATACAACAGATGGATCAGAACCAACTGAAAAATCTATGGAGTATACAGGTCCAATTGAAGCGAATGGAGTGATTAAAGCAAAAACATTTACAAGCTCCGGGAGAGCATCACGTACTATTTCAAACTAAACGCGTGTAAACAGTTCATCCATTTATTATTCGTTTGACAGACTTGATAATACGTTTAAGGAGAAAATTTTTTGGGCATCAAACCGAAGTCCGACTGTAAAAACGGAAGCTTCTTTTAAACCCAGTGCGGTGGTACCACTGGCAATCCGTATTTCGGAGTATATTTTTCCGAACCGGACTGGGCGATACTCTGCACCCAGCAGAAGGTATCTTCTTTTGAACGCCGGATCTAAAGGGCGGTCTCCGGCTAGGGTATAAATATCTGTATCGGGTTGATAGTAATTACCACCGGCCAGGATGGATGTTTTTTTCCAATGATGTTTAATGTAAAACTCTGTTCCTATTGCATCATACACTACTACCGCATTGCTGGTTCCAGTCACCGGATCAATGATTTTTCTCCAGTAATTCAGCCTGTAGGTTAAAAGATAGTCCATCCAGCCAACGATTGTTATTCGTATTGAGAAACTGAAATTGCGCTCCATAAGAAAATCTACCGGTTCTGTTGCGATAGGTGAAGGCCTGATCTGCCCTGCCGGTTCCGGTATAACCTCCGTCCGTACCTGCTGTATAGGTAGCACTTGCACCTCCTCCGAAAACATTAAACCGATCCGTATAACTGGATATATCGTAATAAATACTGCGCTGTTTTCCCAATACAAAACTGCCCCATTTGCCCAGGTCTATGCCCAGGTATCCAAGCCGGCTGGTCAACAACTGCCGGTTCTGATTGCGGTCTGCTTCCAGGTATCCACCCGTAGTACTGGCGCTTAGGTTGAAACTGGTTGCTGATCGAAACATATTAACCTGCATTTCCAAACCAGCAAAATAGCGAATCGATTTTCGTTTGGTACTGATCTCAAAGCCCATCCGGGAAGCATTTTCCTGGATCTCTATCTCCTTGTTGTAAGCAGCAAAATGTCCGCGGAAACTTCCATACAGGTTTACCAGAACAGCTGTGCTGTCCTTTTTTGCAGCAGTGGTTTGAGCAAAAAGCTGACAGACTGGAAACAACAAATAACAGCTAAACAGGCTTCCCCACCGAACTATCATATAAAAATTTTCAAGTATATAAATAATATATAGTAATTTTTCATATCTCATTTTCCAACAAAAATTTTACATATGAAAATTTATCTGGCAGAATTCATCGGCACCTGCTGGCTGGTAATCGGTGGATGTGGCAGTGCTGTACTGGCAGCTGCTTTTCCCGGTGTGGGAATTGGTCTCTTAGGCGTTTCGCTGGCATTTGGTTTAACTGTACTTACCATTGCCTATGCACTGGGACCAATTTCAGGGGCACATCTCAATCCTGCAGTTACAATAGGGCTGGTTGCTGCAGGGAAATTTGAAGCCAGGCTGGCACCTATGTATATGCTTTCACAGATATTGGGAGCTATAGTGGGAGCTGCATTTTTGTATGTGGTTGCAACCGGCAATGGATCCCAGATCGGAGACTTTGCAGCAAATGGATACCGGGCACATTCTCCCGGGAAATATGGAATAAAAGCAGCTATTGCTACCGAATTTGTGATGACCGCCATGTTTCTTTTTATCATCCTGGGAGCAACCGCAAAACGCGCAGCCAGTGGTTTTGCAGGGATTACTATTGGTCTGGCACTAACCCTTATTCATCTTATTTCAATCCCCGTAACCAATACTTCCGTTAATCCTGCACGCAGTATCAGTCAGGCTGTTTTTGTTGGAGGCTGGGCCATTGAACAACTCTGGCTGTTTATTCTGGTTCCGATAGCAGGAGCAGCAGTAGCCGGACTCCTTTACAAATACCTGCTGGATGAGCCCAAGTAATATGGGTTGCTTTATTTTACAATGATCTCATCTGTATACATCCAGGCGGGTTGTCCTTTTCGGATATGCCAGGATGGCAACTGCAGCATGCTTTCTGCGTGTACCCGAATATATCTTGCTTTGATACGATTGAAGGTTGCCCGGAAAGTATGAAAGGGGATATGGATAATGCCCGGGTTATCAAATGGATTGGGATTATGGGGGTTTACTATTTTCTGAGGAGCACTGTAAGTTTGTCCATCTTCAGACGTTGCATAACTCACAAACGACGGTAATACATGCAGGTTCCAGTCTGCCTGCGCCTGTGCATTCAGAAAATCCATGGATACGGATTGTATCGTCATCCGTTTTCCCAGATCAAGCACAAAATCCATATGTGTCCCTTTGTACGCAACCCAATGAATATCAGGATTGCTCCAGGATTCATAAGACCCCAATACGCCATCTGTCAAGGCAGTAATGGCGGCATGGCTCTTGTCGGGCATCGTAACCGGAAGGATCTTTTTGCCAACAGAAACAACCTTGTCCATTTGATCCATCCCGGTAAAAATTCTGTTGTAGGATTGCAAAAAATCATCCGGTGGTGTAGATCTTTCCTGAAGCCGGCTCACCCCATCTTCTTTACACAACTGCACAAAATCCTTCACCATTTTTTTCATTGCAGGTTTTACACGTATTTTATCTGCTGTCAACCGTTCAAACATACTTCTCGGTGTTCCGATTTCATTTCGTGCAATCTGAATTTCCGCATAAAAGATTGGTAAACGTGCAATCTTTACCCGCCTGAGTAATTCCGGATTGGTTGCAACGGCAGCTTCAGCCTGATCAAAAATTCTTTTATATGCTGCCATCATTCCCTCTGACAACCAGGAATCCTTCGCATCATTCGGGCCACCGAATATATTCAGTTGGGCACCGGTCTTCAATAGTGATTCCCGCATACGGTCTATGTATTGACGGATATAGTTACCCGCTGGTCCATAATAACCCTGTAGAAAATCATTAATAATTGCATCGTCATCCAGCTCCGGATCAAACATAAGTTTACTGATCAGATACGCTCGCAGTCCGGCCATTTCACCTCCTGCCTGCGCATTGGCCTGCATAAACAGGGCGTTAACATGATTCTCTTTGTAAAATTGAATATTGGGTTTGATCGTATGCAGATTTGGAAACGGACTTACTAAATTCGTGAACTGAATATTATAATCCCAAATCAGCATATTGCTGGTCAGCTTACCCCAGTCGGTCAGATCTTTTGAAAATGCCGGATCTGTTTTAAAAACAGGTAATTGCCGCCTGCTTTCAATATTACACAGCATGATATTAACATTCGGTTCTATGGTGATACCGGAAGGGGCCTTTCTCGAATACCAATAGGCAAGTGTAGAAATAATTTTGTCGGGGAATTTTCGTGCTACCTGATTTACAAAATAAATAATGGAACCGCTGGGCACACCCCCATACTGTTTATTGAGTTGTGTACAATTTTCACACTGGCAATGCTGATCGTTATCATTCTGACTTACCGACCAGTAGGTGGCTGCCGGTTTTTCTTTTATTTTTTTCTCCAGATTCTGAACCACCGTTTTCAGCAGCTGCTCATTAGAAAGACAAAGCTGTGTGCCTGGTAAGCGGTTGCCATTTATCAATGAAAAAAATTCCGGATTACTGGTTCCAAATTCTTCCGGTGGCACCAACCCGTTGAAAGTGTGAACAAAGAGTCCCCATTGGGCATTGGAAGATAACTTATGCCAGTTACTATACCCCGTTTCGCGCGTGTCTTTATAATTTGTGGTGCGATATTTCATATACGGCACATGCATGATCTCTTTCTCCGGAAAACGGATGCTGGTTGCTTTCGGAATAAATGTAACAGTAGAGGTAAATTGCCGGAAGCCAATCAATTCAAGAAAATGATACACCGCATACAGAATGCCCTGCTCACTGCCACCGGTAAGCACCAGTCTGTTACCAACCGGTTTGATTAGTATCCCATCCTGTTCAGGTTGCCAGCCGGCAAGTTCAGCTTTGCTGTAGCTGGTATTGCCAATGAAGATGGCCGGGTCAGCTCCATACTCACTTTCTTTAACTATCGGAAGTTCGAATGCTGTCATTTCAAGCAGGTGCTTACGTAATATCGCTGCGGCTTCTTTTTCCATGTTTGTTGCAGCATCAGGAACAATCAATTGACAGGTCAACAAATCAGGTTGATTTTTATTCAGCATTGCCGGCAAAGGAAAAAGAAAAAATCCTCCGGAAAGCAATCCGGCTTCTTTTAAAAAGCCCTGCCTTGTTATTTTCCTGGTAGATTTCTGTCCCATTCAGTGAATATAAGCCATTGAATGCACAAGATTGAGTCAATAAATACGCTGGACTTGAACTAATTTGATGGCTTATTCTGTTAAGTATGAAACCTTTTCACATCGCTTCGCTTTTCTTATTTGCCATTGGTATTAATTCCTGTACGCCAAAGGCGAAAGAAAATATGTACACACCTGCCAGTACCATCGCCATTACAGAAACCGATACCCCGGATTCCATACTGCTGAAAGCGGCTCATGTGGTTCCTACCGATAATCAATACAACGCCTTGAAAAATGAATTCATTGCCTTTATTCATTTTGGCCCGAATACCTTTACCCGCATGGAATGGGGAAATGGCATGGAAGACCCCAACATCTTTAATCTGCAGCAATTGGATACTGATCAGTGGTGTGCTGCCATGAAAGCTGCGGGTATGAAATTGGTTATTCTTACCGCCAAACACCATGATGGTTTTGTTCTGTGGCAAAGCAGGTATACCACGCATGGAATTATGTCCACTCCCTTCCAAAACGGAAAAGGAGATATCATGAAAGAGCTGAGTACTTCCTGTAAAAAATATGGCCTTAAACTGGGTGTTTATTTGTCCCCGGCAGATTTGTTCCAGATTGAAAGCAAAACCGGTTTATATGGTAATCTTTCGGCCATCACCAAACGAACAATTCCGCGAGCAATTGAAGGCCGACCATTTGCCAATACCACTACATTCGAATTTGAAGTGGACGATTACAATGAATATTTCCTGAATCAGTTGTTTGAATTACTAACTGAATATGGTCCAATTGATGAAGTTTGGTTTGATGGGGCCCATCCTAAAAGAAAAGGCGGACAACAATACAATTATCTTGCCTGGAAAAAACTGATCAGCACGCTGGCACCTAAAGCGGTTGTTTTTGGCAAACAGGATATTCGTTGGTGCGGTAATGAAGCAGGAAAAACCAGAGATACAGAATGGAATGTAATGCCTTATGAAACCGATCCTGCAGAAATGAATAATTTTGCAGATCTCACCGACGATTCTTTAGGTCACCCTGAACAGTTAAAAAAAGCTAATTACTTACATTACCAACAGGCAGAAACCAACACATCCATCCGCGAAGGCTGGTTCTACCGGGATGATACAGACCAGAAAGTTCGAAGTGCAGATGATGTATTTGATATCTATGAACGTTCTGTTGGCGGAAATTCAACCTTTCTGCTGAATATTCCTCCTAACCGGGAAGGAAAATTTTCTCCTGAAGATTCCAGCGTGCTGATGGAGGTAGGAAAACGAATTACAGAAACTTATTCCAAAAACCTGCTGGCAGGTGCAGATGCACCTGGCGGATTACTTGATAACAGAGATGACAGTTATTTCTTCGTGAAAAATTTGGATGATGCGATTGAAATCACAACAGCAGCTCCTGTAACAATCAATCGTTTTGTGCTGAAAGAAGCCGTTAAAACCCACGGAGAACGAGTTGCCAGCCATGCGGTAGATGCCTGGATCAACAACGAATGGAAAGAAATTGCAGCCGCTACCAATATTGGTTATAAACGCATCCTGCGTTTTCCTGAAGTAAGTTCCGACAGGTTCAGAATTCGCTTTACTGAAGTTCGCTACCTGCCGGCAATTGCTGAAATTTCAGCACATTATTACAAAACAAGACCGCCCCAACTCAGTTTCCAACGTAATAGAGACGGGCTGATGACGATTTCACCACTGCAGAAAATTTTTAACTGGAATCCCAATGGGGAGAATGCCGCTGAAAATATCAATTCAGGCGCCCGTATTTATTATACTACAGATGGTACCGAACCAACAGAAAAATCAACGCTGTATACTAAACCATTTCCATTTGCCGGCGGTTCGATAAAAGCAGTTTCATTTGTCAATAAAGAGAAAGGAGCAACTGCATCCGATGTATTTGGAATTATTAAAGCAGACTGGAAACTGATTGAAGCAGATTTTACAACGATTCAAATCGATCTTGGAAAGGAATATACACTTACAGGTTTCACCTACAACCCTCCAACCAAAGGCAAAGACGGACTACTTCAGAAAGGGGAAATCCAGACAAGCACCGATGGAGCTAAATGGGAAACAGCCGGCAGCTTCGAATTCGGAAATATAATAAATGATCCTTCCAAACGCAGCTATTTGTTTCCTGGAACTAAGAAGGCTCGCTTTGTTAAATTAAAAGCTTCACAAACCAGTGGTTCGGCTAAACAAATCAATATGGATGTGCTTGATTTTCTAACGGAAAATAATAACTAATATATAATTATTTGAATATATTTAGATAACGATTGAAGGCCTGTAGTAGCATTGGATTTTCAACTAAAATATCTACAGGAAAGATGGGTAAAACAGGTGTTGTAATTCTTTGCCTGATAATGGTAAGATTTGCCTCAGCGCAAACATTTACCATGGGCAATAAATGTTATGAGCAATCAAAAGTAGCTGCTTCACTGCTTGCAGAGAAGAAAAATACAGAAGCCCTGGAATTGCTTGGTTCCATGGAAAATAGTTGTAAAACCAAGGATGCAAGGGAGCTGGTCCAGTCTGGCAAGGCTGCTGCCTATAACGGACTGGGCCGACACGAAGAAGCAATTGAGGCAAGTGATTTAGCATTAAAATCTTCCAAAAACAAAAGTATCAAAGGCTGGTTCCAGAAGGCTGTTGCATTAAATGCCCTGAACCGTCCGGATGAAGCCAGGGCTTGCTTTTCAAAATTGATTTCACTTACAGAAAAAAACAGAGATTATAGGGCAAGAGCTTCGAACTATGCTCTTCTTGCTGATTTGCATCGTAATCAACTTGGAAATAAAGACAGTGCCAACTATTTTCTGGAGAAAGCTAAAAAAATGGATAGCACCAATGTAAGCTTCTATGTAATGGAAGGAGATTGGATGGTTGCGGATGCTAATTATATTGCAGCATTTGAAGCATACGATAAATGTCTGTCAATGGGAAAATCAGACCTCGATCTGTATATCACCAGAATCAATGCCCGTATGAAAATGGTACAGGAAAAATATGGAACTGCTAATGCACAGGAGCTTCGTTCAAAAATGACTTCATCAGAAAAAGAAATGGTCTGTTCCGAATTGAAAACCGCACTTGGAAAAGGTTTAAGGGATATTAAACTGGACATGTTCTCTTCACTTGTATGTAAATAACAATTTTATGCGATCTATATTACTTATTGCAGCGGCAAGCTCCATTTTATTATGCGGTTGTGCAACCATGAACAAACAACAAAAAGGTACTGCCATTGGAGCAGCAGGCGGTGCAGCCATTGGAGCAGCTGTTTCAAAAGGTAGTATCTGGGGCATACTTGCAGGAGCAGCCATTGGCGGTGTTGCGGGTAATCTTATTGGAAAAAAATGGATCAGCAGGCTAAAGAATTAAAACAGGCCATCCCTACAGCTGAGGTGGAGCGGGTGGGTGAAGGTATCAATGTCACTTTTGACTCAGGACTTATGTTTACCATCAACAGTGCCACCATTAGTGAATCCTATAAAGCTGATTTATCTGGTGCAGCCGATGTATTTGCAAGATATCCTGAAACAATGATCGTTATTGAAGGACATACCGATGATACAGGATCTGATGAATATAATATGATGCTTTCTCAAAAAAGAGCAGAATCTGTAAAAGATTTCCTTGGATCCAGGGGAATTACTGCCAATAGGATGGATGTTAAATGGTATGGCGAAGCACAACCAAAATATCCGAACGACAATGAGGCCAACCGCCAGAAAAACAGAAGAGTAGAATTAGCCGTTGTTGCTAATGATCAGATGAAACAAAAGGCGAAAGAAGGACAATTAAAATAATTCCTTCAACTTTTTTTCGATCGCTTTTCTTTCTGCAACTGTAGCAATTTCCTTCGTAAGTGCCTGACGGTAATATCGCATTGCCTGTGAAGGATTCTTTTCTTTAGCCGCCATATCGCCGGCCAATACGTAGGCATGATAATAGGAAGGGTTACTGGCAACGATGCTATCGGGAGCAACATATCCTCCGTCCATAATACGTTGTTTAAATTCCCTGAATTTTATAAATGCCTTAAATTCTGCCGTTTGCATCAATGTATCTGCCGGAATTGTATAACTACTATCTTTTATTTCCCGATTTTCCTTTAGTCCCTTTAATGAAAGTATTTTTTTCAGGTCATAACATATGAACTGCCCTTCCTGCCAGGGAGCTGTTGATACCCAAACCAATCGCTTATTAGGCTCAAATACTATGGAGTGATGTGCAATCAGCTGATTGATGGCTTTTTCATTTCCCAAACCAATATCAACACCTTGTTGACCCCTTGTATCACGAAGAATAGTAATGGTCTGTTCCACCGAATTTGACTTTGCCTGCTCCAATAATTCCCGGACTCTTTCATACCGGTACACAGATGCACTTTCTTCTATTTGTTCCTTATTGGATTCAAGTTGACCCAAAACGGGACTTTGAAAATGGTTGGCACAAATGATATAATTCTCGTTAGGGTCGTATACATCCAGTGCTTCCGGTGTTTTTTCAATAACCACCGCTTTTTGATCTGCGGCTGAGCCAACCAAAAATGATTCTGAAACAAACATTTTTCTTGAACCAGCTATTGCAATCGCTTCTTTAATAGTTGATGCGTACTGAAGAATTTCTCTTGCCACCAGTGATACCGGTGTTGCTGAGCCCGGAGGCAATTCCGTTTTTGCAGCGTTGATTGTAACAGTTAATCCCATTTCATTCATCCCTGATACTGCACCGGTAAAACCACCCCATGTAACGGTCATGAATCCATAACCGCTATCGGGACGTATAAAGGCGATCAATTTATCATCAGCAAACCGATCCCCCACATAAAAATCAAAATTACGTCCAATTATAAAGGCACTGTCCTTCGAATGCGATCCCCAGGTTCCGAAAGAAGTACAACCTACCAAAGCCATGGTTTGCAAGGCATGACCGATATCATGTGCAGCATGGTAATTCAGAATGCGCTGATACGGCGTTCCGATATAGGCATATTTATCAGACGCCGCCTGAGAAACACCATATATTTCCTGCTTATATTCTTCTTTAACCTGATTTGGTAAATCCCGATTGAAAAAACCAATAAAATATTTTAAAAAATGACGGTAGAACCTGGAAGGAATCATTTTTTCAATCTGTGCGCTAAAATGATCTTCCTGCCGCTGTACAAGTTCTTTTGACAGTTTTCCATTAACTACACCTCTTTCATAGGGAGCACCTTCCACATACATTTCATATAATCCGGACTCAGATAAACGAAACCAGTTATCATTTAAATAATAGAAGCTGTCGCTTACCACGGTTCTTTGCAGCTCATCAGCAGAACGATTGGCTATTACCGGAGGATCAAGTTTTGAAACACTGACCAGATAAATAAATAAGACAAGCAAGAGCAAAGCAACCACACCCACCGTACCAAGCAGTATTTTCCCAATTCTCCTGCCTAAACTATTTGACGACCTGCTCATGTTGCGTTTTTGATTTTTGCCAATAAATTTTCTACCGGTACCAATTCAGCACAGGTTGTTAATGCAGTAATAGTAACTCCCAAAATTCCGTGTAATAATACATTCTGTCCTGTTAAAAATAAATTAGGCACTTTGGTACGGGTTGGGAGATAGGTTGCCATAGGATTTCGGTAATCCTTTGCGATTCCATATAAACTACCATCCTGTGTACCGATATAATCGCGAAATGAAAGCGGTGTTGCGCAGGAATAGGATTTTATGGCAGCTGTTAATTCCGGGAAACGTTTGGAAGTCAAATCAAGTAACAACTCTGCTTTTTTTTGTTTGAACTGATGATATGCAATGCCCCGCTCAGCCGGTTGGCTATCCGTATTAAAACTATTCTTCCAGGGTTCCCATTCCTTTGCCGACATATAGGTTAAAATACTGACCGATTCACAATAGCCCGGATGATCGGGATCCTCTGTAAAAAAAACGCCAGCTGATTCAGGCCACTTTATGGGATCAGCCTCAACTGCCTTCCAAACAGCACCCGGTTTTTGAATATAAAAATTTTGCTTAACATAAGGAATCCTTGCAGGTTTCAGAACGGCATTTAAACTAAAACTTGAAACCGTATCCTCCAGTCTGGCAATTCTGTTTCTATACGCCGTTTTTAGCAAGCTGGTTTCTGTAATCTCCAGCGTTTGTTTAGGATGCAGATTGGAAATAAAATAGTTGGCATAAAAAAATTTCCCATCTTTTGTAATTGCTGCATTAATTTTTTCACCATCTCCCACTAATCGTACAACTTCCAGGTGATTAAACAAATCGCCGCCAGTTGAACGAATCAATTTTACCAGATGTTTCGTGATCTGTGATCCACCGTCTTTAATTTTCCAGGCACTTTCAATATAGCTGTTTACAACTAATGCATGCACATAAAGTGGCGTTTTACCAGCTTCGCCTGCATAAAGAAAATTATTACCGGCCAATACTTCCTGCAGTCGGGTATCAGATGTGATGCCTGTTAAAAACCCATACAAATCCATCTCCATCACTCCCATTTTTTCCTGCATTCCATCTCCGGTTCTCAGGTTGTACATTGGAAACTTTGAGCAAATTTCCCGGATGGTTGTGCAATAGGTATTGATAGCTTCTTTTTCTGAAGGAAATTCTTTTACCAATTGATCTTTGAAATTATCATAGCCCTGCGCCAGCGCATACTCCCGTCCATCTTCCAGAAATACAATTTTGTCAAATCCATCTTCATCCAGTTTTTCCAGTTTCAGTACGTCCATTAACCCCAGGTAGTTGAAAACCTGAAAAAGTGTTTGCCCGGGTGCAAGTCCGCCTATATAATGTACTCCGCTATCAAATAAAATTTTATCTCTTGAGAATGTTTGCAGGCTGCCACCATACTGCCGGTTTTTTTCAATTATGGCTACTTTATAACCTTCCTTCCCAAGTATGGCAGCGCATAATAGTCCCCCTAGTCCGGCACCTACTATTACTATATCATACTCAGGCAACATGGGCAACAACGGATTTTTGTAATACAAATATGATATTAGATGTATGCCTGGATGGATCAATTTCAACACATGAAAATCCCTTCTCAGCGGCGATTTCACGAATGATAGAAGCCGATAAAAATGATAACCCCCCTTCACTGGTTTTATTAAATCCAAAAACGGTGGTGGAAAAATATTCAGACAACACGGTTCCTTTATGCCTGTCTTTAATCTCAGCATTGCCTTCCCGAATTATCAATTTGCCATGTTCTGTCAGGTTATCCATTGCTTTACGTATCAATGCCTGCTGGTCTGACGGAGGCAAATAATGCAGCACATCGCAAATCAAAATAGCGTCATACTGCTGCATTGAAAACGCGAGCGCATTTCCTGATACAAACTGTAATTCATTCCCTCTGCTGAAACTATGTTGAGCGGTACTTGTTTTTTCTTCATCATAATCCAGTGCGGTGATAATACGATCTTTTGATCTGAAGTGTAACATCATAGACATAAAGCCATAACCACAACCAATATCCAGTATCTTCCCTTTGGAAGGAACTAATTCGTCAAATAAAGCATAGTTTTTTTCAAGGCTGGTTTTTATCCGCATATACCATTCCAGCACGGGACCTTTGTACAGATAATTATATTTCAATTGTTCCCGGTACCAATCCACTGATTCGTTTTTTTCCTTAAGATCCGCATACCATTCTTTGAATTTCCTGCTGAGTTTTTTGGCTTTTTCCGCATATCCCTCTCCGTAAGTCAATTCAGTAGCTTTAATCCGGGAGAGGATATCAATATGAATGGTTCCATCTTTTAAAATGAAATCACCTTTGCTCATTGTATAACCTGTACCATGTAACACCACCGGAAGCAGATCCAGTCCAAGCTCTTCAGCCAGATAGAAAGCGCCTTTATGAAAGCGTTTCATGGTGCCGTCGTAGGAACGTGTGCCTTCCGGAAATACAGCAATGGAATAACCGTTTTTAACACGGTCGCGCAGGGCGTTCATATTTGTTTCAATGCCCTTATTTACCGGAAAATAGTCGGCCATTTTTACAACAAAACCAAATATGGGTGAATTCCATACCCAGTCGTTGGTGAGTAGAATTATTTTAGGATGCAACATTACAATTGACAGGATGTCAAGAAAAGATTGATGATTACTGATAATTACGGCCGGTTGGGAAAAATTTTCAGCACCCGGATTATTAATTTTTTTGGTGACATTACCCATGATATACATCAGGCTCCAGGTATATTTACACATGAGCCAGTGAAACAGGTATTTCGATTTTTCACCAGCAAAAGGATTGAATTTAACAATCACTAACCCAATAATTGTTAGTATTAATGATCCAATAACAAAATATAGAAAGGCAAAAACAGATTTCGCCAGGCTCCAGCATGTAATGGGCTGCAATCCATTTTTTATCCGTCGGGTTATAAGAAGATCAAACAGAAAGGGGATCATTATCTGAGAAATGAGTACAACACAAAGAATACCAAGAATAGCTATTAATGCAATACTTTTTAGAGAGGGATGTTGTGCAAAAATCAGCACCCCCAAACCTGTCACCGTGGTAATCGCAGATAAAAAAATGGAGGACCTGAAGGAGGATAAATTCTTTTTCCCATTTTTATATTCCTGCAATAATCCGTCCAGCGTAAATAAACTATAATCATCCCCCAGTCCAAAGATAAGAGCGGATATAATAATGTTGACAATATTGAACTGTATACCAAACAAACCCATGATGCCAAGGATCCAGATCCATGTAATCAGCATAGGGATAAAGGCGATAAGGGTTAGCTCAATCCTCCCGAATGAAATCAATAATACGAAAAAGACAATAGCGGCTACCATCCAACTGATACTGTTAAAATCAGTGCGTACCATATCTACGAGCCGTCCGGTTACGTACTGCATATCCAAAACAGTAGTGCCGTCAATATTATCAAATTCAGCATATAGAGCCGCTTTATCCTCCGGCGCTGTTTTTACAAGCGTTATTAATTTGATGCCGGTATCGCCAGCGAGTATATAGGATTCCAGCAAATCGGGGGACAAGGCAATAGCAGCTGTATCAGCAATCAATTGATAATCGTATTGCAGCATTGTATTAACCGACTCAATCAATTGCTTACTAAATCCTATCTGCGCGCCCTGCAATTGTACCTGTTTCAATACGGCAGTTTTTCTTTCAGGCGTCCAGAATGCGTTCCAGCGATTTAATCGTTCCTTCTGCAATGAATCGGAGATCAGGATGGAGGAAAGTCCGGAGTATTTTTTTACAACACCTGTTCCTCCTAACTGATGCAGTCGTTGTACAACCTTTTCGTTTCGTTTTAATGCCTCCTGTAAATCTGATCCGTTCGAAACAATGTAAACGGATTGTAAAGCAAAGGCATTAAGCCGGTTCACTTCCTGCTCCGCAATCCGGAGTTTTTCCGACATGAAATTCATTTTATTCATATCGGGTTCAAATCCCACTTTGCGAATAAAGAATGCAAAGATGACAGTAAGACCCAGAATTATTAGTACCAGCTTTTTATTCGATTCTAATCGGTATGAAGCGAGACGATCAATCCACCCGGTGGAAGCAGACAGCTTTTTCTGGCTATTATTTCCAGTTATCAGTTGCGGCAAAAAAATAAGGGAAGAAAGGGAAGCACCCAATAAACTGACTGCGGCAAACAATCCCAAATCTCGAAGCATTTCTGATTGCACCCATTGCAAACATAGAAATCCTCCAATGGTAGTAATACTTCCAATGGTCATGGGATGTGCTAAATCCCGCAACACCTTTTCCATATCCGGCTGGTGCCGGTAATGGTTAAATACATGGAGGGAATAATTCACGGCAATGCCGAGAATAATGGAGCCGGTTGCCAGGGCAATAACTGAAATGGAGCCTTTGGTCAGAGCCAGCACTGTCAATGCCAGCAATGACCCCAGAATGGCGGGCACCAGTATTAATACCGGAGCAAAAATTCTACGGAAATAAAGTGCCAGAAAGAGCACCAGTAAAACCAGTGTAATGCCCTGTGTCATCAGGGTATCTTTCCGCAATTGAACTGCATTACCTACAGCAACTGCAGTACCTCCGAAATAAGTTATAGAATATGCCGGAAACCGCGTGTTGAAATCAGCCAGTAACAGATCCAGTTTTTCCAGGAAAACTGCATTTTCTGCAGTATTGTTTTTTGGATAAACCGGTGTAATGAAAAGAATGAGTTGTTTGCCGTCCCTGGTTAGAATATGATTATCATACAGCTCAAACTGCTGATCGTATTGCAGTAGTTGTAATTTTTTTAGGGCAGGTGTGGCAATACCTGCAGGGTCTCTCGCTATGAATTGTTTGAAGGCCAGTCCGGCTGGCGAGCGCAGCGTTGCATAATTTCGTTCCAGTGTTTCTTTTACTTTTTCCGGAAGCAGCAGGGAATCCAGGCTTGCATAATCACGTTCTTCCAGAAAGATTGGCAGGTGTTCATGAACGGCATCAAATAACTGTAGGGTAGTTTCTTCCTTTACTTCGCTTGCCAGTTCTTTTACATAGTGTGTAAGCCGGATGGAAATGGAATCAGCCAGTTCATCTGCAATTGCAACAAGTGAATCTGGATCATTCGGCTGAATGCTGTTAGTGCCGACTGTCAGGATCATTTTGTCAAGCAGTTTAGACTGCTGAAAAATTTCATTCAGGGCAGTTGTTTTTTCATCCCGTGGAATAATACTGGTGATGTCTTCTTCCAGGCGGATACGCGATGCCAATCCGGCTGTAATCCCGATAAAAGCCAGGAAAACAATCCAGAAAACCATCCGGTTTTTCCTGAAAAACTGATCAATCTGCACGAAGGGATTATCCATAAAGGCCTATAAAACCGGTCCGGTTTTTTTGTTCATCAATTTCATAAAAATGTAGGAGCCAACTCCGAATAAGAGCCCTGCTATTACCGCAAGTGTAAGGCTTCCGGAAATATATTGCTGCAGGTTTACTTTAATCGAATCGAGACTGAGATCACCGGGCAGGGGAACAGAACTTGCCTTATCACCCATCCAGGGAGCACCAGCCAGAAAACTCCCGTACAAAATAAAGGGAATCATTGGAGGAATACTGATATTGGCTGCAGTAATTACAAGTGCCTTATTGAGTTTAAGCAGAACTGATAAAAAAATGGCAACAATCAGTTGAAATCCCCAGATAGGAACAATACCCATAAAAACACCAAACCCAATGGACACGGCCTTTCTTTCATGGGTATGATCTGATTCCAATAATTCATTTAAAAGGGCTGCTCTTTTTTCCTTACTAAACAGGGAACGAAAAAAATTCCGGGGTTTGATGTAAAAGAAAGCGATAAAGAATAAAACCGTATTTAAAACACTGATCCTTGAAAAATCGCGAAAGGGCCGGAAATGCGAAACCCGTTCTTCAGCCGGCGGGTAGTAAACACTGATAGGCACAAAGGCCACCTTCAGTCCATTCCAGACAGATCGCACCAATACCTCCACTTCAAACTCGTATTTACGGGTGTAGAAGCGGATTTTCGCCATCGATTTAACGGGATAAAGGCGATACCCGCTTTGGGTATCCGGTGCTTTCTGACCGGTATATAACCAGAACCAGAAATTGGAGAAGCGGTTCCCAAAGCTGCTTTTCCCCGGAACATTTTCCTGCTGCAAGTTGCGTGCTCCAACCACGATGGTTGCTGGATGTTCGTCAATACTGTTCAATAAAGTGGGCAGGTCTTTGGCAAAATGCTGTCCGTCTGCATCCAAAGTAATCACATACTCAAAGCCTAAGTCACGCGCTTTTTCAAAACCTTTTCTCAATGCCCAGCCCTTTCCGCGGTTTTGTTTATACGATATCAGCTGAACCTGGGGAAACTGCTGAAGAATGGAGCTGGTATCATCCGTAGAACCATCGTTGACAACCAGGATGGAATGGGTATAGGACAGTACATCGCGAAGCACTGCAGCCAAACTACCTGCATTGTTGAAGGTAGGAAGGAGTACGGTAGCTTTGCGTTGTTCAAATGCTTCCTGGTATGATGGTAGTTCGCTCATGTACGGCTTGCTGATCAATTTCAAACCGCAAGTAACGAAAAAATCAGTCCACTTTAAGGCTCCTTACCGGGTTTTGAAGGGCGGCTTTTATTGATTGGAAACTTACAGTCAATAAAGCGATCCCGATAACCAATAAAGCTCCCATAGCAAACAGGCTCCAACCCAATTGAATCCGGTAGGGGTAGTTTTCCAGCCATTTATTAGCTGCAAGCCAGGCAAGGGGCAAAGAAATCAGGAGGGAAATCACCACCAGCAGCAGGAAATCCCGCGATAAAATCGTGGCTACCTGCTGAACAGAAGCACCCAGCACCTTTCGGATACCTATTTCCTTGGTTCGCTTTTCTGTGGCTAAAACGGATAATCCAAACAAGCCGATACAGGATACGAAAATGGTGATGACAGCACTGAATAGCATGATTTTTTTCCAGCGATCTTCCGCCTCATAATTTTGAAGATTGGCCTGATCCATAAACTGATAGGAATAGGGGTCTAACGGGAAGACAGATTTAAATATTTTTTCAATATGCTGCAGGGATGCAGTTGCTGATCCGGGCGCTATTTTAATTAAGGCCAGACCATACAGATTATCAGGCTTCATGGTAAAGAGTTGCGGTCCGATTTTTTCCTGAAGCGACTGATAATGATAGTCTTTTACAACTCCTATGACGGTATATTTTTCTTCCCGATACCAGAAATCCACTTCTTTACCGATGGGGTCTGTCCAGCCGGCTTCTTTTGCGAAGGTTTCATTCACCAATACGGATTTTGTTGAATCGGTGGGTAAATCAGCCGAGAAATTACGTCCTTCTTTGATATTGATTTTCAGAAGTGGCAGGTAATTAACGCCAACTGATTCATAGGCAAATTGGATCTGTTGTTCACCATTCACTTTTGCGCGGGTACCCCATGAGCCACCGTTTTTAAAAGTGACGTCCTGGATGGAGGGATGCTGTTTCAGCTGATTTCGCAGCAGGTCAGCCTTTTTGTGCTGTATATTCCAGTTATTCACCAATACCAGATTGGTTTCATCAACCCCTGTTTCAAAGGTGGTGAGGTATTCGAATTGGGAATAGATGGTGAGCGTTGCAATTATCAGGAAGGAAGCCAATGAAAACTGCACTACTACCAATGTTTTTTGCAGGTAGTTTTTTCCAGCCAGATTAAACCGGTTATACAATGTTTTTACGGGGTCGTATCCGGATAAAACCAGGGCTGGGTAAAAACCGGCAAGCAGGGATGTGATTAAAAACAATCCAATAAATCCGGCTGCAAGTTTTAGATCCAGCAGGTAAGAAAGTGATAATGCTTTATTTGATAGCTGGTTAAAGAATCCGAGCAGTGCTTGTGAAAGAACCAGTGCCAGCAGGAAGGATAACAGGCAAAGCAGTACCGATTCTCCCAGAAATTGCACAATCAACTGGGCGCGATTACTTCCTACTACCTTGCGTATGCCGATCTCTTTCGCACGCTTAACGGAACGTGCAACAGTCAGATTAACAAAATTGATACAGGCGATCAATAATATAAAGATGGCGATACCGGTAAGTATATAGGAATACATAGGGTTACTGGCACCTGTTAATCCATTTTCGGCACCGAGATCTTTGCTGAGATGAATTTCTGCAAATGGCTGGAGACCGTAGGTAGTTGAAAGTTTTACCCCATATTTTTCGGATAATACTTTCATAATGGGAGTGGCTTCCTTGTCGAATACAGCCTGGATTTTTTTCTCTACTACGGCTTTATCGGCTCCGGGATGCAGCACTACAAAAGTATTGAGGAAGAAATTGAACCAGTTTTCATCATTGGTTTGATCTTCCGGAGATACCTGTATCGGAAGCAGGATATCAAACTTTATGGTTGAATTCTGCGGACAATTTTTTGCTACAGCAGTAACGGTATAGGGTTCAAATGTATTATCAGCTTCTTTTATAAGAATGTTTTTGCCAACGGCCTCCTTTGTGCCAAACTGCTCGATGGCCATTTTTTCCGAAATAACAGCAGATCGTTTATTTAGAAGTGCCGTTGCCGGATTTCCGCTTAGGAGAGGGAAACTGAACATTTTCAGGAAAACCGAATCGGTGTAAAAAACCTCCTGAGATTTGATTTCTGTTTGTTTTTTAATGTCCACATTCCGATGCTGATAGCGGGAGAAATACTTTATTTCAGGAACTGAAGCAGCAAAACGGGGACCCTGAAAATAACCTGTAATGGCACTTCTCCGAACCTCATTGGTTTCTTCGTTTATGCTTTTATTACTAATCCGGTAGGTCTGGTTTAACTGAGTATGAAAACGATCATAGCTGACTTCATCCTTAACATACAGTAGGATCAGGATGGCGGCGGCCAAACCAAAACTCAAGCCCAGAATATTAATCAGGGAATACACCTTATTGCGTTTAAGGTTCCGTAGCGTTATGAGCAGGTAATTTCGAATCATAAATTTATTGGTTCAACCCTCATGCCAGTCTCTAAAAAATTGATTTTCTGAGTTTTATTGAAATTATCAAGCTGCCTGGTGTTCGTTTCCGAACAGTAATTGTCCGGTTTTAATCAGGGGATGAGGACTCCCAATAATAGACTCTTTTAATAATGCCGGCAGATTTTAGCCTTGCCAGTCCCGCTTTACTGATGTGCGTTCCAATCAGGTTAATGGCTTCCAGCCGCTGAAGAGATTCCAACAGTGGCAGGAGTTCATCGCTTACCGGGTTTTTATCGAGCCTCAATTTTTCCAGGTTGGTGAATTGAGATAAGATCTGCAGCTCTTTTTCGGAGAGATTATTACCAGCCAGGTTGAGCCAGATAGTATGTTTGGAAACTTTGGCCAGGGGTTCCTGTATTGTTTTCCAATCCACAGATGTGCCTTCCGGTAATGTGATATCCAATAATTGCGGTTCCCGGAGCAGCAACCGCACCATGAATCCGGCTGCTTTCAATTGCCGGATCGCTGTGCTGTCTGCTTTTATTGCGAGTCCGGTTGGTATATTTAGTTGCCCTGTCGTTTCATTTATTGCATTTACACCATTCCCTTCATCCATACCCAATTGCTTCGCAACAATCGATCGGATTTCAGGTGAAACAGCCAGGCTGGTCAGCGATTTCCCTTCAGCTGCACCGGCTTCCTTTACCCACCAGATCAGCAGGATCGTTTCTTCGGCAGTCAGGGGTGTTTTACCATCCGTTGGCATAAACTTTTCATCGGATGGATCGAGTTTAATGCGATGTATGAGTTCACTTTTTTCCGGTTCACCAGGCACCAACGCCGGACCTGTTTTGCCTCCTTTGAGCAGCTTTGCCAGGATGGATACTGATAACTGTCCTTTTTTCTTACCCTCATTGTGACATTGCCCACAACGCCGGATCAGTAAGGGCTGGATGACATCTTCGTACAGCAAGGCCGCTTCTACCGAATCCGGTTTCGGACGTTTTTGCTCTCTCAGCACTTGCAGGCTTAAATAATCTTCACCATGTGTTAAACTTCCACCCTGGTGACCGGTAAAGGAAGTGAGCATCGCAATCACCACCCACAGCGAGGTTTGTACTACTACCGGCAACCTGCGTTTTTGCTGAAACCTGTCGGATTGCAGCAAGGCCATACCAAGTGCCATCAGGCATAAAATAATGCCCGCCCACTGGTGTTTACTTACTAACGTTCCCGGATAATCGCCATCTAACGATAAAATATAACCGAAAATGGCTGCGAACAGGGTGCTTGCAAAAAGCAGCCAGCTGAGTAAAGGGATGGCATCTCTCAAATAATTATACCTGCTCTTATAAGCCAGCAGTTCAAACAGTAAAATAACAAACAGGATCCCGATGGGTAGATGAACGATCAATGGATGCAATCGCCCCAGGAACTGGCTGATTTCAAGTAGTATCATCTCAGCTTAAAATTCCTTTTATCACTTTACCATGTACATCTGTAAGCCGAAATCTTCTGCCCTGATATTTATAGGTAAACCGTTCATGATCGATACCCAGTATGTGTAAGAGAGTAGCCTGGAAATCGTGCACATGTACCGGATCCTTTACTATATTATAACTGAAATCATCCGTTTCGCCATAAGTGATTCCGGCTTTCACACCGGCGCCTGCCATCCACATGGCAAAATTGCGCGGGTGATGATCGCGTCCATAATTATCAGGGAATAATTTGCCTTGTGAATACACGGTTCGACCAAATTCACCTCCCCAAATCACGAGTGTATCTTCCAGCAAACCTCTTCGTTTCAAATCTTTTATCAATGCGGCAGTTGCCTGATCGGTGTCTTTGCATTGCTTAGCCATACCCGCAGGCAGGCCACCATGATGATCCCAACCCTGGTGGTAGAGTTGTACAAACTTCACATCCTTCTCCAGCAGTTTACGCGCCAGGATGCAATTCGCTGCATAAGTGCCGGGATCCCGGCTATCCGGACCATATAACTCAAATACTTCATCGGGCTCATCTTTCACACTCATTACATAAGGTATGGAGGTCTGCATGCGATAAGCCATTTCATATTGGGCGATTCTTGCATCAACTTCCGGATCTTTGTTCACTTCGTTTTGATAGGTGTTTAATTCTTTCAGTGATTGCAACATCTCCTCCCTGTCTTCGCCATCGTATCCTTCCGGATTATCCAGGAATAACACAGGATCCTTACCCGCGCGGAACTGCACCCCCTGGTGTTCACTTGCCAAAAATCCATTGCCCCATAAGCGCGCATACAGTGGCTGATCTTTCACTGCATTTTTGGATACCAGTACGATAAAGGATGGCAGATTCTGGTTGTCTGTTCCTAATCCATAACTGATCCAGGACCCAATCGAAGGCCTGCCCGGTAATTGGTTACCTGTTTGAAAAAAAGTGATGGCCGGATCATGATTGATCGCCTCAGAATGCACACTCTTGATGATGCAAAGTTCATCCACTACCTGCGCCGTATGTGGCAACAATTCACTGACCCAGGTATTCGATTTTCCGTATTGATTAAACTTATAAATAGATGGCACTACCGGCAGGATCGCCTGTCCCGCGCTCATACCGGTTAACCGTTGTCCCTGGCGTACGGAATCCGGCAGTGGCTGCCCGAACATATCCAGCAGCTTCGGTTTGTAATCAAAGGTTTCAAATTGTGATGGCCCTCCGCTCATGAACAGATAAACCACTCTTTTTGCCTTGGGTACCAGGTGCGGAATCGCCTGCAATATTTCCTGCTCCAGACTGAGCGATGCATCTTCTGTTGCGATTTTACCGATGGATTTTCCCAACAGGGTATTGCCCATCAACGAACCCAGCGCAATGGAACCAAGGCCCATCGCGGTTCGCGTGAGGAAACGGCGACGGTCCAGTTGCTTTTGCAATTGATCCAGTTCGGGCGACCATCCGGGTGGTTTTGGTGAGCTATGAGAATCACACATGGTTTAACGTTTGGTAAGGGTAGCATCCGCATTTAAAATAAGGCTGGCTACAACAGCATTTGCCGCAATCTCTTCTTTAGGCAGGGATGCATCCACTTTATATTGACCGGCTTCCAGCCATCCTTTTAATTTCTTTGGCTGCTTTTTGAAAAGCGCCATTTGTTTTGTTTTTGCATTCAGTAAAATTTCCCTTTCTTTTTCATCTGGCAGTCTTCCGGTTAACCTCAAAAAGATGGTTTCAATGGCCTTGCCTGAATTTCCCATCTTTACCATCTGCTCTCCCATCACTTTACAGCTCTCTACAAAAACCGGATCGTTGAGCGTTACAAGCGCCTGAAGAGGTGTATTGGTTGCCTGTCGCCGTACAACACAGTAACTGCGATCTCCCGCATCAAAAGTGGCCAATGTTGGATTGGGCACCGATCGTTTGATCAGCACATACAAACTTCTTCTGTAAACCGCTTTTCCGGTATCTGCCTGGTAACTGGTATTGTTGATTTCCCATAAACCAGCGGGCTGATACGGTTTAATACTTTTCCCTCCGATCTGTCGCTCTAACAAACCACTTGCCGCCAGCGCATTGTCGCGAATCATTTCAGCACTTAACCTGGTAGGAGAAGCATGACTCAGATAACGATTTTCCGGATCCAGTTGCCTGCTTTTTTCTGATCCAACTGAGCGCTGTGCATAGGTGGCCGATAAAACCATCTGCCGGATGAGCTGCTTCAAATCCCAACCCGACTCCACAAAACTCACTGCCAACCAATTCAGCAGTTCCGGATGAGTAGGCAAACTTCCCTGGTTACCAAAATCCTCGGTTGTATTGACCAATCCCTTTCCAAAGAATACTTGCCAGTACCGGTTCACTGCCACCCTTGCAGTGAGCGGATGTTTTGGATCCGTCAACCAGTTAGCCAATCCCAGGCGGTTCTTAGGCAGTTTTGAATCATACGGAAAGATGGCCTCCGGCGTATTGGGAAACACTTCGATTGTTTTTGCATCATACTGTCCGCGATCCAGGATATAGGATTTTTTTGGTTGCTTACTCTCCTGCATGATCATGAGTTCGGGTATGCGGCTAAGCGTATCCGTTAGCTCCTGCCTGGCAGCTTTTAAAAATGCTTCTTCCTGTTTCAGTGCAGGAACCTGTGTAGCCAGGTAATAATCCTGGAGCAGGGTTCTTTCATTGGCGGTTAAGGCGGATGGAGGTTTGCTGATTAGCGATTTCCATGCTGCTGCATTACTCAGTTGCAGTAACTCCAGCGAACTCAATGCACGATCGTATACCAGCAATGCCTCTACCTTTCCGTTTTTGAATCCAAGTCCTCGATCCCAGGCTCCAACCTGTAAACCCAGCTTCGCATTCCAGGGTGACAGAATATCTTTTGTCAGCTGATCCATAGTGATGTCCATCTGCATCGGCTTCCCATTCAGGTACAAGTGCATACCTGCTGCTGTGGCAGATCCTTCGTAGGTCATGGTTAGCTGAATCCATTCTTCTTTGGGAATGGATTGTTTCGAAACCTTTGTCATTGCATTGGAGGGTGCGGCATGGGAGATGCCCATCTCCATCTGGTCATTTTTATAATAGAGATGATACCCGCGGTAATTGAATAATCGCTCCGCAATGGTTTTATGAAAAATTACCCCCTCTTTGAAATCTTTTGGAATCCAGCAATTGATATGGATAGTAAACGGATCATTTCTTTTGAAAGCACCAACCGGTGTCAGATCCAGCCATTCATCCCCATTCAGGAGCAGGGCTTTTCCTCCGGGAGATGCAACAAATTTGGGAGGATCTCCTGCGGAATAACTCAAATCCCGCTTCATGGCAGCAGTGATTTTGGAACTTTCTCCACCCGAACGCAGATGCCCGCCATCAAAATTCAGGGATGCCTGCAAGCCGGTAACGGGGATGCCTGCCTGCTGCATGTATGTATATTTTTCCTGGTTGATCCACTGCTCTGCCTCTTTCGTATATACCTCCTGGTTAGTACGCAATTTTTTCTCCTGCTCTTTTATTTTCTGATTTAACAGGGCCAGTACATTGTCTTTTTCTTTATCTGTGAGCAACATGGACGGCGATGGCATGGTGAGGTCAAAGGATATTTGTCCGGCTTCCTGTACCGTATTAAAGAAACTGTAGAGCTCATAAAAATTCTTTTGCGATACCGGATCATATTTATGATCATGACAACGGGCGCAACTGATGGTGAGTCCAAGAAAAGCAGTTCCCACTGTATTCACCCGATCCACTACATATTCTGTCTGAAATTCTTCTTCAATGACGCCGCCTTCCAGGTTTTGCGGATGCATTCGGTTGAAGGCAGTGGCAATTTTCATCTCTTTGGTTGGATTCGGTAACAGATCCCCCGCCAGTTGCCATTCAATAAACTGATTATAGGGCATATTGCGGTTGAACGCAGCAATCACCCAATCGCGGTAAGCGGATACATCTCTTAATCCATCAACCGTATACCCATGCGAATCTGCAAATCTTGCCAGGTCCAGCCAGTCGACCGCCATCTTTTCCCCGAACTGGGGCGATTGTAGCAGGCGATCCACCTGCTTTTCTACTGCCTTTGGCGAGTTGTCGTTTACAAATGCACTGATCTCATCCACTGTTGGTGGCAGTCCGGTTAAATCAAGACTCAGCCTGCGCAACAACAATTCCTTTGATGTTCTTTCTGAAGGCGAAAGTTTTTTTTCTTCCAGTTTTTTCAGGATGAAGGCATCAACAGGAGTTTGTATCCATTCTTTTTGCTGAACTGTTGGAATAGATGGTTTAGTTGGTGAAACAAAAGACCAGTGTGGCTGGTATTCCGCACCTTGTTTGATCCATTTGATCAGGGTGGCCTTTTCTTCCGTGCTTAGTTGGAGGTTGGATGAAGGTGTAGGCATCCGGTAGTCGTGATCCTCTGACAGGATGCGATGAAAGAGTTCGCTATTGGTCAGGTTGCCCGGATCAATCGCCACTTTCCCTGGTGTTTCAGGTAATTCTGCAAAAGCAGCGGTAGAAAGGTCAAGCCGCAGTCCGGCTTCTCTTTTTGCCTGGTCGGGGCCATGGCAGGCAAAACATTTATCCGACAGAATGGGTTTGACATGCAGGTTATAATCCACTTTATCGGGCAGTTGTAGATAGGCCTGTTCGATTTCATCGGGAAGGTCGGGCGCACAGCCTGTCAGCAGGAAGAAAACCAGATAACACAGGCCTATCAGCCTGGCAAGCAAATACAAAAACCGCCTTTGAAACATGGTTATTCAATATACCCCATATCCCAAAGACGGCCTTGTGTGAAAATGCTTTTTTCAGAAACTATTTTAGCTAAGCTGAAGCTTTTATTAAACCTCTTCCACTTTCATGGACTTTGCCAGTCGGGTACGCTCGTTTTCGTCCAGATGGATCTTCCGCATCCGGATAAAATTCGGCGTAACCTCGATACATTCGTCATGCTGGATATATTCCATACATTCTTCCAGGCTCAGGAGCGTTTTTGGAGCAATACGGGTGGCATCATCACTTCCACTGGCCCGGTGGTTGGTCAATTTTTTACCTTCCGTTACATTCACCACCAGATCACCCGGCTTGATGTTTTCGGCCACAATCTGACCCGCATATACATCTTCTCCCGGATCCACAAAGAAGGTACCGCGATCCTGTAGTTTATCAATAGAATATCCGGTTGTTTTTTCCGTATTCTTGGAAATCAATACACCATTATTTCGTCCGGGTATCGGTCCTTTCCAGGGTTTGTATTCCAGGAATCGGTGCGCCATTACAGCTTCGCCGGTGGTAGCGGTTAGCATCTGCGTACGCAAACCAATCAATCCACGTGAAGGGATTTCAAACTCGAGGTGTTGCATATCTCCCTTGGTTTCCATCACATGCATTTCGCCTTTCCGACGCGTAACTAGATCAATTACTTTAGAAGCAAATTCCTGTGGCACATCCACTACCAGCACTTCATAAGGCTCACAACGTTTGCCATCGATATTTTTCAGAATTACCTGCGGCTGCCCAACTGTCAATTCATACCCTTCCCGACGCATGGTTTCTATCAAAACACCCAGGTGAAGAATACCGCGGCCATATACCTGGAAGCTATCACCACTATCCGTATCCAATACCCGAAGTGCCAGGTTTTTCTCTGTTTCTTTCATCAGCCGATCACGCAAATGGCGCGATGTAACAAACTTGCCATCCTTACCAAAGAAAGGAGAGTTGTTAATGCTGAACAACATATTCATGGTTGGCTCATCCACACTGATAACAGGTAATGCTTCCATTACTTCCTGATCAGAAATGGTATCTCCAATATTGAAATCTTCCAATCCTACAACTGCACATAAATCACCGGCCAGTACTTCAGTAACCTTGCGTTTTCCCATTCCTTCAAATACGTACAGTTCACGAACCCGCTGCTTTTTGAAAGTACCGTCTGCCTGCATCAATGCTATCGGCTGATTTTCCCTGATACTGCCCCGCTGTACTTTTCCAATCGCAATACGGCCCAGGAATGAAGAATAATCCAATGAGGTAATCTGCATCTGCAATGGACCTTCTTCCACTTTAGGTTGCGGTACATATTGCAAAATACCATCCATCAATGGGGTAATATCTTCACACTGCGTATTCGTATTGTTGAACCAGCCATTTTTACCCGAACCATAGAAGGTAGGAAAATCCAACTGCTCTTCCGTAGCATCCAGGTTGAAAAATAATTCAAACACAGCATCATGCACTTCGTCAGGGCGACAGTTAGGCTTATCTACCTTATTTATCACCACAATTGGTTTCAGATTCAACTGAAGGGCTTTCTGCAGCACAAAACGGGTTTGTGGCATTGGTCCTTCAAAGGCATCCACCAAAAGGATAACCCCATCTGCCATCTTTAACACACGTTCTACTTCTCCACCAAAATCGGCGTGACCCGGGGTATCAATTACATTGATTTTCACATCTTTATATGTAACTGCGGCATTTTTACTGAAAATGGTGATACCTCGTTCACGTTCCAGATCATTACTGTCCATGATCAAATCGCCGGTATCCTGGTTCTCGCGGAACACTTTTGTAGTGTGGAGAATCCGGTCAACCAGGGTAGTCTTACCGTGGTCAACGTGTGCAATGATTGCTATATTCCTAATATTCATAACTCTGATTCAACCCAAAGGCAAATCGCCTAAGAGCGCGCAAAGGTACAGCTATTTAGCCGCCCCGCAAGGGAATTTCCTATAAACATTATGTTATATATCACAACCTCCTGTACATCAATCCCCTTTGTCTCCTTTTCTCCTTTCTCTCCTCTGTCTCCTTTGTCTCCTTTTTAACCATATTCTCATCTCCCCCTCTCTTCATCCTTCGTACCTTTCAGCTTATTTTTTGAACGATAAAACAGATTGGCCATGAAGACGAATTTTAAGGAATTCCCCTATGACGATAAGACCACCCATATACTATTACCAGAACGCTTCGAAACCATTGAAAAACCTGTCACAGCTATAGTAATCGGAGCCGGAAGACGGGGATATGTATATGGGCAATTTGCTTCGCAATATGCAAAACAGTTTGATATTATAGGAGTTGCAGAACCTAATCTCATTCGTAACCAACGGTATGCATCCACCCATCACATTGAACCTGAAAACTGTTTCTCCAACTGGGAAGCTGTTTTTGAGCGACCCCGTTTCGCTGATGCTGTCATTATCTCTTCACCTGACCGGCTCCATGTAGGTCCGTGCCTGGCTGCGCTGAAAGCCGGATATCATGTTCTGCTCGAAAAACCCATTGCTCCAACGGAAGAGGAATGTCGCCAAATTCTTCAGGCCTCCAGAGAATCCGGTAAAATTGTTGCGGTTTGCCATGTATTGCGATATGCTCCCTATTTCCGGAAACTTCGCAGTTTAATTCGAAGCGGCGCAATCGGTGAACTTATAAGTATCCAGCATATGGAACCAATTGAACATGTTCATATGGCCCATTCCTATGTTCGGGGTAACTGGAAAAACAGTGCTACTACTACTCCGATTGTACTTGCTAAAGCCAGTCACGACCTCGATATTCTTCGCTGGCTGGTTGGAAAGCCCTGCAAATCCGTACATGCATTCGGCGGACTACGCTGGTTTAAAGAAGAAAACGCACCTGAAGGAAGTACGGCCCGTTGTACCGATGGCTGTAAAATTGAAGCAGAATGCCCCTATTCTGCAATCAGGATCTACCACCAGAAACGCGAACGGACCTATGTTTTCGACCTGCCGGAAGACAAAGAAGAACAGGGCGACTATATTCTTCAACAATTACGCACAACGGATTATGGGCGCTGCGTTTACAGAATGGACAATGACCAGCCGGATCATTATGTGGCTAATCTTTTATTCGATGGCGGTGTAACAGCCAGCTTTTCTCTTCAGGCTTTTACTTCTTATGAAGGTCGCCGAACAAGGGTAATGGGCAGTCATGGTGATATTGAAGGCGATATGACCAAAATGGTAATAACCAGCTTTCAAAATGGTCAAAAAGAACAATGGGCGGAAACAACAGACTTACATGGAGGGGGCGATTTCCGCTTAATGGCTGATTTCGTTATGGCTGTTCATGCCAATGACCCAACCATGCTTACTTCTACGCTGGAAGCTTCCATCGAAAGTCATCTTATGGGATTTGCAGCAGAAAAGAGCAGGATGGAAGAGCTGGTTGTTCCTATAATTTGTTAGTTCTGATAACTTGCCGGCCGATCCTGCTATTGTTTTATTATTTTGCTTTCAAAGCAACAAAATGCGTATCAATAAATGGTTGATCGGAGTTCCGGTAGTATTGGCAGCAGTTTACCTGGCAGGGCCAAATCCGGCTACTCCGGTTTATTCAACTGCCATGCCTGTAGTACCAACTGCTGCAAACCTTGAAAATTATGTTCGCACCAAAGAGCAGGCGCTACGGCTCAAACCCGATAACGAAGCAAGAATAGTTTGGCTGAATGATTCACTTCGTCAACCGACAGAATACGCAATAGTTTACCTGCACGGATTCAGTGCCTCGCAATTTGAAGGAGCTCCGGCGCACCTTAATGCCGCCAAAGCAATGGGTGCAAATCTATACCTCTCCCGACTAGCAGAACATGGCATTGATACCAGTGAAGCCCTGGTTAACCTGACTCCGGAAAATTATTGGGAATCTGCCAAGGAAGCGCTTGCTATTGGAAAACAGCTCGGGAAAAAAGTTATACTCATGGGAACCTCAACCGGAGGTACAAACGCATTGCAACTGGCAGCAGCATACCCCAACGATGTATATGCAATGGTATTGCTATCACCCAATATTGCGATTAACGACCCGAATGCCTGGCTGCTTAATAACCCATGGGGCTTACAGATTGCTCACCTCGTTTTAGGCAGTGATTACCGAACTTCCTCCGACACCCGACCTGTATATAAACAATACTGGAATACTCCTTATCGTCTGGAAGCAACGGTTGCGCTGGAAGAATTGTTAGAAACAACTATGACAGCTGAAACCTTTTCCAAAATAAAACAGCCACTGCTCTTACTGTATTATTATAAAAACGAAGAAGAACAGGATCCGGTTGTGAAAGTGTCGGCCATGCAGGAAATGTTTAAACAGGTAGGCACACCCGAAAAATGGAAAAAAGAAATCCCGATGCCAACTACAGGCGATCATGTAATTGCTTCCCCATTCAAGTCAAAAGATGCACCTGCCGTTGAAAAAGAAATTATCAACTGGTTATTGCATTTAAAGTCCAACCATCCGGGATGATTCATACATCTGCTGGAGATTGTATTCTGTTGCCAATTTTTTATGATTTACCACATCAATGATGGTTCCAATCAGGCATAACCCACCGGTAAACAGATAAAGGATTCCCATGCCCACCTGTCCCACAACAAAACGCTGAATACCGGCAACCACTACAAACCCTAAACAGGTCAGGAGCAGAATTTCGCCTGGCTTTTTGCGCTTACCACTATAAATCATTAGGAATTGGTTCTTCTGCGATTCGGTCATTTTGCTCGTAAGGTCTTTGATGCCCGCAGCTTCTTCGGGCTGAAGATCGGGCAGGGACATCAGGTAGGTATCCATGTCTTGGTTTGTTTTTATGTTGGGTTATTAATAAAGTTACAATTCTAAATGCAATAATGGTAAGGGCCGGAATTCCCATCCAATGGTGATACCAGGAAGTTTTCCACTCTGCATGTATAGCCGCGGCAATACTCCTGCCCAAGCCGCAACCCGGACAAGCATCCATTCCAATTACTGCTTCAATACCTGCAAAACGAAAAGGGCAAAATCCCGGGGCGGTCTCCTGATAATTGACAGCAAGTCCCAGCCATAACAATGCACAGATCCAAATCACTGCCTCCAGGTTCATTTTTATCCATCTTATTGCCATTTCTCAATCTACGACGAAATTTTCACCAGTCAGGTTGCACAACGACAGGTAAATGGAGTCCCTATATTTGTTGGATAAATGTTTGCCATGCTTCGATCAAAAATTGCGGGAATCGGAATGTATGTCCCAAAGAATATTGTCACCAACCAGGACCTGACTCAGTACATGGATACCAACGATGAATGGATCCAGGAAAGAACAGGAATAAAAGAACGTCGATATGCTGACAGAACCGGCGAAACGACCGCCACCATGGGAGTGGAAGCTGCCAAGATTGCCATCGAAAGAGCAGGCATAACTGCTCAGGATATTGACTTTATAGTATTCGCCACCCTCTCTCCCGACTACTATTTTCCTGGCTGCGGGGTCCTTGTTCAACGAGCGTTAAAGCTTAAAGAAATTGGAGCCCTGGACATTCGTAATCAATGCAGTGGTTTCGTATATGCATTATCGGTAGCTGACCAGTTCATCAAAACCGGGATGTACAAAAACATCCTGGTTATTGGCAGCGAAAAACATTCTTTCGGTCTTGATTTCAGTACCCGTGGCAGAAATGTGGCAGTAATTTTTGGTGACGGGGCTGGTGCCGTTGTGCTTCAACCCACTGAAGATGCCAATCAGGGCATCCTGAGTACCCACCTACACAGTGATGGTGAAAGTGCGGAAATTCTGGCGATGTATAATCCGGGTACACATGCCAATCACTGGGGTCAATATGCCGATTTTTCAGAAGCCAAAATCGGTGAACAATTTATGAGCCATGAGATGATCGATAAAGCACAAAATTTCCCTTTTATGGATGGTCCGGCTGTGTTCAAAAAAGCAGTAGTAAAATTTCCTGAGGTTGTAATGGAAGCCCTTAAGGCCAATGGTCTCCAGCCATCTGATATAAACATGTTGATACCACACCAGGCCAATCTGCGGATTGCCCAATTTGTTCAACAACAGCTGAAATTAGGCGATCATCAGGTCTATAATAATATTCAACAGTATGGCAATACCACTGCAGCCTCCGTGCCTATAGCTCTTTGTGAAGCCTGGGAGAAAGGCAAAATCAGAAAGGGCGACCTGGTTTGTCTCGCAGCCTTTGGCAGCGGATTTACCTGGGCAAGTGCCCTTTTGAGATGGTAATCAGCATATAGAGCAGCATGGCCTGAATCGATTTAGTTTGTATATTTCCTATCCATACAAACCAAATCAAGATTGCCATGCCAAACCAACGCCGACAATTTCTTTCCCAATCTGCCGCAATAGCACTCGGCATAACAGCATTACCCTCATTCGCCAATACGATTTCGCACCGGATTGGTGCCGCCGACCAGATCAATGTGGGCGTTATTGGTTGCAATGGAATGGGCTGGAGTAATCTGCAAGCCATTCTCAAACAGCCTGATGTACGTTGTATCGCAATCTGCGATGTGGATGAAAACGTTTTGACGAAAAGAGCAGGTGAACTCGCAGGCAGAAATATGCCGGTAAAAACCTATAAGGATCACCGTGAATTACTCGATAATAAAGATATAGATATCGTTATCATTGGAACGCCCGATCACTGGCATTGTATCCAGATGGTAGACGCCTGTGCAGCCGGCAAACATGTTTATGTTGAAAAACCCTGTGGTAATTCCGTAGAGGAATGCCGGGTAATGGAAGCCGCTCAGAAACGCTATGGTTCCATTGTTCAGGTTGGACAATGGCAGCGAAGCGCCCCTCATTTTCAGGATGCCATCAATTTTGTACACAGTGGTAAACTCGGGAATATTCGTACGGTTAAATCCTGGGCATACATGGGCTGGATGAAACCTGTGCCCATCAAACCAGACGGACAGGCACCCAGCGGTGTGGATTACCAGAAGTGGCTCGGCCCGGCTGCCAAACGACCATTTAATGCAAACAGATTTCATTTTAATTTCCGGTGGTTCTGGGATTATGCAGGCGGACTTATGACCGACTGGGGGGTTCATATGATGGATTATGCTCTACTCGGAATGAAAGCGCAATTTCCCAATCAGGTAATGGCATCGGGAGGGAAAATGGCCTATCCGGATGACGCCTCTGAAACACCTGATACACTGGCTGCAGTTTTTGAATATGATAAATTCAATATTGTATGGGAACACGCTACCGGAATTGATCTGGGTCCATATGGACTAACCCATGGCACAGCCTTTATTGGAAATAATGGAACCCTGGTGTTAAATCGGGAAGGCTGGTTTGTACAGGCAGAAAAAGGCAAGATGGAACCCCTTGAATTACAAAAAGATCAGGGTGATTCATTAGAAAGACATATGGCTAATTTCCTGGCTTCCATCAAAGCAAAAGATCCGGCCAAATTGAATACACCAATCCAACAGGCTTCCTTAACAGCACAGGTTTGCCAATTGGGTAATATCGCCTTCCGAACAAAAGAATTATTGCAATGGGATCATAAAAAGAATCAGTTCCTGAATAAAGCTGGCAATGATTTATTGAAAGCCAATTATAATAATGGATATAAAGTTCCTAAAATTTAAACATCAACTGGCAGCAGTACTTCTGCTGTTGCCAGTGCTTTTATCCGCACAAACCAATTCAACAGACAGTGTATTAATCTTTTCCTATTTCAAAGGAAACGGAGAAGATGGTTTGCACCTCGCTTACAGCAGGGATGCACTGCAATGGATTCCACTAAACAACGATCAATCATTACTAGCACCGGCTGTTGCAAAGGATAAATTAATGCGGGACCCTTGCATAACCCGGGGAGGCGATGGATATTTTCATATGGTCTGGACTGTCAGCTGGAATGATAAGGGAATCGGTTATGCCCGGTCAAAAGATCTGATTAGCTGGTCGGAACAGGTTTTTCTACCAGTAATGCAACATGAGCCAGGTGTATTGAATACCTGGGCACCTGAAGTATTCTATGATGCTGATAGCCACGAGTACCTGATATACTGGTCCTCTACTATACCTGGGAGGTTTTCGAAAACCGATAACCAGGGGGATGAAAAATACAATCACCGCATTTATTATACCCTTACCAAAGACTTCAAAACGTTCACACCAACAGGCTTACTATATGATCAGGGATTCAATGTAATTGATGCCAGTATTTACAAAATGGGGAATCATTATTCCATGTTGCTGAAAGATGAAACATTGAAACCGATTCCTCAAAAAAATATTCGGATGGCAGTCAGTCAACAACTTACCGGACCCTATTCCGCAGCGTCTGAACCAATTTCGGGAAAAACATGGGCGGAAGGCCCTACAATGGTCTATCACAAGGGATACTGGTGGCTCTATTATGATCAATACAGCTCCCATCGGTATGCCTGCCAGCGGACTGCCGACCTGATAAATTGGGAAAATTTTAGTCCTCAATTGGTATTTCCAAAAGGGGCACGCCATGGAACCGTAATTAAAATTTCAGCGTCAGAATTTAAGCAACTCGAACAGCTATGATGCCTTAGCTTTGCCTTAACCAACGGGCATTGCATGATAGTGGATCCATCCCAGAAAAAACTGATATTCCTGGTCAACCCCATTTCGGGCACCAAATCCAAGGCCGACCTTGGTAAACTGGTAATGGAAACAGCAGCTGGCTTTAACTCCTCAGCAATTGTTTTACCGACTGTTGCCAGTGGCGATTATTCATTCGTACGACAGCGAATCGCAGAGGAAGGTTTCACAGATATAATCATTTGCGGAGGGGATGGTACCGTTAATACGGTGATAAATGATTTGAGGGATATGGAAATCCATTTTGGAATTGTTCCATTTGGATCCGGAAACGGTCTCGCTTTTTCAGCCGGTATACCTAAAACCACCCAGAAAGCCATTGAACTTGCTTTTACCGGGAAAGCCCGTTTTGTAGATGCGTTCCTGGTAAATGATCAATTCGCCTGTATGTTGTGCGGATTGGGATTCGACGCTAAAGTTGCACATGATTTTGCCCAGCAACCGGGAAGAGGACTGCTCACTTATACCCAGCAAACCATAAAAAATTATTTCACTGCAACCCCGTATCATTTCGAAATGGTGGTGGAAGATCATGTTATTCAGACCGATGCCTATTTTATCAGCGTTGCTAACAGCAACCAGTTTGGGAATCAATTTACCATTGCTCCGAAAGCAAGTTTAAATGACGGGCTGCTGGATATAGTTGTTGTACCTAAAATGAATAAAGCCATCCTCCCCTTTGCCTTAATACAACAGGTAACAACCGGAGAACTGACAGGCGCTCAGGAAGAACAAAGTTCTACGATCCAATATTTTCAAACAGCAAAAATTCAGATTCGAAATAAAGACCTTGCACCCCTGCATATTGATGGCGAGCCAAGGGAAAGTATGGATACCATAAACATTAAAATACTACCTCGTAGTTTTCAGTTGATTCAACCGATTTAGTCACAGGGCTTTAGTTAAAACAATGACAACCGGATTGGTGCACCCTCCAGTTGTAATAATTTTTCTTTGCGCCATAGGCCGCCACCGTATCCTGTTAAACTGCCGTCTGATCCAATCACCCTATGGCAGGGAATTAAAATAGAAATTTTATTCAACCCATTTGCATTGGCAACAGCGCGGATAGCCAATGGTTTACCCAAAGCATCGGCCTGTTCCTTGTAGGACCTTGTTTTACCGTAAGGAATAGTCAATAACTGGTTCCACACACCAAGTTGGAATTCACTGCCAATCAAATCAAGCGGAGTTGTAAATTGTTTTCTTTTCCCTTCGAAATATTCATCCAGCTCTTTTTCCAATAAATCAAAATAGGGATTTGGTCCCAGTACAATTGTAGCATTCAATCGTTTTGATAAATACACCAGTTCGGTTTCCAACATCCGACGATCTGAAAATTCCAATAAACAAATTCCCTTTGAAGTGGCGCAGGAAAGCATGGTTCCGAGTGGCGTTTCCAAACGTTTGCAATCAATCATTCCGGTATTTTTTGTTTTGGAAGGAGGCACTCCAAAGATAGAACGGAATCCGTCTACAAACCCACTATTCGATTCATACCCGGCATCAAATGCTGCCACTGTAACTGATTCCCCTGTATGGATTTTTTTAAACGCTGTGTTAATTCGTAACATCCTTTGGAAAGCATGAAAACTCATACCATGGTGTTTCAGGAACCATCGCCTTAGGGTAGCTGGTTCAAATCCCTTTAAACGAAGATCCTGATCTTTTAACCGACCCGATGGATCAGTTTCCATGTCTCGAATTAATCCCCGGATAGCATCCGGGGTTTCGTCTGGCTTCTCCAACGGCCGGCAAACCTTACAGGGTCGATAACCTGAAGCGATGGCATCCCTTACACCAGGAAAAAACTCCACATTTTCGCGCTTGGGTTTGCGTGCAGTGCAGGAGGGACGGCAAAAAATGCCGGTTGTTTTCACTCCGGTAATAAATACCCCTTCGAAACTACGATCTTTTTCTACCAGGGCCTGGTACATCCGATCATCAGAAAGTGCTGCTCCCATGAACTAAATTTATGAATACAAAAGAACAAAGGAGACAGTAGTTGAACCACCGAAAAATGAACAGGTATTTTTTTATCCTCCAGACTGGTACTTTGCGGCCAGTTTTGCAGGTGCTACCGTGCAAAAAGCAGTAGTCAGAATGTCCACCAACATAGCCTTTTTCACTTTTTTAAGCTCGATATGAGTCCATCCCTGTTTTCCCCAGCCTCCTGCCACAGGATAAATAACTGCAGTATCAAAAGCACAAAATACCGACTGATCAATTTGATTCAATTTTACAGTTGCAGTTTTTTTATCAGGATCCAGTGTAACAAAAATCTTTTTTTTGATGCGGAAGGACTCTTTCTCAAAATGCGGGGAAGTCTCCACTTCGGGAAAGCCCCTAGCAATTGTTCGGAATTGTTCTAGAGAAACCATTTATAATTGATAAACATCAAGTTACAAATTACAGATAAAAAATCTTTCAAGATTCTGTTACTGCCTGATATTTTTCAACAACTGTTCCAGCTCTTTTAATTTTTCCGGATTCGAATCTGCCATATTTTTTTTCTCCCCCGGGTCTGTTAGAAGATTATATAATTGGGAATAATCAGCATGACCTGACTCGATATTTGTAAGCTGATATAATGCCGGGCCTTTTGATGGCGCAATATATTTCCAATTTTCCTGTATAACTGCAAAACTGGCTCCATGCGTAACTAATGACACCCTTCCCCTTTTCGATTTTCCTATCAGGGCTTCCCATTGATTTTGAGAATCGGGAGCATCGGCAGATAGTAATCCAATATTTAATCCTTTTGCAAATGAAGCCAGTAAATCAACCTGACTAAACAATACATCACTGGTTCCTGCTGTTACCAATTTTGGGTAATGAACGATGAACGGCACCCGGGTTCCAGCTTCAAAAATACTGTACTTACCACCTCTTAATACACCTGCCGGTGTATGCCCATTCAATTGCGTTACAGCGCCATCAACATACCCATCGTCCAAAACCGGACCGTTATCACTTGAGAAAATAATCATGGTATTTTCAGCTACCCCAGCCTGCTCCAATGCATCCAGCAGTTGACCCACCGCCCAGTCAATTTGCAATATAGCATCTCCTCTGAAGCCAAGTCCGCTTTTGCCTTTAAACATGGTTGATGGCATACGGGGAACATGCGGTTCAGTAAGGGAATAAAATAGAAAGAACGGTTGCCTGGATTCAGTTTCTACAAATGCTTTCGCTTTAAGTAAAAAACTTAGGGGCATTTCTTCATCGGTCCAACGCGCTGTTTTTCCTCCTTTCATGTATCCGATCCGGCCAATGCCATTTACAATCGTCTGATCATGTCCATGATTAGGTGATGCTTTCATCTTCAATAAATGAGGATGTTCTTTTCCCGTAGGTTCATCCCCCAGTTTTTCCTTGTAATTCACTTCAATTGGATCTGTAGAATCCAATGCTACAACCCGGTGATTCTCCAGAAATACTGTTGGAACTCTGTCCGCTGTTGCAGGAAATATAAAAGAATAATCAAAACCCACTTCATTTGGTCCGGGTTTGATTTCTCCATTCCAGTCTTTTGCAACAGCCGTACCTAAACCCAGGTGCCATTTGCCAACGATACCCGTACGATAGCCTGCTTTTTTAAAGACTCCTGCCAGGCTGATTCTGTCTGTTGGTACAATCAGGGCCGCATCCCCGGGTAGCACCCCTGTACCTGATTTTCTCCAGGGATATTGGCCGGTCATCAAGGCGTATCGGGAGGGTGTGCAGGTGGCAGAGGTTGTGTATGCCCGGGTAAACCGAAGACCGTTCTTCGCCAACCGATCGATATTCGGTGTATGCAATTTGACAGCGCCATAACAACTGAGATCGCCATAACCCAGATCATCGGTATAGATAATCACCACATTTGGCCGACTTGCATTTTGCTGACCAAAAACCGGCAGCACGGCTATCCAGCTAAAGCATACTAATCCAATTGCATACCCGAAAAATCGATTCATTATAATATAATTTGTTGAATGGTTGTTTTACCCACCTGCCTGCCATTCCTAAAACAAGCGGCTTTGACCGTAACAGAACGACGCACATCAAATGCTTTTTTATACAGAGTTGATTTTACACTCGGCTCAGATCCATCCAGCGTATAATGAATCTCCGGCTCAAAACTGTCTGTTGAGAAACTTACTGTAGCACGTCCGGCATCCGAATCAATCTGTACTGCTTGTTTCACATTATAAGCACTTTGTGCAGCCGTATAATTCCAGAACGCATACCGATTATGTTGAGTTTCCAGGCGGCGGGTGAAATCGCTCCAGTCTTTAGGCTGACTGGTCCAGGCAATTTCAGCAATAGCTGCCATCCTTGGCAAACTCATATATTCTACCTTGTCAGAACTGGCGATGTATTCAGTCCATACATTCGCCTGAACACCTTTGATATGTTTTGCCTCTTCAGCAGTAAGTACCGAAGGAATTGGTTCATAGGAATACACTTTCTGAAGTGTCAGGTAACCGCCGATAGCCATCGGTTCCAATGCAGCCTTACCCTGGAAATAGTCAAAATAAACATAGCTGTTTGGGGTCATGATTACATCATGGCGTTGCTTTGCGGCTTCAATTCCTCCCGCTTCTCCCCGCCAGCTCATCACCACCGCATTGGGTGCCAGTCCGCCTTCCAGAATTTCATCCCAACCAATCAAAATACGACCCTTAGAATTGATAAATTTCTCAATACGCTGAACAAAATAGGATTGCAACTCATGTTCATCTTTCAATTTCAGATCCTTAATCCTTTGCTGGCAACGGGAACATTTTTTCCAGTTTTCTTTGGGACATTCATCCCCACCTATATGTATATACGAAGATGGAAAGAGATTGATCACTTCCGTTAATACATCTTCCATCATCCGGAAAACGGAATCATTCCCTGCACAATACACATCATTGTGTACACCCCAGGTCTCCTGAACCTGTTTTCCGCCTTTTGCCTTAGTGAAATCGGATGGAAACTTATTTATAAAAGTTGCTTCATTTGGGAAACAACTCAGATAAGGAAAAGCTGCTATCGCGGCAGATGCATGTCCGGGCATTTCAATTTCCGGCACAATGGTAACATGCCGTTTTTCCGCATACTGAATGATCTCTTTTACTTCCGCCTGTGTATAAAATCCACCATATCGCTGATTGGTATTGCCACTGCCCGGGTAATTTCCGATGATGGTTCCGTTTCTCCATGCACCCACAGCAGTAAGCTGAGGATATTTTTTGATCTCGATTCTCCAGCCATGGTCATCCGTAAGGTGCCAGTGCAGGCGATTCATTTTATGTAATGCCAGCAGATCAATATATTTTTTAATAAAATCAGCCGAAAAGAAATGGCGACTCACATCCAGCATCATACCCCTGTACTGGAAACGGGGCGCATCTTCTATTACCACCGGTGCAATAGCCAGATTGGTACTGCTGTCAGTTGGTAATAATTGAATCAGCGTCTGAATACCGTAAAATACACCGGCTGCATCTGTACCTGAAATTTTAATTTCTTTAGCGCCGGCTTCAAGTGTATAGGCACCAGATACTGTACTGGCATTTCCGAGAGCCAACGTAATGGCATTAACCTGCTTACCTTTTTTGATTTTTGGACGGGCCAAAGAAAACTGTTTCTGTAAATAACTATTCAGGAAATCCGCGCTCGACTGCAGACTTGGATGACTGGCCAAAACAGCCGTTTGGGAAGAAATACGGAATGAATCAGTGGAATTGAGTTCAGTAACCCTGCCGGGTTTGGGCAGAATTGAATATTGCGCAACAGCAATTTGTGTACAGGCTACCAATACCAGCACTGAAAAAAAATGGAAAGCAGACTTCATGACTTGACAGGTTGTTTAAAGCACTGAAAATACCGAATCCCTGCTAATGCTCCTGACGGAAACGATTGCATGAAATCACCGATACCCTTCCCATTCCTGATAAAACTGTTCAATATAGGACTCCATAAAGGCATGTCGCTGTTCTGCAAGGCGCTTCCCGGCAGCGGTATTCATCCTGTCCTTTAATAGGAAAAGCTTTTCATAAAAATGATTAATGGTAGGATCGTTGTTGAATTTGTACTGCTCCACCGTCTTATGCAGATTAGGCGGCTGGTTGGGATCATACAAGGGACGGTTTTTATATCCACCATAATTAAACGCACGGGCTATTCCGATGGCACCAATGGCATCTAGGCGATCGGCATCCTGCACAATGGCCAGCTCAACTGAATAATAAGTTCCGGAATTATGACCTCCCTTAAAAGAAATATGTGCGATGATCTGCTGAACCTCCCGAATGATAGCAGGATTCACCTGTTGAGCCTGCAGAAATTCTCCGGCAATACGCGGACCGACACTATCATCGCCACCATGAAATTTTGAATCGGCTATATCGTGCAATAAGGCAGCCAGTTCAATGATTAGTAAATTGGGGGCTACTCCATCCGGGGTAGCTGTTTCAGCTGTGGCAATTGTTTTAGCAGTTTGCCAAACCCGGTAAATATGCCACCAATCGTGGCCACCTTCAGCAGCTGCCAGCGTTTTTTGAACAAATTCAACCGTATTCCGGATCAGCTGGTTCGTATCCATTGTCTGAAAAAAACTTATAGATAAAAGGAAATATAGAGTCGGTAATAAACCCGGATGGGTTTGCCTTTATAGGTAGAACCCGTTTTAAACCGGAGTTTTTTCATAATCCGCATCGCTTCTTTGTCGAGCAGAATATTGACCCCGTTTTCGATTTTTATATCGGACACCTTTCCTTCTTCATCGATTTGCAACCCTATCAGCACCCGACCCTCAACCTGACTAACCATGGAAAAGTAAGGAAAGACCAGGTTATTCTGCATAAATTCAGTGAGGTCGGCATCGCCGGTAGCAAATTCAGGTGCGATGTACTCTTTCTCCGGAACACTCACCAGATAATTGGTGATTTTCAATTCCTCCGGCACAAACAGTGCCTTTTCTGTTGAATCGGGGGCTGCTGATCCGTAATCAAGCGGAAAATCATAATTGAGAATTTTTCCACCGGAATTCAGGTGATAATACCAGATCCCAACCGGTTCCTTTTTTCTGAAAAAAGCATCCAGCACAATCTGATCCAGTGAAATATGGCGAATTTCTGCATGGATTGAACTATCCGGATGGGTATTTACCACCTCCACAAATTCCGCCGATTTTGGTTGTGTTTTGATGCGTTCAAAAAAACCTTTGAAATAGAGTTTGGTAACCCTGGGACCCGATGAGGTATCCTGCTGGGCAAACCCATTAGTGGCAAAACTCAAAAAGAATAGAAAAATAATTAACCGCATGACTGAAAGATAATGAATGAATACTGGTAGAAAAAAGAAAATCTTCCCCGGGTATAGCCCTAAACAAGTCCACTGATTGTCAATTATAAAATTCCATTAATGAATCTCATAAAAAAATATGTAAGCTATTGTATTTATAGTTTTCTTCTACTACCGGGATTCACAAATGCACAACAACCGGAATGGAAAAATATTTCCGGAGATTATTATGATTGGACAAAAACAGGAAAACCTGAAGTGCCTTATACCCATAAATACGAACAAACACTGGTAATGCATTTAATGCTAGCAACACCGGATGGCAAAGGCGGATCCAATGTTCGACGTACATTTGAGGAAGTATTCAAGCTGGTAAAAGAAGTGGATGCCATAACCCACAAAATTCCCAAAATTTTTTATCTGGTTGGGTGGCAATATAATGGACATGATGACCTCTATCCCGCCTGGCATGAGGTGAATAATGCCCTTAAAAGACCTCAGGATAGTTCGGGGCGTCAATCCCTGATCTGGTTGTATAATGAGTGCAAAAAATACAATACAACCATCAGCGTACATGTAAATATGGCAGATGCCTATAATAACAGTCCGCTTTGGAATACCTATTGGAAAGAAGGTTTGATCGCCAGGGCAAAGAATGGAGAGCCATTAAAGATAGGTGCTTACAATGGATTAGATGCTTATCAGATCAGTTTCAAACAAGAATGGGAAAAAGGTTTTTCGACCAAAAGAATTGATGAACTAATCCTACTCTTGCCTTTTCTTAAAGAAGCTAAAACAGTTTTATTAGATGCTTATTTCTCCCGCGAAAACCAGTACCTGAATATTCCCCAGCAGGAGGAAGAAAGTTATCAGCGCCGGGTAATACGTTTTTTTAGAACAAAAGGTATAGATGTAGTACAGGAAAGTTTTAGCCGTTTGAGAGAAGGCAAAGATCATTTTATTGGTTTATCCCCCTGGTTCGTTTGGTTTGATCAAATTGAAAGCGGATTTATGAAGGTCCCTGCTTCCATAGCAACAGGAGGTGGTCCCTTTCTCTTTCTAAAACAATTCCCTACGCTGGCTGCAGAACAAATGCAACTCGGCTTTCTATTCGGCATTTCTACCAGAGGAGAAGATTGTTTTAATGATCTGGAAGATGATTTTCGTACAATAACTAATTGGCACGATGCATTTAAAGAGCAGTTTTTTACCGGAACATTACCCTATGTTTATCTCAATCAATACAAGCGAGAGCGATTAGAGGGAAATGGATTGCAGCGTGTAGCCTATTATAATGACGGGCTCCTATCAAGTTTAAAGGACTCTGTAATCAGCCATAAAGGATTTATCCTTCGGGAAGGTAATAATATATTTGTGCCGGTAATCTGGAGTCAAAAAAGGGAAATTATTGCCTACAGCAGCAGGGGATATTCTTCAAAAACATGGAAGCTTCCTGAAAACTGGTCTAATACTAAAGAAGTTGACTTGTTTCAAATTGATGAAAAGGGTCTTCACTTCTTAAACAAAGAAAAAATAGAAAATCACACAATCCGACTGTCGCTAAAAGAAAAGCAGGCCATTCTGATTCTACCAAAATCATAAAATTGAACTTGTAGGGTATCAGGATTGAGAATTAAGAGTACTTTTATTTTCACATGAGAAAAATAAGTATTCTTATCATTCTGCTCAGCACTTATATTTCAATTCTAGCTCAAACGTCTATAAGTGCTGACCTGATTTTATTCAATGGAAAAATCTGGACGGGTAATGAATCGCCTGCCTTTGTGGAAGCCATTGCAATAAGTGGAAATAAAATCACGCGAATTGGCGGTACGGCTGATATAAAGAAATTGGCAAATCCGGCAACAAAACTGATTAACCTGGAAGGCAAACTGGTTACTGCCGGCATCAATGATGCACATATTCATTTTCTGGATGGTTCGCTGGGCCTGGCGGGTGTTGATCTGTACCGAAGCCAACATTTTCAGGAAGCATTGAATGCCATCGAAAACTATGTCAAAAAATATCCGGAGAAAAAATGGATAACCGGAATGGGATGGCAATACAATCTTTATGAAGCGGGTATGCCTACTGCCGAAGCGCTTAAGGAATTGGACAGAATCACCAGGGATCGGCCGGTTGTGCTGGATGCATACGACGGACATAGTATCTGGGTAAACAGTAAGGCCATGGAACTGGCAGGTATTTCAAAGGAAACCCAGTTTGAAGGTTTTGGAGCTATAATCAAAGATGCCTATGGAAACCCAACCGGGGCTTTTACTGAAGCTGCCGGCAGTCTGATTTCGAAAATTGTTCCTCCTCCCACAACAGAAGAAAAACTACAGGCTTTGCGAATGGGAATGAAGTATGCTGCATCGCTTGGTATTACCAGCATCCAAAATGCCAGTGGCTCGGTGGAGTAGTTTTCGCTGTATGAAACGCTCTTAAAGAAGGGTGAACTTACCCTGCGTTCCTCCACTGCATTTAGTACAGGAAAAAAAACAACTGAAGCCAATATTCAAGAGTTCATAAAAGTAAAAAATCGCACACGGAACCATCCCATACTCAAAGCAGCCAGTATAAAGTTTATGCTGGATGGAGTTATTGAATCCCATACCTCCCCCATGCTCGAACCCTACAGCGATGCCAAAAGAGATGGTACAAATGCCAATAGTGATTTTGCATTACCCCTGGATGTATACCAGCGACTGTTAAATCGATTTGATAAAGAAGGATTCCAGATATACACACATGCCATTGGAGATCGTACGGTGCGGGAGGCCCTGAATGCCTATGAGAAAGCGATGGTAATAAATGGCACAAAAGGGAGGCGACACCGGATTGAACATATAGAACAAAGTTCGCCCGAAGATATCCCAAGATTTAACAAACTTGGTGTAATGGCTTCCATGGAACCCATCCATGCAAATCCGGGTAATATCGTTGTTTGGGCAAAAGCTGTGGGAGAAAAACGATTACCGAATTCCTTTGTATGGCAATCTATGTTAAAAAACAAGGCGCACCTGGTTTTCAGCAGTGACTGGCCGGCCCGTACAAATCCGGACCCCATTCTGGGATTACATATTGCCGTAAACCGGCAAACCCCTGAAGGTGAACCTGAAGGAGGATGGATACCTGAGCAACGAATCACTGTTAAAGAGGCATTGAAATCCTATACCCAGGAAGGCGCTTATTCTTCCTTTGAAGAAAACGTTAAAGGCAAAATTCAACCAGGTTTTCTTGCCGACATCATCGTTTTTTCTAAGGATCTTTTTACGATTCCTTCCATGGATATCGCTAAAACAAAAGTAGTCCTAACTTTGTTTGATGGTAGAATCATTTACAATGATGCTGAAAAGATTAAAATAACAAGTATGAAAACAGAGAAAGCAATATTGGCTGGTGGATGTTTCTGGGGAGTCGAAGAGCTAATCCGTCATTTACCCGGAGTTAAGTCAACTGTAGTAGGATATACTGGAGGTGATGTACCCAATGCAACCTATCGCAACCATGGCACACATGCAGAAGGAATTAGCGTAACTTTTGATCCTGAGATCCTTTCTTATCGCAAACTGTTGGAATATTTTTTCCAGATTCATAACCCAACTACGAAAAACCGTCAGGGCAATGATATCGGACTTTCTTATCGTTCTGCCATATTTTATCTGGATGAAGCCCAAAAAGAAACAGCTATACAATTAATTAAAGAAATGGAAGCTTCCGGAAAATGGCCTGGTAAAATCGTAACCGAAATAGAACCAGCCGGAGATTTCTGGGATGCAGAAAAAGAACACCAGGATTATTTGCAAAAAAACCCTGGTGGTTATACCTGTCATTTTGAGCGGCCGGACTGGAAATTGTAATATAATCAGTTCAGCTTAACATTTTAATTGATTCCAGCACACTGGCTTCAAAATCATCAATCAGACGGAGATCTTCTCCCCATAATTCGGTATCTGCCAATACAGCCCCTGCATCTTCCTTTTTCATAAACAGGATATAGGCTGCAAACCCCAGTGCCATGCCTGGTGCCATCTGATTAAATCGTTCCCGGTATCGTTTGATCAAAGGAATATTCCTGAGTTTCATTTTGGCACTGTAATTCAGGGTAATACTTTGCCACTGGTGTTCGATAAATGGATTTCTAAATCGATCCAGTACTTTATTACCGAACTCCTTCGATTCATCGGCTGAAATAGATGGCAAAAGTGATAGCGCAATTTCATCCATCATCAGTTGTTCAATATAGGTACTCATCTCAGGATCCTGCATGGCTTCCTTCACGGTTTTAAAGCCTTTTAAAATAGCCAAACCACAACTGAACGTATGTGTTCCATTCAGCATCCTTAGTTTTAATTCCCGAAACTTACTGATATCAGGGCTGATGATCATTCCAGAATCAGCCTGGCTGAAACGAAGTGCCTGCTTAACTTTCGGATGATCCGACTCAATTGCCCACAAACGAAATGGTTCCGCCATTATCATCAGCTCATCTTGTATATTTAATCGTTGCTCTGCAGCTTTCTGATCGGAAGATGACAACTTTCCCGGAACAATGCGGTCAACCAGAGAATTACAAAATTGATTGGCTTCGGTAAGCCATTTAATAAAATCAGCACCCAGTTGATTAGCTGCAGCCAGTTGATTAAGGATACTCTTTAAGGTTGTTCCATTATCCTGGATCAATTCAGTTGGAACAATGACAAGTCCAGTTGCCGGATCATCCCCGAGTTGCAGATACCGATGGTACAAAACCGCCAGCAACTTCGCCGGGAAAGAATCAGGCACACGATCCACAATGGATTCGGACTGGTACACAATTCCAACCTCCGTAGTATTGGAAATTATAAGCTCCAAATCCTTAGAGGCAGCAAGATCCAAAATGGCTGTCCATTGCTGTTTTGCTGCCAAAACCCTGCTAACAGCAGCATTAATTATCAATTCATCTACTATTTTTCCATCTTCAATTCCCTTAACGCAAATCGTATACAATCCATCCTGCCTGGCAAATGCATCTACTCCGCCGGAATCAGTTGATTTCACTATAACAACCCTGCCATCATACAGTCCCTTTCGATTGGCTTTGTCTATAAAATAATCCGGTAAACCCCGTAATAAAACTCCGGTCCCGAATTGCATTACCCGCTCCGGAAATTCCATTTGTTCAATTGAGGGCAATTCAACTCCGGTCTGCGGTTTTAAATCAGGTAATGATTTTCTGCTTACTTGTATCATAGAGAACAAGTCTACGCACTTCTATGTGTATCTTATAAAATATTGATACATTTATTTACGCAATCGTTCCCGGAAGCCATGAACCATACCAACCCAACCGAACAGGAATTGTCAAAAACCCTGCAAGAACAGCCTTACAATGATCGAAACGCCTGGATTTCCTTTATCCGGATATTCCTGCTTAGTATGGGCATTGGATTCACGGTAGCCGGAATTATTTTCTTCTTTGCCTACAATTGGGCCGATTTACACAAATTCATCAAATTCGGATTGGTGATTGGCTTGCTGACCATCACAACACTGATTTCATTGAGATCCCGATTTAATGAAACAGCCAGAAACAGTATATTGACAGGATCATCCGTATTGGTGGGCGTTTTATTTGCGCTATACGGGCAAGTCTATCAAACAGGAGCAAACGCCTATGATTTTTTTCTGGCCTGGACGCTGTTTAGTTCGATTTGGGTACTTATTGCCAACTTTCCCCCATTATGGGTTCTTTATCTGACACTTATCAATACTACCTTCTTTCTTTATGCAGAACAGGTTGCCAGTCATTGGTCCACTCTGTTCCTTTTAACCTTGTTGTTTTTTATCAACGCTATGGCATTGATGGTTACAAAGCTGCTTATCAGGGCTGGTAAAACTATTCCTGTCTGGTTTACCAATCTTTTGGCGCTGGCAACAATAAGCTATTCAACAATTGGAATTATACAGGGGATTTATAATCAATACGAGCCTGCTTTTGCGGCTTTAATTACAATAACACTACTATTTTATACCGCCGGTATTTGGTATGGATTTAAAGTAAAATCTGCCTTTTATCTCTCTGTAATTCCATTTAGCTTGATCATTATAATTTCTGCCCTGCTGTTGAAATGGACCGAGAATGAAGCCATGTTTTTAATTGTTTGCCTGTTTATTATTGGAAGTTCTACGCTGGTAATTAAAAACCTGATTGATTTACAAAAAAAATGGTCAAATGGTACAAGTTAAAATTCTTTCGATTGCAGGGGGAATTCTTTCCAGTCTTGCTTTTATTGGATTTCTATTTATAGCCGGATTGTATAATTCCGATATAGGCTTATTCATTCTTGGAATTGTATTACTTATCGCAGGCATTTGGATCGATAACCAGTTCAAAAAAATATTTCTGGATACCATCAGTGTTTCCCTTTATCTGATTAGCTACCTACTAATTGGACTTGGTCTTGGCCAATTGAAACAAAATGAATCTATTATCTATCTTCTATTTATCCTGCTTGCAACAGTCTGTTTGTTTATAAATAAAAACACTGTTATTTCGCTGCTTTCTGTATTAATCATTCATGGAAGTATACTGGCACTCCTACTTTCCAATGATGCTTATGAGCTGCTGCATTTATATATACCGGCACTTTCAATAGCTGCCATCTATTTATTTTTGAACGAAGTACGTTTCAAACAAATAGGAGTTAAATTTTCAAACTTATATGCTCCCGTCCGAAGCGGCATGGTACTTTCCTTTCTATCTGCCTTATTCTTTCTGGGAAAGAAAGGAATTTTCCCCATATCAACCCATTTAAACTGGGTCTCCTCGTTAGTAATAATTGGCTGCATTCTTTACCTGCTAAGCAGGTTATCAAAGCAAATCAACAAGCAGGGAAGGCAGTTTCATTACGGATATTTTATCCTGGTATTCTTTCTTCTGTTGCCATCTATTTTTTCACCAGCAATTTCTGGCAGTTTGCTGATCCTGTTGCTCGGCTTCATGGTTAATTATAAAACAGGATTCGTTTTAGGGATTATTGGATTGCTTTATTATATATCGCAATACTATTATGATTTAAATTTTAACTTATTGACCAAATCAATATTGATGATGGCATCCGGAATCATGCTTCTCCTGGCCTATTTTTTCATAAACAAACAAGTATTGTCCGATGAAAAAATATAAGTCAATCCTGATACTTTTGAATTTAGTCTTATTACTGGCCTATTTTGTTAATTCAGTTATTCAGAAGGAAACCCTTCTTAAAGAAGGCTCATTGGTATTATTGGAACTTGCTCCGGTTGATCCCCGATCACTTATGCAGGGAGACTATATGGATTTACAATACAAAATTGCGATAGATCTGCGCAATGATAGTCTGCCGAAACGAGGATATTGTATCGTTCAGCCAGACGACCACCGTATTGCACAACTGATCAGAGTACAGGCCGGAAGGACACCATTAAACAAAGGAGAACAGCTTATTGAATACAGTTCACCCAATCCATGGAATATCAGCATTGGAGCTGAATCTTTTTTCTTTCAGGAAGGAGATGCTGCCAAATACGATTCAGCCCGGTATGGCGGCATTAAACTGGATAACAAGGGTAATACCCTGCTTATTGGACTGTATGATAAGAAGTTAAATAGAATAAAATAAGTTGTGTTATAGTATTTCACATTATATACCCATTATGAACTTTTTTAACCGATTATTTTCAAAAAAATCAGTTCCCATTCGATCCTATGAAGATTTCTGGAATTGGTTTCAGCTACACGAAAAAAGTTTTCATAGGGTTGTTAAACAGGAAGGAGATATTGATAAATACTTCTTTAGTAAAATTGGACCAAAACTGGATGAACTAAGAGATGGATTCTGGTATGTTACCGGAATGAGTGACGAAGAAACAGTAGAATTGATTATTACGGCGGATGGAGCAGTAAAAAATATTGTTTTTGCAGAAGAATTGATTCAAGCAGCTCCAAAATTGCCAGGATGGAAATTTACAGCATTGAAACCCAGCCTGAATCTTGATGACGTTTCGATAGAAATGGAAGGCATTCGTTATACAAAAGACAACCTGCATTTTTATCCGAATGAAGATGATCAATACCCTGATGAAATTAGTATAACGGTTATACATGATGAGTATAAAGAAGGAGAGGATGATATGCTTACCGGAGTCTTTATTTTTTTAGATAATTATCTGGGTGAATTAGATTTTGCGAATACTATTGACAGTATCCTTTTTTCATCAAAATCATCCGCCAACAAAGAATTAATTCCTATAGGAAAACTCAAAGACTATCTGATCTGGCGGGAAAAAGAATTTGTAGAAAAATATGAAGCAACCATTTTTGATTCTTCGCTTGACTCCTATTCTGTATATGAAGCCTCTCTGGAAAACGAAGGTGTTCTTATTGCTGTTTTAAACAGCGCCTTATTATCATGGGAGAGCAAAGCTTCACATCCCTGGATAGTAACAGTTAATATTCCATATGATGGGAAGAGGAACAATGGCTTACCAGAAGATTCAATGATGGAATTACTTGAATCCATCGAATCAGAAATTACAAGAAGATTTGAACCTGAAATTGGCATATTGTATATTGGTCGGCAATCAGCCAAAAACATGCGCTCCATTTATTTTGCCTGTAGGGAATTTAGAATCCCATCCAAAATCTTGTCAGTTGTTCAGCAAGAATTCTTACCGGAAACTGAAATTCAATACGAAATCAATAAAGACAAATACTGGCAAACATTCAATCGTTTTGGTTCATAATGCGCATACCATTGAATATGTAATTATTTAACAATTAAAGGTGTTGATTCTTTTAAATGAAGCAGCGTAAGATCATACCGATTCTGAATAGAAAGCCATGTCTCTGCCGGAATGCCCAGCAGTTTTTGAAGTTTAAGCGCTAATGCGGGTGATACATTTCGCTTTCCTTTAAATAGTTCACTTAAATGACCAGGCAGGATTTCCAGCTGCTTCGCTACTTCCGATTCAATCAGTTTTCTCGCTTCAACTTCATCTTTCAACACTTCGACAGGGTATTATGGTAATTCAGAAAGCTTCAATTAGTAAATTTAAAGTTTGGCGGTAAAAGAAATACCATCAAACTTACGTCTGATGGCATCTTTCCAAATCGAACTGCTGCTATTTAAATTCCAATACTAGTAGCCGGCATTCTGTGTAATTTTTCCCCTGCTCTCATCCACTGCTTTTCTTGGAAGGGGATAAAGGACCTTTTCCGCATTGGCAAATACCGAACCATCATCAATTGCCCGCTGCACATAGTTGCCCCAGCGAATAAGATCATCTCTTCGTACCCCTTCGCACCACAATTCAAACAAACGTTCATCTCCAATCCGCTCGCGAAATTCATCTTTTGTTAATCCGTCTGGAAGGTCATCCAGTCCGGCTCTTTCTCTAATTCTGTTCACCAGATCATATGCATCACTAGTGGGGCCACTAACCTCATTGATGGCTTCCGCAACCAACAGTAATGCATCAGCGAAACGCCAAACCACAATATCAGTTCCATGTGCTTCTCCGGATGCGGCCGGATCAGGTCCGTATTTAACCGGAATCGCTCCGGGAAAACCAGCTGCACGTGCATCAATGCTACCACCACCTGCCGATGGATAAATTGCCAGTAACTTCTTCAGGCGTTTATCTTCCGCATCGAACTTATCATAGGTTTTCCAGGGCATCTTATACCCTCCCCAACCTGTCAGGGCCTTACCGGAAGGATCCACATAATCACCGGGCAAACTATGGGCTAACCACATATTTACATTGGGCCAGGCATCATTTCTACAGGGAACAGCCAGAATAATCTCCTTGTTCTGCTCCTTTTCAATAGTGAAAATTTCTGCATATTCATCCAGTAAAGTATATACCCCCTGCGCTTCGAGTTCTTTCAACTGATTCCCGATTGCCACTGCCTCTGTCCATTTTTTTTCCTTCATATACAATTTCAATAATCCCATCATGGCAGCACCTTTTGTAAAACGACCATAATCGCTGGCGGGATAACTGGCCGGCAGGTCGGCCATCGCTTCTTTATAATCTTTTTCAATTTGCAGGTACATCCATTCACCGGTGGGTCTTGGCTCCGGTAATGCATTCGGATCCTGTGCTATAGCAGGGTCAACTACAATGGAAACCGGACCGTAAAAAGAATATAGAATATTAGTGAAATGTGCACGCAAGGCTTTTACTTCTCCCAGGTATCTTTTTTTCAACGTTTCATCCATTGTTATTCCACCAATTTTTTCCAGCAGGATGGTTGCATTGGTAACCCTTGGTAATAAGTCCGTGTAATGATAGGTCAGTGCTCCAAATCCATCATCGAAATTGAGCATATTCAAACGTACCCAATTGCCTCCATCGCCCCAGGAGCAAACCAATTCATCAGTTGTCTGGCTGCTTTGAACCACCCAGGAATTCTGCGCAGAGCCATATCCACTTCCCCAACCACCTTCCATCATTCCACGATACAAATTGGTAAGAGCGGCTTTTGCATCATTGGCATCCTTAAAAAAAGTGCCGGGAGATAGCTGATCATAGATTTGCGGTTCCAGGCCCTTTTCGCAGGAACTAAACAGTATGGCAGATGTCAGCAGCATATAAGCTGCCAGGCTATTAATTGATTTTTTCATTTTGCTTCACATTAAGGTTGTTATTAAAAACCAAGATTCAATCCCAGAATAAAGGATCGCTGTGCCGGGTAGGCAATAAAGCCCGAGAGTTCCGGATCCAAACCGGAATAAGGGGAAATAACAAATACATTCTGTACATCAGCAAATACCCGCAAGCCGCGAATTAATTGCTGCTTATCCAATACCTGTTTTGGCAAAGTATAACCCAGAGTAATGTTTCTGCATTTTAAAAAGCCGGCTTTCTCCCGAAAATAATTGCCGGTATAACTACCATACGGATTGATTAATCCACTTGGGTTTGTTCCGGACGTATTATCCGAAGCCCAGCGATCTTTCACCATATCCAGGGCATTCCATCCAAAAGAACCCATCTTGGCATATAAATCATAGGCACTGGCACGGTCATCATTGTATTTCAAACGATCCAGCATTCCATACATGAAAATATTCAGATCAAAATTTTTGTATTCAAACGTATTTCCAAAACCAAAGGAATAACCAGGATCTGAATTACCGAGGTAAACAGCATCTGCTGTATTTAATCTGCCATCAGGTTTTCCGGTAAGATTTCCATTTGCATCATAGCCATTCTGATCAATCACTTTCACCATTCCTGGCTGTAGGCCGGGCATATGAGCCGGCGCAGTTTCACCTACCTGCATAATTCCATTGGTAACATACCCATATATTGAGCGGATTGGATCGTTTATACCGATATACCTGGCCAGGGTTTTCACTACAAGAGAATCTCTTTCTTTCCAGGTATCCTTATAATGAGCAAAATTGAATTCAGTTCTCCAGCTGAAATTTCGGTTGGCAATATTGGTGGAACGCAGACTTAATTCAAATCCTTTGCTCTGTGTTTTTCCCACATTTGCCGCAACACTACTTACAATAAAAAAGGATGGAAGCGGGCGGCTGCTCAATAAATCAGAAATGGTTTTGTTGAATACCTCAAAACTACCACTGATTCTGTCGTTGAATAATCCGAAATCAAGACCAAGATTGATCTCTCTTGCTGTTTCCCAGCTAAGGTCCGGATTATCCAGCCGGCTTTGATAAACACCTACCTGCTGCGTATTTCCAAATACATAATTGGACCCGGCCTGATAAGCAGCAAAAGCGGTTGTATTGCCGATATTACTGTTTCCAGTTGATCCATAACTCGCCCGGAGTTTCAGGAAAGAAATGGCCCGGATGGATTGCATAAAAGGCTCATTCGAAATTTTCCATCCTGCAGAAACGGAAGGGAATAATCCGTATTTTTTATTCTTTGCGAAATTGGAAGCGCCATCCCTGCGAAGCGAAGCCTGCAGTAGGTACTTGTTTTTGTAATCATATCTCGCACGTGCAAAATAAGAAGCCCATACCTGCTCACTTTTATAAGAGCCAACTGAAGGGCGTGCAAATTCACCCACACCTAAACTGTGGTACAAAAAATTATCCGTTAGAAATTGTTGATTCCCTGCAGAAAATCCTTCTGATGAAAGTACCTGATAAGAATAACCTACAAGCGCATCCAGGTGATGGGTATTTTTAAAGTTCCTGGTATATCCCAGGGTGTATTCCAGCAAACTTATATTCGATGTATTCTCACTGATATTTGCCTGTCCACCTGTTCTGTCGCCGTATAAAAATGATTTCGGCAAATAAGTAGACCGTTTTGAATTGGACTGGTCATAACTGAAATTTGCCCTTGCCTTTAAGTTTTCAATTATTTCCAGTTCGGCAAATGCAGAAGTCAGAATTCTGTTCTGTACCGTCTTATCCGTTGTTTCAAAAAAAGACAAGGGATTGGGTGAATTGGTATAATCGGGATTGAGGGGATAAGATCCATCAGCTGCAATTAATGGTACTGTTGGCGGATGATAAAATGCGGATAAAATAATTCCGGAATTTTCAAACTGACCCGTACCAATTGCAGGGTTATCGCTAAATGATTTTGATCCGGTCATATTTACCCCGATTTTCAAACGTTCTCCCACCATCTGATCCAGATTGATCCTTCCTGAATAGCGTTTGAATCCGGAGGTTTTTATTACACCATCCTGATCGAGATAATTACCCGAAACATAATATTTTGTCTTTGCTGTTCCACCTGCGATGGATATATTATGCTGTTGCACAAACCCGTTTTGAGTAATCCGATCCAATGCATTTTCGCCTTTACCTGCAGCATTGATTTCAGCATCCGAATATTTTGGAACAAATGCAGGAACACTCGAAGGGTCAGTTGTACCATAGGGTGCGATTGCTCTGTCCAGCATCCATTTTTCTTTGGTGATACGATTGCGCTCCACCATATAATCGCGCTGGTTCAGGATTTCATAAAAATCCGCTGCCTGTTGAAATGCATGACTGAATCCATAATTCAATCGGGCTTCTCCTGATTTTCCTCTTTTTGTTGTGATCAGAATAACGCCGGCACCTGCTCTTGCACCATAAATGGCGGCAGCACTGGCATCTTTCAACACTTCTACTGATTCAATATCATCGGGATTCAAAAAATTCAATGGAGAGCGATCAATTCCTCCATACCGATTCCCGCTACCCGGTTCGCCTGCACCACCATTAATTGGTACTCCATCTACCACATACAATACACCAGTAGAAGCAAATGAGGCATTTCCTCTGATTTGCACACTTACTCCGGCACCTGGTTGTCCGGATGATTGTACGGTGGTTAATCCGGCTGCTCTTCCGCTCAGGGCCTGATCGATGGACGTGTTAGCCGATTTGGGTATGACATTTGCTTTTACAGATGAAATCGCGCCGGTAACATCCTTTCTTTTTACTGCACCGTATCCAATTACCACTACTTCTTCCACTTTGTTTTCAGCTTTCTTAAGAACGATGTTTAATTCGCCTGATTTGCTTACAGGTAATTCAATCGTCAGGTACCCAACATAGGAAATCAGGAGTACGCCCTTTCCATCAGGAATTTGAAGAGAAAAACTGCCATCACTATTGGTAACTGTTCCACGATCTGTTCCTTTAAGTTTAACGGATGCGTCGGATAAGGGATTACCGTCTTCATCTCGTACCACTCCTTTGATGTCAATTGGCGGTAAATCCGGTTTCTCCGGTTGAAACGATTTCTCTGATAACAAAGCTTCCTTCCTTTTGGCCACCGTAATGGTTTTATCCACCATGATCCAGGTGAAGGGCTGTCCTTCAAAAATTTCCACCAGTGCTTTGTCGAGGGAACTGTTGATCAATTCTACCGTAACAGGTTTGGCCTCCCGTAAAAGTTTGGCGTCGTAAAAAAATACATACCCTGTCTGGTTTTTAATGGTGTTGAACACTTTCTTTAAGGAAAGATTCTTGCCACTTAGCTGAACGGTTTGTGAATTGCCTGTAGCAGAAACATGCAATGCAGCAGCGGTTAATAAGACAATCGTAAATCTCATAGCAAGCCAGATTTGGCGGGTAGGCTTTCGCCTGCCGGAGTTGATAAAATGCATAGATTTGCAGTGTTTGGGTTTTACAATAAATGTTCATGCAAGACTTTATTCAGCGCCCAGATGTATACCGGAAATGTTCCCGCATTTCCGGTTTTTTTGGCACTGATCAAAACTTCTTTATGGTGTTACAATTAGTTTTTTATCTTCTATCCTGAAATGTACTTCGTTGGTTTCCAAAAGCCGCAGCACCTGACTTAGCTTCAGGTTTCGTTGAATTTCACCTCCGAATTCTCTTTGTGGCGGATTGCCTTCATACACTACCTCAACTCCATACCATCTGCTGAGCTGGCGCATCACCATCTGCAGGTCGGTATTATTGAAGTTGAAGAGGCCGTTTTTCCATGCCATTACCTGATCAAGATCAACCTGCCTGGTAACTTTCAAAGAACCATTTTCCAGGGAACTGACCTGTTCACCAGGATTTAGGATCCGTTTTTCAGATTGACTGGATAATTGAATGGCGCCCTCCAGGAGAGTTGTTTTTATGGCTTCTTCTTCAGTATAGGCGTTGATATTAAAATGCGTTCCCAATACTTTTACTTCCGTTCCTTTTTTGCCAGTTGGATATTGTACCGAAACATTAAAGGGTTTAGATGGATTTTTAGCCACCTCAAAATAGCCCTCCCCGGTTAATTGCACGTTGCGTTCCTTACCGGGAAATGAAATCGGGAATCGAAGGGAAGAGGCTGAATTCAGCCATACCCGGGTGCCATCCGCCAGTACCAATTGGTATTGTCCACCAACGGGCGTAGTGATGGTATTGTATAATTCATCTGCCTGCGGACCATTTTCTGAATAGGCAATTTGTCCATCCAGTTTGATTAATTTGGTACTGCCCTGGGTGGTCAGTTCGCCATTCGCAGTTTCATCCAGGATCAGTTTACTGCCATCTGCCAATGTAAGCACCGCTTTGTTTCCACCAGGAGCAATGTCTTTATCAGCAACAGCTGCAATCTGTATACCGGTTTCTGCAGCATTATTTGATTGGATCCAGAGGTAAACGCCAGCACCGGCAAGCAGGAATAAAAGAGCAGCTGCAGCAAATTTCAACCAGCGGAAGTGAATGAGCTGACCGCTGTTATTTTCACGCTCATCAATTTTTTGAAGTGTAAGATCAAGTTGTTGTTTCAGGCGATTTCTTAACCCTTCTTCTTCCTTTTGTTGTGGAATGGAATATTCACTCAACATCCTGCTAATCAACTCCTTTTGTTCAGGTGAGTAGGCTTCTTGTTCCAGCCATTCCAAAACCTGATCTGCTTCCATTGGTGTGCATTGGTTCTGCAGGTATTTCCGGAAAAGTGACTCAATGTTGGAGGAACTCATCTGAACGATATTTTAGTAAAGTCGTTCGGGAGGAGTTTTTCATCTGCTCCGGTCTGAACTATTTTTTATTTAACTATACAGGAGCAAAAATACCGGGAGATAGGCCGTGGTCAGCCGGTCCTGAGCCAGCATAAAATCACGGATGAAGCGGGTTGCTTTTACAATATGGTCGTTAATTGTTGAGGGGGAAATGCCGAGGATACGACTGACTTCCTGATAGGATTTTCCTTCCAGTTTACAAAGCTGGAATACCTGCTTCCGTTGGGGGGATAGCCTGTTTATGGCATTGTTAAGCAGCTCAAGCTCTTCCTGACGAAGCAGTTTAGCATCAACGCTTTCATATTCACCGGTTGCGAGTTCCCGGATATAGTCATGTAATTTTCTATCCCTTTTAAGTTTGCGGAAAAAATCCTGTGCTTTATGCTGTGCAATACCAAATAAGTAACCAGATAAATGGGTTTCAATCTGTATGGTTGTTCTTTTTTCCCAGAGTGTAATAAAAATATCCTGTAGCAGTTCTTCAGCTGCCGGTTCAAATTTGAGGAGTTTTAGCAGGTTGAGATAGAGGGGTTGACTATACAACTCATAAATCTGAGTAAAAGCAGTTTTATCACCCGTCTTCAATAGACGCAATAGCTCACAATCCTTGTCAGGCAGTTCAGGCATAGCAGTCAGAGTTAGAATCCTTCCGGTAAAAATGGGAAAACTTTGGCATATAGAGTTGTCGGAAACAAATTATACGCAATCGATTGATTATAATTCTGAAAGGCACAAATAATTAATACTCCTTCAAGAATTTCCTGAGAACTGCAGCCTTTTCAGTAGCTGCTATCTTTTCTAAAAAATCAATATATGCAACCAGATTTTTTCTGGGCGGACGCAATTTATACCCAAGCAGTGCTGCAAATTTTTCAAAATGTACGCGAACTGAATTTCCAAATTCCTGGGGGCTCAAAGAATCCGCATCCATCCATTCAAAATACGGGCATCGATAATCCTTGAAATAAGATAGTAATCCATCTCTTAATCCCAGACCTGGAATAGTAAAATGGGATTCGGCAGGGTAATACCTGGCATCCCATCTAATTGTAGTTTTCCCACTATCTTCAAGAAAATGCTTCAACTGAAATTGGGAAGTAATACTCACCATGGAAGGATTCAACTGTTGGATCGATACAGTATCTGCCCTATATGGCAGTGTATTCGAAATACCCAGATACATATAACTGGTCCTGGGGGACTGCGCTGGTAAATTTTTGCTGAATGTTTTTAAGGCCTGCTGCTGATCCCACCATACTGCCGGATCGGTTAATAAATATGCGTTAAAGAGTTTCGGTTTAGCGTTTATTGTATGAATCCCGAACAATCCTCCCAATGAATGGCCAAACAACATACGGGGACCAATACTTCCTCTGATCGAATCAATAGCTGGCAGCAGTTCCTTTTCCAGATAAACAAGGAATTTATCTGACTTGGCTTCCACTTGTATTAAAGTATCATGCAAGGCTTTCGGAAATAATTCCGCTTCCCGATTTTTATGAACAATACCAACAACAATCATTTCCGGAAGTGTCGGGTAATAGGCGTACTCTGCTAGCTGCTGTTGTAATGCTGCCGCAGCAAGAAAGAGCTCCTCTCCATCCAAAACAAATAAAATCGGAATTTCCTTTTTAGGCTGAAGGGAATCAGCACAGCTTTCCGGTACATACAATAGAAAATCTCTGTTTTCCGTGTAAGTAACAGAATACATTGTGACTCTCGTACCCAATTTGATTGCGCTTGCAATTTTTTGTCCGATTACTGAAATCGAACAAAAAATTGCAAGCGGTAATAATAAAATTTTATTCAATAATAAAGTTGAATTGATCTGACAATATAAAAAAATATCAGAACCCGCGATCAATTCACTGAATTGTTTTATGGTTGTTTCACCAATTCAATCATCGCAAATGCGCAGGGAAGCAGGGAAACCATAGCTTTTGATCCTTTTTGTTTTAAAACTCCTGTTTTGGGAAGAATTTCAGATCTGTTCTCAGCCGTATTCATGGCGTAAATATTGGTATGATTCAACTCCCAGATATCACGGGCTTTATACCCGGCCGGGATTTGAATATCCACCTCCTGCTTTGAGTCGTACGAACGATTCACCAGGGTTACAAAAATCTGTCCTTTCTCATCCAGCACAGCTGCCGCATCCACAAAAGACAGGATCTCCTCTCCCATTTTAATTTCATTGGCGTCTCCGGCTATATTAGGTTTCGCATCCGACCCCTTGATACCAGGACCTTTCACTGATACATCCAGTTTAACCCCCAGCATTTTGCTGCGATATTGCTTAAACAGATAATACAGCGGTGTTAAGTAGGCATCATCGGTTCCCACGGTTCTGATCAGTCCATGTGCATTTACCGGGAAAATATAATTTGCCATACCAACAGCCGGACTTTGACGAATAAACACATTTAGCATACCGGCTGTAACAGCAACATCAAATTGTTTCCGTACCGATTGCCTTGTAAACTTGAATTCCGTTCCATTAAATACAGCATGTCGATTATTCCATTCATCAACCGATAAACGAATTGGATTTGCCGTGCGGTTTTGTTGCCGGTTTATTTCAACCAATTGTTCTCCCAGCAAGCTAAGGTGTTTTTCCATCTTAGCTGGCGCAAAAAGTGTACTGGCGGGACTTTCCAATATACCGTCTTTCAATTTGGAATTTACATAATAGTGCTGGGTCAGAAAATCGATATACTCTCCGTTTCTTGCCAGCACCTCTTCGTTCCATTTCAGGCTACGTCCAATGCCAAGAAGGCTAAGCTCCGGGTGCTGGTTCTTGATAGCACTGGCCCATATTTTCAGGCGGTTACCATACGTGGTATCGTCCTCCTTCTCATGCCGGCCCCAGGGTCCATAATTCTCATTTCCAATACACCAGTATTTAACATCATAGGGCTTACTATGGCCATTGAAAGCGCGTTGTTTCCCCAATGCTGTAGTTGAATCACCATTTACGTACTCAATCCATTCCAGCGCTTCCCACAATGTTCCTCCATATTCAACACTATTACCCATATTGAAATTGATATAAGGTACAGTATTGATACGTTTACACCATTGCAAAAACTCATCAGTACCAAACTGGTAATTCTCAATCCCTTTCCAGGCAAAAGTAGAAGAAACAGGGCGTAATGGCTTGGGGCCTATCCCGTTTTTCCAACGATATTCGTGTATAACGGTACCACCTGGCCAGCGCATAACCGGAATTTCCAATGGCTTTAGTAACTCGGTGATATGTAGATTTTCTTCGCCCTTTCCATTCGCCACCCCACCATAAATCATACTGTCGTTCACGTTCTCCAACATATGACCATAGATCATGGGATCTATCTGGATTTTATTATCCGGAATCTGAATTTGGATAGTTGTGCGTTCAGAAGAAGATTTGGCTGATTGGCCGATGGCCTGGCTACAAACCAACGCCGATAAAAGACCAATACTCAGCTTGTGAATCAGTTGTTTCATTACAATTCTTTATTTGGTTATTTTTTCCAGCTCCACCATGGCAAATGCACAGGGTAATAATTGAATGCTGGTTTTATTTCCACGTTGCTTCAGTTTACCGGTTTTCGGTATGATTTCGAACCGGTTATCGGCTGTATTCATAGCATTGATATTGGCATGATTCAATTCCCAAATAGCTCCAGCCCGATATCCTTCCGGAATAGACAATTCAACCAATTGGGTTTTGTCAAAAGAACGATTCACTATAGCAATAACGAGGTGTTGCTGATCATTTATCACAGCCGCAGCATCAACATAAGTGAGTGGTTCATCACCCAGGATAATCTCCTGTGTATCGCCGTCGATGTTAACGTTCGCGGCTGAGCCGGCCATTCCTGGCCCTTTCAACAGCACTTCCACCATATTGCCCAACATTTTACTGCGGTATTGTTTAAACAGGTAATAAATAGGCGTAAGGTAGGCATCGTCTGTTCCCACGGTTCTGATCAAACCATGCGCATTCACCGGAAAAATATAGTTCGCCATACCAACCGTCGGACTCTGTCTGATAAATACATTCAACATGCCTGCGGTTACCGCCACATCAAACTGCTTGCGTACCGATTGACGGGTAAATTTATAACTGTTGCCATCATAAACCGCATGGCGGTTATTCCATTCGTCAACGCATAACCGAACAGGGTCATCACTGCGGTTCATCTTCAGATTCAAATCAGCCAATTGTTTACCCAACAATTTCAAATGTGCCTCCATTTTTGCGGGTGCAAAAAGCGTACTGTTGGCATCTACCAGTTGTCCATCTTTTACTTTCGCATTTACATAATAGTGCTGGGTCAGGTAATGCAGATTTCGGCCAGTTCGTTCCAATACCGTTTTGTTCCAACTAATTGACCTGCCCACTCCAAGTATCCTAACCTCCGGATACTTTTCCTTTATGGCAGACGACCAGATCTGCAGGCGATTGGCGTACACGGTATCGTGATCCTGTACCCGGGCCGCACGGCTTGGCAGGTAATTTTCATTACCAATACACCAGTACTTCACATTATACGGTTGTTGATGACCGTTATATGCTCTTAATTTTCCCAACGGTGTTTGTTCTGATCCGTTCACGTACTCCATCCACTCCATTGCTTCCCACAAAGTACCCTGGTAAAGTGGATGACTACCCATGTTGAAGTTTATATAAGGGGCTGTTCCCACCCGTTTACACCATTGCAGAAATTCATCCGTACCAAACTGGTAACTCTCCTCTCCTTTCCAGGCCAGCGTAGGCACAGTGGGCCGCAGTGCGCGCGGACCAATTCCACTTCTCCACCTGTATTCATAAATCACCGTACCTCCGGGCCATCTCATAACCGGGATATTTAAATCCTTAACAAGGGGAGTTACATGCAATTGTTCATTTCCCTGCATGTCTGCCACGCCACCATAAATCATGCTATCGTTCACATTCTCAAGCATTTGTCCATAGATCATAGGATCAACAGGCACTGCTTTCGATGGAAACACAATTTCCAGACTGGTTTTTTTCTGTGCCAGTAACGGATGAGCCAGCACAACCAACAAGCCCACTAATCGAATCATTTTCATCTGCTACTATTGAATTAGTTAATATCCATTGTTTTGAACGAGGTTTTTATTGGTCTGAATCTCAATATCAGGAATGGGCCATACATAGTTGGTAGGCGCATTGAAGATTCTTGTTTGGATCACCCGCATGTCTGCACGATTCGCAACCATCGAGTAATCGGGTGTTCCATTTTCATCAATAACCGGTGCAGATGAAAGATATCCACGCGGAACACGTCCATAACAGGGTCCGTTCAATACCTCTTCAGCAATCCTCCAACGAAGGATATCAAAATAGCGACTTCCTTCACCGGCCAGTTCTGCTTTTCTTTCTTTCCGAACAATAGAACGCAATTCCGTAATGGATTTACCATCCTCTATAATTGGCATGCCTACCCGCTGTCTGACTTTATTTATAGCTGTATATACTGATTCATCTACCTGATTGCCTTCGATCTTTGCTTCGGCATAATTCAACAGAACTTCGGCATAACGAATAACAATTGGGTTGATATCGGATCGGGTGGTATGTGTTTCCTTCGGATCCGCGTATTTGCGCCAACAATATCCTGAGAAGCTGGCAAACGTATGTGTGGCATCAAGATTAGCTACACGTACAGCCGGACTTACATTGTAATTCCAACATTGCAGGCTGTCTTTGTGGGTTTCAAACTGATACCCGTAATAGGTTGTGCCGGGCAGCGCAATGGTCATTCCAAGGCGTGGATCACGATTGGCAAACGGCTTTGCCGGATCATACAAGGGAGATTGATCGATAGACAAACCATCGATGCAATCGTACGAATCGACCAGTGACTGAACAGGCATCCGGTTGCTAAACCCTCCCGCCATACGCGAACGGAAGGTTAAGGGCGTTTCATGAAAGATATCATTGTAATTAAATTGAATTGCCCAAATCACTTCTTTAGACGTTTTGCCTGCACGCATTGTAACATCCGCATAGTTGGGATGCAAAAGGTATTCACTGCCTTCTAATGCCATTACTTTGCTGGCGGCTGTAGCAGCATCTGCCCAACGTTCGTTATACAGCGCAACGCGTGATGCCAGGGCCCAGGCTGCACCTTTCGATACTACCATGGTATTGGGCTGATTGGTTTGCTGCAACATCTCTGCTGCTTCATTCATTTCCTTCAACACAAAATCCACCACTTCTGCTTTTGTATTTTTTGACACAAATGCATCTGACAGGCTTAGTGTGGTAGTTACTAGCGGCACCCCTCCGTAAAAATCTGACAGCAATCCATAACAATATGCCCGCAGAAATTTCGCTTCACCGGTTGCCTGTGTAACTAACGCAGTGTTGCTGGTTGTTACCCTGCTCACATTTTCCAGTAAGAAATTGCACCTCGAAATAATCTGGTACATGGTATTCCAGATATTATTGACATAATTGGTGGTAGCTGTTCCCCACATTGTGTGCGGCGTAACATCGCGGTTGGAGGCGATATCAGAAAACATATCGAACACATGGATATAGGGGTTCTCTCCAAAACGAAGGTTAAGGGGGCTGTAGCAACCTACCAATGCAGCTCTTAGTTCAGCTTCGGTGCGAAGAAAGGTTGCTGATGACGGTGCATCCAGCGGAAATTTTTCAAGTTCCTTGTGGCAGGATAACAAGAGTATACAACTAAGTATGCAACAAATCTTTTTCATGGCAAGTTCATTTAAAATTTAACATTCAATCCCAGGTTAAACATCTTCATCTGAGGATAATAAGCACCAGCACTTCCTGCCGGGATTTCAGGATCCCATCCTGGCCAGAAATCATCAATGGTGAACAGGTTTTCACCTGATGCATAGATTCTCAATGACTGGATCTTTGCGCTGTTCAACCATGCTTTTGGCAGGCTGTATCCGATTTGAATATTCTTCATACGGAGATAGGCTGCACTCTTCATCCAATAGCTGGAGTTTTGCGTATTGTTAACTTCGCCGAAAGCGAAACGGGGGAATACAGCATTGGCGTTCTGATTTTCTACGGTCCAACGATTCTTCTGAAATTCATAGGCTGTTCCGCCTGCTGCAAATGGAGTAATCGCAGAACCTGAAAGATAACCATCCACCTTACCAACGCCTTGAATAAAGGCAGAAAAATCAATGCCTTTGTATTCTGCAAAAAGCCGTAAGCTGTAGGTGTAACGAGGGATAGTACTTCCCATAATGGTACGATCATTATTATTAACTGCACCGCTTTTATCCATGTCTTCATAGCGGATATCACCCGGTTTTACAACACCATAAGTTTGTGGCGTGTGCAGGTAAGCGCCACTGGCATCAAAATCAGCCGCCGACAATAAACCCTGTGAACGTAACAGGAAGAGTGAATTCATGGGATAACCCTCGCGGTTTACAATGGTGCCTGTTTGTTGAATACCTCTCAGGTCAACCACTTTATTTTTTACATCAGACAAAACAAAGGTTGCTCCATAAGAAATGGCGTTGTCCCGATTCGTATAATCAATTTGTAAATCCCATCCCTTATTATCCACCACACCTGCATTTTGATAGGGAGCTTCCACACCCATGGTACGTGGTATGCTCAGTTGCAACAGAATGCCGGTGGTTCTTTTCTGATAATAATCAAATGAAACGGATAGCTTTTTAAAAATCCGCGCATCCAAACCAAAATTGCTCATGGCAGTAGTTTCCCAGGAAATATTTGTATTTGCCAGACTTAAGATGGCCGCGCCGTTCTGGATCTGATCATTGGAAATATAGCGTGGTTCGAGCGAAACGATTGGAGCAAAAGGATAGTTGTCGCCAATCTGCTGGTTGCCCAGTTTACCCCAGGATGCTCGTAATTTCAGCTCGTCAATCCAACTGATATTTTCCATGAAACTTTCCTGCGAAATCCGCCATCCTGCTGAGAAAGAGGGAAAGGATCCCCATTTGTTTCCTTTCGCAAAACGCGATGATCCATCACGACGGATATTGGCTTCCAACAGGTATTTATCGTTATAGGAATAATTTAAACGGCCGAAATAGGAGATCAGCGACCAGTCTGTAGCAGACCCGCTATTACGCATATTTCCAGAGGAACCGGCGTTCAGCACGGTATAATCCGGGAAAAGAAAATTATCACGGAACGCACCAAAACTGGAGAACTGTGCATTGGTATATTGATATCCTCCCAGTGCGGTGATGGTATGATTGCCGTAAGACTTATTGAATGTCAGATTTGCATCCACCTGGTCAAACCGATCTTCACTCATACTTTCATCAAAGGTATTGAGTGCCGGTAAAGTAAAGCGCAATACGCCATCGGGATCATAGGTTTTAACAGTGTTTACAAAAGAACGGGTGCGGCTTGGTGTGTAGGTTGGCGCATAGGCCACTTTAGCGGTAAGATAGCTAACGGGTTTGTATTCCAGCGCAAAATTACCGGCCAACGGCATGCTCTTATTTCTCCAAAAACCACCATCTCTCATAATAGCCACGGGGTTTACGCCGTTTTGCCCTTCGCCGTAGAGGCCATTGGTATATCTTGCAGCCTGTGTGGCGGGCAGCTTGTTGATCAGCCCCCATATTAATGCCGTTCCGGAGGCAGATAATGCCGCGCCGGTTGCCCCTGGAAACTGGGGAGCAGCATTTCTTGTCTGATCTCTGATATATACATCAAAGCTTCCACGCAGTTTGCTGGTGATTTGAATATTGGAGTTCAATCGAACAAAAAACCGTTTGAAATCTACGTCCTTAATCAGGCCTTCCTGGTGTAACATACCGGCTGTTCCGAAGAACTGGATTTTATCTGTTCCGCCTGAAACACTTACCGCATGGTTGGTTTGCATACCAGAACCATTTAACACTTCTTTGCGCCAATCGGTATCGGGATAAAGATCAGGATTGGTTGACTTGTTTGCAATGTAGTCACTGATATAAGCTTCGGAGAAAAGCGGTGTACGACCCACATTGGTATGGGCTTCGTTGATCATCTGCATATGATCCAGTCCGTTCACCATATTCGGCATATCGGTGGTACTTTGTTTACCGACATACGCATCGTAAGAAACCAGGAATTTGCCCCTTGATCCGCGTTTGGTAGTGATCAGAATTACGCCATTTGCAGCACGCGATCCGTAGATAGAAGCAGATGCCGCATCTTTCAATACCGAAATTGATTCAATTGTAGAGGCATCGATATGATCAATTGACATTACCACACCGTCTACCAATACCAATGGCTCTGAATTATTCAAAGTACCGATACCACGTATGCGGATGCTACCACCATCGGTGCCAGGCTGACCGCTGCTTTGCGTAATGGTAACACCAGGTGCCGCCCCTTGCAACGCCATGGAAGTTTGCCCCACCTGGCGTTTGGCCATTTCCTTTCCAGAAATGGAACTAACCGCACCGGTTAGGTTAACTTTTTTAGTTGTGGAATAACCAATCACCACCACATCATCCAAATCGGTTGTAGCAGGCTCAAGAAATACATCAACGGATGACTGGTTTCCTACCGCAATCTCCTGCATTTTATACCCTGTCATGGAGAAAAGCAGTACAACATCTTTTGAGACAGTTAGAGTAAAATCACCTTTGTCATCGGTAGTGGTACCAAGCTGACTGCTGCCTTTAACAACAACTGATACACCGGCAAGTGGGATGCCGTCGCTGCTTTTAACTTTGCCGGTAACCGGAGATGTTTGCCAGGCAAAAGAAGGTGTTGCAAACAGCAACAACAATACAATCCCTGGGATCCACCAGTCAGGCTTTAGAAGCATTGACATTTTCTTTATCATATGGCTTAGTTTTAGTTTTGAACAATCGTTCGGTTTCGTCAAATAAAATAATGGGGGTTATTTATTGAGTGAAATGATAACACCAAGTTTTCCGATCAGCAATTGCACCAGAAGGAAAGTGATGAGGTAAATAATGCCTACAGCAATGAAAATCGGTTTATAGGAAAGGTTCTGTACCGTCCAGCCCACCATGAACTGAACGCCAATTGCGGTTATGCCTCCCAGTGTGCCGCCGATGCCCGTAAGCGTGGCATGTACTCTTTTAGGAAACACTTCTGCCGGTATGGTAATGTTGCCCCAAAGGCCATGTCCAAACATAACCCCCGCAATAGCCAATATGGCAATAGCAACATGCGTGGTGTTAAACAACAAAAAACAGAAAAGGGGAACCAACAGAGAAGCTGCAAGCATGGTTGTTTTGCGAGACCGGTCGAGCGACCAGCCTTTATTAATGAGTGACCGGGGAATAATACCGCCCGATACCGTTCCTAAAGCCAGGGCTACATAGGGAATCCAGGCAAAATAGCCAAGTTCGCCCAAGCTCAAGCCCTGTTGTTCCTGTAAATATTTAGGAATCCAAAAGATCAAAAAATAAGTACAGGGGTCGATAAGTATGCGTGCAATATAGCAGCCCCATGCCTGGCGAATTTTCAGAAGCTGCCAAAACGAGTGACCGTTTCCGTTAGTATTACTAACAGATTCATTATCTTCTTCAATCAGTGCCAATTCTTCGGCTGAAATACGTGGATGCTGCGATGGAATATAATAATGCCTCCACCAGAAAAACATCCAGATGGCACCAAGCAAACCGGTAATGACAAAAGCCATTTGCCAGTTAAACGTGATGGCGATAAAGCTTACCATTGGTACTGCAAGCGCTGCACCTGCGGATGAGCCGGCATTTAACAACCCAATAGCCAGGGCACGTTCTTTAACCGGAAACCATTCGGAGGCAGCTTTAACTCCCGCCGGAAAGTTGGCAGATTCTGCTGCACCAAGAAAGAAACGGAAGATGGAGAATTGCGTTACTGTTTTAGCAAAGCCATGCAATACATTGGCGATTGACCATCCTCCAACAAACCAGAAAAATCCTTTTCTTGTTCCCAGTCGGTCGATGATGGTTCCACTGATAGCATACATGATGGTATAGCTCAGCAGGAACGCCGAAGTTATATAGGAATAATCCATATCCGTAAGACCAAGCTCCTTCTGTATAGTTGGAGCCAGAACGGATAGCACCTGCCTGTCGAGGTAGTTCAGTGCCGATACAAAAAACAGCATGGTAGCAATGCTCCATCTTACTGATCCGTTTCGTTTACCCATGCCCAATATCTTTAAATGGATTAAAATGACTGGCGGTAGCGCCTGAACCATCTACTTTATGAAGAATTAATTTTTCATCTGCTTTCATATCATCATCCGGCATACCGAGTAAATACTGTCCCTGCTCAATCAGTTGCTTTCTTACCAGAGAGGTATCAACTTCACGCGTAGTGCGTTGCTCTTTAACAATGGAAGCAATGGCAACGCCGGCACCCTGACCAATGCCCATACAGGTAGCCATTACGCGGGCAGACCCAAATGCATTGTGCGTGGCGGAGATTGCTCTTCCTGCTACCAATACATTATCCAGCCCTTTCGGCAACAGACTGCGATAGGGTATTTCATACACCGCTTTTCCTGATCCGGTAAATACCTGGTGCTCTCCCTCAGGCGGGTGAATATCAATAGCAAATGTTCCGCAGGCAATTCCGTCTTCGAATGCCCGGTTCGATAATACGTCTTCTTCGGTGAGCTCATAATCACCAATAATATGACGGGTTTCCCGAACTCCTACCTGAACACCGGTATCAACAATGAAAGAATCTTCAAATCCTCCCACATATTTCTGAAGAAATTTATGGATCTCCCATGCCTGCACACGCGTTTCAATTTCAGCACGTGTAAGGTCATCCGCATTGGTACCATCTATTCCCTGCAAACGGGTAGCATTTACGGCAATCTGTCCTTCCATGGGAAGTTGGTAGAAAAGAATTCTGGGTGCCGCGTCTTTGGGGAACTCACCTGTTTCCATACCTTTTTTCACCAGTTCTTTCAAACCCAGGAAAGCAAGTGCTTCACTGGAATCAATTTCCTGATCGGTGGGGGAATCTTTTAGCAGATCGCGGTTGTTTTTCATCCATACACGGAGGGTATTAACATTAATACCACCGATCCGGAAAAACAGGGTAACGGGTTGCATGGCACCGTCTTCTTTTCTTCCTTTAACGAAAGGAGATTCGGCCATTGCCACAATATCAGCATCAGCAGAGCAATCAATAATATACTGCGGACAAATTACCTGCCGGCCAGATTTATTTTCGATGATAACACCAGTCACCTTTTCCCCTTCTTTGATAACACCTACCGCCCAGGTATGCAATAATAATTCAACCCCTGCTTCTTTCACCATTTCAAAAAGCAGGTATTTCATTCCTTCGGGATCGAAAGGTGTCATTGATGCATTATCAAAAGTCAGATCGGTTACATGGCCCTGGGAAGATTTTAACTGAACAAGGCGGTCAACCAGTTCACCGGCTATGCCTCTGATCACCTGCTTTCCTTTAATATCATGAAAAGTGAACATAGGATTCACCATGGCAATAGTCAGATTGCCCCCCAGGAAACCATATCGTTCTAATAATATCACTTTTGCACCGTTTCGTGCCGCAGCTATAGCGGCCCCTATTCCGGCCGGTCCTGCCCCTACCACCAATACTTCGGGTGCGGCATAAACAGGTAATTGTTTTTTCTCTTCTTCAATGAATCTCATAAAATTTTAGTTGTATTGACAAGTTTCTATAATACGCAATAAGCTTGCAGGAGCGGAGTGCCTTAACAATCGTTTTTGAGGTGAAACCCGGCTTTCAATTGAGCAAGTGAAATCCGGGTATTGAAATCAATTCTTTGACTAAACTATCCGTTTAGCTCATATAAAACAAAGAGTTAGGTGTGAATTTTGGGAAACTTGATTGGGAACATTCCCGCAACCGTTCCCATTTTAAACTATCTTTATTCCGCTCCCTAAAATATCTTTAAACATGCAGAAACATCAGGTTACCATCATTGATATTGCCCGTAAAATGGGGATTTCGAAATCAACCGTTTCCAGAGCATTAACCAATAGCACCAATATCAAACCAGAGACCAGAGATGCTGTTTTAAGGGTGGCAAAAGAAATGGACTACCAGCCCAATATGCTGGCATTGGGATTAATCAAGAATGAAACAAGAATGCTGGGTGTTATCATTCCTGATATTGAAAAACCATTTTTTGCATCTATAGTAAGTGGTATTCAACACGCCGCTTCGAAACAGAACTACCGGATTATTATTGCACAGTCAGATGAATCGCCGGAGATTGAAAAAGAAAATATCAAAGCACTGATGTTAAGCCGGGTAGATGGATTTCTTATTTGCCATACTCGTGATACCAGAGATTTTGAACAGATCAAGCAGTTGCACAGCAAAGGTGTACCATTGGTTTCATTTGCAAGGATCTGTCAGGAATTACCTATTCCAAAAGTGGTGGAAGATGATTTCAATGGTTTGTTCACCACTACGCAGCATCTGATTGAAAGAGGTAAGAAAAGGATCGCGTTGTTCGCCGGTCCTAAGCATTTACTGGCCAGCAGACTTCGATTGAACGGATACAAAACAGCGCTGCAGCAACATAATATTTCCTTCAATCCGAAATTGGTAAAGCACTCTAAATTTTTAACAGAAAACGTAGAAGATGCTATGGAGTATTGGCTGAATTTACCTGAACCGCCGGATGGCATTTGTACGGTTTATGACGGTGGCGCAATAAAAATTATTGAGATTCTGAAAAGAAAAGGCATTAAAATCCCCGAACAAATTGCAGTAACGGGATTTGGCAATGATTCCTGGGCCTCCATCATTGATCCGGGATTAACCACCTATGAACAAAAGCCATTTGAAATTGGCCAGATTGCAGGTAAGTTTATGCTGGAATTATTAACCAAAGGGAAACCATCAATGTACTCTCAGCTCACCATCAGTAAAGGATCACTGATTGTGCGACAATCATCTTAACACATATGAAACAATTATCCATCGATGCTCTAATGAATCAAACCGCTCATCGGCCTTTCCCTTATCCTACTGAACAATGGGCGTTTTATCAGGAATGGAAGGAGGTGTTATTTCTTCACTGGATAATACCCTATGATGTACTTCGCAAGGCAGTACCAGAGAACCTTAAGTTGGATAATTTTCAGGGTAACTACTATGTTTCACTGGTTCCATTTTCGATGAAAAAAGTAAGGCCTCGTTATGTACCTGCCTTTCCCATGGTATCGGATTTTCATGAAATTAACCTCCGAACCTATATTGACATGGGCGAGCGGAAAGGCGTATATTTTCTCAATATAGAAGCAGAAAAATGGATCTCCACCTATTTGTCGAAAACCATTTCAGGTATGCCCTATGAAAAATCAGCGATTCACCGAAATGAATCCTTGTATAAGGCTACACATCCGGCAAAAAATTATTTCCTGGACCTGGCGTATACAGTTGTAGATCAGCTGACAACAAAAAATGAGTTAGACCGCTGGCTGACAGAACGCTATTGTTTATTCCTCACCAAAAATGGAACCGTATTCCGTTTTGATGTGCACCATGCTGAGTGGGAGCTTAAGCCGGTTACGCTGACGAAATGCCATTTGCAATACCAGGTGGGTACTTACCCTATTACCAATATGCCTCCCGATCAGCTGCATTATTCTGAGGGCGTGCAGGTAATCGCCTGGAAAAAAAAATTGCATTGCTGATACTTATAGAACCTTTCGTTGTTTACCTATTTCTTCCTGCGGTTATATAAGCGTATAACCTGATAAACCATGCCTTTTAACCTGCGCTTTATTCCGGTATTTGTGCTGATGGCAAACATCTGTGCCTGCAACAATAATATCAATCCGGAAACCGATCAACTTGAAACTTCCATGGAAAATTCGAACTCAGCGGAATCTCCGGGTTCCGGCAACCGGCAACAATCTCCCCAATTTGCTGAAGGAAAGGATTACTTTCTGTTCAACCGTGTCAAAATTATGGACTTGCAGGCATTCTCCGAACCGGCAGAAGCATATAGTATCCTGCTTCCAAAGGACTGGCAATCTGAAGGTGGAGTTATCTGGACAGCACCCGGACAAACATGCGCAGGTACCAACATGAATTTCTCAGCAAAATCGCGGAACGGTGAATTCAATTTTCAGATCCTTCCCAATATTATCTGGAGTTATAGTACCGATCCCCAGGTAAACCAATTACAACAAAGCTCCCAATATTGTGGAAAAGGTCAACCTATTGATGCCCGTCAGTATATAGATCAGGTATGGCTTCCGGAACTCGGCAACGCAACTCTGATTGAAGCCAAAAACAATCCGGACGTCGTTAAAGCCCACAGCGAAACAGATGACAAAGCAAGAGCAGAATTGATGCGCTATGGAGCAGCGCAGGTAAACTACCGGCATACTGCCTTAACAGCAAAAGCCAACATTGGAAATGGAAAAGCTGTGATCCTTATTTGTGGGGTAACAAACGCCGAAGTTTACATTCCAAATGTTTACAATGGAACAATGGGCATCAGTTATACCAGTTCAGCCAGCCGCATGCTCTTTACCTATCCAGAAAACAAGTCCGAAGAAGCCGAACAAATAGCCAGCATGATCATCGGCAGCATTCGAACAAACCCAGACTGGAAAGACGCTACGAATAACTACTGGCGAGCCGTGCGGGAACAAAAGCAAATTGAACATCTGGGTAAAATCCGCCTGATGGATGAACGCACCCGGCAAATAGGAGAACAAACCATTGCAGCCGGAAATCGCCGCCTGGCAGATATGGATAACCAATTACGCAGCTGGGAAGCAAAACAAAGCTCCCAGGATCGGATGCATACCAGTTTTATTAAAACAATCCGCGAAGTGGAACACTACCGGGATGAAAACGGTACCGTTGAATTAAGTTCGGGTTATAACCATGCCTGGAGCCGTGGCGATGGTTCCTCCTTTCTGCTTTCCAACAGTCCGAATTTCGATCCTTCTTCCGTCCTCCAGGATCAACGCTGGAAAGAAATGCGGAAGATTGAGTAATTTGATTCAACAGCTTTTTTGAATAAATTAGAAACACCATGTGCGAAAGCAAATTCTTTACTTGTTTTCCGGCTGCCATCCGAAAGCGTAATACTAAAAAACCTGGTCGCCGATTTTGCCTGAAAGGTCGAAAATTCCGGTTTGTTGAGCCATGATTGCTGGCTCCGGTGCAGGTCGGGCACAAGTGCGGTATAAGTCCGGTATAAGTCCGGGGATGCTGGGGAAATCTCCCATTGTTCTCCTTATGTTCCCGGTTAGAAACTATTAAATGGCAGCTCATCTGCTCAAGGCGGGCTGAGAAGGCATCTAAAACAGAAAGAGAAGGCTGATAAGATGGAAGATGCGGTAGTGATAGGCGCAATTCTTGATTTATCTTATTGTTGCAAGATGCCGCCAGCGATAGTGAATTCTATCTTTCAGCACTTGTCATTGACAAACCAAACCCAGCTATTCATTCCTCGTAATTAAAGGATAAAAGACGCTTACGAATAAAATTCCGATCTGCGTCTGTTTTCGCTAATTCCAGCGCTCTATTGAGGCAATTTTGAGCATACAGATTATCTTTTTTTCGATACAATTCCGCCAATAAGATAAAATAATAGGGACTTTTAATCAGCTGCAACTTTTCTGCTGATTCAATTGCCATCTCACTACCATGAACTTTATAAATAGCATACACCCTGTTTAAAGCCGCTACCTGCGATGGATACTGCTTTATCAATTGATCGTATAAATGAAGGATGGATTCCCATTTTTCCTGGTTGTCTTCCTGCCGCGTATGCCAATATGCAATAGCCGCTTCCAGATGATATCTCGAAACATGCTGCCCTGTACTGGACCGATGTAAATATTGCGCACCCTTCGTAATTAATTCCTGGTTCCATAAAGAAGTATCCTGTTCACCATATAAAATAAAGTTTCCCGCAGCAGATTTTCGCGCTGGAAAACGGGATGCATGAAAACAAAACAAGGCCATCAATGCCTGAACCTCGGATAAATTTGTTTCCTTTATTTCAGTTAACGAATACGCAAGGCGCATAGCTTCCAAACAAAGCTCTTCACGAATTACTTCATTATTGGTTTCTGAATAATAACCTTCCGTAAATAATAGATAAATTGTAACAAGTACATTTTGTAATCGAGATATTAATTCAGTTCCTTCTGGAAGTTCCAATTTAATCCCTTCCGTCCTGATTTTTTCCTTTGCCCTGTACAATCGCTTATTAACGGCCTCTTTTCCTGCCAGTAATGCACTGGCAATTTCATCAATCCCAAAACCACAGCAAATACGCAGTGCCAGTGTAACCTGCAATTCCGCCGACAACGATGGATGACAAACTGCAAATAACATACGCAAAGCATCATCCTGAACCTTCGGCAAATCAAATAAAAATTCCCCCTCTCCCCCTTCTCCCTCCTCCCTCCTCCTATCTCCCCCCTCCCTTCTCCTCTTTTCCGTTGTTAATCGGTTAATTGCTTTATTCTTTGCAACCCGAAACAACCAGGCCGATGGATTCGCCGGCACCCCCTTGTATGGCCAGGTTTCCAATGCAGCCAGAAAACATTCACTGGCTATATCTTCCGCATCCCCCAAATATTCCAAACCGAAATTCCGGCATAACATTGCCGTAATTTTCCGGAATTCAGTCCGGAATAAATGGGGTACCAATTGTTCTGTTCCCATCTTAATGAATGCCATCTCCACTGGCAATTTTTCGCACTTCCACACTATTGCCAATACCCTGTAAAACCGGACTACCCTTTGCAAATTCCACCGCCTCTTCCACCGAATCTGCTTTTATAATAATATACCCACCCAGGGTTTCCTTAATATCTCCAAATGGGCCATTGGTAACAAGCAGTCCTTCTGTTGCAGCCCGCACAACCTTCGCATCCTCGAACGGCAATCCATTTCCGCCAACAAATTTGTTTCGGGCTGCAATGGTTCCGATCCAATCCATCGTCTGCTTCATCCATTCCTGTATTTGCTCCGGTGAAGCTAGTTTTTGTCCGTCTTCATGTCTGAAAATCAATAAATACTCCTGCATCTTACATTATTTAATAAATGAATAAGTTTACTTACTCCTATATATCAATCAGGTTCAATCAAATTGGACATTCATTTCCGTAAATTTAATATCCTTACCTGCAAGCAACTATCATGGATTACCTGCAAAACACTGATCTTCTGCCAATTTCACAGCAAACCACCCTTCAGAAAGGCGAATTTTTCATACGAGAGGGCCAGGTTCCCAGAAAGTTTGCACTTGTCCAAAGCGGACTCTTCCGCTACTATTACCAGAACGACAAAGGAATTGAATTCACCAAAAGTTTTATTCCCGCCGACAATGTACTGGCATCCTACACTGCTATGTTACACCAAACTCCTTCCTTGTTTTTTATTCAGGCACTGGAACCGTCTACACTGCTTGAAGTTAATTATGCGAGTTGGCTAAAACTTCAGGAAACTGATAAATTCTGGGATAAATTTCTGATCAAAGCCCTGGAAAAAGGCTATGCCACCAAAGAAAAAAGAGAACGCGATTTACTGCTCCTGGATGCAGAAGAACGATACCGGAATTTCAAACATGAATTTCCCGGACTGGATAAACGGGTTCAATTACAACATATCGCATCTTACCTTGGAATTCAACCAGAATCGTTGAGCCGGATTAGAAAAAAACAAAGCAGTTAACATAGATCAATTTTCAACAACACGTTGTCAGATAGTTTCGTGTTAAAATTACAACACGATGAATCTGCAAAACAATACTATTCTCATCACTGGCGGAAGCTCGGGTCTGGGTCTTGAAATGGCAAAACAATTCATAAAACTTCAAAACAAGGTGCTGATTTGCAGCCGTAGCGGAGAAAAACTTGAAGCTGCAAAAAAAATGTTACCTGAATTGATTACTTACAACTGTGATCTCAGTAAAGAAACTGAACGTAAAAACCTGGCCGCCGGGATTCAATCAAATCATCCTTCTCTGAATATGCTTATCAATAATGCCGCTATAGTTCATAGAAATAATTTCAGTAAAGATCCTGATGCATTTGAAAAGGCAGCAGATGAAATACAAACAAACCTGCTTGCACCTATTCACCTGACCAAATTATTTCTTCCACTGCTTCAGCAAAATCCAACCAATAGCATTATAAATATTACTACCGGTCTAGTTTATACGCCGCGGGCAATATACCCCATTTACAATGCTACCAAAGCAGCGCTACATTCCTATACGCAGGTACTTCGTCACCAAATCAATCCATCCAATACCAAGATTGTAGAAGTTTTATTTCCTGTTGTAGATACTCCCTGGCATGAGGGAAATGCACCCAAAATCGCCATCAGCCCGCAAAAGGCGGTGAAAGAAATGCTGGCGCGATTGAAACAAAATAAACTCGAGGTCAAAGTTGGTGCAGTAAAACTCCTCTATCTATTATCCCGGATTGCTCCCTCATTTGCTTTTAAAAAAATTAATTCCCTGGACTAATACAGGATTGAGAAAATTCCTCAAACCCTTTTGCATTTATCTGATTATCGAGTGCATGAAGAATATCCAATTTTTCTCTTTGGGTCAGATGAAAATTTAACGCTGCTTTCATTTCCTCTTTCTCCGGTAAATAATGAAAACTGATCCGGTTGAATTGTCCGGGTAATAAATCACTTACCATACCCAGCTGATCCTGCTGATTATACTGCTGCATTTTATACCAGTTTAGCTGTAGTAAAAGCAATGGCTTCGTAACAATTTCAGATACTGCCTGCGATTCAAATGGGTGTTCCCACCCTCCGCCCTGTCTGTCTTTGATTTGAAGGAATGTAACACCACTGGTATTTTCCTGAATCCATTTACGGAATACATGAATAAACCGTACAGCTGTTTCAATTCCATAATTATCTCTTAGTCCGGCATCCATCACATCAATAACAGGTTCAGTTGGCAACCAGACGTTAGGTAAAACATAGGGAAAAGTAGCATTCATACGAAGGGCCGTGAGTAACCGAAGATTCATTGGATCCTGCTTCTCCAGAAGTGCAGCAAAATCAACCGCATCCGGATCACCTGCCAGTTGAAGCACCGGATCACCTGCTGGTTTCATTAAAAAACTTAAAGGATGGGTACTGATCAGCATTTTCCTGCCATCCCTTGTAATTACAGAATTAAAAATCATGGTTGGAATCAATGCCTGCTTCTCCTCTGCTTTCAATGCACTTAATTCTTTATCTAATAAAAGCCGCGTGTTTTTATTTAATTGTTGTTCGAAAGAATAGGCACGATCCTTCACATATTCATATTCACCAACTTTAAACTTTTGAGCAGGAGCTGCCAAATCCCTTGCCACAAAGGAAGAAAAGGTGGGATTCAATAAATCTTTCGATATATCATCCACATATACAGGGTCCTGCAGGCGAACAGGTTTTCCCAAATCGCGCTCCCTGGACAATGCCCTGAAATAAGCCGCTCCGAGCATTCCTCCTGATGCACCGGAAATCATAAATGTTTTACGCATCAATTGTCCACCGCATAAACTATCAAGTTTTTGCATCACCCCCAATGTAAAAGTTGCACTTCTGGTACCTCCTCCGCTAACATTTATAATATAGAGACGGGGCTTCTCAACAGCCTGTCGTCGTTTCCAATTTTCCAAGACCTCAATCATTGCCAAAGAATCATGTGCAATCCGGTCAGGACTGCTCAATTTCGCCAGTTGTGCTGCTGAATACTCCGCTTTTTTAATCTGTTTCCTATAATTCAATCCATAGGCCTTATTGGTTGGATCGATTACACCATACCGATATAGTAAATTCAACACAAGAATCAGCACCACAACAAAGGGTACACTCCAGCTTTGTAAAAAATATGAAAAAGCCCCCGCAACAGAAACAAGAATGGCAAAGAAGATGGTGATGCTTGCAGCTGCCGGTAATTGAAACATTTCATAATCGAGCAGAAATCCCACCAGCATTAAAAAAACAAAGGCAATAAAAATAGAAAGTACGGCAGCAAAATGATGGCGACTGAAAATACTTTCCAGAAATTCTTTGCTGTAATGTGTTACATCCCGCACTGCTTTTACATTCAGTCTTCCGCTCAAATAGGTGGTAACCTTAATAAGGCGACTCCCGCCACTGTTCAATACAATATGTGGTTTCACGCCCTTATGAAGTGCCATGGGCCCCGTATTGAGACTGATCATATTTCTGGCAATAGTGATATCCGCGCCAAAAAAATAGCCGAAAGACAAAAACACTATCAATGTAAAACCAAGCAGAAATCCACCTGCCAGCGTGAAAACTTCAGCAATTGAGAGCAATTCTTTATGAAGGTCAAAATCGACAGCATGAAAAAAATAATAGACCAGAAAAACAATCGGAATTACCGCATTATTGATGCAGTATTTAAGAAATGGCCTTGTAGTGGTTGCAAGAAACCTGAAATGCCGGCAGAATAGTATAAACGTGGTGATATTCCAGCTCATGATGAAAATCCCGATGGATACCCCAACTATTCCGGCAGAAACAGCGTTTACACTGCCCAGGTATTCGGGCGACAGATACAACGAATCAACCCCAAAACTTGCCATAAAATTCCCGCTGACCGCACCAAATAAAGCAAACCAGAAGATTAGCAGAATCTGAAACTTCTTAAAGTGGAGCAGCACCAGTTGTACGGCAAAGGAATAAAATATGGCTTTGAGGCGGCGCTTCATAGTGGTTTCAAGATACACTCTTAGAACGTTTAGACAAGGCGCAAATTATGCCCGCTGCCTGTGATCACTAAAAAGATAGAGCATCCCAACCAGCGAAAGCACCAGAAACATGGCAACCAACTGGTGGATCTGGGCCATCCATTCGAAATTTCCCCAGCGGTTGGGTACTATCTCCTTACTGGTAAGCACGGCTAAAATTCCCAGTAAAACCTGTACAACCACCAATAACAAAGGCCACCGCAGATGCCGCCTTGCTTTATTGGAAACCTGCTCCTGACTTGCTTTCCGGTACCATACTATAAGCAGGATGGTGATTAGATAAGCCAGATTCCGGTGAATAAAATGAACAGTAATTGTATTATCAATAAAGTTAATCAGCCAGGGCTGGTGGCTACCCATGCCTTCAGGCACCCAGGACCCGTTAATGGTGGGCCAGGTAGATGCCACAGCAGCGGCCTTGTGTCCGGCCATCAGCGCCCCATAAATTAATTGCAGGGTCAATAATCCAAGAATCAGCCAGATCGTCTTTTTCACTGGAGCTGAAAACCGGCGCTCCCCCGGTGGAACCAGCAATTGCAACGCAAACCAGAAGGTATAAGAAAGTAAACCGATTGCCAGTACAAAATGCAGTGCCAGTCGGGTTGGTTTTACATAAACCGCATCGCCTGTTAATCCGCTTGCTACCATAATCCAGCCAACTGCACCCTGCAAAGCACCCATCACAAAAAGGATCAGGAGCGGATTCACCATTTCTCGTTTCAGGTAGCGTTTTCCAATCAGGTACACAAATCCAACCAGAAATACGACTCCAATCAGCCGGGCCCAGAATCGATGAAACCATTCCCAGAAAAAAATGAATTTGAAATCCGTTAAACTAAAATCGGTATTGAGCAATCGGTATTGGGGAGTTTGCTGGTATTCCCGAAATTTTTCGAGCCAGCCGCTTTCATTCAATGGCGGCAGGGTACCGGTTACCACTTCCCATTCAGTAATGGATAGTCCCGAACCGGTTAGCCGGGTAATACCACCAAGCAAAATTTGCACAATAAGCATTCCCACCCCAATCAGCAGCCAGATGGCTACTGCTTTTTGTCCTCGTTGAGAAGGATTGAACTGAAGGATCGTTTCCATGGCCCGCAAAGTTATCCCATTGTGCCGGTTACGCCAACGACTGTTGAAACTCAGGATTTTTTACTGGTAGGAATAGCTAACAGAGGTATATGAATGCCATCTGCCACTTTTGAGGTAATGCTGTAATTGAAGAGTTTATCGAATACGGTGCGTTCATGTACAAACATCAGGAGTACCGCCTGTTTGCGATCAGCTGTATAGTTTACCAGATTCTTCCACATAGGCAAATCATCTTTTTTAGGAACCAGATGAGCGGTAATTTCCGGATATCCGGTAACTGCAGCTTCCATTTCGTCCTGATCTGTTTCCGGTACGGAAGTAAGCGATATTAGCTCCACTTTGGCTTTCATCCAATTGGCCCATTCCACCAGCTTGGGCAAACAGGTTTTGGCTTCTTTCAGGGAGATGGCAGCCAGCACTTCCTTCAACTCAACCGGATGCCAATCGCGTGGCACTGCCATTATCGGGAATAAACTGTGATTAATCATGGTGCTGGTATTGCTGCCCCAGAATCGCTCCATGGCGTTAGAAGCCCCATGAGTTCCCATGACAATCAGGTCGGCTTTATTCTGCAGCATATGATTGATAATTCCGCCATTTATCATGACACTTTCCCGAACGGATGTACTAATGGCTGGCGCTCCATCCCCACAACTTGCCTGACTGCGTTCGGCAACAATTTCAGCCAGTTTTGATTCTATTGCGCCAAGGTCAACATGATGAGGGTCTATATGCCATTCATTGGGATAATCGTGGGCTGCTTTAAAATTCAGAATATGCAATACTTCAATTGTGAAGCCCTTGCCTTTTGCTATATATAAGGCCTGATCCAATGCACTGATAGCATTCGGAGAAAAATCAAAAGGAACTAAAATATTCGCCATGTGGGTCGTTTAAACTATTCGTTATACTTCTTCTTCCATTAATAAATGCCAGCGTTTCTGGGCAAATGCTGAAATATTAAGCTTTTTTGCTACCTGACGATAGCGGGTAATTCCGAAAATAAGAATTCCAATCGCTACAATCCAGAAACCAAGCTCCAACAACCAACCCAATTTCAGCTGAAAAAAACTGTTGAGGGTCAGTCCGGCGATGGAAAAATACAAACTTGATCGGATATAGGCCAATAAAGTGCGCTCATTGGCCAAACGGGTGCGCTCCACCGCCAGTTCATCCGTCAGGGAGAGTTTGGTTCGGGTGGTCGCTTGTTTTTCAGCATTCATACCTGCACTTTGCGCCAAGTTACGCAAGAATTGATTAAGCTGTTCCCTTTAATATCTTATTCCAATACAACCAGGGTAATACATATTTTTTCAATGCCCACATGGTCCAGCGGGGCTTGGACTGATCAAAGGGAAACGTTTCCATTGGTTTATTTTCATAATCGAATTCAGCAAGAATGAGTTTACCATAACCAACCACCAACGGACAGCTTCCATAACCCGTATACGATGCATGCAATGGTTCCCCATCGATCATGGATAACAGATTCTTTACCAGAACCGGCGCCTGTTTTCTGACTGCTGCACCTGTTTTTGCATTGGGTGTACTTGTTGCATCTCCAATTCCGAAAATCCGGGGATATCGCACATGCTGCAGCGTGGATTTATTTACTTCTATCCAACCGGTTTCATTGGCAAGGGGACTCTTTCTTATAAAATCAGGGGCACTCTGAGGGGGCACCACATGAATCATATCAAACTGTTTGCTTACCATCGTGGTTACACCCTGAGCATCAATAACTTTAAATGTTGCTATTTTCGTTTGTCCGTTTATTTCCACCAGATCATGCTTAAAATTCAATCCAATCCCATATTCATTCACTTTTTTCATTAACTCATCGGCGTATTTTTTTATTCCGAATATAACCGAACCAGCCGATACAAATTCAACCCTGGCTTTATCCTGTAAACCATGTTTACGTATATAGTCTGCCGTGAGATACATGATTTTTTGCGGTGCGCCCCCGCATTTCACCGGGGTACCCGGACTCGTAAACAATGCAGTATCACCCGCTTTGAGCCCTTTAAGCAATTCAAACGTATAGGGCGCCAGATCAAAAGAGTAGTTGGAAGTCACCCCATTCTTACCCAGCGTTTCAGGAAGACCTTTCACCAGATGCCAGTTCAATTGAATACCAGGTGCAACAATAAGGTAGTCGTACGTATACACCTTCCCGTTAGTTGTTATTACTTTGTTCTGATCGGGTTCAAATTCAGCGGCAGCTTCTTTGATCCAGCGCACTCCTTTTGGTAGTACGGAAGCTTCTGAACGTACCGTATCATGAATATCAAAAGTTCCGGCACCTACAAGGGTCCAGGCAGGCTGGTAAAAATGTTTTTCCGAAGGTTCTATAATGGCAATATCCAATCCTGCTCTTTTACGCAGGAGTTGTGCGGCAGTTGAAATTCCGGCATTTCCTCCTCCAATTATTAAAATCTGATGATGTTCTTGCATATCAATCGTTTAAAAACTAAAGGTAGCTGAGCAGTTGCCGGCAGAATGTGACTGCTGTCACGCCGAAAACTGATTTTACTCTGCCCGGATTTTAACCTGCTTTAACCATATTTTCACTATTTGCGGATAATATCTTGGAATTCATTAAATTACTGTCATTCAAACACTTATTAGCGAACCATGAAAGTCTTACAATTCACCATTCCGGTTCCGGGTGAAAAAAACATCATTGTACAGCGCGATAAGATGGCGTACATGTACCAGCATTTACACCGGCACGATGAAATGCAACTGACCTGGATCATAAAAGGGGAAGGCACCCTCGTAGTGGAAAATAATATGCATCCCTTCCGCTCCAATGAAATTTATTGTATAGGTGCCAATCAGCCTCATGTATTTAAAAATGATCCTGTTTACTACGATGGTCAACTGGAAGTGGAAGCACTCACCATTTTCTTTAATCCGGCTGGCAAACTGCAACACCTGTTTGATCTTACCGAAACCAAACAGATCAGGCAGTTCCTGCACAAACACAGATCCGGTTTTATACTACCTGAAGAAATGACGGATCAGATCAGTTACCTGATGCGTCAGATGGAGCAACAATCCAATATAGATCAGGTTATCAGTTTCCTTGAATTACTCCATGCCTGTTGTTGTGCATCCCAATTGAAGGAACTGTCAAGTGTTTCTGAGATGGCACAGTTTAGCGAAAATGAAGGACTCCGATTAGGTACTATCTATAATTTCATACTGAACAATTACGCTGAACAACTTACACTGGATGATGTAGCCAAACAGGCACATATGACACCGCAGGCCTTTTGTCGCTTCTTCAAAAAAAGAACCAGACACACGTTTGTTTCCTTTTTAAATGAAGTACGCATAAATGAAGCCTGCAAAAAACTGACAGAAGGTGGTTTTGACAGCATATCTACCATTGCCTATACCTGCGGGTTCAATAGTATTACTAATTTCAATCGGGTATTTAAGTCAGTGCTCGGCAAATCACCAAGTGAATATGTCGAGTCCTACACAATGAATACCTACGAAGTTGCGAGCTAACAGATCAGTTAACAATCCATTCGTGGATTCCGGCTGAATGTTTTTCCGGAAGTTTAACTTCCAGTCGCAGTGCTGTTGTTTGGATCGGTTTGAATTTAATCATATTGTACCCATCCTTACTGATTGAATCCATTTTTTCTATTTCTACCGGAAAGTATTTCCCATTCTTTTCATATTGGAGTGTATAAGATTGTGGAATTCTGCAACCGCCAAACGGGCCATCATCAAACCAGTAAAAACTACAGGAACTGATACTATATGCTTTATCGAAATTATATTCCACCCATTCGGTTGTATTTTCTTTTGGCCACCAATGCAGGTAAATCGAATTCCGGTCCTGTGAACTGGATGGCTCGTACTGATCATTCAATCCACGTAACATTCTTGGATTGTTTTGCGATGAACTTACCTTGCTTTTTGAAGCGATGGTTGGAGCTGGCATCGGCAATGCTGCTGATTCGGTATAGGGAATCCATACCTGCATTTCTCCCGCACCGCGATTATTCCAGGAATAATATGGAATAGCTTTAACAGTTTGTTCTGATCGCAATATGGTTTTGCTGTTTACCTGGCGTTTGGTGCTGCTGCCTTTGGCATTTAAGACCATCACTCCATTCAATAATTGCGGTTCAAATTTTGCTGTAATTGCTGCTGAACGGTCTATAATAATATTATTTACGGCTTTGTCTTTATTGTCCACCCCTTCGATACAATAAACGATCGGGCCACGCTGAAGGGCGAATCTGTTCTGGTCATCCTTTACCTGTTGATTTGCGATTACCTTCTCAATTTCCAATGGTAACTCCAATTCCACCCGATCTCCTTTTTTCCAGATTCTGTTTATCACTGCATAACCTTTCTCCAATGTATAATCAAGAGCTTTCCCGTTTAATAAAAGACGGACAGGTTTGCGTTGTGTATCCATAAATGCATACAGGCTTCCCGGTACTGCTTCCTGTTTGGCCCAACCTGGAATTCTAAGGTGCAGGGTAAATGCACTGGCAGGTGCCTGATTTAATTGGAGTACCACCTGCCCCTTCCAGGGATATTCGGTAATTTGTTCCAGCTCCAGTTTTCCGGCTGGTAATTCAACAGATGAAGTACTGGCAACATACAGGTTTACGTATAAGTCATTTTCTCTTTTCGCATATACATAACCGGGAATCGATGGCATAAAACGGGTCATATTAGAAATACAACAGGCACATCCAAACCAGGCACTGCGCTGGTGCTGCCCCATGGAAGCCAATGGATTCGGATAGAAAAACCGGTCGCCGCTTAATGACACGCCAGACAACAAGCCGTTATACAGTATGCGTTCCAGCACATCAATATACTGTGCATCTCCATTCATTAAAAACATCCTGCTGTTCCAATATACATTGGCAATGGAAGCGCAGGTTTCAGCATAAGCCGACATATTAGGTAACTGATAGGCAGCTCCAAATGCCTCTCCATGACCGGTTGCTCCAATACCGCCGGTGAGATAAAGTTTATGCTCCATGACATCCTTCCAGATATCGTTGATGGCACTTATATATTCCCGGTTTCCTGTTAGCGCTGCAACATCAGCCATACCGGTATACATATAAGCGGCGCGAACTGCATGCCCTACCGCCTCATGCTGATCGGTTACCATTTTGTGCGACTGGCTATACTCGGCCCCCTTGATATCTCCATTTCCACGGATATCAAGAAAAAATTTGGCTAGATCGAGATATTCCTTTTTTCCGGTAACCCGATAAAGCCTGGCCAGTCCCATTTCCACTACCTGATGGCCGGGGAAATAGGCAGCTTTACCCGGACCAAAATCACGCACCAGCAGGTCAGCATTCTTCAATGCGATATCCAGAAAATTGCGTTTACCGGTTGCCAGATAATGCGCCACCGCTGCTTCAAAAAGGTGGCCTGAATTATACAATTCGTGACTCAGATCGGGGTCTTTTTCCCATCGATTCGGACTTATCCAGGGATGCAGGGTATCCGGCTTCATGGTCCGGAATGTATAGAGATATCCATCCGGCTCCTGCGCATCCCCGATAATCTGTATAAGGGTATCAACTGTTTTTTCCAGTTCCGGATTGGGCCTGGTCTGCATAGAATACGACGCTCCTTCAATCAGCTTGTACAAATCCGTATCATCAAAGGGATATTCGGTGATTTTGCCTACCGACATTTTACCGGCAGCTTTCAGAAAATTATCAATTCTGCCGGTCTCCCTGCATTTTTGCAAAGTATAGGGGATACTTACTGTTGCATTCACTTCAATTTTGGGAGCCCAAAACCCATCATGTAAATGAACCTGAGTAAATGGCACCGGTTGGATGGGATAATCACGTTGCCCCGTTTGAGCATTCAGTTCCCAACTGAAAAATCCCAGAGCAAAAGCAATCGATAGATACTTCGTCCTCATAATAGCTTACATTTTTCAATATTAAATGTACTTATGACATTTATATAACAATATACACAAATTCACTCTTGATTCCCTAATTTTCTCCTGTTCTGTTTCTAAAGTTAAAGGCTGCTCCTTGCGGAACAGCCTATTCAAGCAAACTGACCAAAATTATTTACCTGTAATCAGGATTCTGCGCCAGGTTTGGATTCTTATTTAACTCCGCCTCAGGAATAGGAAACAATGTTCTCAGCTTTCCATCCCCTTTAGGACGATGATTAAACCAGATTTTCCGGTGAAAAACCCCAAATCGAATCATATCCTGCCGACGGTGAGCTTCTGCTGCAAACTCCCATCCAAGTTCATCATAAAAACGTCCAAACGGAATGTCTGCTCCTCCCTGTGCTTCCGTTACTGCCCCATCTTTCCAATAACCATAATTATAGGAACTACCCTGACCTAATTGTGCTGCAGTAACAGTAGCCTTGGCTGGATCTGTATTGGCAAATGCTCTCTGCCTAACCTGTGTAACAAGCGCTGCAGCATCAGCACCATTTCCTGTCCTAAGCAGGCATTCCGCTTTCATCATCAAGATGTCAGCATAACGGAAAACCGGAAAATCCGTACTTAATCCGCCTCTTGCACCCACCTTGATTTCATATTTCCCAATGCGATATCCCTGGAAAAAATCCGCCAAAGCAATTCCATCCACATGACGTGTGTAATCAAGTATCTCTTCACCGGTTGTAACACTGTATTGCGGCCCCATAATCCAGGTGTCTTTCAGCCTGGTATCATCTTCATCGTAGGTATCAATAAACTGTGGAACTGCACAGTTACCACCCCAGGGCTGGGCTGCCATATTTAACACATTCCTATGCGCGGTTGCCAGTGTTTTCATATGGATAGAATTCTGAGTGGCAAATACTTCATCATAAGGAACAGCCAGAATCAACTCTTTTGAGTTCTCATTAGCTGTTACAAAATTATTCTTGTAATTCGACTCAAGTATATAAATATTGGCAGCAATAATATCATTGGTTTGTTCAATACATTTTTGCCATTGTGCAGTTCCCGTATATACTTCCGCATTCAGATATAGACGTGCGAGAATTGCCTTCGCTACCCACTTGTTGATTCGTCCATACATGGATTTATCCGCCACTGTACTCAAATTATTCATATTCTCCAATAACTCCTTCTCCACAAATTCATACACTTCCTGACGCGTTGCTTGTTGCGGCAATGTTGCATCGGAAAAATCAGTTACCAATGGAACATTACCATGCGTATCCACGAGTAAGGAATAATAAAACGCACGGAGTGATTTCAGTTCTGATACCAATGCATCCTTCCCGTTGGCAATCGGAATCGAACCCGATTCAATCTGGAATAAAATCCGGTTTACTGTATTTATTCCATTGTAACAGTTATTCCAGAGATTATGCGGTTGCCATTGTACCTGATTCCACTCGTGATTATGCATCCGCTGATAAGTACCTCCATCATACCAGCCATTTGGTCTTGCGGGAGTAACGATTATATCAGCCGGTTCTTCCTGTAAATCGAAATTACCCTGCCATCCCGCATACATGGGACGCATAATAGTATATGCCGGACCAATAATTGCCGGAATATCTTTCTCAGTAGGACGGAAAGAAGTTTCCAAAACCTGGTCATACACTTCTTCATCCAGTTTAGTACATCCTCCGGTAAAAAGGACAGCACCGGATAATGCTACAGCAATGCTTAAAATTTTATGCTGTTTCATAATTGATCAGTTTTCAGATTAAAAGCCAATATTTAAACCCAATGTAAACGTGCGTGTGGTTGGATATTTATCTCGTGAATCTGCACCGGGATCCAATCCCAACCTATTTACTTCCGGATCAATTCCTTTATACCCGGTTAATACCAATAAATTGAGTGCGGATGCATACACCCGAGCCGTACGGAAATAGCGACTACCCTGCACATTAAAGCTGTATCCAACTGTTACATTATCCACTTTCCAATGATCACCATCTTCAATATAATGAGATACATATGCCAGGTCATTATCTAACACCCGCTTGCCATACACTTCATCAAGTGAAGATTTAAGCATATTGTACTGCTTGATTTTGGGATTTTCATAATACATCCGCTGAAAATTGAGGATCTGATACCCAAATGCACCCCGCATGTTTACAGCAATATCAGCACGTTTATAACGGAAATAAAGGTTCAGTCCGGCTACATGTTTCGGAATTCCATTTCCCAAAACTTTTTTATCTGATGGAGTTGATTCACTGATGGGTTTCGGCTTTCCATCTTCACCTTCAATGATCCATTTTCCTTCTTCATCAATATCAATTGATTTATAACCCCAGAAATTTCCAATTGGATCGCCAACTTTTACCCGATGCGTTGCTTCCTGAATTGGTTCACCGGTATACCCGGTAAAAAAGAAATCATTCGTAGTCTGATAAATCTCGTTTGAAATAGACAACAGTTTGTTCTTATTTCCTGAATAGGTAAGGTTTGCCTTGAAATCCATATCCTTCTCCCGGATGATATCATAATTAATCAGCACTTCCAAACCACGATTTAACATGCTTCCTGCATTTGCCAGAGTGGTACCAAAAAGATTTGGCGGAACAGGTACAGGAAAACTGTACAACATATCCCGGGTATTTCGCTGATAAAAATCAATACTACCGCTTAAACGACCTTTGAACATGGCATAATCAATCCCTATATTATATTCCTCCTTTTTCTCCCAACGTAAATCCGGATTGGGATTTCTTGTTGGTGAAATCGGTTGAATCCACTGCCCATTATACAGGTAACGATTATTACTATATGCCAATGAAATGAGCGACTGATATGGATCGGTTGGAACAGTTCCTGTTATACCAAATCCAGCCCGCAGCTTCAGGTCGTCCAGAAAACTTGCATTGGCGAGGAAATTTTCCTTATTGATACGCCATCCCAGTGAAACAGCCGGAAATGTACCCCATTTGTAATTTGCCCCGAATTTGGAGGATCCTTCATGCCGTACACTCGCCATTAAAAGATATTTTTCACTCAGCGAATAATTCAAACGACCGAAAAATCCGATCAGTTTATGATTGGTTTTATAGGATCCCAATCCATAGGCACTGTTATTCTGAAGAAGCAGGGCATCACCAGCTGCCAGATTATTGTAAGTATACAAATCAGTGGGGAAATTGGAATTGGCAGCATTGAACCCCTCACTGGTTACATCCTGCCAGCTGTAGCCACCCAATACAGTAAATCGGTGTTGTCCAACTGCTTTGGTATAATCTGTCGTCAGCTCCATCAGATTATCCTGATATAATCTTGTTGTGCGGGAAGCATAACCGGTGCGATTATTTACGACAGAAGCCCGGTGATTAAAACTCTCCGAATATCCGGATAATGAATTGATCTTAACATTGGATACCAGCAACTTTATATTCAAATCCTTCAATGGAGAAAATACCACACTTCCGTTAAGGCGCAGTTCAGATGTACGAAATTCACCGGAAGTTTCATCTATGCTCCGCACAGGATTATCATAGTTATAGGCATTCGGATCTTCTTTCCACTGTCCCCTGTAATCATATACACTGTCTGTTGGATTACGAATAATTGCCTGACGATAGATATAATCATAATTAGGACCTGAGAAATATTTCCTGTTTCTACCCAATACACTAACATTAAAGCGCAAGCGATTATCCAGCATATTATGGTTCAAATCTATCCGGCCGGTAAACTGTTTATTATCTGAACGGTTGAATAAACCCTGCCAGTCTCTCAGGTTAAGTGTAGCAATATAATTGGACTGCGCAGTACCACCCTGAAGTGATATATTATGTACATGGCTGATTGGATTTCGTGTAATTTCCTTTAACCAGTCAGTACTGGTTCCTTTATCATAAGTTGCAGGATAAAATCCATCATCTACCAATTTGCGAACATCGGCTGCATCCAGAAACTCCATTCTCCGAGCTATGGTCTGGAGACTTACATAACTGTCATAGTTAAGGGTTGCCGGCAATTTGCCATTTCTCTTTCTTGTAGTGATTAAAATTACTCCATTGGTACCTCTGGTACCATAAATTGCCGCAGCAGATCCATCTTTCAAAACATCAATTGATTCAATGTCTTCAGGAGCAATCGTATTTAATGATCCGGGAATTCCATCAATCAGAATTAGTGGTTCCGTTGTTGACATTATTGTACTGTTTCCCCTCAATGATATCTGAGTGGTTGCATTCGGATTACCGCTGGGAGAAACAATCGCCAATCCGGCAACTTTCCCCTGGATAAGTTGACCGGCATCCCGGGCAAAACCCTGCGTAAAATCCTCCCGCTTAACATTGGCAACCGCCCCGGTAACCTCTCCTTTTTTTTGCTTTCCATACCCTACCACCACAACATCATCCAAACTGGAATTGGAGGGTGATAGCATAATAGCAATAGAAGACTTTCCAGCAGGATCAATATCCTGCGAGGCAAAACCCACCGAACTTATCCTGATTTTCGCATTTGGACGAGAAAGAGCCAATTCAAACTCTCCCTTATCATTGGTGGCTGTTCCATTCTGTGTTCCGATTTCAGTTATTGTAACACCTGGAAGTGGTAACCCCTCTTCATTGGTTACTTTACCCGTTACCCGGCTCGTACTATTTTCCTGTGCCCGGACAGTTACTCCGCCGGTTACTAGCAATGCTGTAAGTAGCAGGAAGATAAAAAATGGGTTCTTCTTCCCATAAAGAATTCTCATAGCTTGACAATTTTGGTTGTGACTGAAAGCAATCCGTTAATTGTAATTTTTACACTTAAATGTAAAACCAGGAATTCTCTACCGATTCACACATTTTATTTAATTGTTACCAGATATTAGCAGTTTACTGAGTATTTCGATCCGGAGGTAACATTCGAAAAAGACTTTTCACGAAAAAATCACGCTTTCGGATTCTGCCATATGAACCTCCATCACTATGGCCCATGCCAGGTATACTGAGTAATTCGAAATGTTTACCACTTTTGATTAATGCATCCGCCACCCGATAAGTTGATTCTGGTGGAACATTGCTGTCTTCATCTCCAACAATCAATAATAAACTTCCCCTGAGTTTATTTGCATGTGTTATATTGGATTGAGCTGCATAATGTTGCCCCACCGGATAACCCATCCATTGTTCATTCCACCATTGTTTATCTATTCTGTTATCATGACAACCGCAGGCAGAAACAGCTGCTTTATAGAAGGATGGATGAAAAAGTAAACCACCCAACGCATTTTGCCCGCCTGCAGAAGTTCCATAAATCCCAACCCTGGTTGTATCTACCCAGGGGTAGGTTTCAGCTAATGACTTAATCCAGCTGATTCTGTCCGGAAATCCACCATCTGCCAGGTTCTTCCAACAAACATCATGAAAAGCTTTGGACCGATTTGCTGTACCCATTCCATCAATCTGTACAACAATAAAACCTAATGCAGCCATACTTTGCATTTCGCTGTAGGGAAGATAGGATTTCGGAACAAATGCGTCCTGCGGACCTGCATAAATATGCTCAATCACCGGATATTGTTTTGTTGAATCCATATCAACCGGCCAGCAAACTACTCCCCAAATATCCGTTTTACCATCCCTTCCTTTTGCTTTGAAAGGAAAAGGTGTTGGAACTTGTAACGCCAATATTCTACTCGTATCAGGGCGTTCAACTGTCAGCAGCATTTTCCCGGTTTTACTTGATCGAATGGTGATTACCGGTGCAATATTTACCTCTGAATAACTGTCAAGAAAATACTTGCCATCCGGCGAGTAATTTACCAAATGATGGCCTGGTTCCGGATTCAGTTCAACCAAATTATTTCCATCAAAGCCAATCCGGTAATGATGAACATAATATGGATTTTCGAACTCCTTCATCCCTGCCCCGCGAAACCAGATCTCTCGTTTCTTATAGTCAATACTATCAATCTCTTTCACAATCCAATTCCCAGAACTTATCTGGTTTTTGATTTTACCACTTTTTATATCCAGCAGATAAAGATGCCGCCAGCCATCTTTTTCAGAGCTCAGAATAATTTCATTGGTTTCTGATAAATAGTCTGTAAATATGCGTGATTCATATATAAAACTCTTTGTTTGCTCATCATAAACTGTTCTTGTTTCGCCTGTGCTGATATCTGCCTCAAGTATGCGAAAACGCTGGTGTCCCCGATCTACCCGTTCAAATAAAAATTTCCCTGGTTGCGTTTTACTGAAATGGAGATATGGTGCACCAAAAAAATCAATTACCGGAATATTTATTTTCCTGGGTTGCTTTTCGCCGATTTTGTATACCATCATTTCATAACTTGTAAACGGATCTCCGGGTTGTTTGTATGGAAGAGAATAATGACTTCCCCGCGTATTTTCGTCCCTGGCCATATTTAAATAATGAATCACAGAATCTTCATATGGGAGTATTCTGTAGAAAATCAAATAGCTTCCGTCTGGTGACCAGGCTATGGAACCATATGTTGCATACGCTGTTCCATCTGTTGTAAGTTGTATTTCTGCCCCGCCTGTTAAGGATACTATACTAAGATTATGCTTAACCACTTCTGCTCTCCATTTTTTATCCGGCGAAACAGCATCTGTTGAAAAGTTCATCCACCTGCTGCGTTTCGTCCATCCATTTCCAGCAGTATTCCATCTAATATTCCGATTATTATTACTTACAGGCTGGATAACAAAACTGGCAAGATCAAGCATCCATCTTTTTCCCTCATGACTGAATTCCATCATTTTCTTTTCCGAATCAATCCGGTTAATACTAATTTGTAAACGGTTAGCCGGGATTGTTTTTTTAGTAACTGCAGATAAGCTTGCAGCAAGCCTGGAATGATTAAAAGCAAGTTGCTTTACTCCTTTCTCCGGGTTCACTTCCAGGTACTCCATTGTGCTGTCAGGATGAATTCGCTGATACCAGAAGCTGTTTCCTTTTTCCAACCAAACTGGTTGCACAGATTGATAATAAACACTTGTTCTAACAGCACTATCGAGTCTGGCTGCTTTTTTATACCGTAGCAGCATCTCCTCTCTTGTTGGTTCATATAAGTTGCCATGCGTTTGAGACCGAAGGGAAAAATTTGCTGCACTAATTATTACTACCAGAAGGATAATTTTTTTGTACATACCAGTCAGATTTAGCCAATACCAAACTTAACGGGACTGTACAGGTATGATTTTACAGCATTTAGCGGAAGCTGGTCTGATTTTAACCCGCCTGCACCGTTTGATGCAGGATTCCTTAATTTCCATTTCGTGTAAAACCTGCTGTATATGAGTTCATCCAGTTTTAAACCGACCCTTCGTTTATTAGATGCCACCATGGTAGTGGCCGGCTCTATGATTGGCTCCGGTATTTTTATTGTAAGTGCCGATATCACCCGAAATGTAGGGAGTGCCGGCTGGTTAATTGCAATCTGGCTGATTACCGGTTTCATGACCATTACCGCTGCCCTGAGTTATGGTGAACTCAGCAGTATGTTTCCCAAAGCAGGCGGTCAATATGTTTATTTAAAAGAAGCCTACAACCCCCTTATTGGTTTTTTATATGGGTGGAGTTTTTTTGCTGTTATTCAAACAGCCACTATTGCAGCAGTAGGTGTAGCTTTCGCTAAATTCACTGCATATTTATTTCCGGCATTAAGTGAAGATGAGGTTGCTTTATCCATTGGCGGATTTCTTATTTCACCTGCACAATTGCTATCGATTTTTGTCATTATTTTATTAACCTATATCAATACCAGAGGTATTAAAAGCGGCAAACTAATCCAGACTACCTTTACGCTTACCAAATTACTTAGCCTATTCGGACTGATCCTGTTTGGTTTGCTCGCATTCAATGCAGATAATTGGAACAGCAACTGGAAATCAGCCTGGACCTTACAGAAACTGGTACCAGGATCATCCGTAGAAACATATACCACCATCGCAGCACTTGGTGCTGTAGCCGCTGCTATGGTAGGTTCGATCTTTAGCAGCGATTCCTGGAATAATGTAACTTTTATTGCCGGTGAAATAAAAAACCCCCAACGAAACATTGGACTGAGTCTTTTCCTCGGAACCCTCATTGTAACAATCATTTATGTATGTACTAACCTGGTTTATATGTCCGTACTTCCCCTGGATGCTATTGCAGCTGCAGAAAAAGATCGGGTTGGAGTAGCAGCTGCCCAGGTAATTTTCGGAAGTTCCGGTACTATTATTATAGCCATCATGATCATGATCAGTACATTCGGATGTAACAACGGACTGATACTTGCCGGTGCCAGAGTTTATTATACTATGGCAAAGGATAAACTTTTCTTTAAAAAAGCAGGAGAGCTTAATGAATATAACGTTCCTGCCTATGCACTTTGGCTTCAATGTCTGTTTGCATGTGCCTGGAGTTTAAGCGGACAATATGGACAATTATTGGATATGATCTCCTTCGTAGTTGTTGGCTTTTATATGCTTACAATTGCAGGAATTTTCATATTGCGTAAAAAAAGACCGGATACCCATCGCCCATATAAAGCAGTGGGCTATCCGGTACTTCCTATTATTTATATACTGATGGGGATAAGCTTCTGCGGACTGCTGATTGTATTCAAACCAGCCTATACCTGGCCGGGTTTAATCATTACACTCCTGGGAATTCCAATTTATTTTCTGATCAGGAAAAGCGATTCGGATCAAACGCATTCAAATTAACTGATGTTGAATTACCATTGGCAAGCTCCGCTATCAGTTTTCCGGTAGCCGGACCTAAACTAAGTCCCATCATGGCATGGCCACCTGCAACTAATAGATTTTCTACAGAAGAGGAAAAACCAATATAGGGCAATCCATCTGGTGAACAGGGTCGAAAACCATACCAGATGTCTTTTTCATTCGGCATATCGAGCTTCAGGTCTGGAAAATAGTTGGGCACGGATTCCACAATACCTTTGACACGATTCATGTTGACCTTGTTCTGCATAGCCCCCAATTCCATTGTTCCTCCATACCGCATCTTGTTATCCATGGGTGTAATGGCAACTCTTGCCTCACATAAAATTGCCGGTATACGGAACTTTTGTGTCGGCTCTTTAATAGTGAACGAATAGCCCTTACCCGGCATTATTGGGATGTTAAGTCCGGCTAATTTCATAGTATCTGGTAACCAGGAACCACTTGCCATAACAAATAGATCAGCCTGTAAGCTTTTGCCTCCTGCAATAATTTCTGTTATCCTTTTTTGTTTTCGATTGATCTTTTGCAATTCGTGATTCTCCAGAAATTGAACACCTTTCGCTTTTAATTGCTGAATAAGTTCTTTCATCAATGCATTGGGATATAAATGCGCATCCGATTTATAATGAACAGCACCTAATACATCCAGCTTTATTTCAGGTTCCAATAGTTGGACAGATTCTTTATCCAGATATACGGTATCGAGCCCCAATTCCCGGGCTTTTTCTGCCAGATGTATTTCTTCTTCTGCAACTGCTTCCTTTTTGAAATACATCAGTATGCCCTTTGACTCCATAGAAAAATCAAACTTACCGGCTAACTCCTCATACAGGAACTTACTCAGCAGATTCATTTCAAGTAATGGCCTGGCTGATCCGGCAACATGCCGTTCATTAGCACTCCTGATAAAGCGCAACCCCCAGGAAAGCAATTTCGGACTCAGGTCCGGTTTTACATAAAAAGGGCTTTTAGAATTGAACATCCAACGAATACCCTGTCCAACAATTCCAGGCGCTGCAAGGGGCACAAAATGGCTTGGAACAATCATTCCCAGGTTACCATAGGAACAACTATCCGACAAATCTGTTTTATCGGTTATAATAACTTCCCACCCACTCTGATTTAGGTACCATGCACTACATAAACCAATAATGCCGCCGCCAATAACAACTGCTTTCATAAAATTATTCGATTACAGCATCTCTTGTATAATGACCGTTTATTTTGCGCATGATGTTAAGCGGATTCTCGTTTTGCAGCGCCGCCGGAAGTAATTCTGCCGGACAATTCTGCCAGCAAACCGGTCGAATAAACCGACGAATAGATTCTGCTCCAACTGAAGTGGAACGTGCATCAGTTGTTGCAGGAAAAGGCCCGCCATGAACCATTGCGTGACAAACTTCAACACCGGTTGGAGCCTGATTAAAGATCAGTCTGCCAATTCTTGATTGAAGCAGTGAAATAGCAGATTTGTATTTTATCAGATCAGCAGCTTCGCCAAAAACAGATCCGGTTAATTGTCCGTGTAAAACGTCCAGGGCCAGCAACAATTCTTCAACAGTAGTACAGTTTACTACCAGGGAAGAAGGACCGAAAACTTCATCCTGCAATAAAGGTTCTTTAATAAAATCAACTGCACTAACCAGGAATAACGCAGGGGAACCTTTAATGGTAGCGGATGCATCTTCCCCTTCAATCAGGGTCGTTACCCCTTTCAATGCCTTCAGTTTTGATTTATTTCCATAATAACTTTGACAAATGGATTTGTTAAGCATAATACCTGCTGCAGATGCACTTAATGAATCTGTCAATGCCTGAATAAAAGCTGTGCTCTTTTCGTTCTCCAGCAAAAAAAGAATTCCTGGATTGGTGCAAAACTGACCAACACCCAGTGTAATCGATGCAGCCAGCTGGGCTGCCAGTTCAACAGGTTTCGATTTCACTGCCTGAGGTAATAATAATACCGGATTAATACTGCTCATTTCTGCATAAACCGGGATTGGTTCTCTACGTTCATTTGCAGCGGTATGAAACAAAGACATGCCAGCTTTATAGGAACCGGTAAATCCGATAGCCTTAATTCGTGCATCTTTAGCTAGTTGCTGGCCAAGAATGGCTCCTTCACCGTTTAGAGAAGAAAATACACCCTCCGGCATTCCACATAAAATAGAGGCCCGTTGAATCGCCTGAGCAACCAATTCATTAGTGCCAGGATGTGACCCGTGTGCTTTTACAATAACCGGACAACCGGCAGCCAGGGCTGCAGCAGTATCACCACCTGCAGTTGAAAAAGCAAAAGGAAAATTACTGGCTGCAAAAACAGCCACTGGTCCTACTGCCACCTGCATTTTTCGTAAATCAGTGCGTGGTAATGGTTTCCGATCGGGTAAGGCTGTATCAATTACTGCTTCCACCCAACTTCCTTCACGAAGGACAGAAGCAAAGAGTTTTAACTGATTAACGGTACGATCTCTCTCTCCAATTAGTCTTGCTTCTGGTAATCCGGTTTCAAGATGAGCTCTATCAATTAGTTTTTGGCCAATTGCCAGAATTTCTTCTGCAATTTTATCCAGAAACGCAGCTCTTTTATCCGCCTCCATATCAGAATAAGCAGGTGCTGCCAAATGGGCAAGATGAACAGCATACGCTAATTCTTCAGCACTGGCTATTGAAAACCCTTCAACAAGCATTTCACCTTTAACCGGACTGAAAGCAAAGTGTTTTGACTCCTGCACTTTGCCGGTCTCATGACCAATTATACTAAGCCCACTGAGCATTTGATATTGTTTGTAAATTGAGATAATCAGGTAATGTCGGACGAATCGCCAATGCATCATCAATTACCTTTTGTATGGCCGCTCTTTCCGCTCCTTCCAGCACCAGCCTTGGAGCCCGAACATATTCAGAACCGATTCCGGTTGCCCTGGCTGCAAGTTTGATGTATTGCACCAATTTTGGATGTATGTCCAATTCGCAGAGTGGTAAAAACCATCGGTTAATGGCAACTGCTTCTTCAATCCGGCCAGCTTTGGCCAAACGAAAGATAGCCACGGTTTCTCTTGGAAAAGCATCCACCAGTCCGGCAACCCATCCATGTGCACCCAGCAACAGGCTTTCCAGTGCAATTGGGTCCACACCTGTCAGTATTTTATAACGCTCCCCAAATCGGTTTAGCATGCGTGTTACATTCATTGTATTGCGGGTAGATTCTTTAACCGCCTGAATATTGTCTACGCCTGCCAATTCCTCAAACATGTCCAGTGTTATTTCAATTTTGTAATCTACCGGATTATTGTATAATAAAATTGGAAGGGATGTATTATTTGCAATAGTCTTAAAAAACTCAACGGTTTCGCGATCATCTGCTTTATACCGCATTGGAGGCAAAACCATTAGTCCATCTGCTCCATTTTTTTCCGCTTCCTGGGCCAGAGTAACTGCAATTTTCGTACTTTGTTCAGCAATATTCACCAATACAGGCACATGGTTAGGAATACTCTCTTTTGAAAATAATAATAAGTCTCTTTTTTCTTCACTCAAAAGCGTGCTGGTTTCTCCTAGGGATCCGCCGATAATAATGCCATCCACACCAGCTTCCAATTGCGCTTCCAGGTTTATTTTATAAAGATCAAAATCAATTTCTTCCTGTTTGTTAAAGGGGGTGAGTAATGCAGGGTAAACACCGTTCCAGTTAATGCTTGCCATAATATTTTTTTTATGAAAAAAGATGCTTCAAAATTAGTTGCTGCCAAAACGATCAGCTATCCGCCAATTAATGAAAAATTTACCGATTTTAACTGATTAATCAGCAGGCTTATTTTGGATAAAATCGCCAATTGGTACTGAAATCCTTTTTTGGTGGAGTATTCGTTAAAATGTGCCGAATCATTTCAACCGGCATCTGGTGTTCTTGTAATATTTTATCATGGAATTGCCGGTAATTCATTTTTCCGCCATCCACCAGTTCTTTTTTAAGAGCATAAAACTGTAATCCTCCTATCATATATGCCAGTTGGTAAAGTGGTCCATATGTACCCTGAAAAGATCGCCTGACTTCTCCCTCTGCATTGGCCTGTTCATGTCCAACACGATCAACCAGAAAATCGATGCATTGTTGGGGTGTCCACTTTCCAAGATGATAATTCAGCGAAAAAATGATCCGCGCGCAACGATGCATGCGCCAGAATAACATCCCGATTTTGTCTTCAGGTCCGCGCGGGAAATTCATATCCCAAAGGATCATTTCCCAATAGAGTGCCCAGCCTTCCATCCAAAAAGGTGTATAAAAATTCCGATAGGTTTTGTATCGTTGATTCTGGTACATCTGTAGATGATGTCCGGCAATCAGCTCATGGTGTACGGTAGCTCTTGAAAAATGCGGATTGTTCCCCCGCATACTCATCAGCTTATCAGGCTCTGCCATGGTATTGGTTGGATAGGAAATTATTATACTTTCTCCCCCAAGAAAGAATGGGTTAACCAATTGTCGCTCCGGCGACATCATATTCATCCGCCAGGTTTCTTCTGCAATAGGCGGTATGGTTACAAGTTCATGTTTCTTTATAAATTCAATACTCTGATTATACAGGTCAAGAATCATTTCCGGTTGTTTTCCTTCCGGCACATAGGTATTCTTGACCTTTTCCATAGCCGCTTTCCAATCGGAACCAAATCCCATTTCACGAGTGGCTTTCAGCAGCTCCTTATCACACCAGGCGAACTCCTTTTCTGCTATCTGAATTAATTCATCTGCAGTATAGGGAATGTATTCCAGTTCAAGTTGGCGTTTCAGTTCGGCAGCACCAATCGGTCGTCCAATTATTCCACTCCCATCATCTGATCCAGAGGAATTTTTCCTGGCACGAGCCATAACTGCATTACTGTATTGGTTCAACAGGCTGTCGGTACCCCTGTAAGGCTTTTCTAACCACCAACTGAACTGGGGATCATACCCATAATAAAAATCATAAACAGACCTTAAGGCATCTCTTATATCCTGTAATCTTCTTTGAATAGTATAAGCTGTTGAAATATCAATCTGCTTATCAGCTTCCAGGTTTTTTATTTGTTCTGAAATAGTACTTTTCCACTGATGCCAGTCTGCAGCAAGGGCTGAAGCCGGAAGTTGTGCACCTCTCCGTCTTCTTTTTTCATAGGCAAATACTGCATCAGAAAAAGGAATGTAGGTTTTAGCAATTGTTAAACCTGCTGCGTCTTCTTCCAAACGCTGTAATTCGCTTTGAATCGTTCGTTTGAACAATACATAATCTACCTTTCCATCCAGACTGAGCTGATCGTACTTAAACTGTTTAAGACTATTGAAGTATTCAGCATTCAATCCCTTCATCCGTTCAATTCGCTCGGGGGATGTTTCCAGGGAATAAAAACGGTCAAGGCTTCCTTTGTCTGCCTTGTATTGTAAGATCGCATTCGTAAGTTCTGACGCTTGTATGGCGACTTCCCGATTAATTTTATGCTGTGCCTGAAGAGTTGCCGACAGGAGGAGTCCAATTAGGATACTGGTACCGATTAGTAACCGAACGGAATGTTTCATATTAATTTATGGGCCTGTTTAAATCAAACATAAGTGAAATAGCCTGGGAAAGATAAACCTGATTTAGCTTTCACTTTACAGAAATTAACCGGGCTGATGATTCTTGCGTAACTACGCTTATTTTCGGGAACCAAGCACTTATTATGAAGAAGACTTTTTTTTGTATTGATGCCCATACCTGTGGTAATCCGGTTCGGCTGGTAGCAGGCGGCGGACCGGTATTGATCGGCAGAACGATGAGCGAAAAACGCCAGCATTTTCTGAAAGACTATGACTGGATAAGGAAAGGACTGATGTTTGAACCCAGAGGGCATGATATGATGAGTGGTTCTATTTTATACCCGCCACATGACCCCGCCAATGATGTAGCGGTTTTATTCATTGAAACCAGTGGCTGTCTTCCCATGTGCGGACATGGAACCATAGGAACCATCACCATAGCTGTGGAAGAAGGCTTGGTAGTTCCAAAAATTCCGGGGCGCATTCGGATGGAGGCACCTGCCGGATTAGTACAAATTGAATACAAACAGCAAGGAAATAAAGTACGCTCCGTTAAACTTACCAATATAGCTGCTTATCTGGCCGCTACTGAATTAACAGTTGATTGCCCGGATTTGGGAGAACTGGTAATTGATGTTTCCTATGGTGGTAATTTTTATGCAATAGTTGATGTACAAAGAAATTTTGCCGGTTTGGAACACTATTCTGCTGATAAATTGATTGCCTGGGCACGCGAGTTAAGAAAGCGCATCAACGAAAAATATTCCTTTGTACATCCCGAAGATCCAACTATCAATGGCTGTTCACATATTCTTTGGACAGGTGCTGTGCTGGATCCTTCCTCCACTGCCCGTAATGCAGTTTTCTATGGCGATAAGGCGATTGATCGCAGTCCATGTGGCACCGGTACATCAGCAAGAATGGCCCAATGGTATACCAGGGGATTATTAAAAAAAGGAGATCGTTTTATTCATGAGAGCATCATTGGTTCAACCTTTATCGGTACAATTGAAGAAGAAACGATAGTTGCCGGTAAACCTGCCATTCGCCCCGGTATTGAAGGATGGGCAAGAATTTATGGATACAATACCATTTCTATTGATCCCGAAGATGATCCTTATGCATACGGATTCCAGGTTTTATAACAACCTCTGAATCAAGATTTATTCATATTGCTTAAATCCTATTTTATTTCGAGGCGATGGTTTCTTATCCTTCTCCAGAAGCTCTTTAATTATAGTAAAGATATTTACAATGTCTTTACTATTACTCTTTACTTCTTTCTCGAGATTCGATAATTGCAAAAGGATTTCCTTATGAGTAAGAGCATGTTCTCTAAGCTTTGTAAATACCCGAATAATTTTAATATTTACATCTATAGCAACATCACTGTTCAATATACTTGACAACATTGCTACTACCTGTTCTGTAAATGCGTATGGCAGAGTTCTTCTTCCACCCCAACTTGAAGTCGCAAATTGCGACTTCAAGTTGTCAAATTCCTTTTTGGTAAGTGTAAACATGAAGTCTTTGGGAAATCGTTTTAGATTGCGCTTTACCTGTTCATTCAGACGTTTTGTTTCGACCTTATACATATCTGCAAGATCTTGATCCAACATAATCTTTTGACTCCTCACAAAGTAAATTCTGTTAAGAATCTTTTGTTCAGCTACTAAAGCCTGTAATTCTCTTTTTGCCATAACCTACTATTTAATACTTTAATTACTAATTCAAAATATAAGCATATAGATTTGCATAATAACAGGTGATAACACGGTATTTAAATAAGAAAATATTTCTTTTTATGGCGGATAAGTAAATAAAAAAGAGGCTGACGTTAATCAGCCTCTTTTTTCAATGGTCAGGAATAGTTAATGCGGTAGTTTATCCCGAAACTTTCCATACACCCAGGTTCCTGCAATTGCGGAAAGAAGGGTTACAATAATTGCTGTTGCACCAGTTCCGATCTGTGCAAATAAAGGACCCGGACAGGCACCTGTTATGGCCCAGCCCAGTCCGAAGAGCAAACCACCATAAATCTGACCTTTGTTGAATTTTTTATCATGAAACTCAATCTTTTCACCATAAACAGTTTTGATATTGAACTTCTTGATCAGGAAAACAGAAAGCATCCCAACTACTACAGCGGATCCAATAACGCCATACATATGGAAACTTTGTAAACGGAACATTTCCTGAATCCTGTACCAGCTGATGATTTCAGCTTTTACAAATACAATCCCAAATAATACCCCTATGACCAGGTATTTAAGATTACTATACCAGGGTTCCGCAACTTTTGTATCGCTAACACACATGGTATCTAGTGACCGCACTTCAAAGTCGGTATTGGGTATACCGGTTTCCTGCGGCTGAACAAATGTATTACTGGAAGACATATTTAAAATCTTAGAGTGATAAAATAAAAGGAAGAATCAGGTTGGCCATAATAAAACCACCGATCATAAAACAACAGGTAGCAATAACAGAAGGCATCTGCAGGTTGCTTATCCCCATGATTGCGTGCCCCGATGTGCATCCACCTGCATAGCGGGTTCCAAACCCAACCATGAATCCACCAATAACCATCATAATAAATCCACGTGGAGTTAGTAATGCCGGCCAGTTGAATACTTCAGTTGGTACCAGCCCATTATAGTCGGTTATTCCATATCCAGCCAACTCAGCAGCAAGATTAGGATGCACAATTACAGGTTCGGGGTTCGACAAGAGCCAGGCTGCCAACACACCCCCCAATAAAATACCCAACACAAAAAACATATTCCATAATTCCTTCTTCCAATCGTATTGAAAAAAGGGAATCTTCCCGGGAATACAGGCAGCACATACATGCCTCAGGGAAGAGGATATACCAAAACTTTTATTTCCTAATATCAGTAAGGTAGGTACCGTTAATCCTATCAATGGCCCTGCTACATACCAGGGCCATGGTTGCTTTAACCATTCAAGCATAACTTTAAATTGTTTTTAGGTTAAGATCGGTTGATCTAAAATTTTACAAGATTCATTAGTAAACCGCACTATTTAGTACCTGTTCTAATTGCCGGGATTGAACAACACCGCTCTGGCGCCATTTAACCTCACCTTTCTTAAAAACGATTAGTGTCGGTACTCCCTGAACATTAAACTGGCGGGCGGCATCCGGATTCTTGTCCACATCCACCTTTATAATTGTGACAGAATCACCCAACTTATTTTTCACCTCTTTCAGAATGGGGGTCATCATCTTACAAGGACCGCACCATTCTGCAAAAAAATCAACCAATACAGGTTTATCTGATTTTATTAGTTCCTGAAAACTGCTCATGAAAATTATTTTTCCGATTTAATTTCTTCAAACTGAATAGTTCCGCCAGTATCCTTTTCAGTTATATTTCTGCGTGGAATCGGTGTACAGGTACCACCTGCACAACAACCTATATTCAGTAAAGCCATTCCTGACAGGAATACACCGGCAAAACCAAGAATCCATTCCTGTTGCATCACTGCAGCCACCAGTGCATAAATTCCCGTCCCCAACCGCAACCAACGCATAAAATTCCATCCCCTTACTATTCTATCCATTTTCTTTTATTTTCCTTTTCACTTTTCACTTTTCACTTTTCACAGCTTGCTTTGCAAGCTTCCCCATGCCCCGCCATTATACGCTTCAATTCCCACTGCTTTCATTTGTGCAACAGCCATTGCACTTCTGTTTCCGGATCGGCAAACAGCAATCACCGCTTTCCCATCCTTCTTCAAGCCCGCCAGCTGTTTATTCAGCCGATCCAGTGGAATATTGATTGAACCTGAAATATGTCCCGATTCAAACTCCCCGGGAGTCCTAACATCCAGTACAATAGCTCCTGCTTCACGTAATGCCTGGAAATCCTCTGTCTTTCCAAACATCGATTTCAAAATATTAATCATAGATTTTCACCTTTCACTTTTTACTTTTCACTTTTTACTTTATACTTTATACTTTATACTTTTAAATCAGCGTACTCGGACATACATAGTCCGTAACTTCTACTTTACCGGTATCCTTTATAGCCTTAAATCCTCCATTAACATCGATCAGATTATCATATCCGCGTGCTCTTAAAATAGAATTAAAAATCATGGAACGATAACCGCCTGCGCAATGAACATAATAAGTTTTATTCTTATCCACTTTCAACATACTTTCATTCACAAAATCAAGTGGTGCATTCTCCGCATTCTGAACATGTTCACTCAGGTACTCGCTGTTTTTCCGAACATCCAGCACATGTATGTTTTCTTTAGCTGCTTTTGCGGCAAATTCTTCCGCAGTTACAGATTGAATGGTATCGATTTCTTTTCCTGCTTTTTTCCATGCTTCAAATCCTCCTTCCAAAAACCCAATGGTATAATCGTATCCAACCCGTGCCAGTCTGGTTACTACTTCTTCCACCCGATCCGGTTCAGCCACCAACAGGAGCTGCTGTTTAACATCGGGAATCAGGGCACCTACCCAGGGGGCAAAATTGCCATCTATTCCAATGTTGATGGAATTGGGTACAAAGCCTTGTGCAAATACCTGCGGATCACGGGTATCTAAAATCAGGGCTCCTGTTTCATTGGCAGCCACTTCAAACGCTGCCGGAGACAAAGCATGTTGCCCGCGTTCCAGTACTTCATCAATACTGTCATAACCTTCTTTGTTCATCATTACGTTTAAGGGGAAATAGGCTGGAGGAGGCAGAAGCCCATTGGTTACTTCCTTCACAAATTCCTCTTTTGTCATGGTTGCCCTTAGTGCATAATTCGTTTTCTTCTGATTACCCAGTGTATCAGTTGTTTCCTTACTCATATTTTTTCCACATGCACTTCCAGCACCATGTGCCGGATATACAATGATATCATCTGCCAGTGGCATAATTTTATTTCGGAGTGAATCAAACAGCGTAGCGGCCAATTCTTCCTGTGTCATATCAGCTGCTTTTTGTGCCAGGTCCGGTCTTCCAACATCACCTATAAAAAGTGTATCTCCGGAAAATAATCCAACATGTTTTCCTGTTGCATCTTTCAGCAAATAACAGGTACTTTCCATGGTATGTCCGGGTGTATGAATCACTTTAAAAATCAGTTTACCCACTTTAAATTCTTCGCCATCTTTTGCGATGTAAGCATCAAAACTTGGGTTCGCATTCGGTCCATAAATAATAGTTCCTCCACTTTTGCGGGCCAGATCAATATGTCCGCTTACAAAATCAGCATGAAAATGTGTTTCAAAAACATATTTTATTTTCGCACCATCCTCTGCGGCCCGTTGAATATAAGGCTCCACTTCGCGAAGCGGATCTATCACCACGGCTTCCCCTTCACTTTCAATATAATAGGCCCCCTGAGCGAGACATCCTGTGTAAATTTGTTCTATTTTCATTTTACTGTTTTTCTTTGTTTCAGATACAAATTTGAAACTAAATACCCAACTGGTCTATGACTTTTGTCACATTGGTAACCTAACTAAGTTTGATTACCTCTATGGAGTTTCTTTGCAGCCTCACTTTACCCATTTGTTCCATTTTCTTTAACAAACGGGAGATAACTTCCCGGCTTGAATTCAATTCATCTGCAATCTCCTGGTGACTGAGCGGTATAATTTTGGATCCCAATGTTTGCACATGCTTTTTGAGGTAAAATTCAAGTCGTTCATCCATCGCCTGAAATGCAATATGATCGATGGTTTCCAATAACTCTTCAAAACGTGAACGATACGTTTCCAGCACAAATTGATACCATGATTTATATTTACTCATCCATTCGTCCATATAGGATAATGGGATGCTGATCACCTCTGTATCTTTTACCGCTTTGGCCATAATCTGGCTGGTTTCCTGTTTCACCGCACAAACCATACTCAACGCACAGGCTTGTCCGGGTTGCAGATAATACATAAAAAACTCGTTTCCCTGATCGTCCTCCCTATATACTTTTACCAGTCCTTCAACAATTAGCATGGTACTTTTAAAATACTGGCCGGTGCGCATCAATTGTTCACCTGCAGTAAATGAGCGGATTTCACTGTTTGATTCGATATCCTGTACCAATTCCTTTTCAAAAGCCGGGAACTGCTGTTGTATTTCACTGACTGACATATTTCGGAGTTTTAGTAAACCAATAAATCTACGACAAAAGATTCTTTCTATTTTTGACCCGCAATGCCACTGAAAGCCAGTTATCAGTCAGAATTTATTGAAGCCGGAATAGACGAAGCCGGCAGGGGTTGTTATGCCGGACCGGTATTTGCCGCTGCGGTGATTTTACCAGCCGGCTTTTATCATCCTTTGCTGAACGATTCCAAACAGGTAAAAGAAAAACAGCGCTATGAACTCAGAGATGTTATTGAAAAACAAGCCCTTGCATGGGCAGTAGCTAAGGTTGAGGAGGCTGAAATAGACCGCATCAATATTCTTCAGGCTACCTGGAAAGCCATGCATCTCGCAATTGATCAACTGAAGGCAAAGCCAGGTTTACTTTTGATTGATGGTAACCGGTTTCGGCCTTTTTCGGGTATTCCTCACCGTTGTATTGTTCAGGGGGATGCGTTGTATGCATCCATCGCAGCTGCAAGTATCCTGGCAAAGACCTATCGCGATGACCATATGCACCAGCTTCATTCAGCTTATCCGCACTATGGCTGGGAAAAAAATAAAGGCTACGGAACCAAAATCCACCGGGATGCCATTCTTCAATTTGGACTTTGCGAATTTCATCGGAAAAGTTTCCAGATCAATCCTTCGGCAAACACCCTATTTTAACTACTCTTCCGTTTCCCATTCCCCCAATCCCTGGCGAATCAACTCTGGTGGTTCTTTTGTACAATCTACTATGGTGGAAGGTGTCCATCCGCCAATACCTCCGTCTACAACCAGGTTTACCAATTTTCCAAAATTTTCCTGCATCATTTCAGGATCAGTGTATTCTTCCACCATTTCTCCCGGCAGAGTGGCACTTAGTATCGGGTGACCCAATTCACGCACAATGGTGCGGGCAATCAGATTATCCGGTACCCGTAAACCAATCGTATCCTTTTTACTTTTTAAGATTTTGGGGACTTCTTTACTGGCTGGCAGGATAAAGGTATATGGACCAGGTAAATAGCTTTTCAACAAGCGGTATAATGGTGTTGATATGGACTTGGTATATTGGCTCAGATCACTCAAATCATAACAGATAAAGGACAACTGTGCTTTCTCTGGTACCACCTGCTTAATGCGGCAAATACGTTCGATAGCTTTGGGTTGAAAGATATCGCATCCAATTCCATATATGGTATCTGTTGGATATATGATAATACCTCCTTCACGAAGGGTTTCAATTATGGTCCGGATTGCCCTTGGCTGCGGATTCTCCGGATGCACGTGGATTAGCATAAACTAAGATAAGAAGAAAGTTCAGACAGCTTAAATGTTGATAACCTGTGCTCAAATAGACAGGACTGTCCCAAAATGAAAAAAATAATAAGTTTTTCCAGGTAAATCTTGCATCGTATTGGTTCTGGCTTTAATTTTAACCAGTTTTTAGGGTTTCTTTACCCTTAGTTTTAATCCAATCCCGACGAAAGCACACTACCTATCCTGGACTCCTCCCTAACCTTATCCTGACAAAGCCATCTGATCATTTACCCCTTACTAAATTTACGTGTGAGATTTTTATTGTGTCAATAAATCTATTATTGAAAACCCATATATAACCTCTTTCTTTTTGTGGTTTCAGAGGTAAGCACAGGCCGGCGATGTCCATCGCTGGCTTTTTTTATCCAAAACTATTAGATGAGATTATTGAATGGTCCACACCTCTGATCCGCGTAACAAGCGATCCAGGTCACCCTTACCCTTAAGCGAAATTGCCTCTTCAATTTGCATTGCCATGATGTCCTCATAACAGGCTCGGTCCTGTTCGAAGAAAACACCAAAAGGTCGTGGCATATGTCCTTCTATTCTGGGATCGTCAAATAATCGTACCAGAATTTGTGCTTTATAGAAATCCCGCTCATCATGGATCCAGCAATCGTCGGCACTAAATCCATTGTTGAGATCGGTCAATACCGGCCTTAATCCATCCAGCCGGATCCCTTTGTCTTTATTCGCTCCAAATAATAATGGCTTTCCCTGTTCCAGAAATAAGGCCTGTTCCGGTTTACTTGATTTTTCTGTGAAAATTTCGAAAGCTCCATCATTAAAAATATTGCAGTTCTGATAGATCTCCAGGAAGGAAGCTCCCTTATGAGCATGGCTCCGAATCAGCATTTCCTGCAGGTGCTTCGGATCCCGATCCATACTTCTTGCAATAAAACTTGCATCCGCACCCATTGCAAGTGCCAATGGATTGAAAGGATGATCAATGGATCCGAATGGCGTGCTTTTAGTTACTTTTTGCTCTTCCGATGTAGGAGAATACTGACCCTTTGTTAGACCATAAATCTGATTATTGAAGAGCAATATATTGACATCAAAATTTCTCCGTAATAAATGAATAGTATGGTTACCACCAATACTAAGGCCATCACCGTCGCCTGTTACAATCCAAACACTCAGTTCTGGTCTTGTGGCCTTTAACCCACTGGCAATCGCCGTTGCTCTTCCGTGAATGGAATGCATTCCATACGTATTCATGTAATAGGGGAAACGACTGCTACAGCCAATTCCGGAGACAATTACAATATTTTCCCTTGGAACCCCCAGTCCGGGCATAATTTTCTGCACCTGTGCAAGAATAGAATAATCACCGCACCCGGGGCACCAGCGAACTTCCTGGTCGGTTGCAAAATCTTTTGGTGTAAGGCTCGGTGCCACTGCCTGGGCTGCTTCAATTGTACTCATATCCACAAATAAAACGCAAAGTTACACATTTCGCTCCATCCCATCACCCGACCGGTGCCACCGGTCGGGTGGCACCGGTCGGGTGATGGCGTCAGGGGAGTTTTTTAAGCAGGAAGAGATAGGGTGCATGTATATGATGTACAAACACATTGGTTTCACTATCCTGCCAGCGTGCGCGGTACTCGGCATCCGGCTGTAAAACTATGGTTGTTCCGGTCCGAACATAATGATTGGAATTGTAATAGCCAGGCGCCTGAAATCCATTCAATTTTTTACCCACCATTTTTGATGTGTGTTTTCCCAAATACTTCTGGTAATTCCGCTGAGCCCGGATACTGGGTTTACTTAGTCGGTTGTACACATATTTTAAAACCAGTTTATTGGGAAATTTCTGTTTCCGTATGGCCGCCTTTGCGTTAGTAAATGGATTGGTCCTGTTAAAATCTGTAACCGTCTGTATGGAAAGTGGCACTTCCGGAACCCAATCCGCAGCATTTACCACATTAAATGCCCAGCCACCGTAAGTCATTGCTTCATAGGCATAGGCAAAATAAAGATTGCCCGGTTTTGGGCCTGCACTACAATAGGTTTTAAACCGGATATCCCCAGGCAATTTTCCCGATTGTTGAAGGCTGTACAAATAAGCTGTCAGTAAAAATGCAATACCCCCACCCTGGCTATGTCCCATGATCAAAATATCTTTTGTTCCGGACTTATAGGTAGAATCCAGTTTCGGAAGGATATCCCGAACCAGATACCCGGTCGATAATAACCAGCCTACATGAACTGCAGCTTGCGGGTGAGAAGCAAGCTGGTACTCAAAGGTAAACCCTTCCTCCAATTCCAGTTTTCCAATAGCTGGCACCATCGCGGCATAAATATTGGCCAGCCAGCTATTCATATCAGGAGTAGTTCCACGTATGCTAATTACGGCCTGTCCTTTATCATCGGTCCATAAATCCCACAAATTTTCCAACCCCATTACCGGCGATTCATACACCATCCGAAATCGTTCCGTCGGCGGAAACGTATCGGCATACAAGCCGGCTTTAGCGGTCCGGGCAGATACCTTAATTAACTCTTCATATTCCAGTTTATCAAATCCTGGCTGAAGCGATTGAGCATTTAATTGTGCAATATGCAGGAGAAATGCAACCCCTAACAAGACTACTATTCTCATCTTATTTAACTGTTACTGACTGAAAAACAGCAAGATTGGAACCATCCTTCATCAGGAATAACTGGTTATCAATAATTTTCCATTGATTCGTTTCCGCAAGCGCTTTCAGGAATACCGTTTCCTGCTCCATTTCCGGACATGCCATTTTGGTACTGGCAATAGCTCCGAATTTCATACTTCTTTCTCCCTCCAATTCAAATGTGCCGGTTAGCCGATTACAACCTCCTTTGCCTGATACACGACCCACTTGTCCGGGTGTGAATAAGAGAAAAAACTGAGCCCGCTTATCAACTCCAATTGAATTTCCGTTCAATTCTTTCAACTCCCAACGAAACATAAAAAGCACTTCACTGCCCTGGTCATCCCCTTTTCCGGAAACCGGAGAAGATGCAGCTCCTGCTGCTGCTTGTTTGCAATCAGATTGTTTAAGCTGAATGCCTGAACCAAATTTTAGTTCAGCACGATTAAGGAATTTTAATTTTCCATCCCTTTCTTCACTGGCACCATAACCTTCAAGAAGCAGGCTGTCTTTTTTCAAAAAAACCACCTGCCGGGACGACAAACTTCCTTCCGATTGAAACAGATAATCAACTAAAAGTGTATCCCCCAGCCATTCACCCTGAACCGTCCCCTCATTCCGATCTTTACCACGAAGAGCATACACCAATTCACCTGATACATCCATCCCAACCTGATCAATCTGCAATCGGACAGAGTCTCCGTTGCTTGCATTTTCATAACAATACTGATTATCCGCAATTTGGATACTATCCACCAATGCTGTGGAACTTACCTTTTCTTCTGTAACACTATTGTTACATGCCATCAGAATGACTACGCAGCCCAGAAGCAAGCTTAGATTTTTCATATGTAGATTTATTAGAAGCGAAAGATAATTGCATAAAACATTTCCGCGCATTGAAAACTGAAATTTCAATTGGCCAAAATGTATTAAAAATCGTTCTCTCATAAGAAAGACAGCTAAGATTTAATGCTGTTATCAGAGAACATATAACCGCAGGCAATAATACAATAATTGACAGAGATAGTTTAGTTTAATTATGGTTATTTTTAAGTTCTGAAACGACTGCATGACAATGAATAAAGTGCCTACGATTAAGGAAATTGCCAAACAGTTGAAAATTTCCGTTTCAACCGTTTCAAGGGCTTTACACGATCACCCAAGTATCGGCCTTCGGACCAAAACCAGGGTTCAGCAACTTGCTAAGGAGCTGGGGTATGAGCCCAACCAAACCGCGATCTTTTTTAAACAGCGCAAAACCTTTACCATTGGCGTTATTCTACCTTATCTGATTGAGGATTTCTTTGCCGGTGCCATCAGCGGAATCGAAGAAATTGCCGTGCAGCATAAGTACAATGTGTTAATCGGACAATCGCAGGATAATGTAGAAAGAGAAAAAGAAATCCTGACAGCAATGAAAAATCAACGGGTGGACGGCATTATTGTTTCACTCTCAAAACACACCAAAAATCTTGAACATTTCACTGCCCTTGAAAAATATGGAATCCCGGTAGTATTCTTTGATCGGGTACCCGCTTCCAACGAATATAATAAGGTTGCATTTAATATGCCGCAGGGAACTCATCAGGCGATCACCTATCTGATGGAAAAAGGGCACCGACGAATTGGTATTATAAATGGGCCCAAAGAAATGAAATCTTCCAAGGAACGCACCGATACCTATATGGAAGTGATGCAGAAAAAACGGTTAAAAATTGATCTCACACTGGTAGCTTACTGCGATTTAACCAGAGAAGGTACTGCTGAAGCAATGGAAAATCTGCTAAGCCTGAAACAGCCTCCCACAGCCGTTTTGGCGATTAATGATTATGTTGCTTTGGATGCTATCCAATACTGTAAAAGCAAAAAAATAAAAAACAATAAGGATATCTTTTTTGTGAGTTATGCCAATCTCCCAATTACCAATTATCTGGAAAGTCCGCCCATGGCCTCCATTGAACAATACCCCAAAAAGCAGGGCATGAAATCGGCAGAAATCCTGATGCAATTACTCGAATCTCCCGAAGACCTGCGACCCGCTCCGCAGAACCTCCTGATTGAAGGAGAATTGGTGGTGCACCGGAGGTAAGGATTTTAATATCCTACTGCATAATCTTTCTTAAATGCCTTACCTGCCCAGGCCTTTTTCGCTGTCCATTCTTCCGCGGGCGAAGTCCAGAATGGATGGTCTGCCGGTAATCCCAATTGTAAAAATCCCAGTGAGGTCAGGTACATACTTCCGGAATTGGAATAATAATCTGCCAGATTCGGCTGATGTCCGGCAAATCCCAACGCGAGATAACCCTGCTTATTAAAGTTTCCATCAATAGAAAACATGCGGTCCCTAACCGCTGACAGGGATCCCCTTACCTGCCCCCGCGAAATACCTTCCGGTAACTGATCCATCAATGCCAGCTGTGATAATGGTTGAAAAGCTCCCAGGCGATAGGTGACGGATCGGCCAAATGCCGGGAAGCTTCCTTCAGGCGAAATCAACCGCTCCAAAAATTCTGCATAACGTTGCATTCGACGTAATTCTACTGCATATTGCTCTTCCATTTGTTTCCCCTGCACCTTCATCACCTGCAGAATATCCAACAACATGGGATGTATCACATAACCATTGTAATAATCAAAATGAAATACCTCCCCATCTTTAAACCAGCCATCCCCGGCATACCATTCCTCCTGCTTCCGCAAGGCAATATCTATCCGAAACGGATCATATGCCTCGCCAATGGAAAACAAAAAAGTTTCCACCATCGCTGCAAATAACAGCCAGTTATTATAGGGCGTTTTTACTCGTCGCAATGATTTAAAATGATCAACATACTGCTGTCGTGTAACCGCATCAAGTGGCTCCCAGGTCTGCCTTGGAGCACGTAAAAAGCTATGTGCGATATAGGCCGCATCCACCAACGGTTGGCCTTCTTTATGCCAGGTCAGGTAATCTTTTGACCCGGGGTTAACTGCATGTGCGTGTGCTTTTAACAGATAGCCCAATAATTCCGTACGCTTCTTTCCTTCTTCTGTACTATCTGCCGGAAGCGCCAGCCAGGGCGCTAATCCCGCAATAAGGCGGCCGAATGCTTCCATATATGCTACCCCTTTATCGCGACCATCCCAGGCCGGACTATATTCAACATCCATACTTGCCTTCAACTGATCCCGACTCATGGGCTCCAGCACCGGTTTGGCCATTTTATACAACAACTCATACCAATTTTTTCGATCGTCCATAGCAACCTGAACCACCGGATTTTCTGTTGCTCCTGTTTTCCCCGGCAATAACCAGCCTAAACCTATCAGGGAGGCGGATTGCAAAAATTTCCTTCTGGCTGTCATAGCATTCGTTTTAAAATAGTGAGCCACCCCTGCTTAACTTATCCAGACGCAGCAAGGCTTCAAGATAATAATAATCAGCATACACCAGCGGAACATCCAACTCAACTCCATGAGGAATACTCCCTACAGAATGTTTAAGAATAAAATGCCCATTTGTCCCGGCATCCGCCTGATATGCTTTACCGGAAAGCGATTGCAGCATTTTCTCAGCAGCCTCCCGGTATTTTTTTCCATTTCTGCTATAAGTCGACAATTCAAGCAGGCCTGATGCCATAACAGCTGCCGCCGAAGCATCCCTCGGCATACCCCGATAAAGAAATGCATTGGAATGTATGCCGGGCTGATAACCCTCCTGATAAGCATTATAATCCCAATATGGAATATAGTCAGATGGTAACCTGCCCGGCTCCAATACCCAATCCGCCATTTTCTCAGCAACCTGTAAATACTTTGGATCCTTTGTTTCCCGATATACTGTCAAAAATCCATAAATCCCCCAGGCTTGTCCGCGACTCCAGGTAGAATTATTTGAATATCCCTGTCCCGTCTCCTGTCCAACCATCCTGCCAGTTGCAGTATCGTAACATACAACATGATAGGAGCTGAAATCTGGTCGAATATGATATTTTAAACTTGTTTCGGCATGTTGCAGAGCGATATCCCGATAAGCTTCATCACCCGTTACCCTGGATGCAAAAAACAATAATTCCAGATTCATCAGATTATCAATGATGACCGGAAAAGTATACCGTTTTTGATCCGACCAGGAACGAAAACCCTCCCATGATTTAATACTTTTGACTTTCGGATTAAATCTCGTCGCCAATGACTTTGCTGATTGAATGAGGATGGCTTTATATTTTTCATCTCCTGTTAACCGATAGGCATTGCCATAACTGCAATACATCATAAATCCCAGATCATGGTGCCTTGTAAAATATTGCAGGGGTGCCAACCGCTCAGTCCACCTGATGGCTGATTTTTTTATGCTTTCCTCCCTGGTAAACTCATAGGCATACCATAGATTTCCTGGAAAAAATCCGGAAGTCCAATCATACATATTGGTTCCTATCATTTCGCCTTTCGCATTAATCGTACGGGGAAAGGAAAGCGGATTTTTTTCCGCTACCTTACTCTGTATTTTTAGTTGTTCGGTCGCAAATTCAAGGTTTTCCGCTACCAACGGAAGGGTATTATCGGGTACAAGAAAAGCGGCACACACACCTGCAACAACTGCAGCACTTATTATTATTCTTTTCATCCGGGTTTATTTACCATTTTACCAATTCGGATTCGGTGTCATATTAACATTCAATCCCAGCTCCTGCAATGGCAGGGGCCACAGATAATCTCTGGAAGGATTGAACTGACGTTTACTCGCATCCTGTACAATTACATACCCATTGGCATCCAGATTAAGGTTCAGATTACCATGTTCAGCTGGGAAATATTTAGAACCGATTACTGCTTTGGGTAATTCTATTTCTGCCTGTTTCCATCGGATCAGATCCCAATAACGATGCCCCTCAAATGCCAGTTCAATTCTACGCTCCCGACGAATTTCATCCCGCATTATCAATCCATTATCTGCAACAAATGCATTGGTTAATACCGGCATACCTGCTCTGGCTCGAACCAGGTTTACTGTAGTATTCAGATCGGCATCACTGATGGATTCACTCAGTTCAAATTTTGCTTCTGCATTATTTAGCAACACTTCGGCATATCGAATCAGCATCAGATCCACATAACTTCTATTCGGAGTCCAGTCTGCTGCAATGAAATATTTCATTGTCTTGTAGCCTGTTGGAGAAAAAGCAAAAGTGGGTGTATAATTATTCGTGATAAACCAGCTGTTTCTATTAAATACGGTCATCGTTAACCGGGGATCCCGATTAATAAACTCCGCCTGTGTTTCAGTCATTGGCTGAACCAGCGGCGATTTATCAGCAGGTAATCCATCTTTATACAAATAAGCATCCATAATAGCACGGGTTGGAACCGTCTGTCCCTGCTCCAACGTACTTCTTACCCAATTATGAACAGCAATACTATTTGCTTCATTCTGGCCATATAAGCGCACCAAAATATTTTCCTTATTCGCAGCACCCTCTCCTGCATTTTGAAACAGGAAATAATAACTGCTATCCGGATTGGCAGCATATCGGAATAGCTGATGTTTACCTCCAGTTATTACAGCATCACTAGCCTCAATAGATAATTGAAGGTGTTTCTGAAAAGATCCGTACCCATGAAATTTTTGGCGGGTTCCTTCAAACAATCCAATTCTCGATTTCAAGGCCAGTGCAGCAGTGGATGTAATCCGGCCATATTCTGCAGCTGGCTGTACTCCTGGTGCCGGTAAATTAGCAACTGCATAATCCAGATCTGCATACACAGAATCCAGCACAATTTCACGATCAACTCTGATGCTAAACAGTTGCTCATCGTTTAATCCCAGTGTTCTCATTACCAATGGCACATCTCCAAAGCGCTTTACCAATTCAAAATAGGCATAGGCCCTGAAAAACCGGGCTTCGCCCAGGTATTTTTTTATCTCCGTCTCGGCTGCAACCACTTTTACAGATTTTTCCAGAATATTATTCGCAGCCCGAATCAGCCGGTAATTATCATTCCAATCCGCCGTAGTAGCAGGAGCCAGGCGGCTTCCATCACTCACCTGGTTGGCGCCGCTATTGGAATACGCATCATCCGACATATTATCCGTTGGAGCAGTTGTAGCTGCCGGCGCAATGGAGGTGTAGGAACCTCCAAAGCCAGGCAGAAAAGAATACAAATAATTACAGGCATTAGCCAGATCATTGGCAGAGTTCCAAAAACCCGTATCGGAAATATCCGTTTGTGGTACCTGATCGAGTTGTTTGTTACAGGCTACTGTACCTACTGCAAGACCAGCTGCCAGAATAGCTATATTGGTATATCTTGATGTTTTCATTGTAATGCATTAAATCGTTAGAAAGTCAGGTTTAGACCCACAGCATATGAGCGGAAAAAGGGATAATTAAAACTGGCATTGTTCGGATTCTCGGGATCATAATATTTATACCACATTTTGGAAGATTCCCAGATATCCTGTCCGGAAAAATAAAATCTTGCTTTGCTGATTTTCGCTCTTTGTGTTATTGCTGCCGGTAATGTATAACCGATTTGTAGATTTTTCAACCGGATATAGGCTGCATTTTGCACCCAATGGGATGACACTCTTGTATTATGTGTACCACCCATATACATTCGTGGAAATCGTGCATCCGTATTCTCGGGTGTCCAATAATCCTTATTCACTTCCCAGGGCTGTCTCCAGCTTTCCGTTAACGGTAATACGGCCCTTGCATAAATCAGCATATTTCTTCCACTCACCCCCTGCAGGAACATCGAAAAATCAAAGCCCTTGTACTCAGCCCCAATAGTGGAACCAAATGTATACCGTGGTGTTGTATTCCCCATGTAAACCAGATCTCCATGATTATCCGGACGGAATAATCCTCCATCAATCCGGCCACTTCCATCCAGATCAGCATATTTGATATCACCCGCACCACTGCGATTGTCCTGAAATGCTGATTTTGTTACATCTTCCGCATCCTGGAAATAACCAAGCGAACGGAATCCGTATATTGAATTCAAGGGATGACCTTCTATGATTGAATTCATTCCTTCCCCTATTACATTCCGCCCACTATAACTGATAACTTCATTCTGATTATCTGCAATATTGGCACTTACATAATAACTGAATTGTCCAATTTTATCTTTCCAGTTCAGGGCCGCTTCCCAACCCCATGATTTCAACGAAGCAGAATTTGTAGCTGATGGTGTTACACCTAACAATGCCGGCAGGGTTACCTGCACCAGCATGTCTTCGTTCTTACGAACAAAATAATCGAAACTACCTGTCAGCCTGTTTTTAAGGATCCCGAAATCCAGCCCAATATTGGTAGTGGTAATCGTTTCCCAGGCTTTTTCCGGCGACGCTAAATCACGCTGATACAAACTCAGGTTCGCCACATTGTTGAATGGATAAGTTGGTCCATTTACCAATCTTGCTATATAATCATAGTTTCCCAATACATTGGAATTACCCAACCGGCCCCATGATCCGCGCAATTTAAATTCAGAGAAAAAAGGCAGTGCATTTTCAAACCAGGATTCCCTGTCCAGCTTCCATCCCGCAGAAAAAGAAGGAAAGGTTTTATACCGATAGCCGGGAGCCAGTTTGGAGGAACCATCCCTGCGCAGATTCGCTTCAAAAATATACTTGTCATCAAAGGTATAATTCAGTCGCCCGAATACCGATACCCATGCATTGGTCTGAATATTATCACCCACTATCGGCGGTACAGTTGGATTACTTCCAAAATTTAAAGAGGGCACATCATTCGACACCAGCACCCTTGCCTGTGAACTTATATAATCATAATTATAATACTGATACTGATATCCCCCCAATAAATGAAAACGATTCTTCTTTCCTATTTTCCAGTCATAATCTGCCAACGCCTGCACATTATGACTAAATGTGGTAACTCTTCGCTTGGTTATGCTATTCGGATTATTTATAAAGGAAGCGGGCGTTGCACGCAAATCATACAAGGGAATCTGCCGTGCAAAAATATCCGTATTATCACTATTTAACCGTGGATTATAAATCATCCGCAGTGATAAACCGCGAATAATATTCTCCGCTTTCAACGTAAAAACGGCATCCATATTCCGCTGAATCCGCTCATTGTAACCCCCATCCTTTAACGTAGCATAAGTAGCCGCATTGGCACCTGAAGCATATTTGGTATCTCCTGATTCAGGAAGAAAAATCGGATTCAGGGTTCGCTGCTGGTAAATATTATAAAATAGCCCGTAATCTCCATTGGCACTGGAACTCGGTGCCATGGTTTTACCCTGACTGAATTGAATCCGGCTATCCAGGCTAAAAATGTTATTAAACTTTGTAGTGATGTTTGCGCGGGCATTGTAGCGGCTGGTACCATCCGGGCCAAATTTGAAGACCCCATTCTGATCAAAATAACCAAAAGAGAATAAATACTGCGTCTTTTCATTTCCCCCACGAACTGCCAGATTATGATTCTGACTGCTGGTATTCCGACGCATCAACAAACCGATCTGATCAATATCATAAAAATACTGGTACGCATTCGGATTAGCCGGATTGATGATATAATTCACATTTGGATCACGCATCATATCGATCTGCTCTTGTGTCCACAAAGGTGTTTGTCCGGCATTCAGACGGGCTTCATTCGATAATTCCGCTTCCTCCCAGGAATGCAATCGCTCCGGTATACTAAAAGCATGGTTAACGGAATAAATCCCTGAATAACTCAGAACTGTTTTACCGCTCGTCCCTTTTTTTGTTGTAACGATGATTACCCCATCTGCCGCTTTTGCCCCAAAAATGGATGCCGCCGCAGCATCTTTCAATACGGAGATGCTTTCAATATCATTAGGATTCAATAAGGAAAGATCTCCTTCCACACCGTCAATTACAACCAGTGGACTATTCGATCCATTCACCGAAGAAGCTCCCCGGATATTGAGGTCATATCCTTCTGCACCTGGTTGTCCGCTTGATCTTGTTATCACCAATCCGGGTGCTGTTCCCTGTAAAGCTGCCACCGTATTGGTAACCGGCCTGTCTTCCAGTTGTTTGCCACTTACCGTGGAAACCGCACCGGTCAGATTTGCCTTTTTCTGCGTGCCATACCCGATAACCACCACATTTTCCAGGGAGTTTTGCTGACTTGTCAGCACTATTCCAATGCTGGTTTGATCGCCAACCCGCAATTCGGCTTTTTCGAAATTGATGGAACTTATAACCAACACAGAACCCGGACCAGTCGTCAGCTCAAACCGGCCCTGATCATCGGCACGGGTAGCCTTGTCGGAATTTTTAACCTGAATGGTTGCCCCGGGAACAGGCTGACCGGAAACATCCCGAACTACACCGGAAATCTTCCTGTCCTGTGCCCACAATAAAAGTGGACAGACTAGCAGCAGGACAATTCGTTTTGCGTGGTGAATCATACGCATAAGCAGAGTTTTAGTTTTTATACAGTTATCGTTAGCGGTACAAATATGTTCTGATACAGCGCCAAATAAGGGGGTGAATCCAGTGTTTAAAGGGGTAATTATCAGTCGCGGCAACTGAAAACAGGGGGAAATTTCAACCGCCGGGGTAAAAATTCTGCCCGATCCACTACATTTAAGTTTCGGATGAGGATCCACTGCTGCCATACAATTCGCTGGCTGAGCCAACTGCTTTTCCTTTTTGGGTTTCTGTTGCCGTTTCCCGGGAAAGCACAGCAAATCGCCTTTAACCACCTCACGGTTGAAAATGGGCTGAGCCAGAATTCCGTACTCGCCATTGCACAGGATAAAACCGGCTTTATCTGGATGGGCACCCGATATGGACTCAACCGCTATGATGGCACCGGTTTCCGTCAATACCATGCCCAACCCGGAGATAGCTCAACATTACCCGAGAATTATATCCTCTCTCTATTATGTGATTCAAAAGGAACCTTTTGGGTAGGAACACAGGCCGGATTATGCATCTACCAACCCGAGACTGATCAGTTTCGAAAAGCCCCTTTGTTGCCAAAACCGGAAGCGATTCCACTGAACTCCGCTGCCATTCACAGTATTTTTGAAGACAGAAAATCCAGAATTTGGATTGGAACAAACAAAGGATTGGCAGTTTTCGACCAGGATCACCCCGAACAATATCGTAGCCTGTTTACTTCTTTTCAGGTTCGAACCATTTTTGAAGACAAACGGGGTACAATCTGGGTTGGAACATCACAGGGATTATTAAAAGTGGATCCGGGTTCTGAACCCTACCCCTTCAAACACTACCGGAATAAATACATTCATAATGAAATGCCGGTTACTGCCCTACAGGAAGGGCCCGATGGAAAAATCTGGCTCGCCACACAACACTTCGGCATCTATTTATTTGATCCTGTTAAGGAAAGTTTTCAATCCCTTGGATTTAAAGAAGGATTACCCAGTAACAACGTTCGAAAAATTGTGCCTGATCAAAAAGGTCGTTTCTGGATTGGTACGCTGGAAGGCATTTACCTGGTAGACCCGGCTACCCTGAAAGGTGCACTCCTCCAAAATGACCCGGGTAACCGTTTTAGCCTGAGTCAAAATTCAGTACATAGTATTTTCCGTGATAAAACAGGCTCCATCTGGATCGGTACTTATTTCGGGGGCGTTAATATCACCTATTCCGATAACCAGCCATTTCAAAATTTTCAAACCAGAAATCTTCCCAATAGCCTGAGTAATAACGTAGTCTCTTCCTTTCAACAGGATGCAGAAAAAAATTACTGGATTGGAACAGAAGGCGGTGGATTGAATTATTTTGACGCTCAATCAGGTCGGTTCAACAGCTTTAAACATCAACCCGATAATCCCCGATCAATCGGATCCAACCTCGTCAAATCAGTCTTTCTTGATAAAGAACAACGAGTTTGGATCGGCACCCATGGCGGAGGCATCAATTTATTCCAACCCTCCACCCGCGATTTCCTTCATTTCTTCCATGATGTCAGTAATCCGCAACGTTTCACTGTCGAAATTCTGGATTTTGAGGAAGATCCATGGGGACGATTATGGATTGCAAAAAATACCGGATTATTGATTGCCCGATTCTCCAACAATAAACTTATCGAAGAAACGCTGGAAGTGCTTCAAACGCCTCTAAACTCAACTATAAAATCCATACTGGCGGGAAGAAATAATCGGATCTGGATTGCCTCTACAAATGGACTTTATCTAGCTATTCCAGATAAAGAAGGGAAATACAATTTGCAGAACCTGAAATCTGTACAACACCCGGAATGGTTAAGGGATAATATCAATTGCCTGTTTGAAGACAGCAAAGGACGCTTATGGATCGGAAAAAATTATGTGGGATTACTAAGGTACAGACCCGAATCAGGAGCCCTCGACCGTATCACAACCGAAGAAGGACTACCCAATAACAATATCCTAAGTATTCAGGAGGATTTGTATGGTAAAATTTGGGTTAGCACCGCAAACGGATTGGTTCGGATTGACCCGGATTCGTTTGCACTTAACAGTTATACCATCAACGACGGACTGCCAACAAATGAATTCAACTACAATGCCTCTTTACTAAACGCAGATAAAGAATTACTCTTTGGGAGCATAAAAGGCTTCACCATGTTTAATCCGGCACAGATTAAAAACAACCAGGAAAAAGCAACTATTGCATTTACTGATATCCGCTTATTCAATAAGCCGGTGGACATTGGTGATGCATCCGGTTTACTAAAACAATCCATAGGTTACACCAAAAAGATTTCTTTCGGCCCGGATCAAAGTAGTTTCACCATTGCATTTTCACTTCTGAATTTTATTAAACCGGAAAAAAATAAATACGCCTATAAGCTGGAGGGATTAGATAATAACTGGATTGAAACCAACTCTGCTTCCGCCAGCTTTAATAACCTTCCACCCGGCTCCTATAAATTATTGGTTAAAGGTGCCAATAACGATGGCACCTGGAGTGATCCGGCTGCATTGCAAATATCCATTCGTCCTCCTTTTTGGAAATCATGGTGGGCCTATCTATTGTATGCGGTGGGGATTACAGGCTTAATATTACTAACCACCCGTTATTTTTTCATGCAGGCCTTACTTAAAAAAGAAAATGACCTGCATCAGGTGAAACTGAATTTTTTTACCAATGTATCGCATGAAATTCAAACCCACCTGACGCTGATTATGGGCCCGGTTGAAAACCTGATCCGTATTGAAAAAAACAATCCGTTGGTTCAGGAAAAATTAAGCACTGTTAAATCCAATGCCGAGCGCCTGTTGTTGCTGGTTAGAGAATTACTTGACTTCAGGAAAGCAGAAACCAATCACCTGCAAATCCGTGTACGGGAATATTCGGTGGCTCCTCTTGTTCAGGAAGTTATTGAATCTATGCAGGAATATATTTATGCAAAAAAGATTTCCTGCCAGTTGATTCCACAGAATGCAGATTTAAGTGCATGGATCGATGCAGAACAATTGAAAAAAGTTTTCTTTAACCTGCTTATCAATGCGGTCAAATTCACACCTGAAAAAGGAAAAATTGAAATTCTCCTGGAGCAGAACGAATCGGAACTTCTGTTGACTTTCCGCGATAACGGAAAAGGTATTGCTCCGGAATTCCTTCCTAAGCTTTTCTCCAACTTTTTTCAGGTGAATGATCATGGACTTCAGAATACAGGATATGGTATTGGGCTTGCTCTCTCAAAAAGTATCGTTGAATTGCACAAAGGCACACTATCTGTAACAAGCAGACAGGCTACTTCAGAAGAGCCTGGTTCAACCAGTTTTATAATTCGTCTACAGAAAGGCAGGAGTCATTTTACAGACGAACAAATTCAGCCTGCATTGAAAACAGCGCAGGTTTCAGAACCAATTATTGCTACCACTGACTCAATTGCCGAACAGCCGGTATCAGATACATTGCCGACCTTACTCGTAGTTGATGATAATGAAGAAATCCGCCGTTTGATTGCAGAAAGTCTGGGTAATAACTATCGGATTATTCAGGAAAAAAATGGGGCAACAGGGTTGGAAAAAGCAATGAGCCTTGTACCAGATATTATAATTAGTGATGTGATGATGCCTCAGCTGGATGGCTTTAGTTTCTGCAGAATCTTAAAAACCGATGCAAGAACCAGTCATATTCCTGTAATCCTGCTTACTGCAAAAACAACAACCTCCGAACAGGTAGAAGGACTGGAGACCGGTGCCGATGTCTACCTTACCAAACCCTTCAGTACCCGCCTGTTGGAATTACAGGTTAATAACCTGATTCAATCAAGAGAAAAATTACGAACCTGGTTTCAGCATCAACTGGGATCAGCCAGCAAGGAAACTATCATCCAAACGATTTCGCAGAATAAAACAGACGAAACCTTTCTGCTCAGAATTGTTGCACTTATCGAAGAACATCTGGATGATCCGCAATTTGGCGTAGGTATGCTGGCAGAAAAATCAACCATGAGCCAGACTGTATTATACCGGAAAATAAAATCAATGACCGGACAATCCATCAACGATTTTATCAAATCAGTTAGACTGAAAAAAGCGGCCCGCCTGCTTTTGCAAAAGGAATTGGCTGTATATGAAATTGCCTATGCTGTTGGTTTCTCTGATCGAAAATATTTCAGCAAAGAATTTAAAAAAGTATTCGGTGTTAATCCCACCGAATACATCGAAAAAAATAGCGGTGTTGTATAAATTCTAACCTCTGAGTTCTACTTCGATTACCTCATCTCCCTTGTTAAACAGAATTCCTTCTGTTGAAATTATCAATCCTTCAGCCTGTTGTTTAAACTTAACAGGTTTGCGATTGATATACAGCTGCACTTTATTCACTTTCTCTTTAAACCCTGGCAGTAAAATCATATCGCCATAAGGCTGTTTAAAAAGATGCAGGAAAATCTTATTTCCTTTTCTTGTACTAACACCCCAGGGTTGAGGTGCAATCGGACCACCTCTGGTACCATAAATTGTTTCGGCATATGCTTCCAGCCACTTACCCGCGGCAGCCAGTGTATCCGTAAACTCCGGCTGTATCTGTCCATTAGGCATGGGACCCACATTCAATAATAAATTGGCATTTCTACCGGCTGCTCCAACCAATAATTGCACCACCTGCTTTACTGTTTTATAATTGCGGTCAGTGATATTATATCCCCATGCTCCATTAATGGTTTCGCAGGTTTCAAGCGGTACTTCGTCCGAGGCTGTCTGATAACTTAATCCGGATTTGTTCTCTCCCGGAAGATCACGTTCAAACATTTGAAAATCTTCGCCGGGAAGCGGACTCAGGTGATGATTGTTTCCAATCATACATTGAGGCTGTAAGGAATGGATCAGGCTGTAAATTTCATCATACCGCCAGTCAATTCGTGAAGAACGGTCATGCGATCCTTCCGGATTCGTCTGGTCCCAATGCCCGTCAAACCAGATCGACATAATCTCTCCATAATTAGTCAATAATTCAGTTAACTGGTTTTTCATAAACTGGAGGTAAGAAGCATACTCTCCATTTCCGGTGCGACCCGTACCCCTTCCTGTACGACCTGTTTCATGCGGATAGTCATCGCGATACCAATCAAGTGTGGAGTAATATAAGCCCAGTTTGAGTCCTTCTTTTTTACAGGCTGCTGCCAGTTCTTTCAACACATCCCGCTTAAAAGGAGTATTGGTAATTTTCCAATCGGAATAGTTGGTATCCCAATTCGAAAAACTATCGTGGTGTCTGGTGATAAAAACGATGTATTTCATCCCGGCATTTTTTGCCGTTTGCACCCACTTCTCCGCATCAAACTGAGCGGGATAAAAGGCAGGTAACAGTCGCTGATAATCTGCTTTTTTTATATTGCGATTATTCATCACCCACTCACCGTCACCAAGCATACTGGACAATCCCCAATGGATAAACATCCCGTATTTATTGTCCTGAAAGGTCTTTCTCGCTTCCAGGTTAACTGCAGATGGTGTATAAGACTGCGCCAACAATGTGGCAGTAACCAATAAAGCCGCAAAGCCCAACCCTGTCTTTTTTGATACAGATGAAATCATACTACAATCGTTTAATCAGTTGAAATTAATCCTAAATTCCCCGGAAATCTGAAGTCATTCTTGCTGCATTTTACCCCTTTCTTCCGCATCTTTCACCCACGCTGTTTTCGGGTACTTTCGTTAAAAATTTTTAATGTGGAAGGAAATGAGCTATATCCCTCTTTCTTTCCGAAAAAAATGAAGGATATTGAGCCTGATTGAAGTTTATCGTTTATGAAGAAAATGCACTACCCGTCTCTCCTTGTTTTTTTTCTATCCCTACTGTTTTACAGTGGCCTGAATGCGCAGGTTATAGATTCGGCTCTCCTTAAGCTGGATGCTGAATATCCACAGGAAAAGATTTATGTTCAATTTGATAAAGGCGCCTATACACCCGGCGAAACCATCTGGCTGAAGGCCTATATCATGGTTGGATCAACCATTACAACCATTAGCAATAACCTGTATACCGAACTGATTGATGGGAATGGAAAAGTGCTGGATAGAAGAATCAGCCCCATTGCAATTGGCGGAGCCGCTGCGGCATTTGACCTTCCGGCTACACTTACCGATTCCACTGTTTATGTAAGGGCATATACCCGCTGGATGCTCAATTTCGATTCGTCCTTTCTTTATAGTAAAGCCATCCCGGTATTACAACCGGAAAATAAAACAGGCACGGCCTCAAAACCAGCGGCAGCTCAATATTATCTTGATTTTTTCCCGGAGGGTGGTGATTTAATTCAGGGTGTATCTACGCGGATTGCATTCAAAGCAAACGATCAAAGGGGATTACCCATCGCCGTTACTGGTGAAATTCTTAGTTCCAAAGGAGCTAAAGTTGCCAGCTTTTCTTCTGTTCACCAGGGTATGGGCTATTTTGAATTCAGTCCTGTCGCCGGCGAAACCTATAAAGCCAGCTGGAAGGATCCGGGCGGAAAAGTACAGCAGAAAAACCTTCCAGCAGTTAAAGCCAAAGGTGTTGCATTGGCAGTTCAGTATTCTCAGGCCGGTATTCAATACAGCGTAAAGAGGAAAGAAGGTGAAACATCACCTTATGAAACAGTACAGGTTGTGGCACAAACCCAACAACAAATGATTTATCGGGCCAAAGTAAACCTGACAAAATCTGCCGAAGTAAAGGCAATGATCCCTATCGAAAATGTACCGGCCGGTATTGTTCAGGTTACTCTTTTTACCGATGATAATAAACCACTGGCGGAACGAATCGTATTTGTCAACCGACAGGACTATTATTTTATTACTGACCTGAATGTTCCTTTGAAGGGAATGAGAAAACGGGATCGGAATGTGATTCAGGTAGATGTTCCCGATGAAATTCAGTGTAATCTATCCATATCTGTAACGGATGCGGATATCAACCCGGTTCAAAAAGGGGAAGAAGATATATATTCCGGGTTATTGCTGAGCCCGGATATCAAAGGTTATATCCACCAACCCGGTTACTATTTTTCCAGTGAGGCAGATTCTGTTGCCAAACACCTGGATCTTATAATGATGACCAATGGCTGGAGACGCTTTAAATGGGAAGAGGTACTGGCCGGGAAATTTCCTGAAATCAAAAACAAACCGGAAGATTATATCACCGCCAATGGAAAAATTAGCGGTCTTACCAAAAGCGAACTGGTTAATCAGGAAATAACAGGTATCCTTACGCTAAAAGGTGGCGGACAGCAATTCATAACAATTCCTGTTGCATCAGATGGAACTTTTGGTATCGGTGGAATGGTATTTTACGATACGGCCAAACTCTATTACCAGTTTAACAATGATAAAAATAAACTGATTACCACCAAAGCCCTGGTTGATGTAAAAACAGCTTTTCTCCCTGGAGCAATCCCTTTCTCCACTGCAAATAAGCCGATTCCCGTCTTCACTAAACTGGATCCAAAAGCTTTGCAAAAATCCCTGCAAATGGGAGAAAAAAATCTGGCCGCTGCAGAAGCTGCCCGCAAAGTGAAAACGCTTGAAACGGTGACCGTTACTGCCAAAGTAAAATCAAAAGCGGAGAAAATGAACGAGGAATATACTTCCGGTTTATTTCGCGGACAAAACGACTACACCTTTATAACTGAAGATGATATTTCTGCCAATGGAGCAATGACAGTATTGAATTACCTGCAGGGTAAAGTGGCCGGATTGCAAATTACCGGAATGGGTACAAATATCAGTATGAACTGGCGGGGTGGAACACCCAGCCTTTTCCTGAATGAAATGATAAGTGATGTTTCCATGGTACAGAATATCCCCATGTCTGATGTTGCTATGGTAAAAGTATTTCGTCCGCCTTTCCTTGGCGCACCAGGTGGCGGAAGTGCAGGAGCTATCGCGGTGTATACTAAAAAAGGAGCGGCAGCAAATGAAAATATAAAAGGTTTGAATTTTGCCAATATTCCTGGCTACCTGCCCATGAAAGAATTCTATTCACCGGATTATATGAGGTATGAAGAACGCCATGAACTGGAAGATAACCGTACCACCTTATTCTGGAATCCGTTTATCATAACTGATAAAGACAACCGCAGAATACTTTTTACAGTTTATAATAACGACAGCACCAAACGCTGGAGAATAATTGTGGAAGGGATAAATGTAGAGGGAAAACTCACGAGAATGGAGCGAATTGTAGAATAGAAAAACCGGTCAGGTTTCGCTGACCGGCTTCTTTTGCTTACCCTTAAGTAAACAAACAATCAGTTACCAGCGACCACCGCTGTTGCTATTGCTGAAAGAGCGACGGTTACCACCACCACCATTGTTACCGCCAGTACGCTCTTCGCGAGGCTTAGCAACAGTTACGCGGATAGCACGACCTTCAACCATTCCACCGTCCAGTTCAGAAATTGCTTTCTGAGCTGCTTCGTCATCAGACATTTCAACAAAACCGAAACCACGGCTTTTGTTGGTGAATTTGTCCATGATAACACGGGCAGATGTTACTTCGCCATACTCAGCGAAAAATTCTCTCAGGTCTTCGTCTTCAACATTGAAGCTTAAATTTGAAACGTAAATGTTCATGTAAATAAAAAAAATAATAAATAAAAATGAGAAATACGATACGGGCGGGAGAAATCAGATAGCAGAATTTGCGTAGCAGAATAACTCGATCCTGTCCGGGATCAATAACTCAATAACGGCGCAAACTTACACCATTAATTCGGTTTCACCAAAAGAATACGGAACTCAGGCTTTTCTGGCCAGTAATCCGCTGATCAATACAAGGATCGCCGCTGTCAAAAATGGAGCACCTGGAAAATATACAGGAGCACCTGGTTTGGTAAAATAAGCAAAGAGAGTGGTCATCAACGGCGGACCAACAATAGAAGTTGCACTCATCAGGCTCGTTAATCCTCCCTGCAATTCGCCCTGTTCATTGGCAGGCACAACCGAAGAAATGATCCCCTGAATCGCCGGCATGGTTATTCCACCCAGGCAATAAACAGCCGTAAAAGCAAACATCATCCAGGTTTCGGAAGCAAATGCGAAAAGCAGAAACCCCAAACTGTACAGAAATAATCCGGTATAAACACTGCGCTGATAGCCTAGTTTTGGGATCACAACCCGGATCAGGCCTCCCTGAACCAATGCAACCATCAATCCTACCAAGCCAAGTGAATAACCGATCATTTGCTCCGACCAGCCAAATTTCTCAATATTATAATAAGTCCAGGTAGTCTGCACTGCATGGGCAGCTATATAAATCAACACAAACGAGATCACCAGTCCGGATACCGCCGGATACTTTCTCAAGTGTTTAAAAGAGCCTAATGGATTGGCTCTTTTCCAATCAAATGATCTCCTGTTTTCAGCAGACAAAGATTCAGGTAAAACAAAATAACCATACAATGCATTCAGTAAACTTAAGCCCGCTGCTGCCAGAAAAGGAATTTTGGCGCCATATTCCCCCAGCACACCCCCTATAACCGGACCAATAATAAACCCGATTCCAAATGCAGCCCCAATCATTCCAAAATTCTGAGCTCGGTTCTCTGCTGTACTGATATCTGCTATATAAGCAGAAGCTGTTGTTATACTGGCACCAAATAATCCGGCTATAATTCTGCCTACAAACAACCATCCAATGGTTGGAGCATATGCCATGAAAATATAATCAACACCAAAGCCCAGAAGTGATAACAACAGAACCGGTCTTCGCCCAAACCGATCACTCAGATTTCCTAACACCGGCGCACAAACGAATTGTGTGATGGCATACGCAAAACCAAGCCAGCCACCATAACTGGCAGCTTCGCTTACATTCCCGTCTATCAACTCTGAAATCAGTTTTGGGATTACAGGAATAATAATTCCCAATCCCGTTACATCAATTATTAGTGTGATGAAAATGAATCCCAGTGCCGCTTTCCCGTGCTTTAACATAGAAATTTAAAGACTGCAAATTACATACGGAATCGTTTGCACAAGATTTATTCTGCTGAACATCGTATTTTAATGCCCTGAAAGTAGTAGCATGAACCAACCCACCACAACAAAAAACCAGACTTACGCGCTGGCCATTATCGCCGTACTGTTTTTCATTTTCGGTTTTATTACCTGGCTGAACAGTACCCTGATACCCTTTCTGAAACTCGCCTGTGAACTGGAATCCGATATGCAGGCATTTTTTGTGACCACGGCTTTTTATATGGCTTATTTTTTCCTCGCTATCCCTTCCGCCTGGTTGCTGAAAAAATCCGGTTATAAAAATGGAATGGCACTTGGACTGGCAGTGATGGCTCTTGGTTCCCTCATTTTTATTCCTGCAGCCAATGCCCGGAGTTTTCCACTTTTTCTAAGCGGACTCTTTGTTCAGGGAGCCGGCCTGGCACTTCTTCAAACAGCCTCCAATCCTTATGCAAGTATATTAGGGCCGATCGAAAGTGCCGCCAAACGCATTAGTATACTCGGTGTTTGTAATAAAATTGCCGGTATCCTTAGCCCCATTATCCTGGGCGCCATCGTTCTTAAAAATGCACAGGCCATCGAAGAGCAGGTGATTGCAGCAACGGATCCCCTTATAAAAGCTCAGTTATTGACCGAGCTGACCGGCCGTATCGTTCCTCCCTATATTGTAATTGCTATCTGTCTGTTTATACTTGCCTTCCTTACCTACAGATCCGGATTACCCGAAATCGACGAGCCAAAAGAAGACAGTACCGGTAACAATAAAACCCGTGCCTCCGTTTTTGCCTACCCACACCTGATGCTCGGCGTTCTTTGCCTTTTCCTATATGTGGGAGTGGAAGTGCTTGCCGGAGACGCAATCGGAACCTATGGAAAATCAATGGGCATGAGCCTGGATGAAACCAAGTATTTCACCTCCTATACCCTCTTCGCCATGTTGCTCGGTTATATAATCGGCATATTTACCATACCAAAATATATTGCCCAGCAGGATGCCCTTCGTTATTCCGCTATACTTGGTTTATTACTGACCATCGGTATTTATTTCTCAACCGGGTATACTGCTATTATTCTGATTGCCGCATTAGGACTCGCCAATGCACTGATGTGGCCCGCTATCTTTCCGCTCGCCATTGATGGAATCGGAAAATACACCCAAATCGGATCTGCCTTCCTGATCATGGGTATAGCCGGCGGCGCTATTGTGCCACCTCTTTACGGATGGCTGAAAGATTCACAGGGACTTTCCAATCAGCTAGCCTTCTTTCTGTGTTCAGCTCCTGCTTACCTCTACATTCTTTTTTATGCAGCCAAAGGATACAAGGCTGGTAAAACGTTTGCATAGGTTTCGGTTCCGAACTGACAGAATGCTGACCAATCTTACATCATTGGTGCTTACCTTTGCGGCCTATCCAACCAACTGCAATGGACAACCAAACCTTTGATTTCGGCATGGTAGGGCTCGGTGTAATGGGCCGTAACCTCCTGTTGAATGTGGCTGATCACGGATTTAAAGCGATCGGCTTTGATAAAGACCCAAAAAAAACGACAGACTTTGAAGCTGCTGCAACAGCCGGCACTACCGTCAAAGGCGTTAATACGCTGGAAGAAATGGTTGCCCAATTAGCTGTTCCCCGTCGTATAATGATCCTGGTTCCGGCTGGCAAACCGGTAGACGATGTTATTGAAAGTTTACTACCGCTTGTTAGCAAGGGCGATATCATCATCGATGGTGGAAATACTTATTATACCGATACACTCCGCCGATATGAATACCTACAACCCAAAGGCATTCACTTTATCGGGATCGGTGTTTCCGGTGGCGAAGAAGGTGCACGTTTCGGTCCATCTATGATGCCAGGTGGCGATGAATCTGCCTGGCAACAACTCAAACCTGTTCTCACGTCTATCGCCGCTAAAGTAAATGGAGAAGCCTGTGTTGATTATATGGGCAAGGGCGCAGCCGGACATTTTGTAAAAATGGTGCATAACGGCATTGAGTATGCGATTATGCAACTGATCTGCGAAACGTACGACCTCCTCCATCGAGGCGGAAAATTCAGCAACGAAGAGCTACACGAATTATTCAGCAACTGGAACGACGGCGAACTCAAATCCTATCTGATCGAAATCACGGCCGCCATCTTTAAACAAATAGATCCGGAAACCGGGAACCATCTGGTTGACAGTATCCTCGATAAAGCAGGCTCAAAAGGAACCGGCAAATGGACATCGCAAATTGCCATGGATCTGGGTGTTGCAATTCCAACAATCGATATGGCCGTAACCATGCGAAATATGTCTGCATTGAAATCTGATCGCCTGGCAGCTGAAAAACTGCACAGCGAAATGCAAATCCGGCTAACCAATGCAGCTCCCGCAGCTTCGCTTTCACTTGACAAAAAAGAACTGGCCGAAGATTGCAGAAAAGCACTTTTCGCCGCCATCATTCTGTCTTATGTGCAGGGCATGTCTATGTTGCATACTGCTTCAAAAGATCTTGCAATGGATATTCCCCTTCACAATGCCGTAAAAGTGTGGCGGGGAGGATGTATTATTCGCTCCACCCTGTTGGGAACATTTTATGAGGCCTACCAACGCAACCCGGCTATCAGTAACCTCTTACTGGATGACGCCATTGCTGAACTGGTTACCCGGCAAATCGGGTCGCTTCGAAAAGCCGTCAGCCTGGCTGCTTTAAATGGATTTGCTGCAGGTGGACTTATGAATGCACTTACCTATTACGACGCCTTTACCACCGGTCGCCTGCCACTGAACCTCTTGCAGGCGCAACGCGATTATTTCGGTGCGCATACCTACGAAAGAATTGACCGGGAAGGAAAATTTCATACCCAATGGACCTGAGAAAAGCTCATTAATACAAACAAAGAATCATGTCTGCTACACATAAAAGACCAACCGCCTCTCTCATTTTTATATTTGGCGGAAGCGGAGATCTGAATCACCGCAAACTTTCACCCGCCCTGTACAATCTCTTCATCGACGAATGGATGCCCGAGAAATTTGACATTGTCGGAATCGGCCGCCGGCCATATGATAATGAATCGTACCGGGTTCACCTCTTTAATGGCATTCAGCAATTCAGTCGCCGGAAAGATGACCAGGGTGGAAAATGGCAGGTCTTCGCCAATCATGTTGCCTATCTGCAAATGGATGCTGAGAAAGAAGAAGAGTACCAGAAAATCGCAGAGATCGTAAAAGAAAAAGAAGCTGAATACGGCGAACATCCCAATGTCATTTTTTACCTGGCCGTTGCCCCGCAACTGGTACCTGGTATCGTTGGTAAACTCGGACCGCTTAATATTTGTGCTGACACCAAATGTACCCGGGTGGTGGTTGAAAAACCGTTTGGTCACGATCTGGCAAGCGCGCTTCAGTTAAATAAATTACTGGCCGGCATGTTTGATGAAAAACAGATTTACCGGATTGATCACTACCTCGGAAAGGAAACGGTTCAGAATATCCTGGCACTACGTTTTGCCAATGCCCTCTTTGAACCGATCTGGAACAGGAATTACATCGATCATATTCAGATAACCGCCTCCGAAACTGTTGGCGTTGAAGGAAGAGGTGATTTTTACGAAAGTTCGGGTGCCCTTCGCGATATGGTGCAAAATCATATACTCCAACTGCTTTGCATGGTGGCAATGGAAGCCCCGGTGAGCTTTGATGCGGATGAGATCCGAAATAAAAAAGTGGATGTATTACATGCCCTGCGTAAAATAGCCAAAGAAGACGTGCATAAAATGGCAGTACGCGGACAATACAGCGAAGGCTGGATGAAGGGCCAACAGGTACCAGGCTACCGGCAGGAAAAAAACGTGGAAGCCGATTCTCCGGTAGAAACCTTTGCTGCCGTTAAATTCTATATTGATAACTGGCGCTGGCAGGATGTCCCTTTTTATGTTCGTACCGGTAAACGGATGGCAGATAAAGAAACGATCGTTACTGTTCAGTTCAAAGCCGCACCCAACTATGCCTTCCCTCCCGAATCTGCTGAAACATGGAGAGCCAACCGCCTTACCATTAGTATAGCTCCGGAAATGGATATCCGGCTGCGTTTTCAGGCTAAACGTCCCGGACAGGATCTGACGCTTAGTCCGGTTGATATGATTTTCAGCTACCAGGATGCCTACGAAGAGCATGAACCCGAAGCGTATGAAACCCTGCTCCTCGATGTGATGGAGGGAAATGCTACCCTCTTTATGCGGGAAGACCAGGTGGCCGCTGCTTGGAAAGTAATCATGCCGATTCTGGAAGCCTGGCAGCAACGGGCACCGGTTGATTTCCCGAATTATACCCCGGCCTCCTGGGGACCCGAGGACGCCGAAGCCCTCATCGCCCGCGATGGCCGCAACTGGGCCTCCCTCCCCGAACCCCACAAAGACCGCTAACCTCCTTTTCACCGGTCGGGTGGCACCCGACCGGTGCCACCCGACCGGTGAAATTAAAAATCAGCATATGCAACTTCATGTTTTTCCGAATGCAGAAACCGTAGCCAGTGAAGCAGCACATTTTATAGTACACCGGATGCAGGAAGTGCTAACCCGCCAAAACCGATTTACAATCTGTTTGTCTGGCGGATCAACACCCAAACGACTGCATCAGCTGCTGGCTGAAGCACCTCTCAGTAATCAGGTAGACTGGTCAAAACTGCATGTGTTTTGGGGAGATGAACGTTATGTGCCACTGGAAGATGAACGAAACAATGCCCGAATGGCCTATGATACCCTGCTGAATAAGGTTCCCATTCCGGAAGAACAAATCCATATTATGCGCACGGATTACGACAATCCCGCGGATGCTGCCCGTGAATATGAAGCCTTGCTCCACCAATATTTTGATAACCAGCCGCATAGCTTCGATCTCCTGATTCTGGGAATGGGGGATGATGCCCATACCCTGTCACTTTTCCCTCATACGGAGGTAATCCAGGAAAACACCAGATGGACAACCGCATTTTTCCTTCCGCAACAGGATATGTTCAGAGTTACCATTACCCGGCCGGTTGCCAACAAATCTGCCTGCATATTATTCCTTACCACAGGAGCAGGTAAAGCCAAAGCCCTGGCCAATGTATTGGAGGGACCTCAAAATCATGTAGAATATCCCGCACAATCAGTAGTATCTACCAACGGAACTACCATCTGGATGGTGGATGAAGCTGCCGCAGCCTCGCTTGAACAACGCTGAGCCACCTGATTTAAGATTGCAGAAAATACGCAACAGCCCGAAGATCTACGGATTTTTTCGGGTAAAACTGCTATTCATCGAAGGATTTTGCCTGATTATCGAATATAAGTGCATACCCTTAGGACAATTCATCTAAGTGTTTACCTTTGTATTGTCATCGGTAAAAACCCTAGTACAAAACTACATGGAAACCTTATCGACCCAATACCAGAATTGATCCTCTTCCTACCAAAAGCCGATTAATCAGTTAATCGTACCAGAAATGAAAACAAACTTTTACAAGAGCATCCTTATGCTCTGCCTGACCATCTTATGCGCCGTTACCACCCAGGCGCAGTTTAACAACGGATCAATTCCAACCAACCGTTCCAACGCCTTATTAGCTCAACGTTTTCAGGGATTACACCCGAATGAAGATGAAACGGAAGTACTCTTCGGAACACCGGATCTTAATACACGCGGCAATAGTGATAACTATGATTTTGATAATGAATCAGAAATCCGTTTCACCATTATCTATAACCCGTCAAGGGATGAATTTACCAACGAAACAGAAACATTCCGCGGCAATCGCCGGGAAGATGATGAAAATGGCCGGATCCGTAACATCCGCGATTTCGTAGGAAACCGCAAACGTGCTGATCTACCCAATATGAACTATCTGCAACTGGAAATGGGAAATGGAAATCCTCCCGGACACAGAGGACAAATTACCATCGACCAACTCGAATTAAACGGACAGGATATACATGAATCCTACACCCTTGATCCGAGAGATAGCCGTACTGTTTACCTGCTGGATGCAACACTTGCAAGTGGATTTACGCTAACAGGAAGAATCCGCCTGACCGGCAGTTTTCATGATAACAGCAATAGCCGCCGGAATAATTTCATCCAGTTTACTACAGGATATTATTACGATTTCGGAACCCTTCCACTGGAGTTTACCAGCATCAAAGGGTTCGCAGAAAACAGCCAGAACCGCATCAACTTTACAACAGCAGATAACCATGAAGGAAAAACCTTCTTCATCGAACGCTCTGCTGATGGTAAACAATATGAAACAATCGGACAGGTAGCTGTGGCTCCGGGCCGTACCGGACAGTATACCTTTATCGATAAAACTCCGCTAAGCAACGGATTCTACCGGGTGCGTGGGGTAAATATCCTGGATCGCATGGTGTACTCTGATGTTATTCGCATTAACCAAAGTCTTAGCACCATGCGCGTTATCAATCAGGTTGGCAGAACTGAACTTATCTTCTCTGAATCGAGAGCCCGTTCAATCAATGTGTTCTCCTTCAACGGACAATTGGTAAAACAACTGAATTTCAATAGCAATCGCCATTCATTTGATCACCAGGGCATGCAGAGGGGCATGTACGTGATGCAGGTAAATGGAGAAGCCATTAAAATAATGGTGCTTTAAAAATACTGCACGGTTCGATTAATTTGGAAGGTGCAGAGGATCCTTCTGGTAGAGTTCCTGGTCTGTCCGTTTTCTAACAAGCGCAGCCAGGAATCTTTTTTTCCCTATCATCCAGCCTGAACACTATCGTATACAATCACTTTTTCCCAAAGCATACTGCATTCTTCAATAAACTTTAAATGAATGGGATCGGTTTGGTAAACCTCCTGATCAGCAGCATTTTTAAAAACCAATAACCAGGATACTTTATAGGAGCGCTCAATTACATCCCGGTTCGTATTTGCCGGCACCCCGATATGAGAGAGGTGAATCGTTTTCGCTTTTGTTAATTTGCGTAATCCGGCAATTAACTTTTGCCTGTCTTCTTCACTTTCCGGATTTTTCAGCCAAAAATACACATGGTGTATAAAGGTATTATCCAGTTTCGCGTCTTCGCCTGCAGCAGGTACTGCGCCTAATCCTAGTCCGCCCATAATGGTTGCTTTTCCGGTTGTTGAAATAAAATCACGACGAGATTGAGTTTCCATAATTCGCTTGCTTTTACCCCATGAAACTACGATTTTTTTTGCCTGCTGACCCAGATGAACAAACCAGTTCCGAGAAGCCCGGCAACCAGGAGCAAATACCAGATTGTATTTTTTTTCCGGGGTGTGGCTATTTCAATAATTTTTAAAAACTGGTTCGCTTTTACATTGGTTACTGTCTGATGCTTACCTCCTGTCCAATACACAATTACGGAATCAACAGCAGCCGATTGGCCCAAACCGAAATGCGCCCACAGAGAATTTTGTGAAATATGACTCGATCCTCCACCATCAATTTCACGGATCATTCGAATTTTTCCTGCCAGAATTTCAACCCTTGAACCAATTCCGTTTTTCTCTGCATCAACTCCGCTTAAGGCTACAGACAGCCAGTTACCTCCCTTCGTATCATTGCGGTATAAGCGGGATGCTGACAGTACCGGATAATCCGGACAAACCGATTCCTGATTTACCACAAATAAATCCAGATCACCATCCTTATCATAATCAAATACAACAGATCCCCTGCCGATTCCATAATCCTGTAAACCTACTGCTCTTGCTCTTTCTTCAAACCTGATCCCAGTATTTTCAAAATAATAATCGCCAATTGGATTGCAATTAGGATTAAGGTCACCATTCGAAACAAATAAATCCAAGTCTCCATCCTGATCAAAATCTGCAAAATTGGCCCCCCAGCTTATGCCTGAATAACTGCATCCCAACTCTCTCGTACGATTCACAAATAACCTGCCTTTTCCTTCATTTACCATAAATGCATTAAACCGGATATTGGTCACATAATAGTCCAGCCAGCCATCATTATTGTAATCGCCCACTGCACTCCCCATTGCATTAATCTTCAAATCCATACCGGTTTGCTTCCCGATTTCCTGAAAATAATTTCCAGGGTATTGATTTTCATACAATAGGTTTGCTGTTCTTTTATATCCAAAGTCATGATTGATATATAAATCCTGATCCCGGTCATTATCAAAATCGGTAAATAATCCGCCAAATCCGAAACCTGCCAGATTCAAACCATACCCTGCACTGACTTCCCGAAAATTCATTCCTTTTTCATTCAGATACAGATATCCTTTTGCAATTTGATTTGCGCCCACTACAGTGGCATCTGTTACCTGACTCAGGGTTCCTTCAAACTGATTGAAATAATTACCGATATATAAATCGGGCCAGCCGTCTGCATTGATATCACCAAAACTTGCCCCCGTGCTAAAAGAGAACTGTTTGTCCAATCCATACTCAGCCGTGGCATCACGAAAATGTCCATCTCCCTTATTCAAAAATAGCAGATTGATTGCCCGGGGAATAGCTGGTGGGTCCTTGCTTAAAGTAATTGTGGTTACAACCAAATCAGGCCAGCCATCGCGATTAATATCCGCACTTGCCACACCCTGGGTAATATATTTTCTGGTTAGTGACAGCCCTGCCTCTGCAAACCTGTCAGTAAATGTTCCGTCCCCATTATTTCGGTACAACTGATCGGAATTTTTTCCACCTGTTACATACAGATCCTCCCAGCCATCCTGATTAAAATCCAGCACAGCTGCGCCACCTCCGAACATTCCTTCATGTACTTTAAATACATGTTGGATCCCGGCTTCTTTTGATACATCCGAAAATGTTGTTTGAGCATTTGTTTCGGAAATAATAAATCCGAAAAGCAATACAAGTAGCAGCTTGTAATACATATGGCAGGGTTCTTAAGGTGCTTATTTTCTCCATCGCAATGCATTTACATTTTCCCCAATTTCTTTTCCCTTCTCCAATCCTTTTTCATTGTCCATTGGAATGTGGATGCCTCCATAAAACCGCGACAACGCCGTTTCCTCTGCAGCTTTCCAGAAAGAGACAAATGACCTGGCTTTAAATTCAACCTTTCGTAATTCATCAGCCGGACGACCAACATGGGAACTATCTGTAAAAGTAAATGAGTCGCCATATAAATCAGTTAATACCGTAGCAGCGGCAGCTGCCTGTATGGCATGGCCTGAAGGAAATGCCGGAAAAGGAGGGTCGGGCCAGAAAGATTCCCATTCAGGATCCATGTGAGTCGGTATATAGGTATTGGCTCGTTCTGTATAATATTGAAATTTCCATTTCCAGCAATTGCGAAACGCATCTGCAACGGCAATGCCTATCCGCGCATAGGTTTCCGCACAGGTGATCAGGTCGGGTTTTGCTTTTTTTATAGCAATACTTCCTAATGAATAGGAATGACCGGGCGGAGTAAAACTCAGATCCGGATCATCTCCCCACCAAAGTGCCGCCTCTTTTTCTGTATCAGAAAGATTCTTTCTTTTTTCATACACCATTCTGAATTGCTCATAATAAGGAGAGCCCGGAATTGTATCATATGGTAGCGGCACAGGTGCTTCCATCATTGAATCTGATACCAGAAAAGTCCTGTTTTTGCCCCAATGCGGATGCAATGGAAAGTGGCTGAAGGATTGCGCATACAAAGGCGGTTGCCAGAAACCCGGACCTTTTCTGATTGCCATTTTTTTATCGAAATTGTTTAAATAACCGCGATGCCCACCATCCGTTTTAGACCATTCAAATATTTGTGAAGCTATTCTTTTACCATAGTCAACCGATCGATTCACCAGGCTGTCATCATTCAATACAGATTGAAATCTGGTTAACATAACCGCTTCCAATGAATCAATCCGCTTTTTATTTTCATCTCCGGTTTGAACATAAATTAAGCGCAGAATTTCTGCCTGTCCGGCATTTAAGGCAAGCGGCCAGTGATAGTTTAATCCCGGCTCCGGTAAAGCAAGGACGCCCAATCCATTTAACTGTAGCGCAACCGATTCATGTGTTGGATACCCCTGAACAATCGATTCATACATCGTTAGTCCGATATATCCAAAAGCACGGGAAGCAAATGTGGGTGAGTTAGCCGGTGTTGTTTTCGTAATTGAGGTGCTCATCCCGGCCCATGCTATGGCTAATTCATAATCAGCAGGAGCTGGCAGAACGGAAGATTTACAGGAAAATAGAACTGTTGCATACAATGCAATCAGGCTTTTCATTAGTTTTCCGTTTGATAAAACCCGGCTCATTTTTTTGCTTTTTTTAAACCATAGGTTTTCAACTGTCCGTCGGGCATACCGAACAAAATTTTATCATTAACCTGCAGGATAGATCGGATATCGCCTTTTATATCAAGTCCTGATGTTGCGGCAGGTACCCAGCGAAAATTTCCTTTTCCATCCCCTTCCAGCAGTGCACCATAACTGGCATCCATTTTCCCCAACCTGATTTTCATCTGGCTGCTGTTGCCACCCAGCAAAAGATCAGGATTTCCATCTCCATTAAAATCTAATGACTCAATAGCATAAACTGGAGAACATTGTACCTGTTCCGGCATGGCTGTTTTGACCAGTTTCCCGGCTGAATTACTGAGGTATAAGCTCGTTTCAGTTTGAGTTGCTTTTAGTTTTCCTGCAACACTTAGTTCATTTCCGGTAAACAATTCATCCAAACTTATATCTGCATATGATTTAAAACTTGAAAAACGTTTACGCATTACCGGCAGTTGTCCGATCAATTCATCCCGCGTTACAAAAGGGTATCGTTTTCCCTGGATATAAAAGCTGAAAATCGGGTCAATCGAACCATTTTTATCGAAATCAGCATAATGGATTTCTGCCGGTTCTTTTTCATTTATCCGAATCTGTGAATTCAACCCCAGATTACCTGCTACCAGGTCCGGTTTACCATCTCCATTCAAATCAGAAACAACTACTGTATTCCAAAATCCTGTTTCAATTTTTGGTAAAAAAGCAGTTGTACGATTCTTTAATAGTCCGTTTTGTTTTTCAAACACCAGAATTGGCATCCATTCACCCACTACTATTAATTCATTCTGTTTATCTCCATTCAGATCAGCCCAAACTGCATCCGTTATCATGCCCGCCTGCTCCAGATCCGGTGCAATATTTGCCGTTTGGATTTGAAAATTACCCTTCCCGTCATTTATTAAAACAGCTGATTTTGGCGTTTCAGGGTAACGACCCGGCACCACACGGGCTCCAACAAAAAGATCCGCTGCCCCATCACCATTTATATCTTCCACTGCAATACATGAACTGCTGGACCTGAATTCCGGTAAACCGGCTGACCTTGTAAACTGCTGTTTGCCATTATTAAGGTATAAACGATCCTGTAATAATGCATCAGCTGGATCAAAAATATGATACCCGCCACTGGCGATATAAATATCCTCCAACCCATCACCATTGGCATCAAATACTTTAATGGCAACATCATGGTGACCTTTATCTACTTCAAAAGCGGGAACCGGCTTTTTACGGAATCTGCCATTTGATTCCTGCAGGAATAACTCCGTTGCTTTCCCTGCCGGACCACCTATTAACAGGTCCTCCAGGCCATCTTTGTTGATATCCGCTTTTGTTATACAAAACTGATCATTGGAAAACTGATGAATCAATAAAGACTGCCGGTTAAAATCATTGACAATGCTGTCTTTGTATTGCCATTCAACCGGATTTTCTGTTGCAAGAAACCAGGGTTCAACCGTTGTTTCTCTTCTTTCTGAATCAGTTGCTTCTTTTTCATCCACCGTTATAACCTGATTACTTTTTACCTTTTTCAGTACCTGGGTTTTGCCACTATTCCAGGTTATCACCAGAGAATCCGACTCAGTATGTTTTCCTGTTCCAAACTGAAGCAGGTAACTCACATTCGACAAATAGCCTCTTGCCGGATATTGTTCCAGTAATTGAATCGTTCCGTCTTTATACAGTGCTACCCTTGCACCCATCCCCTGGGTATTGGGAGCCATTCCAGCCAACCTGACCTGCAGATAATTATGCTCCTTTTTTTCAGCACCGGTATTTTGATAGATAAAAGCCGCCTGATTGATATTATTTACGACCAGATCAAGATCTCCATCATTGTCAAGATCTGCATAGGCAGCACCGTTACTGTTAGATACCCTGTTCAACCCCCATTCCTTTGTAGTATTGCTGAAGGCTGTTCCACCTGTATTGCGAAACATATAATTCATCACATTGGAAGAAGGCATTTCCTTAATAATATTCATTACATCTTCCCGCTGTAAACGTCCCTTTTGCTGAATATAATCATTCATGTAATGAATAAAATCCAGGTTGGTGAAGTCTTTGAGATAACCATTGGTAATATGGAGATCCTTCCAACCATCATTATCGAAATCAGCCAATAAAGCTGACCAGCTCCAATCTGTATTGGATACCCCTGCCTGCTGTCCTATTTCACTAAAGCTACCGTTGCCATTATTTAATTGCAACATATTGCGCATGTACTGATAATAAAAACCATTCCGAAGATTGACAGCAAATTTTTCATAGTTATCCGGCGCCATCAATAGTTTTTGCCTGCGGTTATCCTCCGGCAACATATCCAGCGTAAACAGATCCGTTAAACCATCGTTATTGATATCCGCCGCATCATTGCCCATTGAAAACTGGCTGATATGCCCCATGGAAGATTCCAGCTGATTCCTAAACCCGCCTTTTGTATTATTGATATAGAGAAAATCAGGCACCGCATAATCGTTGGAAACATAGAAATCAGGCCAGCCATCGCGGTTAAAATCAGCAATACCAATTCCTAATCCATAACATAGTTCCGATCCGTTAATTCCAGTTTTCACCGTAATGTCTTCAAAGCGACCATTCTGCTGGCGAAAAAGCCGGATTCCTTTTTCAGGATCATCGCGCTGATTTAATTGGTTGGTTTGTACATCATTCAGAATCGGCAAATTCTTGGGATTGTGATTCATCAGAATCATATCAAGATCACCATCCCGGTCATAATCAAGAAAATAGGACTGATTACTAAAACCGGTATGAGCCAGACCGAATTGTTCTGCTCTTTCTTCAAACTGCGGTATGCCGGCAGCTGAATTTCCTGTATTGAGGAACAACTGGTTTTTTCTTTTTTCAGCAGGCATGGCACCTGAATAACAGAGATAAATATCCAGCCTTCCATCCCCATTGATATCCACTGCATTCACGCCTGATTTCCAGGGTCCCGGACGGCCGCCGGCCATGGATTGCAGTGTGATGTCTTCAAATTTTAAATTGCCTTTATTCAGATAGAATTTATTCTCACCCATATTGGAACTGAAGTAAAGGTCGATTAGTCCATCACTATTAAAATCTCCCGTTGCTACTCCGGCTCCGTTATAAAAATATTCGTACAGCAGGATATTGGTATTCAATCCTTCCGTTAAGGTGTTTTCAAAGCTGATTCCTGTTTGGGATGCTGGCAGCAGTCGGAATAAACCGTTTTCTTCAGGTATACTTTCATTGTCTGCATGCTCTTTACAGGCCGGTACATACAGGATAAAAATAAACAGGGTAAAAATTCTAAGCAGCTTCATGTGATGGTTCTATATAAAAAGAATCTATCCCAATTTAGGAATAGATTCTTTTGTAAATGCAATCAAAAAGATCAATACCCGGGATTCTGAATCAGTTTATCATTCCGGTTGATTTCATCCCTTAAAACAGGTCTGAAATACATTTTATCCTCCCATTTCCTTCGCTCATTTTCGTTGTTATCAACCACTGTGTAGGTATAGTTGTACCTGGACTTGTCATGGCGATAGGGAACATGAGGAGTGGCACCAGCTTTGATGGTTCCATTGACAAGTATGCTTTTAATTCCTCTTCCTACCGTTTCAGCCGGTATCATCCACCTTCTTGCATCATGGTAACGATGTTCTTCATAAACCAATTCAACACGACGTTCGTTGCGATATCGGTTTACCAGATCCTGACCGGCATCCGTTACTGCCGGCATTCCGGCTCTGAAACGAATTCTGTTCAGCCATAATCTGGCTTCCGCTTCTTCACCCAACGCGATACAGGATTCAATATAATTGAAGACAGCCTCCGTGTATCGAATAAAGGGCCATGGAACCAACTGGAAATTGGATTGGTTATCAGGCAAAGCCGGATTTGGATCAATAAATTTCCGCGTATAATAATGGGTTCGGGTACCATTCCAGTTTTCAACAGCAGAAGACCTGGTATCTATTCCGTTTATGGTAGCACCTCCGTTATTATAATACCCTGTCTGAATCTGGCTTACCGGATCAAGCCCGATAACATCGGAAGGACGTGGTTTCCAATCGGCACCATCATACAATATAGTAGCATAAAAACGGGGATCACGACCTGTATAAGGATCTGCTTTTTGTGCCGGATTATTCCAGTCAAATTTGCTGCCATCCATCATTTCATAATCATCTACCAATTGCTGAATGGGTGTATTTCCTCCCCAGTTATGATATCCATTCGGACCATTATTAATTCCGTAATGTAAACCACCCAACGGCCATTGACTTTCCTGCGTATACAAACCGGATAACGTACGGAAGAATATTAATTCCGATGCAGCAGCGGCATCCGCTTCCGCTGCCTTACTACCTCCGGCCATCGATAGCGAAACATAATTATTCTTTCCTTCTGTTGCAGAAACCGGAGCCGTTAAATCAAGTTTATATCCCTGGCCCTCATCCATAACAGCTTTTGCAGCAGTTTTAGCTGCCTGCCAACGCGCTGTTCTATCTCCAGAAGTATACGCAACCAATTCAATATTGGCATACCCACTGAGTGTAGGTGATTTGGCTTTGGCTGTATTGGCATCATGCAAATCACTTGCAGCATACACCAGTACTCTCGATTTTAAAGCCTTGGCCGATAGCTCAGATGCTCTACCGGGTGTTACGGTTTTACCATCCAGCAAAAGGATGGCACTGTCCAAATCAGAAATAATGGAACTTACTGTTGCATCAAAACTGCTGCGCTCAATTGTATAGTCTTCATTTAATCCATATGGACGTTTGATAATTGGAACACCTCCATAAAAGCGCATCAGCTGATGATAGTAATAACCTCTCAGAAAATAAGCTTCCCCAAGTAAGCGATCCTTCAACGGCTGATCATCAAAACTTGCTGTAGGCAGTCTGTTGATCGCAATATTCGCATCACGTATGGCTTCATACATATTGTTCCAGCTATACGTTCCACTGAACCAGGCCGGATTGGAAGGTGTTTCACTCGCTTCGGTAAACGTATTGATGTTTCTTCCCGCATGGGTAAACATAGCTTCATCCGTATAGGCCGCCAATGCCTGCTCTTCATATCCTCCGTATCCGAGATAGGAATACACATTGTAAATGAATGCCTGTGCCAATGGCCCATCCGTCCAGGTTGATTCACTCGAAAACTCATTCTGTGGTTCCGTATTGAGGAAGTCTTTTTTACATGCGCCTGCGATTACCATAATGGCCATCGCAAAGCCGGTAATTATTTTCCCGTTTTTCATTTGTACAAGTTTAAAAGGTTACACTAAAGCCAAGGTTAATTACCCTTGATTGTGGATAATAAACGCCACTCTCTACAGTTGCCTCCGGATCATACACTTTCATTTTATCAATAGTGAAAACATTCAATCCATTCGCAAATACACGCAGGTTGCTGAGCTTGATACGCTGTAATAAATCTGCAGGCAGATTATAACCGATTTCAATATTCTTTAACCGCACATAATTCTTATTAAACATGTAGTAGGTATTATTTCCATAATTACCACCGGTAAAGTAGGTGTCTCCTCTGCTGGCTAGCCTTGGGTGTACACTACTTGGATTATCAATTGACCAGCGATTTTTATAGAAATACTCAAGATAGTTTCCGATATCACCGGATTCTGTCTGGATTCTGATCAATGCTCCGGTTGCTCCCTGAAATAATAAACTCAGATCAAATCCCTTATACCGTAAATCGAATGTTGCACCATAGTTGAAGGTGGGTGTATTATTTTTATCCAGACGAACGGCATCATCTGCATTTATCAGGTTATCACCATTTACATCCCTGATTTTCATATCACCCGGAATTAATTGTCCGGTTACCCCGCTGTAGTCCACCGTATTCTTGTTGATGTCTTCCACATCTCTGAACACACCGTCGTACTGGAAAGCAAGAAATGCTCCAATCGGTTTGCCTTCCATCCGCTGATAGTCCGGAATACCTGGAGTCTCTGACATAAACACCACTTCATTCTTCGCATACCCGCCATTTATACCTGCTCTGATAACAAGGTCTTTACCAACTCTGGTATTGTAGTTCAACGAAAATTCAAATCCTCTGTTGTTAACCTCACCCAGGTTTTGTGGTGGCAGACGATCGGCAATTCCGGAAGATCCCGGAGTAACACCTGTATTCGGAATCAGGATTTTTGTTCTGTTATTGTAGAAATACTCCAATGTCAGATCAAACTTGCCATCCAAAATGCTCGCATCCAAACCAACATTGTAGTTTTTTGCTTTTTCCCAGGTAAAGAAGGGATTCGGAAGCAGGCGCTCATACAGGGTATTAACCACCTGGCCATTTATGGGATAGGTTCCCGAACCATAAATAGATAAATATGCAAATTCCTGCAGCACATTATTATACAGAATCTGATCATTACCCATCTGACCATAAGAGGCACGAAGCTTCAGGTTATTGACGGCTTTTACATTCCACCAGTTTTCATTCGAAATATTCCATCCCAATAATAATCCGGGGAAAAATCCAAATCTCGAATCTTCCGGAAACATATAAGAACCATCATATCGGAATATAAATTCCGCCAGGTACTTTTCCTTGTAGTTGTATTGCGCACGACCATAGTACCCAAGCCTCGCTCTGTCATAAGCTCCGCCATCTGTCCGCTGGTTGGCTGTTCCACCTGCTGCTATCTGTGCAACTGCAGTGGAGAGAAAATCTCTTCTGTATGCCAGAAATCCTTCCCCCTGGAAGGTTTCTTTCGTTACACCTACCAATAATCCGATAGAATGATTCTCTCCAATTTTCGTATCATAATTCAACATCCCGGTAAGGTTCGTATTCAGGACGGATGAATAGGTTTGAGTAAGTCTGGGATCCGTAAAATTGGATCGGATGGCTCCAACAAGCAAAGGCGTTACACCATCTGCTTCATAGGAAATTTTGTCCCATGAATACAATTTCCAGGGAGTTTGCCATGCTTTATTGGTAGAAGTCGTTTTATCAACCGCTCCTGATAAGGTAAGTTTCAACCCTTTTATCCATGGATTGGTTATTTCAACGGAACCATTTCCCTGTACAAAATCAGTTGGATTCCGAACATAGCCTGTGGCATTGGTGGTGATTACATATGGGTTCTGTCCATTTTCAATATCCGGACCAGGCAATCCGTTGGGCCATACTTCCGGTTCAGTCGGACGCCCTCTCATCAGCATCCGGAAAATGGAACCTGCACTTTCTGTAGGATAGTTCCGGTCTTCCCTTCTTGCCAGAATACCAACATTTACATTGATATAAGGATTCACTTTCGCACTTAAATTGGTGCGGAAATTATATTGCTTGTAAAATGTAGCTGAGTTTTTATAATAGGCATCCTGATTAACATAGCCTATTGAGGTGAAATAACGCAGGTTCTCCGTACCGCCACTCAATTGAAGATTATGTCGGGTTTGCGGGGACCAGGTTTTGAATGCATCTCCAAACCAGTCCGTATCCGGATGCCCCCAGGGATCCGATCCGTCCTTAAATTTCTGAACCGATTCCGGTGAATATTGCACACTTGGTACACCGGGATAGGTTCCATTCGTCTGAATAGACTCCCAGGCAGCTTCCCAATTTGCCGGATTCACATTTCGATAAATGGGCAATTCATTCATGATCGTGGCATACTGATAGGCATTGGCCATTTTGGGAATCCGGGCAGGCTGACTCCAACCACGGTTAAAATCATAGGAGATTTTTGGCTTACCGGTGCTTCCTCTTTTAGTGGTAACCAGAATGGCTCCATTCGCTGCTCTTGCTCCATAAATGGCTGCTGAAGCATCTTTTAACACGGATATCGACTCAATATCCTTGGGATTCAATCTGCCTAATCCGCCATCCCGGTCAGGGATACCGTCAATAACGATCAGCGGACTACTATTCCCCAATGTATTATTTCCCCGAATCCGAATGGTTGCTCCATCATTTCCCGGCTCTCCGCTGGTTTGAATAACGACCAAACCAGGTAAACGACCAGCCAGTGAATTCGAAAGGTCCACCGCTGGTGATTTAACCAGCGCATCTCCCTTTACAGCAGCTACCGCTCCTGTTACCGTAACTTTTCTTTGTGTACCATAACCCACTACTACCACGTCTGAAAGTTGCTCATTGGAGGCATTCATGGTTATGGCAATGGAATTGGAGGCGGTGATATTATATTCCAGGGTTCTGAAACCTACGAAACTGAAAACCAGTGTTTTATCTGTTTCGTCAATATTCATTTTGAAAAACCCATCGTCATTGGTAGTGGTGCCGGAAGATTTGCCTTTAACGATGACACTGGCATTTGCAATTGGACTTCCTTTATCGTCTGTTACACGTCCGCTGATTTCGCGCGCCTGTTGAAAAGGGGCTTCTGTATACCCCTCCGGATTTGCGTTCGCCTTACCAGGCAGGGTAAGGCCCATTCCGAGTACGGCAGCAAATAGCAGCACAGCCATACTTTTTCCATTAAGCTGGTTGAGTTTAAATGATGAATTCATTTAACTGATTTAAATATGATTGAAATTGGATTCCGGGTCTCCCGAATAAACAAATTCTGATTACCCCATCAGTAGCAAGCGACTTGCTCTTGGGTTCAGTTGAATCTTTTCTTGTTTGTAAATCGGGAAGGTGGAGAAAGGACGGAATACGTCACTTCGGATATGGCGGAGCCATAGCAGCAATCGTGTCATAATAAATGGCTTTTAGTTTGGTCTTGTTAAATATATGATAATAATATTAATAGTCAATCACACACTTAATCAAATTATCCTGATATGTTAAAAAAAACCAAACATGCGTTCAAATAGTAGAACTGCCAAAAAAAGGAGCCCTGGGCTCCTTAGTATAAACACTTATAAATGAATTGATTATTAGAGGGGATACTTATTATCTGTGATTATTTTTCCAGCAATTCGGCGTTTTGCCTCCTTGCTGTTAATGGGCGCTGCTTTGGTAAATCGCTTTAAACCAAGCAACATCATGCGTTGTTCATCGCCTTCAGCAAAGGCATTGATGGCATCTTTCCCGCATTTATTTATTTGGTCAGCCACATCATACAGATAGGTTCTCACCATATCAGCTTCCAATGCACAGGCCGCTTCACCGCGTAGGTCGGTAAGTTTCATCAGGCGTAATAGGGCAGATTCCGCATTGTAGGTCATAATGGCCATATCGGCCACATTCATCAATATTTCCTGCTCTGCTTCAATTTTCATTTGCAATTTCTGAACGGCAGCGCCGGCTGTCATCAATATGGCTTTTTTGAAGTTGGCCACCAGCTTTTTCTCTGCCTCAAATGCAGCTTCCTCTCCGGATCCGAAATCAGGGATACTCATCAACTCTTTCATCACGGCCATCGCCGGATTAAGCAGATCCAGTTTCCCCTTCATAGCACGCTTCAATACCATATCCACTGTAAGGAGACGGTTTATTTCATTGGTTCCTTCGTAAATCCGGTTGATCCGGCTGTCGCGATAGGCTTTCGAAATGATATATTCATCACTATACCCGTTTCCACCATGAATCTGAACTCCTTCATCTACCACAAAATCAAGCACTTCACTTCCGAAAACCTTCAGCATCGCGCACTCAATGGCATATTCCTCGGCAGCTCCAAGCAGGGCCTCATTAAAGGGCTTGCCATCTCCAAGTAATTCAACCTCTTTATTATCAATCCATTTACTTGCTCTGTAAAGGGCAGATTCGCAAACCCAGATCCGGATGGCCATCTCGGCGATCTTGTTCTTGATGGCGCCAAAATTACTGATAGGCTGTTTGAACTGTTCGCGGGTATTGGCATACACAATAGAGGTATTGAACGCTCTTTTGGCCCCTCCCAATGCTGCGGCGCATAATTTGAGGCGGCCAATATTAAGAATATTAAATGCGATGATATGTCCCTTTCCAATTTCACCCAACACGTTTTCTGCCGGTACTTTACAATCCTGGAAATACAGCTGAACAGTAGAGGATCCCTTGATGCCCATTTTATGCTCTTCCGGACCCTGGGTGAAACCTTCCATTCCCCGTTCTACAATAAAGCCGGTGAATTTGTCACCATCCACTTTGGCGAAAACGGTATAAACATCTGCAAATCCCCCATTGGTGATCCAGCATTTCTGCCCGTTTAACAGGTAATGTTTGCCATCGTCCGATAGTTTCGCAGTTGTTTTGGCACCCAATGCATCCGAGCCTGAATTGGGTTCAGTTAAACCATAAGCTCCTTTCCATTCGCCGGATGCCAGTTTGGGAATATATTTTGTCTTTTGTTCCTGCGTTCCAAAATAAAGTATGGGTAAAGTTCCGATGCCGGTATGTGCAGCTACTGCAACCGAAAAGGAAAATCCTCCTCCCAGTCCTTCATTCACCAGGGTAGCTGTTATAAAATCTTTGCCCAATCCCCCAAACTCTTCAGGGATAGAGGAACCCAGTAATCCCTGCTCACCCGCTTTATCAACGAGTGATGGCATCAAACCGGATTCCAGTTTATCGATCCGGTCCACAATAGGCAAAACCTCCGTGTCCAGAAAACTGGCGCACATCTCTTTTACCATCTGTTGTTCTTCATTAAAGTCCTCCGGTATGAATGTGTCAGATGGAGCACTTTCTTTGATCAACCACTCACCACCTTTGAGGATGGTTGCTTGTTTTTGGGATGCACTTGACATGTTTCAAAGTTAAAAGTCAAAAATTAAAAATTAAAAGTTGGGGCACCCGGACAAAATTCACCATTCACTTATTCACCTATTCACCATTCACCTATTCACTTATTCACTTATTCACCATTCACCTATTCACCCCCATCACCGGTTCATCAAACAGTTTCCAAAAAAATACGCATTCCCTCATGAATTCATTCTCACATGAATCCATTCTATCTCGCATCCATTCTCTCACGATTCCATTCTCTCACGATTCCATTCTCTCACGATTCCATTCTATCTCGAATCCATTCTCTCATGAATCCATTCTATCTCGATTCCATTCTCTAATGAATCCATTCTCTCACGATTCCATTCTATCTCGAATCAATTCTCGCACAGTACCCTTCTCCTGCAATTCCATTTTTTCACGATTCGATTCTCTCTGGATTCCATTCTTTTGTGATGCTCATTTTTTTGTGACGCTCATTCTTTTGTGATGCTCATTTTCTAAGCAACTACTTTCAAAACGAACAACTGACCTCCACTTCAACCACGCATTCTCTCACTTAATTACTAATGCTTTCATGTAATACGCTTTCATGCAATACGCTATCTATGCAATTCCTTTTTCCACTCAACTACTATTGATTTCCAATTCTCTGCGCTTTCCCCTCTCCCTTTTCACCTTTCACCTTTCACCTTTCACTTCAGATTGTCGTAGACAATCTGAAGCACCTCCTTACAGATTTCTACCTGATCCTCCGGTACGCCGGTTAAAGCTTCATTCAGGGTTTCTTCCGCTAACTCCATAGATGCTTCCTGCATTTTACGGGCCTCCGCCGTTAGATAAATCATATTCATTCTCCGATCCTCTTTCGATGAGACCCGCTTCACCAGTTTCAGTTTCTCCAAATTATCAACGAGTCTGGTAATACTTGGTTTATCGCGAAATGTTGCATTACAAAGTTCCTGCTGACTGATCCCATCCTGCTTCCATAAATGATATAACACACTCCACTGCTCAATCGTAAGATTCAGTTGTGCCGTATTAAACTTCTTCTGCAATCTCCGGGCAATTGCTGTTGATGCCTTGCCCGTAATAAAACTGTATAATTCTCCCTTCTTAAATTGGTTGTTTGGCATATAGTTAGTTAAACAACTATCCAAATCTAATTAAAATAATTGACTCCTCCAACCTTTTCCATCAAAAAAGGAGTATTAAAATCCTTTACATTCTTGCGGCAAAAAGAGGTTCGTATTCCTTTAAATGGAGAGATAAAATGATGCTGGTAATCTTCTAAATAGAGGGGAAAAGGAGATTGTAATCTTTTAAATTGGATGGGGCAAATTGAGGTATATAATCTTTAAATGGAGGGCAAAATGATGCTGGTAATCTTCTAAATAGTGGGAAAAGGATGTTGTAATCCTCTAAATCAGAGGGGGTAGAATGGGAAATGTTATCCTTTAATTGGAAGAGGCTAAAACGAAGGAGTTAAATGGGAATTAAACGGAGTTATATCCTTGTAAATGGGTAAGGATTAGAAGTAGATGAACACCTCTTAAATTAATGGAATTAAAATGGGGTTTAAAATCCATTAAATTACGGGGTTCAAATAAGGTCTGTAAGCGTTCATGGCAATTCCCATTCAACCATTGGTCCTGCCCTTCAATGGGCAGGAAATTTATTACCAGGTTTTTGGTTCCGGACCAAAATGGGTGCTGGCACTTCATGGCTATGGCGAAACAGGATCGGTTTTTCGTGCGCTGGCTTCCGAACTGGAGAATGACTATCGCTTTATTTGCCCTGATTTACCGCTACATGGACAAACCAACTGGCATCTGAGGCAGGATTTGGATCCACCAGTTTTGCATCAACTGGTTCAGCAATTCAGAAAGATCCATGGTATCAATACCCTGATTCTCGCAGGTTACAGTATGGGCGGCCGGCTGGTTAGCTGCCTGTTGGAAAAGGAAGCTGCTTCCATTAATGAACTATGGCTTATTGCATCCGATGGTTACCATAGTAATCCCTGGTACTGGCTGGCTACTCAAACAAAATTTGGAAACCGCCTGTTCAAATCAACCATGGCCCAACCAGCCTGGCTTCTAAAGTTTATGAAAATCGCCCGCTTCCTTCGCATCCTGCATCCTGCAGTTTACAAATTCGCTTTGCAATTCCTTGAAAAAGAAAAAAGCAGAACAGCTCTTTACAATCGCTGGACTTTCTATCGGCAGTTCCGAACAGATAAGGAACAACTAAAAAAAGCATTGATTACACAAAACATTCCGATACGTCAGTATTTTGGTGAATTTGATCGGATTATTCCGGCATCCCACGGACAATGGATTCAACAACACCTGCCACAGTTATCTCAAACAAAAATTTTTAAATGCGGACATCGTTTGCTTGATCCCTCAATTGCACCTAATATTGCTGCTGCACTTAAAGAGCCGGTTCAACCGGCACCGAATCTTTCCAAATGACTGTTTTCGCTATCATAGTATTCCTCCTTGTCCTTGCCTATGCCTGGCTCATTCAATATTATCATCGGAACTGGAAAGCCATGCCGGATGCCCAGGTTGTACCCGATACCTTTCATCCCGAAACAATGGTTTCTGTTCTTATCCCTGCCCGAAACGAGGCTGCAACAATCAGATCTGTATTGAATTCCTATCTCCATCAGAATTACCCGCCGCATCTCAGAGAATGTATAGTAATTGATGATTATTCGAACGACGAAACAGCTGCTATTGTGAAAGAATTTAGCTCATTTGGAATTCAACTCATTCAACTTGCAGAACTGTTGCCCAACCAACAACTCAATTCCTATAAGAAAAAAGCTATTGAATGCGGGATTGCACATTCCACGGGTAAACTCCTGCTAACAACTGATGCCGATTGTATGCTGCCACCTGATTGGATTTTACAGCACGTATACCTGCAACAAAATACAGGTGCTGTTTTTATAGCGGGCCCTGTTAAAATAAAGCCGGAGAATTCCTGGATGAATAGATTTCAATCTCTTGATTTTATCAGCCTTCAGGGAATAACCGGCGTCTCTTTGTTCCGGAACTTACATGCGATGTGTAATGGAGCAAATCTTTCCTACACCAGAGAAGCCTTTGTAAGCGTAAATGGTTTTGAAGGCATAGATCATATAGCCACCGGGGATGATATGCTGCTGATGCAAAAAATCTCCCATCGATTTCCAGGTAAAATCAGCTACCTCAAATCCACCCATGCAATTGTGGAAACCAATGCCATGCCGGATCTTAAATCCTTCCTGCAACAACGAATCCGCTGGGCGAGCAAAGCCACCAGTTATAAAGAATCATCCATTCAATGGATTTTGCTGTTGGTTTATTTTTTGAATCTGAGTCTCCTGATTTTTTTTATCTGCAGTTTTTTCATTCCGGGGTGGCTGCTGTTATCAGTTGGATTAATCCTGTTGAAAGCACTGGTGGAATGGCCGTTTATGCTGACGGTCGCATCGTTTTTCGGTTACTCCCGCCTGGCTGCTGTTTTTCCTCTATTCCAACTCCCTCATATTCTTTATACCGTTGCAACCGGAGCATTCAGCCAATTCGGAACTTATAAATGGAAAGGAAGAAAAGTACGCTAATTGCTTATTTTTATCCCATGTCTCGAAATGAACAGTCCTCTGTTTGGTTGAAGTTAATCCGCCAGCCTTCTGCATTGATTGGTGGCTGCATTACACTGGTAGCTATTCTGCTGGCTGTTACAGGATATTGGATTAGTCCGGATAGCAGTCCGGATGCCAATCGGATGATCGTTGAAATTGCCTCCCGATCACCAGGTTTTACGCAACAATTCCTGCTGCTTCCAAAATCGCCTCAACCCCCTGTCGTTTCCTGGTTGGAAAGAACGCTGAATGGACAGCCAGACAGATATACTTATCTGCCCATTGGTGATTATTATCAAAAAGGGGATTCGCTCTATGTTCAACAATTTATTGATGATGGAATTTATGAAGAGCAGGGGTTTCTCGTATCCGATTTACTTTCTTCCTTACCTGCTGAAGATTCAATGCCTGCCTCTTTGCAAGATTCCCTTACCCGGCAGGTTGAATGGACAAAAGTCAAAAAATCGAATACTCATGACAGTTATATAAAAGAGCAACGGTTTCATTTAGGTACGGACAAATTTGGCCGCGATATTTTAAGCCGGCTGATTATAGGTACCCGAATCAGTTTAATGGTGGGGGGAATTGCGATGATTTTATCCTTAACAATCGGACTCCTATTGGGAACAATCGCAGGCTATTATGGTGGTAAATTGGATGCATTGATCATGTGGTTTATCAATGTGATCTGGAGTATCCCTACCCTTTTATTGGTATTTGCAATTACGCTCCTGCTTGGTAAAGGTTTCTGGCAGGTTTTTATTGCAGTTGGACTTACGATGTGGGTGAATGTAGCCAGACTGGTACGCGGCCAATTGATCGCGGTCCGGAATCTGGAGTATGTGGAGGCTGCTAAAGCACTGGGGTATCGTGATTGGCGCATTATTGTAAAACATATACTGCCCAATATAATGGGACCGGTACTGGTGGTGGCTGCTGCCAATTTTGCATCTGCAATTGTTGTGGAAGCCGGTCTGAGTTTTCTTGGGGTCGGAGTTCAACCACCCCAGCCCAGCTGGGGAGGTATGATCAAGGAAAACTATAATTTCATTATAACCAATAACCCGATGCTTGCATTGGCACCGGGTTTCGCAATTATGTTACTGGTACTGGCATTCAACCTCATCGGCAATGGCATCCGCGATGCCCTCGACGTCCGTTCCTAACCTTTCACCTCTGTCTTTCACTTTTCACCTCTACCTTTCACCTTTCACGGTTCACCTTTCACTTTCTTGAATATTGATAAAACCCCGTTTTGGTATTACTTGGCTTCGAGATGGAAGTAACCGTAACGGTTACTCTTGAAACGGTTAGTTGAGGGGTGTTGGTGATACTGAATGTGGTAGTGGCATTCGATGTAGTTTGATCAGCCGTGAAAAAAGCAGTTGTTCCACTTCCATCAGGTCTGGCACTAACTTGAATTCGTACACCCTGTGGAGGCATTTTGGAAGTAACGGTTACAGTAAGGGGAAAATTAGGTCCGGGTGCCGCTGCTTCCTGCTGCCCATTTAAAACAGGCGTGGTAGTGATTACCAGATTTTCTTCAGCGGGCTGTGGATCATCTCCACCACCACCGCAGGATGGCAGGATTACAACAGCTGTAAAGGAAGCAAGCAGAAGTTTCGCAAAAAAAGCTTTCATGTAATGTGTATATTATACGTTTAGTCTAAAGATAAGCCAAAAAGAAGTGAAAGGTGAATCGTGAAAGGTGAAAGGTAGAGGTGAAAGGTGAAAGGTGAAAACTTCCTACTTCCTACTTCCCACTTCCCACTTCCTACTTCCTACTTCCCACTTCCCACTTCCTCAGATTCTTACCTCCACATTCCGATTCAGGGTTTCATCCAGAGAAATAAAGGTTTCAGTACGTTCTATTCCTTTTATTTTCTGTAATTGATCATGCAATACAATTCTCAGATGATTGATGTCTTTGCATATTATCTCAGCCAGAATACTGTAATTTCCGGTTGTATAATTCATCCGTACTATTTCCGGAATCTTGCTTAATTCCTTTGCAACATTATCGTATAGTGAGCTTTTTTCAAGATAAATGCCAATAAATGCGATGACATCATAACCCAGGAGTTTCAAATCTACGTTAAGACGACTACCTTTAACAATACCCATCTCCTGCAGTTTTTTGATCCGCACATGGATGGTGCCACCTGAAACAAATAGCTTTTTTCCCAAATCAGCATACGATGTTTCAGCATTTTCCATCATATCCTGGATAATTTGGTAATCCAGTTTGTCTAAATTCAATTTACCTGCCATTTTGGAATCTTATTTTTGACGTTTTCTATTGCAATATAGTATTTTTTGAACATTTTCGATAATTTTCAAATTTTCTTTGAATTATTTGCAACAAACAGGCTGTTTTCTGTATGTTTGCATTATCAAAGTTCTTAGAACATACTGTGGGATGATGAAATTTTCGGCAGACATGCCCCCTTGTCTCGGGGGTGGGGAATCCAGGATAAAGGAGTGAAAGCTCGCTAACTGCCCCGTGGAGGTTCGACTCCTCCTCCTACAGCCAGTTTAATTTAGGTAGTTATTGATTACAACTGAATTAATCTTAGCTCTTTATACTGTGGGGTGATGAAATCTTTGGCAGACATGCCCTCTCGTCTCGGGGGTGGGGAATCCAGGATAAACGTAGCATAGAGCCGACTGGTATTGCTGTTCAGTGCAAACTGGACCGTAATAAAGCCGACCAGGGTTGACCACTAAGCATTGTACTACGGCTAACTGCCCCGTGGAGGTTCGACTCCTCCCCCTACAGCATTTTTTTGTCCTGTGTTTATCAACAGGATTTGTACCGCCGCATCGGTTTCGATTGCATGCCATTGGTACACACAAGTTTTTCTCATGTGTGTGTTTACAGCTGTTAGGTAGCCCCTCCGTTCACTGAGGGGCTTTTTTTTGCCTTCCCACTTCCCACTTCCTACTTCCTACTTCCCACTTCCCGAGACTTCCTGATCAGCTTAGCAAGTACTAACCTGGTTCTAAAACAGTATCATCAACCGTTCATTTACCGATTGTTCACCGTTCATCTACCGTTCATCTACCGTTATAAAACGGTAGATGAACGGTAGATGAACAGTGAAAGAACGGTTAATGGAGCCTGATTAGAACTGAGATGACTAAACCTTACCCTCCAAACCCCCCTTCTCCTTTCTCCCTTTTCCCTTCCCCATTCCTCCCTGGCATCATTTTTTTTCCTCCCAGGCAAACAACAAATGCATGAAAAAGATTATCCGCACAACCCTCGCTGCACTTACGATTGGCAGCTCCGCACTCGCACAGGACAATTTATCGCTCGGTGGAACAGCAGGTTTTGGCCATACCTGGCTTTCAAATTCAACCAATGCACGTTATCAGCCCGCAGGTAACCTCGGCTTAACCCTCATTTACAGTACTGAATCAAATTGGGGATTTGGAGCCGACCTCAAATGGTCCATAGAAGGGGGAAAAACTTCTACAACAAATTTTACCAATACTACCCGGCTTGATTACCTGCGTATTCCACTTAAAGCCATGTATTTTTTTGGTGAAAGAGGAAATGCATTTCGCCCAAAACTTACCCTCGGACCATCCGTAGGTTTTCTGATTGGTGGAAATAATAAAGCAACAACCATTTCCGGTGATACAAAAACAACGGTTGAGACAAAAGCCTCGGAATTTGCCAAATCAGTAGATATTGGTGTTGCCGCCAGTGCCGGTTTTAACTATCGCCTCGTAGATCGTACCTGGCTGAATGTAGACCTCAATTATTATCATGGAATTAGTGATGTAATTGAAAACCCTAACATCGAACAACGCAACCGAAATATCGGTATCAATGTTGGTGTAACCTTTGGAATCGGTAAAGTTCAGTAAATCGTTTATTCTTAACCGTTATAACATATTGTATGAATTACAGAATAGGAGATAAATTAACTCGAACTGCCTGGGCAGCCCTTTCAGTTGTCTTCATTAGTGCAGGAAGTATCGGATGTAAATCAATGAATAAAACCCAAAAAGGAGTTGTTATAGGATCCGCTGGTGGTGCCGTACTCGGTGCCGGCGTTGGTAAAGCTGCAGGTAATACTGCTGTAGGGGCTATTATCGGTGCTGCTGTTGGCGGCGTTACCGGTGGCATCATCGGTAGAAAAATGGATAAGCAGGCAGAAGAAATTGATAATATACCCGGAGCAGAAGTAAAACGGGTTGGTGAAGGAATTAATGTAACCTTCGATTCAGGTGTACTTTTTGGATTTGATCAATCCGATCTTACTTCCACTGCATCCGGAAGAATTTCAGAACTGGCAGCTATTCTTAAAAAATATCCCGATACGTATATTCTTATCGAAGGCCATACCGATGACCAGGGTTCTCATTCCTATAATGATCGGCTGTCCAAAAGAAGAGCAAAATCCGTTGCCGAATTTTTAACTCAGCAGAGTATTGCAGGAAATCGGATCCGTACCGCCTGGTATGGCGAAGATCAACCCAAATTTGAAAATAACTCGGATGAAAATAAAGCCAAAAACAGGCGGGTGGAATTTGCCATCTATGCCAATGAAAAGATGGTGGAATCTGCTAAAAAAGAAGCCGGAAAATAAATCAAGCAAACTACCTGCACTATGAGAACATATCATAACAATTCGGTACTTGCTGCATTGCTTAAATGCAAAATCGGTACTATAAAAGAAGCAGAGATCAACTCTTCTGATCAGATCCTTCGCACCATTATACAACATCTGCGTCTGCAGGGCAATCAACACCTGCAGGGCTGGGTGCAGGACGATCTCTTTATATATAAAAATGAGCAGAGACCCCTTGAGGTCTTTGCTCATTTCCTTGACCCTTCATCCGGATTGCTTATTACGGTAAATGGATGTTCTACTATTTATCGCAGAGATGCCGGTGGGGCTGAACTCTGTATAGATATTCACTCGCTGAATTACCTGCAACGCTGATTACTTGTTCCAGATTTCTTTGACCTCAGGCGCAATTGGATGTTCCGCTGTATATTTCTGACCCAGAAACCGGGCAAGTGTTTGTGCTACCTGCTGCTGTTGCAATTGCATCGGTGTTTTCACTTCTCCTTTTGCGGCAATACCAGGTGCTAAAACAGCTATCCAGATTTCATCAGCACCTTCTATTTTACTTCCATGATGCTTCCACTCCTCTTTCACTTTATCGCCCCTGCCATGATCGGTTGTAATTAATATTGCTGTCCTGTTTTTATACTGAGGATCCGATTGCACAAAAGCCCAGATATCTCCTATCCACTTATCCAACTGATGAGCTGCATTCAAATAGTTTTTATACATGCCTGCATGTGCCCATTCATCCGTTTCGCCATAGGAGATTTGCATCACTTTCGGCTTGCGAATCTTCAGGTTTTCCATCGCTGCATAATGTGTGAAAACATCCAGGCACTCATGATTATCCCATGGTTTGAATACATCCTTTTGCAATTGATTGATCAATTGTTCATTGGCTGTAGGGTTTTTACCACCAACCGGATCAAAGGCACTTATAACAGGTATGCCTGAACGCTCTTCATTCACGATACGATCAAAGGCGTCCCATGCACCAAAAACCGCTACTTTGTTTTTATACGCCGGCTGTCTATGCAAAAATTCAAGTACCGTCACATGTGGGTTTGGCGGGTATTCATTGGAGTTGATTTTTTCATCTCCAAAACCGGTGAGAATTTCACTATACCCCGGATAGGAAAACCAATGCGGATTGGCATTGTTTACTTTATTTCCAAAGGTCCGATTCCCATACAACTGACCGGTTTTCGCAATGGTGGACCAAAAAAATGGTAACAGTTTTGCTCTTCTTTCCGCAGCATCTTCTGCCCAAAAAGCTTTGTATATGCCCGCACTATCACCCTGGTTAAAAGCCCTGTCATTTGCCAAAACAGGATCCATACCCTGGAACAGCTCCTGCCATCTTAACCCATCCGTAGTAATAAGAATTACATTCTCAATTTTTGTCTGAGCTGTTAACCGGCTTAGCGATACCGTTAAAAGCAAAACAAGTACAACTGTCTTTTTCATGTCCAGCTTTATTTTAATATATCCAAAAGTACCATTTGCTCTCCGTTAACCAGCCTCCTTTCCCACCAGCGAACCTTCATTTCACGAAAACATAACCCCCTCCCTTCTCCTCCTCCTCTCCCCCTTCTCCTTTCTCCCTTCTCCTCTCCTCCTTTCTCCCTTCTCCTCTCCCCCTTCTCCTTTATCTTTGCCGCCATGGGACAAAAAAAACTCATCCGCTTCGAGGCTATAAAAGGTTTTTCCAATGTGCTTCAATACCCTGAAGGCATGGCTGGAAAATGGAAAGATCAATTCGGAAATAAGAACCCCATCACCCTCGAGCTGGCCTGTGGAAAGGGTGAATATACCGTAGGATTATCCGCACTTTACCCCGAACAGAACTTTATTGGAGTTGATGTAAAAGGAAACCGGATTTATATTGGTGCTAAAAAATGCCTGGAAAACAACCAAAAAAATGCCGCTTTTCTACGTACCAAAATCGATCAGATCAATGACTATTTTGCACCCGGTGAAGTGCATTCCATCTGGATTACCTTCCCTGATCCGCAATTGCGAAGATCCAGAAACAGCAAACGTCTTACGCATCCTAAATTTCTAAGGAAATACCAGCAGTTTCTGCAACCCGGAGGAATTATCCATCTGAAAACCGACTCCCCCGTTCTCTTTCAATTTACCTTATGGGTAATCGAACTCTATGGATTGGAACTTGTTAAAAAAATAGAGCACCTTTACCAGGAACCTGTAATCAGTCCGGAACTGGCCATCAAAACCCATTACGAAGGACTGGATATAGCCCAAAGTAACCGTATTCACTACCTGTCTTTTCGACTGCCTGAAACTCCGCTTCCAGACCATGATGAAAAGCTGCACGAACTGGTATTTCAATATGAAAAAGCAACTGATTGAAGGCGATGATTTCTATTACAACGAATCCGGATTTGTTGTTCTGACCGAGAAATACCACCTGGAAAAAGGATTCTGCTGCGGCAATGGCTGCCTGCATTGTCCTTTTGAGTATATTAATGTTCCAGAACCCCGCAGGACCCATCTCCTTTTAACGTTCAATAAAAACAATGGCAAGTCCCAGGAAGAAAATACCTAGTCCCAAAAAAAGCAGTAAACCCACTGCCGGTAAACTAAAAGCCGTCGATCCCTCGGGTAAGGCATCCGCTTCTTTTTTTGAACAGGTATATGCTGTTGTGGAACAAATTCCCAAAGGGAAAGTAACCAGTTATGGTGCCATCGCCCGTTGCCTCGGTAGTGGATTATCGGCCCGTATGGTGGGATGGGCACTCAACGGATCCTTTCTCTCCACCAGAAATCTGCCCGCCCAACGCGTCGTTAACCGCAATGGACAGCTTTCGGGAAAAGCACATTTTGCCACGCCAACGCGTATGCAGGAATTACTCGAAAAAGAAGGAATTACCGTAAAGAATGATACGGTACAAAACTTTGCTCAGGTCTTCTGGGATCCATCTGAAGAACTCTAGGAATCAAAGTCCAGCCACATCCTGTTCACTGAGTCTTAGCTGAATCATCACCTTATGTTTAAAGGGATTTAATCCGCCAAACAAAACCAGCAGCGTAAATGCAAGGGCAAGAAAAGCCCAGTTGCCGGTTAGGAGATAACAAAGAATACTGAATATAGCAGCAGACTCCATAAGCGACCACTGCAGCAGGGAGGCCGACTTGTACTGATTGAGTTTTTCTCTTGGAGTCTGGCTGTCCACCCTGATACGTTCCAGTTTGCGACGGAACAATTGAAGTCCCACAAATACTGCTGCAAAACAATACAAAACTGCCACCACCTGCAACATCCGATCCGTTGCCACGCCTACCATGGGTTCCAGTATATTAAATTGAACCAGCAAAAAAGAAAGCAGCATCGCTACCACCAAAACATACAGCAATATTTTATACAAATGTTGCAGATCACGAAAAATGGATGGGGCCGTTGCTTTACTCATACTGCTAATTTATCCTTTCTGTCAGGAATAATAGGGACTGATCATCAGATAAACAAGTACGCCGGTTACCGCCACATAAAACCAGATAGGCCAGGTGATCCGGGCAATTTTTTTATGCGCAGGCCATTCCGCAATCAGTGCCCTGTAAGCAGTGAAGAGAATAAAGGGTAATATAATCGCTGCTAAAAAAATATGCGTAATAAGAATGATCAGATAGATGGTATGTACAAGACCCACACCTCCATGCGAGGTACTATCTGCCAGCAGATGGTGTGCAATATAGGAAATCAAAAAAAGCGCTGATAACACTATTGCCACCAGCATCAGCCGCTTATGCAATTCATACTTCTTCTGTTTTACAGCAACAAGTGCAGCCACCAATAAAACAGCTACTGCGCTATTAAGCACAGCGTTGATCCTTGCAAAAATATGCACATCAAAGCCCGGCTCCACATCCAGCTTAACTTCTGACAATATCACAACTGCAATAAATACAACAAAGGAAACAACTCCGATTAGAATCTTTGCCTGCTTGTCGTTTTTTTGAATGATCGCGCTTAACATAGCTGCTTATTTACGGAACAGATTGCGTTTTTTCTTTTTATCTTTCTCAATGAAAATCTTTACGATATCACCAGCCAAATCGGCCATGGCCATGCTATCCAGCCCATTGTAGTACCCGCGAACCACCCGATCACGATCGAGCAATACAAATTTCTCTGTATGTATAAAATTGGAGTCCACGCCCTCTCCATCAATGGCGGATAATTTCACTTCATTCAAAGCAAAATCATAGATCGTTTTTTTATCACCGGTCAGCATCCACCAGACATCATGGTTTACCCCGTATCGGTCGGCATATTTTTTCAACTGGGTGGCTGAATCCCGCTGTGGATCCACACTGAATGAAAGAAACTGAACAAAGGTGGTATCGATCTTCCGGGTTACATCTTTCAGTTTGAGGGTATTCTGCAAGCGCTTCATATTCATGGTAAGCGTGGGACAAATAGACGGACAACGGGTAAAGAAGAAATTTGCCACAATTACTTTGCCCTGAATATCATCCAGGCTAACTTCTTTTCCAAGCTGGTTGGTTAATCTGAAATTAGCGGCCTTATGCCAAACCGTATCGGTGAATTCTTTTCCGCCATCCACTTTGGTAAGTATGGTGTCCACATAATACCTCCGCGGCATATCAACCGCATCAGTACTGTAATAATTTACAATAAAATAGCAGATTACCGGTATCACAACTGCCATAAAAACCCCTGCTAATGCTGTCTTATTCAAATCAAATGGTATTGATAATAAAAACCATCCGCAGTGGCGGATGGTTCACATAATGCTGGTTTATATATGTTAATGAGCTTGTGGATCATGTTCCTTACTGCCCTGTTCTTTTTTCTCCACCTTGATCTCACTCTGTTCTTTATGATAAGGATCATAGGTGTTCTTCAGATTTTTGTAGGAATTCCCTTCATACAAAAAGGCAATGATAAACCATACAAAAAGCAGGAGAGGAACCACGATGGTCATAATCATATTCTTCAGTTCATGCTTCAGGTGCATGAAATAAGCTACGATATAAAAGGCTTTGGCCAGCATGAGGATCAGGATCACCCCTTTTATTAAGGTAACCATAAAAGAACCGAGGCTGCCATGAGACAGATACATCCAGAAACCAAGTGCCAGTTCTACCAGTGTAATTACTGAGAGAATTACAGTTATCTTGATTACTTCTTTTTTACTCGCCTCCCGGTCATATTCATGATGGAAGGTTATTTCAGTATTATCGTCTTGATGCATAGTAACTTCTTAAATGGTTAAACGAGATAAAATACGGTAAATACAAATACCCATACCAGGTCTACAAAGTGCCAGTATAAACCGGCTTTTTCTATCATCAGGTAATGACCTTTCCGTTCAAATACATTGTTGAGGGTCATGATCAGCATGATAATATTGATGACCACTCCACTGAATACGTGGAAACCATGGAAACCGGTAATGGTAAAGAAGAAATTGGTAAAGTTGGTAGTTGCTTTTGTTCCATCAATATTTAGGAATGGATTGCTACCCCACCAGGCACCTTCATGATGCAGGTGTGCCCATTCCCAGGCCTGACAGCTTAAGAACGCGATACCGCCGATAATGGTAAGAACCAGGTTACGAACAACCGACTTTTTGTCCATCGCATGGCCAGCCTGAACCGCCAGTACCATGGTTACAGAACTGATAATCAGGATAAAAGTCATCAAACTCACAAACATGAGCGGAAGACCGCTTCCCAAACCGGGAAAGGACTGGAATACTTCGTTGGGGTCGGGCCAGGAATTCGTGGCGAAACGGATGGTGCCATAAGAGATCAGAAACGCACCAAAGGTGAACGCATCACTCATCAGGAAATACCACATCATCAGTTTACCGTACTCGACGTTGAAGGGACTTTTACCGCCACTCCACCATTTTTGTTCTGCAGGTACTGCTTGTGCCATGTTCAGTGTTTAAAGATTGGTTCGCAAATTTAATTGGATATACGGAATTAACTATTGTAATAACATAAAAAATACCATCAGGTAAATCCATAACAGATCAACAAAATGCCAATAGGTACTCATCACTTCCACCGGTACCGGATTATAATTTCTGAATCGCGTACTATAGGCCTTAAAAAAAAGGATTATAAGCGCAATTACCCCTCCAATCACATGCAATCCGTGTAATCCGGCTATAATATAGAGAAATTGACCTCCTCCAGCGCCTGAAAACTGAATTCCGGTTGCCCAGATCTGCTTAAATCCGATCCACTGCAATACCACAAAAACCAATCCCAGGATGGCGGTCAGTGTAATCAGCTGGCGGTACTTCACCCGGTTCCGTTCCCGAAAAGCCCTCAGTGAAAAATGGATGGCCAAACTGCTCAACAACATCACTCCGGTTGAATACCAGAATATAACCGGCATTTCAAAACTGGTCCAGCTGGGCTGGCTCCTTTTCACGATATAGGCACTGGTCAATCCTGCAAACATCATAGTAATGCTCGCAATCGCCACCCACATCGTGAACTTGTTAGGATGTATTCGTTTTCTCTGCTCCATAGCTTCTACCCTCATACACAATATTTTTAAACTCTCCCCTCTCCCTCCTCCTGTTTCCCCTCTCTTATATCTTATCCGCCACCAGTGCCAGAAACACCACCATCAGGTACACATAACTCCCAAACATCACGCCTCTGGCAGCTGATTTTTCCATTTTTATATATAATCGCACACTCAATGCCACCATTCCAATATTACAAAGCAGCAAAATCAGTAAACTTAACCAGCCGGTCAATCCGATAAAATACGGTGCCAATCCAACCGGGATCAGCAGGACCGAATAAACAATCGACTGAATAGCCGAGTATTTGGTAGGTCCCTTTTCGGATGGAAGCAACTTAAATCCGGCAGCTTCATAATCCTTATGCGACAACCAGGCAATAGCCCAAAAATGGGGAAACTGCCAGAAAAACTGAATTGCAAAGAGCGCCCATCCTCCCAAATCACGCCATTCATGTTCACCAAAGAAAATCGTATCATTTCCGGCTGCAAAGCCAATCAGACAGGGCAGTCCTCCAGGAAATGCACCTACCAGAACGGAAATGGAATTCACTTTCTTTAGCGGTGTATAAATGAACGCATACAGAAATAAGCTAAATGCAGCCAGACCAGCGGATAATCCATTGAAATAGTACCAGAGGAGGAAAACCCCCAGCAATCCACTAATCACGGCAAAAGCCCAACCTTCCGTAACCGACATACGACCCGAAGCTATTGGCCGGTTCGCTGTCCGCTTCATCAGGGCATCCGTATCTTTTTCCACTACCTGGTTAATGGTATTGGCGCTCCCGGTTACCAGCATTCCTGCCAGAAACAAAAGCGAGATCATTGCCCAATCATACTCCACAATTTTTGGTGCCAGCAGGTAACTTATAACCGCTGAAAACACCACCATTGTTGTCAAAGAGAACTTTATCAGCAGGAGGTAATCACGCAACCGCGCCATTACACCATTTTCCTTTCCGGGTTGAACTGTTTCACTCTGCTGCATTCATCATTATTAAACAAAAACCGTCCACTCTAAAAAAACGCCCTGATTCAACATCAGGGCATTTTATGTCGATTTTATTAGTATCAATTAACCCCCCTTTATCAATGCTTGCTCTCCGGACTCTCATTCGCTGATATCGGTTCGGTTTGAGGGATGAAATCACGCCCGTCCTTACCGTAGTCATAAGCCCAGCGATGCACTTCCGGAATCTCACCTTCCCAGTTACCGTGACCCGGATTAATTGGAGTAGTCCATTCCAGTGTGGTGGCACCCCATGGGTTTTGCGTACGAACCCTTCTTCCTTTGAAAATTGAGTAGAAAAAGTTGAACACAAACAGTAACTGAACCGCAAACACCATCATGGTTACAATAGATATAAAGCGATTTAATCCGTCAAACTGATTGAAGGAGGTCCATCCGCTGAAATCCAGGTAACGACGGGGAACACCTGCCAGTCCCTGGTAGTGCATTGGCCAGAAAATCAGGTAAGCACCAACCAGTGTAATCCAGAAATGGATATAGGCCATGGTATTATTCATATAACGGCCATACATTTTGGGGAACCAGTGGTATAGTCCGGCAAACATTCCAAAGAAAGCAGATACACCCATTACAATATGGAAGTGCGCAATTACGAAATAGGTATCATGCAGGTGAATATCCAATGTGGAGTTACCCAGGAAAATTCCGGTTAAACCACCTGAAATAAACAGACTCACAAATCCGATGGAGAACAGCATTCCCGGAGTAAAACGTAGGTTACCCCGCCACAGAGTCGTTATCCAGTTAAACACCTTAATGGCCGATGGCACCGCTATCAACAGGGTAAGCAACACGAAGAATGCACCCAGGAACGGATTCAATCCGGTTACAAACATGTGGTGCGCCCATACCAGGAAGGCCAGAACGGCAATCGCAAACATGGAACCAACCATCGCCATATATCCAAAGATGGGTTTTCTTGCATTGGCAGACATAACATCTGATACCAGGCCCATTGTTGGAAGGATGATGATATACACTTCCGGGTGACCAAGGAACCAGAAAAGGTGTTGGTAAAGAATTGCACTACCGCCTTCATTTGGAAGTGCTTTCTGAGTGGATGCCAGGAAGATATCAGACAGATAGAAGCTGGTACCCGCATGGCGGTCAAACAACAAAAGAATGAAACCAGACAACAATACAGGGAAAGATAATACACCCAATACTGCCGTAAAGAACAGCGCCCAGATAGTCAGCGGCATACGGGTCATGCTCATTCCCTTTGTCCGCATGTTCAGAATTGTAGAAATATAGTTCAGACTTCCAAGCAGTGAGTTCACCACAAAGAGGGCCATTGCAATCAACCAGAGATCCATCCCGATTTTAGACCCTTCGGATGCGTCACCGAGTGCACTCAAAGGAGGGTAAACTGTCCATCCGCCGCTAGCCGGACCAGTTTGAACAAACAGCGAGCTGATCATAACAATACTGGCAACGAAAAAGAACCAATAGCTCAGCATATTCATAAAAGGAGATGCCATATCACGGGCACCCACCTGCAATGGAATCAGGAAGTTGGAAAAAGTTCCACTCAAACCGGCAGTCAATACAAAGAATACCAGCACGGTCCCGTGCATGGTGGTTAATGCATAGTAGAACTCAGGATGGATTTTACCACCTGCCGCCCATTTACCAAGAATATTCTCCAGCCAGGGGAATGTTTCATTGGGAAAGCCCAGTTGCAAACGGAACAATACCGAAAAGAGACCGCCGATAATTGCCCAAACAATACCCGTAATAAGGAACTGTTTTGCAATCATCTTATGATCCTGACTGAACACATACTTCGTAATGAAGGTTTCTTTGTGGTGATGACCATGGTGCTCATCGTGATGAACCTCATGCGTTGTCATCGCTCCCGCATGCTCATGCAAATTCACTTCTTGGCTCATAAAAATCTATTTGTTTTTCGGTACGACCTTAGTTTGAATTGGATCCTGGTGTTGCTGCAGCTGCAGTTACCGTACTATCAGCTGATGTTGCTGCCGGTGTTGCCGGTGTTTTTTCCATTTCAGGATGCGACATAACATAGTTAGGTTTTTGTTTGGCCAGCCACAACAGATACTCCGCCTGCTCTACCACTTTCACTATTCCCTTCATGGAATAATGCCCTTTTCCACACATCTGGTCACAGGAAATTTCATATTCAAATTCAGGGTTGCCTGTTTTTTCTTTCATCTGCGCAGTGGTGTACTTAGGCGTAAACCACATGGTAGTAGGTGTTCCGGGAACAGCATCCATTTTCATCCGGAAATGCGCCAAACCCACATCATGTACCACATCACGGCTGTTGATTACCAGCTTAACCGGTTTGCCAACCACCAGATACATAGCTTCATTCGTTACAATATCATCATGCGCCGCTTTATCTTCCCAGATCAATCCAAGCTGATTCAACTTTCCTTCGTCAATTTTCTGGTAGTATTTTTTTCCAAATACCTTGTCCTTACCCGGATAACGATAAATCCAGCCAAACTGCTTACCGGTAATCTCAACAATATTTGCTTCTTTAGGCGCATCACCGGTAATCTTGAACCAGTAGAATAAACCAAAACCAACCAGCACGGTCAATGCAATGGCCGGAATAACCGTCCAGATCAGCTCCAGCTTGTTGTTATGCGGATAATAAAATGCTTTACGTCCTTCTTTATATTGGTATTTGAAAGAAAACCAGAATAACAGGATTTGGGTAATTACGAATACCACCCCGGTAATTGCAATGGTGATATACAACATGGTGTCAATCTTCTCACCATGGTCCGATGCAGCTTCTCCCAGGATCTTTCCTTTAAAAAGCTCATTGCACCAATACACACCAATCAGGCCAAGGATCATGAAAGCCAGCAGCAGGAAACCATTGATTCGGTTATTCTGCTCAAAGGTTTTCTTTTCGCCCTTCAACACAGATACATATTCGCTGGCTTTTGCGATCTGGAAGACCACGATAAAACCCAACAACAGGATCGCAATGATTAATAATGTTGACATGTCTTATTCCGTGTTTATACAAAGTTTTGAATGAAAGCTTATATACTATGCTTTTGTTTAAAGTTCATTTCCTCAGGTATGGTGAATTATACTTTCCTTGAGGAATGGGTGATTCCGGTTGATCAGGGAATGTTTACTCAGCGCATTACCTGTGGCCCACATGATCAGTCCCACAAATCCGGCGGCCACCCCAAAATCAAATAATCCGAGTTCAACATGCTCTTTGGATATGGATGCGATTACCATCTGGTAAAAATCAATCCAGTGACCAAATATGATCAGTACAGACATAAACACCAGCAATGTATAGTTCCGTTTGGCGCTTCTTCTCATGAAAACCAGGAGCGGAGCAATAAAGTTAATGATCAGGTTCAGGAAGAAAATTCCTCTGTATGGACCCTGTAAACGATGTTTGAAATAAACTGTTTCTTCCGGAATATTCGCATACCAGATCAGCATAAACTGACTGAACCAGAGATAGGTCCAGAATATGGAGAAGGCAAACATGAACTTACCCAGGTCATGCAGGTGTTCCTGATTAACCAATTCCAGATAGCCTTTATTCTTCAGATAAATTACAAAAAGGGTAATCAATGCCATCCCCGCAACAAAGGTGGAAGCGAAGCTATACCAGCTATACATGGTGCTGTACCAGTGTGCATCAATACTCATCAGCCATAGCCAGGGAACAGTAGATGCAACAGTTAAACCAAACCATACCAGGTATAAAGAACCCCAGATTGTATTTTTGAAAATGTATTTTTTTCCTTCTTCCGGACTCATAGGTCCGCTATTATCAGGCTCACGGCTGATCGAACGCATTTTGGCACCCAGGAAAATCCATCCGGCCAGTGTCAATATAGTCCAGACAATAAAAAAAGTTGGATTCAGAAAACCAATTTTGCCCATCATAATATGATCATTCGGATCTGGTGTGATCCAATGATAAATATGATGCTGATGACCCAATACAAGGGAAAGCAGGATTACACCTGAGATTATTCCAATTGGAATAACAGCTGTTGAAATTGCCTCTGCCACCCGGCGGAAACTCATTTGCCAGCCACCCATCGCGAGGGCTGTTGCACAAATGAAAAACATGGAAGCATTTACAACCAACAGAAAGAAAACACTGTTGTATAACAATACACCCCAGAAGCGGGTATTCGCATGTTCGTCGCCCCGTCCGTAGATGAAGTATCCAGCAAGGATGGAAACCAATCCCACCGCCATCAAAATCATCGACCACATCTTGAACTTGGCAGGTATTTCAAATTTCTCTCTGAAAGACATTCTCAAAAATTTATCGTTTGGTCAAATTGGTTTTCTTATTTCATGGCAGTTGCCGTGCTGTCTGCTTTTACAGTAGCCGAGCTGTCTGTGGTTGCAGCAGCACCAGGCGTTTCACCACCTTGTTTCATGCGGATATATTGTATAACCATCCAGCGTTGCTTTGGCGACAATTGAGAAGCATAAGGTCCCATCATGCCTTTACCATAGGTAATGGAATGAAACATGGTACCATCTGCCATTTTTTTCAACTCATCCGATACCAGGTTCTTTGGTGCCAGGGGATAGGGTCCTTTACCATCGTTGTATAAAGGTCCGTTTCCATCGAGTTTGGTACCGTGACAAATCCCACAGTTGATCAGATAGATCCGTTCGGTTTCAGTATAATCTGCTTCAGATAATTTACCCGTCAACGGATTCGCCATTGAAGCGGATGTTACATATGCCCCGGCAGTATCCTTAAGCATTTTATAAATTACTTCTTCTCCCCTGGCAACCGTACCGGCAACGGGCATGGCATTGTAATTAATGCCCTCCGCCTGTAATTCACGGTTGTCATTATAGGTTTCAACCGCGCGGCTATAGGCCATATCCGGCATGTAAATCTTACCTGGGGTACGCTTTACATCGCTGCAGCTGATAGCTACTGCTCCGATTACTACCGCTATGATGGATATTTTATTCATGTTCCTGACTTCTTCTAGGGGTTTATGCTAAACTATTTTCAGTTGTGGTGTCATATAGCTTCTGCTCTTTGGCATACCTGCCCAACCACCAGCCATCTTCGGCTACCTGCACATTAATCTCTTTTGCTCCCACACTTTCCAAAAAAGCTTTGGCTTCGTCTTCATTGGTTCTGGACGTACACTCCAATACCATCACAAACAGATCATCCGTAGCTCTGGCATGGAAATGATGTTTTTTCACGAAAGGAGCCAGTTGACACAGATAGCAAAAAGTCAATACCATTCCTACCGCAGAAAATAATACGGTTAACTCGAATGTAATGGGAATGAAAGCAGGCAGTGGAAAATGCGGCTTACCGCCTATGTTCAACGGCCAGTCTTTGGTGAATACCCATCCCATAAAACTCAGGGCTGTAGTTGTACCGGTTATTCCGTAAATGAATCCGGCAGTATGCAGACTTGTATCACGAAGTCCCATTACCTGGTCCAGTCCATGAATCGGAAAAGGAGTATATACATCGTGAATTTTATAGCCGGCCTTCCGTACTTTCTTCACCGCAGGAAACAAAACCTTTTCGTCATCAAAGCTTCCAACTACGAATTTCTTTTTTGCCATATTATTTTAAATTCAAAAGTCAAGAGTTAAAAGTCAAAACCGTTGATTAGAACTGATTTTGCTTTTGTGTTTGCTTACTTTTTACTTTCTACTTTCTACTTTTTACTTTCTAATGGTGCGCATGCTCGTGTTTAAAATGCTCCACCGTAGCTTTCTCCTCCTCACCCATATTCGACTTGTAGCTTTCTCCATTTTTCTTGAGGATATGTTTGATCTCGGCAATCGCAATTACCGGGAAGTATTTCGCAAAAAGGAAGAAACAGGTAAAGAATAAGCCAAATGTTCCCAGGTAGAATCCAACCTCCCAGAGTGAAGGTGTATAATAGGTACTCCAGCTACTAGGCAGGTAATCGCGGTAAATAGAGGTAACGATGATTACAAATCGCTCAAACCACATACCTACGTTCACAATAATACTCATGAAGAACGTAAAGAGAATATTTCTTCTCAGCTTCCGGAACCAGAAGAACTGAGGTGCAATTACGTTACAACTCATCATCAGCCAGTAACTCCAGGCATACGGTGTACTCAGGTCATACCTGTTTTTAAAGGCTGCCATTTCATATGGATTCTGACCATACCAGGAAATAAATAACTCGGTGATATAAGCAATACCCACAATGGAACCCGTCAATACAATTACCTTATTCATTACCTCAATATGCTCCATCGTGATATAATCATTCAGGTTCAGCACTTTCCGGGTAATAATCAACAGGGTTTGCACCATTGCAAATCCGGAGAAGATCGCACCTGCAACGAAATAAGGCGGGAAGATCGTGGTATGCCAACCCGGAATTACCGAGGTAGCAAAGTCAAAGGATACGATGGTGTGTACAGAAAGTACCAATGGTGTACTCAAACCTGCCAATACCAGCGAAAGAGCTTCGTGGCGCTGCCAGTGTTTGGTGGAACCGGTCCAGCCAAAAGCAAGAACACCATACATATTTTTTCTCCATTTTTCCTTGGCACGATCCCGTACAGTTGCCAGATCAGGCAACAGACCGCAATACCAGAACAACAGAGATACCGTGAAATATGTGGAGATCGCAAACACATCCCATAAGAGAGGTGAGTTGAAGTTCACCCATAAAGGACCGCGACTATTAGGATAAGGTAATACAAAGAAGGCCATCCAAACCCGGCCCATGTGGAAGATCGGGAACTGACCCGCACACATTACCGCAAAAATGGTCATCGCTTCCGCAGCACGGTTTACACCGGTACGCCAGCCCTGACGGAAAAGAAGCAGGATTGCTGAGATCAGGGTACCAGCGTGACCGATACCTACCCACCAAACGAAGTTGGTGATATCCCAACCCCAGCCAATGGTTTTATTCAGGTTCCATTCTCCAATCCCGTACACTACCTCCCGGTAAACGGAATACACTCCAAACATCAAAAGAAGCACGGAGATGGTAAAACCGATCTTCCAGAGTCTGGAGGGGGCCGCCTCAATAGGTCGTACGATGTCTACTGTTACATCGTGATAAGTCTTTGCACCTGTTACCAGTGGCTCCCTTACTTGCGATTCGTATCTTAATGATGCCATATCGTATAAGCGTTTAGCGTCGGCTCTAACCCCTTCGCTTGTTGGTTTTTATTTTATCTTTTTTCTTTCTTCTCTCTTTCACCTTTCACCTTTGACCTTTCACTTCCTCAATGGTGCCCTCCCTCCGTTGTATGCCCTTCATTCATAAAATGTGGTCCGCCATACTGCGTATGTGCACTGATTTCACCGGTGTTCCGAACTTTCGCCAGATAGCTCACATTCGGCAATACGTGGATTTGTTCCTGTACATAGAACAGACGATTTTCATTCTCCGCACGGTGTTTGGAAACCAGACTCTCTTTATTGTTCACATTTCCAAATACGATTGCATCAGCCGCACATGCCTGCTGACAGGCAGTTTTAACATCACGGTCTTCCAGTGGACGACCGGCTTTTTTAGCAGCCAGTTTACCTTCCTGCAAGCGCTGAACACAGAAGGAACATTTCTCAATTACACCTCTGCTGCGTACCGTTACATCCGGATTCAGTACCATACGGGTAAGATCATCATTCATCATGGTGATGACATCATTTTCACCTTTTGAACCTACCTGATTATCGCCAAAGCTGTCTGCTCCGGTATAATCAGCCCAGTTAAAGCGACGCACTTTATACGGACAGTTATTCGCACAATATCTTGTACCGATACAACGGTTATACGTCATTTGGTTCAGGCCTTCCGAACTGTGGTTGGTAGCGGCAACCGGACAAACGTTCTCACAGGGAGCATTGTCACAGTGCTGACACATCATCGGCTGGAATACGGTCTGAATGCTGTTGGGATCTGTAGGATCTCCTGCAAAATAGCGGTCAATCCGCAACCAGTGCATATCGTGTGCGCGAAGCACTTCCGGCTTACCTACAACAGAAACGTTGTTTTCTGCCGTACAGGCAACCACACAGGCACCACATCCATAACAACTGTTCAGGTCAATGCTCATGCCCCACTTGATGCCGGGTTTATCAAAAACCGGATACATGGTTCCATCACTGTCGTATTTCTCCAATCCGCCCCATGGTTCCATTTCCTTTTTACGGGCATCCAGAATTTTGGTTGGATTCTTCACATAATCACTCAGCGTGATTTCCTTAACCACTTCATAACGGCCCTCATAACTGCTATGCGTTTGAGTGGTCGCGATTTTATATTCACCTGCCGCTTTTTCAACAGTTACAGCAGCAGAATTCAATACCGTGGTACCATTAAAATTGCCCAGGATATAGGCATTTTTTCCAACAGCTGCAGCTGCTCTTCCGATTGCTTCCGTACGGCCATATCCAACAGCTATTGCAATGGTATCAGCCTGCATTCCCGGAATAATCAAAACAGGTAATTCAAGTTCTTTACTTCCCTGCTTAACTTTTATGAGCGGCTTTTTGGGAAATGCTTCATATTCATCTGCCTGCGTGGCATTGGTGATATCTATTCCAAACATGGATTTTCCCAATGCCGGTGATACAATAGCATAGTTATCCCAGGTAGCGCGGGTAATCGGATCAGGCGTTTCCTGCAACCAGGGGTTGTTCGACTGACGGCCATCTGTAAACGTAGCTTTCTGATAAACCACCACTTCATGTCCGCTTGCTTTCTTACCAGCCACTGCCGCTGTTAATGCACCGGCAACTCCGGCGCCATTAAAGCTTGGGAATCCCATAATCATGGCAGGTGATTCCACCACACCATCCTGTAGTGCCTTAAAGTAGGTTGTTTCACCACCTAAACGGGCTGTCCAGAAATTTTTGAAATAATCAGCATAAGTACTTGAATTGCCGCTCCATTTCAGAAGATTGTCCTGCCACTGCCTTGTTTTAAATAATGGAGCAATGGTTGGTTGCAGCATACTGATGTAACCTGCTTTATGCTCTGCATCACCCCAGCTTTCCAGATAGTGGTTGGCTGGTAATACATATTTGCACAGTTCGGTGGTTTCATCCATTTTCTCATTGAAAGAAACGGATACCCGAACCTTTTTTAATCCTGTTTTGAATTTTTCTGCATCAAAATAATCGTAGGCTGGGTTTGCATCATAGATCAGGATTCCACCAACTGATCCGGCATTCATTTCCTCTACCAGTTTCACGAATTCTGCATCTATTCCTGCGTAGTTCTGGAGCTTGCTAACCAGGTTTACTGTCGTACCAAAAGCTCCAACTGCCTCATTGATCGCATTTACAATCAATTGAACATTCACATCATTGCTTCCGCTTACTACCAATGCCTGCCCCTTATGTGCTGCCAGATCTTTTGCTGCCTGCTCTATTCCTTTTTTCAATGCGGCATCTGAAATTCCTGTTGCACCCTGACCACTTACAGCACCTAATAAAGCTGCAGCTACTGCCCCTGCTTCGGACGGGCGATGGGTATAGCGCTCATCCGCATTTGCTCCGGTCATACTCAGCATGGATTCAAACTGGTAATGTTTGCTCATGCCGGCATTTTTTGGATCTACTTTACGACCCTGTGTATATCCATGCTGAAATTCTACCGGGTTGAGCCAGGTACCCAGAAAATCAGCACCCAGACTCACAATTACTTTTGCTTTTTCGAAAGCATAGGAAGGAATCATGCGGCTGCCGAAACTGGCTTCATTCGCCAATAACATACCACTGTAGGAAATGGCATCGTATTGTACATGACGGCTGCCGGGATATTTTGCCAGAAATTCAGCAATCACCGCTTTTGATGAAGGTGAATTCACGGTGCTGGTAAGCAAAACAAGCGGTGCACCATTCAGTCCGGCCAGTGCCTCACCTACCATTTTATCAAACGCATCAAATGTGCTTACTTCTTTTTTATCAGCAATCGGGAAACGCAGTCTTGCTGTATCATACAAATCCAGAACAGATGCCTGTACCTGAGCGGTGGTTGCACCTTTTGACCAGCTCGACAATTCATTCCCTTCAATTTTAATAGGTCGACCATCCCGCACTTTGGCCACCACCGGAATAGCTGTACCACCGGCTACATAGGTGGTAGCATAGTAGTTCGCAATTCCCGGAATAGCATCCACCGGACGATTAACAAAAGGAATTGCCTTTTTTACAGGCATTTCACAACTTGCTGCTATTGCTGCAGCCGCTGTGCTGAAACCTACGTATTTAAGGAAGTCGCGGCGAGGTGTTCCAGCAGATTCCAGGCCTTTGTCACCAAGCCCTTCAAATGGAAGGTCTTCTTTGAATTCGTCCTGCGCGTTCTGCTGATGTGCTGCTGAGTTGTTCAACTCTCCGAAACTTTGCCAGTACTTTTTTTGCTCCATATACCAAACCCCGGAAGGGGTGCTGATTTTGGTGATAAAAAATGGTTTATTGCGATGCTATTCTATTAATAGTGACATTTCTGACACTCTGTGCCACCGATGCTTTCAACGGTCACACTATCCATCTTTCCACTCTTGAGGTCGCTGTGGAATTTCTCGTAAATGCTGTAGAATTTGTTGTCTTCAAACTGCACCTTGGTTTCCCGGTGACAGTTGATACACCATCCCATGCTGAGATCAGAATACTGATATACTTCTCCCATATTCTGAATATCACCATGACAGGTTTGACAGGCAACCTGTCCGGCTTTTACGTGCTGGGCATGGTTGAAATAAACGTGATCCGGCAGGTTATGAATTTTCACCCATTCAATTGGTTTGGGCTCATTCACATATTTTTTCTGGTCGGGATCCCAACCTGTATAAGAATATAATTTCTTGATTTCCTCGGTTCCGTTCACTTCTGTTCCATCTTCACGGTAAAGTTTTTCACCCGCATATTCATTAATTGCCATATGACAGTTCATACAGGTATTCAATGAAGGGATATTGGCATGTTTGCCTTCCTGTGCACCACCATGGCAATACAGACAGTTGATCTGATTGGTACCGGCATGTACTTTATGGGAATAGTAAATCGGTTGCTCCGGCTGGTAATCTTTGGAACGCCCCAGTCCAACAGCCCCCTGAATGGTGAAATAACCACCCACTATAAATAATACCACTGCAAACAGCGCTATATAGGCTTTATTACGGTAAAAAGGAACCGGCTCGTAAGAAGGAATTCCGTCTTTTTCATCGCTCAGGCGTTTAAGATTGGCATTCACCTGCAGCAATACCAGCACAATAATCGCCAGAATCAGGGTTAATACTCCGAAGATCAGCGAGTTATCACTTTCGTCTGCTTTTGCCTGAACACCTGCTGCACCTGTTTCATTGGCAGCACCTGGAGCAGGAACAGAATTGATATAGGTGATCATCGCTCCAATTTCCTCATCGGTCAGATTGGGAAACAGGTTCATCGCCGTCTTATTCCATGCGGCATAGAGGTCAGTAAAATATTTATTACCGGTAGCCAGCACCGCCTGGTTATTGCGAATCCAGGCATAAAGCAATTTTTGATCCGGAACACGCTCTTCAATTCCTGCCAGTTTAGGACCGGTCAAATCTTTATGAACCGCATGACAGGAAGCACAATTCTGTTGAAACAAAGCCTTCCCATCCTGCGCAACTGCCGCCTGATCGAAACAAAGCACTGTCAAAAGTGATAAAATGAGTGTGAATCTCTGCACGATCGATCTATAGTGAATCATAAGCTGGAAATATCGTTGGTAATGTTAAAATGCCTCAATTCGGGGGCAAAAATATGACACGTTATTGACAATCTATCAACATGATCCATTTTTTTTTAGCTGCGCAGGGCTTGCATTTCAACGAATTGTGTAATTTTTTAATTGGTAATTAGTTGCTATTTGTAAACGCTTTTGTTCCGATTATTCCAGTTTCTTTGCACCATGTTTGATAAACTGCAACAGAAATGGAAGGTCAATGGATGGCAATTAACGGCCGTTCTCTGCACTTTTGCCATTGGTGGTAGTTTAACCGGAATAGCCGGTCGCCGGATTTTAAGCTTCCTGCAGGTCGAACATCCGGTTGGCTGGACACTCTTATACATCCTGGTTATGACCCTGATCTGGCCATTGATGGTTTTACTGATCAGCATTCCTTTTGGCCAATTCCCTTTTTTTCGAAACTATTTACTCAGAATCTTTCAAAAAATGAACCCCTCTTCTCCCTCTCCCCTCCCCCCTCTCCCTTCCCCCCTTTCCCTCGCCATTTTCGCTTCGGGTGCCGGCTCAAATGCCCAAAAAATTATCGAATATTTCCGCAATCATCCCCGAATTCGGGTAGCCCTGATCGTGAGCAATAAGAAAGACGCCGGGGTACTGGATAAAGCAAAAGAGGCTGTTATTCCCAGTTTTCTGATTGAAAAAGAACAATTCTTTCGGGGAGATGCCTATGTTCCGGACCTGCGCTCCATGGGCATCGACTTCATCGTGCTGGCCGGATTTCTATGGAAAGTCCCGTCTGCTCTGATCCAGGCTTATCCTTCCCGTATTATTAATATACATCCTGCTCTTTTGCCCAACTATGGAGGTAAAGGCATGTATGGAAAATTTGTTCATGAAGCCGTCATCGCTGCAGGTGAATCGGAATCAGGTATCACCATCCATTACGTGGATGAACAATATGATCATGGCGGAACCATTTTTCAGGCCGCCTGCCCGGTTCTTACAAATGATACACCTGACTCACTTGCCGAACGCATCCACCAACTCGAACACCTGCATTACCCCCGGGTTATTGAAGAAACCCTTCTTACACAAGTCGTTAAAAATCAAAACAGCTGACAAAATTATCAGGTTTTGGTTGTACCCTTGTAAACCCTAGCATGAAATGGTGTAGCCCCATATTACTACTGCTTTGCCTGACACTGAGCCCCCGCTTGCTGGCACAGGTGCGCATAAGCGGAACCGTATTTGAAATGAATAAGCTTTTTCCATTGGGGTCTGTTAGCGTTTTAAGTACTGGCGGACAAGGAACTGTCACCGACTCATCGGGCAGATACAATATTGTGGTTAATGACAATGACTCCATCTATTTTTCCTATCTCGGAAAACCAACACCCAAATACGCCGTCAGCAATATCCCTTCCACTGCCCAATTTGATATTTCCCTGCATGTAAATGTTACCACCCTTCGCGAAATCAGGGTCATGCCAAAAGATTACCGGCTCGACAGCATGAAAAACCGCGAAGACTATGCGAAAGTTTTTGATTACAGAAAACCCGGACTTGCTCTATCATCAGCGAATCCCGCATCAGGTAATTTTGGAGTGGGACTCGATATCAATGAACTCATCAATGTATTCCGGTTCCGCCGGAACAAAAGCATGGCAGCCTTTCAAAATCGTTTGCTGGAAGAAGAACAGGATAAATATGTGGCCTACCGGTTCTCCCGTGCCAAAATCATTAAAATCACCGGTATAACCGGGCCGGATCTGGACACCTTCTATCGCTATTATGCACCACCCTATGAAGCCGTAGTTGCAGCCAGCGAATACGAACTGCTCGATTATATGAAAAAAGCAGGTGAACAATACAAACGGATCCGCACCATGGGAGGAAAAATTTCCGGTAAAAGAGAAGACAACTGGTGGGAATAATAACCCTATTTTTAGTGCGAAAATCAATCGCACATGAAGCGTATTCAATCGATGGTTCTGTTTATCTGTATGCTGATCTCTACAGCTGGCTTTGCACAATCATCCACCTCCCGAAGCTTTCTGAAAGACAGTCTGGATCAATATGTAATCAATGCAATGAAGCAATGGAAGATACCAGGTGTATCAATCGCCGTTATTAAAAATGGGGAATGGCTCGTACTGAAGGGATATGGAACAAAGGAAACCGGCATATCAGATAACGTAGATGAACATACGCTGTTCGGTATTGGCAGTAACACCAAGGCCTTCACCGGTACAGCACTTGCCCTGCTCGAAGCACAGGGCAAATTATCACTCAATGATAAAGTGAAAAAATGGATCACCGATTTTCAGGTCTATGATACCTGGGTTACCAAAGAATTGACCATCCGTGATCTGCTTAGTCACCGAATGGGATATGAAACCTTTCAGGGTGACTTCATGTATTTTGATTCGGATCTGAGTTACGCAGAACTGAAAGAAAAATTCGGAATGATTAAACCAATTTATGGTTTCCGTTCGAGATGGGGATATACCAATGCCGGATTTGCCATCGCCGGTGAAATAATTCAAAAAGCAAGTGGAATGTCCTACAGTGAATTTATTACAAGTCAGATATTTCAGCCGGTGGGAATGAAAAACTCCATTGCCAGCTCAAATCAATATGCCGGTGCACCCAATATAGCAAAAGCACATACGGTTGCCGAAGGGATATTGAAAAAAATTCCCTACGGAAACCTGGATAATATGGCTCCTGCAGGCTCAATAGGTTCAAGCGCTTATGATATGGGCCTGTGGGCAAAAACCTTACTTGCAAACGGTGAGCCGGATGGGAAAGGAATCTTTCCACCCGCCGCTGTACTGGCACCCATGCAACCTCACTCTATTTTAGGGAATGGCGGACATCCCTATAACCATGCACATTTTTATCTATATGGACTTGGCTGGTTTCTGCAATCCTACGAAGGCCGAAAATTAGTGGAACATACCGGTGGTGTAAATGGATTTGTAACCAGTTTTACCCTGGTTCCTGAAGAGAATTTAGGTATCGTTGTCCTCACCAATACCGATGCAAACGGATTTTTCGAAGCCATGAAATGGGAATTGCTGGATGCCTGCCTCGGTCTTCCTTATCGGAACTATAATGCAGTGGCCCTTGAACAACATGTTCAAAGTGAAAAAAGAACGACAGATTTTCTGAAATCAAAACGTGATTCTATTGCCCTAAAACTTAAACCCGGCCTGGAAATAGCTCAATTTGCCGGAACATATAAACATGCCATCTATGGAAATATGACCCTGAAGCAGGAAAAAGGGCAACTGGTTGCACAATTTGAACATCACCCCGGCAGATATGCCACCCTTGGCTCATTGGGAGGAAATAGGTTCCTGGCCAGTTTCAATGATCCCCTTTTTGGTAATAAGATTTGGCCCTTCACCATTGCTGATGGCAAAGTGAAATCCGTTACTGTTACAGTTGCTGATTTTATTGAATTTACCACTTACGAATTTTATAAACAATAGAAAAAAATATGGAACAACTTGTATTAGGAATTGGCACTCGTCTACAGCACACCCAGTTCGGTCCGGGTGTGATTGTCGGACTACGCTATGCCACTTATCTTATTTCTTTCATCCATCATGGAATAAAAGAAATTGATAAAACCGATGATAAACTGGAAGAGATTATTCCGGAGAACATAAGTGAAGAAATAGAAACACATTCCGAAATAGAAAAATCACTTCTGAAGATTCTTCGGTTATGGAATGGGGTTAGTGAAGTCGTTCCGCTTGGTGATCGGTGGAAAGGCGGTACCATGATTTTGAAACCCGGAGATTCCTCCCTCAAACCAAAAGATGTACCTATCGATGTGTTTTTTCATAAAATCGTAATGCTTCGCGACAGGCTGCGGGTACTGGAACAACAGATCAATGCACATAAAGTGCTGACTGATGAAGACAAGGTAAATATGCAACAGTATATCACCCGTGTGTACGGCACACTGACCACCTTCAATGTGCTGTTCAAAAACAAAGAAGACTGGTTTACCGGAGAAAAGGGCAGCGAATAAAGCCTATACTTTTTTTGTTGCACAGGTATTTAACCCAAGAATTGTATATAGGGGGCAAAAACCAACAAGACTGGTCAAAATAAAAACACCTCCAAGAATGGCAAGAATCAGTCCGAGGGTACCAGTTACTGTCCCTGAAAAATACAGATACCCTAATACACCTGCTGCCAAAATGCGGATCAGACGGTCTGTTCCACCCATATTCTTTTTCATATAGTATGTTTGAACAATAAAAATAACCCGCAAATCTTCCAAAACTACTGATCCCGGTCAGTAGTTCACCTGAGTTTTATCCGATCAGCCGGATTCGGTATATTGATGATATATTTTATACTATGCGTTTATTCAACCATCATACGGCTCCTTATCGCTCGTTCCTGCTGGTGTTGCTGGCAGGATGTATAATTCCATCTAAACTAATTGCGCAGAAAAACCTGCACGAGAAAAGTATTGTTGTTGATACGCACAATGATGTCTTGTCCAGTGCCACGTTGAAAGGTTTGAATATTGAGGAGGACCTGAGTGGTAAAACACACAGTGATCTGGCCAGGTTCCGAAGAGGCGGAATCGACATCCAGATCTTTTCCATCTTCTGTGATGAACGTTTCGGCGCAGGCACCGCATTCAACCATGCCCTCAGAGAGATCGATTCCCTGGATGCCATCGCAGCACGCAATCCGGATAAAATGATGCTGGTAAATTCATTTCAGGATCTGCGCCAGGCAGTGAGACAAAAAAAGCTGGGTGCCATGAAAGGTGTTGAAGGGGGCCATATGATTGAAGACAAGATGGAATACCTGGATAGTCTTTATAAACGGGGGGCTCGTTATCTTACCCTCACCTGGAACAATTCCACTTCCTGGGCAAGTTCAGCCTGGGATGAAACCTATCTCGATAATCAGCAACCCAGCAATATTGAGAAAAAAGGCCTGAATGATTTTGGGAAACAGGTAGTTCGGCGGATGAATGAACTTGGTATGATGGTAGACCTGAGTCATGTGGGGGAGCAAAGCTTCTACGATGCCATCTCTGCATCAACCAAACCGGTAATTGCGTCACATAGTTGTGTTCATGCTATTTGTCCGCTTCCACGGAATCTAAAAGATGATCAGATAAAAGCTATTGGGAAAAATGGAGGTGTGATCTTTCTTAATTTTTATGCCGGTTTTCTCGATAGTTCCTACAATGGAAACAAAGCGGCATTTATAAACAGGCACAAAGATGTAATTGATTCATTGGTTCAACAAAAGCTGCCAGATTATGAAATTGATGGGTACCTTACTGCCAGATTTCCGGAAGAAGCTGAAGCACTCAGGCCTTCCATGAATATCTTACTCGACCATCTCGATTATATCGTTCGAATGATCGGGGTGGATCATGTTGGCCTTGGCTCTGATTTCGATGGCATAGAACTTGCTCCACAGGATCTGGACGGCGTGGAAGACATGCCAAATATTACCTCCGCCTTACTGGTAAGAGGGTATAGCAAAAAGGATATTCGTAAAATCCTCGGTGGCAATTTTATTCGGGTATTCAAAGCCGTAAGTAAATGAAATGAAAATATTATGGAAGTACCTCCAACCTTACAGGGGTTGGGTTTTTCTGGCGCTCGGCCTGGCTGCACTGGCTCAGGTGCTGGCCCTGTACGATCCGGTAATATTCGGAAAAGTGATCGATACCTATGCACTGAATCCGGCAAATCTTTCTGAAAAAGAGCGCACAAACGGGGTGATCTGGTTATTGCTCTTAGCTATAGGGGTTGCTTTGCTTGCACGCATTGCAGCTACATTTAAGGATTATGTTGTACGCCTGGTAGTACAGAAATTCGGCATGCAGATTTTTAATGACGGATTACGCCAAACCCTTCGCTTACCATACGACGGATTCGAAGACCAGAGTAGTGGTGAAACCCTGTCCAAACTGCAGAAAGTACGCACAGATACCGAACGTTTTATCAACTCCTTTATCAATATTCTTTTTTCCACTTTTGTTGGAATGGGTTTCCTGATCTGGTATGCCGTAACCAAACACTGGGCCCTGATTCCGGTATTCCTGATTGGTGTTTTACTACTCGGCGGACTAACCTCCCTGCTTAGCCGAAAAATTAAAACAATTCAACGTCAGGTGGTGCGGCAAACAAATATCATGAGTGGCAGCATTACTGAATCCATCAGAAATATTGAATTGGTAAAAAGTCTTGGACTAACCTATTCTGAAATCAGGCGCCTGCGCGAAAAAACGCAGAAAATTTTTGAGCTTGAAATGATGAAAAACCGGAAAGTTCGCAGCTTATCCTTTCTTCAGGGAACCACACTTAACCTTCTTAAACAATCCATCTTATTTATTTTGCTCTGGTTGATTTTTCGGAATGTTCTTACAACCGGAGAATTAATCTCCATGCAATTTATTTCAACAGCCATCATTGGTCCACTTCAGGATCTGGGCAATATTATTCTGCAATACCGCGAGGCAGAAGCTTCACTTCAGGTTTTTAATCAGCTGATGTTGAAAGAGCCGGAATACCGTCCGGAAGAACCGGTGGATATCAACGCCATCGAACACCTGGAATTTGATCAGGTGAGTTTCAGGCATAAAAAAGCCATCCAGAATGCAGTGGATAATATCAGTTTTACCGTCGGCCTCGGACAAACCATTGCTTTTGTTGGTCCGTCCGGGTCTGGTAAATCCACACTGGTAAAACTGCTTGTCGGACTCTATTCGCCTGTTGAAGGAGATATCCGGATTGACGGGATTTCGGTCAGGCAACTACGTTATAACAGGGTACGCCGTCAACTGGGTTTTGTAACTCAGGAAACGCAAATGTTTTCGGGCACCATCCGCGACAATATGCTGTTTGTAAAACCGGATGCAACCGATGAACAGATTTATGCAGCCATGGAAAAAGCTTCCTGCGCCAATCTGGTGGCCTATTCACAAAAAGGATTGGATACCGTGCTAGGAGAAGGTGGAAAGCGGGTATCGGGCGGAGAGAAACAACGACTTGCCATTGCACGGGCATTATTACGCGAACCTCGTTTGCTGATTTTTGATGAGGCCACTTCTGCATTAGACTCCATTACAGAAGAAGAAATAACCGATACCATCAGGGAAATCTCTGCTTCCAACAAACAGATGACGATTCTGATTGCACACCGCCTTTCTACCATCATGCATGCAGATACCATCTTTGTGCTGGAAAAAGGAAAAATTACAGAACAGGGAAAACACCATGAATTACTGGAACAGAAAGGGCTCTATTATGCTATGTGGCGCCAGCAAATTGGAGAAAGAGATCCATTGGTGGTTAGTCCGCCTTCCAAACCTGATTTTGATACAGAGGAAATCAGTACCGCATCAGACGATCAACCGTTGTAGCCAATCTGGATTTAGCCAGAAAATTCTTCTCCAGCTCCAAATTAAAGGGTACCGGTGTATCAAGTGATGCACACCTCAATACTGGAGCATCCAATAATTCAAAACAATGCTCGCCGATCCAGGCACTGATCTCTCCGCCGATACCACCCGTCAGCGTGTCTTCATGTAATACAATCACCTTACCCGTACGGCTAACCGAATTACGGATTGCTGCATAATCAAGTGGTAACAAACTGCGCAAATCAAGCACATCCACACTGATTTCAGGATGTTGTGAAACATATTCCATTGCCCAGTGGACACCTGCTCCATAAGTGATAATACTGATATCAGTACCCTCCCGAATGGTACGTGCTTTGCCAATTGGAATGCTATAATATCCCTCCGGAACTTCCCCACTGATACTTCTGTACAGCGCCTTGTGTTCGAAAAACAACACCGGATTGGGATCGGCCAATGCTGCCAGCAACAAGCCTTTTGCATCTTCAGGAGAAGACGGGTAAACCACTTTTAATCCGGGAGTATGGGTAAACCAGGCTTCATTACTCTGACTGTGAAATGGCCCGGCCCCTACTCCGGCACCGGTTGGTAAACGCACCACTACATCGGCTGCCTGTCCCCATCGATAATGAAGTTTTGCCAGATTGTTGACAATCTGATTCAATCCAACACTGACAAAATCTGCAAACTGCATTTCAACCATGGATTTGAATCCTTCGAGTGATAAACCCAATGCAGTACCGAGTATGGCACTTTCACAAAGAGGTGTATTACGGACACGGTCCCGTCCAAATTCATCCACAAATCCCTCTGTTATTTTAAACGCACCACCATATGCAGCAATATCCTGACCCATTAAAATCAGGTTGGGAAATTTCCGCATACCTTCCTGCAAGCCTTCTTTAATTGCATCAATAAAACGAATGGATTTGGTAGTAAATAGAGACGCTCCTGTATCATTAGTAGCAGCGTCCTGTAAACTTTCATGAGATGCAGCATATACATCTGCCAACTCTTCATCCGTATTGGGAACAACAGGCACCACAATAGAAGCCAACTGTAATTCCTGATCAATTTCATCTTTAATAAAAGCTTTCATCTGCTCCATTACGGAATAGGTAAGGATTCCCTGCAACAACAGCCATTCCTCATATTTCTTAACGGGATCTTTTTCAGCCCATTGAGTAAATAATTCAGGGGGGACATATTTTGTACCGCTGGCTTCTTCATGCCCCCGCATCCGGAATGTCATACATTCTATCAGGTATGGTTTTTGTTCTCTGATACAATAATCGCGCACGCCTTTTATGGTATCATAAACGGTGAGAAGATTATTTCCATCAATACAAACCCCTTCCATTCCATAGCCTTTTGCCCGTTGCACCAGACTTTCACAACGATATTGTTCCTGAACCGGTGTACTGAGCCCGTACCCATTGTTTTCAATTACAAAAATTACCGGAAGATTCCAGACGGCGGCAACATTCAGTGCTTCATGAAAATCGCCTTCACTGGTACCTCCATCTCCCGTAAAACTGAGGCTTACTTTTTCCTCTTTCCTAAGACTATGCGCCAATGCAACACCATCTGCTATACTTAATTGGGGACCAAGATGCGAAATCATTCCACAGATATGATGTTCTTTTGAACCAAAATGAAAGCTCCGCTCTCTTCCCTTGCTATAACCTTCTTTCTGACCCTGCCATTGCATGAATAATTTATGAAGCGGCATATCTCTGGTTGTGAAAACACCCAGGTTTCGATGCAGGGGCATGATCCATTCATCTGATTGAAGAGCAAGTGTTGCTCCCACAGAAATGGCTTCCTGTCCGATACCACTGAACCATTTGCTAATTTTACCCTGGCGAAGCAGGAGCAGCATTTTTTCTTCAATCATACGTGGGCGTAGGATCGCCTGGTAAAAACGCAGTAATTCTTCCTGGGTAAGATCCCTGGGATCAAATTTCATAAACTAGGATTTACGATCGTCGGTTCCCTGAAGCAGTGAACTGGTTACAGAAAGTAATATGCTGAATAGAAGGGCCCACCAGAATCCATCCACCTTAAATCCGCCTACTAATTTTGCTGCCAGTAAAATAATGACAGCATTGATAACCAATAAAAATAAACCCAGCGTGATGATAGTGATTGGAAAGGTAAGAATTACCAATATGGGTTTAACTAGTGTATTCAATAAAGCAAGCACCAGTGCAAGAATAAGTGCTGCTATAAAGGAATCCATATGTACGCCGGGAAGCAGGTAGGAAAGGCCAAATGCTACCAGTGCGGTAATCAGCAAACGGGTTAGAAAATTCATGGTGGTTATTTTCCTGAAGTTAATCAAAAAAACAAGCTCCATTTAAGCCGGGCAAAGAAAGGTGTACCCGGAGTATAGTGAATTTCTGAAACCGGATTGGCTTCATTTTGCAGGCGTGATTCCGTATCAAACTGAGCTTCTCTCCATTCTGTATCAAACAGGTTTTCAATCTGTAAACCAAGCGCCCATTTGTTCCGGGTATAATTGATCAACAGATCATTTACAAAATAACCCTGAGCCTGAATGGAATTGTCCTCATTAGCCGGACGATCTTTCATATACCGGTAGCGCCAGTTGAGATCGAGCCGACTGATTGGTTTTACGGAAATGCCACCGGTACTGGTCAGGTCCGGTGCCAGTGGAATAAAATCTGCTCCTTTATCTTCTTCAATAGCCCTTGCTTTGGCATAATTGATGTCTGCATCGAAATAAAGCCAGTTGGTGGGTTGGTATCGGATTCCCAGTTCAGCACCCAAGCGACGGGTTTTGCCCGATGGTTCAACGATGGCAGCATCTCCTACATATACAAATTCCTGTTGCATATAGAGATACCAGATGGCAGGTTGAAGAAGCAATTTTGGATGAACTTTGATAATAGCACCCAGATCAGCACCATAGGTGGCAGGGAGAATCTCTCTTCCTTCCTGTGCTACAACTACTCTTGCATCATTGGAATGAAATCCTTTTCCCATTTTCAGATAACCCTGCCAGTTAGCATGTGGTGTATATACCAGGTTTAGTTTTGGACTCAGAACGGTTTTCTGCGCAGACTGTGTACTATAAACCGGCTGGAGTTTATTTACATAATTGAAAATAAAATGATCTATGCGTATACCGGGGATAAGTTTCCAATGTCCTTTTCTCCACTCTGCGGAACCATAGAGAGAGGCATTGGTCTGATCCACATCACCGAATGCAAAATATTCCAGCACTTCCTTTCGCTGCAGGGTATGGCTCAGCTGAACATCTCGTACCGCGTCATGCCGCAATCCCATGCCGGCTGTCAGGATCCAGTCTGAATGATCTCCAAATACCTGTCTGGTGTACCGGTGATCCATACCGTAGATTTTTCTTTTTTCGGATTGGTGTATCTGATCGCCATTAATGGGATCCTCGAGGAAAAAAGTAAAATTGGAAAACAGACTGAAATCGTACTGACTGAAATAGAAATTGGATTGCCAGTCTTCGGTAGCACTGATTTTACTCCGGTACCTGGCCGCTATATTGCTGCGGGAGGTATTGCCTCCTTCCGTTGCATCAATGGCTCCCCAACGGGTGATGAGTCCGTTTTTTACAGCACGATCCGGGATTTGTCCGGATGCATCCCATTTGGAATTAAAGGTAGATGCCAGTATTTGAAGGTTGGAGTGCTGTCCTGTTTGCACATTGTATTTTGCCAGGAAATTCAGCCGGTTGAAATTTTGTTTCGCTTCAAATGGGCCATTAGAAAATTGATATTCACCCGCGATGTAGGCATTGCTGGCGTTTTCGCCGGTTTTCTCAAACAAATTAAACATACCTACTGTGCGGAGGGTATTGAATTGTCCCGCTTCCAGTTTTAGCAGGTTGCGATCCAACCTGTTGAAAGTGGTGAAGTTAACATATCCCGCCGTGGTAAAATCGCCTTCTTCCGCATAATAGGACCCCTTGCCAAACTGGATATCTTTGATGGTTTCGGGAATCAGATAATGAAGATCCGCATATCCCTGTCCGTGAGCATGGCTGACCATATTTACCGGCATGCCATCGGTTGTGATACGGATATCAGTTCCATGATCGATATCAAACCCGCGTAGAAAAATCTGCTCGGCTTTACCACCGCCTGCATGCTGACCGATGAATAATCCGGGGACTTTTCTGAGAATATCCTGGGCTGAATTAACCGGGTTCGTTTTGAGATCGATTTGCATTACCTGTTGGATGGCGCGCCTGCTATCATTTACCACTACCTGGCTTAATTGAACGGGAGCAGGTAAGAGGTGGATGGTAAGCGGATTGCTGTTATTGGTCCAGATAACTGTTTTGGGGTCATATCCGATATGTGTGATGTAAAGGGTGTCGGTGGGATTGCTCGTATTTATTGTAAACCGTCCATCCATGCCGGAATGGGTATGTTGGGATTTTACCTGAATGGTGGCTTCTTCAAGGGGAAGGTCGGTATCCCGCGCGAGGATTCTTCCTGTGATGGTGTATTGAGCCTGAACTGAGCTGCTTATTAAAAGAATAAATATCCATGTGGTGAAAGCTGCCCGACCTGTCATGAGGATCTGTTTTAGTGGATCGCAAACTTAGTATAACAGGCTTATTTGGTAAAGCCTTATTTGGGTTGAGGCAGAGCTGTTATATTACCGGTATATGAAATTGTCTGTCGATTCACGGAATTGATTCTAAGATCGGCGGTTCCATTACTGAAAATAATCAGTTGAATATCACGGATATCATTTCCATCCCTGGGCTGAATACTGATTTCTCTTCTACTATCTTTTCCCGTATTGCTGTTATAGGAAAAGTCTTTTGAAGTAAACTTCATACCGTTATCGGTACTCCCGATGGGTGCCTGGAAGGATCGTCCTATATAAGGGAGATCGGATTCGATCTGGTCTGTTTTTACGCGGAAGGTATAGTTGCCGGTAATTAGCCGCTGTCTGCCTCCCAAAGGTCTAACAAACTCCAGATTGAACTGGTAATTTCTGTCATCTACCAGTTGCATAACTTCTGTTTCAGTGAGTTGCGGTGGTTGTGCTTTTGGTGTGCATGCTGCCATCAGCATTGCGATTATCAGATATTTCATGTGTCAGACAGGTATTAGAACGTTGTTAGAGAGGTGTCAGACAGGTGTTAGAACAATGTTAGAGACGTGTCAGATATATGTAAGAACATCATACTAAAACCTGTCTGACACCTATTCGGTTCAGCGAATGCGGAAACCAGCATAACCGATTCTCAGTCCGGCAAAACTGGTTGACGAAACTTCGCCTGAACCCGGTATAATATGGTAAGTTAAGGAAAGATTCAGTGATCCTTCCTGAGGCAATTGTATTTTCATCCCTGCTTCTGCGTGTGATAAAAATTGAAAGCCCCTGTATCTAAAGGCTAGCAATCCAATATCCTGCCGCTGATTCTGATAAGCCGCCCCCAACCCTGCTTTTACAAAAGGCACCAATTTTTCAGAACGATCCTTCAGATCATATTGAACCAACGCCTCCAATCCGTAGATATTACTGAAATTCGTCACATATCCGGTATAAGTTCCATCATCTCCTTGAAGCTCAAGGGTTTGTTTTCCCTTTTTATCTGGAAAATAAAACCAGGATAAACCACCTCCCAGAGATAAACGCTTATTGGGCAGGTATTTTCGAAATTGAAGCCCCACTCCCATCAGACCTGGTTTTTCAACAAAATTTCTGAATGTTCCCGTCGGAATGGATAGTTGATAATGTAGCTCAGGGACTACCTGTGATCTGACTTTTTCGCTTATTAAAACCAAAATCATCCCAGTTAATATTGATACAATTCTCATTGTCTTAGTTTTTCAGGTAAGGGGATTGTTTGAACATCTGATCGATATTTCTCCCAATTCGGACATTAATCGATGCGTCAGTCCCTTCCAATAATCCGTTTAATATTCCAACCCAGACTACAGGCAGGGTGTTTTCCTGCGCTATCCCGGGGGCTGTAATATTCACCACAACCGTTCCGGTAGCATAGGAACCACATACAATTCCGGTTGGATAGCCCCAGCCCCAGCCGGGTCCCCAACTTGGGGGATAGGCTCCCCAACCCGGATACCATCCCCAGTCACAATACCAGCAATAACTGGCACAGCTCCCATAGGCCTGTTCACTTACATTGGGTAATATCACCACGTCAGCACTGTTACCACCTCCTTCATTTAATCTGGTCCACCCCAATGCATTGAGATTTTGCTCCAAACTGGAAAGAATCTGATTGTCAAACCGATGGTCAGGCTCTTCTCCCGGCGGCATGGCATGGACCACCGAATCCGGCAGAAAATAAGTGCCCACTGCGCCAAAATCAAACGCCCGCTCATAATTCGTGTAAACAACATCATAGTCTGAAACAAATTCAGGAGCAGATGGCTGACAGGAAAGGAAAAACAGAGATAAAACCAAACCTGCTGAAAACTTCAGATAGGAACCCGTAGACCTCAATATCGATACCTTGTTCATACAAAAGGTTTTTAACCCTTATGCAGTTTTTGTACCAGGTATCAGACACCTGTCTAAGAGTGTTCTAATACCTGTCTGACACCTCTCTAACAGCGTTCTAACACATATCTGACACCTAACGGATGCAACGGAAACCCACATGGCTCATCCCGCTTTCGGGAGAACTGGCCTGGCGCGCACTCGGACGATAGCGCTGACAATAAGAATCATGGCAGAGAAAAGAACCACCCTTCTGAACCCGTAAGGGCATATTCGGTTGGGATGGATCCCGACTCACCGACGGACCCTGCGGATTATCCCGAACCTCCCCAGGTCCGCAGGATTGATACAGATTCTTATCATACCAGTCCTGGCACCATTCCCAAACATTGCCCGCCATATCATATAAACCATAGCCATTCGGTGCGTATTGTCCAACCGGGGCCGTACCGGCATACCCATCCCGTTTTAAATTATCAGCAGGAAATTTACCCTGCCAGGTATTGGCATAGGTTTTTTCATCCGTTGGCGCCTCATCACCCCAAACAAAATTCCGGCCTTCCAATCCACCGCGGGCCGCAAACTCCCATTCTGCTTCTGTCGGTAATCGCTTCCCCGCCCATTTACAATATGCCATCGCATCATTCCAACTGATATGAATCACGGGATGTTGCTCCCTTCCCCCCAAATCCGAACCTGGTCCCTCCGGATGTTTCCAACTGGCACCATGTACCCATTTCCACCAGGCACTAATGTCATTAAGGGGTACGCCAGTAGTTGGCGGACTAAAAACCATTGATCCGGCAACCAGGTCTTTTGGGTCCGGGGGAGGGGTTCCAGCAGGTAATTGCGCCATAATTTCTTCCAAAACCGGTATTTTCTCCGCATCGGTGACATAGCCGGTAGCATTTACAAAAGCAGCAAACTGTTTATTGGTTACTTCGTGTACATCCATCCAGAATCCCTTCACCTTCACGTTGTGTGCTGGACCCTCTTCCTCCCAGGCCATCTGATCATTTGAGCCCATTAAAAATTGTCCACCAGGCACCCAAACCATCCCATCTGGCGCCACGCCGGGAGGCTGGGTTTCTGAAACTGTATATGAATTTTCGAAACTTTCAGGTTCCGAATCCTTCTCTCTTAAGATAAAAAACCAAACTACTAAAGCCGAAAAAAAGGCCAGTAAGGCGATTCCGGCAAGCTTAACAATCGTCCTCTTCATAGTCCGAATTTACCAAAAAATAAACCGTTCAGGATGGAACAAAAGGTACTATCCTAAACGGTTACTATTCAAACCCTCCAATAAATTAAATCACTACCAGCTCATAAAAAGCTTCCGGTTGAAGGTATTTCCGGGCAAGTTGTTGCAGCTCTTCCGGTTGAATCGTTTTAATAGTTCGTATACTCTGATAAAAATAATCCTCGTCCAACCCGTTCAAAACGATGTTCTTCCACCGCCCAATGATATGAAAAGGACCATCCAGATCCCCCAAAATTGATCCCATCAGATAATTCCGAACCAGCAGTAATTCCTCCTCATCCACCAATTCCTCTCTCAGATCTGCCATTTCTTTATAAACTTCCTCTACTGTAGCTTCACAAACCTCCTTTCCCGCTTCCGTACTGATCAGCCAGGCTGATTGCTGTATATGGTTCTGCAAATAGGAATAAATTCCATAGGTATACCCTTTATCCTCCCGGATATTATTCATCAGCCTCGATCCAAAAAAACCTCCAAAAATCGCATTCAATACCTGCGCCCCAAAAAAATCAGGATGGTGACGGTTAGGAAAATCACGGGCTATACGGATAGCTCCCTGAACCCCATTCGGATCATTCGTGACCCGGTATTTCCGTTCTGCAGCTGGTGCCGCCAGATTCGACGGAACCTCCACCTGCCCGCCATGCAGCGGCAAATCACCAAACTCCTGCTCAAGCAACTCAATAATATTCGGAGGCAGTTTACCCGCAACAAACAGGATGCATTTTCCCGTCCGGTAAAACCTGTCATAAAATGCTACCAAATCTGAACGATTCAACGCAGCCAGATCCTCAAACCGGCTATAGGCACCATAAGGATGATCAAATCCAAACAGGTATTCATCGATCAACCGATTCGCAACAAAATCATTTTTCTTTAAATTAACCTCCAACCGTTGCCGGCTGTTTTGTTGAAACAACAACAATTCATCCTCCGGGAAATTGGCATCCGTCAATAACTCCCGCACCAAAGGCAACAACTTCGAAAGATGTTTGGTCAGACTATGCAGGGTTATGGTAGATGTTTCATGGTAAGAGGCACGGGCCAGACTTGCCCCATAATAATCCACCTGCTCGCTGATGGCAAAAGCCGACTTCTGGCTGGTTCCGTTTTTTATCAGGTGATTGGTAGCAGAGGCAACCATTTTTTTCTCCTCATAACAATTACCTGCGAAAAAGACCCACTCTATCTGGATCAATTCCTCTGCACCGGCATTTACTGCATATACTTCAACCCCGTTACTCAATATATATTTATCATACGGTTTAAGCTTCAAATCAAATTCAACCGCATCTTTTATCGGAGGCGCTATTTTTCTATTCATAATGAAAGTGAATGGTGAATGGTGAATGGTGAGTTAGCTCACTTTTTACTTTCTACTTTCTACTTTTTACTTCTATAATATAACGTATGACTGTTCTTTTCTTCAAAAAGGCGACGACTCAACTCTACCAGCTGATCGGCCGTAACTTCATTATAACGATCCAATTCTGTATTCATCAGAGTGGCATCTCCCAACAATTCATAATAAGCCAGACTGGCTGCCCGGTTCATTACACTCATATCCTCAAAGGCCATGGTGCTTTCGGTTTTGTTCTTAACCTTTTCAAGTTCCATCACAGTTACCCCTTCGTTCATCAATAAGTCCAATTGAGCCTGAACAGCCATTTCTGCTTCCTCCAGCCGTACACCCTTCACCAGCTTGCCATCAATACAAATCAATCCTGCATCCGAAGACCCGTAATGATAGCAGTCGATATTGGTAAACAGTTGTTTCTCCTTGACCAATGATTGATACAGTCGCGAAGAAGCCCCACCTCCCAATATATCCGTAATAAGATCAGCAACATAATAGGCAGGGTCCAACCGCGATGGCATATGCCAGGTCTTAAGGAAGGCATCAACCGGTACATCCGCCGTAATATCCATGCGCCGCGCTTCCTGCTGCTCCTCTTCCTGCGGCACCGACCGATTGTATTTTTCGCCCGGCGGGATATCACCAAACCATTTCACAGCCAGCTCATAGACCTGCTCGGTTACCACATTTCCGGCCACCACAAGGATGGCATTCATCGGATTATAATGTTTCCTGAAAAATTTCTTCACATCATCCAGACTGGCTTCCTCCACATGCTTTAACTCCTTTCCAATCGTCATCCAGCGATACGGATGTTTCTCATAAGCCATCTCCCGCATCTTAAACCAGATATCGCCATACGGCCGGTTGATATAATGTTCCTTGAACTCCTCACACACTACTTTGCGCTGGACATCCAGACTTTTTTTACTGAACGCCAAACTCAGCATCCGATCACTCTCCAGCCAAAAAGCCGTTTCAATATTGGCAGAAGGAAGCTGGCAATAATAATTGGTCAGGTCATTGGTAGTATACGCATTGTTTTCGCCCCCAGCTTTCTGCAACTCATCGTCGTACTCCGGTATATTGATGCTTCCCCCAAACATCAGGTGTTCAAAAAGGTGCGCAAATCCTGTTCTGTCAGGATCCTCATCCCTGGCACCCACATCATATAACACATTCACTACCGCCATCGGAGTGCTGTTATCTTCATGTACCAGCACCTTCAATCCATTCGGCAGGACAAATCTTGAAAATTGAATCATAGTGCAAACTTAAATGAAAAGACCTCATTTCTTCTTTTTCAGGATACTTCCCACTTTCATATAGAGTTCTTCGAGGTCTCCATCCGCCTGTCTTACTACCAGAAATTTTAACCGCGCGCCTGTTTGTTGCAACATACTTCGATAAGCCTGAATACTCCGGCTCATATTATTATCTACCGCAATAATAATATCCCCCACCCTGAACCCCGCATTTTCCGCTGGAGATCCCGGCATAATATCCGTAACCGTAACCTGACCATCAATAAAATAAAAACCCAGGCCGGTATAGGCATAATCAAATGCCTCCCGAAAATGACGGTTTGGCGTAAGATGAATCTCCCGGCGCTCATAATTTAATATAACATTAAAGCGTCGCAGCAAATCATTTCCAATCAGTCCGCCCAAATATGGATAGGAGGTTACATTAAACTCATCTTCAAATATAAAAGTGGGTACCCGCCTGAATTTATACGGACCAATTCGAAATTCCTTCGTAGTAGTCAGTTTCATAAAAGTCTTTCCTCCCAGCCCTTCGGCCTGCGTGGTCCAGAATTTTTTCTTTCTGCTGTACATACTGCTGTCGGCAATAAAATCCTCCGTAAGCAAAAGCGATAAACCTGCCCCTGTGTCAAAGAAAAACCGGGTGCTGATTTTACTTTCTTCACGGATTCGGTTGGTGGTAACCGGAATAGTGGCCAAATTGGGCCGGATCATGAAACCGCCTTTCGGATATTTTATCGAGCCCCTGGTATAAACAGAAATCCGGTTGGTATCATAATCCAGCTTTACAATGTAACGGGATAGAAAACTGTATCCGATTATCCCATCTATATGTTCACCATATACGCTGGTAAGAATATCATAATCATTCACATGAAAATTCAGGCTGTCTACCGTTAGCCCCGGAAAATGCAGACTGTTATTATAAGAAAACCGTACTTTTTTTATTCCGGCTATTCCCCGTATGGTTCGATCGGTGGCTACCGTCGGAATTTTTAACCGGTCCACCGTACTCGAATCCAGTGAAATTCCACCACTGCCGGTATCAAGTATAAAGGTCAGAGAATCAGGATATTGATTCAATTTTGCACGAAGTGTAACCACTCCTCCGCTATACATTCTAAACCCAAAACTTGTAATATGTTGTGTTGGCGGCTGTGAAAAATATTCCTGTGCAGCCGCAGACTGCAATAGTCCGTTCAGCAATGCTATTGTAAGCAATGTAGTTAGTAGGTTACGCACTGAATGAATTTACAATCAAATTAAGACCCATCCACACCGATGGTCACAAATTATTTGAAGCTATCCAACATTCACCGCCTAATTTTGTTGGTCATAACGGATTAAAATCGCACCATGCAATTAGCTGAACTGTACCGAAAAGCGTTGAATTTTGAATTTCTTTCCATAGAAGAAGCTGTATTTCTCTTCCACAAGGCTCCCCTGACTGAATTGATGCAGGTGGCAGATACCCTTCGGAAACAGCAGGTACCTCATGGAAAAGTAACCTGGATCATTGATCGCAATATGAACACTACCAATGTATGTATTGCCAATTGCAAATTCTGTAATTTCTATCGCATACCCGGACATGCAGAGGCTTATATAACCGACATCGATACCTATAAAATCAAAATAGAAGAGACCTTTAAATATGGTGGTGAACAATTACTGCTGCAGGGAGGCCACCACCCTGAACTCGGATTGGCCTACTATGTGGATCTGTTCAAACAATTAAAGCAGTTGTTCCCTGATCTCAAACTGCATGCGCTTGGACCACCCGAAGTAGCCCATATCTGTAAACTGGAAAAAAAATCGCATCATGAAGTTCTCAAAGCACTCAAAGAGGCGGGTATGGATTCATTACCCGGACCAGGAGCAGAAATTCTGGTTGACAGGGTCCGCCGGTTGATCAGCAAGGGTAAATGCGGATCACAGGAATGGCTGGATATCATGCACGAAGCGCATAAACTCAATCTTACTACATCAGGCACTATGATGTTCGGACATGTGGAAACAATCGAAGAACGAATGGAACACCTGGTTAAATTAAGGGATGTACAGGCGCGTAAACCGGATGGTGTAAAAGGATTTGTTGCCTTTATCCCCTGGACCTTCCAGGATGTAGATACCCTGTTAACCAGAATCAGGGGAGTTCATAACCTGACTACTTCGGAAGAATACATCCGGATGATTGCCATCAGCCGTATTATGCTTCCCAATATTAAAAATATCCAGGCAAGCTGGCTTACTGTCGGAAAAGAAGTGGCTCAGCTTTGTTTACAGGCCGGAGCCAATGATTTTGGAAGTATCATGATTGAAGAAAATGTGGTAAGTGCCGCGGGAGCACCACATCGTTTTACCTATAAAAGCATCCAGGCGGCTATCCGCGAAGCAGGCTTCGAACCCCAACTCAGAAACCAGCAATATGAATTCCGGGAATTACCGGAACAGATTCAGGAGCAGGTAATCAACTATTAAGTTGAACACCCCATTCACCATTCACCATTCACCCTATTCACTTCCATTTAAGATGAACTGAAACTATATTCGACTGCAGTGTATTACTCCTTGTATAATGCCCATACCGGAGTTCAAGACTGTTGAAGTGTTGAATTCCAAACACCCCCTTTGGAGGGGCCAGTCGGATTCCTGTGCCGAAAAAATGACTGGTGAATTTTGATAAATCATAATTGCTTGTATAAAAATCTTTCCCTGGACTATGCCGGAGATAAGGTTCGAAATAGTCCACTCCGGTCTGCTGATAAAACCGATAAAACGGAGCTATTGAAAAAAACGGATTGATTTTAACCGATGTCTCCAGACTGGCCGTATGAGCAGACAAGCCCCAATTATCAACATAATAACGATAATAGGATCTTACTACCAATCTGTCTCCCGCAAAATAATTGGCCCGAAATCCCAGCGGAACCTTAAACCTGCTATCCGGTAATCGCTCTACATGCACCGTTCCATCCGTAAAATATACCCGGTTAAACGGAAGCGATAAATACCCCTGTTGCTGTACCAGGTCAAGTAAGAAGGCCAATTGAAATCGCTGGTTGATAATTTGTGACCAGGACATAGCCAGACTATAGGAATTTCTGCTGTCACCACCCCGCTTCAGCGGATCAGTTGCATTTCCATCCCGTAGTTCAATGGGATAAATCAGACTGATCTGGTCAAGATAAACCTGCCCCTTAACCGTTAATTCACCCATTTTATTGGCGGTTTTTTTAGAACCGTGAAGAGTTGCACCGATAGAAGTATAATCATATTCACCACTATAGGATAAGCCTGCACCCCATTCTGTTCCTTTTTTTTCATTTTCCCGGCTAAAGGATATAGACGGATAAATGCGGGTATCGGCAAAGGAAGCGGAGCTAACTGATTTCGGATCAATTTTATCAGAAGATGCAGAAGTATAATGATCCAAACCTATATCTGCAGACCATGTTTGTTTTCGATTCGCACGGTCATAACGGATCAGTTTTACTTCCAGTGAATTGGAAAAATCGGTAAGTTTCTGGGAGCCGATTCCACCAGTTACAGCAGCATGATCACCTTCCTGATGGTAATAACTGGATACCAGATTAATCTCCTCAATTTTCAATTTTCGGGAACGATAACTGCTATCGGTATTGGATTGGGAAAAGGCGGCGAAAAGGCCGATATACAACCCGACTACAGTCAGACATATTTTTTTCATGAAGGATCAGTTCTTACTTTTTAAATTAATTGCAACCACAACCACCACCGGATTTTCCTGCATTGGCACCGGAAGCACCTTCTCTGTAGGATTGAAAACTGAGTTCTGTTTTTTCAATTTTGCGGTTAGCCAGGATCATTTCCGCATCATTCAGCCGATTCTTTTGAAATTCCTTCACTACCTGACAACTGCTTGTACCTGTCAGGATTAGCAATCCCAAACCAATAATTCTAATCATATTACCTGTATATTTTTAGTTGTGTGAAGCCGGTTGTTTTCATCAATTATAAGCGCCGCCACCTGTTTCATCTGATTGAGCAAATCAAGTCCGACTGCTTTTCCCATAACCATTACCGGTGTGGCCAGCGCATCCGATAATTCGGCAAACGGACTAATTATTGTTACACTTTTAATTCCGCTTACAGGCATGCCGGTGCGAGGATCAATGGTATGTGCGTATCGTTTACCACCGATTTCCACAAATTTTTCATAATTGCCGGATGTTGCAACCGACATATCAGTAATGTTGATATAAGAGAACAAATGATTGGCAGCCCTTGGGTCAGCGATCCCAATAGTCCAGGGTTCCCCATTCTCCTGTTTACCCCAGGCAGTTAAGTCGCCGGAGGCATTGACAATACCACTGTTAACCCCTTGTTTTACCAGGATTTCTTTAGCGCGATCTGCAGCGTACCCTTTTCCAATACCCCCGAATCCGATCCGCATTCCTTTCTCTTTAAGGAAAACAGTTTTATTCAAAGGGTCAACTTCTATATTCTGATAGTTGATCAGACCTACCGATTTTTTGGCCAGTACCGGATCCGGCAGACTTTTCATGGAGGAATCAAAATTCCAGAATCGTTTATCAATGGATCCATAAGAAAGATCAAATGCCCCCTGGGTCAATGCTGAAATCCGTTGTGCCCGCTGAATCAGTGTGAGCACTTCTGCAGCTACTTCAACAGGTGCCAGTCCGGCCATCTCATTTATCCGGTTGGTTTCACTATCCGGATGAAAGGTTGTAAGCAGGGCTTCAATTCTTCTGATTTCGTCTATTGCAGAATCAATTAACGCTTCAGCCAGCTCCGAATCAGGTTCCTGTATGCTGATTTCGAATCGATTGCCCATTAACTTCAGCGTTCTTTTTACAAGGGTATTGCCTATGGGAGGCTGGATTGTTTTGTTATTCATGGGTGAGTTCACGTAATTCTTTTATAAATCCATTGGCCTGATTCGCAGGGTATCCTTCCCAGGATTTTAGTACCCGGCCATTTTCATCCAGTAAAAGGGTAAGCGGGAAACTGCCTTTTTCATTAAAGCGCTCTGCCAGTGCTTCATTTTTTTGCTGCTGTTCTTTTGACAGCTGATTTTTTTTTGATCTTGGAAAATCAGCCCTGACCAAAATCAGCTCTTCCGTTGCAAGCTGTTCAAAATCAGTAGATTGAAAAATTTCTTTGGTTAATCTGATGCAGGGGCCACACCAATCGGAGCCCGAAAAATTCAGCAAAATCTGTTTGTGTTCCAGCTTTGCCTGTGACTGGGCTGTAGGAAAATCATTGTTCCAGATCAGTCCATTTAACTGTGTCAAAAGCAGAATAATTGAAATTAACTGCATATTTTAATCCTATTTTAATCTAAATCTAATCTGATTCTAATCTCCCTGGTGTGACAATAATCACCCAAATCCCTGATTTTTTCCTTTTTAATACAACTTTTGCAATTTTTACTACGTCTGAATAGGCATGAATAAAGAAAGTTCGAAAGCACCATCACTGGTGCTCTGCCTGGTGCTGGATGCGGTAGGGTATTTCACCTATGCAGTACCGGTTTTGGGAGAATTTGGGGACCTGATCTGGGCACCCCTATCCGGACTCCTGTTTTATCGGTTATTTGGGGGGTGGAAAGGTGCTTTGGGGGGATTTTTTGCTTTTGCAGAAGAACTTCTGCCGTTTACTGATTTTATTCCAAGCTTCACTTTAGGCTGGCTCGCGCAGCGATTTGGAACCCGTCAGAAGACTGAAAAAATATTGAAGATTTCAACGTAATCAGGCAGCAAAGGGGTGGTTTTTGGAATTGGATTTTCGGTTGGTGAATCGCTTATCCAGCTGTTCTACTACCAAAGCAGCCGCACCCAGAATTTCTGCATCCTGATTCAGGGCCGAAACCGATAATTGGGTATAGGCCGCCAGCCGTGGAATACAATACCTGTTAAGTGCCTGTTGAATAGGTGGTAATAATAATCTGCCGGCAACTGAACCACGGCCGCTGAATACAATTTGCTCCGGGTTCATAATATGCACCAGAATAGCAATACCCCGACCAATATTATAGGCAACTTCGGATAACAATTCCACGGCTAATTGGTCCCCTCGAATGGCAGCACTGATCACAATTTTACAGGCTTCTTCAAAATCATCGGGAAGAAATTTAATACTTGTTACCCTGCCCGAATGCATGCCCTCTTTTGTTTTATTCACCATCTCCTTTAAAGAAGCTTCCGTTTCGAGGCAACCACTTTTTCCGCACCCGCAAAGTTTATTGTTATTAAAAAGTGGAATATGACTGAACTCACCAGCAAAACCATTGTATCCTCTGAACAGCGATCCGTTCAAAATCATACCCAGCCCAATTCCCCATGAAATATTGATAACCATAACATTGCTTCGATCCATTGAACCACCGATTCGTAGTTCGGCAAGTGCAATTAAGCTGGAGTCATTATCAATAAAAACAGGCAAACCCAGTAGCTTCTCCATCTTTTCGCTGATACTTTTACCCTGATTATCGAGATAAGAGTAATTGATGCCCTTCGAACTATCAATAAAACCAGGCATTCCGATACCAACCCCCTGAAGCTTTTCTATTGGAATGGAAATTTCTCGGATATAGCTGCTTATCAATTGAATCAATTCATCCAAAGAGTCCGGATTTCCATTGAGAACCAGGCTAAACTTTAGTTCGTTCAACCGTTCAAAATTCTGAAGATCAACCAGGGCAATTTTAGTAACCATCTGGTCCATTGCTACGGCAATAGCATACATTCTACCCGGAGTAATGGCATAAGTCTGTGGTCTGCGTCCTCCGGTAGAGGGGGCAAAACCATTTTCGATAATAACACCATCCTCAACGAGTTCAGTCAGCATTCGCATGGTTAAGGGCAGGCTTTTTTGCAATCGAACACTTATTTCTGATGCGGAAAGCAGTTTCCCGAAGCAGAGTTCCTTTAGGATTCTTGCCTTGTATATAGCAGATTTTGAAGCCATTGTCATTGATCTATGTGTTGGTATGGTTCCGCTTGTAACCAGCATTTTGGTTAAACACCCTGTTTTTTCGATAATAGCTGGTACAAGTCAGTCAGTTGAATGCAACAGTTTTATAAGATTGAATAAACTGTATGCCACAATATAACAAGATGATTATCAATATATTCTGCAATATTTATCAAGTTTCTCTGTTTGGTTCTGATACAATAACTGTTCGCAATTGAGCTGCCAGCAGACCAGTTGAAACACAAAAAAAGGCTGCCTCTTTTGAGACAGCCTTTTGCTACTAATTGTTTACCCAATCAATGGATCAACACAATAGGTTAGGGTTTCTTAGCCCACCAGAGCGGAGTTAATGTACCATCCACTCCACCCAATAAATCTACAGCCTGCTCATAACCTTTTGGATTACTGTTGGCAAAAGAAGACGGATACCTGATTCTCTGAGGGAAGAATTTTACATTACTGGTCATATAATTCCCGTCATTCAGATCTGGCATATTTACAAGTGGATTTTCAATTGCCGGGTTTTCAAAGAAAGGCAGACCCAATCTTCTGTGATCACTCCAGGTTTCGAGTGGAAGCCATGGATTTTGAGCAATGAATTTCTGCGTAATGATTTTGGTAAGATGGTCATTTTTTACCGTTCCGCCCTGGTACAAGGTATTGTCAGGATATTTAATCTGAGCAACACCATTTGCATTGGTATAACCATCAACATAATTCATCGCGTGGGTTGAACCAGGCTCCGTAGTATGTGTCCAGGAAGCAGATGTACCAGCTCTGTTATAAGAGGTCGAAGTCAGGTAATCGGTAGCATGAGCACTTACTCCCCAATATGCAAAACTTGCTTTTACCCCTTCTTCATACGCTGCCTGTCCGGTTATAGGAACTGTCCAGTTGCGTACCGCTGCTTCAGCCATTAGGAAATAAGATTCCCAATTTGCAAAAAAGATTCTTTTGTTGCTGCTGTTGCGGAAATTATTCGCTAAACGTGGCATTGTTCCTGGATACACACGTAATTGATTACGTGATCCTTTTACACCCCAGTCTCCATTAGAAGATGCATTCCAGGTCATTGATGCGTTAATAGATTTCCAAACCTCTCCATCTTCATCCAACAAACCACGGGTAGTTGTACTTGCATCTGAATTCCAGGACGGATACAGATTGAAATTAGGATTGGAGAAATCACCTGGAATAGCAAAGGATTTGTACGCACGAGGATCAATTACATTTGGCAAGCCATCCAGCCAAAAACCTGCAGAAGGATCATTGATTTTCGTTGCAAAATGGTTATTATACCGAACACCAATATAATCAGCTGGTTTGATCGCACTGGCATAAGAGGCTGGCAATTGGTCAGCAGACTCAATACCTCCCAAATTCAGATACAGATTATTGAGTGTTGCGGAAAGAATGAAAGCATTCCATTCACGTGTCATAACACCGGTAAGAGCATCCCATCCTCCTTTTTCAGCAACCTGGAAAGTTTCTGCTGCTGTAGTAATTACAGGACCCGCAGCGGCTGCTTCGAATTCTGATTTTGCTTTTGCGGCGTCAACTTCAGAAAGTCGCATGGCAAAACGCATACGTAACGAATTGGCAAATTTCTGCCAGTTTGCCCAATTAAATCCATATGCCGGATCAAAGCGGGCAATAGAAGCTGGATTTACAGCCAGATCCAGTTTGCTGCTTGCATCTTTCAATTCATCCAACATGAAATAATAAACGTCTTTCTCGCTGGAGTAAGTTGGGTTGTTTCCTTCAAAACCATCCAGAGGAATAGGTCCAAATGTATCGGACAATTCACTCATTAGATAAGCTCTCCAGATTCTGGCAACATGCAGGAGATTACTGGTATACGGCTTGATATTACCAGAAGCTATTTGTTCATTGGCTACTTTTATTCCGGAATTGATACTGGCGAGCCATCCCGCTGCATAACCTCTGCTCCAATAATCACTTGACCAACCGTCATTATAACCTCCTGAAGAGATACCACCACCCTGATTCTGACGTCCGGCAGTTTTCCAATACAATACAAAAACACGTTCGGCGATATGCGGATCCTGCTGTGTTCCAATAATGGATCCGTTAATAAAATATTCAACCTGCACCTGTTGCGGTCCGGCCGCATAAGGACTTTCGTTTATTTCTTCGAATTTGCTGCAGGATGACAACAGCCCGAGACCGGTAACTGCTGTAAGGGCAAATTTTTTCAAGTTATGTTTCATACAATTTTTTTTGAACGTTTTAGAAGCCTAACTGTAATCCAAACATGAAAGAGCGCATGGTTGGAGGTGCACCATTTTCAAACCCAACAGCGTTGGAGTTTGTAGCAAAAGTGGATTCAGGATCTATTCCTTTCATCTTGCTAGAGATCATCCATACATTGTTACAGCTAACTGTAATTCTGGCTCTGAGTATTGGAGAATTTCCTAAAACAGCTTTTGGAAGATTATACCCTAATTGTACATTTCTTAATCTGACATTCGTGGCATCAAATAAATACGCTTCGTTTATGCCAAGGTTGTTCGCTGTTGAAACTGCTCCGTAATATAATTGAGGACTAACTGCAGTTGTATTCTGTACGTAACCATTAGCACCATTACTTACAACTCCATCTACAACAAAATTTTCACGAGCACCATTCTTAACAGTGGAAGCTGCATTTCCAAAACGTTCCAGCGCTACATGCGTGGCAGAGAACATTTTACCTCCAAAACGACCATCCACCAGGAAGGAGAAGTTAAATCCTTTATAGTTAAAACTATTGGTAATTCCAATCATAGCTCTGGCCTGTTGATCACCGAGCAATCTTTGATTTTGATCACGTTGAGGAAGTCCGGAACCGGATAATAATAATTTGCCGAAATCAGGACTTTTATCATCGGTTACACGGAGGAAGCCATGACCCCAAATTTCACCATACAATCCACCTGCAACAGCTCTGATAGCCAAATCATCAAATCCACCTAAAGGATATTGAGTTACACCCAGTGTTTTTTCAATATCGATCACTTCATTTTTATTACGACTGTAGTTGGCAGTGATATTCCAGTTTAATCCAGAAGGATTATCAAGGATACGGCCATCCAGCACCAATTCAATACCCTTGTTTTGGATATTCCCTGCATTGATCATACGGTCTCCAAACCCACTCATTGGATCCAGTGGTAACCTGATTAACTGGTTGGTGGCATTTGATTTATACCAACTAAAATCCAACCCAAAGCGGTTGTTTAAAAAACGTAATTCAGCTCCGAATTCAATATTGCGAATCAATTCATTTACTACGTTTTCATCAAAGAAAGTTCCACCCGGACTAGCGGTTGTATTTCCATTGGGATCTTTTCCAACTGAATACAGATTATATAACTGATAAGGTAACATATCATTACCCACTTCTGCGATAGATGCTCTCAATTTCGCATAACTGATCCAAGATGGCATTTTTCCACCGGTGGTTTCTATCATATCAGAAAGAACATAAGAAAGACTCACTGATGGATAGAAGTAAGAGCGATTAGCTTTACTCAAAACTGAGCTCCAATCATTACGGAAAGTCGCATCGAGGTATAACCATCCATCGTAATTCAGTCCAACAGTACCAAAAACCGAGTTGATTTTTTTCTCGCTAAAACCTTCAGATACAGTCGGATTGTTAACTCCATTATTTAAAGAAAACAGATTGGGTATTTCCAATAGTCCAACGCCGGATCCTATTGAACTTCCACGCTGCGTCATCAGGTTACCACCAGCTGTAATAGTTCCTCCCAGTTTGCCAAATACATCTTCTTTTTTTGCAGTAATCAGCGCCTGGTAGTTGGTTTCAAGGAAAGTTTCTTTTGATGTGCTATAGCTACCGGTAAGTGCTGTGGGGCTTCCACCATAAAGTTTTCTGGAAGCATTATTGGTAAACATATCTGCACCTCCTTTAATTTCCGCATCTAACCAGTCATTAAACTGGTACTTTGCAGAACCTGTCAGGATAAAACGATCACGTGAATCTTTACGATCGTCATATTTTGCCTGCCAATATGGGTTAATTGCATTGAAACCGCCATACCAAATCATGTTTCCAAATTCGTCGGTTGCTGCAGAAAAATCACGAATATCCAAAGAACGTGGGTGCGTTAACAATGTATAAATCCGACTATTATCCCGACCATTGGATGGACGGTTAAATCCGGAAGTATTGTTGTATTGAACCTTTGTATCTGTTGTCCAGCGATTATTCTTTCCGAACTTACTAATTGCTCTTGCAGTCAGGTTAGTACGTGTCAGTTTATTACCTGGAATGATACTGCGATCTTCAAGCCTGTTGAACGATGTGTAAATACTGGTGTTCCCAACCTGTTGCTGAAATGCCATATTGTAATTCTGGTTGGTACCATTCCGAACAAAGTTTTTTACGTTATCAAAGGACTCCAGTTGAGATTGAGTACCATCCCATTTTGTAACAGTTTGGCCTTCAATTTTTGGCCCCCAGCTTTGCGCTTCTCTTTCATTGAAAATACCATCTACACCCTGGCCAAATGAATTTTGCAGTTCAGGTTGCATGAAAATACTTTCTACTCCAATATTAGTTCCGATTGTCAAACCAATTCCGGTTTGCTTACGACCAGATTTGGTTGTAATTAGAATTACACCATTACCTGCACGGGAACCATACAATGCGGCGGCAGACGGCCCTTTCAAAACAGACATGCTTTCAATATCTTCCGCGCTTATATCACCTAATCCATTTCCCATATCATATCCTGCACCCCAGTAACCGTTTTCAGTTGTTCCGGTGAAGTTGTTAATTGGAATTCCATCAACCACAATCAATGGCTGGTTGGATCCTGTAAGTGAAGTAAATCCACGCAGAACTATCTTTGCTGATCCTCCGGCACCATTACTGGAACGAACAACCTGCAGACCGGCAACTTTACCAGAAAGTGCATTGGTCATATTGGTTTCCCTTGCATCAGCTAACACCGTACCTTTTACCTCCTGTACAGCATACCCAAGAGATTTTTTCTGCCGCTTGATTCCAAGAGCAGTAACAACCACTTCGTCCAGATTACCGCTTCCGGCTTCCAGTGCAACATCAATGGTTGATTGCTGTCCCACAGTAATTTCCTGATTACTGTAGTTAATTGCAGAAATTACAATTACCGAACCAGGTCCGGCAACCATAAGATTGAACACACCCTCATCATTCGTTGTAATACCATTGGTGGTTCCTTTTTCAATTACAGTGGCACCTGAGATGGGAGTACCCTGTTTGTCCCTGACTGTTCCTGACACCTGCCTGGATTGTGCCACAGCTACTGTAGCGAAGCAGCTGGCCACCAGAAAGAGCAGAAACGTTTGGATCCGTTTTTTCATTGCAGTTGATTTTGATTTGTTATTAACTAAAAAGCACACCTATTGGTACTAGGCTACAAATGGGTGTGCTGGCATAGAAGGGATTGGTTTATGTGGTTTATCAATATTTTCCACGACCAGACTGGCCGCGCCCATTAACTCTGCTTCCTTGCTGAGACGGGATATTTCCATGTGGGTATAGGCTGCCAGACGGGGAATACAATAGCGATTCAAGGCCTGCTGTATGGGTGGCAACCATAGATTTCCGGCAGCAGCTCCCCTGCCACTTAAAATGATGAGTTCCGGATTCATTATATGGATAAGGATGGCGATGCCTTTTCCGATTTGCATGGCCGCCTCGGACAAAAGCTCCACTGCAAACTGATCGCCCCTGGTAGCTGATTTCAATACTTCGTGACAGGCTTCTTCAATTTCCTCCGGAAGATGTTTCATACTGGTAACCCGGCCTTCCAAAATGCCCTGTCTTGCTTTATCCACCACCACACGAAGGGAAGCTTCCGTTTCAAGACAGCCATTTTTACCGCATTCACATAATTTGTTATTGTTAAATATGGGGATATGACTAAACTCTCCGGAAAATCCGTTATATCCCCTGAATAACTCGCCATTTACAATCATACCAAGACCAACACCCCAGGAAACATTAATTACCATGGCGTTGCTTTTATGCTTGGCACCTCCCAACTTGAATTCCGCCAGCGCAATCACACTGGAATCATTGTCTATATAAACCGGAATCCCAATTTCTTCTTCCATCCGCTGGGAAATACTGTCTCCATTATTATCGAGGTAGGAATAATTGATCCCTTTGTTCACATCTATAAAGCCGGGCATCCCAATTCCAATTCCAATTATCTTCTCAGGATCTATGGTTAATTCACTGATAAAGCTGCGTATATGCTGGATAAGCTGTTGCAGGGCATCATCATTGTTTTTCAACCTCAGGTTCAGCTTGCGGGTGTCCAATATGCCAAAACTTTGCAAGTCAATCAGGGCTATCCGGGTAATTAACTGATCCATCGCAATAGCAATTCCATACATTTTACCCGGTGCCAGTGCATACATTAAAGGACGACGTCCTCCGGTAGATGCTGCATACCCCCTTTCTTCCACCATACCTTCCTGTACCAATTCATTTAATACGCGTAATGTTAGCGGGAGACTGCGTTCAATCCGAATGCTGATATCTGAGCCGGATAATAAATTACCCAGACAAAGCTCTTTTAATATTTTACTCTTATATAAATCCGACTTACCCGCCATTATTGTTAATTCTTTATAGATGTCCGATTAACTTTTTAACAATTTTATATAGATTGTCAAAATAGGTTAATTTTCGATAAGTTTCGGGTAATATCTTAGGAAGAATTTCGAAAAACAACTACAAAAACTTTTGTTTAATAAGTTTTTGTTAAGAAAAACATTGATTATGAAGGAGTTTAATACCGGTAAAAAAAACTGGTAAATAAGTGAAAAAAGCAAAAAAAAATAAGGTTCCGGCATTCAAATTTGATCAATCTGTTAAAAAGAAATCAAACCAATTAACATAAAATCAACCTTTTTGAGGCAGAACTACTTAGATAATAATCAGTTGGGGGGAAGGTGGAGAAATTGGCTATAAAGATGAACTAAATCAAGTTAGGCATGATTTTAGCTGGAATTTAACTCTCTGTACACAATAAATGAAGAAGTTTATTCAGATCCGGACATAAAAAAAGGGGTCAGAATAGACATTCAACCCCGTTTTTAAAATCCAATATCCTATGAAAAACCACTACAATAATAGAGGTTTTCTACTATATACACAATAGGTTTTCCAAAATTGAGTAGAAATACGTACAACTCTGCTAATTTTTCATCAGTTTATCTGTGCTCACACGACCGCTTTCAATCTGCGTTAATGTGATGATGTACAACCCTTTATCCAATTTTGAAACATCAACAGTCTGTAATCCGGGTTGTAATTTCACACTTACCCTTATTTTTCCATTGGCATCCGATAATACCAGATCCAGGGCCTGCTCTGAACGCACAATCAATACATTATCAACCGGGTTCGGATAAAATCGACAAGTCATATCACCAGCCAGATTCGCCTGTACCGTATTTGAAATAAACCGCGATCCATCTTCCAGAATCCAGTTTAACCGATAGAAATTTTTCCCTTTCATCGGCTGTTCATCTGTAAACTTTGCCAATAAAGAATCCTGACGGATAACAGCCAGGACTTCAAATGGACCCTCTTTAAAAGTTGCCCGTTCAACATTTGCATATCCCCCCCGCTTAATTGTAGCTAACTCCCATTTCAGTAAAACTTTACCCGGTATCAATATAACCGGTTCGTCTAACCGAATTGACAGCAAATTGCGCATACCCATAGACGGGGTAAGCGGCGAGGCCTGATTCGATTGCGCTGCAACTGGTAGTAGACGACAAAAAATGGCAATTGCCATAAGGGGAGTTAGTAAGTACATGGGTCCTGGTCCTTGGGTTGTGGATAAGTTGTGAACAATTATTGTGCCGAATGAACCGGAACCCGCTGCTTTAACAGGAATATAGCGCAAAGATTTTCAGCATGTTGCAAAATAGAAGTTTCAGTCCCCGTAAACGAATTGCCATGGTAGCTCATGATAAAAAGAAAAAAGAAATGGTGGACTGGGCTGAAACAAATAAAGTGATATTGGCAAGACATGAGCTGCTCGCAACCGGAACAACCGGCAGATTGCTGGAAGACAAACTGGATCGTCCGGTGAAAAAATTATTAAGCGGTCCGCTTGGTGGTGATCAGCAAATCGGTGCCATGATCGCCGACGGAGCAATCGATCTTTTGATTTTCTTCTGGGACCCAATGGAAGCCCAGCCTCATGATAGCGATGTAAAAGCCCTGCTGCGCGTAGCCATCGCCTGGAACTGTGTCGTTGCCTGCGATCCGGCCACCGCAGATTTTATTATCAGCTCCCCGCTGATGTCCGGTGCCTATGAAGCAGTGATCCCCGATTATTCCGGTTACCTGACCAGAAAAATCAAAGATTAAGCCTTATTCCTCCAACACCGACTTACCCTTTCTTAAAAACCAGCGATCAAATAGAAACGGACCCAATGGCAATAAGGCTGCAAGGAAAGCAAGAAAAATTCTCCCAAATTTCCATTTGAGTGCCTGCCCGGCTTCAATGACCATATAACAATACCATACAAACAGAATTCCATGGATCCATCCTGTGTATTTTACTGCTTCAGGAATTCCCATCATATACTTCAATGGCATAGCAATCCCCAACAACAAAAGAAAAGATATTCCCTCCGCTGTTCCAATAGCCCTGAATTTCCTGATTATTGCCGCATCGCTCATATCAGATCAAATTTTTGTGAAGATAAGAGGAAGGGGGGACAAGGGAGAAAACGGAGAAAGGGGAGAGAGGTGAAAAATGCCACACGGCTGTTCAGTAGTGAGGCTTATATCAGAAACTCCCAGTCCCTTTTCCCCTTTTTCTCCGTTTTCTCCCCTTTCTCCGTTTTCTCCGTATTCTCCCCTCTCCCATCTCCCTTCTCCCCCCTCCCTTCGTATATTTGCTCCATGCCTTTCCAACTGAAATCCTCTTACCAGCCGGCCGGCGATCAGCCCGCTGCCATTGCCCAACTTACAGAAGGTCTCCGTAGCGGTGAAAGACAACAAACCCTGCTTGGTGTAACCGGCAGCGGTAAAACCTTTACCATCGCCAACGTTATTCAAAATGTGCAGAAACCAACCCTGGTACTTACACATAACAAAACACTGGTAGCACAGCTTTATGGTGAATTCAAACAATTTTTTCCTGATAACGCTGTAGGTTATTTTGTTTCTTACTACGATTATTACCAGCCCGAAGCCTATCTACCTGTCTCCGATACCTATATTGAAAAAGACCTGGCTATCAACGAAGAACTGGACAAACTTCGCCTGCAGGCAACTTCGCAATTGCTTAGCGGGCGTAGAGACATAATAGTGGTTGCGTCAGTGAGCTGTATCTATGGTATGGGAAACCCCACAGAATTTGAAAATGGGATCGTACGAATTCATGCCGGACAGGCCATTTCCCGACAGGGATTCCTGCACGCACTGGTTAATTCCCTCTATACCCGAACCCAAACGGATTTCACCCGCGGCACTTTCCGCGTAAAGGGTGATACCATCGATATAAACCTGCCCTATCTTGATATCGGCTATCGAATCATTTTCTTTGGCGATGAAATTGAAACCATCGAAAGTTTCGAAATTCAAACCGGCAAACGAATTGGCAAACTCGACAATGCTGCCATCTTTCCCGCCAATCTCTACCTCGCACCCAAGGATATGATGCACCAGGTGCTGAATGAAATCCAGGATGAGATGAACGCACAGACAGAATATTTCAAATCACAGGGAAGATTTATTGAAGCCCAGCGAATCAGCGAAAGAGTAAACTATGATCTCGAAATGATCCGTGAACTCGGCTATTGCAACGGAGTGGAAAACTACTCCCGTTTCTTCGATCGCAGAGATCCCGGAACACGCCCCTTCTGCCTGCTGGACTATTTTCCCAAGGATTATCTCTGTGTAATTGACGAAAGCCATCAAACCATTCCTCAGGTCAGCGGTATGTATGGAGGGGACCGAAGCAGAAAACTGAACCTGGTCGACTTCGGTTTCCGCCTACCCTCTGCACTGGATAACCGGCCACTTAATTTTCATGAATTTGAAAGCCTGTTGAACCAGGTCATCTATGTTTCGGCTACTCCCGGTGAATTTGAACTGGAACAAACAGGTGGCGTAGTGATTGAACAGGTAGTTCGTCCAACCGGCCTGCTGGATCCACCCATTGAAGTCCGCCCAAGCATTAATCAGATCGATGACCTGTTGCAGGAAATTGACCTCCGTATAAAAAAAGGAGATCGTGTTCTGGTTACAACCCTTACCAAGCGTATGGCAGAAGAAATGGATAAATACCTGCAGCGGATCAATATCAAATCCAAATACATCCATTCAGAAGTGGATACCCTCGACCGGGTGGAGATTCTCCGGCAGCTTCGATTAGGCGAAATTGATGTACTGGTGGGCGTCAACCTGCTAAGAGAGGGACTTGATCTGCCCGAAGTATCACTGGTCGCCATTCTGGATGCGGATAAAGAAGGCTTCCTGCGAAATGAACGATCCCTTACCCAAACTGCGGGCAGGGCTGCCCGTAATGTAGACGGACTCGTTATTTTCTATGGCGATAAAATCACGGAAAGCATGCAGCGAACCATTGATGAAACCACCCGCCGACGAGAAAAACAGGTGGCCTATAATCTGGAACACGGAATTACTCCCAGGACAGTTATCAAATCAATTGAGCAGGTGATGGCACAAACTTCTGTGCTGGATATCAAAGGGTATGATATCAGAAACCCTTATGCGATGGCTCCTGATGGCGAACTGGTTGAAGTTGCTGCTGAAGATCAGGAACAATACAAGACCATCCCGCAAATGGAAAAAGCCATCGCGCAAACCAAAAAAACCATGGAAAAAGCCGCCCGCGACCTGGACTTTATGGAAGCAGCCCGGCTTCGGGATGAAATGTTCCGCATGCAAAAGGAATTGGATGGCATGAAGAAATAGGGTATTTTTCCAATATGATTTCCATCGCACTCTACCATTTGAAAGGTGGCGTTGGCAAAACAGCCACTTGTGTAAACCTGTCCTACCTGGCAGCGCAGGACGGATACAAAGTTTTATTATGGGACCTGGACCCACAGGGATCCACCTCGTTTTACTATAATGTACAACCGAAAATCAAAAGTGGCACCCAAAAACTATTCAGTGAACAACTCGATCTGGATGATCTGGTAATGGCTACAGGTTATGAAAATATTGACATCATTCCGGCTGATCTCACAGCACGTAACCTCGATATAATTCTCGAAGAACTGCGAAGTTCCAAACGCCGGTTTAAATCAATTCTAAACCAGCTCGAAAAGGAATACGATTTTGTGTTTATTGACTGTCCCCCAGGCTTCTCGGTATTATCTGAGAATATATTTTATGCCACTGATATAATTCTAATGCCAACCATCCCCACTACTTTATCCGTACGCAGTTACGAAATGGTGAAGGATTATTTCAAAGAAAAAAACCTGGATGAATCCAAACTGATGTGCTGTTTCACTATGGTGGACATTCGAAAAAACATGCACAATGAAATCATGCAGGAATTGATTCGCGATAATAAATTCTTTCATAATTATATTCCCTATCTCTCCGACGTAGAAAAAATGGGAACCTATCAGGCACCCTTACACGCTTTTGCAGCATCCTCCTATGCAGCTCAGTGTTACAGTGATTTATGGGAAGAAATTAAAGAGGGTGTAATGGAATGAGACACTTCAGGTCTCGCGTCTCATTTTCTTCGGGCCATACCAAAGCCAGAAACCAGTGATGGTAAAAAGTAAAAGAGACAAACCTGCAACTGAAGTAAAAATTAATTTAAATACAGCCCCATTTCCGAGGAACTTCATATCTACGATGGAGCCATCATGCAATTTTTCAATGAAGTCGGAGCGTCGTTGTTCCACTTTCAGTAACTGACCTGTTACTCCGTCGATTTGTAAACCCCGGAAATGATGAGCAAAAATGAATTTGGCTACCCCTTTATCCGCACGTATATCTATTTTATCCAATTCTGTTGAAAGTGCTGCATCAACTGAATCATGCAGGTAAAGACAAGCCTTTTTATAAAGACTATCAATCGGAAGCCAGTTGTTAAGCCCGGAAGTGCTTCCGGTAGCGGTTTCTGCCTGAATCCAGCCACCGCTGTTTTTCTTCCAGCCAAGCAAAAGACCGGTAATTGAAACCAAGAGGAAAAGAAGAAAAAGAGTAGCTCCCATTGTCCGGTGCACCTTCCTGACATTCCGTAACAATTTTGCCTGATCTGCTCTATTTGGATTTATACTCATACCGCCGGTAAGTTGCACCAATTTGACTAGAACACAAAGGCTGATTTATATTAACAATAAAGATTATTTATCTTAGCTCCCATGCAAGCAAGTTTTATTCAGCACGCCGCGAGAGTATTGCTGGGAATTTTTTTACTATTAGCCGGAATAGGTCACTTAACCTGGGCACGTGGAGAATTTTTGGCACAGGTACCTAAGTGGCTTCCAATAGAAGCCGATCTGGTGGTGCTAATTTCAGGTTTTGTTGAAATTGGACTTGGGTTTGCATTGCTTTTTTTTAAAACCCGGCGATTGCAGGTGGGATGGGCCGCCGCCATATTTTTCCTCCTGATCTTTCCGGGGAACATTGCACAATACATCAATAAAATTGATGCATTCGGTTTAAATACAGATACTACCCGTCTGATCCGTTTATTCTTCCAGCCGGTATTAATCTTATGGGCACTTTGGTGTACCGGTGCTTTAAGAAAAAAAATAAACACTTCACAGACTAGCTCATAACGCTGAATTAAATGAATTACTCTTTACGACTATTTATCAAATCACGCGTATTCTTTTGAACGGTAATTGCTCCAAATAATCCCAGTAAAAAAGCAAAGGCATAAAATCCTTTTTCACTTGGCAGAAGACTGGCATTCCATAGACCTATAATCAATAACGCAATGGATAGCAATGTTCCAAACCAGCATAGTCCATAATAAATTTCAGTAACAGGAATTCCTTCAAGTTTATCACGAACTGATTTTTGGAGAGATACCACAGCAAAAAGCCCAAACATTAAAACCGTGAAGTAATAGCCTTTTTCATTGAGTGGCATATCAGCTCGCCAGAGTCCAACAAGGTAACCAACTATACCCACACCAAGAGCAACCCAGGAAGCGCCAACAAAGGCGTTGGATGGTTTCTGTGTCATAATTACGATTTAGGTTCTGAAAAACTAGTATATAGAAATCATTCGTACCTGATTTTACTTCTTAAACTTTTTACAAGATTTTCTTCCGCCGTATAAAATGCAGTATTTTAGTGAAACAAGTAATCAACGTGCAGAAGGTCCTCTTCAGCATTTTTAGCCTCTTTTTGGCCTGTATGACTCATACAGGAATTTGTCAATTGTATTATTCCGGAAGAACACTCAACACCGCAAATGGACTGAGTGACAATCGAATAACCGCCATCTATAAAGATCAGACAGGTTATATCTGGATCGGCACAAAAAACGGGTTGAACAAATTCGATGGTCAAACCTTTACTGTTTATAAACCCCAAAAAGAAAATTCTATCTCCAATGAAATAATTAACACCATTACCGGTGATCGGGATGGAAATATCTGGGTAGGAACTATGAGCGGGTTAAATAAATACAATCCAATTACAGACCAATGGACGAACTGGGTTCCGGGCACAAATCAATCTGCTGAAAACACGCTCCATAATTTTCTGATCTGGGATATTCAATTTGATGAAAATGGAATTTTATGGATAGCCTGCGATGTCAAAGAATTCACCAGTTATAATCCGGTTTCCAATTCATTCACCTATTACGACTGGCCGGGTTTTGTTAAAACGATAAGCGGTAAAATTACAGAACCAGGCTATCATGCTATTCATTCTTTCGCACAAAAAAACAAGGAAGAGTTCTGGCTGGCTTCCAATAAAGGCCTGGTTCATCTAAATACCAATACAAAGCAATTCACCTATGTCGGCGGAAACTATTATCAGGATATAATTGATCTGCAATATGATCCTGCAATTCAGCAGCTGTGGATTTCTCTGGAAGGTGGCCAGGTATTCCATTATAATGAACAGAACAGAAAATATCAGGAATTAAGTCCGGTTGCAGAACCTTATCCATCCACCTCTTTGCCTGGTATTTATGAAAATGAAGTATGGATTGCTTCTGAAAAAGGATTATTACGAGCGAATCTAAACAATGGAGAAATTAAACTTCATCAACATATTCCATCTATCAGTTCTTCCATACCGCCGGGCGGCGTTACTACCACTTATAAAGACAATGCAGGCATGTATTGGGTGGGAACTCCCAATGGAATCCTCCTTTTAAATCATGCAGGCCACATCTCTTTTTTTATACCGCTGATTTATGCATCAGATAAGGAAGGATCCAATCGCATGGGAGGTGTATATTATGATGAAACAGACTCGCTGTACTATTCCTGTTCCATTCAGCCTGCCGCTCTTTTTGTCCTTTCAAAACATAATGGAAGCATCAGAAAAATTCAAGCAGATAGTAAAGGAAATAAACTTAGTTCCTGTTATACGGTTAAAAAAATAAAGGATGAACTCTGGTTATTGACAGAAAATAAAATCTATCAAATAAATAGAAAGGATCAATCACTGCAGCATTTTCCAACACCGCATGATAGTCGGGCTACTGTTTACCGGGATATAGAAACAGATCACCTTAACCGAATCTGGATCAGCTCCTTTAATAAAGGTGTTTTAATATACGATCCAAAAACCAGAGAATTCTCCACTTTAAAGGATCCGAAATCAATATTCCTGCAGACTTCCGGAACCGGATTACAATACGATTCTGTTCATAATAAAATCTGGTTATCAACTTTTGGTAATTACCTCTTTGAATATGATTTCAAGAAGGAAAAATTAACAGCTTATCAGGAGAAAGACAGTCTGCCGCATTATGCATTTCTAAATCTGGTGAACGACCTGGCAATTGACTCATCTGGCACCTTGTGGGTTGCCACAAATTCCGGGGGATTGTATCGAAATAATCCGGATAAACCCTATAGTGCCGGCTTTACCCAATTCGATATGCGGAATGGAATGCAACACAATCAATTCTATTCTTTAACCGCGGGTGAAGAAAATACACTTTGGCTATTATCTGAGACAGGACTTTCCTATATCAATACCGATAAACCGGAAATTGAACACCTGATTCGGGATATTCAGCCTGTTTCTAATTTTGGATCGGATCCCAGATATCCACATACCCTCTATTATAACAAAAAGGAAAGAGAAATTATACTTGCGGCCGCTGGTGGATTGATTTTTTATTACCCGCACCCTTCCAAAAAAATTGACTCGTTCCCATTGATAATAAAAAAAGTGCCGGGAACGCAGTCTTCTTTTACCTACGATGGGCTGTACTTTGCAAATGATCCCGTTCAATTTGAATATTTTCTGGATGGATGGTCATCCGAATGGATGAATACAGGAGCAGAAAAAACCATCCTGTTTCAAAATCTGCCACCCGGAAAATACAGCTTTTCCATGCGGGCAACTGACCAGAATGGACTACTTATTACTACCAGTAATAAAATTCAACTGGAGATCGCACCCCCGCTCTGGAAAAAAGCCTGGTTTTTAGTGGGCTTTCTTGCAATAACAGGCTTTATTATCTTCCGCATCATTCATTCACTTCAACAAAAAGTTAATGACGAAAAAATACTAAACCAGTTTGCAACTTCATTATTCGGAAAAACAAGTATTGACGATATTTTTTGGGATGTTGCAATCAACTGCATAGAACTTCTTGGTTTTGAAGACTGCGTCATGTATCAATACAATCCGGATAAAAAAGTGATGGTACAAAGAGCGGCAGCCGGACCGAAAAGTCCGCATACATCCAGAGAAATCATTAATCATCTGGAAATTCCGCTTGGCAAAGGAATAGTTGGAACAGTTGCAAAAACCGGAAAAGCAGAACGAATCGGGAATACGGCAGGTGATCACCGCTATGTAATAGATGATAAAAAAAGATATTCAGAAATCACCATACCAATTTGGGTAGATGGCAGGTTGTTTGGCATTATTGATTCAGAACACAGCAAAAGATATTTCTTCAAATACCGGCATAGCAGAATATTAAAAAATATTGCAAAAATCTGCGGGGAACGGATATCAAAATACCTAACGGAGGAAAAATTAAGGAGTAAAATTTCGCGTGATCTGCATGATGAGATGGGCTCAACATTAACCAGTATTAATATTCTGAGTACAGTTGCTATGGCCAAAGAGGAGAAAAAGGAAGAGGTGCAGGATTACCTGCAAAAAATTAAAGCGCATTCGGGTAATATGATGGAGAGTATGAGCGATATGATCTGGGCCATCAATCCGGCTAATGACAGTCTGGAAAAAGTATTGATTAAAATGAAAGAATTTGCAGCCGAGCTGTTGGAACCAATAGGAATCAATTATTATTTTGAAACAAAAGGCTTTTCACAACAATCCTTATTAAATCTGGAGGAGCGAAAGGATATTTATCTGGTATTCAAGGAAGCAATAACCAATATCGTTAAATACAGTAAAGCAACAGAAGTTACCATTTCCCTGAAATTTGATAAAGAAGAGCTGAGCCTTTCTATTCTGGATAATGGAACCGGATTTGATACCGGGCAGGGATTCACCGGGAACGGACTCACCAATATGAAGGCAAGAGCGCAGGCGATGGGAGCTGAATTTCAGATTGAATCAATAAAAGGGACCGGCACCACGATTTTTCTCAGAAAGCATATCACCTGATCAGGGTATTTTATCCTGAATTGGAATGCTTTAGTTTGCATTCAACTTATGAATCAACCAGTTCGTATACTAATTTTTGAAGATAACTCCACGTTGAGGGAAAGTCTGACAAATCTCCTGGCACTCACAGGCGATTATATGGTTTTGGCCAGTTTCCCGGATTGCTCCAATGTGGAAGAGCTCGTTCATGAATTGAATCCTGAAGTAATTTTAATGGATATTGACATGCCCGGAATCAACGGTATTGAGGCGGTGAGCAAAATCCGGCGCTTCAATCAACAGGTTCAGATCATTATGCTTACCGTTTTCGATGACAATACGCATGTTTTTGATGCTATGTATGCTGGTGCCAATGGGTATCTCCTAAAAAAATATATATCAGACAAACTGATTCATGCTATTCAGGAAGTACTTCAGGGTGGAGCTCCGATGAGTCCATCCATTGCCAGGCTTATAATTACCAGCCTGCAACAACCAGTAGTGGCTGCTAAAAATTATCAGTTAACCAATCGGGAAAAAGAAATACTTCAGTTATTATCAAATGGAAACAGTTTTAAAATGATTGCGTCCGAGCTTACAATCAGTCTTGATACGGTCCGTACCCATATTAAACACATCTATGACAAATTGCATGTTCGATCCCAAATTGAAGCTGTAAGCAAAGCAATAACGGAAAAACTGGTAAAATAAATTATCGGCTCTTTATTTGTACTTATCAAAAATTCCGGTATCAAAAGCCGTCCAGTAACAGGCTTTTTGTCCGGATGCTTTCAACACATTATTTGCCCAGGTATTACAGGTACGAAACAAACTGTAGCTTCCATGTGCTTCATAAAAGGCATCGGTTGTACCATAATTAGCAGAAGTTTGGATGTGCTGAAAATTGCCGGTGGAATCTGTTCGAAAGCTTCTTTTAATAAAATTCACCAGCCGTTGGTATTGGTTTCGGCTGATCAATATTTTACGACATATTTCCGATTCGTTTAACTGCCGGTAATAGGTTGCATGGATTGCTGAGGAGCTTAACCCGAATGCAGCTTTAAAAGCAACAGAGGCTTTAAGTTCCGCCCAGGTAGGGGTTTGCAGATAGAAACCCTTATCGCCCCAGCCCATTGCCAGCCAGGAAGCACTGCTGTCCTTGCCGGTGGTATGGTCATATCGAACAAAATCTGTCCAGTTAAACTGTTCATTTTTTGCCGGCACAACAATATCGGTGTGAACCCCATTGGTAAGTATATAAATGGCCACCTCCTGCCCATTATCAGCTTCCCTATCCACCTGTATGGAAGAAAGCAAATAGGCCATCAGCAGATACAATCCAATAAAAACTATGAAACCAAGCAATATTTTTGCAAGCAATTTACCCGACCATACGAGTTTTTTTCTCATAGTATGAATCTACAAAATTATTGAACCTGTCAGGCGTTGATGAGCCGGGTTAAATAAAAAGCAAAATCAATTTGGGTATAAAAATCAGGGCAGCAATAATAGCAGAAAAAAAAGCTGCTACAAGAACTGCTCCGGCAGCGAGATCTTTGATTTTTTTTATCCGATCATCTCGTTGCGGGCTAATAAAATCAGCCATTGTTTCGATGGAACTGTTTATTATCTCACTAACCCAAACCAGGCTGATACAGCCCAAAAGGGCGATCCACTCCAGGGAACCTACTTTTAATAGAAAGGCTAACAGAACTACAGCCGCCGCAGAAAACAGGTGAACCAATGCGTTGGACTCTTCTTTAAAAAACACCAGTATTCCCTGCCATGCTGCTGAAAAGCTGTTTTTATAGATGGGTACAATCCAACATTCAAATAAGAGTACAATAACAATACCCGTCGTATAGGCAATTAGATCCATCCATTCGAAATAATTACCCATCAGGATATTGGCCCAGTAATAATCCTGCAATCTAATCAGTTTGATGAAATTCAGGTATTGTAGCGCTTCAATGCAATAGGCAAATAACAGAACACCATAGGCAGTCGCTTTTATGGGGAAGTTAAAAAATGATCGAACGAAACAATATAACAGGATAACCACCAGAAGGTCTCCAACATAAGGCCGGATGACTTTATCATGCACATATTTTTCAATCAGTACTTCCGTAAGAAACAGCAGGAGGGTCCAGCAGAAATAATATCCATTTAATTTTAACCGCTTTTGCATAGTATTTATTCATTCATGGAAATCTGCGATGTACTGCATGATTCTGTATCAAATATCAATATTCCCTGCTCTGTGGAATTCAGACTGCCCAGTAAGTCTCCATTGGCAGACCAAACGGAACTATTACCTGATGCTATAAAATTATCAGCCGGACCAACAGAATTCACCATACAAACAGGTATGGAATGCTTTGAAGAGATTGATGGATAATGCTTATACGCTTTCTCAATACCACCAGGTGATTTGGCAACAGTAGCCACATAGATAGTGGCTCCCAGACCAACCGCCGTTTCAGCATGACTTGCCTGAAGTGATTCATAACAAATAGCCGGAGCAATCTGCTGATTTTTTATTGTATAAATTTCCTGTTTATTCCCGCTTGAAAAAAAAGGAATTTCATCTTCATGCAATAATTGCTTGGAATAAATCCGGGCATTTCTTCTTTTTTGAAAAAGAAGAAGACTGATAAATACCTGATTATTTATTCGGGCCGGCAAACCCACTCCTATGGCAATTTCAGACTCGTCAGCAAGTTCCTGAAAAGAATACAATCGATCATCCAATGGGTTCAGAGCAATCTTTTCAACTATTGTCGGTTCGTAACCGGTGATGGATAATTCTGGAAAGAAAATAACATCTGCCTCATTTTGCTTTGCTTTCTGAATCCAATTTATATGTTTATAAATCGAAGACTGAATATCATCTTTTATTGATGCCAATTGTGCTATTGCAAGTTTCATGCTGACTGCTTACAGTCAACAATTTAAGCATTCCTTTTATTCATCCCGCATCAGGTTAAAAGACCCAAGAATTTCAGTATCACCAAGATACTCTCCATTCCCGCTTTCGGTATTGGTTCTGCCTGCGCGATCAATTATTATACTTCCAATAATTGGCTGTCCAACTGTTCCTGTTCTGGAAATTCGAACAGACCCGGAACTGATACTTCTCCCATCATCCCATAAATGCTGAAAGACGGACTGAGGTGTAAAATCTGAAGGCTCAAACCAAAAATCATTTTTGCCTGATGGATCATTCCAGCCATAGCTATTCACCCGATTAAACTGAATGCTTAAGCCTCCCATCCCCTGATTGGATTCCCATTGAATAGATACTTCGTTTGAACCACTGACTGAAACATATACCTGATCATCAGAAAAAACATACAATTTATCTCTGATCAGTATTGATAAGCCTGTAACGGATGGGACTACGAATACTTTTGCAAAGAATGGCCTTGTAGTTGCTTTCAGCTCAAGCATAATTGTAACCGGATTAATAGCAGGCAATTGATACTGACTCGCCTTATAGACCGCCCTTGCTCCATTCGGTGAAAGCGTGCCGATCGTTTCTCCACTAGCCGCCACCGACCATTTTTCAATCCTTGCTTCTTTAATGGGAAAATCACCTTCTACAGGAATTGTTCCTCCCTGCAACAGATCCCATAAATCACATATATCAATATCATCCGGCAGCAGAATATTAGACACGGCTTTGAGTTCTACTGTCTGGCTTGGTGCAATTTCACTGTAAGAAGGTATCAATCGAACTGCCTGCATCAGGCAAAAGGAAGTGAGTGTTGCTGTACTTATTTCCACATACTCATTCGCGGCATTCAAACTTCGGCCCAATAATAATTGCCATACACCGGAACTATCCTGGTAGGAAATTCCAAGTGCACAGGATCCTCCGGGTAAGCTGTCCACATATTCTTTATAGGCCATCCTGATCTTAACGGGTTTTAGCAGTTTATTCGGCGAACTGAGCCGGAACGAATTGCCTACACCAGCCGGATTGGTATTTGTAATTGGCTGAATAGCAATTCTGGTTGCCTGAGTAACTGCATCAGCCGGGAATATCAGCTCCAGCTTTTCGTCTGCTGTTTTAAATGTACCGCCGGTACTGGTTACTATAAACTCCAGCGCAGTGCCAATATTGGTACCCTGTGGTTGAACAATTCCCCGCCCGGTTGGTCCATCCGGCATATCCTCGGTTTTACTGCAGCTGGTATAGAAAAAACCAAATAAAACAATAAGGAGGTGACTAATCCTGATTTTCATGACGGTGGTTGTTTATTTTGAGTTTCCAGTCATGAAACTATTAATCTGCCAGTCCGGCTCCAATAGCCAGCCTTTATAAAGAAGATTAGATAAGTTGATATGTAGAATTCAACTACTGAAATGATCTATACTAGATAAGCGGAATCCACACTTCTTCCTCCGAAAGGGGGTCATTATTACGGTACTTATCACCCAGTACTTCAAAATGCGGGCGGTTATCCAACATATAACCGGAAGATGGCAGCCATTGCCGGAATATATATTGTAGTGTGATGCCAAAGTTGGTAGTATCTCCTTTGTGCAGAAATACGGCATATTTGCCAGCCGGCAGAAGGAAAGGGAGTATTCCTTCCGGCAAATTATCATGTGTGGAAACTTCAGTCAATGCCCATTTGGTAAAATTAGTTGCCGGATTGAAGGCAGCAAAATAATCAGGAGGATATACCTGCAAAGAGTAGAGATCATTGCCTATACGGTCGGTAATATATTTACGAGTTGACATAAAACCGGACCATAATTCGCCTGTTCGATTATTGATAAGCGACATTTCCATTTGCTGACCTGCCATCAATCGTTCTTCAATAAATTCTATTCTTAAAAACATCATCGGTATTTTTCAACATCAAAATCTATATAATACAAATTCTCCAACATTCGGTTAGGCAGTTTTTCCTGCCGTGAAAAATAAAGCCGCTTTTCTTTTTTATGCAGAAATGGACAAAATTCAGCCATGGCTGTATTGATTGGCTGTCCCAAATTTTTTGGCGCAGTCCATTGGTCATTCTTCCTGAAACTTATATATAAATCCACTTCACCAAACCCTGTAGAATCAGTTGAAAAATAAAGGAGAAAATCTTCCGCCGGAGATATAAAAGGATTGGATTCCCGTTGTGAAGTATTTACCGGTCTACCCAAATTCTTAGGTGACAAATAGTTTCCATCCCTGAATTCCGAAACATAAATATCAGATTTGCCGACCTGGTCTTCATTTTCTTTCATGAAATAGATATTTCCATTGGCAGACATAGAAGCATAAGATTCGGAAGCATCTGAATTTATTACATTTCCCAGATGGTAGGGCTCTCCCCAGCCGTTTTTTTCCTTTTTAACTGCCCATATATCAAACCCGGTGCGATCCGGTTTGCCAGGTACAGAACGGGTTGACTGAAAGAGCACCAAATCCCCACCCGGACTGAACATTGGATCAATATCTTTCCAGGAAGCTGTTGGAGAAGAAAACCCTGCTATTACAGGTTTTGACCATCGGCCGTTTATTTTACGCGATTCCATAATCACCAAAGTATCCCTTCTTCCATTAGACTGAACCCAAAGTGCTGTCCTGGAATCGGGAGAAATCGTAAGCCCAAATACGCCACCATTGCTAATTAGTTCAGGTTCAAATAAATGAGGTTGAGCAAACAAAGCATTTACCTCTAACAGAAAGAAAACGAATAGGATAATATAGCGTAACATGATATATATTTTATATTAGTTCCAAACCAGATTGATGAGCGCGAACCAAAAGGTCACTATTTGCTTCTTCAGTTTTTGTAGTGTCCACACACCAGAAATAAACTTTCAGCTCAAAGCCATCTGCATCAATTTTAGTGAATAAAACCTGGGGTTCCCGCAAGGGATAAACAAAATTGGATGACAGAACAAACTCTTTAACCTCAGCAGCTGCCTTTTCCATATCATTACCCAAAACCCTTAGTGACAACTCCATTCTTTGTTGTGAATTGCTAAGAGTCCAGTTAATGATCGGTTGGGATAAAAGATCTCCATTAGGAATGATTACCTCTGCACCTTCCTTTGTTTGCAGAATACTGGACCTTAGCCCGATTTCGCGAACCTTACCCTGGTTCTCACCAATTTCAACTGAATCCCCAATCTGTAATGGGCGATCAAAAATCAGAATAATACCCGAAACAAAATTGCTTACTATATTTTGCAAACCAAGTCCAATTCCCACACCTAGTGCACCAAGAACAATTGTGATTTTATCAACCGGTACACCTGATGCAGCTACTGCCAGCATATACCCTAAACTCAGCACAATTAACTTGGTGATCAACAGTCGGGATCGTTGTTTTTTGTTTTGTACCTCATCATCCATTCCCGCATCGCCAAAGAAATAGCCGACATATTTCTGCAGCAGGTGCGCCATCCAGATGATTAGAAAAAACAGTACTATTCCTCCAAATGTGAAGCTGGCATTTCCAATGGTTCGCTCGGTTCTTAGTGCTACGAGCACCCAATCATACAATGCAGAATAAATATTCAGGTTGGTTGTAAATACGATCAGCCATTGTAAAACCACAATCAACAGGATAGGCCGGTTGAAACTCTCCAGAACATGGCTGTATTCAAATCCGCCTGTTATGCCTCTCCGATAGCGGCTGGCAACCATTTGTAAAAGAATCGCTTCCATACAGATTTTGCTGAATAACGCTAAGCCAATAGCCTGCATAAAAGCAAAAATTGCAGCATTTCCGAGTAGTTGGGATAAGGTAATTCTTCCTGCCAGATTACAGAACAGAGAAAGCACATTCATTACATTATGCAGGATTATCACAAAACGCAGAAAGCCTTTCAGGTGAAGGTGATCTTTCATCTTATTCAGAAAGAGTGTACCAAAAAGTATGGATAATACATTAAGAACAATAAATCCGATCCTTGCCCAGAAGCCCGGATCAGGAATATGATTGGTCAGAGAAAATGCCAGGTATAAAACCACCATAATCAGCCAGTACATAAATAGCTGTCTCGGCCATTTATTCCAACAGATAACCGTTAGCACAATTAATACCAAAAATTGAATTGCTTCGACATAGGCGGATGGAGCACTCAGATCAAATAGCGGTGCCAGTGATAACATAATTACCAGTCCGCCAATGAAAAATGCAGAAGGCAGGTAAATAAAACCCATTTCTTTTAGTATACCAGTTGCATTTGCTTTCCTGATCGTATAATTGTTCCTGTAAGTCCAGCCAATAAAAAGCATTCCTATAAACAATAGCAATATCCTGTTGATACTGCTGTCCCTAAAATAAAAACTGAGTGCTTTCCGTTCCGATTCCACCACTTTTCGGATAGATGATTTTTCAACATTGGTAAGCATTGTGGTATCCTTCTCCCATAATAAATTGCTCTCTTTGCCAAATATGCGCTTAGTGGCTGTTGCCAGCAGGTCATCCAGTTTGTCCAGTAATTGTCCCGCTAATACCGAATTGGAGGATGCATGTGTTTGCAGCCGGTTAACTGCTGCAATACTTTCCCGAAGATGGCGACGGGTGGATCGCCAGCTGGTTCTCATCTCCAGTAACTGCGTGTTGAATTGCTGAACCATGGCTGAATCTTTCTGCAATTGCCGTAGAACAGTATCGCCAATTAGAGTTCTGATGGTTTTTCGCATCGATAGCAGATTGGCTTCTGCCGTATCTAGTCTTTCGCGCCGTCCAACCAGGTCCTCCTCCATGTGAACCAGGAGGGTCCGGAATACCTGCAGATTCCGAAGGTTGAGGGCCTTTGAATTATTTATAACATTATCCTTTATTACTGCAAGTATGGAATCGTTTTCTTTTAACTTATTCCGGGTCTTACCAAATGAATTTCCCAGCTGCGTCCGGTTATCAATATCTTCCAGGGCAGCAAAGGTTTTTTCAATCTGTACCTGATAATCGCTGCTGTTCAACTGGCTGGTATCTGCAAAAAAACCACCCCGCCATCGCCGGTTTATGTTAGAGGAGTCCGATCGCTGACGGGAAACTGAATCCTGGGCCTGCAGAGATTCAGACTGGAAAGAACCATAAAAAATGCAGAGAAAAACGATAAAACGATGGATCATAACAGGAATTGGAGTCAAAATAATACCTGAAAATACAGGTATTCTGCTGCAATTTATAGCCGGTTGGCAATTACTGCCAGCAATGCCAGCAAAGCAGGCAGTCCCTGAGTAATAAATATCTTTTTATGAGCTGTCAATCCGCCGTAAATACCCGCTACCAGCACGCAGGATAGAAAAAACAGGGCAATATTGGACTTCCAAATCGCATCTTTTATGAAAAAAGACCAGATCAGACCTGCCGCCAAAAACCCATTATATAAACCCTGATTCGCTGCCAGTTTTTTGGTTGGCTTGAAAAGTTCATCCGGCATCGATCCCCGGAAGGTCTTTTTACCCAGCGTTTCCCAGGCAAACATTTCCATATAAAGTATATAAAGGTGTTCTATTGCAACCAGTGCAATCAGAATGGGAGCCAGCAAAGCCATAGTACAAGATTTCTAAAAAGATACGAAAAAGACAGGTTAGTACTTACCAAACGCCTGTTTGTACCAAAAAGAAGGGTATTGGTGTAATATAATTTTATCGGCTATCCTGCTGCTGTAAATTAGTATCAGCAGTTTGGTTTAATGAATACTTTGTCGGTTGTTACAGGTTCCAAATCCTACATAACTATTGTTTGCAGAATTCTCACACATGAAGTTATACGTTGAAAACCATGAAGCAGGTCTTTCACATGGGGTAAAGGCCTGCTTTCATTATGTCCCTGACTACCGATTATCCAACTTTTCCAAGTTCCTGCATGGTCTTTCTTCTGGCAATGCCTTCTTTCTTAAACTGAGATGGTGATACCCCCGTAATTTTCTTAAACTGATTGGATAAATGAGCAACCTGTTTATAATCCAGTAATTCTGCTACTTCTTTCAGGTTTTTATCTTCAATGGTAAGTAATTCTTTCGCTTTCTCAATTTTTAGAGAAATTCCATACTGCTCAATGGTATTGCCGGTAAGTCCGGAAAAATAGGATGCCATCTGTTTGTAGTCCATACCCAGCAACTCGGCCAGATAATCAGACAGGTTTTGCTTAATCTTTCTTTTGTTTATTACAAAATCTGCAATTCCTCCTTTGATTTTATCTATCAATACTTCCTCTTCGGATTCTACCAACTCAAGACCGCCTTTTTCAATTGCTTTGGCAAAATTTTGCTTTTTTTCATCGGATATTAACCCGGGTAATTCAACTTCCCCCAAGTCTACCCGAACTGGTTTTATACCCAGTTTTTCCAGCTCCTCCCGCACCATCAAAAGGCAGCTTTCACATGCCATATTTCGAATGTATAAAATCATAAATTGGTTTTATACCCATAATAGCAAGATAAATACCAATCTTTTGCCGGCTAAAATTTGCATAATTAGGGTAATAAATTGTGTAATTTTTTCAACAATTTCCTCAAACCCTTAACAGTGTTGATGTTATGTTGGGGAAATCAGCCTCCGGTTGTTGTTTAACCATCAGCAGAAAGCAGCCCCTTTCATTTAAACGTATTTTTGACGCTGATCGACCACACATGCTTCACCCCTTTTTACGTTCAAAAACTGATGACCAGCACCAGCAGTTGGAAAAAGTATTTATGGACCTGCTTCAGCAGGTTAAAACATCCCGTGAATATGAAAACCTGCTTAAAATAATGGCAGGCTTTTTAGTCCCGATGGAAGAACGTATCAGGCAATTTCCTTTGCAGGAAATCATTCCGGATATAGCACAAAGGCAGAGGAACCATCATTTATTAGCAGATATAGCGCAGTTCGATTCCAATTGGCATCCGGAACTGTTCGCCCAACTTCCGGAAATAAACACTATTTACCAGGCTTTGGGGGCATTATATGTTCTGGAAGGCTCCACCCTCGGCGGACCAATTATAGCCCGTATGATAAGAAAACAGGCTGGTATTGAAAAAGGGCTCCATTATTTTGAAAGTTATGGTGAAGATCGAAAAGCTATGTGGACAAAATTTCGGGACTCGCTTGAGTTACCCGGACTTTTTCAACATAAAGAAATCATTTCATCCGCTGCAATAGCCTGTTTTTCGGCTTACAAACAGTGGTTGGAAATAAACAGCAGAGTTCATTATGATGCAAAATCCAGTTAATCAATGCGACCGGGAGTTAATCCAATATCCAGGCAAAATTCAGCCACATGGTGCACTTCTTGTCGTAAATCGGTCAAGCTTGCTGATAGAACAGGCTAGTCCCACTATCCAACATTTTCTACCGATACCGGCAGCGGATGCCCTGGGTAAATCTATCCACGATTTGCTGGCTGACAGCAATTATCGTCCCGAATTCGAACACGGTGCTTACCAGATTATTAATACACGCGCCGGTGAAACCTATCTTATTTCTCATTGTACACCGAAGCACCTGTTACTGGAATTTGAGCCTTATCTCGGATATGCCTATAATGAAGAAGCTATCATGTCTAAAATGCTCCATAACCTGATCCAATCAGACGGAGTTTCGCTTTCCCTTCGGGAAGCTGTAAAAAATGTAAAAGAAATTACCGGCTTTAACAGGGTGATGGTCTACATGTTTCATGAAGATGGCCATGGCGAGGTGGTGGCAGAACTCGCAGATCCGGGTTTTGAGCCGTTTCTTGGATTACATTATCCCGCTTCTGATATTCCTAAACAGGCAAGGGACTTATACAAAAAGAACCTGGTCAGACTAATTGCAGATGTATCAGCACCTGATAGTGTACTTGAAAAAATATCCGGACTTGAAAATGAATCCCCCATTGACCTGTCCGATTCCATATTGCGATCCGTATCCCCTACACACATTCAATATCTCCAAAACATGGGGGTGGCAGCCAGTTTTAGTATTTCCATACTGTCCCAGGGAGAACTTTGGGGATTAATTGCCTGCCATCATTATCAGCCTAAACACCTGGACTACCGGCAACGATTACACGCAAAAATGATTGGTCAGATGCTTTCCTCCGCCGTTCGTTTTCAGGCGGAAGAAGAAAAACAGCAACTGCTTCATTTCTGGCGGGAAAATACTGCGAGTCTGGTGCGTCAGATGCGCCAGTCAGATAGTATAATTGAAGGATTAACCAATGGAAACCAGGATTTGCTTACTATCAACAGTGCCAGTGGAGCTGCCATATTATATGAGGATCAGCTTACCCTGATTGGTGAAACCCCCGAGCCATCCTTTATTCGGGAGCTGGCAGGTTTTTTACAAACTGCCGCTACCAAACAGGTTTTTCAAACAAATTATTTATCATCCATATTCCCGGAGGCAGCAAACCATACCCTAACTGCCAGTGGCATATTATGCGCCCCTTTATCAGCAGATCTGAAAGATTTAATTCTCTGGTTCAAACCGGAAATGGAACAGGAAATCAAATGGGCAGGGAATCCTGAAAAAGCGGTAATAATAAATATCAATGGCGAACCAAGAATTGAGCCCCGTACTTCTTTTGCTGCCTTCATACAATCACTCAAAGGAAGATCAGAGAAATGGTCCTCCGCCGAACTTACCAATGCTTATAAATTAAGGGAAGAAGTTTTATTGCTTATCCAGGAAAAAATAAACCAGTTACGCCGCCTTAATGAGGAACTGAAAAAAGCTTATGAAGAACTGGATAGTTTCAGCTATACTATTTCTCATGATTTAAAAACTCCTATTGCCACCATATACAATTTTGCTGAATTATTGCTGGAAGAAGATCCCTCTATAGACAACCGGCTATTAACGCAAAAAATCAAGCGAAATGCAGAGCGCATGCAGCAAATGATCAAAGAAGTGTTTCACTATACTAAACTGGGTCGCGAACAGATTAAACTGCAACCCATTGATATGCAATCCCTGCTTTTTCAGATCAGAGAAGATTTACTTGATGCATATAAGGATGCCAAACCAGACTTTCAAATTGGAGAAACACCGGTAATTTACGGCGACAGCACCATGATCAGTCAGGTATTCAGCAACCTGCTTGGCAATGCTGTCAAGTACTCCTCAAAGAAAGCAAATCCCACGGTGCAGATTATTGGCGAAGCGGATGAGGATTCTGTTCTGTACACCATAACAGATAATGGAATTGGTATGGATCCAAAACACACAGCCAACCTGTTTCATTTATTCTACCGCCTTCCGGGAGCCAGCAGTTTCGAAGGAACCGGGCTGGGCCTCGCTATTGTAAAGCGGATAATCGATAAACACCAGGGACAACTATGGTTTGAAACAGAACAAAACAGAGGTACCCGTTTTTATATCAAACTGAAGAAATTGGAAGCCGTTTAAGTTGCCTCCTGCCGGACTTCCAGCTTATACCCCTTTCCATGAATATTGATAAGCTGCACGGTTGGATCCGCTTCCAGTTTCTTTCTAAGTTTTGAAACAAACATATCCAGGCTTCGGCCAACAATGACACCTTCATCCTCCCAAACCTCCTTTTGTAGCCTTTTGCGGTCAATCAGCTGATTCAGATCCGAACTGAATATCTCCAACAGGCGGGTTTCTTTGCTCGTTAGCTGAATACGGGTACCGGCAAGTAGCAGGCTTTGTTGCAGGGGATCGAAAAAAAACTGTCCAATAGAGATCCCTGCCGAAGCCGGCTGATCTTCTGCCATTCGCTCCAAAACCTTCTCCCCGGGGTTATTCCCTGATCGATACCAGCCAAACCAAACCAGGCCGGCAAGTCCAATCGCAGCCCAACCCAATAACAGTTTTTCCGTTCCGGCAATTGGCGGATCTTCCAGTTTGATATGAATAGTATATCGGGCAAGTTTCTGCTCTCTTCCCAGGCAGGGTACGATATTATCCTGCTCTTTTCCCAGCATGGCATAGCCAAACACAACCTGCCCGCTTGACTGCTCTTTTACATTTACGATATAGCGGGAACTTAATTTATGATCCTGGAAAACCTGCCGGATCGTATTTACCAGTGAATCGGGCTTAAATGAAAATGCCGTTTCGAATGGAAGCAGAAACTCTGTATCCGAAATTCGCTGAATTGCAGGAATTCTGGAACTGCTATCACCTGCAGATCGCAATAAATCATGGGCGATTTTTCTTAGCACAATCATTTCTTTTGCTGATTCAAAAGCAGATTGTGCCGGATTCTTGCTTACAAAAGCAGCCAGAATCAGCACCAACACTATTGCAAATCCCGGCCAATAGAGTTTTCCTTTCATGGTGTAAAGATAGGTTTTACCAATAGCCGGCTCCACTTAAAACCACGATTTTACAGGCGTTTACAATCAATTTACAGTCGTTTTACCACTGCCAGCCTGCTATTTTCTACTTTAACAGGGCATCTGAATTTTTCATCTAAACGAATATACCAATGACCTCCTTCCTTTTTTCCATTATGTGGTTTCTGCTAAATGGTTACACCAGCACCACCGCTGTTAATGTTACAGACCTGGCAACAGACAGCCTTCCAACAAAAAAGCAGCCTGTTGAATTGCCATCCGGAACAATCCGCTTATGGCCCGGACCGCTGCAAGCCATGAAAGGTTTGAATCCCGGACCAGAGGAACTCCAAATCAGCCAGACTGTTCATCAGGTAGTAGAAGACCGGTCGGGTGGAATCTGGATCGCCACCGGAGAAGCAGGCGTTTGTCTGTTTGACGGAACCGACTATCATTATTTTACAACGGCAGAAGGATTGGCCGGAAATACGGTTCGAACCATTATCCAGGACGCCGACGGAGCTGTTTGGATGGCCACCAATGGTGGTATATCAAAGCGCACTGCCAGCGGGTTTACGACTTATACAACCGCCAATGGATTGCCAGACAACGAAGTATTAATCCTGCACATTGATCGCAAAGGAACACTTTGGGCGGGAACCAGAAGCGGCCTGGCAAAGTTTGAAAAAGAAGGTTTCATTTCTTTACCAATGTATCGCGAACCAAGGCCCGAAAATGACCAACCACTGAGAACACCGGTCAGTACGATCTATGAAGACAAAGCCGGTCAGCTTTGGTTCGGAACAAACGGTTTCGGCTTGTTCATGTACGACGGTAAAACCCTGAAAAATATAATCAAGCCGGGTTGTTGAGTAATCTTTTATCGTTCAACTCTGCAGTGATCTTAATTAATTGTTTATCCGTTAAAGGATAGAGGAGTATTAACAGCAAAGATAAAGCTGCGCCAGAAGCAGGTAACCAACTCAACAGCAGGCGTAACCCAAAAAGTGTATATTCCGATTGCTGAATATGAGCCTGAAAACCGAAAGCAGCAAGCAACCAGCCTGTTAATGCTCCTCCAATCGTCCATCCAAATTTCTGCGACATGGAGGAATAAGAAAATAGTAACCCGGTGATTCTTCGCCCGGTCTTCCATTCAGAATAATCAGCCAGGTCTGCATACATTGACCATAATAAAGGGAACACAATGCCGGCACTGGTGCTAATAAGGAATTGTAACAGAAATAAAGGAAGCAACGCTTGGTTATCAATCCAGAAAAATAATATACTTAGAATAAAAGCAAACAACATTGACATTGCATAAGTCGACTTCTTTCCATATCTATTGGCAAGCGGAGATGCTATAATAACACCAATAATATTCCCTATCTGACCTACAACAAAATAAAGTGTGGAAAACGTGATCATCGTTACTCCAATATCAAGTGCTTCATTCTCGGCAATATAATAACGGAAATAAAAAATCGCCGATCCGTCCCGAACTGAATTAAAAATAAGTGTTGCCATCCCGGAAAACATCAAAATCCAGAGAGGGCGGTTAGCCAATAAATCAAAAAGATCAGTTCGAAGTGTTTGATGCGCTGCTCTGAATGGCAAAACACGCTCCTTTACCCAACTGAAACAAAGTATAAAAAGTAATACACAAACTAACGCAATTATACCAATGGATTTCTGCCAGGCTGCTGCATTTCCTGTAACAATTTCATGGGTACTTCCTCCCCAAAAAGAAATCAATGGTTCAATTAATGCAAGAGCTATAAGACTTCCTAAAAATGCAAAAGTCATTCTGAATGAAGCGAGAATATTTCTTTGTTTTGGATCAGGAGAAATTACTCCCAACAGGGACGCATAGGGTACATTAATGAGTGAATAAATCATCATCATTGCTGAATAGGTAAAATAGGCATACAAAAGCCTTGCAGTAGAACTAAAACCGGGAACAGTAAATGTGAGGACGGCAATTATTCCAAAAGGAAATGCCATAAATAAAAGGAAGGGGCGAAATTTACCCCACCTTGTATTAGTTCTGTCAGCGATAATTCCAACAATCGGATCAAATGCAGTATCCCAAATCCGGGTAATTAAAAATAGCGTACCTACAGCAGCCGCATTAATACCCATAACATCGGTATAGAAAAAAAGCAGGTACATACTAAATAATTTCCAAAACATGGACGAGGCCATATCTCCGAAACCATACCCTATTTTTTCTTTTAGACTTATTGAACCCATTAAATGCTAAGATACGGTTCTATTTATCTAAGCAAAAGGGCCCGTTGTTTCTTATTCCGAACGCAGGCTTTTTACCGGATTTAGGAAGGCAGCCCGAATGGTTTGAACGCTGATCGCCACCAGCGCTAAACTGCTTAATCCGATAGCGGGCCAAAAAAACACATCCGCATGTATGGATGTTCTATAACTAAAATCTTCCAGCCATTTATTGGCTGCATACCATCCGATTGGTAACGCAATTATCAGCGCGATAAAGATCAGGCGAAGGAAATGCGATGCCAGCATCCATACGATCCCCTGAACCGAAGCTCCTAATACTTTTCGTACACCAATTTCCTTGGTCCGTTGCTGAACAGCGAATGCAGATAAACCAATCAATCCTACACAGGCCAGCAGGATGGCCACTGCTGTAAACAGTCCGATTACTTTGGATGTTTGCTGTTCAGCTTTGTACATAGCGGTGTAGGATTCATCCATAAAACTGTAACTGAAGGGTCGGTGCTGAACCAGGCTTTTCCAGGTTTTCTCTATAAAGGCAAGTGTTTCAGGTAAATCTTCACCCGATATTTTTACCAGCAATAAATTACCGAATGCAGAGGGAAACAGTACCAAACTTTGAATTGGTTCATGTAAGGAACTGAAATGAAAATCTTTAATAACACCCTTAACCACACCCGGACGGGAAGCATCCAGAAACATGCGCTGGCCGATTGCTTCATCCGGTGTCCATCCCAACTCCCTGGCAGCAGATTCATTCAGGACAAATTGAAAATTGGCTTTGGCTTCATCTTCCTGATTGGCATCCACTAAATCCTGTTTAGTCAGATCCGACCCTGCCAGCAATTCAATTTCATTGGTCTTCAAATACTCCTCATCAATCGGATTCGCATATACATTTAAGGAGCTGTTCTCCGGCATGGTGGCACTTCGCATTCCATATCCGCCTAAAATGGAGATGGGCGCATTATAGGAGAGCGAAGTATGCCTGATTTGTGGATTTGCCTTCAATTGATTCTTAAGTAACTCAATTTTCTCCATCACTTTTGAATCTACATTCAACTGGATTACATGATCCCGATTAAACCCCAGTGATTTTTCCCGGATGTATTGAACCTGTTTATAAATTACAAAACTGCCAATCAATAGAAAGGCAGAAATTGCAAACTGAAAAACGGTTAAGGATTGGCGTACCAGTTGCCCACTGCCACTATTTCTGAAACTTCCCTTTAATACTTTAATCGGTTGAAATCCGGAAAGCACCATTGCCGGATAAGACCCCGCCAACAGAGCAATACATAACACCATGGATACGGCCGAAATAATCAGAGAAGGATGCAATAAATCGGAGAAATTCAACTGCCGGTCAACCAGTCCATTGAAGCCAGGCAGGAGCAGTGCTGTTAAACCAAGTGCCGCTGCCAGTGCCAGTATTGCTATCATTACGGATTCTCCAAGGAATTGCCCAAATACCTGTTTTCGGGATGCCCCCGCAACTTTACGAATCCCCACTTCCCTTGCTCTCTCCAATGATCTTGCTGTGCTCATATTGATATAAGTAAAGCAGGCAATTAACAAAATCAGCAATGCCATACCGCTGGCAATATAGATATAACGGATATCTGTATTCGCAACATACGCGCTGTAAGGAGAATGCAGATGAACATCAAAATAGGGTTCAAGATAATAGGTTAGAAATACATTCGGATCATTCATCTCCTTCTCCATAAATGGGCGGATCTTGGGCTGCATGCTTTGAATGGAGTTTTCATTCTTTAGCAATAAATAGGTTTGATAGTTCGCATTCCAATAGGTTTCTTCCTGGCTGGCGCCTAAGGACGAAAAGGATCCAAGCATGGAAAACCGGATTTGTGAATTAGCCGGACAATCTTTGGCAATACCGGTGATTTGATAGGGTGTTTGTGTTGCACCTACCAGAATCGTCTGACCTACTGCATTTTGTTGCGGAAAATATTTTTTTGCTGCCGATTCGGTTATTACTATTTGATTGGGAGATTGCAACACTTTTTCGGGTACACCTGCCAGTAAGGTGAAGGAAGAAAACACATTAAAAAAGGTGGAGTCAGCAAATAGAAATTCCGGGTCTTCGAACACCTGATCTCCGATTTTTAATAAGCCACTACCTTTTATCATTCTTACTCCATCTTCCACTTCCGGAAAATTTCGTCGGAAGGATGGCATCACTTTGGTACTGGTATAATTTCCGGCGCGCTTTTCCGACTCCCCGAATCCATATTCCATGATAACACGAACGATACGATTCCCTTTTTCCTGAAACCGGTCGAAACTTAGCTCGTTTCGGATATACATAAACATGAGCAAACAGCAGGTGAATGCCACCGTTAGTCCGGCCAGGTTGATAAACGAAAAACCCTTATGCTTCCATAGATTTCGAACGGCGATACGCCAGTAATTCTTTAACATACCCTATGTGTTATACCAGTTTCCCCCCAATGGCTGTGCCAATCGCATAATTAATTGATTATCTGAATCTTACGGTATTTTCTGTATATCAAAATGTCCGAATCCGAACAACCTGTGTTCGCTTTTACCTCCACCCGACCGGTGGCACCGGTCGGGTGCCACCGGTCGGGTGAAATTTTCTTGAGACAACCGTTGGTGGGCGAAAACTGCGCTTAATCACGGTAATCCTGCCATTACTGCGGCCTTAACATTTTGACAAAAAGTTCCAACCCTAATTTGCGCCCCTTAACAACCTTATCATGAACAAATTTTATCTCGTCTTTGGGCTTGGGCTTTTAACTCTTTTCGCCAGTTGTAAAAAAGAAAAAAATGGTGAAATTCCATACCAGGGTCCGGCACCGGTAAGCCGGCCGGCAGGTGAGCCAATGGGTACCTTACAAAGTTTTCAGATTGGTGCTGCCGGTGGGGAATTCAGTTCCGCCGATGGCAAATTGAAAGTAATTGTACCGGCAGGAGCAGTTACTGAAACCACCAATTTTCAGGTTCAGCCCATAACCAATACAGCTGATGCCGGCGTTGGAAACGGCTACCGATTATTACCACATGGAATCAATTTTCAAAAACCAGTAACCATTCAATTTTCTTACGAAGAGCTTGTTGATTCCATTCCGTCTGAAGAGGTATTATCAATAGCTTATCAATCACAGGATGGTATCTGGCATATGGTGCGTCCACATACACTCAACAAAAACAATAAAACAATTGAAACGCCCACTACGCATTTCAGCGATTGGATTCTGGTCACCTGGCTCAAACTGATACCAACTTCAGCAGAAGTTTCTACTTCAGAACAGGTACCTCTGACCGTTTTAAATTTTCATCCCTATTCGGATGATCTGTTGGCACCGCTGGTTAGTTCAGACAATTCTACCCTGCCACTCGGAGAAGGCAAACCGGTTCCGGCAGGTCTTATAAAAAAATGGCAACTCATTGGTCCGGGAAAATTGACTGGTTCGGGAAATAAAGGCAATTATACAGCACCGGCAACTGTTTCGGGTGAAGCAAGTGCTACTGTAGTTGTTGAATTAAAATCTGCTGCACACCAGTTGCTACTTTTATCTACTATTAAAATCCTGGGAGAAGGGATCCGATACAGATATGGAAACGGAGACTGGAGAACAATACCCGGACATATAGGGATTGCCACCGGAGATATCTCCGGATTAGCAGGAGAAGATGATACAGATGTTCTAAGCATAATCTGGAAAGGTACATCCGGAACCTATGCATGGAACTATGAAGGAGGAAGCTGTGGAATGACAATAACCAATCCGCTGCTTTCAAAATACTATACCGCTTTTTATGAAATAACGGAAGAAGAAGTGCTCAACAGTGGCGGGGGAATTACCATTAATAATTGGGGGCCGATCGGCACTGTTGTAACTGGCAGCTTTCTCGTTTCACCTTCCGGAATTCGTTCCGGACTAAGCGGCCTGCAAATCGGAACAGAAACCGTAGAAGGTACTTTCCGCGTAAAAAGAATTAAGTAATCTCCCTATCACCCGACCGGTGCCACCGGTCGGGTGCCACCGGTCGGGTGAAAATTATCGTTGAATACTGGTAAGAACAATTGGCTCGGCGCAACATGGTCCCATGGCTGGCTGAACAGAGGCCTTTACATCACCGCTAATCACCACTTCCAGACCATCCTGGTAATAGTCCAATGCCAGGGTACATGGAATCAGACGGGAATCAATGGTGCCGGCCTCTGTCAGATACACCGGTTCAGTTGCTGTTGCAGTAACCCGAACAATGGCATTTTTGTTGACTATTTTTCTTACAGTAGGTTGATCGCTGCTACAAGGGGTAGTCTCCCCTTTTTTATTACAGGCTGCAAAGCATAGGACCAACAGCAGCAATCCCAACCAATTCCGCATAGTTTTTTATTGGCTGACAACAGATTCAGCCTTAGGGTTGCATATACCTAAACAAGCTTTATCCTGGCTCTAAACTAATACCATTTACCGCTCATCTACCGTTCTTTAACCGTCCATCTACCGTTCACCTATCGTCTTAAAACGGTTCATGAACGGTAGATAAACGGTAGATGGACGGTTAAAGAACGGCTAGTGGATCCATGCTAATACAAGGAAGAACCTAGCTTAAGACTGCAATTGGCCATCCAACAGAGTATCGGCTGCATCCAAAGAGAGGGTAATCTGATAGATTTTATCTATCTGATCATCTAATAAATAAATAAAATTGTTGAGCTTTTCATCTCTAAATTCGCTGCAAATACAACCCTCAACTAATTCATCATTACATATGGATACTCTACAAAAAATGAACGACGAAGGTGGTGATCAAACCGCCTCGAAGAACGGCGCTTCCAAATGTCCATTCCACGGCGGAGCAGTAAAAGCAGTTGCCGGAGGAGGAACAAAAAACCAGGACTGGTGGCCCAATCTGCTTAAATTAAATATTCTCCGCCAGCACTCAACCCTTTCCAACCCGATGGGAGAATCTTTCAATTATGCGGAAGAATTTAAAACGCTCGACCTGGCTCAGGTAAAACAGGACATATTCAACCTGATGACCGATTCGCAGGACTGGTGGCCGGCAGATTATGGCCATTATGGACCCTTTTTCATCCGGATGGCCTGGCATAGTGCCGGAACCTACCGCATTTCTGATGGACGTGGTGGAGCAGGATCCGGTTCCCAGCGTTTCGCCCCCCTCAACAGCTGGCCTGATAATGCGAATCTTGACAAAGCGCGCCTTTTATTATGGCCAATCAAACAGAAATACGGCAAAAAACTTTCCTGGGCAGATCTCATGATCCTCGCAGGAAACTGCGCATTGGAATCAATGGGTTTCAAAACCTTTGGCTTTGCAGGTGGAAGGGATGATGTATGGGAACCCGAACAGGATATCTATTGGGGTTCTGAAAAAGAATGGGTAGCGCAACACAGAAACCCGGAAGCTCTCGAAAATCCATTGGGAGCAACCGAAATGGGCCTAATTTATGTAAACCCGGAAGGGCCCGATCGTTCGCATGATCCAATCCTGGCAGCCAAAGCAATTCGCGAAACCTTTGGCAGAATGGCTATGAATGATGAAGAAACCGTAGCCCTGATTGCAGGCGGACATACATTCGGTAAAACCCATGGTGCAGCAGAGCCAACAAAATACGTGGCAGAAGAACCCGCGGCTGCATCCATTGAAGAATTGGGAATGGGCTGGAAAAACAGCTATGGTACCGGAGCAGGTGCAGATACCATTACCAGCGGAATTGAAGGTGCCTGGACAACCACACCTGCCAAATGGAGCAATGATTTCTTCAAACATCTCTTTGAATATGAGTGGGAACTGATTAAAGGTCCGGGTGGAGCTTATCAGTGGGAAGCCAAAAATGTAGGCGAAACCATCCCTGATGCGCATATCGCCGGTAAATTCCATAAACCCTTTATGCTTACTACGGATTTGTCGCTGAAACTGGATCCGGCTTACGAAAAAGTATCCCGCCGCTTTTACGAAAATCCCGACTACTTTGCTGACGCATTCGCAAGAGCCTGGTTCAAACTGACCCATCGTGATATGGGACCAAAATCCCGCTATCTGGGTTCTGAAGTTCCTGCAGAAGACCTGATCTGGCAGGATCCTGTACCAACTGTAAATCACCCGCTGGTGGATGATCAGGATATTGCCAAACTGAAGGCACAAATCCTGGCTTCCGGCCTCACCATACCACAACTGGTATCTACTGCATGGGCTTCCGCTTCCACCTTCCGCGGATCCGATAAACGCGGTGGAGCAAATGGCGCCCGCATCCGGCTGGCTCCTCAAAAAGATTGGGAAGTAAATAATCCGGCACAGCTGGCCAAGGTATTGGAAACGCTGGAAAACATCCGCTCCCAATTTAATAGCTCCGCCTCCAATGGAAAGCAAATTTCCATTGCCGATATAATTGTATTGGGTGGTTCTGCTGCTATTGAAAAAGCAGCCAAATCTGCCGGTATGAACGTTACTGTTCCATTTATTCCCGGCCGTACAGACGCATCTCAGGAAGAAACAGATGTTGAATCTTTTGCTGTATTGGAACCCGCTGCTGATGGTTTCCGAAACTATCTGTCTGCTTACCGTACCACCTCTTCAGCCGAAGAAATGCTGATTGACAAAGCTCAGCTCCTAACGCTGACAGCTCCGGAACTAACGGCATTAGTTGGCGGAATGCGCGTGCTGAATGCCAATGCTGATCAAAGCAAACGCGGCGTATTCACCAATCGTCCGGAAATTCTGAGCAATGATTTCTTTGTTAATCTGCTGGATTTTACTACCACCTGGAAAGGCGTTAACGGATCAAAAGAATTGTTTGAAGGTCGGGATCGTAAAACCAATGAACTTAAATGGTCAGCAACCCGTGCAGACCTGATCTTTGGTTCCAATTCTGAACTACGCGCCATTGCTGAAGTGTATGGTTGCGCAGATGGACAGGAAAAATTTGTACATGATTTTATTGCTGCCTGGACTAAGGTAATGAACCTGGACCGTTTTGATTTAGGTTGATTAAGGCTCGGATATACACATGCAAACTGGCCCGAAATCGGGCCAGTTTTTTTTGTAAATTAAGAAGATGAAATTCCCGCTAATTATTCTAACACTGGCATTATTCGGAAAACCAACTGAAAAAACAAACCTGCCATCAAAAGTTTTTGATGTTCATCTTCATGGTTCTTCTGATCCTGCCAGTCAGGTTTCCTCCCTTCAAAAGGCATCCGTTTACAAAGCAGCCATCAGTACCTCCTGGGAACAACAGGAATTATACAGAAATCAACCAAAAATCCAATTCTTATACGGGCTGATGTTTCCCTGCCCCAATGGGAAAGTTCCATATAGCCTACAGCCCTGTTATCAAAATGGAAAGGAGTGGCCGGCAATTGAATGGGTGGAAGAACAAATCAAACGGAAGAAAATCGATTTTATGGGTGAGCTGCTAACTCAATACTTCGGGATTTCATCCAGCGATTCATTACTTTATCCCTATTACAGATTAGCTGAAAAATACGGAATACCAGTTGGAATTCATACCGGAGGTGCGGGCCCCAATCATGGGTCACCCAATTTCAAATGGGAACTAGGAAATCCTTTACTGCTAACAAAAATGCTAACTGATTTTCCAAATTTGAAAATCTGGATTATGCATGGAGGCGATCAGTATTACAAAGAAGCAATCGAACTAATGAAAGCGAACAAGGGTGTATATGCTGATATATCCGTATTATGTAATCCCCAAATTGTTCCTGCCGAAAGATTTTCAACAACCATGCAGGCATTTCTGGATGCTGGCCTCGAAGATCGATTGCTATTCGGTAGTGATAATGCTCCTATTGAAAATGCGATCAAAGCTGTTGAAGAACTTTCCTTTTTAACCCGGCAACAAAAAGAAAAAATCTTCTACAAAAATGCAGAAGATTTTTTCAACCACTGATCACTTAACTCCTGCTTTATTTTACTGCATCATAAATCAACTTCGACATCTCAGCGAGCGCAGCACTTGCCACATCATGTGATTCAATTCCTTTGGATAGCAATACCACCACATATTTCCGGCCATCCGGCAAATACACGATACCGGAATCATGCGCAATTTTTGTTATTGAACCGCTCTTCGTAGCAGTCCGCACATCAGCAGGTAATTTAGCCGGAATAATATCCCTGAAATACTGATCCTGCAAAACCCGGATCATTTCTGCACAGGCCATTTTATTTACAAAACTCCCGTTACCCAACTGTTCAAACACCAGCATCAGATCATAGGCATTCGTTGTATTATTTTTACCTGCTTCATAGGCTTTTTTATCTTCCACACCACGCAGCACCTGAATCTGATTGGCACCAATTTCCTTCATGGTTGTCATCACATTTTTTGCACCCACCAGGTCAATAATAATATTAGTCGCCAGATTGCTGCTTTTGGTAATCATACGGTGAAGGATATCCGAAATCGGCAATTTTTTACCAATCAGCTGATACAATTCAAATTCGCTGTCATCAGCCGGACTAACACTAAATGCAGATCCGTCTTCGATACTGATAAAAGAATTCTTTACCACAATTTTATCATGCAGGGAGAATTTACCTGCTGCCGACTGCTTATAGGTTTCCATCATTACCGGTGTTTTCATAGTGCTTGCCGCATGAAAACTCACCTGTTCATTTATAAAAAAAGTTTGTCCTGTACCCAGATCTTTAAATGCCACAGCAAATCCGGCTGACGGATATTTCGCCATTTCCGCCTTCAATGCCTTTTCCAATTTTACCGTATCCATTTTTTTCTCTTTAATAGGAGTTAATTCCATCTCTGAAAAATCAAGTTGGGAAGCCGGATCATCCACCTGAATCCGAACCCGATCAATTGTACCATCCGCTTTCAACCCAAAGGAAACATAGGCTTCTGTGGGTAAGCCCATTCCCCGGAAGGTTGCTATAAAATTATTGTACTGGAAATAGCGAAGATCGGCTACATAATGTGCGGTATTGTCAAATCGCAGCACCAGTCCGTCCTTCTCCTCCTGAATGGTGGCTCTGCCCAATAATGGTTCCATAAAATTTCCTGTATATCCGGATAATGGCAGGGATGGCTGATCACCCAACTTTTTGGTAATGCTTAGATCCTTTTTTCTGGCCAGCGCTCTTGCCACTGCCGAATCCTGTATCCGTTTGTATCCACCCAGCCAGTCAAAAGTGGGATTTCCCATATAATAATCGACCACCTGATAAATGATCGACCAGTAAGCAGCTGTTGATGCCTGGTTCGTCAACACCACCACACCCAGATTTAAATCGGGTACCATGGCAATTTGGGATACGAATCCGGATAAAGCTCCGCCGTGCCCAATCACTTTATATTTACCATAGTTGTAGGATCGAAAACCCGAGGCATAGCCCCAGAAATCGGATTGAGACGGACGAATCAATGAATCCACTTTGCTTATCGGCATGGGGCGGATTATTTTCCATAAATCAACCGTTGCTGCAGGCGTGAGTACCCGCTGCTTTAATGGAGTACGACCCGAATCCAGCTGAGTGATCAGCCAGTTGGCCATGTCCGATGCACTGGAAACAATACCGCCTGCTGCATTTCCCGCATCCCCAATATTCTGTTCCCTGAAATTCTCTACAATTCTCACATTGTTGTAGGAACGGGCATGTCCAAACGAAAAGTTGGATTTAGTCTTTAAATCTGTATATCTCGAAACGCTTTCCTTCATGCCCACTTTCTTAAAAATTCTTTCCTGCACAAACTCTTCCCAGGGCATTCCCGATACCGTTGAAATCAATTCACCTGCAGCAACGTATAAAATATTATCATAAGCATAAACGGTTCGAAAATCATATCGGAGCGGAATTTGTGGCAGCTTCTCCAGAATCTCTTTTCGACTGAAAGTTGCCGGAGGGAATAACATAATATCGCCTGCATAGGCAGGTAAACCGCTGTGATGCACCAATAAATCGCGAACAGTTATATTTTGCGTAACATACGGATCACTCATCTTAAACCAGGGCAGGTGTTTGACTACCTTATCATTCCAATTGATTTTACCATCTTCTACCAACAGCGCCAGAGAAGTAGCAGTGAATGCTTTACTATTGGATGCAATCAGAAAAAGTGTTTGGTCATCCACCGGTTCTTTTGTGTCCATTCGCTTTACGCCATATCCTTTGGACAATACAACTTTACCATCCTTTACAATAGCAACCCCTACGCCGGGCACATTCAGTGAGTTGATTACTTTATTGATATAGGCATCAATACCGGGTGGTACAGCTGCCTGTTTTTTTTGAGCAGATAAGGGGGCTGCTGCCATACAAATACCTGCCATTCCGAAAAGGAAATGCCTGATGCGTTTCATGCTATTGATTTTACTACCTGATTATTTCATTAGTTTTCGCTGAAGGAATTCAGCCACCGCTTTATCCACCAGTACCTGGTTATGGTACCGCATCCAGTGATGTGTTTCATCCGGAATCACCAGGCTCTCATAGGGTTTTTCCAATTGTTCAAATCGTTTTACCAGATCCACTGTTTCGGAAAACGGTACATTGCCATCATCATCACCATGAATAAATAAAACGGGTGAGGTCCAGCTTTTTACCCATGCCACCGGTGAGGATGTCCAGATTGTTTTCCGGGCATAGGCAGCATCAGGGGCTTGTTCTCCATCAAAAGAAGGATAATCTTCTTTATTGGTATGTACGCCATGTATATCCACCCCTGCTTTGAATAATTTGGAATCTTTTCCGAGGGCAAGGGCAACCAGATAGCCGCCATAGGAACCGCCATAGGTACCTATCCGATTGGCATCCACAAAGGATTGACGGGCCAGCCAGTCACCCGCTGCTTTTACATCCAGGTATTCTGAAGCACCATAGCTTCCCCAGTTACGCGGGTATTGAAACTCATAGCCATACCCGATGCCTAACCGATAATTTACAGACAATACCACAAACCCTTTACTTGCCAGGTATTGATTAAGCGCATAGGTATTGGAATAATAATCACCATAATGCCAGCCGAGCAACATTTGTCGTTGTGGACCGCCATGGATAAATACGACAGCAGGTTTTTTTGAAGTACCCCCGCCTGCCGGTTCAAATAATTGTGCGTGCACCAATACACCATCCGATGCACGGAAACTTATTGCTTTAGGAGTAACCATTGCGGTAACCGGAAAGTCTTTAGGAAGATTAGCTGCGCCAACCAGTTGTACAGTCCCTCCCTCAAATGGCATTACAGCAGTTACACCAGGCCGTTGAGCAGTAGCACTTATAAAAGCGATATGTTGTTGATCGCCTGTAATTACCGGCAGGGCTTCAATCCCTTTACCCGGCGTCAACACATCAACAGAAGAGCGGTTTACCGGAATTTTTACAATATGCCGGCGATGCAGATCATCTTTATCCGGACCGGTATTGGCAGCGGTAACCAGCCATTTACGATCGGGACTAAGCTTTATGTGCTCCAGCATATAATTTCCCTTAGTCAAAAGAAGCGGAGTGCCTCCTTCAGAAGGGATTGAATAGATATGAGGCCATCCATCCATATAGGAAACAAAGACGATGCGGTTTCCATCAGCCCAATGCAAATTGGTTCCTCCCTGCGTACCAGGGAAAGAGCCTCTGAGTGTTTTGGGAGCTGTCCAGATTTTTTTTGCCGTTCCTGATTGCGGATCGGCAATCATTAACGACCAGGGCTGATGCCTGCGTACTGTAATGGAATCAGGCCGGCCGCCTGCCGCATTCCTGCGAACAAATACCAGCTGTTTTCCGTCGGGTGACCATCGGGGCGAGCCATCCCTGGCTACAGATGGTGCAATCCATTGAATCGGTTGAATGGAATCGGTATAGATTCCGATAAAGGAATGATCACGTCGATTGCTTACAAATACAATCTGCCTGCCATCGGGTGAATAACTGAATTGACTGACCGAACCGCGGATATAAAATTTTCTATGCGCTTTTGTACTGCCATCAACTGCCGCTTCCCATAAGGCGCCATTTTTTTCATACAAAACAAAACTGCCTGTTGGATCAAAAACCGGCTCCATTCCTTCATCAAGGATCTGCGGTTTGCCTCCATCAAAAGGAAGGCTCATCACCTGTACTTTTGGTTGTACAGGTGATGATGCCGGATTCCTTGGAATAGTTTCGTCAAATGCGCCATAATCGCCCCCACGAACAAAAACAATCCATTTGCCATCGGGCGATAAACGTACGCAACTTATTTCCATTCCTTCGTCCCGGTCAAAAGAAGTTATTTTTTTTAACTTAAAATCCGGACCCTCTGCCACATAAATATTTCGCTTTCCCTGTTCGTTAAGTGCCACTGCTATTCGTGATCCTGAAGCAGCCGCAGTTAATTCCGAAGGAAAGGGGTAGGAGGTGACTGATTCCATGGAGAATTCCTGTGCGTTTACTACAAGCGAAAAAACCATGAATAAAAAACTAACCAGGCCTTGTCGTATCATTCCATTCATTAAGGATTATCAAATGCCAGTTTTTCATCCAATCCGGAAATGTCCGGAACATTGGCACCATTGCGGCTGAATTCGACTGTTGGATATGCGAGACGACGAATAAAAGTGTTTAATACAGCACCCTCCGGCAGTTCAAAATCCGCATAATTATAATCAAACCGACGTGCATCCACCCAGGCTTCGGGATGCAGGAACATCGCCACATATTTTTCTTTGGCGATCAGTTCCAATGTAATATTATCTTCTCCCACACTAACGGAAGCTTCATTTATATAGGCGGATTTGGCTGCCGGTGCAACGCCAATTTTAGTCATATGTGCGTCGATTCCGGCCAGATAAGCTGCATAGGCTCTTGGCTTATCATCTGCGCGGAATGCTGCTTCTGCTTCAATAAACTTCATCTCTGCATAAGTAACCAGGGCAAGCGGTGCATTGCCTTTGGAATAATAGCCATCAACAGAAAGGTAAGATTCCTCATCATCCGTTCCTGTTCCTATTCTGCCGGCTCCATTGGGTGTACCGCGATAATCGCCAAACTGGGTTAAGGTTGCAATCAATGGCAGTCGTGGATCTTCTACACCAAAGGTTGTACCATCCAAGGCGTCTACAAACTGCTCACTCAGCCAGCCATCTAATAGGAGAACGGTGTTGTTGTAAGCTACCTGGTTCCAGGGACTGCGACCACGGAACACCGTCATCATGGCGTCGTCAGAATTGGAAGTATAGGTATTGTTTAATTGAGTTAAAACATTGTTTGCATTATAGGATGCCTTTCTGGTTAACTGATTCATGAATCTGGCTTTAAGCGCCTGTGCTGTTTTAATCCAGGCTTCTGCATTTCCATTATGAATCACATCACTGGCAGCATCCAGATTTAGGCTGGCACCTGTTTTTTGCAGTTCAACTATTCCCTCATCAAGCAGGGACATAGAAGTCGTATGAAGAGTTGCCTGATCATCAAATTTAGGAACCAGTAATTCGCCGCCTTTTAATGCTTCACTATAGGGCACATCTCCAAAAGCTGTAATCAGCATGTTCAGACTATATGCCATCATAATTTTTCCAACGCCAACATGATGGAATGCTCCAACAGCCTCTGCCTTTGTCAGCATTTCCTGAATATTCATCATATTAGTGTAGAATGCTGTCCACGTAGTGGAATAATCTACTTCATTATATACTTCCGTATCGCTTCCTTTTGTACTGGAAGCCTGGTATTGTGTGAAGTAGGAAACCGTATAACCCATACGATATACATTGTATCCCGTGTTATAAGTAGTTTGGCCCAGCAAACCATTTAATGGGGGATCCGTAACCAGGTTCGGATTATCCAGTTTATCGAGGTACTTGCTGCATCCGCTTAAACCAATAATTGCCAGTCCGATATATAGAATTTTATTAAGTCTTTTCATGGTTACCTGTTTTAGAAATTAAGATTGAGTGAAACAAGATAACTGCGGGTGGCAGGATATGTAAATCCGGAGAAACCATCAGCTACACTACCTGAGTTAGTAGAACTCGCTTCAGGATCAAATCCTTTCCACTTAGTATTAATCCAAAGATTATTTCCGGAGAAAGTCACATTTGCTCCAGTCAGGAACCCGGTTTTGGAAACAATATTGGAGGGAATGGTGTAACCTAAACTTAATGTTCTAAGACGAATCCAGGATGCGTCTTCAATAAAGGTTTCCGAAGCGCCTCTATAATAATTTCTATAATAACCGTTTCCATAGTTTACGCCATCAGGGCCAACTCCCTGACCTAACCATACCGGTTTGGTATTTGGGGTACCATCGGCAAGTACTCCATCAAAAACAATTATGTCGTTTCTGTTCTCAGATTCCTTATTTGTAAGAAAGGCACCAAGAAAATTCGAAAGTTGATTGTATCGATAGACACCTTGTTGCGTATCAAAAAGGAAGGAAAGGCTAAGCCCTTTGTAGCGAAGGGTACTGCTTAAACTGGCAATCCATTTTGGTTGGGAATTAGCTATATACTGTTGCTTGGACGCAGGATTTAATACCGGGAAGCCATTTGCCCCTATTATAATCGGAAGGCTTTCATCAAGCCGGGTAGGATCCTCTGTTTTATCCCCATAATACCTTGCGTAAGTTCTGCCAAACAATGCGCCTACAGGAAATCCCGGGATGTATTTTTGCGTAACTGTTGCACTCAGATAACCAAACTGGCTGGCAATTGCAATCTCCGTCAGATCAGGGTATATTGACAATACGGTATTCTTATTAGAAGTGAAATTAGCCCGCAGATCCCAGGTGAAATCCCTTGTCTGTACCGGAGTACCGGAAACACTGATTTCCACCCCTCTGTTCCTGACACTTCCTGAGTTCAAATAAATCTGATCATATCCACTGGTTACCGGCACTTTTACCGGGATGATCAAATCTTTACTTGTATTATTATAATAGGTGAAATCCAGGCCCAGGCGATTCTGAAGGAATTTTAATTCTAGCCCTCCTTCATAAGAAGTGGTAAATTCCGGGCGCAAATTCGGATCCCCTGTCTGAGTTGAAAGAAAGAAAGGAATAACATTGTTATTCAAGGGTGTTCCCAGATTAAACCCGGAACTGGTGGCATATGGTATGGCATCTTTACCAATTTTTGCAACCGATACCCTTGCCTTTCCAAAACTAAACCAGTCAGGCATATTGAATGTTTCTGAGAAAATATAACTCAGACTGGCGGATGGATAACTAAAGGATCGATTATCTTTTGACAGTGTTGATGTGTAGTCATTTCTGTAAGTCAGTGTCATGTAGAGATAATTCTTCCAGCTTAGAGTCCAATCTGCAAAAAGTCCAATAATCCGATATTCTCGCAAACTATTGGAACCCGTAACTCTTTTGGCATTATTCAGATTATAAAAATTCGGAACCACCAGAGTATCCCCGTTAGCATAAACGGATGTCCGTTTAGTCGAATACAAATCATGCCCAAGCTTTAAAGAGGAATTCAGGTTTTTCCCAATTTTATTTTTGAAATTCAACATCAGGGTAGAGTTCAGAATGGTGTTCCTTGCATTGTATTCTGAAATCGTACCGAATCCAAAATCACTGGCCGGATAAATTTCATCCGGTAACCCCATAGGACCGGGAGTTTTGGACGTTCTTGCATCACTGTATATATCTGCACCAAAACGGTAATTGATATCAAGCCATTTTGTTGGAGAATAACTTATGTGTGAGTTGGTCAAAATACGGTCAACATTATCTCTGTAATCAACGCCTCTCAATACATAAACAGGATTATCATTTCCTGATCCTACAATAGTATTTTGAGTACCATTCTCATTTATATAATCCCAGATATCCCACCGAGGAGAAAAATAAGTCAGGTTTTCATTATAGCGATCTGCATTTCCCCTGCGGCCGCCCGATTTCACATAATTCAAACTGCTTCCTATTTTTACTTTCTCCGACAGCTTGAATTCACCACCCACTTTTACTGAAAAGTTTTTATAATCAGTAAATGGCATAATGCCTTCCTGGTTGAATTGTGAAAAAGTTCCGGTAAATGTTGCCCGCTCTGATCCTCCTGAAATATTCACCGAATTACGAAATGAATTTCCAGTCTTATACCCATGTTCGAAATTGTTGAAAATTTTGTCCGGATGGGTGGGGTCAATTGCTTTTGCATCTTCAATTGATGGACCTGTGGTTGGCCAGAAACTGCTGGGATCATAAACACCCATCCACCCTTGTGAATATTTAGTTTGTGTTTCAGGATACATATTGATTTCATCAATTCCATAAGTGGAGGTTACACTACCTCTTAGTTTACCTGCTTTGCCGGATTTTGTGGTAATTATAATGGCACCTGTAGAAGCCCTAAGGCCATAAAGTGCAGTTGCAGCGCCACCTTTAAGAATATTTATGCTTTCAATATCATCCGGATTAATATCCGCAGCCCGGTTACTAATTCCAAACAATGAACTACCATCTGAAACATCTGTTGTGTTATCAACCGGAATACCATCAATGATAAACAAGGGTTGGAAATCACGATTTGGATCCAGTGAATTCAACCCTCTTAAAATAATCTTTGATCCCTGCCCGGGTGCACCACCGCCGGAGTTAATCTGCAATCCGGCTGCCTGTCCCTGTAATGCATTTACAATATTCGGCTGACGGCTTGCAACCAGCGCATCTCCTTTCACTTCCTGAGCAGAATAACCCAGTTCTCTTTTTTCTCTTCGTATACCCAGTGCTGTTACAGTTACCTCCGCCATATCAGCATTGTCTTCACTCATCACAATGTCCAGTGAAGCGATATTATTATCGGTTACCGTTACGGTTCTTTCAATTTTTCCATATCCTACCGCAGAAACAACCAGCGTATAAGTGCCTGCTTTCAAACCTGAAATGGAAAAACGACCTTCCAGATCAGCCGCAGTTCCCTGATTTACCCCACTAACCAGAATGGAAGCATTCGCCACCGGCTCTCCGTTTTTGTTTAAAACCCGTCCCCTGATTCCCCCCTCAAACTCTGCATCAATCCGGGTAATTATCGGAGCTGCCTTTTCAGCCATCTTTCGGATTATTATATTGGAATTCATCACCTCGTAATCAAGCCCCGTATTCTCGAAAAGAACATTCAGCAATTTATCAACGCTGATATTTTCAGCGGAATAGCTGATGCTTCTGAAATGGACGATATCAGCCGTTTTGAAAGAAAAGGACAGATCCGTAGATCCTTCAATTTTTTTCAAGGCTGCTTTCAGCGGAACATTCTTAAGGTTGATGGAAATCCTGATTTTACTCAGATCCTGCCCCGATGAGCGTTCGGCCATCAATACGCCATTAATGGTTAACAAGATTGCCAGGGTCAATGCTCTCATAACTAGTACTTGAACGCAATGCGAAGTCCACCCATGCGTTTTTGAAATAAAACTCATAGTTTTGATTGGTTTAAATGTTCTCAAACGGTTTTTAAGCCAGACCGCGACAGTTTGCCCCTGAAGCGGTCTTTTTTTGTTGTTTTAGGTAATACTCATGTGTATGTTCATTATTTTTTTATTATATAGGAACCATTTTTAATGGTTATCTCCGTCCCAATTAACCTGCTTAAGATCTCCAGCGCACTTTCCACTCCATATTGCCTTTTAAGGGTAGTAGTGACCCGCAATTCCTTTAATTCCGGGCTTCCAACCTGAATATTTACATCATAAACTCTTTCCAGATCGGCCAGAATATCTCCCACTTTGTAATCATCATAAACCAGATGGCCGTCCTGCCAGCCAGCCGTTAATTCCTCTTTAACCGGTTTCTCTTTCGCCTCTTTATTCAGATTTCCGATCACCACCTCTTTCCCCTTCGTCAACAGCGCTACCTGTTTATTTGCATATTTCACTTTAACCTTTCCCCTCTTAACCGAAACCGTAATCTTTTCCATCTCCGGATAGGCTTTGATATTAAAGGCAGTTCCCAATACTTCTGTACTCACCTCTCCCGTATATATAATAAAAGGGATTTTATCGGCATGCCTTACATCGAAATACGCTTCTCCTGTCAAATGAACAATCCTCTTTTTATTATCAAAATTTTCCGGAAAATCCAGCTTACTGTCGGCATTTAACCACACCTGGGTGCTATCGGGCAACAACAGGTATTTGTATTCGGATTTTTCAGTTGACCTGGAAATCGTAGGTACAGATACAACACTATTATTTAAAACATCCTTTACAGGTAAGCTCCGCTGCTGGCTAAACCACCAAACTGCTCCTGAAAGCACAACCAGTATCGATGCTGCTACAGCAATACGTGGCAACAGTCTTTTCCTGGGCAGAGATTCGATGAGTTCCTGCTTTTCCGAGAACGATTCTAATAGTTCATCCAGCGAGTGTTGATCTCCCTGTTGTTCCATATAGGCAAATAATTCGTCGAATTCTTCCCTGCTACAACTGTTATCCAGGTACTTCCTGAACAGGTGTTTAAACCTTTGATTCATTGGGATGATGTTATGGACATCTTCTTATATGACGAAGATGTAATGAGATGTTCCTACTCGAGGGTCAACTTTTTTTGAAGAAATCTTAAGGCATGGGACAATTGATTCTTAACTGTATGGCGGGAGATAGATAATTCCTCCGCAATTTCATTATAATTAAGGCCTTTATCCCGACTTAACTGATATACTAGCTTGCGTTGTGGCGGTAATTCATTTATAATTCCCTGAAGTATGGCGGTTGACTCTTTTAAGTCCAGCGCTGTTTCCATCGATTCCTGCTGCTGTTGAATGGTATTCCAGAGTTTGTCCTGTAAACGATGATCAGCAGCTATTTTTCGAAGAAAATCAATCAGTCTATTGCGGGTAACCCGATGTAACCAGGCTTCAAAATTGCGGATTTCTTCCCATTGAAGCCTCGATTCCCACAGTTTTACAAACACATCCTGCATAATGTCGCAAGCCTGCTGGTGTGATTTAGTAACCTTGAGGGCCAGCAGGTAAACAGACTGGTTATGTTCTTTGAATAAAACTTCAAATTCACTTTCCATTTCCTTACCTGAATGGAGGCTATAAGTATCAGTCACGCCTTTCACAGTTCATTAGTAGTCTTGGTTCACATGAAATTAATAAAAAAATAGCCTGAAAAATTTTCATGGTGTCATATATTTTTTTGTGCGATGCCTTACCCTGATATTTATTGAAACTTGATATCAAGTTTAATTAATATCACTGGGTGAATTGTAGTGTCTTTCATTCTCTATAAATAGTTTACCCACATAATCCAATTGAAGACCTGTGCTTATTAATGTTGCAACCCTAATGAAAAGTAAGATCACTCTAAACAAATACATGTTTTTCTTTTTTTATTAATTCCATGAGACGTTCAAAGCTTGCAAATGAATTGTCGTATATTAATAAAGTACATACAAATTTGGCCTCATGCAACGACCTACAACTGCCATCACCAGTGCCATCCTGGTTTTGATAACCTCCTGCACCAATCAGCCTGTTTCAAAAGAGCTTAATCCCGGTTTTCAATTGCTTGGTACTGATACCTTTCACTTCAACAATTTTGTGGATTGTAATATGGCAGAAGCCTGGATTGGCGATACCTTTCGCATCTTCCCTGGTAAATACGGAGAAGACCCTGTCTGGAGCCCGGCGAATGATCTTAAATTCTCCAGCGGACAAAATGCAGATGAAGCGTTTAGTAATCCGGCAAGCAATTATATTACACCCGGATTACCAAAAAATGCTAGGATCGGTCAACCCGGCTTACATGGCGCTATCTGGTTTGAAACTATTTATCAGGATACTAAAGATGAGTCAGGTAAAACCCTTTACGCAATCTATCACAACGAAAACTATCCCGAAACTCTTCCCTACGATTCGGCTACTGGTGAGGGTTATATCGATCAGAAATGGCCCCTGGGTTTAACGGAACGGATTACTCCGGCCGCCGTTTGCCGCATCGGTGTTATGAAGTCTACAGATGGTGGATGGAACTGGGAAAACCGAGGACTGTTTATCGAAGACAAACAACCGCGCATGATCCTTAAACCCCATAATACTTCCAAAACCTTCGCGGGTGGTGTGGGTGACCCCTCCGCTGTAGCAGTCGGTGATTCTATCTATCTGTTTTATGGTGAGTACGGGTATCCAGGCGTGTATGATTCCGCAAATTATGATCCCCTCAAAGAATGGGCGGGACAATGCATCAGTGTAGCCCGAATAGCCATAGCTGATCTGGATCAACCGGTTGGCAAAGCAAAGCGCTGGGATGGAAATACTTTTGCCGCAGACTGGGATGGAATCGGGAAACCCATTACAACGCTCCAAATGCCTCCATCTGCAGGAGGGGGACCTGCCTCCTCACCTACAGGAGGCTTTCACTGGGGTCCTTCTGTCAGCTGGAATGAATACCTGGAATGCTGGGTAATGCTGATGGGAAAGGTTGAGGGACAATCATGGATTGGCGATGAATTATACATTTCATTCAACAAGAATAAGGACCTCGGAAAAGGAAGTAATTCTCAGGATTGGACTGCTCCAAAAAAACTATTGGAAAAACCCGGACATGTACTCTGGTATCCTTCACTTCAACCATTGAATACAGAGGAAGATATTAAATCAAAACGCACCAGTTTACGACTCGGCAAAAAAGCCCGTTTGTTTTTTAAATACTCCGATTTAGGAAAGTACTATTCCACTTATATTGTTGAATTTGTAAAGAAATAATTATCTCTTCACTTCAATAAACTGCTCAGCCTGATTCCAACCTTCCACCGCAACCAATGGCATTATATTTCCATCTTCTGTAAATTCCAACAGTATTTTTTTTGTTTGTCCCGGTAATACCGACACGTAATTATCGTCATAAAATACCGGTAACAACCGTTTTTTAGTTGCAGGATCCACCAATGACAGACGATTGAAAAAAGAAACTGGTCCACCTGCAGGTGCCGTTATGCTCAGTTCAATTTTACCCGCAGCTATAAGCCTTGCATTAATTTCTGCATTGGCTTTTGGCATCCTGCTTAACCCTGAATAATTGCCCTCAGCATCCGGTAACCAATACAGGTTATCGGATACTACTTCTTTGTTGAGATTCAGCATTTTCAAGGAAAGAAATGCACCTTCTTCTTTTGTTGCCTCACGAATTTGTCTGTTGAGATGCGTTACAATTCGGCTAGTGGATGGCCCAATTTCAGCAAATACCTGTCCCAGGCTTTTTTCCTTACCCTCTTTATCATACAAACTCATTACCAGCATCAGATCATATTGATGAATAAATGAATTATTGATCAGATGCAAGCTGGTATCTGCATGATTGAAAAAGAAATTAATTGGCGCAGAACCTTTTCTCAATCCATATAAACAGGCATTTGGGTCAAGGTAATAATCATACATCTGCCCCCGCATTGCTGTCCATGGATTTTGTGTTTTCCAGATAATAACGCCCGTATACCATTCCCACATGCGTGAACTAAATCCTTCCATCAGGGACCGGTACTGATCATAATTTACCAACTGTGCCTTTTTTGCCCATTCTTTTATATCACTCGTTTTACCATACGCATTTACATGGTTATTGTACCCAATGTATTTGTGATATTGCCAAACAGAGTCCACAATTTCCTTTCTTGTTTCAGCTGTATAATCAGGCGGCACCATATTCTCTTTCGGTAAAAATCTTTCCAGTGACTGATAATCTCCTGTACCAACTGATCCGATTTCGGAATTAAACGGCCAGGTACGGTGATTGAAAAATGTTTTCAGATTTTGGATGCCATAGGGGCCATCACCATTCCCTCCAAGAAAATTAAACGACATATCATCGGAATTCGAATAATCAACAAACCATCTCGTACCATCCAATGCAGGCAATATCGAATCTCGAAGCGGTGTTTGAATATCCTGCGGTAAGGTGATTTCATTACCACCACACCACATCGCCAACGATGCATAATTTCGGATCATTTTTATCTGATCAGCCGCAGATAGAAGGAAGAGTTTATGATCATCCGGATAATTTCTTCTTGTCCATTGATCATCCTTTTTCATTGGATCCACCCAACGACCATTACAATCTCCGGAACCCCAGAAATCCTGCATTACCAATAATCCATATTTATCACAGGCCTCATAAAACTCCGGCCGTTCAGAGATTGCTCCTCCCCAGATCCGGATCAGGTTGAGATTCATATCACGATGGAAACGGATCTCCGCATTATATCGATCTTTACTAAATCGAAGCATTGCATCAGATATGATCCAGTTTGCTCCTTTTATAAATACAGGTTGCCCGTTTACCCAAATTTGTTTGCTTCTGGTAGTGCTGTTCCAGTCTGCTTTGATTTCCCGAACACCAACCTGTAAATTTTCCTCATCCGAAACCTTGCCTGCGGAAATAAATTCAATTTTAAGCGGATACAAATATTGTTCGCCATATCCATTGGGCCACCAAAGTTCTGGATTTACTATTTGGTGATCCGGTAATTTAATTTCTGTTATTGAATTTGGCTTCAGGACAACCGTTTTAGAAACGGTTTTTCCTTTAATAGAATAACGAAGTTGGCCACTAACAGAAGAAGCCGAACTATTATTCAATTCCGTCGTTACTTTTAAAGTTGCCGGCTGCTGATCACCGTTCGGCATTCTTTTTCCCGGTACCAGTGTTACAATATGTGGATTCTGAATATTAACACTGCCGGTTTTTTCAATCAGTACCTTATCCCAAATACCTGTATTTCTATCACGGATTGGCTGGATCCAATCCCATCCTGCCACATACTGATGCGCCACATTCTTTGCAATAGTTCCATCACCACCCTGGCCACCATTCGGATTACCAGGTTCAGCCGGTGGATAAACAAGTACCGCCACCCTGTTCTTTCCATCCTTTTTAATAAACTTGCTGATATTATAGGATTGACGCAGGAACATTCCATGGTGCCGTTCCTCGTTAAGCTTTTGACCATTTACGAAAACATCGCAACTGTAATTGACACCTCGAAGATGTAACCAAATATTTTCCCCAACCGCAATTTTCTCCGTAAAATCTTTTACAAACCAATAAGTATAATAAACACCACCAGTATGATAGATATCAGGAATCCTGTTGTTATTCATACCAATAAACGGATCCGGTACTTTCCCATTTTCCAGCAAGGTTGTCAGAACTGTTCCGGGCACAACCGCCGGTTCCCAATTACTTAATTGATAATCAGGCGCAGAAATTAGTTTACCATCTTCCTGAACCATTGAAACAGGAGCACATTTCCAACCCTTGTTAAGTTCGTAAACATTTTGCGCAAACGTTTGGTTACAAAGGATTAATCCCAGTAGAATATTTATATATTTCATGCAAATGATATTTTCCTTCATTCCAGGTATACAATTTTTTTTCTAAAATATTCCGCCAAATGCGGATCATTATCTACTATCGAGTATCGTATTATAATTGGAATATCCTTTAACAAAGGTAGTTTACAGGTATCCGTTTGACAATTTTTCAATAGCTGGTATCGATCATTCATTTGCTGGTTATAACGGTTCAACTCCCCACTGGCGAGTGACGAATAAGCAGTGCTGACATTGGTTTTCATAAATAAACCAAGCAAAAAAAAACTGGTAATTATCACGAACCTGAATTGATAAATGATTTGCTGCACTTTATTATCCCTGTATTGCATGAATTTTTCAGCTGCCAAAACACCTGCCAGGAGCAATCCAGAAAATAAAATAAAAATAGTAAGATTCGTAACCCGTAAAGGTACCAGCCTGATATCAATAAAATAATAGGTCATAAATGAAACTAAGAACATCGCAATTCCGCAAATTAAAAACAGAAAGGGCGCCCTCTTTTTAAGCATACTTTGGTCGACTTGAATGTATGGTAAAAGCCTCTTAAAAGCTCCGGCCCCAAGTAAAACTCCGATCCATAAAAAAGGATTTAATAGACATTTGAATACATGATATCCAACTTGTGCTATTGCGTAACCAACTGCTTTAACAATTGCTATTTCATTTTTTTGGGGAACTACTATATACCTGTCTCTGAATGATTGTGCGCTTAATAAAAACCACCAGGAAACAGCAATAAGAATCAACATACTATATTCAAGTCTGCAATTTTTACCTGAATAAATTTTGATACTGAGTACTATAAAAATTAATCCTGTTGCCAACATTGCAAACAATTCATTTAATCCGGATAACAGTATCAATAACGTGCAGGTAGCCACAGCATAAAATAGACGTTCACCTTTGTACCTGAAATACCGATTCCAGCATGCCAGCCAATAGAGAAAAAACAGGATGCCAAATTGGTAGGAAACCAACGAAGAAAACCAAAAAACTCCTTCACCAAGTCCTGGCATCACTGCCAAATAAGTGACGGTTATTACTGCACTTAAGAAAATAATATCAGCTTTCTTGCCTTCATTACTTATATATGATTGAATAAAGTAGGAAAGTGTTCCGCAAAAAAGAAATATATAAATAATAGGTATGATTTTATATAACCAAAAATTGCCAAAACTAAGCGGACTAGCTCCGGCAATTGCTAATAATGTATAACGCGCAGTAATGGTTTTATAAAGCATGATCTGGGCTTCAATATATCCATGCTCTCTTACCAATGAAGTAATCCAGTAGTCATCCCCCATTGGATGTACAAAATAAGAAATCGCTATAAATGGCAAAGCCATAATCGCCAGTATAAACCATTTGAGTTGTTTATAATACAGATTAAAGCACTGATTTATGCTGACCGATTTCTTTTTAATCATTAATTGACCATTTTTCTGATTGATCGCGTCAAACAAAAATGTATATTCTTTCTCAATTCAAAATTCCAACGCCTCATACAATACCTCCACAGGATGTTTTGCCTTTTTTCCTGTTCCATCTTTTATCTGATGCCTGCAGGAAGTTCCTGGTGCTGCAATAATTGTATCATCTGATGCAGATCGCACAGTTGGCAATAAAACCAGTTCTCCCACTTTCATGGAAATTTCATAGTGTTCCTTTTCATAACCAAAAGAGCCTGCCATTCCGCAACAACCGGACGGTATCGTTTCGACTGTATAATTTTCAGGCAGACTTAATAATTGAACAGAAGGACCAACGGAAGAAATCGCTTTCTGCTGACAATGTCCGTGCAATTTGATGGATCGTTTTTCTTTGGTGAATTTTTCCGGTGAAATCCGTGCCATACTTATTTCCCTTGCAATAAATTCATCTATCATATAAACATGTTGCGACAGCGCCTGTGCATCTTCCAGTAAATCATCATCTGCCAAATCAATATATTCATCTCTAAAAGTTAGTATAGCAGATGGTTCAATTCCAATCAATGGTGTTTCATCAGAAATCAAGGGCCGAAGTTTCGCAATATTTCGGTTCGCAATTCCTTTTGCATGACGGATTAACCCCTTTGACATCCAACTTCTTCCGCTTTCTTCATGTTCTGGAATTACAACCTCATAACCCAATCGTTCCAGCAGCAGGATCGCCTTCTGCCCAATCTCCACATCGTTGTAATTTGTAAACTCATCACAGAACAGATATACCCGTCGCGGTAGTTTTCCCGCAACATTACTCTTGCTATGATTTTTGAACCATGCCTGAAGTGTGGTACCAGCCAGCGTAGGCATGGACCTTTCCAGCGCAAATCCCGCAAAATTTTTCACCCATTTGCTCACCACCTTATTCGTCATTGCAAAGTTATAAAGTCCGGGTACGATGGAACCCAGCTTTGCTGACAACGAGAAATTCGCGATCAGCCTGCTTCGTAAAGGCACGCCATTGCTATCATAGTATTGTTGCAAAAATTCTGCTTTCAGTTTGGCCATATCAACATTCGACGGACATTCACTTTTACATGCCTTGCAACTCAGGCATAAATCCATCACCTCCTTGATCTCTTCATGATCAAAGCGGTTGGCTTTATCTGATCTTGTCAGAAACTCACGCAAAATATTTGCTCTCGCTCTGGTTGTGTCTTTTTCATTTCGGGTAGCCATATAGGAAGGACACATCGTGCCACCACTCAAATGTGTTTTCCTGCAATCTCCTGATCCATTACATTGCTCCGCATGTTGTAATACATCCTGGTTATGATATCGAAACACCGTTTTGAAGGAAGGTGTTTGTTGTCCGGGAGTGTAACGCAACATCGTATCCATGGGAGGTGTATCAACAATCTTATTCGGATTGAAAATATTGGACGGATCCCAGGCTTTTTTAACCTCTTTAAGCAATTGATAATTCTTCTCTCCTACCATTTGTTGAATAAATTCTCCTCGCAATCGCCCATCTCCGTGCTCACCACTCAGTGATCCTTTATATTTTTTTACAAGTGTTGCTATTTCTTCCGCAATCACCCGAAACAGCCGATTCCCTTCTTCTGTTTTTAAATTGATGATAGGTCGCAAATGCAACTCCCCTGATCCCGCATGTGCATAATGCACGGAATACAATCCGTGTTTGGTCAGAATCTCATTAAACTCCCGGATAAAGGCGGGCAAATCCTCCACATCCACAGCAGTGTCTTCAATAACAGGTACGGCCTTTTCATCACCCGGCAGATTGGATAGTAGTCCCAACCCCGCTTTACGAAGTGTCCATATTTTTTTTGTATCCACACCAAACAACAAGGGAAAATGATAACCCAGTCCCGCTGCCCGCATCTCTGCTTCACAAGCTGCCGCATCAGCTTCTATTTCCTCCCTGGTTGAACGCGCAAACTCTACTACCAAAATAGCACCCGGATCGCCCTGTACAAAAAACCGGTTCTGCATCTGCTCGCGGTTTTGTTTGGTGCATTCCAAAATATAATGATCAATCAGTTCACTGGCACTCGGGCGATACTTCAATGCAATCAGATTGGCCCTTAATGACTCATCGATCGAATTAAAATGTACACATAACAAACCGGTTTCCTTTGGGGGCAAAGGCACCACATTCAATTTGATCTCAGTCAAAAATGCCAGGGTTCCTTCCGAACCTGCAATCAACGAACAGAAATTAAAATCAGGTTGTCCGGCTGTAAAAGGAGCCGTCTCCAGTAATAAATCCACTGCATACCCGGTATTTCTTCGCTCCACTGTTTTTTTCGGAAACTCCCGACGGATTTCTTCCTGGTTAGTATAATCCCCAAGCAGGCTTCGCACACGGCGATATATCTGATTTTCCAGCGAATTCCCTTCACATTTTGCATGAAATTCATCCAGGTCCAACGCTTTAAACTCGGCATCTGACCCATCACTCAGAATTGCTTTCACTTCCAGTAAATGTTCTCTTGTACTTCTATACACCACTGAATTGGATCCACAGGAATTATTACCCACCATCCCGCCAATCATGGCACGGTTAGCTGTACTGGTCTCCGGACCAAAAAACAGCCCGTGTGGCTTTAAAAAAAGATTCAATTCATCCCGAACAACACCCGGCTGCACCCGCACCCAGTGTTCCTCCTTATTTAATTCAAGAATTTTAGTAAATGTTCTGGATACATCCACCACAATTCCTGCGCCTACAACCTGTCCGGCTAATGATGTACCCGCCGTACGGGGTATCAGTGAAGTCTTATTTTTTTGCGCAAAAGCGATCAGCGTCTTAATATCCTTTTCGTGTTTCGGAATAGCAACCGCCAGCGGCATTTCGCGATAGGCGGAGGCATCCGTTGCATATAGAGTACGCATCGCAGCATCATAATACAACTCACCTTCTAATTGCCGGCTCAGTTGCTGCAGTTCTTGAATCATGTCGATTGGTTTGCTTGCGGCGCTAATTTACGACATTCTGTTTCGAGGAACTGCCTATTGCACCAGATAACGTCTTCCTTTAACGGTTTTAAATTCTACTACCCGGTCCTGATTTTGCGAAGAAGCGATCGTAGTGCCTGTTTCGCTTGTCAGGCGTTTCCCTTTTGGAAGCCAGATTTTACAGGAATTTCCCTGGAGCGATAGCAGACCGGCATTTAAAAGCCGTCCCTTTTCCCAATTTATGCTCACTTCGAACCCGTTACGGGCAGATAATCCAGTTATGGAACCGCTTCCCCAATCGGGATTGGATGGAAGAGCGGGAAGAAATCGGATCACCCCTTCTGAACCATGACTTTGCATCAGCATTTCTGCCATACCGGCCGTACCGCCGAAATTACCGTCAATCTGGAAAGGAGGATGCGCACAGAACAAATTTGGATAAACGCCGCCACCAGTAGACATATTGGTACCCAGACTAGTTGCTGGTTTCAATAATTGCTGAACCAGTTCGAATGCATGGTTGCCATCTCCCAGGCGAGCCCAGAATGCAATTTTCCAGGCCTTGCTCCAGCCGGTTCCATCATCTCCCCGTTGTTCCAGTGTTTTTCTGGCTGCCGCTGCCAGTTCAGGTGTTGCCCAGGGAGTTATTTCATCATAAGGGTGCAATCCGTATAAATGTGAAACATGGCGATGTTTTGGTTCCCCGTCTTTCCAGTCATCCAGCCATTCGTTGAGATCACCGGCAGCACCAATTTTGTTGGGTGCCAGCCGGGGCAAAATACTTTCCAGCTCTTTTTTAAAGAGCTCATCCGTTTTAAGAATACCTGCTGCCTGAATACATGCCGAAAATAATTCACGGGTAATCTGCATGTCCATCGTTGGTCCCATTACCGTATTCCCTCTAAAACCATTTGGCATTATATACGCATGTTCCGGTGAATTGGACGGTGCTGTTACCAAAGATTGGTGCCGGGGAGATTCTATCAGAATCGATTGAAGAAACTGAGCAGACCCTTTCAGAACAGGATAATATTCTCGCAAAAATGCCGTGTCTCTTGTAAACCGAAAATGTTCCCAGATATGATCACATAACCAGGCACCTCCAGTAAGTGTTGAGCCCCATTCAGCTCCTTCTCCTGGGGATGTATAGAGCCAGGGATTAGCAATTACATGCGCTGCCCAGCCTTTAGCATTATAATATGCTCTGGCCGTTTTTTCTCCATTCGGCACCAGTGCTTTTGTAAACCGGAACAAAGGTTCAGCCAGATCAGAAAGATTGGTTGTCTCCGCCAGCCAGTAATTCATCTGAATATTAATATTGAGGTGATAATCTCCGTTCCAGGGGGTCTGGTATTCCTCTGCCCATAACCCCTGCAGATTCGCCGGTAACAATCCCGGCCGCGAGGAGGAAATCAGCAAATAACGCCCAAAATTATAATACAAGACCGGAAGCGTTGGATCCACCCGACGGGTACCCGACGGGTACTTGGAATATCGCTCCAATCGTTCCTGCGTACTCAATCCAACCACATCCTGGTTTTCCGGCATGTTCCACTGATTCCTCTGATAAAATCCCGAATAAACATTTATATTCTTTTCTAGCGCTCTGTTATAATTGAGTCCGGATTTTAAATAAGCAAGCGCCGCTGGCATTGGATCATATCCGGTTGCAGCAAATTTCGAATAGTCATAATCAGTGGCTGCCGTTATTTTAATAATTAACTCATTGGCATTTTCAATTCGGATAACCGGCCGGCCATCCAGCTTATCTTCCCGCATTGTACCCCCAATAATTTCAGGTTGCACCGCTGACGCAAACCGAAGTCCCTTATCCTTTCCACTGGGTAATTGTCCCGTCATCAGTAACATACTACCGGAAACGCTGGTAACTGCATTTTCTTTTCTATACAGATCCAGGGCCAGATTGATTCCTCCCGGCTTTGTACTATGTATCCTTACCCATAAAATATCATTTGTAAAATCAGCCCAGCAGACTTCTGTAATGGTAGTACTATCGCGGTTATAACGCGTTCGGGCAACCGCAGTTTTTAAATCCAGCTCCCGATTATAACCGGATACCGGTCCTGTAGTATCTCTCCAGGTAATTAGTAAATCCCCCAGAATCTGATAAGCGCCATATTTTTGATTCGCCCCATTACCACGACCTGAACCAGCTCCTTTTGCTATAAACTCTTTCATCAACAAAGCCTGTGCTTCCTTGTTACGCCCGGCCACCAAATGTTCCTGAATTGGTTTTAGAAATTGATGCGCATTTTCACGGTCAGCATCCTGCGGACCACCCGACCACATCGATATTTCATTCAGGACAAGTCGCTCCCGATTCGGATTCCCAAACTGCATAATGCCCATCCGGCCATTTCCCACCGGTGAACTTTCGGTAAAATACCGGGCAGCCTGTTTAAATCGCAAAGTATGGGCTGAACTGTTATTGGCAGCGTTGGAGCTGCCCGATTGCGACTGGCTCTTATTCTGGAAAATAATCAGACCAATAAATAGTAGAAAACTAATGGCAATTTTATTCATATGGAAACTCTGTCTTCTAAAGATATTCCTGACTAACAAAATTGTATCGGAATATTTCGCCAGATTTCACCTGAATCTTCACCAATAACCCGGAATTTCAAAGAAAACAACCTCGTTTTGTGATATTTTAACGAACGCTGCGAATAATATGGAAAGAACCCACGAAAGTATCGGATGACTGAACCTAATCAAAAGCAAGTATTTACAGAATTGTTGGAAAGTTATAAAGGCTTACTATATAAGATCGCGCGGTCTTATACCAATACTCCGGATGACTGCCAGGATCTGGTTCAGGAAATCACCATTGCGCTTTGGAGGTCTTTTGATAAGTATGACCGGCAATACCAGTATTCAACCTGGATCTATCGGATCGCTTTAAATGTTTCGATAAGTCATTTGCGAAAAGAAAACCGGCGAATCCATCCATCAGCAGCGCTTGACGAAGAGCTACTGTTGGTACCAACTGATCAGCTCACAGATACTACTGAAATTGACTTCCTCTATAAATTGATCGGAGAACTCAATGAATTGGATAAGGCTATCATCTTACTCTATCTGGATGAAAAACCATACCGTGAAATGGCATCTATATTGGGATTGTCAGAAACCAATATCGCCACAAAACTTAACCGCATTAAAGAAAAATGGCGGTTACAATTAAACGCTAAAAATACCTGATTATGCAAGAAACAGAACTGATACAAATTTGGAAAACATACCAGCAGAAATTAGATGCTTCCTTAAAAATGAATAAAAAATGCCTGCAGGAAATCCAACTAATGAAAGCATCTTCCGCTTTAAATCCGGTTCGTCGAACCAGGTGGACAGGCATTATAGTTGGAATTCTTTGGCTTTCTTTTATCGGGTTTTTGATTTACCATTCACTCAGCTGGTCTAAAATAGCCTTCGTGATATCCGCAGTAATTCATTTTCTTGTTTCTGCCTATGCCATTATAGTTTATATTGAACACCTGATTTTGTTAAATCAGTTTGATAACAGTAATACGATTATTGAAGCTCAGCAAAAACTAGTACTGCTTTCCACTTCCAACCTTCGGGTATTAGGAATTCTATTACTTCAGTTACCGGTATTTTCCACCTGGTTTATGAATCGGGAATGGATGCAATCCTCTCCGGAAACTTTTTGGGGTATTCAGGTTCCTGTAGTTATTATTCAAGCATGTATTGGATGGTGGGCTTTTCGAAACCTGCATTACCGAAACCATGAAAAAAAATGGTTTCGCTGGTTTGTAAGTAAAGGAGAATTTGCAACAATAAAAAAAGCAACCACCATTTTGAAAGAAGCGGATTATCCAGAACTTTCTTAACAAATCACTAGGAAATCAGGCAAGACAATTTGTCTATATTCGTCCTGAATGATTTACTACTTTTCAACGTTCAAGGACTTTAATACGTATACCCCGACTCATATTTTGTAGTCGGGGATTCTTCGTTTATCCGGATCTGATTCTGATCCAATTATTTCAATAAATTTTTATTTTATGCAATGGGAATTTAAACTCCTAGCCTTCGTGGCAACGGGTATAGTTCTGCTATTGTTCTATAGTGTCTGGAAATTAAAACTAAGATCAAATCAAAGAACTGCTCAATTTCAGGCACTCTGTAAAAGCAGCGGACTTCAAATTGATTTATTTGAATTTTTCAGCGACCGTGTTATTGGAATTGATTATCACCAGGGGGCGATTTTATTTATGCACTTCATGGGAAATCAATACATACACAAGGTCCTGCTTATTGAAGAACTTGAACAATGTTCCATTGAAAAACAAAGCAATGATAATAACATCATATCCGGCATTTTTCTTACCTGTTCAATGAATGATCAATCTACCATACGATTAAGTTTTTATTCAAATAAAACGGACAATCATTTAGATGCAACCCAATTAGTAAGAAAAGCTGCCTATTGGCGAAGAAAAATCAACCTGCTCAAACAGCTGGATGAATTGAGCCTGGAACAATATCAATAATTAATATTAATAAATATGTCTGTTCAAACAACCCGACCCGCTAAAGCCGGTCGTGCACCGTTATTGCACCCCTTACCCATTGTTCTATTAAAGAATGATGTAGTGCTTGTAGAGTACCTTATGTCTCATCATCCACAATGGCCGGAAATAAATACGCTGAAGGAAAAAATTAAAACTGCTTCCATTTTGGATGGATTAAATTTTCCTACCGGAGTAGCAAGAATTCATTCCAACATTCTGCTGCGGGATCAGGTAGCGAAACAGAATTTCAGCTACCGGTTGAACCTGCCGGAAACTGGCTCAACTGCATTTCATAGTGATAGTGTTTTCCGTCCAATGGGAGCAGCATTATGGGGTATGCAAAGTGGAGATGAACTGATCTGGCCAACCGGAAAAGGTAATCGCTATTATTTTATACTATCAGTTGTAAATCCGGTAGAGTCATTTTAACAAAAAGGGTCATTTATTTGGCCCTTTTCTATTAGTAAAAATTAGTTCTATTGATAAATTCTTATCCAGTCAACATAAATATTAACCGGCAATTGATCTGCATTAACTTTTCCTACCCAGGATCCTCCCAATTGCTGATCGAGTAATAAATAAAACGGCTGATCAAATGGCCACTGACTTGGATCCACGCCTGCCATACGCGGGTATCGAAAAGTTTCTTTCCCATTAATTGTAAAAGCCAGGAATTCAGGTGTCCATATTAATCCAAATACATTAAACGCATTTCTATTGATCGCTGCTTTGCCATAATGTGGAGGATTCTTTTTTTCCTTCAGCTCCAAGGTATAGTAGGAATGTACCGTCTGGTAAATACTGTCCTCAAAACTGAGGTGTTCCATAATATCAATTTCTCCGTTTCTCGGATATTTTCCATGAACTGTATTAGCACCTAGCATCCAGAATGCAGGCCAGGCCCCTTGAGCTTCTTCCAGTTTTGCACGAATTTCAATTCTTCCATAGGTCCAGCTGAACTTGTCTTTGGTATATATTCCACCGGTTAGAAATGGACGCTTATCCCTACTGGTATCTGGGTTTCGGATTCCTTTTAAAATCAATATGCCGGGGTCCTCCCATCCGAAAACCTTGTCCTCTGTGGTCATATGTCGACCCCAATCAGCCTGGTTAATTGAAATTCTGGTCCACTTTGTCGTATCTAAAGAAGGCTTATTAAATTCATCATTCCAGGTTAATTTTTTAAACCGGCTATCTGCTGTGGATGAAGTTTGGCTGCTGCGACAGGAAATCAATCCTGTCGCCAGAAGTATGGTTGCAGAGATAAGAAAAAGAATCTTTAGATTTTTCATAATAGGGCTTCACTTATTCAAGTTCCAGGAGTTTCTTTTTACTGGCTTCAATAATCGAACGTGCAGAATTTTTACTCAGATCACTTATTTCAAATTCACTCAGCAGATCATTCAATTTATTCAGCTTTTCCTGCTCGTTATTTTTTACAAACTCCTCTTTAAGAATCCTGATTTTTTCAAAGTCCTGTATTCCTTCAATCAATTTTTCAAATCGGATGCTGCTAACCGGTCCTGGATAAACCTGATAGGTATCACCTGCCGGCCAGGCAGTATACCGGCTGTCTTCCAATGGTGATTTTGTCCAGCTATTGTACGCCCAGCGCAAATAGCCGGTAAATCCTTTTGCCTGTGCATACCAGCCCAGGTAAACATGTTCTGCCGGCGGAGAAAAACTAAAGCCATTGGGGAATTCTTCTGTACAACAGGTATAAACTGTTGTTGGTTTAGCAGCAAGTTTTCTTTTATTCAACACTGCTGAATCCAGGATCCAGCGTGATGCCACACAGTAATCAAATATATCAGCTTCAATTTCGGGATGATAATCACCTGCCAGAGCAATCTTCCAACTGGGATCGATTGATTTTAATAAAGCAATAGCTTTTTGCATAGCTGGCATTGGCCGTTCATCCATTGCTATTGTTGTAATTGAAAACCAATTCTTCTCTTTCAGATGTTGTGTAAATGCCTGCAACATAGGTCTCCAGGTGGCCGCATAAGCTGCTGTATTAATCTCAGTTGCAATACTGGTATCTCTTCCCATGTTTTCATCATAATATCGAACCATCATTTTCCAGGGAATAATTGAATAACAATTTATTCGCTCCCTTATTCCGCAACTCATTACAAACTCAACATATTGATCAAATCTGGAAAAATCATAGGTCCAGGTACCCGCTTTTGTTTTAGTCCATTTTATGAGAGATGGAAAATCATCAAATGTTTGATGCCCCCAGGGCTCATGTACTATTGATGCTGTGATATTTTTTTGACCGGCTGCAGCAAGTTCCTCATAATATGGTCTCATGGCAGAATAATGTTCATCTGACCACAACGGCACATTATGGACCCTTGCAATTGCGGCAGGGTGCTGCCATAAGTCCAGATCAAATGACCACGCAGCAGCAGCGGGTAAAACTCTCTCTTGAACATCCAATTGTAAGATTAGATTTACGCTATTGCTCGTCTTAATAGTAGAGGTATAGGAACCTGGACTTGTTTCTATTGGAACATTAATGGTGATCCAGAAAAAAGCAACACTGTCAGACCTTATTTCATGTTGATTTAGTAAAGGGTCAGTAACAAAAGAAGACACAAATTCTGCCGGGTCATTTCGATAACCACAGCCGCCATGGAATTCATCAGTAAGAACTTGAGCTATAGTACGGATTCTAACCTGGCTGCTTGAAATACTATCCCCTTTTGCATTTACCAAAGGAGACAGATTCAATGAAAACAGTTGTTCTTCTCTAATGGAAGGCGTTTTCATTGCCACTTGTACATGGACACGTTCTCCCCTCCAGGCCGAGACCGTCTGTTTATCTTTCAGAAGATTATTACTAAAAATATTCTCCACTTCAATAACCTGCCCATCACTGAGAATTGGATTAATTCCAGAATCTTTTTCAAGTTGTTGAGTATTTACTAATCTTATATCAGTGGAAATAAATCCCGCTTCACCAGGTTGCCTACAACCCGAAAGCAAAATGTAAAAAATCCCGGAACAAAGAAACAGGCGTTGAATGGAGGGCATAAAAGTCAATTGTTATTTCAAATATTGAAGTGGAAAGTTAGATCGAATAGACCGTAGATCTTCCTTCACCCACACAATTGACGCAAACGGTTGTTTTGACTTGAACTGTAAAAAATAAAAAAACCGGCACGCCTTAGCGATACCGGTTATACTCAAGGTAGCACATCCGCACTCAGTGAGCACGAATTTGACTTATTGATTCAGCTTGATTTCGCCTACATCAACTGTAGCACCTTCTGCTACTTCTACACCATCCTTGGCCGTATTCTTATATGGTGCAACTGCCTCAATAACAATCTGATAGGTACCAGCTTTCATGTTTTTGAGCTCAAAAGCACCATTAGCAATAGGAGCTTTAACTGTATCAACTGAGGATAAAGCCCATGCCTGGGTAGCTCCTTCAGCCGGACTTACAGTCCCCTTCACGGTGGCAGTATTTACATCTTTAAAAGAGAATAAACTTACTGTTGCAATTCCAAGTGCCAAGGCGGTAATTTGTAACTTTTTCATACTCATGATTTTTTTAATTGGATAAATGAATTGTTTGATGACAGGATAGTAAATCCAATCATTGTGCCAGAAATGTATTATAGAAATGTTAATGCTTTAATTTGTTTCGTTAATGCCAGTAAAATCAATAGTTCTAGCCGATGGTACAGTTATTGATAATACAAAGTGATGCATAATTTGGTACATTTAATAGATCCACATTAAACATGAAAAAAAATTCAATCTGCTTCTTTTTTTCATTACCAATCTCCCTTTGATCCGAATCTTCTGAGTTTCCTGAATGGAGATAATTTTATGTTGAATATCCGCTAACTTCTTCTCCAAATTTTGATTTTATATTTCTTGTAAAGGGGATAATTTGGGGAAACCTATTTCGAGTAAATTAAATATAGCATATTATATTTACTCGATTGAATTTTCCCTAAACCATGAGCCAGCAAACATTTATCCGGCATTTAAGCCGGATTTTGACAAAAAATCAGATTTTAGTCCTAACGGGACCAAAAATGGTTGGAAAAAGGAATTTATCTGAGCAAATCGTCAAACAGTTCCGACGGAATATTTTATCCCTTGATTTATCAAAAAGTACTGATCGTAAGAAACTGGCTCATCCTGAACTATTCTTTGCCGTCCATTCCAGCGAATGCATCATTCTTGAATCTTTGGAGTTTTTACCCAGTATTTTGGATGATATCCTTCGCTTTCAATTTTCGAACAGAAAACAGCCCAAATTCATTTTAACCCTTGACTATCAATTTGCATCGGTTTTTCGATTTTTTAGGTTTCCAAAAAGAATTGTGATTAAGGAAGTTTTTCCACTTTCCTTACCTGAATCAGGTATGTCCCGATCACATTCAGTTTGGCAACATTGGCTGAAAGGAGGATATCCTGGATTTTTGACGGCTCCGTCTTACCGTGTATTGAATAACCGTGTTTCACGAATTATTAGCCTCATTTGTTCCGGAAATACAACCATCATAACAGGCCATCAGTTAAATGCGGAGAAACTAGAAATTTGTTTGGAGATTTTATCTCAATTAAATGGAACCATTCTAAATTCCCATCTTATTTCGAAATCACTGGGAGTTACCAGCCCAACCGTAATGCGTTATTTAAACTATCTTGAAGCTGCAATGTTAATTCGGTTATTACCTGCTTTTTCTCCAGAGGGTAGTACCAAACGATTAATGCGAGCTCCGAAAATTTATTTTCGGGATACCGGAATTTTACACCATTTTCGGGGTATTCAAACTTTACGATCCTTAAGTAAATCCATCGGCCAGCCAGATTCCTGGGAAGCATATGTTATTGAGGAGGTTGCCAAAATTTTACCCTCCAGATATACATTGTATTATTATCGGACCCAACATTCAGCAGAAGTTCAATTGATTATTACAAAAATAAGCAAGCCGGAAGTACCCAAACAACCGGTTTTGGGTATATGCATCCAAACAGGAACTGTACCACTTATTTCCAGAGGACTTCGTAATTGTTTCTCGAATCTGCCTACACGCAAAAATTACCTTGTACAAGGTGCTACAATTCAAGCTGATTCTAGTGAAAATAGCCTACCAACAGAAATTTTAATTAATTTAAAATCAATGAATTGCACATTGATATCCCTTCCTGAATTAGTACGTAAACTCTCCACCCTCCGCCTTTAAAATACCCCAACCCGGCTGTATTTTCCTCCATCTCCTTTTCCTCCCCTGTCTCCTTTTCCTCCTTTGTCTCCTTTTCCTCCCCTGTCTCCTATCTTTGTTATATGGACAAAAGACTTTTTCTTCTCGACGCTATGGCCCTTATTTTCAGAGCTTATTATGCACTAATTCGCAGTCCGAGGATAACTACACAGGGCAAAAATACCAACGCACAATTTGGGTTTACAAACGCATTGCTTGAATTAATCAATAATCGGAACCCCACACATATGGCCGTATGCTTTGATACTCAAGCACCTACAGAGCGTCATACAGATTTTGCAGAATATAAAGCGAACCGTCAGGAAGCACCTGAAGATTTACTTCTAGCCATTCCTGATATAAAGCGAATTATCCGTGGATTCAATATTCCCGTGGTTGAACTGGATGGTTTTGAAGCCGATGATGTGGTTGGAACACTATCAATTCAGGCTGCTGCTGCAGGCTATGATGTTTTTATGGTTACTCCCGATAAAGACTATGGCCAATTGGTTTCTGATAAAATTAAAATTTATAAACCCGGCTATCAGGGTGGTGATATTGAAATTATGGGACCCGAACAGGTTTGTTCCAAATGGAATATCAAATCAGTGGACCAGGTAATTGATATGCTTGGGCTAATGGGAGATGCTGTCGATAACATCCCCGGTATTCCAGGAGTGGGAGAAAAAACAGCCTCCAAGCTTTTAAATGAATTCGGTACACTGGAAAATATACTGGCAAATGCAGATTCAATTAAAGGATCAATTGGAGAAAAAGTACGAAATGGTCGCGATTCTGCCATTTTATCGAAAAAACTAGCCACTATTATAACTACTGTTCCGGTTGAATTTCATGAAGAAGATTTTCGTTTGAAAGAATGGAATAAGGATGCACTGAAAGATATTTTCACCGAACTGGAATTCAAATCCGTTGCAAAACGCTTATTAGGGGAAGATATAGTAACTCCCGGCCATCCGCCACAGGGGGTTCAAACTGATTTGTTTGGGAACGCAGTTAGTACGCCAAAAAATGGCGGAGCTTTCTCTACACAGGCTCAAACAGAGGAAAAAGAAGGCAATTCTGCCATAATCGTTGAAAAAAATATTCAAAACACCCCCCATCTATATGAATTGGTTGAAGGCGTTGACGCAATTGAAGCGCTGGTAAAGAAACTCTCATTGGAATCTGAAATTTGCTTTGATACAGAAACTACAAGTATTGATGCAAATGATGCAGAACTTGTCGGTCTCTCCTTTTCTGTACAGCCACATACCGGATACTATGTTCCCTGTCCGGCTGACCAAACAAAGACAAAAACAATTTTGAATCTTTTTAATCCCCTTTTTAAAGACTTAACCAAAACCTGGGTTGGGCAAAATATCAAATACGATCTGCTTGTGCTTAAATGGTATGGTGTGGAATTGACTGGTAAATTGTTTGATACCATGCTGGCACATTATGTTATAGAACCGGAGGGTAAAAGAAGCATGGATTTATTAAGTACCAAATACCTGGGATATGAGCCTGTTCATATTGAAGAACTGATTGGGAAAAAAGGTAAGAGCCAGGGCAATATGCGGGATGTGGAAGTGGAAAAAGCCAAGGATTATGCAGCAGAAGATGCAGACATCACCTTACAGTTAAAACAGAAATTTGTTCCACTTCTGGATTCACTGGAAGTAAAATCCGTTTTTGAAAAAGTGGAAAATCCGCTTGTGAAGGTCCTGACCGATATGGAATTTGAAGGAATCCGGATTGATACAGGATTTCTTCAGGATTATTCAAAGGATCTGGAGAAAGATGCTAAAGGCGCGGAAGAGCGGGTATATTCAGCAGCCGGCTTGCGATTTAATCTTGCTTCACCAAAACAACTGGGAGAAGTTCTTTTTGAAAAGTTGAAGCTGGATCCCAAAGCCAAAAAAACCAAAAGCGGGCAATACGCAACCGGAGAAGATGTACTTGCCAAACTTGCGTTCCAAAATCCGATAGTAGATGATATCCTTGCATTTCGGGAGTTAACGAAGCTAAAATCAACCTATGTAGACGCCTTACCGCTTATGATAAACCGTAAAACCGGGCGGGTTCATACTTCCTATGCACAAGCTGTTGCCGTTACCGGAAGGTTATCCAGCAATAATCCTAACCTGCAGAATATTCCAATCCGCACGGAAAGAGGAAAAGAAATTCGAAAAGCGTTCATTCCAAGAGATGCTGACCACACTTTACTATCCGCTGATTACTCTCAAATCGAACTCAGAATTGTTGCCGCAATCAGCGGGGATCCGAATATGTGTGAGGCATTTCGCCAGGGAAAAGATATCCATACAGCAACTGCAGCCAAAGTTTATGGTATAGATGAATCAGAGGTTACCAAAGAAATGCGCCGAAAAGCCAAAAGTGTAAATTTCGGAATCATTTATGGCCAGGGGGCATTTGGACTAGCTGATAACCTTGGAATTTCACGGACAGAGGCAAAGGAAATCATTGATAACTATAAAAAGGAGTTCAGCGGTATTACTAGTTATATGGATGAGACGGTAAATTTCGCAAAAGAACACGGTTATGTGCAAACACTGATGGGCAGGAAACGCTGGCTTCGGGATATAAATTCTTCCAATTTTACGGTGAGGGGATTTGCTGAACGAAATGCGATCAATTCACCCATTCAGGGAACTGCCGCAGACATGATCAAGCTGGCAATGAGTGCTATGCATAATGCAATTAAAAAATCCGGACTAAAAAGCAAGATGATTCTTCAGGTTCATGATGAATTGGTTTTTGATGCACGAATTGAAGAAGTAGACCGTCTGAAGCCACTCATTCTTGAATGTATGCAAAATGCCCTTGCCTTACCGAATGAGGTACCGGTTATAGCAGAAGTTGGACAAGGCGCCAACTGGCTGGAAGCTCACTAAAAGCCGGGGAAATTGCGTAAATTAGGGTATGTCGCAAAAAGACCAGCGAATAGACGATTATATTGCCCGGGCACAGCCATTTGCTCAGCCAATCCTATTGCATTTACGGGATCAAATTCATACGATTTGTCCGGATGTAATCGAAACTGTCAAATGGGGGTTTCCACATTTCGAATACAAAAATTCCCTGCTTTGCAGTTTCGCTGCATTTAAAAATCATTGTGCTTTTACGTTTTGGAAAGCAACACTAATGAGTGATCCTACCTTGTTTCAGCATGCTGGTGAAGAGAAATCAATGGGGCATTTAGGACCGATCAAATCGCTTCAGGATCTGCCACCTAACTTCAAAGCTCTATTGCTTGAAGCCATGATGCTTAATGAACAAGGCATAAAACTTCCCCGAAAAACGGCAACCAATCATAAAGAGTGCATGCTTCCAACAGAATTTGAACAGGCTCTACGAAAAAATCACCGCGCATGGGAGGTTTTTGATAAATTCAGTTATAGCAACAGAAAGGAATACATTGAATGGATAACCGAAGCAAAAACCGAAGTCACCCGCAATAAACGTATTTCTCAGGCAGTTGAATGGATTGCGGAAGGCAAAAACCGCAACTGGAAATATCAAACAACCTGATTATTTCAATAAACGAAGTTCATACAAGTCGTGTCGCCGATCTTTTAGCGTTGTTACACTTCCATATTCATGCAATTCAGTTAATAAAGTTAGATCAACATCAGAAACAATGATCATTTCCGTATTTGGTGTGGCCTCCGCTTTTATTCCATTCACCGGAAATGCAAAATCTGAAGGTGTCAATACCGCTGATTGTGCAAATTGCAAATCCATGTTATGAACTTTAGGAAGGTTTCCTACCGTACCGGCAATGGCTACAAAACATTCATTTTCGATTGCTCTTGCAGCAGCACAATAACGTACCCGGTTATAGGCATTTTGCGTATCCGTCAGAAATGGAACAAATAGAATTTGCATTCCCTGATCAGCAAGAAGGCGTGATAATTCCGGGAATTCAACATCATAGCAAATCAAAACGCCCACTTTACCAGCATCCGTTTCAATCACTTTTAATTTATCCCCTCCCTTAATTGCCCATTCGTATTCTTCAGAAGGTGTAGGATGTATTTTATCGCAGGAATCGATTCGTCCGTTTCTATGTAAAAAATAGGATGTATTATATAATTCACCGTCCCGCAATGAAGGCATGGATCCTCCTATAATATTGACATTGTATGATATTGCCAGTTTGGATAATGCCTCTACAATATCCGGAGTAAATGCAGCCAATTCCCGGATCGCTGCATGTCCGGGTAAATTATTAAACTGCTCCATCAGCGGAGCATTGAATAATTCAGGTAAAAGACAAAAATCAGAATTATAATCGCTTACCGCATCCACGAAATATTCAACCTGTTCCAGCAAATCCTTAACAGATTTATATTGCCGCATCTGCCATTGAACCAATCCAATACGCACAAAGTCCTTGCGCATTTTGAGTACGTTACTATTTGGTTCATAATACACATTATACCAAACCAGCAGGGTTGCGTATCCACGTGATTCTTTATCCTCCGGAAGGTAATGTTGCATTACCTTTTTTATCTGGAAATCATTGGCGAGTTGGAAACTCAGGGTGCCATCATGCAACTCCCTGCGTTTGACTTTATCAATGTATTCCCGGGGCGTCATTTCATCAGCATATTTGCCATAACCCGGAATGCGGCCACCGGCAACTATTGCCCTAAGATTTAAATTTTCACATAACACTTTCCTGGCATCGTACAAACGCCTTGCCAGGCGTAAGCCACGATATTCAGGATGAATAAACATTTCAATTCCATACAAAACATCCCCTTTGGGATCATGAGTATCAAATGTATAGTTTCCGGTTACCTGACGATAGGAGTGGGTATCCCCAAATCGATTGAAATTAACAATCAATGTTAAGGCACAACCAACCACTTTGCCCTCCAGTGCCACACAAATTTGTCCCTGTGGAAATTTACGGATCAGTTTTTCCAGAGACTCCTCCCCCCAATATTGTCCACCCATACTCGCATATGCCTCAATCATTGATTCTTTCAATTCCTGGTAATCCGCCATTGTTAAATTCCTGACTTCTATTGTTGCATTTTCCATATACCTGCCTTTTCTGTAAATTAAACAAATAACCCCCGTGAGATCGGAAGGTTGTTAAGATCTCATTAATCCTGCTTAAAATTACCGGTGAAAGCCAGTAATTTGCAGAATGACCCCTATTATTTATTATTGCTATGATGCTTATTGTGGTTGGTGTTATGGCTTTAGCCCGGTAATCAAAAAAATTCAAACCCTATATTCCGATCAGGTAGCATTTGAAGTATTATCAGGAGGCATGATTTTACCCGATCACCCACGTCATATCGGGGTAATGGCTGGTTATATTTCAGAAGCATATAAGTCGGTAGAGGAATTAACCGGAATCCGATTCGGACAAGATTACCTATGGCATATTTTCCATCCCGATCAGAGCGACTGGTACCCGCATTCGGAAAAACCTGCCATTGCATTATGTGTTTTTAAAGAGCTTTATCCGGATCGTCAGGTAGAATTTGCGGCTGATTTACAATATGCCCTTCATTTTGAAGGACGTGATCTTTGCGATAATGAAGCTTACCGCCATTTATTGGCAAAGTATGAAATAAACCCGGATGAGTTTTATGAAAAGCTTAAATCTGATGAGTTTAAGGAAAAAGCTTATTACGAATTCCAGCTGTGCAAACAGCTTCAGGTTACTGGATATCCCTGTGTTTTGATTCAGGTAAGTGAAAGCAAGTTTTTTATGCTTGCCCGGGGTTATACGGAAGAAGCTGCACTTGTTCAGCGAATTGAAGCTGTTCTGGCCGATTTAAATAAAAACTAATGCTATGATCCTTACGGTAACTCCGAATCCTGCGGTTGATAAGAGCACCCGGACTAATCAGTTGATTCCGGAGAAGAAGCTTCGCTGTAGTGAATTGGTGGTGGAAGCCGGTGGTGGTGGGGTTAATGTTAGTAAGGGATTAATACGATTAGGGGCCCCTAATCATGCCCTCATCACAAGCGGTGGATTTAATGGACAGCAATTGGAAACCTGTTTGAAAAAAGAGGGGCTAACCTATTCTACTGTGGCAATTCCTGGGGAAACCAGGGAAAATCTGGTTGTTCTTGAAGAACAAAGTAATAATCAATTCAGGTTTGTTTTACCCGGACCAACACTGGGAGAAGAAACAGAACTTAACTTGCTTGAAGCCATACAGAATATGCCAAAAAAACCCGCCATTATCGTTGGAAGTGGCAGTCTTCCTCCTGGTTTTAGTGAAAATTTTTATGCGAAGCTTGCATTACTCGCAGAAAGGATAGGCGCAAAGGCCATTATTGATTGCTCTGGTAAACCACTGGAACTTGCTGTGGAAGCTGGGGTTTACCTCATCAAACCAAATCTTCATGAACTAAGCCAGTTAGCCGGACTACTGGCTTTAGAGACTGATCAGGTAGTGGATGCCGCTCAAAAACTCCTGGAAAAAGGACGCTGCGAAGTTGTGGCTGTTTCGCTTGGCGCGCAGGGCGCATTGCTCGTTACAAAAAATCAGGTTCTTTCGGTTCCTGCACCTACTGTAAAGAAGCTAAGTACGGTAGGAGCAGGAGATTCAATGGTTGCCGGTATGACCTACCAATTGTCAAAAGGTGGCTCAGCAGTTGAAATGATCCGGTATGGTGTTGCCTGCGGCACAGCTGCAACAATGAATCCCGGGACAAAACTGTTTAATATCCCCGATGTTGATCGTTTATATAATTGGCTTCAAAACCATTAATTTCTTCTACAATAATTCGTTTCCTTTTCCAGACATAGTCGTAACTTTAAGAAAATTCATTATATGAAACGGCTATCCTTTTTAATTGGGTGCCTGATCGCCCTTAGTCAGTTAACCAACGCTCAATCTGGCCAGGATGAAATGATGAAAGCCTGGCAGGCCTACATGACCCCCGGAGATATGCATGCATTACTCGCAAAAGATGATGGTGAGTGGAAAACAGAAATGAGCCTGTGGATGGATCCGGGATCACCCCCCACAAAGACTTCCGGTAAAATGATCAATAAAATGATTCTTGGGGGCCGCTATCAGGAAGCCCGATATAGTGGAGATTTTATGGGAATGCCAATGGAAGGCATCGGAATAACCGGATATGATAATGCAAAAAAGGTTTTTATCAGTACCTGGATTGATAATCTGGGATCAGGAGTGATGAAACTGGAAGGCCTGTACGATCCCGCAACCAAATCAATAAATTTTTATGGCAGTTCAGTTGACCCGATAACTGGGAAAGAAATGAAAGTTCGGGAAGTGCTGAAATTTGTTGATGAGAAAAATCAGCTGATGGAAATGTTCATGGTTCAGGATGGAAAAGAAATTAAAACAATGGAAATAAAGTTTACAAAACTTTGATCATTTCAATGTTGATTCTACAATAGCCGGCGACATATTGGTATTCCAGTCTTTACGTGATGTTAGCAGTTTAAAGCTGCTATCTCCATAGCGCAAAATTCCAATATCATAAAATCGGTTGTTTGAATCTGTTATATCTGCCACCAGCCAGTTTCCATCCTTACTCCAGTCGTGCCAGCCGGCTTTTTGAATTCCATTTGTTAGTTGCCATTGCTTTTTTCCATCGGGTGTTATCGCAAAAAGTTGGTACTCTCCGCTTTGAAGCGATTGATAACTAATGAATTGGTGTTTTGGATTCCATCTGGGTGGACCTGCATGATAACTATGCCATTTTGCAGTTGTGTCGGTTGCTGGATAGTGACTAAGCTGCCTCAGATTTGAGCCATCTGTTTGCATTACCCAAATTTCAGCTTTTTCATTCCTGTTATTCCGGTTTTTGCGATGCCGGAATGCAATCCGCTTCCCGTCCTCAATAAAAACCGGATCACTAAAGTACGCTGCAGTATCAGTTGTGATCCATTTGTATTGGCCTGATTGAAGATTGATGATTGCTAACTGGAATCGGATGGTTGTTTTTTGTCTGGCGCTAACTACCATAATGGAATTATTATTATCCATCCAGGAATCTTCCAGTTGTAAATCACTGATTCTTCTCAAACTACTGCCATCCGGTTTTATTTCATAGAGAAAAAAACAACGTGTACAGGTGTCACGATCGCTTATGAAATAAATCATTTGTCCATTAGCGTGATAGGTCCAGTCGACCGCTTTTTTATTACTTAGATTTCTTTTGCCGGAGCCATCTGCATTCATTAAATATACCTCATAGTCTTTGCCTGTAGAATCGTAGATGTTGTAGGCAATCTGAAAGTTCTGCCCTTTTGCACTGACAATCGATATCAGATTAAATGCCAAAATAAAAAATCCAGGTCGCATACACTTCATTTTACTTTTCGAAAATAGAAATCAATCCGACTCGTGCTATCTTTCAATCCTCCATCAATCCATGCATGAAGAGAGTCTGATGCGCTGAATTGGTATATGATTCTTTTGGGGAAATCATGTGTGGGGTTTTCAAAAATAAATGTATTGTTAGAATGACTGGTCAGTATGAAATTTATTCTTCCCTGTTCCGGTTGATTAAATGCCTTCGCCTGATACATTATCTCATTATTTATTTCAAGCAAACGAATTTCTTCAGACACAATCGTGTCAATGCCTTTAATTTTATACATCTTTCCTTCCAATAAATTTGATTGCAATATCTTCCATTCCTCGAATTCGGGACTTGATTTCCCCAACCGCTGCCAGCGGCCTTCAAAACAGTAAAGTTCCCTAAACTGATCCGTCGCCAGCGGATCGTTAGTTTGTACCAAAAACAGTATGAGTACAATTAGTAACATAATAGACGTCAGACAATTAAGAATTTAACATTACCTGAAGGTTACAATCACGATTGCGTAAATCAATGCCCCCTTCGTACATGCTTTTTAAATTAGTGAGATAGAATGTCCAGCCGGTTTTACAACCAATATGATATAAGAATTTTGATCGTTCATCCTGCGGAATCTGATCCTGCACCAATTCTACAATTTGTTCATCTCCAGCCAATAATAATCGAACAGTGCAAATACCAGCTTTCCCAAAGCGGAACCTGAAGAGATCCTGCCCATTTGCCTCCAGAATTTCTCCCCGCTCAATAACTTCATCAGGATAACCATACCATAAAAATGTATATTGGCACCCCTCTGTTGCCGGTTCTTCCTGATCAAGAATGTAACCTTTCCGGTCAACAAATTCACAACTCCTCAAAAACCAATATTCCATTCCGGCACGGGTAGACCAGGCATCATAGAGATCACTTCGACGCGCTTTTACATTTATCCGAACCGAAAAACGGCTCCAATCCTCTGAACTCATAGAATTATTTTTTACGAATTCAATTGCCAGTACGATTTCTGCCTTTTATCGAGCCGGAACTGAGTGCAAAGCTACCCGATTCCCTTCTGAGTCTAGGAATACCGCCATAAATCCAATATCCGGACTAATTTCGGTTTTTGGCACAAGTATTTTTCCTCCTGCTTCTTCAATTCGATCCAGCACTAATTGAAGGTCAGGATTGGCATTCAGATAAATCAGGCTGCCATTTGGCTGTGGTTGGTAAAAATCAGGGGCATAGGTTAACGCGCCACTGATAAACGTAAAATCAGTGACCGGAAACATCCGCATTGGTAAATTTGGCATATCCATAGCTACCATTTCAAAGCCGAAAATAGTTTCATAAAATTTTTGTGCCCGCTCAAGATTGGTAGTTGGAATCTCAAACCAGCTGATTGCATGTTGTGACATATTCTTGATTTTATTATCGTGTTCTAACATTGTTCTAACACCTGTCTGACACCTATCTCCAGAGACCGATGATTGCCCCCATCAGCGTGAGTGCAACCAGAGAATAACCTCCATTGATCAGAATGTGTTTCCAGGATTTCAATTCAAATAAACTGTGAATCGCAATGGCAGAAAAGGTCCAGATACCCGCCAAAAATCCGGCAATCATACCCCATGAAATATCCGTTTTCATCTCTGTACTATCTGCCAGAAACATTCCAAGATTAACCGACATCAATAAAGAAAAAACGGCCGTGAATCCAAAAATCTTTCCCTTATTACCAGAACGAATCTGCTCTTCCGTTAATCCCGACTCCCGCATCCAGATATTTCCAAATAAACCCGGCGAATACCAGATTCCCCCTACTACAAAAGCGGATAATCCCGCTACCAAAACGGCTAGCCAATTAATACTGCTTATATCCATATTACTACTTTTAATTACTAAACTATTAGCTAAATTCACATGGACCAAGTGAACCAGCATGAACCCGGAAGTCAGGGTGACTAAACCCGAATTTTCCCCGACCAAACTTCCACAGGAAGGAAATAAGATCAACGATATTGGCTTCCGTGTGATCCTGATTCCTTTTTGCGGAATAGCTATTCCTTTGCTAACTTCTTTTGTACCCTTCGAACAGTTTAGTCACCTGCAAATCAAACTCAGCTTTCTTTATACAATAGCCCTGGCATTTGTTGTTTGGGAAGGAAACCGGTTTCTGCTCTTTACTCTCCGCTCCTATTTTAACTGGTTTAATCAACCAGTTAAAAAAATCTTTGCGCTGCTGCTCGTAATCCCCTTTTTTACGATCCCGATTACAATACTTCTTCTGGTTGGCTGGTTTCATCTCTTTCTACAGGGACAAATAAATTGGACTGCCATCTGGAATAACACCCTGATCATTCTTATATCGGTAATATTTATTGTCCATGTTTACGAAACAGTATTTCTTGTAAAGGAATCCGAATCAGAAATTCTGCGAAACGCTGGTTTGGAAAAAGCAAGGGCAGAGGCCGAATTGCAGGCACTCAGGAACCAGATTGATCCTCATTTTATGTTCAATTCGCTCAACACACTCAGCCACCTGATCAGTTCTAATCCTGGAAAAGCCCAGATTTTCAATGATACACTTGCAGAAGTCTATCGTTATATCCTTCAGAATAAATCGCGCGATTTGGTATTGTTGAAGGAAGAACTCTGCTTTATGGATAATTATATCGCTCTTTTAAAGATCCGTTTTGGTGATTGTATCATAATTAAAAAAGAAATTCCCGAAGCTTGTCTGGATAACTATCTCCTTCCGCCAATTTCATTGCAAATTCTTATCGAAAATGCTATCAAACACAATGAGTTTTCCAAAAATCAACCACTTATTATCACTATCGTAGAATCAAATGGTCAACTTTCCGTATCCAATGAAATCAGGGAAAAAACTCAACCTCAAAATAGTGGAATCGGACTTGCTAATCTACTCGAACGCTTTATTCTAATTACTTCAATCCCCCTGACAATTGAAAAAGGGAATGGCTTTTTCTTTGTACGGCTTCCTCTTTTAACCCTGCATTAAAATGAAAATATTAATCATTGAAGATGAACTTCCTGCAGCTGAGCGCTTATCTGATGTGCTGTTTCAATTAAGAAATGACTTGGAGTTGCTTTCAATTCTGCAAACAGTTAATGAATCGGTCCAATGGTTAAAATCCCATCCTCAGCCTGATTTAATTTTTATGGACATCGAATTGACTGACGGTCAATCATTCCAAATTTTTGATGAGATAAAACTCGATTGTCCGGTTATTTTCTGTACCGCTTATGATGATTATTGGCAAAATGCATTTGAACATAATAGTATTGACTATCTGTTAAAACCGATTGCACTCGAAAAACTTTCTGCCTCTCTGCAGAAATATGAACAACTTAAAGCACATTTCTCGAACTCTTTGGAACAACTTCAGAAATTCCGAAAAAATCCGGAACACTACAAAAAACGATGGCTCATTAAAAGGGGCTCTGATTTTATCGCACTCAAAACAGAAGAAATCGCTTTTTTTTATGCCGCCCACAAAATGGTTTGCCTGGTGGATGCAGCCGGACAAAAATACCTGCTTGATAAATCATTGACTGACATAGAGAAAGAACTAAACCCTGCCCAGTTTTTTCGTCTTAACCGGCAGTTTCTGGCCCATATAAATTCAATAAAAAAATTAAAATCCATTGGAAAAGGTAAATTATTGGTCGAATTGAACCCTGGCGCCCCGGAGGATGTCCTGATTAGTTCCGAACAAACCGCTGCTTTCAAAGATTGGCTGGATGCCTGATCCCCAACCGGCGGGTAAGGAATTTGTTTTATCTTGCACCTCCCTTACAATATTTGTAAATATGGAATATAACAGAATCATTGCCGTAACCGGATTACCCGGCTTGTTTGAATTAGTAGCCAGTAAAACCGATGGAGCGATTGTTCGCTCACTGGATGATCAGACTACCAAATTCGTGTCGTCCCGTAAGCACAATTTCTCTCACCTGGAGAGCATTGAAATTTATACCAAGCGTGATAATATTAATCTCGTGGAAATCTTCAAAGCTATGAAAGCCACAGGCGGCGAGCTTCCCGATAGTAAAGATGGCAATGGCTTGAAGGCTTATTTCGAAAAAACCTATCCTGATATGGATTTCGAAAGAGTTTATGCCAGCGATATGAAAAAGATGGTTAAGTGGTTCGAAATTATCGACAAAAACAACATCGAATTCATTCTTCCTCAGGCTGATACAAGCACGGAAGAGGTGGAAGTTGCAGCTGCTGCTGAACCTATCGCTAAAACGAAAAAAGCTGATAAAACCACAAAAGAGGAAACAGCTTCTAAAGAAGGGGATACGGCTGAGGAAAAACCTAAGGCAAAGAAAAAAGCAGCACCAAAAAAAGCAGCTGAATCCAGTTCTGACCAAACTGAAGAAACTACCGAAGAAAAGCCGAAAAAAACGGCCCGTAAGAAAAAATCAGAAGAATAAGATTTTAATTATGTCTATCGCCAATATTCAGAAGGCACCCCGGCAGTTCCTGACCAAGGACTTTACCATTACTACCTGGGATGCACTTGAACCCTATTTTCTTGACCTGCTCAACAGACCCCTCCATTCCGGCGATGAACTCGAAAAATGGATGGCTGATTGTAGCGAGTTGGAAGCGGTAATTAGTGAAGACGCCTGCTGGCGACAAATTCGCATGACCTGCGACACAGAAAATAAGGCACTGGAGGAAGCTTTCACCTTTTTTGTAATGGAAATTCAACCGAAAATCCAGCCATTTGCAGATCAACTTAATAGAAAGCTGATTAGTAATGAATACACTAAAGGGCTTGATCAGAAAGAATACTTTACTTATCTCCGGTCGGTAAAAAAATCGATTGATCTTTACAGAGAAGAAAATATCCCTCTTCAGGCGGATCTTTCTGTATTAGCCCAACAATACGGTGTTATTTCCGGCAAAATGACTGTTACGGTTGATGACAAAGAATATACACTTCAACAGGCTACTAAATTCCTTGAACATCCCGACCGCAACAAAAGGGAAGCTGTATATCGCAACATACAGGAACGCCGGTACCAGGATCGCGAACAACTTAATGAGCTTTTTAGTCAGTTGGTTGAAAAGCGACATCAGGTTGCCCTCAATGCCGGTTTTGCCAATTACCGTGATTACAAATTCGCGGAAATGGGCCGTTTTGATTATACAAAAGAAGACTGTTTCGCTTTTCATGAAGCAGTAAAGCAACATGTAGTACCACTGGTTGCTGAAATTTATCGGAAGAAACAAGCTAAATTAAACCTGGATACCCTTCGCCCCTGGGATACGGAAGCTGAACCCGATGGTATCGAACCTCTTCGCCCCTTCAAAACAAGTGAAGAATTACTCGAAAAAACCATCGCATGCTTTCGAGAACTCCGTCCGCTGTTTGCCGACTGCCTGATAACTATGAAAAAAATGGGGCATCTTGACCTCGAAAGCCGAAAAGGCAAAGCTCCAGGTGGGTATAATTGTCCACTGGCGGAAAGCGGAGCTCCATTTATTTTTATGAACGCAGCCGGACAAATGCACGATGTTACCACCATGGTACATGAAGGCGGTCATGCCATTCACAGCTTCCTTGCCCACCCATTGCGGCTTTCAGCATTTAAAGAATATCCAATGGAAATTGCTGAAGTGGCAAGCATGAGTATGGAATTGTTCAGTATGGATTATTGGCACAGTTTTTTTAATAAAGAAGAAGAACTGTTACGTGCAAAAGAACACCAGTTGGAACGAGTAATTACTATTTTCCCCTGGATAGCGATAATTGATAAGTTCCAGCATTGGGTGTATGAAAATCCCCAACATAGTTTAGAAGAGAGAGCAAATAAATGGTTGGAAATCAACGATGAGTTTTCTACCGGTGTACTTGATTTATCAGGATTGGACGAGTTTCGGAAATTCGGTTGGCAACGCCAGCTCCATTTATTTGAAGTCCCCTTCTATTATATTGAGTATGGAATTGCCCAATTAGGCGCTATCGGTATGTGGATGCAGTTTAAAGCGGACAAAAACCAGGCATTAGATAATTATTCAAACGCTCTTTCGTTAGGTGGAACCCGTACTTTACCTGAATTATACCAGGCAGCAGGTATTCCATTTGATCTTGGTCCAAACCGTGTTAAAACATTGATGGACTTTGTGGCAGTAGAGATGCAAAAACTCTAAACAGATTTGAAAAATACCCACATTAGGGTATATGGAAAATTTGAAAAGAATGATTTATAACAATATATTTGTACAAGAAAACACTTAGAAAGATCAAACGAATCCAAAAGGATTCTTAAAATAGCTACTAATCAGAGCCTTAACCAAAAGTCCCGGTGTGTCTACATCGGGGCTTTATTTTTTACCACTGTTTTATTGACATTTGTCAGAAAGAACTTATCCACCGCATTTTCGTTTACTCACGCGAGCAATCCTTACATTTACCATTCACCACCACCTGGATCTGGTTGGATTTATATCCTCTTGGTAAACGTATAACCGGCACCGTTACTTCATCCAGACAAACCGTATTTCCACACTTATCGCAAACAAAATGGACATGATTATCATGGTGATGGCCTTCTCCGCATTCATCTTTGCACAATGCATATAGTACACTATTGTCTGCGGTAGGTATGGAATGAATGATCCCTTTGGACAAAAAAGCCTGTAACGTACGATACACCGTAACCCGATCAAATTTTTCACCGGTTCTCCGCTCTATGTCACCATGTGCCAGGGCTCCAGCCTGATCAAGGAATAATTCGAGAATTTTAACCCGGCTGCCTGTAATGCTTAACTGATTCTTCTTTAAGATATCCTGTATGGCTTCCTGCATAAAAATTGATTAGAACGTTGATTTGGGTAAACGTGACGCATCCGTTGCTGATTCTGCCAGTAATACCGGAATATCATTGATCATTTGGTCCACTTCCTCTTTTTTCAAACCATCATAAATTCTGCGCACACGACCCACCTTGTCTACCAAAGCAAAAAATTGGGTATGTATAAACTGATCTTCAATCCGTTCATTATTATTCTTGGGATCATCCAACAAATAACTTACCCGAGCTGCCAGATACAAACTGTCTTTTGGACCGGTAAGGAAAAACCAGTTGGCATTATTGACACCCATTGAATCTGCATAAACCTTCATCCTTGCCACTGTATCAACGGCAGGATCAACCGAATGTGACAGTATCAAAAATTCAGGGTTGCTTTTGTATTGATCAAACACTTTTTTCATGTTGGTATTCATTTTGGGACAAATACCCGGACAGGTAGTAAAAAAATACTCCGCTACATACACTTTCCCCTGAACCTGCTCCTGTGTAAAGGAGTTTCCATGCTGATCATTAAATCGGAATGGTTGTACATAGCTCAAAACCGGCATTTTCACTTCACCAAAACCAGGCAATAGCTTTGTCATCGCAAAAACAAACCCGACAAACAGAACGGCAAAAAACCCTATGAAAAAAATCGTTTTCTTACTCATGCTTGCAAATTTACGCCCTTATTTGTTGCCCTGACCCGACCGGTGGCACCGGTCGGGTGCACATACGCAATTGTTAAGAAGATTTATTTTGCAACAAAGTTGCATCTGTTTATTTTTGCTGTCCGATGTCATTTAAGATTAACTGGGATGCCCTGGGTATTGCTACATCCGTCGCCTGCGCGATCCATTGTGCTATTTTACCTTTGCTGCTAAGCAGCCTGCCAATATTTGGTACAAATATCATTGATAATGAAGCGTTTGAGTATTTAATGATATTCATTGCCTTTATTATTGGAGCCAACGCTTTATGGCATGGATACAAACGCCATCACCATAAATCCGGTCCCTATATTATTTTTGGTGTTGGAATTCTTTTACTTCTTGCCAAGCAGGTTTGGCATGATCTTCAGATCTGGTTTCTGGTTCCAGCCGTAATTGCAGTCATTTATGCACACTTTCGCAATTATCAGCTCTGTCGGAAAGCCAATCATTGCCACACAAGCGACTGTAACCATTAGCAGCCAGGCCCCTTCAAAGGCAGATTTCCTTAAGATTTCCTAAATTCACAAACATTGCCCGCTGGCATTTGTTATTTTTGCAGTTAAACGTGTTGAACTATGATTAAGACCGGAAACCCCGTTATCAGCATCTATACAGAAATGACTCCCAATCCGGAAACCATGAAGTTTGTAGCCAACAAACTCCTGTATCCCGGAAGAAGCATCGACCTGCCTGATATGGAAAGTGCGAAAGCCTCTCCGCTCGCTGTTGAACTCTTTGGATTTCCATTCATCAAAAGTGTATTTGTTGCCAGTAATTTTGTAACGCTTACAAAAACCCCGGAAACTGAATGGAGTGATGTTATTCCTTCTATCCGTCAGTTCCTGAAAGATTATCTGGAAGAGGGAAAAGTGGTAGTAAATGAAGAAGAGGTAGCAGCTCTAAAACCTCAGGGCAGTAATGAAGTTAGCGCTGATGATGACGATGTTGTAAAACGAATCAAGGAACTTTTGGAAAATTATGTAAAACCAGCCGTTGAAATGGATGGTGGTGCAATCCAGTTCAAAAGTTATCAGGACGGCGTTGTTAATCTGATGATGCAGGGATCCTGCTCCGGTTGTCCAAGTAGCATGATCACCCTCAAAGCTGGAATAGAAGGAATGATGAAACGAATGATTCCTGAAGTAAAAGAAGTTGTGGCTGAAGCAGAATAAACTATCCGCCTTGACAAAGGAAGACCCCTTCCATATTTACCCGATTGCTGAATCAGCCATTACCATAGAATATGGGAAGGAAATTGCCATAGAAGCGAATCAGGTTTTACTTCGTCTTCAACAACGTTTTCATGCATCACCATTTCCAGGTTTTATAGATACCAGTATAACTTATAATAGCCTTTCGGTTTTTTTTGATCCAAGGCAACTCTTTTCAGAAGGCCAGCCATCACCGCTGGCCTTTGTTTTAAACCGCATCAGACAAACCCTGAAAGACTTCTCCCAAATTGTGCAACAGCAGCCATTTCAGGGAACACATCATCTGGTCCCAGTTTGCTATGACGGACCATTGGCTCCTGATCTTACTACTGTTGCCAGCTTTCATAATTCAGATCCCGATTCAATTATTCAGGCACATTGCGCTCAGGACTGGTATGTTTTCATGATTGGTTTTAATCCCGGTTTTTCCTATATGGGCATTTTACCGGATACACTCGCCATGCCCAGAAAAACTAGTCCCGCCATTCAGGTAGCAGCCGGATCAGTTGGTATAGCCGGTAAACAAACCGGTATTTATCCGAATTCCTCTCCGGGGGGATGGCAAATCATTGGTCGAACTCCACTCCTTGTTTTTAATCCTAAAGAACCCGAACCCTGTCTTTTTAAAGCAGGTGATACCGTTCGATTTACCCGCATCGATTTTCCAACTTTTCAATACCTGAATCAGCATGCGAATCCTTAAATCTGGTATTACCACCATACAGGACCTGGGTCGATTTGCGAACCGGAACAGAGGATTGCCTTGCAGTGGGTATATGGATCCGCTGGCTGCACGTCTCGGGAATTTATTAACGGGCAATGACCGCAATGCCGCTTCTCTTGAAATAAGCAGAGGTGCATTTAGTGCCAGTTTTGGAAGAACCTGTTTACTTGCCCTTACCGGAAAAGGTTTCGATGCTTATGTAAGTGGACGGCCTATTCCTTTTTTCCAGCCCTTCCTCATTAAAGAAGGAGAATTCCTGCAGCTTTTTCCAAAAGAAACAGGCTTTACGTATCTCTCTGTTCATGGTGGAATCAAATCAACTCCTGTTTATGGAAGTCGCTCAACACACCTGGCAAGTAAAATTGGTGGCATAAATGGGAGACCGCTCCGTTCAGGAGATCACCTGCCGATTACGCTGATACCAGATGAAAATGGCCAGCGTATAATTGATTACCTCTTAAAGGAATCCAATCACCATCAGGTTCGATTAAGTCTTACCGTAATTCCGGATTATTCCTCTAAAGAAATTCACTTTATATCCGGACCAGAAAATGACTGGTTCTCAGGGGAAGCACTTGAATTCCTGCAATCAGCCGGCTTTCGGCCGTCTGCCCTATCCAATAGAATGGGTTCCAGATTAATCGGTCCTGAACTTAAACGGATAAACTCATCCGAATTACTAACGCAAGCTGTATTACCAGGCACCATGCAGGTAAGTCCGGATGGCCAGCTTCTTATTCTTCTTGCAGATGCTCAAACAACCGGCGGGTACCCGCGTATAGGTCAGATTATTCAGGCTGATCTGCATCTCGCCGCGCAACATAGCCTGGATACTCCCATGCAGTTCAAACAGGTATCATTGGATGAAGCAGAAAAGCTGCTGCTTGCTCAGGAAAAACAACTGCAGCTGCTCCAGCACGACTACTATATTTATTTTTCATAAATTCCTGAAATGGATATCAATTGTGATCTCGGTGAGGGTTTTGGCTCTGAAGAAGCCATCCTGCCATTTATCAACTCGGCAAATATCGCCTGTGGTTTACATGCCGGATCTCCCACCGAAATGGCAAAAACTGTTGAACTGGCAAAAAAATTCGGTGTGAAAGTTGGGGCACACCCTTCCTGGAACGATCGGGCCAATTTTGGAAGAACAGAACAGCATATGGCACCTGCTGAAATTAAAGCACTGATAAGCTACCAGTTAGGAGCACTTGATGCAATTTGCCGGCAGACAAACTATCCCATGATACATGTAAAACCGCATGGAGCACTTTACAATCAGGCAGGAACAGACCCTGTAATTGCAATGGCAATTATAGAAGCTATACTACGATTCAACCCAACCCTTCAACTTTTTGCGTTATCGAACAGCATTTTAGCAAGACTCGGCAGTGCAGCCGGTCTAATTGTAAAAGCAGAGGCCTTTGCAGACCGACGTTATACTTCAAACGGCCAACTTGCTTCGCGGAACTTTGCCAACTCCGTTCTTACAGATACAAACGAAGTTTTGGAACAGGTTGATTTACTTGTTCGCTCTCAACTGGTTTATACCACTGAAAATACAACCCTGAAGCTACCTGCTGATACTATTTGCATCCATGGAGATGGACCAACCGCCATTGAATTGGCAAAAGCTGTTCACCACTATCTTCAAGCATCTCCGCAGCAATGAAAAAAAACAGCTCATCTGCCTTCTGGGCAGCAGCCTTTTTAATGGCGACCTCAGCAATTGGTCCGGGTTTCCTAACCCAAACCACTGTTTTTACCCAGAATCTGCTGGCCGGATTCAGTTGTATCATCTTACTTTCAATTCTACTGGACATTGGTGTTCAAATGAATATCTGGCAGATCATTTTTGCCCGAAAACAAACAGCCAACCAGGTCGCTGATGAACTCCTTCCCGGATTAGGAAAATTCCTGACCTTGCTAATTGTAACCGGTGGATTTGCTTTTAATATTGGAAATATTGCGGGAGCCGGACTCGGTTTGGAGACTATAACAGGGATCCCAAACCGAATTAGTGCAGGAATCAGTGTTGCATTATTATTGCTTCTATTATTCAACAAAAACAAAGCATTGCCATTCATGGATGGCGCTGTTAAATGGATGGGCATTCTGATGATCGTATTAACAGCATACGTCGCATTTTCATCCGGGCCGTCACTTAACAATCTGGTAACTGAAACTTTCTGGCCCAGCCGATTTGATTACACTGCATTACTTACCATTGTTGGCGGCACAGTAGGTGGTTATATTTGTTTTGCCGGTGCACACAGAATGCTGGAAGGATCAGGCGCAGAAAATATCAGCCTCCCTACCGTTCGATCTTCTGCCGCCACCGGCATACTAACTGCGTCCATTATGCGCTATTTATTGTTTTTGGCAGCATTGGGAGTGGTCAACCGGGGCATAGTGCTTGAGTCTTCTAATCCGGCAGCAGATGTATTTCAACAGTCCGCAGGTGAAACCGGATTTCGTTTATTTGGAATAGTTATGTGGTGTGCGGCAATCACTTCGATTGTAGGATCCGCTTATACCTCTGTTTCATTTGCCCGTACCTATATACCCTGGTTGCAACGGAATCCGGAAAAAGGAACCATTATTTTTATACTCTGCTCAACAGTTGTTTTTCTTATTTGGGGCAAGCCGGTGCAGCTGCTATTGTCAGCAGGCCTTGTAAATGGATTTATATTACCAATCTCTCTTATAATTTTGCTCTTATCTGTCCATAAAAATAAAAACGGCTATCAACATCCGAAAATTCTTACAGGTATCGGATGGCTGATAGCCGTATTGCTCAGTTGGGCTTCTATCCAAGTGTTGCTTCAGAACTGATAGCTGTATTCAGCAGTTTGCTGATTGGGCAATTTTGCTCGGCGTCTTTTACACAGGCTTCAAATTTTTCTGCTGTAATTCCTGGTACAACACCTTTTACTTTCAAATGAGATTTTGTAACTGCTCCGTTTTCGAAGGTAATATCACAGGTGGTTTCCAGAGAAGTAGGGGTAAATCCGGCTTCACCCAACACGAAACTGAGTTTCATGGTAAAACAGCCGGAATGTGCAGCAGCCACCAGCTCTTCGGGATTGGTGCCAATTCCACTTTCAAAACGCGATCCGAATGAATATTGAGTTTCACTCAATACACCACTTTGGGTTGTGAGATGCCCTTTTCCTTCTTTACCGGAGCCGTTCCAAACGGCAGTTGCTTTACGAATCATGGTTATATTTTTAATAGTTGATAATGCCTTCCCAATTTACGCCCCTATTGGTTAGGTAACGCAGTATAAATTCAAAACAGGCCGAATTACTTCCTACCAGTTCCGGAGGAAATACCCCTTTTTCGTTGAACTGGCCAGTGGCAAGCAATTCTGCTACCGCAGTACAGGTATATCCAGTTGTACGAGACATAGAAGATGTTTTAGTTGACTCGTCATAGCGATCCAACAGATTGTATTCAACCCGCATTGCTTTTCCCTCCTTTTGCCCCTCCACAATCACCCTCATCACCGTAAACTCAGGTTCTTCTTCCCCAAGTTTCCATTCCTTAAACAACAAGGCTGAACTAAGATCAAGTGGTCGAACTGCCTGCCCCTTAACATCAATAAATTCTTCATTAAAAAACCCTGCCAGTTGCAATGCCTGTATCAAATCGATATGTCCCGGGTAACGCAAGGTTTGTTCTTTTAAGTCCGGAATATGGGACATGGTATACAGCAGTGATCTCAATCCGTCTGTGTTAAATGCCTCCAGGGTTCCAATTCCGTCAAAGTTCATCAGGCTTCTTTCCGACAAAGCAGGCTTTGTAACGATCACTCCGTTTTCTTTCAGTCGTGCCGGGCGGGTATATTCTTCAATTACATCCACCGGTGAAAAAGGAGCCTTATATTCAAACGGTTTTTTACGAATGAGTGGCAATCCGCCAACATAACATTCAAAGCGATGCACCTTCATTTCCTCATTATAACGGCCAAGAATAATATTTCCCATTCCGGGTGCAACACCGCAATCGGTAATTGCAGTAACTCCTTTTAATTTGGCTAATGTATCCAGGTCTCTTGCGTCTTCAGGAAAAAACGAAATATCAACTACTGATTTACCTGCCTGAATTACAGCTTCGAGTGATTTATATCCCATGAATCCCGGAACAGCAATAATCACCAAATCAAAATCAGCCAACCATTCAGAATAGGATGAAAAATCTGAAAGATCTGCAACTTGAATTGAAATGCCCGAAGCTCTCTGGTGCAGCTGTTGAAGGGCCGTTTCATCTCTGTCAAAAGAGTGAATTTCATGTCGGTCGGCCAGATCAGCGGCAATGGTTCTGCCCACCATACCGGCACCTAAAACAGCTATTTTCATATAAAGAATTTCCGGCAATCTAAAAATTCTGACGCATTTTTAGCGAATGGAAACGATTTGGCAACAATTCCTGGCGGGTTTAATGCAGACAACTGCGTTAGAATTTATAGCTGTAATTACCGGAACACTAAGCGTAATATATAGCAGGAAAGAGAATATTCTCCTCTATCCGGTAGGTTTACTCAGCACCACCATCTTTATTTACTTAAGTGTTAAAGGACATCTTTATGGTGAAGCCAGCGTAAATCTCTACTATACCATCATGAGTATATATGGTTGGTGGCTCTGGGCTAAAAAATCACCGGATAAGAGTCCGGAATTAAAAATCACCCATTCAAACAAAAAAGAATGGATTAACCAGCTCCTCTTTTTCCTGCTCTTTTATATTGTGCTTTATATCAGTCTGTCCTGGTTAAAAAAAGAATTTGCACCCGAAGCTATTCCCTGGGCAGATGCATTTGCCAGCGCCAGTGCCTATACCGGAATGTGGTTGATGGCCCGAAAAAAGGTGGAGAGCTGGTATTGGTGGATTATTACAGATATTGCATCGGTCCCTCTCTACTATTCTAAGGGATACGTATTTACAGGTTTTCAGTTTGTTATACTAACAATCCTTGCAATTGCCGGACTGCAATCATGGAAACTTAAGAGTCAAAGCGCTAAATTGCCGCTGCAATGATGAAGAAAATTGTGATAGTTGGACCTGAGTCTACTGGTAAAAGTACCCTTTCCCAGGAATTATCGGAATATTATTCCAACCGCTTTGCAACGGCCTGGGTACCGGAATATGCAAGAGAATACCTCGACAACTTAGGACGTCCTTATAGGTATGAAGATTTGCTTCAAATAGCAAAGGGACAACTGGAATCGGAAGAAAAAACTGCCCTGGCTTTATCCGAAGCTGCCGGAGATCAACCTTCCATCCTGTTTGTAGATACCGATATGATGGTGATGCAGGTTTGGTCGGAATTCGTGTTTCAGAAATGTGACACATTCATTTTAAATGAAGTTGTCAGCCGAAAATATGATCATTACCTGTTGATGCAAACCGACCTACCATGGACCTACGATAAATTACGTGAATACCCAGATCTTGAAAATCGGGAAAGGCTTTTTAAACATTATTATGATATACTGCAAAGACAAAATACAAGCTGGTCTTTAATTGCCGGCTTAGGTAAGGAACGAAGCCTGGCAGCCATTCGCGTGATAGACAACTTGCTTGCCGGTTAAGCTCCCTTATTTTTGCAGTTGAAATCAACCTCATGAATGCATTGACTTCTTCCATTCAGCGCCGTCCGGCTATATGGTTTTACCTGGGATGGCTTTTGATCAATCTGGTACAATCCTTTGGTACAGAATTGCTGCATGATGAAGCTTATTATTGGGTATACAGTCAATACCCGGCCTGGGGCTATTTCGATCATCCACCCATGATTGCACTACTTATTAAAATGGGTTACCTGCTATTTCCAAATGAACTGGGTGTTCGATTTTTTATTGCCCTGATGAACACTGCCACGCTCTGGCTGGTGCATCAGTTGCTACTAAAAAAAGACGATGTATTATTCTATGCCATCACAGCAAGTATGGGGGTATTACAAATTGGAGGAATTCTTGCTGTTCCGGATATTCCGTTGACTTTCTTTACAGCCTTGTTTTTCTGGCAATACAAACGATTCCTTGAAAAGGACAATTGGCTACAAGGTCTTCTTTTGGGTATTGTAATGGCCGGTATGTTGTACAGTAAGTACCACGGAATTTTAATCATTTTCTTTACTGTACTCAGTAATCTGCGGCTGGCAATAAACCCAAGAGCATGGCTTGCTGTTATGACCGGTGTTGCCTTATTCTATCCACATCTTCACTGGCAGTATATTCATGACTTCCCTTCCGTTTCATATCATTTGAAAGAAAGAAATGCGCCGGTTTACCGGTTTTCATTTACACTTGAATATGTAGCCGGACAAATTCTATTAGCCGGACCATTGATTGGTTTTTTCTTACTAAGGGCAGCCAATCAGTACAAAACAACGACTGTATTTTCCCGTTCACTGCAATGGAGCATGTGGGGATTTTACGGATTTTTTCTGATCAGCACATTTAAAGGCAGAGTGGAAGCCAACTGGACGGTTCCTGCACTTGTTCCGGTAATCATACTTTCACATGCCTGGCTGACTGAAAAGATCGAACAACGAAGATGGATCTTTAAGTTGTTTTCACCGTCTCTTATACTGGTGGTAATAGTACGTCTATATATGTTATCCGATATCGATGCATTGACCAGAATTTTTAAAGATGAATTACATGGAAATGCTGCCTGGGCTGCCGCTATAAAGGCAAAATCCAACGATTTACCAGTGGTGTTTTTAAACAGTTATCAACGACCTTCCAAATATTGGTTCTATTCAGGTGATACGAGCTTTGCCGTCAATACCACCAACTATCGCAGAACCAATTACAATTTCTGGCCGATTGAAAGAGAGTGGCAGGGTAAAACGGTTCTATTGGCAGATAATGGTCTCGCCTCTATAAACGGTTCCTTTCCAATTGAAACAATACGTGGACCAATTACAGCCGTTGTTGATAGTAATCTTCAATCCTTTTCACATATCCAGTTAACTGTAATCCAACCACAGGTTGAAGGAGAAAAAGGAGCGCAGCTGAAATTATTGGTTGAAGTATCCAAAGAGTCAACACCTGCATTTGAAAAGCTGATGCCTGGTTATACAATAGAAAATGGAATGATTGCTGACCTTTTTCTGGGAAAATTGATGGTACAGAGACTAAACCTGAAAGCAGAAAAAGTCGGTTATAGCAACTACCAATTAAGCAGCAGAGATAGTATCTCACTGGAGCCGGGACAATATATTCTAAAACTGGGATTACCCACTTCCATATCCAATCAATATTCACAAAATAGTGCAGCCTTACCCATAAATATTCACTGATTATTTTTTTGCAAACGGCCCAATAATCGCTTTGATTTCATCATCACCGGCAAGATTCGTCATTTGACGTTGTATAACCCAGCCTCTGCTGGCAACATATTTGCTGGCAGGCTGAACTTTAAATTTTTTGGGATTTGGTAAACAGGCGGCTATCCTGGCTGCTTCTGATTTATTGAGTTTGGCAGCCGATTTTCTATAATAGGCCTGCGCTGCTGCTTCAATTCCAAATATGCCGGAGCCCATTTCACTAACGTTCAGGTACATTTCCAAAATGCGCTGCTTTCCCCAGATTAATTCAATCATGAAGGTGAAATAGGTTTCAAGTCCTTTCCTGATCCAGGAACGGCCCTGCCATAGAAAAACATTTTTAGCAACCTGTTGGCTGATCGTACTTGCGCCACGTACCCGGTTTGGTTTTTTTTCATTGTACTTCATCGCCTTTTCGATGCTTTTCCAATCGAAACCGGAATGGTCTGCAAAAAGCTGATCCTCCGATGAAATCACAGCCAGCTTTGCATAATAAGACATCTCATCAAAATCTACATAGTCGCGTTTCAGACCATACCCACCCACCCAATTAGCCAGCTGGGTTATGGTTACCGGAGGGTTAACCCATTTTAATAGCAGAATATAGAGAAATTGCCCGATCACTAAAATGAGCAGGAGTTTTTTAAGAAATCTACCTATACGGGGAACTAAACCTTTTGTCTTCACTGAAAAGCCAGAAATTGTTGCGGCTGCAATATAGGGAAAATGATACGGCTGACTAGTTCGTCATCTTCACGTAAACAATCTTATAGTTTTTTCCATTTTTTTCGCGGTGTCGATGCAGGCGGTTCAATAAAAATCCACCGCCTGCCACAGCTCCTGCAATTGCAAGTGAGCGTACATTTTCAGAATCTCCGATTGATTCTTTCCGATAGGCTCCGTTAATTACATTCAGCACGGCATAACCCACCCCTCCAATCATAAAGAGGCTTCCGTTTCTCACAAAACCCCAGCTCTGTTTTTTATTATGAACTATTCGGAAAATTTCCTGATAATGAAGGCCAAATATTAATGAACCAAGAGTGTCAACTTTTGAAGTCCCGAGCTGGGTAATATAACTGACGATCTGCCATTGACGGACGAAAATGGAATCGTTACGGACATCTTCAATCGGTCCATTTATCAACTGCCCGTTTACGTGTTGAAGTTCAATACGGCTTCCTTTGAAGTAGCTTGCCAGGTGGCGGTTATTTGATCTTTTTAGGGAAATAAAATCACCCATCTGCGCCAAAACTGAACTGGAGCAACAAGCTATACCAATCAAAAGGAGCAGTCTTCGCATAGGTAATCGTTTCATTCAGACATTTTCCAGGTGAAAAGCAATGCCCCATAGTAAGGCAATACCAAATCCAACCAATATTACACCGGATATTTTATTTACCAGCGAAAGATTGTGAAGGGTAAGTTTTTTTCTGAGTTTTCCTGCCAGTAAAACCTTTAATGCATCTGCCAGCATATTAAAAACCATACAGACAGTGAAAATTAGAACCCTGTCACGGAAGGAATGTGTTACAGCAAATGCCGTGGCATTGATCAGCCAGAAAAGAAGCACACTGGGATTGAGGGTATTGATCAAAAAGCCAGAACTGAAAATTTTTGCTATATCTCGTTTGCGAAAGCGTGGTTCCTCCCCTCCAGCCTGCTGGTTTAACTGTACTTTTTTCAGGAATAGATAAAAAAGACCCATTGCAATGAGGAATAAACTCCCGATATATCCAATGGTTTGTTTGTATTGCAACAAGGCTTTTACCCATTCCGAAAACGCATTACTAAGAATAATCAACAGTATATCACTTACCCATACCCCTGCAACAAAGCTGAATCCGCCCTCTCTGCCATTATTCAAACTTTGTTTGATGATGGTAAAAATTACAGGTCCGACAGATAAAGCCAGAATACTTCCCAGTGCCAATCCTTTTAGTAATGCGTCAATCATGTGCAAATTCAGAAACGTAAAAATACTCGTTCCTGTTACATTCGGCAGAAACTTTATAAATTCTAGTATTTACAAAAGGCACGATTGCCCGGTTATTGATCAGTATTGCACAGGTTATAGCGAAAATTGTACCTGCAAAGACGAGAATTAAGTACCTATTAAATAGTTATTTTTATGGCGATCTGTTAATGCAGATCACCATTTTATGATTCGGGAAACCATTGAAACTGCCATCACCAGGCCTACTAAAAAATACCTGCGCTACCTGGGTATAAAAAACCTGTTTGGAACCGATCGAACCAAGCAAATTCTGAAGGTTAACCCAACCATTCTGCCGCATCGGGAAGAAGCAAGGGAAGTGCGGACCTATGTATACGATTACAATCCTCAAGCAATGGAGGAGCATGAATTCAGAGCAGTGGAGCCCTGTTTTCAGTTTCGTCAGAGCAATCGCATCAGCTGGATCAATATTGATGGCATCCGAAAATCGGATGTTGAGCTGATTTGTGCTCATTATGAAATACATCCCTTACTGATTGAAGACATTCTGAGTATTCAGCAGCGCCCAAAAATGGATGAGGTGGAGAATGTTTTATTCTGCCTGTTAAACATGTTGTACTTCAATGAAATTAAAGGAACCGTAGAGCAGGAACAGATCAGCATTGTATTAGGTAAGGATTTTGTCATCAGTTTTCAGGAAGATGCATCACGGGATGTTTTTAATCCCCTGCGCGATAAACTTCGTTTGAGCAATTCCAAGATCCGCCAACGTTCAGCCGATTATCTCTGCTATTCCATGCTGGACATGATCGTTGATAATTATTTTACCGTGATGGAGAAACTGGGTGAACGAATTGAAGACCTGGAAGAACAGGTCATTGCAAGTACCAATAACCGGGCATTGGCTAGAATCAGCTCCCTTCGTAAAGAATTGATTGTATTGAAAAGAAATATCGCACCTGTTCGTGATTTGTTGAATGGAATTATCCGAAGTGAAAGTGAACTATTGGATGATCGAACCACCAAATATTTCAAAGATGTATATGATCATATCATGCAAGCCTATGATCTCTGCGAAAACTACCGCGACGTTATGGTCAACATGCAGGACCTCTATATCAACAATGTAAACCTTCGCATGAATGAAGTGATGAAAGTAATGGCCATAGTGACCTGTTTACTGGCACCGGCAACTGTAATTGGCGGAATTTTTGGAATGAATTTCGATCGGATCCCCTATTTGCATGATAAAAATGGATTTTATATCGCAGTAGTACTCATGCTTATCATTCCAATTTATATGCTGTGGCTATTCCGTAAGAGAGGATGGTTCTAGGAACTGAGAAATGCCTGCCAGTCCTCCAGCATTTTACCCTTCAAAACCCTCGGAAATTTGTGCTGTCCGCCAACTTTTCCTTTAGAAGCCATGAATTGCATGAATCGATCCTCCGGTAACACATCCAGAAAAACCTCTTTTAATGCACTTTTTCTTTCAACCGCATAATCATCATTCAACTCCATCAGGTGCTGGTCAACTTTTTCGCGTAATTGGTTCGCATCTATGATATCATCTGAAGCAACATACCAATGGTGTGCAAAAAAAGTACCATGAGGTATGCCTGCTACAGTAAACTCCGGTATGGAAACATTCAATTCTTCCGCTGCTTTTTTTAAAGCGCGGTTCATATTATCAACACTGAGGTGTTCACCAACCAGACTAAGAAAATGTTTGGTACGACCTGTAATTACAATTTCACCCCGGGCAGCATCTGTAAAACGTACCGTATCTCCAATCAGGTAGCGCCAGGCACCAGCTGCTGTACTTAGGAGGATAGCATAATTTTTACCTTCCTCCACCTCATGAATCATGAACGCTTTATGATTGGGCATCAGGTTACCTTCCACATCAAAATTTTCATCATCAAAGGGTACAAATTCAAAAAAAATATGGTCATTGATGCTGAGTTTCATCCCGCTTGCTGCCTGGCGATCCTGGTATGCAATGAAACCTTCGGAAGCCAGGTAGGTTTCAATATAGGTTAAGGGCTTGGCCAATAATTGTTCAAATCCTTTTTTATAGGGTTCAAAAGAAACACCACCATGTACAAAAAAGGAAAGATTGGGCCAGATATCATGAATGGTTTTCAACTTATACCGCTCAATAATTTTTTCCATGCACATCTGAATCCAGGCTGGCACGCCCACTACAAAACTGATATCCCAATTGGGTGCTTCCTCAACAATCTCTTCGAGTTTATCATTCCAGTCGGTCATTTTGGCAATCTTCTTTCCCGGTTTATAAAAAGGTGTAAACCAGAAAGGAACTTTTTTCGCAGTTATACCACTCAGGTCGCCGGCATAATACCCCTGACTCTTTTGTAACTGGGTACTGCCTCCCAGCATCAGCCATCCTTTTCGCAGGTTACCAAATGGAATATTATTATAATGTCGTAGTGAAAACAATTGTTTGATCATCACAATCCGGTTCCCCGCTAATAAATCTTCTGTAATGGGAATGTATTTACTGGCTGATTCAGAAGTGCCGGAGCTAAGTGCGTAATATTTAATCTTACCGGGCCAACAGATATCCTGCTTACCCTCCAGCGTTTTATGCCACCATTGTTTATAGATCGAGTTATAATCGTGGCTTGGAACCAGTTGTTGAAACCGCTTTCCCGGATGTTTGCTGAGCATAATTTCATCAAAGCGATAATGCTGGCCGAATTCTGTGAAGCGGGCTTTCTTAAGCAGCTTTTTAAGCACCTTTAACTGTTGCCGGCGGGGAGAGCTTTCCGGCAGGCGTAAGGCCTTGGCAATCGTCTTTGGTAAAGTAATTTCAATCAGGGCCATTCGGGTGTGTAAGATATTAGGTTGAAGAACAAAAGTACTTATTCCAAAATTATTTCTCCCCTTTCATCCGGATCATCACTCCCGATTATCGCAGTTGCCTCCGGCCATTTAAAGCGAATAGCCGTTTTTGGTGGTCTTCGTTTCAATTCCTGGAACAATTCATCAAGGGTATATGGCTGTCCGGGGAAAAAAATAGTGGGCCTGTTCGGATCATAATCAGATAGCTTCCTGCAATGAAAAAATGCTGCCAGAGGCCTGGAAACAAACTTTTTAGCAGCATCAGTTCCCCTGATCTTTTCTCTAATCGTTCTGATTCCGATAGCCGTTTTTACCAGAAGCTGGCTTATCCAGCTGGTTTTTTTACCATATTTATGGCGAAATAACTGCATTGCTTCATAAAAATGGCGGGCATTTTCAGCTGTACGGACGGTACTTTCTCCCTTAAAATGCAGAATTCCGGGATCAGGAAGATAATAATTCTTATGTCCGGCCAGGGAGATGGAATAACTCAGGTCGATATCTTCCCCATACATAAAATATCGCTCATCGAAACCACCCACTTCAAGATAAAGCTTGCGAGAAAGAAAAATAAATGCTCCGGCCAGCACATCCACTTCCTGAACTTTTTCAGGAGATCGGTCACCAAGGTAATAATGTGCAATATGTTTATTCCCGGGAAATAAATGAATCAGCCCGCTTAGTTTAAAAAAAGCGGTGGTTAATGTAGGCAAACCCCGTTTTGATTCGGGCAGATAGCAAAATCGGCCATCGTACATCCGCATTCCCAGTGCCCCGGCATCCGGATGAGTGTGAATGAAATCAAGGGCAGTTTGAATACAGCTTTCCGGTAAAATGGTATCCGGGTTTAGAATCAGCAGATATTCTCCCTTAGCAGTTGCCGCCCCCTGATTATTGGCTTTGGAAAATCCCAGGTTGTTTTCATTCCATATAAAACGGACCTGCGGGAATCGGGCCGGAAGGTAAGCACGGCTATTATCTGATGAAGCATTATCAACCACAATGATTTCACCTTCTATTCCCTGCATTGCCGCCTGTACTGAGTACAGACAGGATTCGAGGAAATAACAGACATTATAGTTCACAATAATCACAGACAACTGCATAACACGAATTTATTGGTAATTTTTATATCGGCTTTGCGACTTAGCTTTGTCCGATGTTATTGGAAACCCTTATTAAGGCCACCAGGGCCGGTGGAACTGAACTTGAACGCTTTTTTAATCAGAAAGATCTGGCTATATCCAACAAGGAAGGGATTAACAACCTGGTTACAGAAGCTGATCATGCTGCAGAAAAAGCCATAATTGCCACAATTCAGGAAGTTTATCCCGATCATTTCATTCTGAGCGAGGAGTCTGGAGAAATGGCTACCAATTCTCCTTATAAATGGATTATTGATCCGATTGATGGTACCATCAATTTTGCAAATGGGATCCCCATTTGCTGTGTGAGTGTGGGATTGGAAGTAAACGGTGTAATGACGATGGGCGCAGTTTACAATCCCATTATGAAGGAATTTTTCCTTGCGGAAAAAGGAAAAGGTGCAACATTAAATGGTACGCCTATCCATGTTAGTGATAAAGCTGAAGTTCTGACCAGTTGCCTGGTTACCGGATTTCCCTATACATTTCTGGATATGCCAAATGGTCCGCTGGAATGCTTTGAGCGTTTTATCCGCAGAGGAGTTCCGGTACGCCGACTTGGATCTGCCGCAATCGATCTGTGCTGGGTAGCCGCCGGAAGGTTTGATGGCTTTTTTGAACACAAACTCAATGCATGGGACAGTGCTGCAGGTTTTCTTATGGTGGAAGAAGCCGGAGGGATGGTTACTGATTTTAATGGAACGTATTATTCACCTTATCAGCCATTTATTCTGGCCACCAACGGAAAGATTCACGAAGACATGCTGCTTTGGGTAAATGGTAAAAAAAATTAAGTTGAATGGAAACTAGAACGGATATCTCGAATTTAGGTGAATTCGGACTGATCGAACACCTGACTAAAAATATTGAATTTACCAATGCTTCATCCATTCTTGGAGTTGGTGATGATGCTGCAGTGATCGACCATTTTGGTAAACAGACGGTTATTACCACAGATATGCTGGTGGAAGGGGTACATTTCGATCTCATGTATACGCCACTAAAACATCTGGGCTATAAGTCGGTGGTGGTAAATCTTAGCGATATCTATGCAATGAACGCAAGTCCAACGCAAATAACAATCAGCATCGCCCTGAGTAACCGATTCAGTGTGGAAGCATTGGAAGAATTTTATGAAGGTGTCTATGCTGCGTGTGAGGCCTACCAGGTAGATCTGATAGGCGGAGATACATCCAGCTCCAAAAGTGGGTTCATAATCAGTGTTACAGCCATTGGAGAAGTGGCACCGGATCAGTTTGTGCAACGTTCTACTGCACAAAAAGGCGATCTGCTGTGCGTGAGTGGAGATTTAGGAGCCGCCTTTCTGGGACTCACTTTATTAGAACGGGAAAGAAAAATTTACCTCGAGAATCCCCGCATTCAACCTGATCTGGAGAATGAACAGTATATAGTAGGCCGACTCTTAAAACCAGAAGCAAGAAAGGATATTACGGCATTTTTTACAGTAAATGGAATTCGACCAACTTCCATGATGGATATCAGTGACGGACTTAGTTCTGAAATCTTGCATATCTGCAAAAAAAGCGAACTGGGTTGTGTATTGTATGAAGAGAAAATTCCCATACATGAAGACAGCCGGCAGGCCGCGTTTAAATTCGGGCTCGATCCCACTGCCTGTGCATTGAGTGGAGGAGAGGATTATGAATTGCTTTTCACCATTCCACAGTCAGAATATGATAAACTGGTGCTGAATGAACAGATCAGTGTGGTGGGTTATATGACAGAAGCCGAAGCTGGTACCAATATTATCACCAAAGGAGGAAATAAATTCAAGATTACCGCCCAGGGTTGGAACGCTTTTAAAGAACAATAATCAGACGGCCATTATTACTTATCCTAATTGTATCGGGAATTCATGCTTACCCATCGTTATCGGCTAATTTTTTTGATCGGTCTGGTTATGGCCGGCCTTCAAAGTTGTGTCGTTTCGAATAAAAGCTGGTCTCCTTCAACTCCTTATGCAAAGGAGCAGTTGCAAAAAGATTATCGGTTGTTTAGAAACATTCTGGAAGAATCACATCCTTCTTTATATTGGTATACACCAAAAGACAGCATGGATTATTATTTTGATTGGGGTTATCGCCAATTGAATGATTCTATGACCGAACCACAGTTTCGATCCATATTGAGCTATGTTATTGCGAAAATAAAATGTGGTCATACAAGCACGCGGTATTCGAGGAAGTTTCTGCATTTTTTAGATACAGCCCGACTGCCTCAGTTTCCTATTTCCATCAAAGTGCTGGAGCAGGATACAGTTGTATTGAACAATTATATTCAGCACAGTACTTTGAAATTACCAAGAGGAACTATTCTGACCAGTTTAAATGGTGCCCCCATTAAGCGGATTGTTGACAGCCTTGTTTTGCATATTCCCCAGGACGGCAATAATGAAAATTACCTGATGCAAACCATCAGTAACAGGGGTGCTTTTGGAGGCTGGATGAGACTGGTTGCCGGTTATGTTCCGGCTTACCAATTGGGATATCTCGACAGTTTAGGACAGGAACAACAAACAGTTTTTAATCTGGTTGATCCACCTAAAAAAGATAGTTCACGAAAACCGATATTACCTGAAATAAGAAGACAGTTAAAGCGACGTGAACAGAAGGCAAATGAACTGGATCGAGCACGATCTCTTCAAATTGATACCGGATTATCAACCGGATATATGACAGTTAATACCTTTAATAACGGGTATCAGTTAAAATCTTTTTTTCGTTCGGCCTTTAAAGATTTGCGCAGGTTTAATATTCAGCATCTTGTAATTGATATTCGCAGTAATGGGGGTGGAAATGTAGCGCATTCAACTTTGTTAACAAAGAAGATCCGCCATACGCCTTTTAAGTTGGCGGATTCACTCTATGCGGTAAATAGAAAGAGCAGGTATGGTAATTATGTACGATACAATCGTGTAACAGGCATCTTCATGCGCTTTATTTCAAAGAAAAAATCTGACGGGTTTTATCATTTTGGGTATTTTGAACGAAAACAATTCAAGCCGGCTTTGCGCGATCGATACAAAGGAAAAGTATATGTCTTAACCGGACCCAACTCATTTTCAGCAGCATCCATATTTGCGCTTACTGTCAAAGGCCAGTCAAATGTTACTTTGATTGGAGAAGAAACCGGCGGGGCTGCTTATGGTAATTCGGCCTGGTTTATTCCGGATGTTCGGTTACCCGAAACCGGGATACGATTCAGGTTACCAAAGTTTCGTTTAGTCATTAATAAAAATGCGGTTAAGGATGGACGGGGAGTGCTTCCGGATATAGAAGTGAAAGCAACCCGTCAATCCGTTATTGAAAACCGCGATCTGAAAGTTGAAGCGGTTCGTCAGTTAATTATTCAAAAACGCTGAGTACATCCAAACCAGTTTTTCCTGTGCGCGGATATAGTCGCTCATCAGTGCATTGGTTCCTTCATCATTAGCGTCTTCAGAAATTTTGAGCAGTTCCCGTTGCAGACCAATGATGGTTTGAAAAGATTGCAAAATGTTTTCAACTGCTTTCATTCCATCGGCCACTTCCTTACTTTCTTTAATGGTGGCCATGGTATGGTAATCTGAATAATTGTGCGCAGGTGAGTAACCAAGAGTCAGAATCCGCTCGGCAATTTCATCTATTTTCAACAACAGATCATTGTACAACTCTTCAAATTTGACATGCAGTTCAAAGAATTTTTCACCACGGATATTCCAATGGTAGCCCCTCGTATTTTGATAAAATATAGAGTAGTTTGCCAATAAAGTATTGAGCCGGCCGGAGAGGTCGGCAGCTTTTGCTTCATCCAGTCCGATTGCATTTAATTTTGCCATGATTATATTGTTTTAGAATGATGGTATCCAAAACCATTCCGGTCTGTAACCGACTGCCAGTTTGCCCCATTCCTTATCAATACCCAGCACTCTTGCCGGATAAAGGGAGGCCATTCTCAACGCTTCTTCCAGTGAAATTTCGGCTTTTTTTACACAAAACTGAACAGCACTTAACATAGTGAGTGCAGAACCGGATAAGGTTCCATCCGGTAATGTGTAATGATCTCCCCGCAACTGGTGCGAATAATTCCCTGATTGATTTTCAGTTACGGCATCGGTTATGATAAATAATCGTTCCCCCATCTGATGTTTGGCAATTTTTATAACAGCCGGATCAACATGGTAGCCATCCGGCACTATACTGGAAGCTGCTGATGGGTGTGCAAAGATGGCACCAACAAGTCCGGGTGCCCGGTGTTGGAGAGGCGACATGGCATTGAACAGGTGGGTACAGGTGGTGATGCCTCTGTCAAATCCGGTATTGGCTTCTTCAAAACTGGCATTACTATGTCCGGCTGAGAGGATGATTCCTGCTTCCAATAAATAGTCGATTTGATCCGGCTGGAAGAGTTCCGGGGCGATCGTCATCATTTTTATGATACCGCGGCCGGGCTCCACCAGTGCTTTGAGCGCTTCCATTGATGGTTGCTGTATTTTTTCCAATACATGGGCGCCTCTTTTTAATGGGTTGAGGAAGGGGCCTTCAAGGTGCAAGCCATATACACCAGTACCACCATTTTGCCAGTACTTTTTAACTGCTTCAATTGCGGCCAACGCAATGCTGTTATCATTGGTTGCTACTGTGGGCAGGATCAGGTGAGCACCGCCATTCCTGGAATAATCAACCGTTGCCTGAATTGCTTCCACGCCTGGACGCACCCCAAAAAGTTGCCCGTTCCCCCCGTATAACTGGACATCAATAAATGCCGGCACCAGGTACCCGCCCTGTAAATCCATCCACCCGACCGGTGGCACCGGTCGGGTGGCACCCGGCGGGTGGGGGTTGAATTCAGTTATATAGCCATCTTCGACTGTTATAATGGCTTGTGTATGCCATTCCTCGCCGGTAAAAATGAGGCCATTGGTAAAGTGATGTTGTTGTATTTCAGGCATCAGTGAGATCGTTTAAGATGGTAAAAGAATCTGCATCACGGAGAAAGGGTAGTTGTTGACGGATTTTGTTCAGATTTTCCTTTTCCAGTGTGATGGTAAAAATATCTTCCTGGTGTTCTTTATGATAGAGGAGGCTGCCAAGTGGATCCAGTATCATTGAATCTCCACTATGATAAATTCCGTTTCCGTCTTCTCCAACGCGGTTAACACCCACAACATAAGCCTGGTTTTCAATTGCCCTTGCTGCCAGGAGGGTTTTCCATGCCTGATTCCGGCGTTCCGGCCAGTTGGCTACCGTTATAAGCAGATCATATTCCGCTTCACCCGCCGGGTGGTACCCGACCGGTGGCACCCGACCGGTGGCACCCGCCGGGTGAGAAGGAATCTGCTGGCGGCTCCAGACTGGGAAACGCAGGTCGTAGCAAATTTGGAGGAAGATGCGCCAGCCTTTGACTGAAGCTATTAAACGCCGATGGCCGGCACTGAAATGTTCATCTTCCCCGGCATATGCAAAGAGGTGTCGTTTATCATAATGACCTACCTGTCCATTGGGTAAAACCCAGAGCAGGCGATTAAAATATTGTCCCTCTTCTTCAATGAAAACCGAACCGGTCAGGATAATTTTTTTCCTGGCAGCAACCATTTTCATCCACGTCAATGTTGGTCCGTCCATTGACTCCGCCAGTTTTTCCGGATGCATTGAAAATCCGGTGGTGAACGCTTCAGGCAAAACCACCAGCTCCATTTTTTCTGAAATCGAATCAATTTTTTCTTCAAACATCCGTCGGTTGGCTTCGGGATCTTCCCAATGTAACGTTGATTGGATGGTGGTAATAGTTAGAGAAGACATGTCCGAAATTAATTCTTTAGATGCACAGGTAAGGATTTTCCATTCGATTTCCAGCTACCGGAAAATTGAATACTGCCATCTTGGCCAGTTATGAGTTTTCCTGAAAAGGTTCCGAATGGTTCATCTTCGGCATATTCAACTAATTCCAAAGAATCTCCCGTCAATTGCCCGATTAATTCAATAGCGATTTCCTTTTTTTTATAAAAATACCAGCCACGTATATGTTCCAAATTCCAATGGTCCAACACCATTACAATTGGATATTTTCCAATTGTACCAACCAATGGCTGAAATTTTCCTTTGGTTCCATACGCCTTAATGTCTGCGTTTTGATCTAACAAAATTTTTCTGCCGTATTCAGATAACCAGGGTTTCAGGCTACCTCGGCTAAGCTCAATACGTAAGTCGGGTTCCAGCGCCCTTGAAACACCAGGAAAACAAAATGAATGATGAAAGCGAATTCCATTGGGAGTAATTGCTGCACGATTAATTTCAGGTGATTGAATGCATTTAAAAAGGTCCTCTTTGATGCTAGCATAATCTTCCGGACTGAGTTCATTTTTCCATTCCTTTTCCGCATTTTCAACCAGCATTTTTCGTCGCTTTAATAGTTCCGCCTTAATCATAAGGGATCCCTCTTCGGTAAATAAATCAATCATCTGAACTACCCTGCCATTCTTTAGATTAAAAGTCAGGTAGTCAGAATGGGATTCCGGGTAAGCACCCATCCACTCATATTGAAATTCAAAACTAGCTATCTGTTGATTCTGGAAAATAAGCTGGTAGTCAAATTCAGTAATTCCCAGGCGTTGGGAACTGTCGTTGGAAACAAAGGCAATTCTATTAAATAAATCTTCCCTGGAAACGGATTTTGAGGTGTTTTGTAACCATTTTAATTGGAGGTAGGTATTAATTGATCTGGCAATCGAACTATCAGCCAATTCCACTTGAGGAATACGGGCATTAATATCCAATTTTGAAGTATCGCTGGCCAGATATCGGATATCTCTGATTTTGATTTGTGCCGATAGTTGGAAGGAGAGCAGCGCCCAGGTGAACATCACTCCTGCGATTCCAATCCCTTTAAGGTTTCTTTTATCAGGTCCCATTCGTACCCTTTATAGATTAAATGATCCTGTGTTTTGCGCAGGCGTGATGTTTTATCCTCGTCTTTCAGGCTCTCCCAGCGGATTCGGGCTAATTTTTCAAGGGTAGTATAATAGGCAGGATCCGGGATTTCCTTCATCGCCTTTTTTATACAATACTCACTTACCTGCCGTTGTTTGAGCTCCATTTTGATCCGGCTCCTGCCCCAGCCTTTCATTCTGAATTTCCCCCCGGCAAATTGGATGGCAAATCGCTCCTCGTTCAGATAATCTTCTTCAATCAGGGCGGACAGGGCATTGTCCACTTCCTGGCGGTTAAGCCCAAACCCGAATAATTTGGTCTTCACTTCCTGGTGACAGCGTTCCTGATAACCGCAATAATGGCGGGCTTTCTGGAGTGCCTGGTCGGGGGTGAGTCGTTTTCCCTGAATCATGCTTTAAAGTTCCGGCAAAACCGGATGTGGAAAAAACCCATTTTTTTAACATCCCTGCATTTGAACGGATGAGTTTCGCTGAGATCTTACATCTTCAATAGCAGAATGCCCGAATTTCCTTAGTTTCGTCCCTTATAAATCGCAACCGTTTTATGAAGTTCATCGTCAGTTCCTCGGCTTTACTGAAACAGCTCCAACAGATCAGTGGTGTTATCAATGCAAATACAGTTTTACCCATTCTGGAAGATTTCCTTTTTGAAATAGATAAAAACAAATTGAATGTGGTAGCCACCGATCTCGAAACCGTGATGCGGGTTCAGATGGATATTGAAGCCAAGGAAAATGGCCGGGTTTGTATACCTGCAAAAATTCTGATTGATTCTTTAAAGAATATCCCGGATCAGCCGCTGACTTTCACCATTGACAAAAATTTCGGCATCGAAATGACCAGCGACAATGGTAAATACAAGGTGATGGGGGAGAATCCGGATAATTTTCCGAAAGAACCCTCCGCTGATGATACCACTTCATTTGAGATGACCAGCAGTGCGCTGGTGACCGGCATAAACAAAAGCCTTTTTGCCGTTAGCAGCGATGATTTACGTCCGGCTATGACAGGGGTTTATTTCGAACTGGATAAGAATTTTGTTCAGTTTGTTGCGACGGATGCACACCGCCTGGTTCGATACAAGCGCACAGATGTTAAATGTCCGAAAAGCGATTCCTTCATCGTGCCCAAAAAGCCTTTGAATATCCTGAAATCGGCTATGCCGGACAATGACGACGTAATTACGGTAAGTTACAATAGCAATCATCTTTTTGTAACCCATGGGAATACCCAGATGAGTTGCCGTTTGATTGATGCACGCTTCCCCGATTACAAAGTGGTAATCCCGGCTGATAATCCATACAAAATGATTGTCACCAAGTCTGATTTTCAGGGTGCCCTTCGCCGGGTAAGTGTATTCTCCAATAAAAGCACCAATCAGGTGGTGCTGAATATTTCCGGCAGTGAATTACAATTAGCTGCGCAGGATATTGATTTCAGCTTTGAGGGAAATGAGCGTATGAAATGCCAGTATGATGGGGAAGATCTCGCCATTGCATTTAATGCCCGTTTTCTGATTGAAATGCTGAATGCTGCGGAGAGCGATGAGGTTCGCATGGAATTATCAACTCCCACCAAAGCAGGCATTATTAAACCAATGGAAGCGGACGAAAATGAGGAGTTGTTGATGCTGGTGATGCCTTTGATGCTGAATGCCTGATTTCAATTCATGACTTTTTCACAAATCCGTTCATACGATAGTTATATTAAGGCCAACCTGCAATTGAACCTGTTGGTTGATAGCGGAATCAATTGCCATCTCAAAGATGAACATACGGTTACGATTGATCCATTTTTAAGTCCGGCTCTTGGCGGGATTAAACTAATGGTTTTGAACACTGACCTGAGCCGTGCGCAACAGATCCTTGAAAATGCAGAGGATGCTTATATAAAAACGCTTGATTGTCCGGGTTGCGGCGCTAAATCACTCGAGCGTCAGGCACTGGTTAAGCTTCCGGGATGGGGTAAGCGATTGGTTGACCGGCTGCGTGGTATCAATGAAAGTGTTTTCAGTTCTGAAATTATATGCCGTTCCTGTGGTCGCAGGGCGGATGATCTGGGTCAATTTTCCTGATAGTTGATTTTCCGAATGGCTGTCTTTGGTAACTTGTTTAACCAAATGCTGCCGTATGGAAGAATTTTTTGCTTATTGGGCTGCCATCCCTTCGGGCCATCGGATTCTTATTCTAATGGGCGGAATGATTTTTTTCTGGTTGCTCGAGGGTTATTATCCACTATTTAGATTTTCGTTTAATCGCGTTCGCCATGCGGGTGTCAATCTTGTTTTTTTATCAACCACTTTAGTTTTAAACCTGATTTTCGGCCTGGTTACGATCTGGTTCTGTGCATTGGTTGTTGGGGAGCAATGGGGACTATTGCAATGGTTTCCCATGAATGGCTGGTTACAAATTATAATCGGACTCTTATTCATGGATTTATTTGGTCAGTATATTCCTCATTGGTTAATGCATCGGATAAAATTTATGTGGAAATTCCACATGGTGCATCATAGTGATACCAAGGTGGATGTTACTACCGGTACCAGACATCATCCGGGCGAATGGTTATTTCGCGAAACCAGCACAATCATTGGGATTCTGGTGATTGGCACTCCGGTTTGGTTATATTTTTTATACCGGGGCTGTGCTGCATTATTCACGCATTTTAATCATGCAAATATCCGGGTGCCGCAGTGGCTGGATTATCCGATCAGTTTGATTTTTGTTTCACCCAATATGCACAAAGCGCATCATCATTTTGAGCGGCCACTGACAGATACGAATTACGGCAATATTTTTTCAGTTTGGGATCGGTTGTTCGGAACCTTCCGGTATGTTGATCCGGCTGGTTTACGCTATGGATTGGATGTACTGGCAGACAATACGGATGAGGATTTGGGTTATCAGTTCAGGATTCCTTTCAATAAGGATATAAAAACCGATTATTGATGCATCTTTGTTTTCAAAATATTTTTTGATGGGGAAAACGATAGCGATGATTCCAGCGCGGTATGATGCAACACGGTTTCCGGGAAAATTGATGAAGCCATTGGGTGATTCGACTGTAATTCGGAAAGTGTATGAAAATACGGTGGAAACCGGCTTGTTTGATGAGGTAAGTGTGGTTACAGACAGCGATATAATTGAAGCGGAAATAGTGGGTGCGGGCGGAAAAGTGTATCGAAGTAAACGGGCTCATGAAAGCGGAAGCGACCGGATTGCAGAAATAATTGAACATATGGAGGTAGATATCATTCTGAATGTGCAGGGTGATATGCCTTTTGTGAAGCGGGCTCCGCTTGAAAATTTGTTGGCCAGTTTTCAGGATCCCGAAGTTCAGGTGGGATCCCTGATGCAGGAGCTGCACGATGCGGAAGCGGTCAAAAATCCAAATGTAGTGAAGGTGGTGGTTGATAAATTTGCCAATTCGCTTTTATTCAGCCGGAGCCCCATTCCTTATCCGCGCAGTACGGAGCCACCGGTTATCTGGTATGAGCATGTGGGCGTGTATGCCTATCGCAAATCGGCTCTTCTGAATTTTACTTCCTGGCCGATGACACCACTGGAGGCTGCGGAAAAGATTGAGTGCCTGCGTTATCTGGAAAACGGTATTCCTTTAAGGATGGTGGTAACAGAATACCTTGGGGTTAATATTGATACTCCAGAGGATTTGGTAAAAGCTGCTGAGTTTCTGAAATCCTTTTAGGTGTCAGACAGGTGTTAGAACGCTGTTGGAGAGACGTCAGACAGGTATTAGGATGATGTTCTAACATGTATCTGACACTTCTCTAACACTGTTCTAACACCTGTCTGACACCTAACGTTTAAAAACCGGAACAGTGGAGCAGGGTTCACCATACATAATAGAGCGGACATGCGGTAATAGCAACCGGGCGATTTCGAAATACGCGTATTCCCCAATAGCTAGATCACCACAGCCTTTGATTACCACTCGCTTACCCTCAAAAGAGGCCTGATCTAACCCAGCCAGCCGATCCAGATACAGTTTTTTCCGAAACTCCGTTTCAGTACCCTGAAAAATTTCTGCAGCCACCGGTTGCAGATAAACAGCCACCAACATATAAGCCCACATCGGAATGATAGCATCCGCAGTACAGGTAACAGCCACCGCTTTTCCGCGGTAAATTTCCCAATCCAGTTCCTTCATTGCCGCACGGAAGTCCTTTTCCTTCAGAATCAAACCCATGAACAGATGAGCCGCTAAATCAAACACCAGTATTTCCTGATTCGGATAATATTGTTCCAGATCCAGCGTGATCAATCCACTTTCAGCAACCTTATTAACAATAGTGTCCGCCATATAAACTGTTTTATTATCTAACAAAATTGGGATAACAAAGTTACTAAATTAAAAAAGGGACCCTTGTAGAAGGTCCCTTTTTCAATAACTCAATATATTATTAAAGAACTTTTGAGCGCTGATCTTTTACATCTGCTGATTTGCGAAGTGCATCCACCGCCCGGAATCCGGCAGACTGGCGAATTTGCAGCATACTTGCTTTTCTTTGCTCTTCCGCATTTACACCACCGTCAGATACCGCTCCTACAGTTTCCGTTTTGATAACGAAAACCCCTCCGTTTCCAGCAATTGGAGCAGAAACTGCAGACTGGTATGCCTTGTTAAAGGCAGCTCCAATAACTTTTGGTTCTTGTCCCACATTTGGAATAAACGGAGAAGAAAAACGCACACTATCAGCACTTAATACAGATTGTGAAGTTGCTGCAGCTACTGCATCCAGACTGGACGCTGTTCCAATTTTCTTTTTAATTACTTCTGCTTTTTTCTGATTGCGAACCTGGAATTCAACCAGAGAACGTGCTTTTGCAGCCGCCATCAAACCTTCTTTAGAAATCTCGGTCAGCATTACCACCACAAATTTATCATCAACAGAGAAGGGCTCAGAAACATCGCCGATAGAGGCCTCATTTACCCAACGCACCAACTGACGGCTGGATCCCAATCCGGGTACCATTATATCATTTGGTTTGATTTCCTGTGCCAGCAGTTTGGTCAGCTTGTTTTTTTCTGCATTGGCATTGAAGGATTTTGCGTCTCTGCTTTCCCCGGCAAACTGATTGGCTGCACCAGATGCGGTATTTTCTGTTTGCTGGCTGGCAATAACCGGGCGACTCAAATAGGCCACTTTATATGCCTGCTCAAATCCTTTTTGATTTAATACCTCAATATAATGGTAGCCAAAATCCGTCTTCACCACTTTTTTATCACCCGTAGATCCATAAAATATGAATTCACCAAACTCTTTGGCCAGGTTACCCATCTGCTGTGATCCAAAATCGTATTCACCCCCTTTATCCTTACTTCCGGGATCTTCACTGAATTGAGCCGCCAATGCTGCAAAACTGGATCCACCACGAATAGCACCGGCAATTGAATCAATCCGCGCTTTTGCAACACTATCCGGAGTTGATTGCGTACTGATTAATATATGGCGACACTTTACACTATCGGGCATGGAGCGCTTACCCAGCATTTTCGCCAGCACATAATTTCCTCCGTCAAGATAAGGACCAAATACCGCACCATCTGCCAGGTTACGAATGGTATCCGCATTGGGAACCTGTAATCTTGATTTCAATACATATCCGTCAAAGAAAGGAACATCACTGTTGTTTCTTGATAAGAATACAGATGCGTCCGTTGAACTAACAAACTCCTCGCGAAGGTTCTCCAAATTGGTACGAACCGATAAAGTATCTTCTGCAGTTGGTGCAGCACTAAAACTTACATAACTGATACTGCGGGATCCTTCCTGCTTGAATTCTTCTTTTCTTTTGGAAATGAAAGCGGTGATATCTTCATCGGTCACTTTAATTTCCGGCAGACTATCACTGATTGTAGTATAAGGAACAGCAACAAATTTAATTGCTGCAATCTGGCTGTTTTCTGAACTTGTTTTTTCAGCCATCCATTTAGGAATATAATAAGTATTGCCAAGTAAAGCAGCATATTTTTCACGCAAACGTGCACCAGCCAATGCAGGCAGATACACATCGTTGAAATTTTTTGTCATTTCATTATTCTTCTGCTTCTTCAACGCATCAATGGCTTCTTTTGCTTTATTGGCATCGTATTGACCCTGTTCGTTGGTGAATTGCTGACGAAAATCCTGCGGAGGATTATCACCAAATAGCATATCATTTATTTCGGGAGCTGTAACTGCCAGTCCTAATTTTTTATATTCCGCTTCCAGCACGTTTTCTTCAATGAACTGATTCCATACCTGCTCCTGAATATTCTGACGCATCATTTCATTAATGGGATAGCCCTGCTGCTGGAACTGAGTTTCCTGAAGTTGTAATCGTTTCTGATATTCAACATAATCGATTTCCTTTCCGTTTACGGAGCCCAGGGATGACTGGCTTCCTCCAAACAGATCACGGCCACGGGCGCCTGATACAGAATCCATCAATAAAAATCCCAATAAACTCAAAGCAATTACAATGAAAACAAGCCAAGCTGCCTTATCCCTGATGTTTTGAATGATCGACATGGTGCGTTCTTATTATACTATTATATTATTAGCAAAAAAATGAGGAGCGAAAATAAGGAATTCCAACTTATGAACAAATTGTGGAAAAAGCCGGAAATACGCTTCAATTCTGCCTTTCACCCATTTAATTGCATTCCATATTAGTATCAAAACATGAAACATTATTACAAAGTTGAATATTTATTTTTTATATTGTTTCACGGTTTTTATTAATTCAGGCATCCTGGAGACCTAATGATTTCAGGGAAAATTTCAAAAACCAGCCTTTTGTGAAACATTAATTCACAGTCAATTGTTAATCAAGCCAAATTTTAGGGGATAAACCGGCTTTTGAAGATTTAGATCCGGGGAAAGATTACGAATAAGTTCAGGGTTGCACTGTCCGGTTTACATTTTGGTCGAACAACTATCGATTTATTAAATTTCAACTAACAGGAAGGTAGTAGTTTTGTTATACAGCGGATTCGTAATCCACGGATGTTTATAAAGAGGCAAAACTGAGGGAGATTATAGCATTGGTTCTGTTTGTATCTTGTGGAAAGATGTGGATAAACAGGCTTTTATTACTTTACCAAGCTTTTAAAAAGATCTTATCCCCATATTCACAGCCCTAATAGTAATAGGTTATTTTTTATAAAATATTATATAGTATATACTATGGCAGTTATTAACATGGATGAAGCGAGAAAAAATGTAACAAAGGCAGGCTTTCTGGATATTGAGTTGGATCCAACCATGGATTTGTTTCAGGAGATTGAGCGATTGAAGAAAGAAAAAAACGCCATCATCCTGGCCCATTACTATCAGGAACCTGATATTCAGGATGTGGCCGATTATATTGGGGATAGTTTGGGTTTGGCTCAGCAGGCTGAGAAAACACAGGCGGATATCATCGTTTTTGCGGGAGTGCATTTTATGGCGGAAACTGCAAAAATTTTAAATCCAACCAAGAAGGTTTTATTACCTGATTTGAACGCCGGCTGTTCGTTGGCCGATTCAGCTCCTGCTGACTTGTTCAGAGCGTTTAAGGAGCAGCATCCGAATCATATTGTCATTTCATACATCAACTGTACAGCTGATATTAAAGCGCTGAGTGATATAATCTGCACCAGCAGTAATGCGGAAAAAATTATTGAGAGTGTTCCGGTTGATCAGCCAATTATTTTTGCGCCGGATAAAAACCTGGGGGCTTACCTGAATAAAAAGACCGGACGGAATATGGTGCTTTGGAACGGAGCCTGTATGGTGCATGAAATTTTCAGTCTGGAAAAGATAACCAAATTGAAAGTGCGGCATCCAAACGCAAAATTGATTGCTCACCCGGAATGTGAAGACCCATTGTTGCGCATTTCTGACTTCATAGGGAGCACAACGCAGCTTTTGAAGTACACACAGCAGGATTCTGCAAAAGAGTTCATTGTAGCCACGGAAACAGGCATTTTACACCAGATGCAGAAAGCCAGTCCGGATAAAACCTTTATTCCTGCTCCCCCTGACAACAGCTGCGCCTGTAATGATTGTCCGCATATGAAGCTTAACACCCTGGAGAAACTTTATCTCTGTATGGAGTATGAAACACCTGAAATTACCATGGATGAGGCACTGCGGATAGCTTCAAAAAAGCCAATTGAACGTATGCTGGAGATTAGTAAAGCAGCCGGATTGGGTGGCTAATTAAAATATTAACATGTTTATCCACAGCAAAGCAGTAGCTTTGCTGTTCTTATTTTCGCTGCCGCTATTGCGATTTCCCACCTGCTCGTTCTGGTTGTATCGTTTCTAAGACGCTTAAGGCTTGAGTTAGCCTTCATTATTAATTTAAATTATTTACTGTGAGTTTTTCGCAATTAGCGATCTCAACCCCTATACTAAGGGCGTTGAACGATTTAGGATATTCCAATCCTACCCCTATTCAAAGCAAAGCAATTCCTATTGTAAGTCAGCGTAAAGACTTACTGGCTTGTGCACAAACCGGTACTGGTAAAACAGCTGGTTTTGCTATTCCCGTTTTACAATTAATGGAAGAAGATAAAAAGGAACAAAAGCCGGTTCGTGGTATTCAGGTGCTGGTATTGACACCAACCCGTGAATTAGCTATCCAGGTAGAGGAAAGTTTCCGTGATTATGGAAAATACCTTCCGTTTAAAAGCATGGCTATTTTCGGCGGTGTTTCGCAGGTTCCCCAGGTGCAGCAATTGCAACGTGGTGTGGATGTTCTGATTGCCACACCCGGACGTTTACTTGATTTGATTTCACAGCGTTTGTTGTCGATTGACAGTATCCGTTATTTCGTTTTGGATGAAGCAGACCGGATGCTGGACATGGGATTTGTTCATGATGTTAAAAAAATTCTTCAGTACATTCCCGCGAAGCGACAATCCTTATTTTTCTCTGCCACCATGCCGGATGAAATCAAACAACTGGCTGCGCGTATTTTGGTAAATCCTGAAACTGTTGCTGTAACGCCTGTATCTTCTACAACAGATCTGGTTAAACAGGAATTGATTTATATGGACAAGGAAGAGAAAAGAGACGGACTGGTTCGAATCATTCGGGATCTCTCGATTTCTACCGTACTTGTTTTTACCCGTACAAAATATGGTGCTGATAAATTATCCAAGTACCTGCAAAAATCTGGTATTTCATCTGCAGCAATCCATGGTGATAAAACACAGGGTGCAAGGCAGCGGGCACTTTCTGATTTTAAGGAAGGGAAAATTGTAGCACTGGTAGCTACTGATATTGCAGCACGTGGTATTGATATTGATGAACTGGCTTTTGTTGTAAATTTTGAATTACCGAATGTTCCTGAAACCTATGTTCACCGGATTGGCAGAACCGGCCGGGCTGGAAACAGTGGTCGTGCTTTTTCATTTTGCGACAGAGAAGAAAGGCAATACCTGCGAGATATTGAAAAATTGATAGGTAAGAAAATTCCTCTTCGTAAAATAGATATGGCTGAATTGGTATAAGTAGCTGTTTAGTTATTAATAAAGGCTGAAATATATTATATTAATATAATATATTTCAGCTTTTATTATCTTCCCATATATACCATCAGGATTTGAACATCACTTGGATTAATGCCACTTATTCTACTGGCTTGTCCAAGTGTTCTGGGGCGGATTCTTTTTAATTTTTCTCTGGCTTCATTGCTGATTGCATTCACTTTGGTATAATCGAAACTGTCTGGTATTTCCAGGCTTTCCATTTGATTCATTCTTCCCACCAGTTCTTTTTCTTTTTCTATATAGACATCATATTTCAATTGGATTTCTGCCTGTTCACGTGAAGCCTGGGGTTGACTTGCAAGTGCATTGCTTAATCTGGGAATGGCGGTTTCCAATATGTTCATAGATAAATTTGGACGAAGCAGCAATTGAGATGCCTTTTGTTTTTGGGTGATTGGGGCCGAATTTAATGATTCCAAAAGACTGTTTACTTCTCCTGGTTCAATTGAAAAATCCTGAAGAATTTTTTTTACTTCCTCAGTTCCCTGTTTTTTAGCAAGCACCAAATTCATCCTTTCCTGTGAAGCAAGTCCCATTCTAAAACTTACTTCAGTTAATCGCAAGTCAGCGTTATCCTGGCGAAGTAAGGTTCTGAATTCGGCTCTGCTGGTAAACATGCGATAAGGTTCATCTGTTCCTTTGGATATCAGGTCATCAATTAGTACTCCGATATAGGCATCGCTTCTTTTCAGAATAAAGGGGGCTAATTCTTTTGTTTTGAGGTGAGCATTAATTCCGGCCATCAAACCCTGGCAGGCAGCTTCTTCATATCCGGTTGTTCCGTTTATTTGTCCGGCAAAGAAAAGATTGGAAATCAATTTTGTCTCCAGGGAGTAAGTCAATTGGGTTGGTGGAAAATAATCGTATTCAATCGCATAACCCGGACGGAACATTTTAGCCTTCTCAAAACCTGGAATGGAGACCAGCGCCTTATACTGGACATCTTCCGGAAGGGAGGTAGAAAATCCATTCACATAAATTTCAACTGTATTCCAACCCTCGGGTTCAACGAAGATCTGGTGTCTTTCGCGATCAGCAAACCGATTGATTTTATCTTCTATACTTGGGCAATACCTTGGTCCAACTCCTTCTATTCGGCCGGTATACATCGGACTTCTGTCGAATCCGGTTTTTAATAATTCATGGGTGGTAGAGTTGGTATAGGTTATATGGCAACTTCTTTGGTTATCGGCTTTAACCAACGGCTGGGGAAGATAACTGAAACCAACAATGGTATCATCGCCTTTTTGTTCTTCCATTTTTGAATAATCCAGGCTTCTTCCATCAATACGGGGAGGTGTTCCGGTCTTAAGTCGATCTGCTTCAAAACCCAGTTCTACCAATTGTTCCGTAATACCGGTGGCTGCTTTTTCTGCTACTCTCCCACCACCGAATGTTTTTTCTCCAATATGGATAATTCCATTTAGAAAGGTTCCACTTGTAACTACCACTGCTTTTGAAACTATATGGTGTCCTAATCCGGTAACAACACCAGCAACCACTTTATCCTTCACTATCAGACTTTTGACCATATCCTGGTAAAAATCCACATTGGGTGTTTGTTCCAACAATTCTCTCCAGGTGGTGGCGAATAACATCCGATCATTCTGAGCTCTGGGGCTCCACATGGCGGGTCCTTTTGATTGGTTCAACATCCTGAATTGTATGGTGGATCGATCTGTTACGATCCCGGAATATCCTCCCAGTGCATCTATCTCCCGAACGATTTGGCCTTTTGCAATTCCGCCCATAGCCGGATTACAACTCATCTGTGCGATGGTTTGCATATTCATAGTAATCAACAATACCTTACTACCCAGATTAGCTGCTGCTGCTGCTGCTTCACAACCTGCATGTCCGGCTCCTACCACAATAACATCATACTCAGGAAACATGATAACGATTTAAGATGCAAAAATACGTTGTGTGGAAGAAAGCTGGGTGAATAATATGTGCGGGTTGTTCCACGTGGAACGAGGAGGAAGGGAGAAAGGGAGAAAGGAGAAAGGAGAAAGGAGAAAGGGAGGAGGGAGAAAGGAAGAGGGGAGAAAGGAGGAAGGAGAAGGGAAAAGGTATTGAAAGTACATGAACCGATTTTAGAGGAGCAATGTTCAGTAATTGATTAGTTTAAAACAGAGGTATACCATTTTGAGTTTTTTTAGGATGCTGCCAATTGTTGAAATGGACTTACCAAGGACGCTTGGTTAGGACTGGTAGGATGATAGATCTGGGGATTTGGAAATTCATCTATAGGAAGAATATATTCGGGATCATCTGGTTTAGTATAGCCGCATTATAGTTAAAATCAGGAAGTTTACTGCTGGATTTGTATAGGTTTTGTTTAATCAGTCTATAGCAAAAGATCACTATGGAAAGTCAGCGTTCTAAGTTAAAAGGACTGGTGAATACCTTTTCCCTGGCTGATTACCCAAAGAAATCAAATCCAGTAATACTGTTTCACGTGGAACATGCGGAAAGCAGGTAAGAAGGGAATGAGAAAATCACTGTTTAAAATACAATTTCAGATACTCCTCCTCTTTTTGGCGCATCTGGATTTCTTCTTTCTTTGTTTTGTCTCTATAACCACAGAGATGTAAAGCACCATGGAAAATAACCCGATGTAATTCCCGCTGAAAGGATTCTCCGTGTGATTTGGCATTCTCACGTACTCTGTCTACACTTATATAGATTTCACCCTGCGAGGCCTGGCCTTTTTCTGCCATTTCAAAACTGATGATATCCGTATAAAAATCATGCTGTAAGAAATCACGATTTATGCTTAATAGGTACTCATCGCTGCAGAATATATAATTAAGCTGCTCCAGCCGGGTTTTTTCTTTGCGAAATAATTTCAACAAAAAGGATTTACATTGGTTTCTATTGGGAAAGCTAAATCCCTTAGATATGTAGTGAAAGGATATATTATCGGTAGCTTTGTTCATCTTTTCCTTAATTCGTAAAATAAATTGAATGGGCGGTCATAGTTTTGGTGAAGTTAGTATGAAACGATTATCAGATATAGGAATCGGCCGCACGGTCGTTATAAAAAGCTTTGAGAACAATGAAATCTTCTTAAAGCTGATGGAAATGGGCTGCGTACCTGGTGAAAAAATACGGGTAGAGCAGATCGCTCCACTGGGTGATCCGATCGCCATAACAGTATCCGGATATAACCTCAGCCTCCGCCTGGATGAGGCGCGCAATATTTTTGTGGAAGAACTAGTATAAGTTGGTCATGAAAATAGGTTTGTATTTTGGTTCTTTTAATCCTATACACACCGGGCATTGTATCATTGCCCACCAGATAGCCTATCAGACTGATCTTCAACAGGTTTGGCTGGTAATTTCACCGCAGAATCCCTTCAAACCGTCCAACGGTTTATTAAATGAATACCACCGCCTGCACCTGGCGAAACTTGCTGTACAAGGAATAGACAAACTAAAGGTGACGGATATTGAATTCCATTTACCACGGCCTTCCTATACCATTGATACACTTGCTTACCTGGAAGAAAAATTTCCACAGCATCAATTCTGTCTGGTAATGGGCAGTGATGGGCTTCAGAACCTGCATAAATGGAAAAATGCAGCAACCCTGGTCGAACGCTACGAATTGTATGTGTATCCACGACCCGGATTTCCAGTTAAGAGTCAGCTTCCAGCGAAAATCACCGAAATAAAAGCACCACTACTGGATCTTTCAGCCACTTTTATCAGAGAGCAGATTAAGGGCGGGAAAGATATTCATTACCTTGTTCCGGAACCGGTTCGGGAAGAAATTGAGAAGAATGGCTATTACAGATAGCTGCCTCCTTTCAAACCTGTATATAAATCATCTATATGCTGAATAAGTCCCTGATTTTATTCATATTCATTTGTTTATCAATAGCTTCCGAAGCTCAAAAAACAGATAAGGTCCTGGAATCAAAGCTGCGCCAGCTCACGGCGGAATTTGAGGGCGATGTCGGAATCTTTGTAAAACACCTGCCGTCTGGTAAAATTGCATCCTACCAGGCAGATTCCATTTTTCCAACCGCCAGTATGATTAAGGTGCCTATCCTTATTGGTATTATGAATAAACTGGAGCAAAAGGAATTGAGTTACCACCAAGCACTGGTTTACCGTGATTCCCTGCTTTATGAAGGGGAAGATATTCTTGGCTCTTTCAAAGATGGTGAATCCATCCAACTTGCCAAGGTGATTATGTTGATGATGACCACCAGTGATAACACCGCCAGTCTCTGGTTACAATCACTGGCCGGTACCGGAACCCAAATCAATTCACTCCTGGACACTATGGGCTTCCTTCATACAAGAGTAAACTCAAGAACTCCCGGAAGGAAAGAAAACCAACAATTATACGGATGGGGACAAACAACACCAAGGGAAATGGTACGGCTGATGGAACTGATGTACCAGGGTAAATTGGTGAGTAAAGAAGCCTCCGCACAAATGTTGAGAATAATGGGAAGAAATTTTTGGGATGAAGAAGCTATCTCTGTACATCCCCCAACTGTTTTTATAGCGTCAAAAAATGGTGCGGTTGATGCTTCCCGCAGCGAAACCTTATTGGTAATGGCCCCCAGTGGCCCCTATATTTTTTCCATTATTACCAAAAATCAAAAAGATACCAGCTGGAACTCCAATAACGCTGGTTGGGTATTGGCCCGGCAACTTGCCCGCTTGTTGTGGGAGGAGTATGGGGGAAGGGGGAGAGGAGTGGGGAAATAGGAGAAGGGAAATAGGAGGAGGGAGATGGGAAAGGTGGAATTAAATAATATATAACAGAATAAAAACCAATTTATTAATAAAAAATAAGACCTTCTTGAAAGAACTGCGGACTTATTTTTTGTTGAACTTGCTTGTAGAAAGAATGTACTAATTCGAAACTCCTCGCGTAACAAGGAATAAGCACGGATTAACTAGATAAGTTTAATTAATTAATCTATCACTCATCTATCAGTTAAACATCACTCAACCATCACTCAAACGCCATCCTTCCCTAAGAAGAACTGAATAACCACTGATGGATGAGTGATGGATTGTTTATGCTTGGCTAATGGTTGGTTTACGGTCGGCAGGCTGTTGCCAATAGAATCTGGTGTAAGTACTGAAAAAATGCCTTCCCCTTTTCCTCCGCTGTCTCCATTTCCCCCTCTCCTCCCTCCTATTTCCCTCCCCCCTTCTCCCCGCTCAACTGTGGGTCGGCAAACTGATTCCCCGCAAATTCTTGTATAATTCCATTGCATAAGAATCAGTCATACCGGCAATAAAATCAACCACGTTTAATGCTTTTCCATAAGCCGTACTTCCTTCCTCCCGATATTGATCCGGAAGTAGTTGCAACACCTTTTTCTCCCGGTGACTTGGTTTCTCTTTTAAAACTGCCGGAATAAAATGACTTAATAAAGAATGCATTACCTCATAACCGGCCAGCTCTATTTTAACTACTGATTCATGATTGTAAATACGCTTAACCGTTATACTGTTGATTTCCTTCAAAGCCAATGCCATAGCGGGTTCTACGTCATCAAGCAAAGATCGGTTATAGGTTCCGGTTAGTATGTCGGATTCGTTTTGCATGAAAATATCAACGGATGCCTGCACCAGCTGATTGATACACATGGCCCTTAAAAAGGCAAGCTGCTCCCGGGTATCTTCTTTCAATGTTTCCAGTGTATTATAAATCCGTTCCATCCTGTTGCCTCTTCCTGCTTCTACTAATTTTAAGAGCGCCCCAACAGCTGTAACACTGTCTAAAATACCTAAGCGATGTGCATCTTCCCAATCAATAACCCGGTAGCAAATATCATCGGCTGCTTCTACCAGATAAACAAAAGGATGTCGCCGGAAAGAAAGTGGATTATCCTGCTCCGCTTCCATGCCCAGCGCAGTTGCCAGCTTTTTGAAACTCTCTTTTTCTGACTGAAAGAACCCGTATTTTTTACGATGCACAGCCGATCCGTCACCTGCAATTGATTCACAAGGGTATTTTGCTATCGCCGCCAGCGTGCTGTAAGTCAATTGATATCCCCCTGACTGCCGGTTCGCATAATGATGCGTCAAAATCCGAAAGGAATTGGCATTGCCTTCAAACTTTGTAAGATCCTGCCACTCTGCTGCACTGAAATGAGAACTTAGTGGCTGACCATTTATCAGCTCCCCTGCCGACTCAGAAAAATAAGCAGAAATAGCCGACTCACCGGAGTGACCAAAAGAGGGATTACCAATATCATGCGCCAGACAGGCAGCTGCAATTACACTTGACAACTCGGAACGATAAAATTCACGTGCAGTCTCCTCTTCTACCAAATCTGCCATCCGCTGTCCCACTAATTTTCCCAGCGAACGACCTACACTGGCCACTTCCAGCGAATGCGTGAGCCGGTTATGAACAAGGATCGGTCCGGGTAACGGAAATACCTGGGTTTTATCCTGTAAGCGGCGAAATGCTGCTGAAAAAATCAGTCGGTCAAAATCCCGCTCATAAGCCGTTCTTGGCTGATCAGATTTATACTCCTGCCCGAATCGCGCATTTGAAAAGCATGTATTCCAGTTCATCATCCTTCAAAGGTAAATACGGAATCACCAAATAAATAGCTGCTCCAATTTTCTGCCTGCCATTTAATCAATAAGTTTGATTAGATTATTCCCTGCTCATGTTGCATACTGAACCCCTGCATATTTATAGGGCTTCCGCCGGCTCCGGTAAAACGTTTTTACTGGCATCGGAATACCTGTGTCTGCTTTTTGAATATCCGTATAAGTACCGTGAAATCCTGGCTGTAACGTTTACCAATAAGGCAACTGAGGAAATGAAAGAACGGATCCTGGGAGAACTTAAAAAGATCGCCCTTGGTCATCCCACCCCCTATGCCCGCATTATTCAGCAAAGAATTCCAACATTGCAGGATCCGGCAACCCTTCAGCTTGCTGCTGATGCTGTATATCGCACTATCCTGCACGACTATGCGAAATTCTCTGTCAACACCATCGATAGTTTTGTACAGCAGGTTATCCGATCCTTTGCATTTGAAATCGGACTGGATGCCGGATTCGAATTGCAACTCAATCAGGATATTGTAAAAGAGGAATTGGCCGACCGGCTTTTTGAATTGTTGGAAACCAATCAGGATTTATTGAATTGGGTAAAAACAATCGCCTTAGACAGAATTGAAGCCGGACAAAACTGGGACTTCCGTTCTGAATTGCTGTCACTGGCAGGAGAAATATTTCAGGAAAGATTTTACCGGTTTGAACAAAACATGCGACAGCTGGAAGAACCTTCCCGTGTTTTCGAGGAATTAAAAAAGACCCTGCAGGCCACACAGAAATCCGTAGAGGAAACCATGCTTCTTTATGGGCAGAAGGCAACCGATATAGTAAAAAATTCAGGAATTGCAATGTCTGATTTTTCAAGGGGAGAAAAAGGATTCATCAACTATTTCAATAAAATTCAACGAAAGGATTATACTGCTACCAAAACAGTTTTGGAAGCCCGCGACAATCTGCAAAACTGGACGGCCGCAAAAGCCTCAGCAGAAAGCAAAGCGAATGTTGAAGGTATCTATCCTGCGATAAATGAGTTACTGGGAAAAGCACTGGACTATTATAATGAACAGGAATTGTCTTATCAAACAGCAGTTGCCGTACTTCGTAAACTTAATAACCTGAGCCTGCTTCGCATACTCGCGGAACAATTAAGTGAATACCGGCGCGATAATAATGTTTTACTGATATCTGATACACAACAATTACTTCGTGAACTGGTAAAAGATAATGAAGCACCTTTTATTTATGAAAAAATTGGAAACCGGTATCAGCATTTTTTATTGGATGAATTCCAGGATACCAGCCGGTTTCAGTGGGAGAATTTCAAACCACTGGTAGAACAATCGGTAGCAGTTGGCGCATTTAATCTGGTAGTGGGCGATGTTAAACAATCGATCTACCGCTGGAGAAATGGAGATTGGCGGTTGTTGCAACACCAGGTTAAACAGGATATCGGAAAACAACTGGTATATGAAGCCAGCCTTCAGGAAAATTATCGAAGCAAAGCATCTATTATTGATTTCAATAATTTGCTTTTTAGTACCCTGCCGAATTTATTGCAACAGGATTTTTCGCTGGAGATGAGTGAAGTAAGAGATGAAAAAATTTTACAAAGACTGCATGGAAATCAGTATTTCACCATAATAGAAGAAGCGTATAAAGACGCAGTTCAGCAAAAACCACCGAACTGTGAAGAAGGCGGTTCAGTTGAAGTTCGGTTTTTCGAAAAGGAAGACGCCCGCTCTCCTTCCTCCTGGAAACCGGCTGCAGAGGCCCGTTTATGTGAATTGATTGATGAATTGCTGGTAGATAAAAAACTAAAGCCCAATCAGCTTACTATTTTAACCCGCAATAATGCAGATGCCCGCAGAGTAATCAGTCTCCTGCTGGAATATAAACAAGGTTCGGCTGCCCGCGCCCGTGACTATAACCTGATTTCTTCTGATGCATTACTGATCAGTGCTTCGCCAGCCATTCAGCTGATCACTGCAGCATTTCGATTTCTGCTGAATGAAAAAGATGATATCGCCCGAGTTGAATTAATCCAGGCAAATGCAATGCGCCTGGATATGGAGATCAACCAAACCCTGCTTTACAGAAAAGAGATCAACCATCAGCTGGACCTGCTGCCAACAGCTTTTTCCAAAGAAAAAAACCAACTCTTACAGTTATCCTTATACGAAGCAACAGAAACCATCATCAACCAATTCCAATTGGATGAATGGTCAAACGAACAAGCCTATGTGCTTGCTTTTCGGGATCTGGTAAATTCTTTCAGCAGCAAAGGAAAACCATCCATCCGGGATTTTATAAAATGGTGGCAGGACGAAGGAGAAAACAAAGCGCTTCCACTTGCCGGTGGAGAAAATGCCATACAGGTAATGACTATTCATAAATCAAAAGGCCTGGCTTTTGATATTGTATTACTGCCTTTTGCAGACTGGAAACTAAAATCGGATAAAGGGTTATTATGGTGCGACTGGCAAAACGATGGATCCGGATTGGAAGTATTACCGGTGGATATTCAATCATCCCTTGGAAAAACGCAGTTTGCCTATGACTATTTTGAAGAAATGCTGATGAGCAGAATGGATGCGTTGAATCTGCTGTATGTTGCATTAACCAGAGCTCGTCAGGGAATCTTTATTATGGCACCCCTGCCTTCAAAATCAGCAGAGGAAAAAGGAATGTCCACCATTGCAGACCTGTTGTACCAGGGAATTCAACAACAGCAGTCATTTAAAATCGAAGGATTTCTGAAACCGGATACTTCCATAAAAAACAAAGAAGATGAGTTACGGATTCCATTGGTTTCCAATTCTGCTCATCATGTAATGGCATTGAGAGAACCTGGTAAAGCGGAGCAGATTTTACAATCCGCTTATTCTGAACAACAGAAAATTGGACAATTGGCACACCTTGCATTATCACGGATCAGCGGACCGGCAGAATTGGACCACTGCCTGCAACGAATGCAGCTGGAAGGACTTTTAATTACGCAACAATGGGAGCAGGTAAAGGAGTTTGTGTTGAAGGCATTGCAACATCCACAATTATCAGTCTGGTTTAGCGGAGATTATACAACCCTGAATGAAAAAGCTATTTTATTGCCCGGTGGTTCAATTAGAAGACCGGATAAGATTCTGGTGGGAGAAAAAGAAACAATACTGTTGGATTTTAAGTTTACCCAGGAAGCAGCAGCTTCTCATGGAAAGCAACTAAAACAGTATAAGGATTTGTTGCAGCAAATGGGGTATCCATCCATACAGGCATTTATATATTATGGCTATAATCAGTCGCTGGTTCCATTAACTGCCTTAGCCAATCAGCAGGGAAATTTATTTGGATAACGTGTAATGAATTAAAATGAGTTTTCTTGAATCAGTAGCTACCCATTTATACCGGCAATTCGGATCCTCCATTGCAGATTGTGCAATTATCTTTCCGAATAAACGGCCTGCTATCTATTTTCGCCAACACCTTGGCAAACAGCTTGCTACACCCATTTGGAGTCCGGATATATTTACCATTCATGAATTTATTCAGGAGTCCACCCAGGGGTTATCAGCTGATCGGTTACTATGTTCCTTTTTACTATATGAATCTTATCGGGAGGTATTGGAGAACGAGTTGGTACAGGTGGTTCCCTATGAACGATTTTATCCATTAGGAGAGATCCTGCTCAATGATTTTACAGAGCTGGAATCCAATGTGGTTTCAATAAATGACTTATACACCAATCTCGCAGAACTGGCTGCTATTGATCAGGGACTGGATTATCTGACAGAAGAACAATTAACCTACCTGCAGAATTTCTGGAAGAATTTCTCCGTTCAAAAGTTGAGTCAGCAGAAAGAGCGTTTTCTGCAATTATGGAAAAACCTGCCAGCTGTATTTGAGCTTTTCCGGAAAAAACTCAGCGAACGTGGATTGATTACAACCGGCATGATTTACAGGAGTCTGGTTACTGGAGATTATGAAAACAAAGACTTTCCCAACAAATGGAAAAAACTGGTATTTGTTGGATTCAATGCATTGAACCGGGCTGAACTGCAGGTATTACAAAAATGGCAGGAAGAAGGAAGAGCCCTTTTTTATTTTGATACGGATATCCATTATATAGAAGATGAATTACAGGAAGCGGGTCGTTTTCTTCGCCGCAATCTGGGTTTATTCAGGAACCAGCTTCCAATGGAAAACAGTATCCGAAGATCAGACCGGCCGATCCAGGTAATTGCAGCAGAAGGAAATGCTGCTCAGGTGCGGATGCTTCCGGCTTTATTAAAAGAGATCCCCTCCATACTCGAAGAACCGGAGCAGACGGCCGTTTTACTCGCAGATGAAAATCTGTTATTACCAGTTTTACATGCCCTGCCCGACTGGATCCAACAGGTGAATATTACGATGGGTTATGGGTTAATGCAATCGCCGCTCTATTCACTGATTCAAACAATGATTCATGTGCAGGAATCGCTGCTGCAAAACAAAGGGCGATCGGTATATTTTCGGCCCTTATTGCAACTGGTTCAGCATCCCTATTTATATAAAGTATCGGAAGCAAAAGAATTGGCCGAAGCTATACAGCAAAAATCGCTGGTGAGTATTCCCGCGGCTTCATGGGCAAACCTGGAGGATATCCGTTTAAAAAAGGCAATGGAGCCGGTAAAGCATCCACTCGAATTGATTGCGATGGTTCGGGAGGTATTGGAAATTCAGGCAGCTGTTCCCGAAGAGGAAAGAAGTACGGAACTGGACACCCAGCTTCTTCTCGCAGCGCAACTTCAACTAAACAGACTGGAAGATTTATTGCGAAGTTTTCAGGAGGAACTGAGTATTGCGTTTGTTGGTGAAATCATGTTGCAGGTGATGCGATCACAATCGGTTCCACTGGAAGGAGAACCTTTGAAAGGATTGCAGATAATGGGATTGCTGGAAAGCCGGGCACTGGATTTCAAAAATATTATACTGCTGAATGTAAATGAAGGGATCTTACCAAAAAAAGCAGCAGCACCCACTTTTATTCCGGATAGTGTGCGCAGGGCTTATGGATTAAGTGTGCTGGAAAATCAGGACGCCATTTTTGCCTATGTATTTTACCGTTTGTTGCAGCGATCCGAAAAAATGACCTGTTTATATAATTCTACGGTGGATGAAAAAGGGCTGGCAGAACAAAGCAGGTTTCTCACGCAGCTGGAATATGAAACAGAGATCCCGCTGATAAAAAAAACAGTACGCTTGCAGGTTGTACCACAGGCCAAGCCGCCAATCGTAATTGAAAAAGACGAGGGAGTGATGAAAACCATGCGGAAGTACGCATCCGAAAAAATGATGCTGAGTCCATCTGCAATTAATACCTATCTTGATTGCCGCCTGCGATTTTATTTTCAGCAGGTGCAATCGATTCGGGAACCGGAAGAACTGGAAGAAGAAATCTCACCCCGGGTTTTGGGAAACCTGTTACACCGCTCTATTGAATTTCTTTACCGTGGATTAGAAGAAAGGAAAAGCAGCAGGCTGGTTGAGCCGGATGATTTTGACTGGTTGCAGGGGCAGGTGGATCCGTATTTACAGGAAGCGCTTGGTCATGAACTGGCGAAGGATCGTACGCATCTGGTAGAATACACAGGCACCTTGAGAGTGGTGGAAGAAGTGGTGAGAACCTACCTGAAAGAAATTTTGAAACAGGATAAGGCCTGGGCACCGTTTACGATGGTGGAACAGGAATTGAAAATTTCATTTCCCCTTTCGGTGGAGGTGAATGGCGAAAACTGGACCATCCGGTTAGGCGGGTATATCGACCGTATAGATAAGAAGGAGGGGTTCTACAGGATTATTGATTATAAAACCGGCAGTGATAAAAAAGAATTTCGTTCGGTTGACACCCTGTTTATGCGCGATCGGGCAGATCGTAATAAAGCGGTGCTGCAGACCCTTTTGTATGCAGAATTGCTACGCCAGAAAATAATGCAGGTAGCCGGAAGGCCACCCGCACAGGCGCTGAAAGAAGAACTGGGAGAAAGAGACTGGATGCGGGAACAGAGAGGAATACCTGGTGTGCAGGCCGGTTTATATGATGTTCGTTCGATGCGGAAAGACGGGACCAATTTTGACTGGCGTTTTGTAGAATCCGGAATAAAATCAAAATTGGATGATCATCGCATCCGTGAAATTGTACCGGAGCTGATGAATCAACTGAAGCAAACCGTGGAGGAAATTTTTAATCGCAATCAGCCATTTGATCAGACGACACGTCGGGAAAAATGCGAATATTGTCCTTATCAAAAAATCTGTGGCAGGTAAATTAGTAGTTGAATGGTATTAGTTCGGCATATCCCTTTTTTAAAGGCAGTATTTCTGCACAGTCTGACTGCTTTCGGTGGTCCGCAGGGTCATTTCGGGATGATGCTGAAAACCTTTGTGCATGAGCGAAAAGATATTACCAATGAAGAGCTACTGGATTATAATGCATTTTGTCAGATGCTGCCCGGCGCTTCCTCCACCCAGGTATTAACGCTGGTAGGATATAAAAGGGGAGGAATTCCCCTGGCTATTCTGACCTTACTGGTTTGGATTTTTCCTGCCAGCCTTTTAATGGGTGCGCTTTCTTTTTTACTTCGGTATTTCAATAACAGAGAATTGCAGCACGATGTCTTTAAATATGTGGCACCCATGACCATTGGCTTTCTGGCGTATGCATCAACAGTAGCATTTCGGCTGGCGATTCATAATACAATAACCCGGGTTATACTACTGGCCAGTGCAACGCTGAGTTTTGTTTTCTTTAAAATTCCCTGGATGATTCCATTGTTGATTGTGGTGGGTGGATTTGTGACGAATCTGAGTGATCGACGCATTCCGCAGGCGGAAGGGAATCGTAAAAAAATCAAATGGGCCAATATCTGGTTATTTGTGCTGGTATTCCTGATTGCAGGATTTGTTTCAGAACTGGCCCGTAAGAACGACTGGCAAAACCGCAGACCCATTAACCTTTTTGAAAATACCTATCGATTTGGAAGCATTGTTTTTGGAGGCGGACAGGTATTGGTGGCCATGATGTATGAACAATTTGTAGTACGTCCGGAGTCTGAAAAAGTAATGCAGCGGAACCCCAACGTTCTACGCATAAACAGGGATGATTTTTATACGGGTGCCGGCATTGTACGAGCTATGCCCGGACCGGTTTTTTCCATTTCATCCTATATGGGTGGTATTGCGATGAGTGACCGTGGGGCCGGCTGGCAGATACTGGGATGTATAATAGGCACAGTGGCAATATTTTTACCAAGTCTTTTGCTGGTGCTGTTCTTTTTTCCTATTTGGAATAACCTGAAAAAATATGCCATTGTATACCGGGCGTTGGAGGGAATCAATGCCTCGGTTGTCGGGTTTCTGGTTGCTTCCACCCTTTATATGTTGAAAGATATTCCGGTACCTGAATGGGCCGATCATGGCTGGATGAACCTGGCTGTAATTGTAGCAACCTGGCTAACCCTTCATTATTCCCGACTCCCCTCTCCTGTTATAGTTATTGCCTGTTTATTGTTGGGCCTGGTGGTATAAAAAATGCCCCTCTTTGAAAAGAGGGGCCACACCCAAAAAACCAACCTTGCGGTTTGAGAAAAATTTTCCTGTTTATTCGGCCTTGGTTTGGCCTTTACCTTCTTCAATCCATTTTTTAAGAATATCTGCAAATTTTTGTGCGTCAGCATTATCCGGTTGTACAACAAGGATCTTTTCAAACCAACCCAATGCTGCAGTATAATCTTTTGTCACGTTTGCTTCATAAGCGCCGAGGTACCCGTATGCCTGAATCAGCAAACTCTTATTTTTTTCCTTGTCTGTTTCTGCTATTTCAGCCACTTTTTTATAATCCGCTACAGCGAGGCCCTGCTCCATGGTAGTGTCGATCTGTGCACGGCTTTTAGCTCTCCAGTAGAAACCATACACCTGATCAGGATATTTCTCGGTGTATTTGCCAAATACCGTATCAGCCTGGTGGAATTCTGCTGCTGCATAGTGTGCTAATCCCCAGTTATACAGGTCGAGGTTATTCGGTTCAGGTTTTGTTGCGAATATATTGGCCAGCCATTTTGCTTCTCCGCTCCGATTATTGTTTTCTTTATATAGCTGAGCCAGTTGCTGCATGTATTCCAGCTTATAATTTACAACGGTATCAATGGAAATAGCTTTTTCCCATGCCAGCGCTGCCAATGAATCCTGTTCCATTTTTTTATACAATTTGGCTTGCAGGTCATAATCCTTGGCTACTACATTGCTATCTACTTCTTTAGCAAAATAGGTATTCAGCAATTCAAAGGCTTTGGTTGAATCTCCTTTTGCATCATGACTATAGGCCAGCAATTTATACAGGCGGGGTCTTGTCTGGTCACCTTCTTTTTCAAGGATTGCATTGGCACCGGAAATAGCTTCATCGTACTTAGCAGAAGCAAACATCAGATCTGTTTTCATGTACTGGTGTTCAATGCTGGGATCAGTATGAGCAACATAAAGATCCAGGTATTCCTGTGCTTTGTTTACATCACGGAAATAGTAATAATAGTAGAGTTCATAATAAGCAGCAGCAAACTTTGGATCAGCTGCAACGGCCTGATTGAAATATTTGAGAAACATTTCACTGTTCTGCTGGGTCATGTAAATTTTACCCAGATTATAAGCCGCCTGCGCATACTTTTCATCCATTAATAATGCTTCCATGTAGGCTTTGGCTGCTTCACTGCCCTGGTTCAGTTTGCGATACGCATCTCCCCGTAAAGTAACAGCTTCCGCATCCAGACTTTTATCTTTAATCTGACTGATAAGCTGAATAGCTGCATTGGCATCTCCTGCTTTATTTTCCACATGCGCGCGTGCAATTGCTTTCAATACCTCCACTTCTGTTTTACGATTGGCATCTTTCAGTGCCTGATCGAATTGTGCTTTTGCTTCGGCTGTCTGATTTTCAGCCAGCAATACGCTGCCAAAAGCCACTTTATTCAAAGGATGAGCACTAAGGATATCTGCATTGGAATTCAACAGCGATTTCGCCTTATCCACTTTTTTTTCTTCCAGATATACTTCAGCCAGCCAGTAATAGGCTTCTTTTTCCTGTGGAAGTACCTGTTGTAAAATCTGTTCTGCACTTTGAAGCCGATCGTGATACAGGTGTTGTTTTGCCTCTTCAATCGACTGGCCCATTGCGGAACAGGCCATTACCGTTAATCCAGCGATCAAAATTGTTCTCATTGTTACTCGTGTTTTGTATTTATTTAAACAGCCATCACCGGAATGCGCGAGGCTGAGAATAAAAAGCGTGAAAAAATTGAGTTTAATATACCAGGTAATTCAGCTTCTTTACCTGGTTGTACCACAATCAGATCTGCCTTTACACTTTCTGCATATTGGAGTGTGGTATTCGCAATATTCTCTCCGCTTACAGGGTGGCATTCAATTGCCAGATCCGTATTATCACGAAGCAGCTGATACGATTTATAGAGATAGGAATTATCTTTTAAGGCTACCAAATGAATTCTCGCATCATGGTATTGAGCCAGATAACTGGCAAACATAATTTTACGAAGCGGTAATACATTGGTAACAGGCAATACGATATTTCTAATGTGATGAATTGAGGTTGATTCAGGTATATTCAATATCGGGCATTGAATTTTTTTTGTGAGCCGGTTGATATTGATGCGATTCAACCATTTACTCCAGGCAAAGCGCCGCCGGTAAGTGAGTATAGCCAGGTCAATTTCGTGTTTCATTGTAAAGGTTCGGATGGTCCGTTCCATTCCACCTTCAGCTACATGACTGTAAATGAACCTTCCCTTGTCCATCAGGGGAATATATTCGCCCTGTAAGGCCATCATCCTGCTGGTGGCCCAGGCTATCTGGTCTGATTTAACTGCAATTATCTGGTGAGAATTAATTGTAAATGGTAAAACAGAAGGTTGCACAATATAAAGCAGATGGATATCGCATTTCAGTTCATTCGCCATTGGAATGATACTGTCCAGCACCTGTCTGCTTTTGTCAGAAAAATCGACCACAACCAATAGCTGTTTTAATAGTTTTTCCATAATTGGTACTAGTTTGCGTATTGTAAAACTTTTGAGAAAGCAGGTTCATTGATTTCTCCATCAGCTACAAAACGAACCAGATCATTGGTGGTGCAAAAAGCGATACCAACACCTGCCTGTTCAATAATGCAGAGATCATTTTCTCCATCTGCTACTGCAATGGAATTTTCCAATGGAATTTCGTAGCGTTTGGATAGGTGCCGCAATGCATTGGTTTTACAAATCGGGTGTGTGCAGCTACTTTCTTCATTATGATAGAAATAGGAAGGGATGCGTACTTCGCCGGTGGCTTTTCCTTCAAAGTATTCCAGTTGATTGGATAAACAGAAATCCGCCCCAATCTTGTTTTTTACATATTCAGTTATCAGATGATAGCTATCGCTGACAATACCAACCAGATAACCTCTTTGCTTCAACATGGCCACTACCGACTGAATATCATCAATCATTGGAATCTCTGTTGCTGTCTGAAGCAGATCATCCATACTCAGCCCTTTTAAGAGGAGTGAAATTCTTTTAGTGAAAGCGGATGCATCCTTTTCATGCAGGCGGATGTTATCATACTCCTTTCGAAACTCGTATTTATCAGCGCATGCTTCAATAAAACTCCCTTTAAGAATGGTATGATCCATATCAAAAACAACCATCTTCTTCATATGTATTACCTGGTCTTCCATCACCGATTTCATTTCGGAAGAAATCAGGTTAACAAGTTCGAGTTCGTTCAGATTCACGAGTTCGTTTTTCTGCCGCATGGCTTTCATGATGATTGCCCTCGTAACTTCTCTACTCATTTTACCCAGTGCATGCCATGGTTTACTTTTGTTCTCAATATGTCCGATAGCTACTTCCTTGATACGTGCCCGCATTAGAAACATATCAATCAGGATTCCGATATCTACCCCATAGTCCTGAAAGAATTCAATTCTGGAAAAAAACTGCTTTCTGCCGGCAATCATTCCACTGAGGGGCTGACTGAAATGAGCGAGTCCCGGATAAAATATACTGAGGAGTGGTTTTGCCACCAATTCGGTAACACGTCCTGCATTCCTGGAAAAAGTGGCTTTTATAAAATCTGCATCATCTTCCAAAAGTGGCTTTGCCAGCAGTGCTATGGTCTCTTCGGGGTATTCAATATCTCCATCCAGAAAAATCAGGTGTTCATTCCGGGCAGCCTGAATGCCTTCTTTCATTGAAATACCCTTTCCTCGTACAGCACTCAGAATAATTTCTGCTCCTGCTTCTTTGGCAAGTGCAACCGTATCATCAACCGACTGATCATCCACCACAATTACCTGGGATACTACCGGCTGCGAGAGACAGTAGCGCACCACCTGGGCAATTGTCTGCGCTTCGTTCAGAGCGGGAATTATTATTGTTACCATAGTTGCACAAATTCAAGTCTTCAAATATGGTAATTGGGTATTAAGACCCGATTAAACTCGGATTAAAACCGAATTAAAAGGAGCATTTCTCAGCGAAACAGGGAGGCAGCAGGTAGAATTACGCGGAAAATAGTGCCTTGTCCTTCGGTGCTATTGACCTCCAGCTGGCCCTTATGCAAATTAATGATCCGCTTAGCGAGTGCCAGCCCCAATCCAAACCCTTTCTGATGTGCTTTATTCGGAGATCTGTAAAAGGGCAGGAATATATGTTCTATTTCCTCCTGGGCTATAATATCACCCTGGTTGGAAATTTCGGTGATCAATTCCTTTCCGGTGAATTTTAGTTTTATCTGACTGGTATGATCGGGAGAATATTTGCATCCGTTTTCGACAATGTTTTTTAATGCACTAAAGAGGAGATCTGCATTCCCAAATACCATACACTTGCTTTCATCATCGGGAAACTCTTCGAAATTGAGTTGAATCTGATAAGACTGCGAAAGTTTTTGAACTGCTCCGGTTACTTTCAGGATTACTTCATCCAAACGGATATCATCCAGCTCAATACTTCCTTTATGTCCTGTTTTTGCGATTTCCAACAGGCTCTTGGTGAGTTGTCGCATTTGCTGAACATCTTCCTGGATGGAGATCATCACCAATTTGTATTCTTCCTCTGATCGTTGCTTTTGCAAAGCAACTTCCAATTGAGATGAGATGGAGGTGAGTGGTGTTGATAATTCATGAGATGCATTGGAAATAAATCGCCGTTGGATAGTAAAAGACTCCTGCATACGGTCGAGCAAATCATTAAACGTATTGGCAAGCTGAAAGAGTTCATCCTGACCACTTCCCGCATCAATCCGTTGAGAAAGATTATGTGTTGAAATATTATTTACCTCTTCAATTATATTGGCAATGGGTTTTATTAACTGTCTTGAGAAAAGAGTTCCAATGAGGATGCTTAACAGGATACCTGCCACCATGGTCAGCGCAAGAATTTTTTTGAGATCTGATAGCCATTTATGTCCGTCCGCATCATAGGCAGTTACAATAATAACAATGGCTTGCCGGCTGGTTTTCAGAAATTGCCCAAAGGCATCGCGGTTTCCAATTTTAAAGGATAATTCTTTCTTTGAAATTAGTTCATTTATCACAGAAGGTTCCACCGAAAAATCGTCTTCCGGTGCTGTATTGAATACATACAGTGGTTTCTTGTCAACCGAAAAAATCCGGATCGATTTTCTGGAAAAAAACCTGGCATTACTGGCATCAATTTTCTGAAGTAATGCCTGACTGGTATCTCCAAGGATAGTAAATAACTGAGAGGCGTTATGTGCCCTGCCGGATAAACGTTGTTTGAAGACAGCGGAACGTTCGAGAGAAGAAAAATAATAAACGGAAAAGGAGGTAGCCAATAACAGTACCGTTACCAGAACCGAAAACAGCAGTGTTATTTTGATACGTATCGTCAAATTAGGCGTTTTCTTTCAACACATAACCCATACCTACCTGCGTATGAATGAGTTTTTGATCATAATCCCGATCGATTTTTTTTCGAAGAAAGTTGACATACACATCAATCACATTCGTGCCCGTATCAAAATCTATATCCCATACATTCAAGGCAATATCTGCTCTTGATACCACCCTGTTTTTGTTCCGGATCATGTATTCCAGCAATTGAAATTCTTTGGCGGTCAGCTGAATTGGCTTCCCGGCTCTTGAAACCTCTTTGCTGTCGAGATTGATTACCAGATCATTTATACGAAGACTTTTACCAACCGGGGCTGCCTGTTGCGCCCGTTTGATCAATGCTCTGATGCGTACTACCAGTTCGGCAAAATCGAAAGGTTTTACAATATAATCATCTGCACCGGAATTAAAGCCTTCAATCTTATCTTCAGTACTGCTGAGCGCAGTCAGCATCAATATGGGAACCTGCTGATTTACCCCGCGGATATGCTGCAGTAATTCATACCCATTCATGCCGGGCAGGTTGATATCCAAAAGAATGAGATCGTAATTTTGATTATCAAACAGAAGGCGGCCTGTATCTCCGTCGCCGGCGATTTCAACCTGATAGTTTTGTTCTTCCAGGCCTTTTTTCAGGGTCTCGGCGATTTTTTTTTCGTCTTCAACGAGGAGTATACTGATATCATGCATAATACTGTTGCAAGTAGTTCACCTGTAAAATTAGGCAGAATCCGTTCTCCGGCCGGGCAACCAATAATTATAAATTGATTAAAAAGGGGGTGTCAGGGCAGTGCAGGTTGTCCGATTACCCTGAATCGGCTGGTTTTCAATCTTGCTTCCAGCCAGCTTTTCACCTGTTTACTTTCCTGAGGATTCAGTTTTCGGTTGAATTCGAGGTATACGATAGTTAGTGTATCGGATTTGTTTTCAGGTAAAACAAGGATCGCCTGCTCCATTGCCAGCCCCTTTATTTGTGGTTGAATGGCTACAGCTTCGGTAAACATGTTTTTTCGGTCCAGTTCTGACTCTTTGTAGGCCTTTAGCTGCGATTCCAATTCCTGAATTCGTTCTGAATTTGCTTTGGTCAGTTCAGTGCCCTGGTCTTCTTTTGTGAGGGTTGCTTTCAGCATCGCAATTCTTGAACTATCCGTAATCCCAATCTGACGTATATTGATTTCAGTTCCTGCCAGTTCATATTTTGGTAACTGTTCTTTTCTTGCATTGATGATACTATCCGGTACCGTTATCCCTACATATACCAATTCCATCTTATGAAGCGAGGGATCAATTTTCTGTCTGAGCAGGGTGGCTTCATTAAATTGCATTTCATGCTCAATAAAACGAACGGCGTTCTTTGTGTAAATATTCTTTTCAACAAGGCGATAGGCAAAATAAATGCTTGGTAATAAAGTGAGCAGTGTGATGATCCAGATATAATTTCTTACACGGATTCGTTCCAAATCATTTATATACTTGATTTTGGGAAAATTCAGGAAACGAACAATCAGGATTACAGAAAGACTGATAAACACACTGTTGATAATAAACAGATAAAAAGCACCCAAAAAATACTGCCACTGTCCGGTTGCAATGCCATATCCTGCCGTACATAAGGGCGGCATCAAAGCGGTGGCGATGGCCACCCCGGGAATTACATTACTCTTTTCTTTTCTTGTGCCTGCTACCACTCCGGCCAGTCCGCCAAAAAGCGCAATTAGTACATCGTATAAAGTGGGGGAGGTTCGTGCAAGCAATTCAGATTGTGCATCACTGATCGGGCTCAATAAAAAATAAATGGTAGAAGTACAGATACTTATAAATGCTGCTATACCCAGGTTTCTGATTGCGCGTTTTACCAATTGGAAATCGTTGATGCTGATACCCAGTCCAAAACCCATAATTGGACCCATCAGGGGAGAAATAAGCATCGCACCGATGATTACTGCAGTGGAATTAACATTGAGACCGATAGAGGCGATGAAAATGGCAAATATCAGAATCCAGAGATTGGTTCCTTTAAAATCAACATTTCGTTTAAAGGATTCAATGCTTTCCTCTGGTGCTGCCGCATCGCCATGCAAATTAAACCGATCCCACAAAAACCATTTAACAAACCGACTGGCTGTACTCATTTTAAATGCTTATATGTTTCTCTAACTTTTTCACCTCTCCTCTCTCCCCTCTCCTCGCTCCCCTCTCCTCTTTCACCTCTCACCTTTCACCTTTCACGTATATAAATCTGCCTGATTCGCCAGCGCCTCCCGATATTTCTCAAAAATGCTGGTCTTGGACAGAAATCCTAAAAACTCCTTTTCTGAATTCAGCACCGGCAGGTACCAGCTTTGGGTAATATCCATTTTTTCCATCACTTTTTTCATGGAATCATCGGGTGTAATCAGGGCCGGCGCTTTCTTCACATAGGTTTTAATCTTTGTCTCAGATAGTCCGACCGGATCAAATAACCGCCCTTTCAAATCATTCAATTCCACAATTCCGGTAAATCGGTTGTCCTTATCAGTTACTGCAAACAGGTTTCTGTTGGATGTATTGATCAGGGCTACCAGATCAGCAAGACTCTGATCAATTTGGATGGTATCATATAATTCAAGCCGGAAATCGGATACTTTCAACTGACTGAGAATATTATCTTCTTTGCGGTGGGTGAAGATTCTTCCTTCCATGGCAAGTTGTTTGGTTTCCATGGAATAGGGTTCATAGTGTTTCACAATAAAAAATGAAATAGCGGAAACCAGCATCAGCGGAATAAATAATTCATAGCCATTGGTAATTTCTGCAATCAGGAAGATGGCGGTCAGCGGACAATACATCACGCCACTAAGTACACCGGCCATACCAACCAGACTGAAATTGGCTTCCGGCAATTGCAGCCATTTGGTATTATTTGCCAGGCGCGATATAAAAAATCCAAGGTAGGCACCCACAAACAGAGAGGGGGCAAAATTTCCTCCATTACCACCACCACCCAGCGTAATTCCGGTTGCAACTGGTTTCAATAATAAGATAGCGCCGGCAAAAAACAGGAAGCCCCACTCGTTCAGATAATCGCGACCGATGAATTTCTCTACTACTCCCTGTGGATTCCCGCTTGCTAGCAATGAAATGGTATTGTATCCTTCACCAAATAAAGGAGGAAATACGGCCATTAATACAACGAGGAAAAGTCCGGCAAGAATAGCTCTGTGATAAGGCCGTGGATGCAAGGCATGCATCTTTTTTTCCGTGCCTTTAAAAACCCGGGCATAATACAAGGATATAAATCCGGCTGCAAAGCCTAACAGAATATAAAAGGGAACATTGTTATAATCAAATGCTTCTCGTAAACGGAAATTGAATAGAATAGATTCCTGCAAAATTATCCTTGAGCAAAGTGCACCGGTAACTGCTGCAATCATCAGCGGAATAAAATAACTGACAATGGTTTCTGTCAGCAATATTTCGATGGCAAAAATTACTCCTGCAATTGGTGCATTGAATACAGCGGCAATGCCGGCTGCCGCCCCGCAGGCCAGCAGCAGACTTCTTTCCCTGTATTCCATTCCATGGATGCGGCCGGTATTGGAACCAATGGCTGAACCGGTTGCTACAATGGGTGCTTCCAATCCGGCTGAACCGCCCAAACCAACGGTAAATGCACTGGTAATAATATGTTTATAGGTATCCGAAAGTGGGATGAAAGCACTTTTACCGGCAATGCTTCGCAAAACCATGGCAACTCCTTTTTCGATGTAGCCATTGAAAAAACGATTGGTGAGAAACACAACAATAAGTAGGCCGATGGTTGGGAAAAAAAGGTAGATCCAGTCGTTTTTTACCGGTCGATTGATCCACTCCTGCAGGAAATGAACAAAGGTCTTTAAGAGCACGGCAGATAAGCCCGCAATCAATCCGGTTATTACGGCAACAAACATCATGTATTGCAGCCGGTTTAAACGTTGACGCAGGTAGGTCAGTAAATATTTATAAAGCAGTACAATTTTTTTCATGTGCATGAATCAATTATACAAGGCTTAGTTTTTCCACCGCTGCTTCCAGTGTTTCTTTTTTCTTTGCGAAGCAAAAACGGATGTATGGGCTCGGTTTTGCATCCTTATAAAATGCAGAAACCGGAATGGTAGCAACGCCATGGTTCAGGGTAAGCTGCCGGGCAAATTCCAGATCCCCCTGCTCGCTTATTCGATCATAGCCTGCGCAACAAAAGTAACTACCTTTTGACGGAAGCAGCGTAAATCGGGTGGATTTCATCAATTCCACAAAATAATCCCGCTTTTCCTGGATGAACTGACTCAGTTGCAGATAACTGGATCGGTCTTTTAAAAATTCGGTTATGCCTACCTGTGAAGGTGTATGTACGCTGAAGCAATTATACTGGTGAATTTTTCTGAACTCTTCCATCAGGTTTTGTGGTGCAACACAATAACCGATTTTCCATCCTGTGCAATGAAAGGTTTTGCCAAAGGAAAAACAGGCAAAGCTTCGTTGAAACAGCGCCGGGTATCGAAGAACAGACTGGTGCAGGGCGCCATCAAAAACAAGGTGCTCATATACTTCGTCGCTGATCAGGTAGAGTTGATGTTGCACAACCAGCTCCTGCAATAGCAACATATCTGAATCTGACCAGATGGTTCCGGTTGGATTATGGGGACTATTTATGATTATTGCTTTGGTACGGTGATTTACAGCTTTGCGGATGGCTTCCCAGGGAATGGAAAAATCTGTTGGATTCAGTGAAACAAGAACAGGCCTGGCATTATTAGCCAGAATATTCGGCACATAACTGTCGTAGGCGGGTTCCAGTACAATTACTTCATCATCCGGCTGAAGTATTGCTGTTAATGAAGTGAAAATGGCGTAGGTGCCACCCGGTGTAATGGTAATCTCTGTATCCGGATGGATGTTATGGTGGTAAAGGAAATGTATTTTTTCTGCAAGCACCTCGCGCAAGGGCAGCCATCCCGCCATTGGGGCATACTGGTTATACCCCTGTTGCATGGCAGCGTTTACGGCGTTGGTAAGTGTTGAATCCATGGGAAAGTCAGGAAATCCCTGCCCCAGGTTAATTGCTTTGTGTTCTGCTGCAAGCGAACTCATGGTAGTAAAAATCGTGGTTCCTTTACCGGGAAGTTTGGAAACAATTGACTGCATCTGCCAAAGATAGGGTCCAAAAAAATAGAGTCCCGTGAAGGACTCTATAAGGACCACCCTAAAACCTGCATGAAGAAAGAGGTTTTACAATCCGCTGCTAACAGACTGCGATCTGAAGGTACATCACCCTGTTCGGCATTGGAGGGTACTAGTATGAGTTTATGTGGTAGTTTTTAATCATTTGATGAATTTGCCTTATCCCGGTAGTCTGAGGGACTGATTCCCACCTGATGTCGGAAAAATTTCGCAAAATTGGAATTGTCCTTGAAATGAAGGTAATAGGCAACCTCGGCCACGGTCATATCGGTATTTTTCAATAACGACTGAGCTTCCAGGATCAGGCGTTCGCGAACCAGCTGTGCGGCAGTTTTACCGGTTTGCTGCTTCAACAGATTGCTTAAATAGGTCGGATGCAGATGCAATTCATTGGCCACGTATTTCAGGGTGAGTGGCTTATCCATTTTGCCTTTATTCAACTCTATGAAATAGGTATTCAGTGCCTGCAGGAAATTATTCAGTGTAGTGTCTTTTCCCCCGGAATTAGGCAACGCTGAATCCGACAGCGCATCCTTACATTCATATAGGAAAATATTGAGGTAGTGGTATAACATCTTAAAGCGTTCCGGGTGATCGCTTCGAAGAAGATTATACATTGCTTCCAGGTGAGTAAGCAGTTTGGTTAGCCGTTGTTCTTCCGGCTTAAACAGCACACCATTTTCGGTATGGAAATAACGGAACTCGCGGAAAATATATTCACCCTGCGGGTATTGAAAGATAAAATCCGGGGTAAAGAATAACAACAGACCGTTCCACTTTTCAATATTCATATACTGGCGTATATGCCAGGGAGAGGTAAAATAGATCTGATTACCGGTAACATCATATACTTCGTTGGAGATGCTCAATTTAAAATCTGCATCGGTAACTATTCCAACTACAAAAGCATTGAGTCGAAACGGACTGCTTGAAGCATCCTGCAGCCTGATCGGAATATCTTCAAATCGAAGAATATCAAAATAAGGCGAATTGGGCTCCAGTGCGCTGGTATCGCGAAAGGATTCTACCAGGTTTTCGTAGTAAGCAACCTGTTTTTGCATTTCTCTATAAGGTTTAATAAGGTTCTGTATTCATCAGGCCAAAATGGCTGTAGCTTCTATTTCAATCAGGTATTCCGGAGATATAAGTGCACTTACTTCCACCATAGTAGTGCATGGTTTGATGGATCCAAAAAACTCTCCATGCGCACGGCCATATTCTTCCCATCGGCTTATATCAGTAACAAAAAGCCGTGTTCGGACCACGTCTTTTAAGCCGGCACCTGCCTGCTCCAGAATTCTGGAAATTTTCTGAATAATGAATCGGGTTTGCTGGTAGGCATCATCTTCACCTACCAGTTCATTGTGTTCATTGATGGCAACAGTACCTGTTACTTCGATGGTATTTCCGACTTTAACAGCCCGGCTGTACCCAACAATGTCTTCCCAGGGGGCCCCTGAGGCGTAGTTGTATCTGGTCATTGGATGCGGTTTCTGGAATTGGTCCACTGCAATGTTAACTGTAAAAAGAAAATGCCATGACTTTTCAGGTCATGGCATTTTGTTAATTTTTATGAGTGGTAAAAGAATTTAGAGGTATTTCTCCCCTTTTTTTCGTTTTACTTCATTTACGTATTCTTTTATTTCCTGTTCCTTGTCCTTTTTGCAGATCATCAAAACATCATTGGTATCCACTATAATATGGTCATCCAGTCCCTGAAGTAATACCAGCTTTTCATCAGGTACATGTACCATACATTTGGTGGCATCGATTACCACAACATTATTTCCGGCAACAGCGTTTTCCAGGTAATCCTTCTCAAAATTATCGTAGGCACTGTTCCAGGTACCGAGGTCGCTCCAACCGAAGGATGATGGTATAACGTACACATTATCAGCCTTTTCCATAATTCCAAAGTCAATTGAAATATTGGTGCACTGGGGATAAATGGCCTCCAGCGCGGGCTTTTCATCCACGGTATTGAATTTGTCCTTTTCAGCAACAAAGACCTCAAACATTTCGGGCAGGTATTTTTCAAAAGCTGTCAGAATGTTTTTAACCTGCCACACGAAAATGCCCGCATTCCATAGAAATTCCCCGCTGGCAAGAAACGTTTTCGCCAGTTCGAGATTGGGTTTTTCCGTGAAGGTTTTAACCTTATACACATTATCCGTTACCGCATGCTGTTCAAACTGGATATATCCATAGCCGGTATTTGGATGGGTTGGCTTTATACCCAGGGTAATGAAAGCGTTGTGTTTGTTTACAAAACTCAGGGCCTCCAGGCATACCTTGCGGAAAGCGGTATTATCCAGGATCAGGTGGTCAGATGGCGCAACAATAAGGCTGGCCAGGGGATCCATCTGCATTAGTTTGAAGGAAATATAGGCAATGCAGGGGGCGGTATTTTTGCGCGATGGCTCTCCGAGAATATTGGCAACCGGCAAATCAGGCAGTTGTTCTGCCACGATTCCCGAATACTCTTCAGATGTAACTACAAAAATGTTCTCTTTTGGGATGAAATCAGCAAACCGGTCATAGGTCCACTGGATCAGCGTCTTACCCGTATTCAGGATATCCAGAAACTGTTTCGGGTAATTGGTGCGGCTCATTGGCCAGAAGCGGCTTCCGATTCCGCCGGCCATGATGGCCACATAGTGATGTTTGTTCATTATAAAAGGCCTTCTTTTATTAGGTCGTGTAAATGTAAAACGCCGAGATAGTGCTGATTGGGGTCCACCACTACCAATTGTGTAATATCGTGTTTTCGAAGGAGATCAAGTGCTTCAATTGCCATTTCTGTTGGTCCGATCTGTTTTGGGTTGCGGGTCATGATATTTTCAGCTCGTATGGCAACCAGGTCGGATTCATTTTCCAGCATCCGGCGAAGGTCTCCGTCTGTAATAACTCCCAGCACCTTTTCTTCATGGTCAATTACCGCTGTAACCCCAAGCCGGCTGCCGGAAATTGACACAATGATTTCTTTGAGTTTGGCATCGGGCGAAATAGCAGGGCGCTGGTTTTGAACATAGAGATCTTTTACCCTCAGGTAAAGCCGTTTACCCAAATTACCACCTGGGTGGAATTTGGCGAAATCGGCTCCGTTAAAACCGCGCATTTCCATCAGACAAACAGCCATCGCATCGCCCATTACCATCTGCGCTGTAGTGCTGCTGGTGGGAGCCAGGTTATTGGGACAGGCTTCTTTGGACACCGTTGTGTTCAGTACAAAATCAGCTTGCAGGGCAAGAAAAGACGCTGTCTGTCCAACCATCCCAATCAGTTTATTGCCGAAATTCTTTATCAGCGGTACCAGCACTTTTATCTCCGGACTCTCACCACTCTTGCTGATAATCAATACGATATCATTTTCCTGAACCATGCCCAGATCGCCATGAATAGCATCTGCCGCATGTAGGAAAACAGCCGGTGTACCGGTAGAATTAAGCGTAGCCACAATCTTTTGCGCAACGATGGCACTTTTTCCTATTCCGCTGATTACCAGTCTGCCCTGACAAGCATATACCGTCTGAACTGCCTGAACAAAATCTTCGTTCAGGAAGGGTAGTAACTCGGCTATGGAACTGGCTTCCAGTTCAATGGTGCGACGGCCAATGGCCAGAATTTGATCCGTATTCATAAATGGCGGCACAAAAATAGGAGATTTGCCCAAGGACCACCCCTTATTAACAAATTAGGGTGTTTTTACCCCCGCTTTTTTTGTAATTTCGCGGTCCTTTGAAAATGCGCCACAACCACTGCCAGTTTTTCGTTAACTTATGAGGGTTCAGCTTCAAGTGAGTTTGAAAATATACGTACATGTCAACATCATCAAAACCCCGGAAAACCCCTGCTAAAAAAGCAAGTACCAAACCGGCAATAGTTAAGGCACCAGCGGTGCCGCATAATGCTGATTTATCTCTTACCGAATCATTACAGGAATATTTCGGATTCAATAAATTTAAAGGTACTCAGGAAGCCATTATCCGCAATCTCATGGGGGGCCGCGACACATTTGTGATCATGCCAACCGGAGGCGGAAAAAGTCTTTGTTACCAGTTACCGGCGATGATTATGCCGGGCGTTGCTATTATCGTTTCTCCCTTAATTGCATTAATGAAAAACCAGGTGGACCTGGTTCGGGGTTACAGCAGCAAAGACGATGTGGCGCATTTTCTGAATTCGACCCTGACCAAGAAGGAAATCCGGGAAGTCCATGCTGATTTACAGCAGGGTCATACCAAGATGCTCTATGTAGCTCCGGAAACCCTGACCAAAGCCGAAAACCTGGAACTGTTCCGTGATCTGGAGATCAGCTTTTTTGCCGTGGATGAGGCCCATTGTATATCTGAATGGGGCCATGATTTCAGACCCGAATATCGCAGGCTTCGCGAAATGATGGACATCATCAATGAAAAAGTACCGGTCATCGCACTTACCGCAACGGCTACCCCAAAAGTGCAGAGTGATATTGTGAAGAACCTGGGACTGCGTGATCCGGAAATCTTTATATCCTCTTTTAACCGTACCAATCTATACTACGAAATCCAGCCCAAGATCAAAAAGGATCAGACGATCCGGAATATGGTCAAATTCATAGTACAGAATAAAGGAAAGAGTGGGATAATTTATACACTAAATAGGAAAACGACAGAGGAACTGGCCGAAATATTGGTAGCGAATGGAATTAAGGCTGTAGCCTACCATGCGGGACTTGATTCCAAATTGAGGGCTGAACGACAGGATAAGTTTCTGAATGAAGATACCCAGGTAATTGTGGCTACCATCGCCTTTGGTATGGGAATCGATAAGCCGGATGTGCGGTTTGTGATACACTATAATATTCCGAAAAGTATTGAAAACTATTATCAGGAAACGGGTCGTGCCGGTCGGGATGGACTGGAAGGACATTGTATCCTCTATTACTCTCATAAAGATGTGGCCAAGCTCGAACACCTGATGCGCGATAAGCCATTAAGTGAACGCGAAGTGGGTGCTCAACTGATCAATGAAACCGTAGCCTATGCAGAAAGCGGTGTATGCCGCAGAAAAATTCTGCTGAGTTATTTTGGTGAAGTATGGGAACAGGAAAATTGTGGTGGTTGTGATAACTGCAAAAATCCCAAAGAACAGGTGGAAGCCAAAGATGATGCGGTGAAAGTACTTAAGCTGGTGAAAAAGCTGGATGAAAGCTTCGCTACGGATTATACCGTTAATGTGATGATTGGACGCATGACGCCGCAGATTCAGATGTACCGTCATAACGGTCTGGATGAATTTGGTTTCGGTAAGGATCAGCCCGATCATTACTGGGCTACCCTGATTCGTCAGTTGCTGTTGGCCGGAATGCTCACAAAAGATATTGTAGAATATGGTGTATTGAAATTGTCCAAAGCAGGAGAAGCCTTCATGAAAAAACCGAAGAGCTTCAAAATTGTGCTGAACAATTTATATGAAGATGCGAATGAAGATGATGAGGAAGCAATTGAAACAGGTGGCGGACCTGTATCGGCAACAGATGAAAAACTGTTTGAACTGCTGAAGGAATTGCGACAGAAAGAAGCAAAGAAAAAAGGCCTTCCTCCATTTGTGATATTTCTGGAAACATCCTTACAGGATATGGCAACACTTTATCCAACTGCAGTAGCAGATCTGGATAAATGCCAGGGTGTAAGTAAGGGTAAAGCGATCCGTTATGGTAAGCCCTTCGTGGAGCTGATTGCAAAATATGTGGAAGATAATAATATTGAGCGGCCCGATGATTTTGTAATGAAGAGCGTGGTGAACAAAAGCGGCCTCAAAGTTTATATAATTCAACAGACAGATAAAAAGATTCCCCTCGAAACAATTGCAAAGAATAAGGAACTGCGATTGGATTCCTTGTTGGAAGAGATGGAAACCATCGCTGCCAGTGGTACCAAGCTGAACCTCGATTATGCAATTGATGAGATGCTGGATGAGTATGATCAGGAAGAAATCCTCGACTATTTCAAAAGTTGCGAAACCTCTTCCCTGCAGGTAGCACAGGAGGAAATGGCAGACAGTAACTACTCCTGGGAGCAGCTCAAAATAATGCGCATCAAGTTCCTCGCCCAATACGGCATGTAACCTCCTTTTCACCGGTCGGGTGGAAACTTAGGAGAGTTTCATGCGGCGGCGGATGCGGCTGAGTGATTCAGGTGTAACGCCGAGATAGCTGGCAATATGGTAGAGGGGAACCAGTTGGAATAATTCGGGTTTGGTTTCAATCAGTTTTTCATATCGTTCCTCAGGGCTCGAATCCAGATAATGATGCAATGATTTTTTATAACGGGAATATTGCTTTTCCGTTTCCATCCGGCATAAGGATTCCAGCCGGGGGAAACGACGATACATTTCCTTTTCCACTTCATGTGTAAATACCGAAACAATACACTCCGAAACGGTTTCCCAATTCACTGAACTGGGTTCCTGGTTCTGTTTATCACCTCCATCATATAAACTATCGCCCACGGTGTAAAAAGCAATGGTTTTCTCCTCCCCGTCCTTTACATAATATTCACGTATACAGCCTTTGAAGAGATGATAGGAACAAAAAAGGCGCTGCCCCTGGCGTATCAGGAATTCACCTTTGGGAACACGCCGGATTTCTATCTGCTCGGCAAAAAAATCTTTCTCTTCGGGCAGGTTATAAGGAGATTGAAGCAGCGATTGCTGAATCGCTAACACTTCCTCATCTACCTGATTGGCGGAGTCTGATTTGGATAAAAAGTTTACAGGTTGCATGGGTCATAACTGATCCTGTAAAATTATTCAAAGCGAATGATAACATTGCCTTTTTTCTGACCGCTCATCACATAGTTAAACGCCTCTGAAATATCATCCAACAGATAGTTCCGGTCTATCAATGGCGTAAAAGCACCTTTTTCAATCAGTTCGTTGATGAATAACATACTTTTGTTGATGGATAAAGGCAATGGAAACCGTACTTTTTTTCCAGGCATCAAAGGTGCTGCCAAGGCTAAAAACGGGTTTTGCCAATAAGGCCCCAATTCAGATGAAATATACACACCAATAGGTTTTAGCAGCCTTTTGCATTTTCCAAAGCTACTTTTACCCACGGCATCAAAAACAGCATCAAATTGTTCATCGAACTGCGTGAAGTCTTCCCGGGTATAATCGATAACATAATCAGCTCCCTGCTTGTAGAGATAATCTACAAAGGCCGTTTCACAGGTAACAACCACCCGTACCTGTTTATATTTCAGAAACTGCAGCGCTGCATTACCAATGGCTCCGGTTCCACCATTGATGAGAACGGAATCACCGGCATAAAGAGGATGCTTATTTAAAAAATAATAAGCATAATGTGCCCCTTCCAAACTGGCAGCGGCCTGCTCAAAAGTGATATGTTCGGGTTTTTTCAGAATGGCTTTACTAATTGGAACTGCAACATATTCCGCATGTGTAGAAAGTCCCTGATCAAAAAACCCATAGACCAGGTCACCCACCTGAAATTGTTCCACCAGCTCACCACACGCTACTACTACACCTGAAAAATCAGTTCCGGTAATTGGCAAACCCGGTTTGAATAAACCGGTGAACAGACGTATTGCATAGGGCTTTCCGGTGAGTACACCACAATCTGTGCGGCTTATAGAGGTGGCTTTCACTTTCACCAACACTTCATTCGACCGAATAGAAGGAATGGGTAATTCACGAATCGTCAGTCCATCGGGCGAACAATAGTTATATCGTACAGCAGCTTTCATGTTTTACTATTCACCAAGTTAAAAATAAATACGGTAGAGCAGGTTGGGAAATGCAGAGGACTGGCGCATATAACCAACAGATCCAGGCTCCGATGGATCATAATACTCGGTTAAACGGGCCCTGTTATTGGTGATATTATCTATATTAAGAAAGATTTCGTGCGTAGTTCTGCGGATATCAATTTTATAACTGAACGAAATAGTCAAATGGTACAGATCATCCAATCCGTTTTTATACGCTTTGGAGTAATCCTGAAATTGGTTATTGGGGGGATCAACAGCAAGATCGCCATTCGAATCACGCAATAGCGGAATTTGTTTTTTACCCCCACCAAAGAACAACCGGCTATTGATAGCAAATGTTTTGTTATCCCGTTTTCCCAATTTTGGAAATTCTTTTCCGAACAATGCATTCACCAGATAGTTCCCGTTGAAACGTGTATTACGCTTTATACCATCCATCGCTTTATAGGTTGAATTATAAACAGAGGCATTGATCAGATAATAGTAATTGCGGGTAAAAAATCGTTCCAGTGTTAGTTCGATACCATAGTTGGATCCGGTTCCTTTATTGATCAGATCAGTGTATTGAAAATCGAGCCCTTCATTGATGGTGCTGAAAATATTGGTATCGGAATTCGCAACCGGCAGATTATATAATTGCTGATAATAGGCTTCCAGTTTGATTAGCAGATTTTTGCTGAGTTTTTTTTCGTACCCAAATACAAAGTGATTGGCTTTCAACAATCCTAGATCTTTATTGGGTTCGCTTACCTGACCGTTTTGCTTTTCAATGCGGGTGAAATAATGATGAATACTTTCCATTGCACTGTGATTGCCATAACCCAGGCTCCAGGTACTGCTGCGATTAGGTTTGAAATTTAATGCAAAGCGAGGTTCTACGGTTGATTTTTTATTCAGCAACACATTCATATTGTGAACACCTGCAACGGTACTAAACGACTCATTGATTCTGAATTTCCAGTTGATAAAATTCCGGATAGTAGACAGGTTATCATTAAAATCAACCAGCGTGGTTCGGATGAAACTACTGTCTTTCAACATCGATTGCCTGAAATCATATTGCTGCAAACCGTATTTGGTTCCTATCTGAATTTTATGACGGGCATTGAATTTATGGTGATAAGTTAACTCTGCCCGATAGGTTGATTTTTTAATTCCACCATCAAAATTCAGGATATTATTACGCACTGAATCTTTGACATAATTACCGTTGTCATCATAGACTTTAAAAAGAAAATTTTCTAAAACTGCATCTTCAATTCCTTCACTGGAATAGGTAAGAGCCGTGAACAAATGACTATTTCGGTTAAGGGTGAGCGTATGGTTGATTCCCACATTCAACAGGTGCGATTTCTTTTTAAAATCTTCTCCTGTTTTATTCCGGATAAACCGGTTACCAGGCGTTTGCCAGAGTGAAGGTTTTACATCATTAAACCGAAAATTACTGATACCACCCAGACCATAAATCGAAAAGATACCTGCTTTATTAGTTGGAAGGACCACCTTAAATGCAGCATCCTGAAAATTCAGTACGCCATCAATATCATTGAAGAGTCCCAGGTTATCCAACAAGGAAACAGTTGAATAGCGATAATTCACCAGGAAGGATCCTTTGTAGCCCTTTTTGAAAGGTCCTTCGAATGTCAGATCTGTTCCTATAATACCAAGGCTGGCAATGGATTCAAATTTTTCATTGTTTCCTGCCCGGAGTTTTACATCATACACACCGGATAATGCATCGCCAAATTCAGCAGAAAAGGCACCGGTATAAAAATCGGAATTGGCGAGCAGGTTATTGTTGAGGGTACTGATTGAGCCACCTACCGAGCTCTGGTCAGAAAAATGGTTGGGGTTGGTGATTTGCACCCCTTCCAAGCGCCATTGCAGGTATTTGGGAGAATTGCCCCGTACAATGATATCATTGCTGCCGTCCTGGGTGTTGGCAACGCCGGCGAAATTGGACAGGATCTTGGAGGGATCGTTGAAGCCACCTGCATACCGGTTGGTTTGTTCCGGTGAAACAGACCGGCTGCTGACCAGCGACATATCATTGGATGCCTGTCCCTTGTTTTTGTCGATGGTAACGAGTACTTCTTTTAAGCTGGCAGCTGCTTCCTGAAGAGAGAGCGAAAGCACCAGTTCCTTTCCTGCTGTCAGCACCAGATTGGGAAGCACCAGTTTATCGAATCCGATGGAACTGGCAGATAACGTATAACGGCCAATACTCAGTGCTTCAAACCGAAAATTACCCTGTGTATCTGTTACCGTATTGTAAATGGTGGCGTCTTTCTCCAGCGTGATGGTAACTCCTGGAACCGGTAATTTATTATCCGTATCGATTATGGTTCCACGGATTGTTTGTTGGCTGGTTTGGGCGAAACAGGTTCCGGTCAAAAGCAAAAGAAAGAACAGCAGGGACGAAATACGTATCATAAAATAGGTTTAAGAAATTGTGCACAAAACAATCTCTTAAACCGCAGCATTTTCTTGACTTAGGGTAAGTTCGGATTGGAAAGAGGAGCCGGTTAACCGAATTTTTTGCTGAAGTCGATAAACTGAAGAAGGAACTTATCAAGCCGCCTGGAGTAGGCCTCGTCGATCAGGTTTCCCTCTTCATCAAAAAGGGATTGCACTTTGGGGGTAATAAGAAAAGAAGGCATCAGATACCCTCCTACTTTCAAACAAAAATGTTGCAATGCCATAGCGGCATTGATACCACCCAGCGCTCCGGCAGATACAGTGATTATCCCCATTGGTTTGTCGCTGTATTCTTCAAAGAAGTAATCGAGCGAGTTTTTCAGTGCGCCGGAATAACTGCCATTGTGTTCAGGAGAAACAAGCAGGATGGCGTCGGCCTGATCCAGTTCTTTTTTCCAATGGTGCATGTTGTCTGTAGGTGCAGGATGCGTACGGTAGATGGATTCCAGCAGGGGCAGGGCTTTTTCCCGAACATCCAGCAGCGATGTTTGGATATTATCCATTGCACCGAGCCGGTTGAAGGCTTCCATAGCTATTTTATGTGATTGGCGCTTAGGTCTTGCGCTTCCGGAAATGAGGACTATTTTCATACAGGTATTTTATTCAAAAATAGTGCCCTGACGCAATCGACCCGAATAAAGACAGAAATACACCCTGGTGTCAACTGAAATTCAAATTAAGTTTGTTTATCCAACCAACAATTGCTCCATGACCACTTCATCAGCTACACAAATAAACGAACCGGGATTAAAGAAAGCCACCCGCAAAGAATGGCTTGGTTTATTGGTAATTGCATTGCCCTGCATGTTGTACTCAATGGATCTGACCGTATTGAACCTGGCGGTTCCGCAATTGAGCGCGGACCTGCACCCTACCAGTGAGCAGTTATTGTGGATCATGGATATCTATGGATTTCTGGTAGCCGGATTTTTAATTACAATGGGTAATCTGGGTGATCGGATTGGAAGAAGGAAACTTTTGCTGATAGGGGCAGCCTTTTTTGGCGCAGCTTCTTTACTGGCAGCATTTGCCAATTCTGCAGAAACGCTGATTGCGGCCCGTGCGGTTTTGGGGATTGCAGGTGCAACCATTGCCCCCTCTACCCTATCCTTGATCAGCAATATGTTCCAGGTACCGGAAGAGCGTACCAAGGCCATTGGGATCTGGGCACTGGGTTATGCAGCAGGAGGAGCACTTGGCCCCTTAGCGGGAGGAATTCTATTGCAATATTTCTGGTGGGGTTCCGTGTTTTTGATTGCGATTCCGGTGATGGTTTTATTATTGTTAACCGGTCCGAAGTTGTTACCTGAATTCAAAGATCCGAATGCAAGAAAGCTTGATTTATTAAGTGCATTGCTTTCGTTGATTTCCGTTTTGTTAATCATTTTCGGCTTGAAAGAAATCGCCACATATGGTATCAGTATGATGCGGATTGCAGCCATACTGGGTGGATTATTGGTAGGATATATCTTCTTGCGCAGACAGGAAAAATTAGCAGATCCGTTGATTGATATTGCCTTATTCAAAATTCCAACCTTCAGTGCCTCCCTGACCTTATACGGGGTGGGATGTTTTGTGATGTTTGGTTCCTTTTTCTTTACCTATCAATACATGCAACTTGTATTAGGATTAACACCGCTGGAATCCGGGCTATGGGCCCTTCCTTCCTTTGCAGGATTTATGTTGGGTGCAACACAGGGTCCCGCTATGTTGAAATTATTACCACCTTCCAAACTGATTGCTTCCAGTCTGGTCTTTGCGATAATCGGCTTTGTTATAATCGCGCGACTGGATGCCAACAGTTCTGTCATCTGGACCGTAGTGGCGATGTTTTTTACCTCCATTGGCTTTGCGCCGGTGGTTACGATGGCAACAGATCTGGTGATTGGATCTGCCCCGCCGGAACGTGCAGGTGCAGCCAGTGCTATTTCAGAAACCAGCGCAGAGTTTGGAGGTGCAACAGGTATGGCGGTATTAGGTAGTTTGGGAACTGCTATTTATAGAACCACCATGTTTAAGCAAAACTTTGATGGGGTTCCTGAAGCAAGTGTATCCAATGCAACACAAACATTGGGTGCTGCAGTAAATGAGGCAGCCTTGTTAAATCAGGCAGAGGGAAATGTTTTATTACATGGCGCACAACAATCTTTTTTATCGGGTATGCATGCCAGTGCATGGGTAAGTGTATTGATGCTGGTGGTATTGATTGCATTGGCATTAACGAAATTGGCAAGAGTAAGAACAGAAGAAAAAATAATTGCCTGACTATTTGGTGTTATCAAAAAAAGAATTGCATCTTTGCATTGCAAAATAAAAATTACGTGCAACCAATACAACAACATATTGAACTACTGAATCGCTTTAGTCAGAAGGACTATTGTTCGGGTTCCGGGGCATGTATTTATTTACAACAGTGAAGCATTAAATTCTCTGAAATATACGCCCCGCCTGAGTTGCGGGGCTTTTTTTTGTGCATTAATAAAGAAAATAATTGAAACGGATAACAATACATAATCGATTTATTAACTGGCAGAAAGTGCTACACTTTCCATGCAACAAGGGGCTTGTGCAGCAAAGTTTACGTTTTGTAATGATCAGTTTGGATGAAGTATACAGTCGAATACGACCGGAAGAAATTTGTATGGATACATAAGAATCTATGTAATATAAATCAACCCGGTCGCACCAGAAGTGACCGGGTTTTTTTGTGCAATGTTGAGTAGTGTAAGGGATAAACACACCAGTTTTTGGCATTGGTAATGTTGGTTCGAATCCAGCCTCAACAACAAGTTGAAAATGGATAGTAAATGGAGAGTTGGCCGATCGGTAAGGCACGGACTTGCTAAGTCCAGGTTGGTGTAACAGCTAAGTAAGTTCGATTCTTACACTCTCCGCAAGAATGAAAATTTTAAACAAAACTAAAATGGAACAGCAATGGAGAAAATTGGATGGTCAGCGGATCAGGCAACCAATTGAAGACGAAATCAGGGAAATGATTGTTCGCGAGAAAGCAGCCGGACATGAATTAAAGATTTGCATTGGTACCGATAGTCAGGTGAAAGGCCGGCTTACGCAGTTTGCAACAGTGATTGTAGTCATTCGAAAAGGGAAAGGCGGCTTTATGTATATACTGCCTGAAATCACCCATTGGAAAATGAGTATCAAACAACGGATGCTGATGGAGGTTTCCAAAAGTATTGATGCGGCCTATCGGTTGTGCAGGATATGTACCCTGTATGGCGTTGATATGGAATTGCATGCGGATATCAATACCAATCCGGGTTTCAAAAGCAATGATGCATTGAAAGAAGCCATGGGTTATATCATGGGGATGGGATTTGCTTTTCGGGCAAAACCCCATGCATTCGCCAGCAGCAGTTGTGCCAATAAAGTAGTTCAATAAAATACTAAAAAGCTTCCTTTACGGGGAGACAGGTAGTGGCTTTTACCATACAAACCAGGTGAGGGTTTTAATAGCCCCACAGTGCAGCAGTAGTAACCAGCTGTATGCTGTTGTTGTAATTGCGTACTACCTGCCATCAGCTAAGGGTCGGAGGTTCGATTCCTCCTCTGGTAAAACAGATAGCTCAGTTTGGTTAGAGCATTAGCCTTACACGCGCAGGTTCGAATCCTGCTCACGAATCAAATCGTGATAGTTCAGTGGCAGAACACAACACTGTAGATGTTGGATGAAGGAGTACACCGCTTCTCAAAAAATGGTGACCAGAAAATAAGCAGGATGCCGGAAGCTGGTTGGAAAGTCCAACTATCTGTCAGGAACCAGCACGATTGAACAGACCTGTTTTAAGGCGATCACTTCCTGCCTTTGTCTTCATCCGACCTGCAGGATGAACAGAAGGATGGAACTGACAGCTCAACAACAGGAAAAGCAATCGTCCGTAATCGATGGATTTCCCGCATCCTGGTTTTAAACCAAAACAAAAAAGGAAACAGATGAAAAATGTAAAAGTAAAAGCCTACGAATTGGGGCTGGTATTCAAAAACGGCGCTTTAAAAGAAGTGTTGAAAGAAGGAAATTACTGGTTCTGGAAGGGCGAAGAAGTACGGATCTATAATACTACCCTTGAGTTTTTTGCTCCTATGGAATTAAACATTCTGTTGCAGCATAATGAATTGGCTTCCTTACTGGAAGTAGTGGAAGTAAAGGATACTGAGGTGGTGTTGCAGTATGTTAATGGTTTACTGAATGCAGTATTAACAGCCGGACGATATGCGTTCTGGAAAGGAGTTGTTAACTATGCATTTATCAAAGCAGATATCAGTAAAGCTGAAATTACGGAAGACCTGAATCGGGCGGTATTGTCCAACAAACTGGTTGCACCTTTTGTACGTACCGTAACTGTGGAGAGCTATGAAAAAGCCGTGCTTTTCATGGATGGAAACTATATCGGTATGTTGGAAAGCGGTGTCTATTCCTGGTGGAAAAACAGCATCAACATTTTCGTAGGCAAAGCAGATCTGCGGCAACAACAAATGGAGATCAACGGACAGGAAATTCTGACCCGCGATAAAGCAGCACTGCGAATGAACGCATGGGCACAATACAAAGTGGTGGATATCGAAAAAGCCCTGTTGCAAAACAAGGAATATGAACGTCAGCTGTATATCACCATTCAGTTAGCCCTGCGGGAATATGTAGCCGGATTCAGCCTGGATGAATTGCTGGAGAAAAAAGAATCCCTGGCACCATTCATTCTGGAACGGGTACAAAACGGTGCAGCGGCACTGGGTGTGGAAGTAAGTGGTTTCGGAATTCGGGACATCATCTTACCCGGTGATGTGAAGGAGATCATGAATCAGGTACTGGTTGCCGAAAAAAGGGCACAGGCCAATACCATCATGCGTCGGGAAGAAACTGCCAGCACCCGGAGTTTGCTGAACACTGCCAAACTGATGGAAGAAAACGCGATGTTATGGAAATTGAAGGAGATGGAATATGTAGAAAAGATCGCGGATAAAATCAGCAATATCAGTGTAAGCGGCAACGGAAAACTGGTAGAGCAGTTGAAGGAGATCTTCACACCTAAATAAATAAAACCGGAACTGGCAGGATCAGTTCCGGTTTTCCTTATTTCCCCTTGAAAACAGAAGGTGATACTCCCTCATGATTTTTAAATACAGTTGAAAAATATGCAGGTGAAGCAAAGCCTGTTTGATACGCTACTTCCGAAACGGAAAGATCTTCATGTTGTAACAGATATTTTGCCCGCTGTAACCTTACCTGCAATATGTATTCATTGATATTGCAGTTCAGCAGTGCCTTCACTTTGCGGTATAACTGAACCTTACTCACGCCCATACTACGGCAAATTTCATCCACTCCAAATTGTTCATTTGAAATATTCTGATTAACCAGTGATTTAAACTCTGATAGAAAACGAAGTTCATTTTTCTTCGAAGCAGGCATCCGCATATCAGCCGGAATGGCGCTTTGCAAATGTTGCCTGAGTTTATGCCGGTTATCAAGCAGCCCCTTCATAGTTGATTCAAGAATGTCAAAATCAAATGGTTTAATTATATAGGCATCCGCCTGGTTGCGTAATCCCTCCATTTGTTGCTCCTTGCTGGCTTTTGCCGTTAATAACAAAACAGGAATATGTGCTGTACGAATATCTGCCTTCACAATTTTCAAAAAAGCGGTTCCATCTTTTACAGGCATCATTACATCACAGATGACCAGATCAGGAAGATATTCAAACACAAGCTCTAAGCCCTCCTGCCCATCTGACGCTTCCAGAATTTCATAAGTCAACTGTAATCGGGTTTTAAGAAAGCTGCGCAATTCCGGATTATCATCAATTAATACCACCAATGGCAGGTTGCCATCGGTAACTCCTTCTTTTTCGGGAGCTGTTTTAACAGGCAACAGATCGTCTGAGTTATAATAGGAGAATCGTTCAAACAGCTCTTCACTAATCACGTCGGTGTGCAGTTCTTCTGCAGCATATTGTTCTTTTCCAAGTGGCAGCTGAATAATAAAACTGGTGCCTTTATTGACAGTACTTTTTGCTTCAATCGTTCCATACTGCAATTCAATCAACTCTTTACATAAAGCCAATCCAAGTCCCGAGCCCTTATAATTTTCGGTTGAGCCCTGATAAAATAAATCAAAAGCATGTGCCAGGGTTTCATTGCTCATTCCAATACCATTGTCTTCCACTTCAATAATAGCATCTGATTCGGTTTTATGAATGCGGATTATTATTGAACCATGATCTGGCGTAAATTTAAAGGCATTGGACAGCAGGTTATAAAATACTTTATCAAGCATTCCGGGGTCTGCCCAAATTCTAAGACTGGTATCATTGGTAATTAATCTGCAATCGATGTTTCGTTTACGTGCAATCTGCTGAAAGGTGGAAACAATATCATGCAGAAACTGAACCAGATCCAGCTCCGATGCTTTTACCTGCATTTTATTAAACTCCAGTTTCCTGAAATCAATTAACTGGTTCACCAAACGCAATAGCCGGATGGCATTTTTCTTAATCAGGCTTAACTGCTGTTTTGCATGATGTTGCAATCTTGCCTGTTCCAGCATTTCTTCAATAGGGCCAATAATCAAGGTAAGCGGCGTTCGAAATTCATGGGAGATCTTGGTAAAAAAATTGATTTTGGCTTCATTGGCAATGCCTGCTGCCTCACTCATCTCTTTTAACTGCTGACTTTGACGCGATATTTCTTCGTTTTGCATTGCCAGCTTCCGGTTGATCCGTCGGTTAAGATGCCTGGAGTAAAATAATAATCCCGCAAAAAACACTGCTACAAACAGGGTGATGGTTAATATATAAACCACTGTTCGCTGGCTGTTATAGATTCGTTTGTTTTCAGCCAGCATCTGCTGCTGTTGCTGAATTTCTCTTTGCTGACTGCTGATTTTATCTGTTTGCAATTGCATGATGCGCACATTGGAGGAGTCAACCACCAGTGTTTGCAAAAACGTCTCTTTTGGCAGGGATTCTTTCTGAAGAATTTTCAGTGCATTTCGGATGGCCTCACTACCACCGGTAGGATAAAGGACCGAAGCCGTCAGTTTTTTCTCCCCTATCATTTCTAATCCCGCGCCGGTTCCGGAAAGTGCATCAACACCCAATACCTTTACCTGTAAATTGGCGGCTTCGGTTGCCTCTTTGGCACCCATTGCCATCACATCATTGTGTGCAAAAATCAGGTCGGCGGATTGCATACCGGCAGTGTCTGCAGCCAGCTCTTTTTTCGCTTTTTGCTTCACCCAGTCACCCTGAAATTCCTTTATAATCTTTACTTCCGGATAACCAGCCAATGCATCCTTAAATCCTCTTTTCCGTTCTATTGCCGGAGAAGATGCCGGCAGACCAATTACCTCAATGATTGATCCCTCTCCTTTCAACAGGTTAGCAGCATATTCGCCCGCCAGTCTGCCTACCTGGTAATTATCCGCTCCAATATAATTGGTATATAAACCGGATGCTATTTTACGATCCACCACAATTACGGGGATGCCTTTCTGATAAGCTTCTTCCACCACAGGGGTAAGCGGACTCGCTTCATTCGGAGATATAATCAGCAGGTCAATACCTGACTGGATTAATTCTCTAACCTGTCGGATCTGTGTTTCACTATTATCATTTGCCTGCCGATAAATTAATTCCAGTTCAGGATGAAAGGTTAATTCCCTTTCCATTTCCGTTAGCATGGTTTTTCTCCAGAGATCGGCATCACCACATTGAGAGAACCCGATTTTGAATCGTTCCTTCGGGGCTGGAGACTGACAGCTACCCAGTAAAAGGATGCAAAACAGCACCCATAATTTATAAATAGCAGGCATACAGGCAAGGTTTCGTAAAAAAGATAATTCAACCTACGGAATCTGGTTTAGAGCTGCTATCAAGTTTGATTCAAAACCCTGTTGTTTTGTTTCAAAATCAAAAGTACGGTATACAAAATTGAAAATGCAATGGTTGGTCAATTCCAATATTAAGTAAAAGGCACTGATTATCAACTACTTATTGATTTCCTGAAATTGATACGATTTTGAAACTATTTGAATCGATCTGCTCTTTATCCGGATACTCCCAAGCCTAGATTAGGATTAAATATTGCTTGACGTATGAGAAACAGAGTATTAATCTGGAGCATCGTGGTATCCATGGGCGGCTTTCTTTTCGGCTTTGATACAGCCGTAATTTCCGGTGCCGAGCAATCCATTCAGGATTACTGGCAGCTGGATGCCTTTCAACATGGATTAACCGTATCAATGGCCCTGGTAGGAACCATTTTCGGTGCTTTAATGGGTAGCTATCCCTCCGAACGCCTGGGCCGCAGAAGAACCCTCAAAATAATTGCCATCCTTTATCTGGTATCTTCCATTGGTACCGCATTGGCCCAGGACTGGTGGATCTTTCTGATTTTCCGCTTTCTCGGCGGATGGGGAGTTGGTGCCTCCTCGGTAACCGTTCCGGTTTATATTGCTGAAATTTCACCGCCTCAGAAACGCGGACAACTGGTGGCTCTTTTCCAGTTCAATATTGTTTTTGGTATCCTTATTTCCTATTTGTCGAATTACCTTATTGGCCAGGAATCAGCCAATGCCTGGCGTTGGATGCTGGGTGTTCAAACGGCCCCCTCCCTGGTTTTCTGGTTGCTCTTATATTTTGTTCCGGAGAGTCCGAGATGGCTATTGTTACATACCAACCGCGTATTGGAAGCGATGGATACCCTGCGGGTTATCAATCCCACCGGTTATGAAAAGGACAAAGAAGCCATACTTGCGCAGCCGGCCAATCAACTTCAGCATTCACCGGATACACTATTCAGTAAAAAACACCGCTTTCAGCTTTTTCTCGCCATCAGCTTCGCGGTATTTAATCAGGTATCAGGAATTAATGCCATCATTTATTATGCCCCGCGGATATTTGAAATGACCGGATTAGCCCGGCATGCATCCCTTCTGTCAAGTGTAGGCATTGGTACCGTAAATTTTGTCTTCACGCTGCTTGCCCTTCAATTTATCGACCGTATCGGCAGACGAACCCTCATGCTGATCGGATCCATCGGATTGATAGCCTCCCTGGCACTGGTATCGCGCGCATTTTATCTCAACGAATTCGAAGGACATACCATCACCATTCTGTTATTGGTTTACATCGCGTTTTTTGCTTTTTCGCAGGGTGCCGTAATCTGGGTTTTTATTTCTGAGATTTTCCCGAATGCTGTGCGTGCAAAGGGTCAAACAGTTGGAAGTCTTACCCATTGGGTGATGGCTGCCATTATTGCCTTCATCTTTCCCCTGTTGGCCGAACATATAGGAGGCGGAACCACCTTCCTGTTTTTTACCGTGATGATGATTCTGCAACTGCTGTTTGTATGGAAACTGATGCCCGAAACCAAGGGCAAATCACTGGAGCAGATGGACAAAACTTTTGTACTACACTAATTAACGAAACTGCTATGCCAATTTCAACTACTGCCCCAATCGCCTGCTTCGGCGAGGTTTTATGGGATATTCTACCAAATGGTAAACATGTTGGTGGCGCCCCTTTCAATGTATGTTATCACCTGAATCAACTTGGCCTCCATGCTGGCATGATTTCATCTGTTGGAAATGATGAGGATGGGATTGCCATCCGCCAGGAACTGCAGCAGAAAAAAATGTCAATGGACTTTCTGCAGGAATCAATAAAACCAACCGGTACGGTAACCGGACAACCATCTTCGAATGCTGAAATGGTTTATACCATTACCGAAGAAGTAGCATGGGATGATATAAGGCTGACAGAATCAACCTGTCAGCTTGTTCAGGCTGCACCCTGTTTCATTTTCGGATCACTTGCTGCGCGATCCGATACCAGCAGGGCAACCCTTTTCCAACTGCTTGATCAAACCAATTGCGCTGTGTTTGATGTAAATCTCCGTGCACCCTTTTATTCGCCCGAACTTATCCGACAACTTCTCAATAAAACAAGCATACTTAAGATCAATGAAAATGAACTGAATCAATTAACCGACTGGTTTGGTCAACCGGGAACAATTGCTGAAGAACTGGAGCAGCTGGCTGAGCGTTTTTTTATCGAAGAAATTGTATTGACAAGAGGAGCCAATGGCTCGCTGATTTATAAAGAAAAACAGTCCTGGATCCGGGAAGGGATTACTGCAAAAATTGCTGATACGGTTGGCAGTGGAGATGCTTATCTGGCCGGCTATCTATATGCCAGATTTCAGGGTTATGATACCCCTCAGCAAGCTGTAACTGCCAACACACTTGCCGCCTGGGTTACCCAATCCTTTGGTGCCTGTCCGCCTTATGATGCTTCTATACTCGCATCCATTAACCATTTACGAAACATAAAACCAGAACTACAATGAAACAAGTAGTAACGATTCTTGCTTTATTCCTTATGATGGTAGTGCAGGGTCAGCAAACTCCGATCACCGGCCAGGTGATGGACAAGAGCACCCGGCAACCATTAGCAGGGGTAACCATTAAAAGTGGTAACCAGACCACACAAACAGACAGCCTGGGAAATTTCAACATTCTTGCTGCCCCGGGTTCAACCATTCAATTCAGCTATGTGGGCATGGCTGTATTGAATTTACCCGCAACTGCCAATGGCATGCAGGTTGAACTGGTATCGCTCGAAAAAGACCTGAATGTGGTGGTCGTAACCGGATACCAGACACAGAAAAAAGCAGATTTAACCGGAGCAGTGGCAGTTGTAGATGTAGATGCCATTAAAGACATTCCCCTGGGCAATCCTGTAAAGAGTTTGCAGGGTCGTGTGCCTGGCGTATTCATTACTACAGACGGTTCTCCAAGTGGCGGTGCCACGGTTCGCATAAGGGGTACCGGTACCCTCGGCAACAATGATCCGTTGTATGTAATTGATGGCATTCCCACCAAACGCGGGTTACAGGAATTAAACCAGGATGATATTGAATCGATCCAGGTGTTGAAAGACGCTTCCTCTGCCACTATCTACGGATCACGTGCAGCCAACGGAGTGATTATTGTTACCACCAAAAAAGCACGCAAAGGATATTCCCGCATCGATTTTGATGCCTCCACCTCCTTTCAGTATTATGGATCCAAACAGAAAACACTGGATGCCGACGGACGGGGAAAAGCCTATTGGCAGGCAGCAGTAAATGATCGCGCCAATCCGAATAACAACCAGATTTATCAGTTCGACTGGAACAATGATTTTGATAATCCTGTATTGAACTCCATCATTTATCCGGAGTTTATTGATGCTGCACAAACCATGCGTCCGGCTAATACCTATTGGTATGATGAAATTGGCCAAACCTCCATGATCCAGCAATACAATCTCAGTTTCAGTAATGGCGGGGAAAGAGGAAACTCACTTTTTTCAATCGGCTATTATGATAATAAAGGGATCGTAAAATCATCCAACAGCAGCCGTATTACTGCGCGCTTAAATTCAGACTACAACTTTTTTAAGGGTAAACTGAAAGTGGGCGAAAACCTCAACGTGACCTATGTAAAAAACCGCCTGCTTCCTATTGGCGATATCTTATTTACCTCATTGGTTCAACAACCGGTTGTACCCGTTCGGTCTGTTGACGGAGGCTGGGGCGGCCCTGCACCCGGTATGACCGACCGGCATAATCCGGTTCGACTGATTGAAGACAATCGTCAGAATAAAAGTCATTTTTTCCGCATATTCGGCAACCTCTTTGCTGATCTGGAAATACTGCCTGACCTGCATTTCCGTACCAATTTTGGAATTGATTATAACGGAACCTATCAACGCACACTTCGCAAAAGTTATGTATCCGGATTTCTCTCCGATCCATCCAACCAGTCGGTTAGCAGCCAGGGCTACGATGGTAACTGGATCTGGCAGAATACGCTCACCTATAATAAAACCTTCGGTAAACATAAAATTGATGCGTTAGCCGGACAGGAAACCGTTAAATACATGGCACAGAATTTCTTTGGATCCAGAATGGGTTATGCATTGGAGAACCTGGATTATGCTTACCTCGATGCGGGCTCTTCCACCAAGGATAATGGTGGTGGCGGAACCGGGTATGCCTTACTGAGTTATTTCGGTAAAATAAACTATGCCTTTGATAATCGCTACCTGGCTTCGGTTACCCTTCGTCGTGATGGCTCTTCAAGATTTGGTAAGGAATATCGCTATGGTATGTTCCCAGCCTTTTCATTGGGATGGAGGATCAGCGAGGAAGCATTCATGAAAGATCAGGACCTGGTTTCTGATTTGAAGCTTCGCTTTGGATGGGGTAAATCCGGTAATCAGGAAATTGCCAATAACGCAACCTATGCCCTGTATGCGGCAATTTATGGAATTGATCCCACCTGGGATTTTGATCGTGGCAGTGCCTATGATATTGCTGGTGGCGGATCAGGCCAGTTACCATCGGGCTTTACACTGATTCAGCAGGGCAATGATTCACTTCGCTGGGAAAGTACAAGGGAATCCAATTTTGGATTGGACTTTGGATTGTTCAACAACAAACTAACCGGCTCGGTTGATTATTTTATAAAGAAGACATCTGATATCTTAATCAGTCCGGGTTACCTCGCTGTTCAGGGTGAAGGTGGCAACTACTGGTTCAACGGAGCATCCATGGAGAACCGTGGATTTGAGGCCATTCTTTCGTACAATACGGTTATAGGGAAAGAGCTTGGGCTTACTATAACGGGCAATTTCTCCACCTACCGAAATAAAGTAACCCATTTGCCGGATGAGGTACTCGCCTCCTATGCCGGTAACGGAACAGATAAAACTATTTTGGGCAGACCAATCAATTCAAGTTTTGGTTATATCGCAGACGGATTGTTTCGCAGTCAGAAAGAACTGGATGAATCGCCTGAGCAGGTAGGTAAAGGGCTTGGTAGAATCCGCTATCGCGATTTAAATGGAGATAATGTAATTGATGACCGCGATCGTGATTTTATTGCAGATGGCAATCCTGATTTTCTGTATGGGGTGAATGTGGAACTTAACTACCGAAATTTTGATTTTTCTTTTTTCCTTCAGGGGGTACAGGGAAATGATGTCTTTAATGATTTTAAAACCTTTACAGATTTTTCATCGCTGTGGGTAGGAAGTAACTGGGGAGAAAGAACCTTACAGGCATGGTCACCTGCTAATCCGAATTCAACCATTCCGGCATTAACCCTGGTGAATCGGAACAATGAAGGAAGATCAAGTACGTACTTTTTTGAAAATGGTTCCTATTTGAAATTGCGGAATATTCAGCTGGGCTATAATCTGAAATCAGTGCTTTCCAATTGGAAACTGAATTCAGCCAGAGTTTTTGTACAGGGAAGTAATCTCTTAACGATCAAGAGCAAATCCTTTACAGCAGCTGATCCGGAAATTCCCAATCAGTCCTTCCCTATTCCTTCCATCATGAGTGTTGGATTTAATGTATCCTTTTAAACAAACTGCCATGAAAAAAATACTTCTTTCGATTGCAATTATTGCATGTGTAACATCCTGCAAAAAGATTCTGGATGAAACACCACAGGGCGTGGTGTCGGATGCGGATTTGAATTCTCCCGAGAACATTGAAAAGATGGCGATAGCGGCCTATTCTGCTTTGGGAAACGACCATTATACCTCACCCTATACCAGTCTCTGGCCCTATGGAAGTGTGCGCGGTGGTGATACCTATAAAGGGGGTGATGGTCCGGGTGATTTGAGTGAGTTCCATTTGTTTGAAACCTTTTCCCTTAATCGGGTGGATAATGGATTGACCGATCAGTTATGGTTTCGCCTATATGTAAGCATTGGCCGGGTGAATGATGCCTTACGCCGGCTGAATGAGGTGGATGCATCCAGTTTTCCGAATAAGGAAGTACGTACTGCAGAAATGAAATTCCTGCGCGGGCATTTTTATTTTCTTGGAAAGATTCTGTTTAAATACCTGCCTTATATAGATGAAACGATTCCGAAGACCAGTTATGAAACCATTTCTAATCGTGCGCTAAGTAATGAAGAGCTCTGGAATAAAATAACGGAAGATTTCAGGGCGGCATATGCTGCTCTACCGGAAACACAAACGGAGAAAGGAAGGGCAACCAAACTGGCAGCAGCAGCTTATTTGTCGAAGGCCTTGTTGTATCACGCCTATACACAGGATGAAAATCATCAGGTAACTACAATAGATATGGCAAAACTGAATGAAGTAGCCACACTCACCAATGAAGTGATTACCTCAGGTGTACATCAGCTGAATGCAGATTATGCAGAGAATTTTCTTACACAAACGGAAAACAGTTCCGAGTCGGTATTTGCCATCCAGTATTCTAAGGATGACGGAACCCCAAGAGGCCGGTTGGATTATGGCCATGCACTGAATTATCCCATGAATCAGGAATTCGGCTGTTGTGGTTTTCATGTACCCAGTCATGATCTGATCAATGCGTTTAAAACTACCGCAGCGGGTTTGCCGGATTTTGATAATTACAATCAGGTGGATGTGGCTGCCAGTGGCGATTATTTCACCAGCAGTTTTGATCCCCGCCTGAATCATACGGTGGCGATTCCGGGTAATCCGTTTAAGTACAATACCAGTTATATTTTCCAGCGCTCCTGGGCGCGTGCCCCGGAAGTATATGGAGCCTTTGCGAGTTTGAAAGAAGCGGTGGCGCCGAATGATCCTTCCTTTCAAAAAATTCCGCCTTTTATGAGCAGTTCCAAGAATTGGGATATTATCCGCTATGATGATGTGTTGCTTTTCAGGGCGGAAGCATTAATTGAACTGGGCAGGCAGGATGAAGCCTTGCCGTTGATCAATCAGTTACGAACAAGGGCTGCCGCAAGTACCAACCTGTTGAAACAACCCAATGGCGGATTCTCTGCCAATTACCGGGTGGCCACCTATCAACCGGGCGTAAATTGTACCTGGAGCCAGGATTTTGCACGCAAGGCATTGCAATGGGAACGGCGACTGGAATTTGCAACAGAGGGGTATCGTTTTTTTGATCTGGTACGCTGGGGTGTGGCTGCAACAACCATGAATGATTATTTTAACCAGGAGAAAACCAGATCAGCTCATTTAACAGATGCACTATTTGAAATGGGCAGAGATGAATATTTACCCATACCCTTAAATCAAATCAACTACAGTCGCGATCTTTATCAACAAAACACCGGCTGGTAAAAACAAGCATATGAATACATTAAAACGATTGATTTGCAGTGCAGCGATTTTGCTTTCTGCGGGTGCTGCCATAGCTCAGGATTCCTTTGCTGAATATTTTATTGCAGAGAAGAAGTTTTTGCGATTACCGGTAAAAAACGGCGCCCCCAAACGTAACCTGGAAATCTGGAAAGATGGGGTAAAGGTTCGGTTTTTTGATATGGAGCTGGCAGAGGGCCAGGCAGACTGGTATGCATACCTTGATCTGAGCGAATGGAAGGGCAGGAAGATAGAGTTAAGGGTGGATAAAATGTCGAAGGATTCAAAAGCCTTTCATCCGATTGAGCAGACCAATGAGGATACCAATGCGGGCGAGGTTTATAAAGAAGCCTTACGCGGACAGATCCATTTTTCACCCAAACGTGGATGGACAAACGATCCAAACGGACTGGTGTATTATAAGGGGCAATACCATTTGTTTTTTCAGCATAATCCGTATGGACGTGGCTGGGGTAATATGACCTGGGGACATGCGGTAAGTAAAGACCTGTTGCATTGGACAGAAATAGGTGATGCCATTCATCCGGATGGCTATGGTCCTATGTTCAGCGGTACTGCTGTGGTGGATTCCAACAATACCAGCGGACTTGGTAAGCCTGATAACCCAGCTATGGTACTGTTTTTTACTGGAGCAACTGCCTGGTGTCAGGGACTGGCATGGACAACTGACGGATTGCAATTCAATAAGCTCGATTATGCTCCGGTGCCCCGGGTGAATAAAGACAACCGTGATCCGAAAGTGTTTTGGTATGAGCCGGGCAAACACTGGGTAATGCTGTTTTGGGTACCAACCAACGATAATGTGCATACGCAGCAGTTCTTCAAATCAACCAATCTGAAAGACTGGACGCCGACTTCTGTAGTAAAAGGCGGTAAGGGCGATGACCGGTATTTGTTTGAATGTCCGGATTTCTTTGAATTACCGGTGGATGGAAATCCGGCGAATAAGAAATGGGTATTATCGGCAGCCAATACGCAGTATGCCATTGGCAGTTTTGACGGCACCAGCTTTACGCCGGAGCAGGAACGATTGCAGGGGCAGTGGGGCCGCGATTATTATGCTGCTCAAAGCTTCAACAATGAACCCAATGGGAGAAGAATTGAAATCGGCTGGTGGCGCACGCATACGGATAAAGGGGATATGACCTTTAACCAGAGTATGAGTTTGCCGATGGAACTGAAGCTGGTAACCACGCCGGAGGGCATACGGATGGCGCGGATTCCGGTAAAGGAACTGGAGCAGTTGAGAACCGGTAAAAAAGTCAGCGCGGCTAAAACGCTGAGTGATAAAACGGCTGATCCGTTGTCGGGTGTTGCGGAGGAGTTGATGGAAATTCAGGCAGTGGTGGAGCCGGGTAAAGCCAAAGAATTGAGATTCAACCTCAATGGATTGGAATTTGTGTATGATGTTGCTGCGCAGGAAATCAGTGCAGACGGGGTGAAGGCGAAACTTCCTCTGCAAAAGGGTCAGTTGCAACTTTCTTTTTATGTAGATCGTACCGGGGTGGAGTTATTTGCGAATCAGGGCTTATTCTATATGCCAATCAATAAAAACCTGAGCGAAAAGAAGAGTAGTATACAGGTGATTGGCGGCAAGGCGAAGTTCAGGCAGCTGGACCTGTATGGGTTGAAGTCGATTTGGGAATAGGTTAGCTTTCAATAATATGGGAACGAGGCAGGAATTAGTGTATAGTTCCTGCCTCGTTGCGTTCAATTTTCCTTACCTGCAGCATACACAACCGGCTTAATGGTAATATCCGCATGTATTTCAAAGTGGGTTTCGGAATCGAATGCATTCAGGCATTCAACAAGTTCTTTAAGGGTCTTTTTTAAGACCGGAATACGTTCTGCTGCATGTGGGTCCGGTTTGCCGAATCGCTCCTCATGGCTGAAATTTTTAAGCCGGTGGAACTGAATTTTATCAGCAAACAGGGTGGTTAATATTTCTTTTGCATCTGCTTCAGAAAAAGTGCCGCTAAGAAGGGTAAAGTTGTTTTGCTGCAGGTTCATTTTTTTAGATTTTAAGTTGATTAAAAAATTATAGAACAATAGATGTCCAGGTAAGGTCTTCATTTAGGTGATAATAGGCTTCATGCTGTGGATCAAAACAGATCAGATGCACCCAGGCATTTCCAAAAAGTTTCTGTAAAATGGGTTGTTCCCGGATGATTCGGTCAATGCGGGATGTAGGTGCATACACAATCGTTGTCAGTCTCATTGGCTGGTGATAGGGTTCGGTATCCGACCTGTAAACCGATTGCAGGGGAAGGCCATGCATCAAATCGCTGGCATTTCCCTGCATTATGCCGATTTTACCGGTGATGTTTTTGGTGACCTTACTTCCACCTCCAAACGCTACATTATCTACCGTGGAAAAAAGATACTGTGCGTTGATCCATTGTGCCACCACCATTGGTGCTGTCAGAATAGTGGTAAGGGAGGAACCATCCGAATCTTTTTCCCATTCATAGGAGTGTAAAAAAGCCCTGCCATCCAGGTTAATCTTATTGGTTAACCATCTGGGTCCGGCTATAAAGGCAGCATTTCTTGCCAACCCCCATTCAGGCCGCACCTGAGCCCAGTCTTTGGCACGTAAGCCGGCTTGTTTTATTGCCTGTTCCCCTGTTACAGTAGTATCCATTTCAGCCATTCTCCACTGCCTGTTCAGGTTACCTGCTATTTCAAGATCGTTTTGCAATATCCTCAGCTGATGAGCTGCTTCATCCGATAGCTGCTCATGAAAAAGTTTTACTTCATCCGTAGTTGTTATATGTGCTGCTGCGATGAATACAGTACCGTTGGGTATCTCTATTGCCTGTTTTCGTAATTCATTACGAACAGCTTCCTTATTCAGCATACTTGCCAGCAGCCGGGCATTGGGTGCTCCATGCCGGCCGCCGCAGGCACCACAATCCAGTGCTGTTGAATAAGCATTATTGACGGTTTCACTTCCATGCCCGCAAAAAACAACCAGGGGTGCAAAATTTTCTGTTAGTCCCATCATTTTTAAAGCGCCCCCACTAAATTGTACCTGTTGCTCAAGGGGGATGCTGTCGATTACCGGTCGAACCTCCGATTCAGGCGCAAGCAGTTTTTGCACGGAAGCCTGTAAGATCGAGGCTCCTTTTGGGGAGAATGTCCTAAGGCTCATCCATAACCCGCTCGCCAGTCCCAATGTTTCTACCAGGCTGAAGGGGGTGGTGAAAGTGTACTTCAGCGACTGATAGAGTTTTTTAATTCCCTGTACATTTTCCTGTCCTTTCAGATAGGAAGCAGGAGAACCTGTTGGCTTTTCCTGTACCGAACAGGCAGGTTTCAGGAGAACCGGACAGGATGCATAGGATACTGCAGTAGCTGGATTTTCAATAGAAACAGGTACCCCAAAAAAGCCCGCAAATCCATATGTTTCATAATTACCCTGGGCTTCCAGGGCTCTTCTGAAAGGTTCCGATCGTACATCGATACAAAACACCAGTTGGGCATTGGCTGGTTTTTTCTTTTGTTGCGGCTGGTTTTTCCTGAGCTGATGCAGGAGCGCATTTTGATAGGCAGATTCCTTCCGAAAGATGGTAGTGTACAAATCGGAGCAATCCGTTTTTTCGAGCGCATGGGCATGCCATCGCAGCAGTTCTTTTGCTTCCGGCCAGAGCAGGCAGGTAAGCACCAGTCGGAAAGCAAGATATTCTGTCTGGCTAACCGGATGCGGATCCTGCGCATCCTGATGATCTGCCCAGTTTGTGCGGTATTTAATATGAGCGGCCCATCCGGGCAGTGTGGTTAGAAGCAGGGTAAGAAATTCTTCGCGGTCCTGCGGGTCAATAGCCAGGTAATCCAATGCTTCATCAAGGACGGCGATTGGTTTCTGCGGAAGCTGTTGCAGCCATTCCAATTGTGCTTTATGATTTTTATGCAACTGCTGATCAAATCGAAACAGGGAAAGGGTACTTTTTAAAAAGCCGAGGGTTCGAAGGGGCATTCGAATGGTTGATTGTCCCTGATCAAAATAGGCCTGCAGCCATTTAATAGATTCGCGGTTAACCTGCTGCATACCAGGCGGCAGATTAGCTTGTTGGAAATAAGCTGCAGCCTGTTCTAAACCAGTTTCAAAGGGAAGGTCTTCAAAACCGGCCAGCGGGTTAACGGCGATCAGGTTTTTTAGCGGCCAGAAAGGCGCAATTTTAGTCCAGCTTCTGGAGATAGCCTGCTCCAGGGTGGATGGTTGAATGGTTTGTAATGGACGGCTTGGTTCTGCTGTGATCATATTTCCGATTTAGTATTTATAGGAATTTCGGTGAGTGGTAATTGTTTTTGGATGCGGCTGAGCGGCATTCAGCAGTTGTACATAGATTTTCAGCAGCCAATCCGGATAGGACTGGTTCTTAACCGGCCGTATAAACAAGAGCGCAAGCCAGGAGACCAGGAGACAGGCAGCGCCCAAAAAGTGGAGCAGATTCAGTTCCTGCGGCATTGAAATTCCTACCGGAACAAGGGCCTGTTCAATCAGGTAGATGCTCCATCCGTAAAACGAACCCATTAGCAGGGCAGCAAAAAGGGCGGTGATCCATCCTGTTTTGGCATTCCTCCGAATAATGGGCAGGGTAAACTGGGCGCCTGCGATGAGTGCAAGAAATTGGAGAAACAATTCGGTATCGAATACGCCCGGCTGTTTATTGCTGCAGACTGAAAACATACAGGCAGCTATTGCTCCGCAAAAAAGGGCGATCAGCAGGTCTTTTATAGCAGGTGGATAATCCAGGTCAAGTCGTTTTTCTTTGGCAGCAGCGCCGGAAGCCAGGAATAAATTTGCCTTGAACAGGCCATGCCAGCAGAGGTGGGCAATGGCTGCAGGGAAAAGCCCGAGACCGCATTGTACAATCATAAAGCCCATTTGTGACATGGTACTGGAGGCCAGCATGCGCTTGATATCCGTTTGCATCAGTTTCCACAGGGTGCCGGTTAAGGCGGTTATCATACCCGCCACAAACAGGATGTTTAATAGCACCGGCTCCTTAAGAAAGAGGGGAGCAAATCGCGCCAGCAGGAAACCGCCGCCGTTAACCAATCCGGCGTGCATGAGTGCGGAAACGGGTGTAGGTGAATTCAGTGAGCTGGTTAACCAGCGATGGAAGGGCCATAGTGCAGATTGCGTCATGGCGGCCAAAAGCACCAGTAAACAACCGGTTATTTTCCAATAAGGATCCATTGTTGTTGCGAGGATCGCCTGTAGAGAAGTTTCTCCGGTGAGCAGGTAAAACAGGAGGAATGCGGCAGCGAGGAAAGCAATACCCAGGATAAAATTTCTGCGCGCAAGCAGGGCGGATTGCCTTGCTGCTTCCCATTCGGATTTGTGCAGCATGAGCCGGGTAAGTAAACCATTGCTGATGGCCCAGGTGGCCAGTAGCAGAAGGAGATGATCCGCACCCACCATCAGAAAAATGGTTGGGACGAGTGCAATCAGATTTAAATAGAAGGCTGCCTGTTTCCGATCGCCCCGGAGGTAACGAAGCGAAAAGGAACCAATGGTGAGGGCTACAAAAGCAACCAATGCCATAAGTACAAAAGCAAGCGTGTCAAAATGAAAACAGGTGCTGAGCGCGTTTAGGAATTGATTCATTTGGTGGAGTTTGTTTTGCAACGGGGGCAAAAATATCCTAGGTTTGTTTATAAGAAAAACGCTTAATTCTAATACTTAAAATAAGAAAAACTAATAATGAGTTTTGATGCCTTAACACTGGAGTGTTTTATTGCCGTGGCAGAAACAGGAAGTTTTACACGTGCTGCGGAAAAAGTTTCGCGCACACAGTCGGCGGTCAGTCAGCAGATAACCAAGTTGGAAAATCAGCTGGGAAAAGCATTGTTCCTGCGATCCAGGCATCTTTCGCTTACAGCGGAAGGTGAAATTTTATTGTCGTATGCAAAGAGAATTGTGCAGTTAAACCGGGATGCGATGGATCGGTTCAAGCATCCTGAATTGCAGGGGGAGGTGCGATTTGGTTTACCGGAAGATTTTGCCAGTGTTTTTTTATCGGATGTATTATCGGAGTATGCCTCGCTGCATCCGCGCATATTGCTGAAGGTGGAATGCGATCTCACCCTGAACCTGTTTGCCCGTTTCAAGAAAAAGCAGTTTGATCTGGTATTGGTGAAAATGAATAAACCGGAGGATTTCCCTAATGGTATGGATGTATGGTCGGAGGTATTGGAGTGGGTGGGGAACAGGAATCTGCTGAATCTGGAGGAAGACAGTCCGGTGCCCCTGGTGTTATCGCCACAGCCTTGTGTTTACCGGGCCAGAGCAATTCAGTCGCTGGAGAAATTAAACCGCCAATGGCGCATTGTGTTTTCCAGCCATAGTTATGCAGGAACGGTGGCAGCGGTGAAGGCGGGCATGGGCATTACCGTTTTGCCCCGCAATATGATACCGGAAGATTTGCAGATTATTCGGGCCAAAAAATTGTTACCCAAACTGGCGGATACGCATATTTCGCTCCTCAAACACCACAGTAAAAACCTGGCAGTAAACTCACTGGAGAAGTTTGTGGTGGAACGCTTAAAGCCCTAGTAAGCTGGTAGTATCTAAGTACTAAGTCGGCTCCACCAACCGTTCACGAACCGTTCTTTAACCGTTTATCTACCGTTCATCTACCGTTATAAAACGGTTCATGAACGGTAGATGAACGGTTCGTGGACGGTAAATAAACGGTAAATAGAGCCGACTTAGTACAAGGAATAGTGTATCTTAAGCGTACAAAACCTTATCTATGGCCTACAATAAAAAACCTACCAATCCCCTGGCGGGCTTTTCCGGCAAATTGGGTAATGTAGTAATCAAGCAATACGAAGACAAAACGGTGATGGCGGCATTGCCGGCAAAAAGCAAAAAAAAGCCCAGTGCCAAAAAACTGGCAGCAAATGAGCTCATGGCGGATGCCGCCCATTATGCTAAAACAATAATAAATAACCCGGAATGGAAACTGGCCGTTGCTATTGCTCTGAATATTGAACAGGGAAAAGTCTATTCCACGCTGATCGGCGATTACATAACAAACAAAGGGGAAAAAGATAAAATACTGAAGATACCTCCAAGGCCGGTTGTTAGCAATTAGGGAGAATAATTTATAATCCAAACAGAAAACTGGCAAAAAAAGGTAGAAATCAGCTATTCTGTTTCCAGATCTTTAGCCTTTTTTCAATCTCTGCAACTAAAGCCTTGTTATTTTGAAAAATAAAATTAGTTGCCACTAATTCTTCAAGCTTTAGAGCAGCTTGTTTTTTTGTGAGAATAGTTTCTTCAACGAGTTTATCAAATATCCAAATAATACCATGGAATTCAATTTCTTTGTTTTTAGCGCAATTACGAACTGTTTTATCACTGCTCAAAACACAGGCATTTAATTTATTCGCAACATGTAAAACGGATTTATCTGTTTCAGATAAAGATTTAGGATACGATTCTGATTGAATTTGAAGAAAATCTTCTTCTTGTAGATTATGAACTGTAAGCCTATCAACAGTTTGATAGGCTTTTAAAATTTGTTGCTGTTCAGCATATAATTCGAAATAAACTGAAATGGTAGTATGAATTTCCAGATCAAGTTGGAAAAACGAATTGACAAGACCCAGATCATACAGGTCTATAAAAATGCAAGCATCTGTAACAGCTATTATCAGTTTCATTCCTCGGTCAGCTGGTTGGCATTTGGGTATAAATATTAAAACATTGGCTGATATTGTTTTTTAAATTCAGCCAAAGACCGATTAGTTAATGAAGCTGCTTTGGACATTGAAATTTGGTCTTCAATCAACGCTCTGAATAATAATTGTTCAAAGCGATTGCTTTCCTCAATTCCATGATATTCTACAGGTTCATCTACTTTCCAGTTTTGTTGTCTAATTAAAAAGAAGAATTGTTTGGTGTAATTCTCATTGATAATACCACAAACTTTTGCTCGCATTACAATGGCCTGCATTGAAATGCCATATTGTTTTTTGATATTACCCAATTCTAAAGTAGATAGCTTAGTGCGATGATTGCCTAACTCGGCTTTAATAGTTTCTTCAGGAAGTAGCATTGCCCCGGCAAACTGGTGACATAATGTTTCCTTTTCTTTTTCAGTAATAGCTGCAAATACCAATAGTAAATGAGCTAATTCGTGCAGCAGGGTGAACCGTACTCTATCCGGTTTATTGGCTTTTCTTTCATTGTATGCTACAACAGGAATAGTACCATTAACATAGGTTTGCAAACCATCAAAATCTTCTTTCACATTCAGCTTTACAACTTTTATATTCTTATCTTCTAAAAGTTCAACGATGTTAAATATCGGGCCGGTACCTAAAGACCAGTTATGTCTTAATTGTTGAGCCGCCTTATTTACCTGCTCATAAGTACTAATTTCCCCGAAATCTTTTAAAGGATTATCAAAACTATGAGGAAGCCCAATAATTTCTTCTAATTCTAAATAGCGGGAAAGATATTCTTTGGTGGTTTCATTGATGATTGCTACTTCCTTTTGTGGCATTCTGCTTAATTTCCTGTACTCAATATCGCTGAGTTCAACTTTAGTAGTTCTAAAGAAATAATCAGGACTTATATGCAGCGCTTTGCTAAGCAAATTGATTTTTTCTGCATCCGGAATAACGTCTCCTTTTTCATAACGATGGATTGCCTGGCGAGATAATCTACCGCCTAATGCATCAGCCAAATCCTGCAATGAGAAACCATTCATAAGACGGGCTGACTTAAACCTTTCCGCAAATAGTGCTTTAGTTTCCATTGTGTAAATCCTTTTTGAACTGCAAAATTATATATTTTGGTTGACAAAATAGTCATTTTAACGATGATATGTAACTCATATTTGTAACATTAACTAGTTGTGTAACTGACTTATTCAGCCCAATCAGCCGTTTTTTTCTCTTTACAACCACCATAGCTGTCTCAAACGATATCAACCTACTTTACTGCATCAAATTAGAAAGGTTTGAAAAAGCTTGCTGTTTTGCTATGACCGAAAGGGCAACCTTTGGTGCGCTCAAGAATGATTTAGTTCCAGGCACAACTGATACATTAATGAAAATGCAATAGTACCGTTGGTTAGGATATCAATAATTGAATATTTTTCATATGACCACAATAGTAGAAAATCATCATTATCATCATCAGACTCAAACTCACCAAGGGTTGATAATTTTAATTGAACGGATTTTACTTTATCAGACAGCGCATAAAAAACCGTATCTTGAAACCTGGTATTCATTTGTAAGTAAATTCCTTCCCCGTTCATGCCAATATGAAGCATGACTTCAACAGGTTCATTATAAGCATGAATAAAAATAATATTCCCGAAATCTTTCCATTCAGCATGTGTCCATTGATCCATCGTTTTGTTATTGACAGACCCATTGTTCAAGGAGTTCATATAAAAGCTCTGTAACCATTGTTCCCAGGCTTTCTCTGTCTGTGCCGGAGCCAGTAATTAGCCATTTATTGAAATCTACAATGGTATTAGCATGTAAACCAAATGAGTGCAGTTTTTCAGGTGCGATTTCTACTATCATAATCAAATTTAGAAATTACATCCTTCCATTTAATATCATAGTACCTATCTTCTTCGGATCGGGTATTAAAAAGTTCGATAGTAGTCTGCTGTAAGGATTCAAAGAGATGAGGACTTAACTGCTGTTCACCAATTTTATGTAAAAAATTAAAACAATCAGATAGTATGTCTTTACAGAAAGGCAGTTGTATCAAAGGGAACAAACCGGGCAATTAGGTTATATAAAATTGATCGATCTCTCTCTGTATGAGATATAATGAATTTGAATTTAGTAAATCTACCGTTGTTTCAAGAACCGGTACACTTTTCAACCGGAATTTCCGGCCTTAAAGATTACTGCCGGTTAATAATAACATTATAAAGCTGCTCCTCCTTATCAATACATGCCACTGCCTGAATAATGGCAGCAGGATTTTTTATGGTGAATGGATGCTTCGATGTATAGTTGCGCATCCGGCAGCCAAATAAGGAAATAGTCAGCTTCTCCTGTCCCCGCACTTCCATGAAATCAACGGATTCACCGGAATTAGTCAGGGCCGGATTATCGCCACTAAAGGCTTCCACATTGGTAATGGCAGTATGCCCCTGTCCCTCTATAATAATCGGATGAATATTTTCCACAGAGGTACCGGCATTCGCAATAATGGAACCCTGGGCTATTTGCCAGTTTCTGTTTTTCGTGTTATTTCCTGCTTTATGCAAACCAATTGTAACACAATCCAGGTTGAAATTGGTCAATTGACCATAACTTTCATCTCCCAGATAGATGCCGCCCCAGGTTGCAAAGGTGAAGATATCAATCAGCTGCGCATTATCCGTGTTATTGATGTTGTATGCAAATGTTTTATTGGCAATAACAGCATCTACAATAGCTTTGGAAAAGCCAAGTTTCATCTGCCGCATAATACTCGGATTTACATGGCAATGCAGGAACCGGGGAATATCATAACAAAAGTTGATGCGGATAAATTCTCCGCTTAACGGGTAACCATAACATTGTTCAATCAAAATCAATTCGCATGGAAACTCTTCGGTTGCGTTGAAATCCATCGCAATATATTCTCCATAAAAAGTTAGGTTTGATAAAGTAACACCTTCTGTTCTGCTGGTTTTGCTTACCTGAATGGCAGGAGGATATTTGATGATCTTAGCAGGATCATTTAATTCCTGATGAGCATACCAAAACTGAATTCCTTTGATTTGCGTGGCAGATTCAACAATGAATAAGGGATGTAGTGCATCTTCAATTTTGAAAACACTACCCACCGGTGCATTTTTGGAAGGATGAGATGTTGCCCTGGGTACCGGCCCATGTACACCTATTATGGAAACATTATTCCTCAGAATCAAACCACTTGCAAGCGCATAGGGTTCACTGGAGGGTTCCACCCAGAGAGCTGCTCCGGATTTACTGGCCCAGTCAATTGCTTTTTGCAGATTTCGGGAATTTGTTTTGCCATCGTTTTTTGGAGACACATTAAAGTCTTTGATATTCTTACCCGGACTGGCAAAGGCAGGAACTAACTGACAAACTATCAACGAAAATGCGACAAGCAATTTTAATTTCATATTCTGGCAATTTTAGCAAGTGAAAGCAATCTGCAAGATCGTAGATAGGAGAAAGTTAAAAACGGAAATTAGGGCTCAAAATGCGCTATCTACGCTGTCATTTTTTCAGCGTATAACCTTAAAAATTTTTCCACCTTGATTTGCTTACAAGCATCAGGGATTTGCATACATGCGCGCAGGTTGGCTTACTGACCTTCGCATCATGAAAATAAAACAACTAACATTGGGTAGCCAGGGGCTGGCAGTGCCGGTAATTGGCCTGGGTTGCATGGGTATGACAGGTATTGAAGCTGCACAGATCTATGGCCCTGCAGATGAGCAGGAAGCCATCGCCACCATTCGCCGTTCGCTGGAATTGGGCGGTAATTTTTTAGATACGGCCGATCTGTACGGGCCCTTTAAAAATGAACAATTAATTGCTAAAGCCATCAGTGGTAAACGGGATCAGTATATTTTGGCCACCAAATTTGGGTGGGAAATTGATGACAACCAAAAACTGACCTGGGCCATCAATGGTAAAAAAGACTATGTAAAGAAATCTGTAGAACGATCGCTCAAAAATCTGAATACAGATTATATCGATTTGTATTACCTGCACCGCCTTGATAAAAATACGCCGATTGAGGAAACAGTTGAAGCGATGGCCGGGTTGGTTCAGGAAGGCAAAGTAGGGTATATCGGTTTGTCGGAAGTATCGTCTGATACAGTTAAGCGGGCGCATGCCGTGCACCCCATCACCGCAGTACAAAGTGAGTATTCTTTATTTGAACGAACCGTGGAAGAGCGTGGGGTATTGGCAACCTTAAACGAACTGGGCATTGGTTTTGTAGCGTATTCACCACTGGGTCGTGGTTTCTTATCCGGACAAATCAAAAGCATCGATGACCTGCCGGAGAACGATTTCCGCAGACGGATTCCGCGTTTTCAGGGCGACATGTTTAACAAGAATATTGAATTGGTGAAGGCCATTGAAGCGATGGCAGAAGCAAAGAACGTGACTTCATCTCAACTTGCTCTCGCCTGGATCATAAGCAAGGGAATTGTACCGATTCCTGGAACAAAACGCAGAAAATACCTAGAGCAAAACATGGAGGCAACAACGATTATATTATCCGATGCAGATCTGATACAACTGGAAAGCATCGTACCCTTAGGAACGGATACCGGCGCGCCTTATGATGAATTCAGCATGGGCTTAATTGATTAAATTTATGTATGAACGCTATTCATTCGATATCAGAATTTCACCGCTTGTTGTCCTTACCGGAACCTCGCCATCCGCTGGTGAGTGTAATCAATTTGGCGGAAACTGTTTTTCTGGAAGACGAGATTTGGAAGGGTTTCATTAACCGGTTTTATTGCGTGGCGCTTAAGCGAGATGCCAAAGGAAAGATCCGGTACGGACAGCAGCATTATGATTACGACAAAGGCGTATTGAGTTTTACTGCGCCGAATCAGGTGCAACAACTGGACCTGAAAAATATGGAATGCGGGTCTGGTTATCTCCTGATTTTTCATCCTGATTTTCTGTTACAGCATTCGCTGGCGAACAGTATTCATCATTATGGTTTTTTTGATTATTCGGTGAATGAAGCATTGCATTTGTCGGCCGAAGAAGAAGAAGACCTGATTGCAATACTCCATAAAATTGATAAGGAATGCCAGCACATTGATAAGCATACGCAGGAGATTATACTGACGCAGATCGAGAGCCTGCTGAAATACTCTAACCGTTTTTATGAGCGGCAGTTTTTAACGCGGAAGAATAATAATTCAGCGTTGCTTACCAGGTTTGAACAGTTGATTGATGATTACTTTAAGAGCAACGCAGAGGGGTTGCTTACGGTGCAATATCTTGCTTCGCAGATGAATCTGTCGCCCAACTACCTGAGTGACCTGCTTCGGGTTCATACCGGGCAGAACACGCAGCAGCACATTCATGAAAAATTGATTGCGAAAGCGAAAGAAAAACTTTCTACCACCAGTCTGTCGGTCAGCGAAATTGCCTATGCCCTGGGCTTTGAGCACGCGCAATCTTTTAGTACCCTTTTCAAAAAGAAAACGAATTTATCACCGTTGGAATTTCGTCAGAAGTTTAATTGATAAGTATTTCCTAAGTTAATAAAGTTTCTACCAGTTTCATGGAAGAGGAGTTTGCTTTCCAAATATGAAATCGTTCTTTTATCAAAGGGTTTGCAATGGAGCTGTTATTAATAGCGAGCAATTCACTGTAAATCTCCAGTAGTTTCTTCAGGTTCTTAACTGGCACATCGGGTAATTCCGCTATTGTATGTTCAATCACAATTTGTAGTTGAGCATTATGAGTGGCCGACACTCTAAATAATGATTGCATCGCTAAATCATTAAACCGCTTTAAGGGTGCAAAATCAGCCGACACCAACTTTCCAATAATAGTGCCCAGTAGGGCACTGTTTATATTACCGGTGCCGGTATGGTTGAGCCAGATTTCGGCAGCAGTTCCGGCACATGGTTTATCAGCTCCTATTAATGCAGTTGCTACAAACAAATGTGCCATCTCGCCCTGCTTTTCCCATAACTCATGTAAAACCTGTAACGCCGCCATAACCATCCGCTTATCCGTTTCGCTTGTATAAATTGGGTACTTCATACATGCAATTAGCAATTGCGCTAAAAATGCTTCAAGGTTGTTAGGAGTTAATAATAAAGTTCGTCTGATGTCATTACTTTCAAATGAAAAAAAACGAGTCTTAAAAGTTAGGTAATCATAAACCAGCTTTTCAAGCTGCACTTTTTGTGTCTTTTGTATTTTATTTATACCTAATTTTTCTAACAGAATTTTGGAAAGAGCTTTCTTTTCTTCCTGGTGTTTTCCTGCTGAATTCCGGTAAACCTGTAATAGTTTTCTTGTTTCCTTTACTTTTTGAATGCTATGATTACCCCCTTCCCAGCTATGCCGGTCTGTTTCGTATTCTTCAATCAAGGCAGCCCACTTATACTGGCCTGTATATTTTGCTAATCCCTGTTCATAATAGCCAAATGCATTGAATGCGCTATATTCCTGTTTAGGCCATTTACTTAGTGATGCTGTCATCCATAATGATGGATTGTAAAATGGTCCTTGGGGCATTACTTCCTCATTGCCCAATAAAAACAATATCAAATGCTGCCATTCTCTGGTTAATATCTCCCTTGCTATTGTAACCGCTTCGGCCATTCCTTTCAGGTAACAACGGGCAATAGCTAATTCCATATCTATTTTATCCGGTACTTCTTGCCGCTGCTGATAAATAGATAACCGCTTCACCAGGATTACAGCGTCCACCCATCCCGGCTGATGGGTGGGGGTACTTAACAACGGCGTGCTATCACCTGCCATAAACTTTTTAGCGGCAGCTATTAACAGGTTCAGGTAAGGCTGGTAATAAGGGTCATTCTCATGCTTGCTCCATGTTTGGAGGTATAAGGTGCCGACAGTTTGGTTCATCCATTTATTTACTGTATCTCCTTCCTTCTGATCGAAACTGTCAAATACTTTATTCAGCGCTCTTGCATCATCCGGATATTCGCGAACTAAGTGTATGCAGATATCAATAAAAAAAACAGCCAGCATGTGATCGTAAAACCCTTCATTGGATCTCAGGCTGTTGCGGGTAAGTTTTAAGGCACGTTGTAAAGCAGGTTGCAATTGAGAAAGCACAGCACCTTTTAATTCATGCTGGAGATTAATCAATGCTGCAGGTAATACATCAATATGCCAGGATGCATTATTATCAAATGCCTGTGCAGCAAAAAATAATAGTTCATCAACAGTATCGACTGCTGGTATAGGAGCAAATGAAGCAGGTTCATTTTCCATTTTATTTGTACCAGCAGTAATACCAGTTTCAGGTGCCGAATTTGCGGCAGTAAGTTGTAAAAAGCCGGACAGCAAATTCTTTGCATTTTGCAATAAGCTTTCCTGATAAGGTAAAAGTGCTTCGAGTAATTCTTCCTCCTTACCCTTTGTGTACTTGATTATAAGTTTAGCTGCCCTGGTTTGCAGGCTATCATCGGTATGTAAAAAGGTATGGCAGCATGCAACGCAAACTGCTTGCCGGCATTGGGGATGTTTGGCGGCTAAATTATCCAATAGCATCAACGCTGCCGCTACAGTACTTTTCACATTTGATGAGAGTGCAACCGGCGCAGCATCGAGGACTGCTGCACAGTCAAACTTATTTTCACCGGCAATTTTTTTTAGGAAACCCAGCGATTCGGTTACTGGTTTGCTGTGTGGAGCGCTTAACACTGTATTTAATTCAGGTTGGAGCAGCAATAATTCTTCATTGGTTGGTTGCAGAGCTTTAAATAGATCTACAAACCATCCGGATAATATTTTATTAAAATTTCTGTTTGAAGCCAACAATGCCTCTTTAAGCAAACGCAGGCGGTCAATTTGACCTGCCGCAGTATATTTTTGAAAGGTGGTAACCCAGCCAATTTTCTCTTTGCCGGTGTCCTCGCCGAACTGAAGATACCTGCCGCTGTAGTGCAGGTTGGTTTCTTCCTCAAAAACGTACCAAATATGTTCCTGCAAGGTAATTGGGCGCTTAAGTAAATTTTCCGGTTTCCATACCCAGACATGTTTCTGTTCCTTTATTTCGTGTTCAAAAATATAGTTGGGTAGTATTTTTGCTATCAGCTTTGATGAAGGGTGGATGAAACCTCTTTCATTCAGCGACATAATAAAATCATAAGAAAAAATATGCGATATATATTCCTCGTCTGCCTGTTTGTTTATATAATCACTTAACCAGTCAGGGCAATACCATTCAAGTATCTGTGTCGTTTCCTTATCGTTCAGAAACCAGACAGGCATTGCAGACTTTTCATAGTCTTTCATATTAAACAAAACAAAAGATGCTAATTGCAGCAGATTTCGCTGCGTATCGCTGGCGGTATAACCATATGTACCATCCTTCAATCGTTTAAATTCATTGTATTTTTTTGACAGTGTTTTTAAAACAGGAATAAAATCCTTTCGCAGCATGCTGTCAGCTGTTTTCAGGAAATTAATCAATTCCTGTTTTTTCTCCTTTTCTATTAGTTCTGTAAATTGATTTGCTGCTGTCATGGTAAGTTAATAATCACAATAATTAATAGGATTGGTAGCTGTAAAAAATTATCCGCTTACTAATTTCTTCTTTACTGCCAGTACATGTTTACACAAACCCCTTAAACCCTGATGTCGGCTGAACCAGGTACAGGTGCAGCGCTCATTTTCATTATCTAATAGTACGGTATGAAAAACACCACTGCCGGCAACCCTGGCTTCTACACGGTTATCGTTTCGGAGTGTTATCTCCACTTTATTGTCAGCCAATAATTTTTCCGCATCTTTCATTCTTGGGTTCAGGCTCAGTATCCTCCCTAATTTAAAAGGCAGCCTCCGGTAAAAGAAATGGTTTTCATCTAAATCATAACCCAGTAAACCCAGAGCAGATAAGCGGCTGGTAATATTATCTATCTTTTGTAAGTCAAGCCCTTCTTCAATGGCAAGCATGGCGGGATTGAATGTTTGGTTGGCATAGCTGTATTTATCCAATGCATCCATCCAGTTATCAGGTACATCCTCAATTAAAGATTCCAACGCAGCGCCTTCACCGGAAAAGCCTCTCCATGCATCTCTGGAGATAGATAAACTAAAACGTAGTTTTCCAAAATATAATTGCCAGGTGGTGCTTTGCATTTGGGGATGAGGGAATATCTGTAACTCATCTGCGTAAGCCAGTAAGGGTTCAATTAGTTTTAGTCGCTGTACGCCGCCCACACAAATAGCATTATCTGATTTTACCGGCGAGAACATGGGTTTATTGCCCCTCACTATTAAATAATAATCTGTTTTAGGTTTACCTGTGGGGATGGTTTGAAATAATTGTAATGCCTGTATACGTGAAAATGAAAAAGCTTTTTCTGCTTCCGCTAAAAACAGTTGTACCGTGGTTAAACCTTTTATCCATTTTACCGGAAGAGGTACTTTTCGTTCGGTTACCTTTCCACTATCAGTTTGAAGCGCTACTTCTTTCTTACCTACGGAGAGCATTACTTTTTCGTTGCGTGCAATACGGCTCAGGGATGAAATCATCGGCTGATTAAAATCGACATTGGTAGTACCATTTTCAGGAAACTCACCTGCATAACCACCTGGCAAAACATCTACTCTTGCATAAACACCTGCACAATGACTAAATGCTTCAAATCGTATCTTTTCATTTCCTGCTGTTACGATGGGATCTTTTAGTTTAGCCATTTCAAAAGGAGACAGACTAAAACTTGATTTTACCACATTAGAAAGGGTTATGAGGCATCGAGCCATCAAAAAAGGGTCTTCCATTCTTCCCCAGAAAAAACAGGGAGCATCTTTTTTCTGAACCTCACTGTATTTAGCCAAAAAAAGTTCGTCTGCCATGGCAGATTTGATCAATGCCGAAGGTGAGGTGTATTGATAAGTAATGATATCTGACATAACAATAAAAAAGTAAGTATAATCAAAAAACAGGTAAAGTACTAGAAAGGTACCTATTGACGGAATGAAGGCAGCAGGAATGGACACTCCTTGGTTGTACCAAAAGAAAAAGCAGCTACAGATTTTACTCCGTAACTGCTTCTTTTTCGTGGTGTGGGCCGGAATCGAACCGGCGACACAAGGATTTTCAGTCCTTTGCTCTACCAACTGAGCTACCGCACCATCCTAACTGATTTATCATCAATCGGGACGCAAAAATAGGGGGATTTCAACAAAATACCTCGGGTTATCAACATTTTTTTTACAAGCTGGCTTTAATACCTGAAAATCTCCATCCGCATTCTGTGAGGGGCCGGCTCATCTCCCCCGAAATATGGATACAATAAATACCCTTTGATGGTGCTGCCGTTGGCTGAACGCTTCATAAAGGTGGAAACCCCGTTTAATTGAAACTCATATCCGGCCGGACTCAGTTTAATGGCCAGTTGCAGCGTATCACCTATGGATGTTTTGCCCAGGAGGCTGAAACTCCGCTGTCCGCCCGCATAACAATAGGCAAATAACTCGATCTTTTTGTTCTTCCAGCGCCATCCCACCCGCGCACTGTTTTCATGGTGCTGAAAGCCATTATCACTGAAGCCCATCAGCTTGTTGATATCATCCTGATTACGGGGATTTTTGGTTTCGTAGCGGCAGGAACTGTCAAACCGAACGGTAAAAGCTAGTTCAGAACCATCGAGCTGTTGAATCGGATTTTCAGTGGCATGATGCTGTCCGGCCAGAATGGTGTAGGTTTTAAAACCGGAAACAGTACTGTCTTCGACCGGAACGGTTTCCTGAACCGGCTCCGGTTTTTCCCCTGTTTTGCTGCAGGCTGTCCAGAGAACAGCCAACAACAAAATCAGCGGGAGGGTTTTTATCTGTGTCATAAACGAACTAGGGTATGGCACAGAAACGCCACCTGTGTTCCCGGAAATATGTGTTGAAAAAGTCCGGTTGGTTTTACGACCCCTGTTTTACAGACTTCTACCTAGCTCCGCATGTTACTGATCTTGAAGACGTAGGTTCTGTATCTTTACCCATAATGAATTGGTGTGGTGATAAAATAAAAGGAGCTGGCTGGATTCTTTTTACCCTGATCGTATTCTTCCGTATAGAATCAGCGCAGGCACAGGGGCTGGGCTTCTTTTCCAATGATCGGCTGGTGAGGGAAAGAACTTCCTATGCTGTTTTTGAAGGAAATGCACCAAAATTTAACCGGGAACTTACCATTGCCTTTGATCTTTCCTTTTATTCAAAACAACAATTCGGCTATATTTTCACGCTTATTGATCCCCGGAATAAATCCTATAGCCTGAGTTTTCGACTGGAAGATGACCATACCCCCTGGCTGCATTTCAATATCGATAAGGAAGCAACCAAATTAAAACTCCCGTTAGAAAAATCCTGGATTGAAAACGGCACCTGGATCCCGGTTGAGATCCATTTTAATCTTGAAACAGATCAGGTTCAACTTAAAATCAACCAGCAGCCATATCAGTCGGCTAAACTTGGACTGCAACCCGGCATAGCCCCTGAATTAATTTTCGGCCGCTATTCCACTTATACCGATGTGCCAGCTATGGCTATCCGAAATCTTCGGTTGAATGGTGCTGCGCAGGATTTGTTATTTCCGCTGAATGAATGGGATGGGAACGAGGTTCACAATTCAACCGGTGCAATTACAGGTAAAGTGGATAATCCCAACTGGCTGATCAAGGAAGCGCATTACTGGAAAAAACGGGTAAGCCATTCCTTTACTAAGGTGGCTGGTGCCAGTTTCATACCGGAACAAAACCAGGTAGTTGCCTTCACTCAGGATAGTTTATTCAGTTTTCAATTGACAACCGGTGCCTCTGCGAGTTTTGGATATGAAAATAAACTGCCTATTTCCAGGCTGATACTTGCTCGCAGCGGCTGGGATAGTCTAAGGCAACAGTTATGGGTGTACGAAGCCAATAATCTGCCTATTGGTGATACCACCATTGCCTTGCTAGATATTGGAAAAAAACGCTGGACTCCTATTGGAACAGCCTATTTGCCTGAGCAACGCCATCACCATAACCTGATCCAACAGGATAGTAGCTGGATTCTCTTTGGTGGCTATGGCTCTTTCAGGTATTTCAATGGTTTTTATAGATATGAAGCAGCAACAGATAAGTGGCAACAGCTTCCCATGCTGGGAGACAGTATAGATCCTCGCTTTTTTGCTGCAATGGGACCGACGGGCAGGGACGGCGAATTCCTGTTGTTTGGTGGTTTTGGAAATCCAACCGGTGAGCAGGTAGTAGGTGGTCGGAATTATTTTGATTGTTATCGCGTTCAACTAAAAGAACGACGCATCAAAAAACTTTGGGACAAATCATTACCCGAGCAACTTTGGGTACCGGCATCCAATTTATTGATGGATGCGGATGGTTCGCATTTTTATGTATTAGGTTATCCGCATCATCTTCCCAAATCTGCACTGCAATTGTATAAGTTTTCAGTGGCTGATGGTCAGTTTGAACTTGTCAGCGATTCCATTCCCATTACCTCAGAAAAAATTGAAACCGAAATCAACCTGTATCGGAATACCGAATCGGGTGAGCTGGTTTGTTTGGTTCAGGAGTACCTGAATGCAGAGGCTTCAACCTTGTCTGTTTATACGCTTAAAGATCCACCGGTTGCCTTCAACGCACAAAGCCAGCAAACAGGGATCTGGAAAGGCTCGGGAAAATGGTGGTGGCTGCTTTTGCTGGTTCCTATTGCACTGTATTGGATTAGCAGAAGAAAACGAAGCGATCTGAAAGAGCAGATGAGCTCCGATATTCCGGTAATAAAAGAAGCAATACAGAAGGAGGAAATTGAACAACCCCAACAAAATGCCGTCTACCTGCTCGGAGATTTTCTTGCATTTGATAAAAAAGGCATGGATATTTCACATCTTTTCAGTCCGAAAATCAGACAATTGTTTTTATTACTGATTGTTTCGAACCGGGCTGGTAAAAAAGGCGTTGGCTCCCGTTTAATATCCTCCACCCTATGGCCAGAGCGGGATATGGCCAGCACCAAAAATATTCGGGGAGTAACCATCAATGCATTGCGAAATATTTTACTGGAATGGGAAGGTATTCAGTTGAATTACGTGAATGACGCCTACCTCCTGGAACTGGAAGCCGGCTTTTTCTGTGATTATTACAGAGTGCTGGATTTTCTGAAAGAACCGAATCCGGTTCAGAACGAGCTGGTAGGTCACCTACTATCTTATTTACCCCTGCTGCAACGCGGACCCCTGTTCACCAATCTCCAGGAACCATTTTTGGATGAATATAAATTTGAATATGAAAGTCTGTTGGTGGAAAAAGCCACTGCCGTGCTTAGCCAGTCTGTGAAAGCTGATAACTGGAGCCAGCAATATTACCAACTCACCAAAATTATTCACCTGGCTGATCCCTTTCATGAATTTGCACTTACCTACCAGCTTGTTTTTCTTCGAAAAACCAAGGGCATGGAAGCTGCACGTAAGAAATACGAAGCCTTTCAGGCAGAATACCAGCGCTCGCTGGGACAGCCATTTGCACTCACATTTGAACAGGCAGCCCAGGTTTAGTTCGATTTCAAAACTCCTTTCTCACAGATTATCAGAGGGTTAATAAATTATTTTAGCCGGTTAACCCATAAATTAACCCCCCTGCTAAACTACCTGATTGTTTATTCACCTCCAGATTGCAGGACGACTCCGTCCTTTTATTATTAAAACTAATTGCTATATGGAAAAATGGAAACGACCCCGTTACTTCCTCGCCCTTTTTCTCCTGATTCTTGCAGGAGTTGGAACGGGCTGTGTAAAATCCTTCGATAAAACAAGGCCACTTGTACTCACCTGTACCGAAGAAAAGCTGGCCAGCATCCAAACAATTTTAGATACTGCACGGGTTGGAACGGAGGATTATACCTATCCTCAGGCCAGTTATGACCAGTTAGCCGCCGCTTTTGAGGAGGTTAAAACAGGCATTTCCTATGCCCGGGCCGGGCGATATGTTTTACAATATGAGGTAGACAATATTTGCGTTAAGGCGGATCAGGCAATGACTCAATTCCTTCAGTCCTTCAATTTTACCCTTGCCGCAGGAAGTGCCGGAGAGTTGCAGGTATTTGGACTGAATCAGCAGGGTTCCATCGATTTTGGTGATGAACTGGCTTATTCCAATTCAAATACCTACACGATTGAACTCTGGGCTAAATACGATGAAAACTTCCTGGATTTTGAGATGGCTACCCTGGTAGGAACCACTTCTGAGGGTCCGGAATCAGCCTGGCCCAATGCCAAATTTGAGGGATGGAATATCCATTTCCAACGATCCGGTAATCTGCGGGCAAGTATGGGTTGCGGTCCGGGCGTATTGGAACAAGCCCGTGCTTATCCGCAAAATTTTGGCGAGTGGAACCATATTGCCCTGGTATGGGATATCAATGCGGCCATTGCACCTGGTGATGATCGTCCGTATCACATGAAACTCTATGTAAACGGAGAGCTGTACTGGCAGAAGAACAATGATATTATTCTGGGAGGATCGCCTGCACCGATGCTTCCATCCAGCCGAAGAAAAATGAGGGCATTTATAGATCCCTATCACCCTTCCAGGTGCATGACCGGGTATATGAAAAAATTCAGAATGTGGAACGAAGCCAAAACACCGGAACAACTGAAGTCTTTGATGACCACAGAAGTTAACGGTACTGAAGCAAAGCTGCAATGCGCCTGGGATTTCACCGAAGTTCCGCAGGATCCTGCCGTTAATCCGGATAAAACCGGACGATATAATGCCCGCATTGTTGGTTCCCATAAATGGATGCCCGCCAAATAATCCCATCAATTAAAAATCTTCACATGAAACTTGCCATAACAGCACGAATGGGTGCAGTCTTGCTGCTATTTTGCTGCCTGCAGTCAGCGTTACCGGTTGCTGCACAAACAACAGAGCAATCAGCAACTATTAAGGAAATCAGGGGACGTATAGTTAATAAAGAAAATCAGCCATTGGTTGGTGTTTCTATTGTGGTGAAAGGAACCGATCAGGGAACCGTTACCGATCAGGATGGTCGCTTTGTTATTCGGGCCGGCAGCAATGCCCTTCTGGAAATATCCAATATGGGTTTTGCCAGTCAGGAATTGCAGATTGCCGGAGTAACAGGAGCCATCACCATTACACTGGCCGAATCAGATGCCACACTGGATGGTGTGGTGGTAATAGGATACGGGTCTATTAAGAAAAAAGATGTAACCGGATCCATTGCCAGTATTGACGGAAAGTCGTTGCAAAAGGCGATGACTTCCGACATATCTCAGGCATTAAATGGTCGGGTGGCCGGGGTGAATGCGATTAAATCTTCTAACCGTCCGGGTGCCGGATTTAATATTGAAATCCGGGGTGTCAATTCCTTCAATTTCAGCAATGAACCGTTGTATGTTATCAATGGGGTGCCTTCCACCACCGGGATGCGGCATTTGAATTCAGCTGATATCGAATCTATTGAAATACTGAAAGACGCATCTTCTTCAGCCATCTACGGATCAAGAGGTGCCAACGGAGTAGTGATCATTACCACCAAAGGAGCCGGGAGAAAAGATGGTTTTGAAATCAACTACAATGGTTTTGCAGGCCTTAAAGCTGCAGCGCGCATACCTGATATGATTGGTTCGAAAGGGAATGGTCTGGAGTATGTTGATTATCGGGTAGCACTCTGGACCAATAAATACGGTCCCAGCTCCCTGAGTCGCCCTGATTTTTTAACTCCGGAAGAAAAAGAGCGGGTGCGGTTTGGAGAATACTATGATTGGTCGAGAGAGGTGTTGAAAACCGGGATGATCAATAATCATAATATTTCTGCGTCGGGCGGATCAGCCAAAACCTCTTACACCTTCGGCCTTGGATACCTGGGTGAAGACGGTATTGTTGGCAGAGAAAAATTTGATCGCTTAACCGCTAATCTGGGTTTGGAGCAGCGCTTTAATTCTTCCATCAAAATGGGCTTCAATACCTACGCTTCCAAAGTAAAAATTGATGAGGGTTCATCAGAGGCATTGATCAATGCCTATTTTATTCCGCCGATTGTGAGTCCCTATGATAAGGATGGCAACCTGCTGTTTCGCGCACAACCCACTTCCAGCAAAGTGAATCCGCTGATGGATTTGCAGAATGATATCAGGCAGCGGGATGAAACCTACCTCAATGTAATGGGCTATCTGGAGGTGACACCTATTAAGGACATCAGCTTTAAAACGCAGGTAGCCATGCAATACGATGCTTACACCTATGGCACATTCAAAGGCACTATGACGCAGGCAAAAGCAGGCGTTAATCCGGCGGAAGCATATAAGGGTACCGGTAGTAATATGAACTGGGTTTGGGATAATATTTTAACCGTACGCAAACAATTGGGAGAGGATCATAAATTCCATTTCATTGGTCTGTTTAGCATTCAAAAAGACCAGCATGAAGCAGCCGGAATGCGGGGAGACGGACTTCCTTATAATTCAGACTGGCATGCAATTCAAACCGCCGATCAGATAACCGATGTTACGTCCAATTACTGGGAATCTTCCCTGGTTTCATTTATGGGAAGACTCAATTATACGTTTAAGGATAAGTATCTTTTAACTATAACAAACCGGTATGATGGTTCATCGCGGCTGGCACCGGGTAACCGCTGGGGTATGATGCCTTCTGCAGCATTGGGATGGCATCTTTCCAAAGAAAATTTTCTGCAACAGGCAGACTGGCTGAATGATTTGAAACTGCGGGTGAGTTATGGACTAACCGGGAATAACAATGTTCGGCATGATGTTACGCAAACTCGTCTGGCCATGTCGAGATATAATTTCGGAAATCTCGGCATCAATGGATTCGGACTGGGTGGAGAAATCGGTAATCCAAACCTGAAATGGGAAATGACTTCAGAATGGAATGCAGGGCTTGATTTCAGTTTGATGAAAAACCGAATCAGTGGTACGGTAGATGTGTACAAACGAATTACCCGGGATCTCATTTTTGAACGCCGCGTAGCCAATGTAAATGGTTATTCTTCTTATCTGGAAAATATAGGATCCACTTCCAATCAGGGAGTAGAAGTTGGATTGAATACCATCAACATAGCGAAGAAAAATTTCACCTGGAGAACCAATTTAACATTCAGCCGTAACCGAAATAAAATTGTAGATCTCTATGGCGATAAAGCCAGTGATGTGGCTAACCGCTGGTTTATCGGACAACCGATTCGGGTAATCTATGATTATCAGTTCGAGGGTATCTGGCAGGAAAATGAAAAAGACCTTGCTGCCGTGTTAGGTAAGGCACCCGGACATATAAAAATTCAGGATGTCAATAACGATGGAAATTTTGATGAACGCGATATGAAAGTATTGGGTTCACCAAATCCGGATTGGACGGGCGGTATGACCAACACCATTACCTATAAGAATTTTGATTTCTCTGTATTTGTTTATGTACGCAAAGGAGGTTTGTACAATGATCAGTTTACTTATATGTTCACTGCCTGGGACAATGAGCATTGGAATAAACTGGATGTTAATTATTGGACACCGGAGAACGGGAGCAATGAGTATCCGGGAATTGGAGCTGTTTCCTTACATACACAGGTATTGGGACATGTAAGCGGGACCTTTGTAAAAATCCAGAATATAAACCTGGGATATACCTTCAATCAGTCAGCCATTTCAAGGCTTAAAGCAAAACAACTAAGAGTATATACGACGGTTCAGAATCCGTTTACAATTACAAAATATAAGGGATTTGATCCTGAGTCCATTGGAGAAAACCCCTACAGCAATTTATCTGTCATGCCCATTATGTACACACTGGGTGTAAATCTAACCCTCTAATCCAAAAAATTAGCAACAATGAAATCATTCAAAAAAATGCTGGTCGGTCTGGTGGTGAGTGGCACCCTGATGGCCGGTTGCAATAAAATTCTGGATACTAAAAATCCATCCTATACCACGGATGATTTTTTCAATACCAAACAGGGAGTTGAAAAATTGCTGGTAGATGTATACAGCAAACTGAGGGGGCATTACAATACTGCCAAGATTCAATATTGGGGAACGGATATTTATCTGGCAGCAGATGATAATCCGGATGCCCGTATGTTCAATGCTTATGACAATACATTTAACAGCACCGCAGGTGTGGTTGGAGGATATTGGAATAACCTGTATAAAATGATACAGGAAACCAATATACTGTTGAATCGCATGAAGCCGGAAATGGAGGGCTTAAGTGCCGGGGAATACACCACCATGCAGGCAGAGGCAAAATTTTTGCGGGCGCTTGCATATTATTACCTCGTAGAAACATTTGGTCCAGTGCCCTTGCTGATTGAAGAATCAACCACTCCTATTACAAGTGTAACAAGGCAGCCGGAAGCCGATATCTACAGCTTCATGATTGAAGAGTTAACGGCAATTGAGGATCACCTGCCGATGAAGCCAACACAAACTGGCCGGGTAGGTAAAGGAGCGGTGTATCAGTTGCTGGGGAAAATCTATTTGACCCGAGCCTATCGCAGTTACGGAAGCAGTTCAGACTTTACAACAGCCGCCGGTTATTTTGATCAGCTCATTAATGATGCAGGAAATACGTTTACCCTGCTTCCCAATTTTGCCAGTGTATTTGATGAGAATAATCAGGCAAATCGTGAAGTGATATTCTCTATACAATACACCACTGATAGAAATTTTGTGGGCGGTGGAAATCCCCTGCAGAGTATGTTTGGTTTTTGCATCAACTGCTTTTATCCTTCCATGTTTATTGAGTCTCAAAAGGACTATTCTTATATGCAACGGGAATTCTGGATTAATCCACGGGTACATGAGTTGTTTGATCCGTCTAAGGACAGCCGTTATGAAGCCAGTTTCCAACGGAGTTTTACCATCAACAATCCGGATCATCCAAGATTGGGAGAACCTGGTTTGTTCATGCCGGTTTGGAACGATGGTTCAGGTAACACAATAGGCGCTGAAGAATTTATTCCATTCAAAGACAATGAAGGAAATTATCTCTGGTATCCTCAATTGGCTTCCAATCCGGAATTAGCGAAGGGTTCAGATAAAATGCCGATTCTGAAAAAATTCAAGGATACAAAAATTCTTTGGACGGGACCCGGTTCTCGTGAAGCAGTAGTTTACAGATTGGCTGACACCTATTTACTTTCTGCAGAAGCGCACCTGGGTGCAGGGGCCACTAATACTGCGTTGCAACGAATGAATGCAATTAGAAGAAGGGCTGCTGTTAATGATGACCTGCGGGATGATATGGAACTTTCATCTATTGATCTGGACATCTTATTAGATGAAAGAGCTCGTGAATTGCTGGGTGAATATGATCGTTGGTTTGATCTTAAAAGAACAGGCAAACTGATAGAACGTACACTGGCTAATAATCCGCAGGCGAAGGCAACCAATAATTTATCAGCCATCCATTTACTGCGACCCCATACCGCAGGATGAAATCAACAAATTAAGCGGATTAACCCAAAACACCGGGTATTAATCCAGGACGCTCACCATTTAATCTGAAATAATGAAAAATATGATACTACTTGTTGGGCTGGCAGCTCTCACAACAATTTCTGCCTGCCATAAATATGATCGGCCAAATCCGGGCGATCGCCCGGATTCAGATAGTACGTTTATCTACAATGAACAATATGACGCTATTGCTGATAAAGGACAATATTGGATTCCCAAACAAAAAATGGGAAAGGATTACTGGCTGGTGGTGGACTCACGCAGTAATGACAATAATAGCAACAACAATAGTTTGCGCAATCATATACTGGCAGAATCGATTATCGGAGTAACCGCGCTTGCAGTGAATGAAGGCAGAAGCGAAACGATGGTTTGGACTCAGGATCCCAATTCAAACTATACGGAAGTGGCAAAAAGACTGGGGATGTCACATATAGGCAACCAATCTACCTGGGAATTAATTCAACACCATGGTAACGTAAAAAGCCATATTGAAGGATATATACTTTGTGATGTAAATAAACAGGAAAGTATATCTGCTGCAACCGTAGCAGCCCATGTTTATCGTTCAATAATTGTGGATGTGGAATATGAACAGCGGGTGAAAGACCTTGGTTATACCATTAAATATGATGCAAGGGAAAAAGGTCCGCAGGACGCCTGGACGGAATTCAAAGACCAGTGCAATAAAAATGCGATGGTACTGATGCCAACTCTAACCGGAAATCAGAAAGGTTATGCTATTGCGCATAAACTGATGCTGATGAATTTGAATAAGGAATATGCCAATCCGGCTGCCGGAAATAATAATGCTTTATTTGAGGAGGTGCTGAATTCACTTCAACCCTTATCTCCGGTATTAGGATGGGAACAGGGACTCGATGAAAAAGCTTTTGTGGAGAAGGTATCGAAATCCGGAAACCTGATGGTGCCTTTCGACTGGGCCTGGAATGCTACCATGATGTCGGCTGATTATGAGAGCAAGATCTCAGGACTTGCCAAGGTAACCAACCCACAGTTTATCAATTATGATACAACAAAATCATACGCAAGTTTTCTATTGTCAGACGGTGATAATGTTATGTGGATGATGAATGATTTCAACAATTCCTCCTATTATGGAAATGCGGGTGCCGGTGATATAAATATGAGTTTTGGATTACCGGTTGCTAATCTGGCAATGCTGAGTCCGATTCAACTGGATCGCCTATTGGCAGCACAACATCCAAAAACATCCATAGTTGAGTACGGTGGTGGCGGTTATTATTATGCTGATAATTTTGCGGAGAATAAAGATCGTGCGGGTTTGCTGAGACAATTGGCGGATAAAGTGAGTCATCATATGCGGCAACATCGCACAAAGGTATTGGGACTTTTTTGTGATGATGTGAAATCCGAAAAGGCCAAAGAAGCTTTTCAGGCGTTTATCAGCCAGAACGATCAGCTTACCGGTGTGGTAGCCGTGCAATACACACCTTATGCAGGTGGAAATGGAGATGTGATGTGGTTTGAAAACAGTCAGGGTATTCAGATTCCTGTGGTTACTGTTCGGTATTCAATCTGGAATCATGGTAACCGCAATAACAGCAATGAAGGAACGCCGGCGTATATAGCTTCCAAATTGAATGAGTTGGCTGCCGCACAATCGGGCAATGCCAGTGCAGTAATCGTACATGCCTGGTCTTCGTTTAAAAATATTGGCAGTTCAGCGGATCTGTTGGAGGAAAATAATGGCGGATCGGTGCGAGGTGTGGACCCTGCCCGCTGGTGCGCCGAACGGTTGAGTGAAAACACAAGGGTTGTGAACGTAGAAGAAATGATCTGGCAGCTTCGTATGAAAAAACAGCCACAGCAAACGACGGAAATTTTAAAGAAATACTTTTAGGGGTTGGCTGATCCTTGTGTAATTGGAGTACCAAAATGTGCAAGGGTCAGCTTTTTCAATCTTTAATTTGCAGGAGATTCAACAAGCTCAGGCTCATATTTTTGACCGCACCTTCAATTGAAGGTTCAAAATCCGGAGCAAATCGCGGGGAGTGCAAAGAGGGGAGTTCAATCGCCCCCGAAAGGGCCAATTTCTTCCGCTCGGGAGTTACCGTTCCCAGCCACAGGATATAGGAAGGAATACGCTGCGCCTGCTGCCCGTATACCCCAAAATCTTCCCCTATCATTACAGGTGCTACGGTGGCAATGGCCGAATCTCCCAGCTGCCGCTGCAAATTGGCGCGAAGCCGGGCACCAAGAGCGGGATCATTGTAAACGGATGGAATCGACATATCCAATAAATCGTAAACGGGCAAACGCGTGCTATCCAATCCGGCTGCCAGGGCGAGGTTATTTCCAATGGTTTTGATACGATCAAAAATCAATTGGCGTGCCTCTTTGCTGAAAGAGCGAATCGTAAGTCGTAGCTCCACCTGATCCGGAACAATATTCCCTACGGTACCGCCCTGTATGGCACCAACGGTAACCACCGCGTTTTCTGTGGTGGGCAGGTTGCGGCTCACGATGGTTTGCAGCGCCAGCACATATTGCGAGGCCAGCACCACCGGATCAATGGTTTTATTGGGCATGGCTCCATGTCCGCCTTTTCCGTATACCGTAATATTCAGCATATCCACTGCTGCCATCGAATAACCATCACAAAAGCCAGCTTGTCCGGCTAACAATTCCGCATGATCATGTAAAGCGATTTGAGCCGACGGAATCGGCAGCTTCTTATAGTTTGCGGAGGCCACCACTTTTTTGGCTCCCTGTCCGGTTTCCTCGGCAGACTGTGCCAGGAATACCAGCGTACCCGACCAGGATTTTTTTAGTTGGGTTAATACCTGCGCGGTTCCCAGCCAGCTGCTCATATGCAGATCATGCCCACAGGCATGCATCGCGGAATTGGTGCTGGCAAATGGCAGGCCGGTTAATTCTTTCAACGGTAATCCATCCATATCAGTGCGGTACAGTATAGTGGGACCTTTTCCATTCTTTAGCACGGCTGCAAAACTTTGATAACCCAGAGAATCAACCAATTCCCAGCCCAATGCTTTCATCTCTTTTTTCAAAAAGGCAGCAGTCTGGATTTCTTTGGTACTTAGTTCCGGATTGGCATGCAGGTATTGATACCAGGCAGAATAGGTATGCTGCTTCTCTTTAATAGAATTTTCCAACTGGGATAAGTTGAGCTGGGCGGAGACGGGAATACTTAAAATTAATCCAAAAAAGAGAATCGATACTGCTTTATAAGCCATCTGCATGTCATGTTATTATTGTCTAAAGTTATCTACTTTGAAAACTTGAACTGGTTCAAGTTGTTTAATCTGTAGCTCGAGGAACTTGCAGACGCAAATAAAAGTATATGAAATTCAACAATATTAAGATCAAATCACCTGATCCGGAGAGGCTGCTGGAATTTTATCGGGATCAATTGGACCTGCTGCAGGAACCAATTGAAAACGGGGCGAAGATTAAGATTGGTGCCTCCAGTCTGACTATAGAAAAGGGAATAAAAAACCCGGATCAGCGATATCATTTCGCGTTCAATATTCATCCCGCATTATACGGCGATGCCATTCAGTTTCTGCACGAAAAGAAAATACCCTTGATTTTAAACAATGGCCAGGAAGAAATTGATTTCCCCGACTGGAATGCCTATTCGGTTTATTTCAGGGATCCGGATGGAAATATTCTTGAATTTATTGCGCGATTCAATCTGGAGGATGGGCCGATTCCGGAGGAATTTAACGCTGCCTCTATCTGGAATATCAGTGAAGTGGGTCTTCCTGTTGCGAATAATGAAGCATTTGTAAGGGCTGTTCAGGAACATACGGATGCTCCTGTTTGGAAATCCTACGGACCTGGTTTTCAGGCCCTGGGGGATGAGGAAGGTTTATTGATTGTTTCCTCCATTGGCCGGGATTGGTTTCCTACAACGGACCCGGCAGTTGCGCTTTCGCTCCGAGTTGAAATTGATGCGAAAGGGACTGATTTTACCTACGATAATATGCAGTTTAGGTTTCTGGCGGCTCAATAAGTGAAGGTCAGTCCCGCTCCCCAGCTCATATCACTGTCATAATGGGTGGAGAGGGAGATGTATTTTGTTGCGATATACCGGAATCCGGCCATGTATTCTTTATCAGAGTTCACCAGCAAATTCATTCGAAGTCGGCTGCTAATAGGAATATCTTCCCGGCCCAACTGCACACGAACCCGTCCATCTGTATCAATGCGGGCATCCGCACGCAGCAACATGGGAAGCAGGTATTGTACTCCGAAACAGATCGCAGCCCGCTGGTCTTTGGTGTTGGATTGTCCGAATATGTTTTTCTCCGGTTCGGAGTCTTTGCGATAGCGCCAGTCAAATCCCACATAGGGCATCAGGAATTGTCGTTTACCAATCAGGCGGCCGATATGAACTTCATTTTCAAATCCCTTTCTGGCATTCAGTCCCAGGCGCCATTCGGTTTGCAGTAACCAGCGGGTATTGGCCAGCATGATTTCTCCATCCGAACCGTTGGATTCCAATCCGATTTGGGCACCCAGATAAAAACGCCGGTCATCGCGATATACTTTTTTCAAAGCCTGTTTCGCATCGGGCAATTGCGGATTGGGAGGGGTGTTTTCATAGGTAAAAATTCGTCCCATGCCTGCCATCATATGATAAAGTATGTGACAATGAAAATACCAGTCGCCGTATGCTTCGGACGCATGAAATTCAATGGTATCCGTTTCCATGGGCATTATATCCAGCACAGTTTTTAGCGGTGAGCGTTCTCCCTGCCCGTTTATTACACGAAAGAAATGGCCGTGCAAATGCATGGGATGCCGCATCATGGAATTATTCTTTAAAACAATGCGGATGTTTTCGCCTTTGCGGATTAGAATTTTATCGGATTCTGAAATTGTTTTATTGTCCATCGTCCAGACGTATCGGTTCATGTTGCCTGTTAGTTCAAATAATAGTTCGCGAACGGGGCCGTCTGGCAATGTGGTGTTGCCCGGTGCTTTCAGCATGGCATAATTGAGGGTCACTAATTGTTGATTGCTGTCTGCAATTTCGGGGTACATGACGGTATTCATATCCATCTGCTGCAGGCTCATGTTCATGCCCATATCATGCATACTGCCATCTGCATTAGTCATATCGTTCATCATCTTCATGCCGGCGAAATAGTTGAGACGGGCGAGTCCGGGTGCAGCATGTTTTTCTCCATCCCCCAGCCAGATACCGGTATAATTGGTGCGATCTTCCGAAATGGCTCTGAATTCATAGGCTCCGTTATCAGGCAGCACCACTTTAAGATCATAGGTTTCGGATACACCTACTATCAACCGATCCACTTCCACGGGTTCTACGGGTTGTCCGTCTGAACCCACCACCCAGATTTTACCACCGGCAAACTGCAACCAGAAATAGGTGGAGGAACTTCCGTTGATCACCCGCAGGCGGATGGTATCTCCGGCATTGAGATCTTTTCTATAATCGGCCGGTTTACCATTGGTGGTTAACAAATCGTAATAGACATCGCTCACATCCATCGCCAGCATGCGTTTCCACTCATTTTCCAATTTGGTACCCAGTTGTTTTTCGCGGATAGCCTGTGCATAGTTTTGTGTTGCTTTCTTTTTAATGGCATACCAGTCGGTTGCGAAATGCAGGGAGCGTTCTACCTGATGCGGATTTTCATTGGTCCAGTCGCTTAGCAGTACTACCTGCTCTTTTTCTTCCGGTGCATTTTTGGGATGAATGACAAAAGCGCCATACATACCGGATTGCTCCTGCAACATGGTGTGTGAATGATACCAGTAGGTTCCGTTTTGTTTGATGGGGAAACGATAGATATGCGTTCCTCCTGCTTTGATGGGTGCTGTAGTAAGATAGGGAACTCCATCCTGTTCGTTTGGAAGAATAAGTCCATGCCAGTGAATAGAAGATTCCATATGCATTTCGTTGTGCACATGAATTTCCGCGGTATCACCTTCAGTGAAATGAAGGGTGGGGCCCGGAATGGTTCCATTAATGGCAATGGCTCTTGCTTTTTTATTGGTGTATTGCACTATACTATCGGTTAGGTATAGGTGCAGCACAACTTTATTTCCGATTTCCGTACGAAACGGCAGGCGGCTGGCGGAATCAGCTCTATGGTGCTGAGCCATAGCGCTGATTGCAATTATCATTGAAAAAAGCAGGAAGTGGAGACGCATGATCATTTATTGTAGGGTGTCTGTAATGGATCCGCAGCTTAACATGGTAGCGCCGTAATAAGGATTTTTAATCGCTTTATCTGCACTGAGCCAGTAGGTTTTTTTCATGGGACAATAGTCCACATAAATAGCCTGTTTATCGAGTTTGGTTGTTTTGGCAAATTGGATCATGGAGTTGGAAAAGGATGCAAAGTCTTTTCTTTGACTGTTGATATCCGTACCAGCTGCAATTTTGCCAGCATCCTTAAGCAATGCGTCTTTGAAAGGTTTGATTTCTTTTAAAGGCGATTGATTGACTAGTTGGATAAAATTACCGGCCTGCTCCGCCGCTTTTTTTGCATTACCCTGAACAAGTACATCTTTCAGCTGGTAATAGGCGGAGAGTAATTCATTCCGGCTTTCCTGGGCCTGTGCGGTCATAATACCGAACCCGGAAATTGCCATGGTTAATAGAAAATTTTTCATGATTTATATTTTTTCTGCTTTGTAACCGGCATCTTCCAATGCTTTGATAATGCTGGAAGAAGTGATATTTTCTGCATTGGGAATGGTGAGTACTTTGGCAGGATCCTGAAGATCCACTTCCCAGTTTTTCTCTCCCGCTGTTTCATTTAAGAAAGGTGTTACTTTTTCGATGCAACCACTGCATTTGATGGTGGTTTTAAATTGTAGTTTGTCCATTTTTTAAGTTTTAAATGTTTGATAATTTCAATCGTAAACTATTGCCGACAACACTTACGGAACTCAGTGCCATGGCGGCTCCGGCAATCATTGGGTCCAAAAGAAAACCGTTGACGGGGTATAATATTCCTGCTGCAATCGGGATGCCAATGATATTATAGATGAATGCCCAGAAAAGGTTTTGCCGGATGGCAGCCACTGTTTTTCGGGATAGTTTCAGGGCTTTTGGAATGCTGTTCAGGTCAGAACCAATCAGGGTCATTTTGGCAACATCCATGGCGATATCAGAGCCCTTTCCCATGGCGATACTAACATCTGCCTGGGCCAATGCATGGCTGTCGTTAATGCCATCGCCCACCATGGCTACCACCTTACCGGCAGATTGAAGTTGCTGTATGAAAGCTGCTTTATCAGATGGCATCACTTCTGCCTTATAATTGGTTAGCATCACTTCTTTTGCTATGGCTGCAGCTGTTTGCTGATTATCGCCGGTTAACATATACACTTCAATACCGGCATTTTGCAGGGTTTTAATAGCCTGAGCAGAACCGCTTTTAATTTGGTCGGCTATCGCCAGAATGGCAACAGCTTTTTTATCTTCTGAAAAAACGATCACTGTTTTGGCTTTTTTCTGGAGAGATTCGATTTGGGTTTCCTGTTCTTTTGCAAATTTAACTCCTTGCTGGTCCATTAATCTCCGGTTACCGATGGTATATTGTTTTCCATTTACCTCTGCCTGAATTCCCATACCGGTAATACTGGTCGTTTTATCAAGCGGAATGGTTTTAATTCCTTCTGCTTCCAGGTAGTGCACAACGGCTTCTGCCAAAGGGTGTTCGGAGGATTTTTCGATGGAAAGTAATACTGATTTCAGTTCATCTGATTTGGTGCCGTTCAGGAATTGCAGGAAATCAAGTTTGGGTTTGCCTTCAGTAATGGTACCTGTTTTATCCAGCACAACTGCAGTAACGGAATGGGCTAATTCCAGGCTTTCCGCATCTTTTATAAGAATATTATTTTCTGCCCCTTTTCCAATACCTACCATGATTGCAGTGGGAGTTGCCAGACCGAGAGCACAGGGACAGGCAATTACCAGTACCGTAACAGCTGCAAGCAGGGCGTGGGTAAAGGCATTATCGCCACCAAGCAGCATCCAGCTTACAAAACTCAGGAGGGCAATGCCAATTACAATAGGTACAAAGATTCCCGCTATTCTATCCACCATTTTTTGAACAGGTGCTTTTGATCCCTGTGCTTCCTGTACCATTTTAATGATTTGGGCCAGCACGGTTTCTGCGCCTACTTTTTCCGCTTTAAACTGAAATACGCTTTTCTGGTTGATGGTGCCTGCAAACACTTTTTCACCAGGGCTTTTAAGAACAGGAACAGGTTCTCCGCTGATCATGCTTTCATCCACAAAGGAGGAGCCACTGGTTAGGGTTCCGTCAACGGGAATCTTTTCGCCGGGTTTTACCAGTAAAATAGTACCTGTACTTATTTCACTGATGGGAAGCTCTTTGAACGCTCCGTTTTCCATAACGAGGGTTACTGTTTTGGGTTGTAATCCCATCAGTTTTTTTAGTGCGGAGGAGGTATTTGATTTGGCTTTTTCTTCCAATAGTTTACCAAGAGAAATAAAGGCGATAACCACTGCGGCGGCCTCAAAATATACATGTGCGTGCAGGCCTCTTGCATGCCAGAACTCCGGGTAGATGGTGGTGAAGGCACTGAATACCCAGGCTACACCGGTGCTGAGCGCAACGAGTGTATCCATATTGGCTTTTTTATGGCGGGCCTGCTTCCATGCATTGATAAAAAAAGAGCGACCGAAATAAAACACCACCGGAGCAGAGAGCAGGAGCATAATCCAGTTTCCATAGGGCAGGTCCATAAAAAACATACCGATCACAACAATTGGAACAGATAGAAGGGATGACCAGATGGTTCGTTGTTTGATAGCTTTATAATGCTCCTGTTGGGAGGCTTCCTGAATTTCCTGCTGATTTTCTTTTTCAATAACCAGGTCGTATCCGATCGATTGAACGGTTTGGCGGAATTGTTCAGGACCGGTTATTGCCGGATCATAGCTTACCCAGGCAGACTGGTTGGCATAATTGACACCCGCATCGGATACACCGGCTACCGACTTCAGCATGGATTCCACACTCACCGCGCAGGCAGCACAGGTCATCTCCAATACAGGATAGCTTTCTTTTTTAAGTTGAACCGACATAGATCTGATTTTAGGTGCGTTTGCTTATAGTGCAAAGGTCCGCAGCCTGCTCGGTTCGATTGTTATACAATCCGTCTGATCTGTTATATAATTATTGGCCTACCTGATCAAGAGGTTTCCGCTTGTTTTCACGTAATTGTTTGAAATGGGTGGGGGTGAGTCCGGTTATTTTTTTGAATTGCAGCGAGAGGTGCTGGACACTGCTGTAACCGAGCTGATCGGCAATTTCGCTCAATGAAAGTTCATCGTACAGCAATAATTCTTTGGCACGTTCAATTCTCTGTGCAATTACATATTTTTCAATGGTAATTCCTTCTATGGAAGAGAAAAGGGAAGAGAGGTAAGAATAATCATGTTGTAATTCTTCTGCAAGGAGTACAGATATTTTGGTATTTAATTCAGCCTGTTCCTTACTGCGAATTAATTGAAGCAATATGGTTTTGATTTTTGATACGAGGGTTGATTTTTTATCATCCAGTAATTCGAAACCAAGTGCATCCATCGATATGCGGAATTTATCCAATTGTTCCTGTGTTGGATGAGTGGAAAGCTCTACTTCTCCCAACTGAATTTGCCGGTAGGATAAGTTTTGTTTGTCCAGTTCCTGCCGTACCACGAGTATACAGCGATCACACACCATATTTTTAATAAATAATTGCATAGATGGTTTTGCAAAACTAAATCATTGTATTTTAGAATTATGCTAAAGATTGATGCCCACCACCATATATGGAACTATGATCCTGTTTTACATGCCTGGATAGATGATTCCATGGCGGTTATTCAACGAAGTTTTTCACCAGCTGATTTTGAACCGGTAATACAGGAAGCCGGTATAGATGGAACCGTGCTGGTACAGGTAAATCAGAACCTGGAAGAGAATTATTTGTTTTGTGATGCAGCAGATCGCGCACCATTTATCAAAGGGGTAGTTGGATGGGTAGATTTGCTTGCTGCGGATTTATCCGAACAATTAACAGAGTTAAAAAAAATGCCGAAGCTGAAAGGCTTTCGGCATATAGCACAGGCAGAACCTGCAGATTTTTTGAGCCGGCCTGCAATTATAAAGGGGATCAGGGAATTAGGAAGACATGGATTTACCTATGAAATTTTGATCAAACCAGATCAGATGGAGGCAGCGATTGAATTGGTAAAAGCCTGTCCCGATCAGCCATTTGTGCTGGATCATATTGCGAAGCCCTATATTAAAGCGGGTGAAATAGCAGGTTGGCGGGAAAACATGTACAGCATGGGTGAGATGGAAAATCTGTATTGTAAAATTTCGGGTGTAATAACAGAAGCTGACTGGCAGCATTGGACCGCCAGTCAGATTTATCCATATTTCGACGTTGCATTGGAGGCATTCGGAGCCAAACGGCTTTTATTTGGGAGCGACTGGCCGGTTTGTCTGGTTGCAGGTTCCTATAAGCAGGTGGTTGATCTGGCAGGAAACTATGTTCAGTCCTTAAGCCTGGATGAACAGGCTGATTTCTGGGCTGGTAATGCCAATCGGTTTTACAGACTTAGTTCCTGATCAGCAGTTCCTTTATTTTGTTGGAAAGGAAATGTGCGAAAGGAGGGTCTACATCTGACAGAATTATAACGTTATAACCTGAGCTGGTATAGATATTCAACTCGGTACATACTTTTATATATCCACCACTGTGTCCAATTATATGTTCTTTTCCGATTTGAGCATGTTCGGATCCAAGTCCATATTCTTCGTTGAATGTATAGGTGAGTAATTCTTTGGTACTTGATTTGTTGAGTAAAATGCTGTTGCGAAGGGCCTGACTGAAATTGTTCAGATCCTGAACGGTGGACTTACCACCACCTGATCCGTTTTGAACGCTTGTTTCGTTCATACCAGCCGGCCTGAATATATGTTGCACAAGGTAGTCTTCATAGTTTTGATGTGATAAGGTAGAAACTAAAATTCCGAGCCATGCAAACCCGTTATTGCTATACTGCCACTTGCTTCCCGGAGCAAAACGGACCTTATCCGATTCAAGCAGCGGAAGGAAATCTGCATCAGTTTTGAGGCTTGCTTTCAATTGTTCATATTCCGGGTGCTGAAAGAAATCACCCAAACCTGAACTATGGGTTAGTAATTGCCGGATAGTGATGGAACGGATGGCTGCATTTTTTATAAACGGAAGGTGTTTTGCAAGGGAATCATCGAGCGCAAGTTTACCCTCGTCCCGCAGTTGAAGAATTGCAACAGCAGCAAACAGTTTACTAAGAGAGGCAAGTCCGTATAGGTTGGTCTGACCGATTTTTTTCTTGTAAACCGGCACATTATTTTTTGTAATTAATATTTCACCGGAGAAGGGTTGAAGTTTGGTTGCAAGGTAATTGTCGATCTGCGTTTGAATAGTTTCAGTTGAGAGAACACCCTGCTGCATAAGTTCCGTGCTGAACCGGTGTGGTTGTAAGGTGCGGTCTTTGAATTGGGTATTTGTATTGGTATATATCATTATTTTCCACCAGCCATCAAATTGTCTGTCCTTAGCCAGGATTTGTACTGAGCTGTCAGAAATGGGAATTATTTTAACAGTTTCTAAAGCACCGACCCCACGAGCGCCATTTTTGAAGCCCTGAAGTTTACGAAGCTTTAAAGCTTGTTCCCAATTTGCCTGATCCAGCCATTGGTTGTAGAGCAGGGTATCGGTATTATTATGCGCTGTAATGTATGCCTGGGCCAGGGTTTGAAGTTGTGAAATCTTATCGGTTGTTTGCGCAAAACAGGATAAGGAAAGGAATAAACAAAGGGCAGGAAAGATGCTTTTTTTCATGGTAAATGATGTAGTTGATTTTAGTGACTGGCAGGTATGACTACAATCAGTCCGATTTGGTTACCCGGCAAGTTATCATGCCATAAAAAAATCGTATCTTTTTCTTCCACAAAATCAGTGGTATGAAAAAGAAAAACAACAATTGTTTGCAGTATGCGATCTGGATTGATTTACAAAAAGCAGTGATAGCATGTAAGGATGAAGAGGGTAGTGTGAGTACGGAATCACTTCAATCGGAAATTGATACACGCGTTCGTTTTGATGGCGAAGGTTCGAACAAGAACCGGATGTTTGGTGCCACCCTGAATCAGGAAAAACATGCGCAGAATAAAATCCAACAACAGCGAAAAGCATTTTTAAAGGAAGTTGTTGGAAAATTATCAAAGGTAGAGTCGGTAATTATTCTGGGTCCGGCTGATACCAAATATGAACTGCACAAAGAGATGGAGAAGAAAAAATCCTTATCGAATGTACCGGTACAGGTGAAATCGGCAGACAAGATGAAATTACATGAATTGAAAGCGGTATTAAACCCTGTTCCCCCGCCGAGATCCGCTGGCAGAGTGCCAAGGTCCAAATAAATCTTTTGAAACGGGCAGGATCTGAACCTGTTCTTCCGGCAATACCTGGTATCCAAAATCGTAACAGACGAAAAGGGGTACCGGGTTTTTTAGGTTGATTACTTCGGTATAATACTTGAACTGAAAACCTTTGTAAACGAGTACTTCTTTTGGAACGGAGGTTTCGGGTGAAGCCTGTTCGTAAATATCGGCCAGTATATTTCTGTTTCTTCTTAATGCGTAGTTGATAGTTTTAATCAGGTTGGCAGAGGAATGTTCCAGCTTGTTATTGTAGGCATTTCTGCAGATAGAGTCGCAGAATTTTTTATCTGATCTGCCGCGGAGTGCGTCTTTGCACCAGAGACAGTTGCGGAGGGGTTCGATGAAATGCATTGTTTATTTTTTTCCAAAATACCCTGATCCTGTTTTCCAAACAAGCGTTTAATAACGGTATTCTTACGATTTAAACACTTGTTAGTCGTTTAATATTCTCCCGTCCAATCATATTTACATTCTGTTTCATTGGGAAGCAGTACCTGATTTTTTAACAAGGCGGGCGAAATGTCCGCGATAAAAACCGAGTTATGAGTGAGAAGAACAATCGTGTGTTTCTGATTGGCCATTTAGGATCCGATCCGGAAATCAAGGAAACTACAACCGGAAAAAAAGTGGCACACTTTAAAATTGCAACCAATGACCATTACCAGAATGGCCAGGGTGAGCGCGTGACAGAAACGCAATGGCATAATTTGATAGCCTGGGGAAAGTTGGCGGAGCGAGTGGAAATGGAGGTACGGAAGGGGGCAGAGATTTCAGTGGAGGGGAAAATTTCTTACCACAATTATGTGGATACTGATGGGCTAAAACGCTATGTAACTGAAATTACGGTGTTTGACTTTAGTGTGATCCGCCAACCCAAAAAGGTCGAGGCCTGATTTGTGAGATGATCTGTAGCTTTACGGCGATGACTATTCACGACAGCACAAACAGGCCATTGGATCTTGCCATGCGTTTTATACTTCATACCCACCGCTCTGTATTTCTTACAGGGCGGGCGGGTACTGGTAAGACGAGCTTTTTAAAGACCATTAGGGAAGTATGCAGTAAAAAGATGGCGGTGGTGGCGCCTACCGGTGTAGCGGCGATCAATGCAGGTAGTGTAACCATGCATACTTTTTTTCAATTGCCGCTGGGGGCTTTTGTGCCCAACGGTTCCATTCCCGATTCAGGAGAGCAGTTATTTAATAATAAAGCAAGTATGCTGCGGAATCTTCGTTTTTCACAACCGAAACGGGATTTGTTTCAGGAGCTTGAATTATTGGTGATTGATGAGGTGAGTATGGTACGAGCCGATTTGCTGGATGCGGTGGATGCAGTATTACGATTTATCAGAAAAAAACCACTGCTTCCTTTTGGCGGAGTGCAGGTGTTGTTTATTGGAGATTTATGGCAGTTGCCACCGGTTGTGTCTGATAAGGAATGGTTTTTTTTAAAAGAACATTATGCCAGTCCCTTTTTCTTTGATGCGGCAGTAATGAAGGAGGCAGCGCCCTATGTGATTGAATTAAAAAAGATCTACCGTCAAACGGATCCGGTATTTATTGAACTCCTCAATAAAGTACGGAATAATCAGTTGGATCAGATCAGCTGGCATGCTTTGCACGAACATTATCAGCCGGGATTTCAGTCGGGTAAGGAGGAGCATTATATAACGCTGAGTACACATAATAGCCGGGCTGATTCGATTAATCAGCAGGAGTTAAACCGGCTGGAAGGAAATCTGTTCCGGTACGAGGCTGAAATCTCGGGTGATTTTGGAGAAAAATCATATCCGGCTGAAGAGGTGCTTGAATTGAGGGTTGGTGCGCAGATCATGTTTATTAAGAATGACAAAGGAGAATTCCGTCGTTTTTATAATGGCAAGATTGGTGTGGTGGAGGCCCTGGATGAGGAGCAGATTCAGGTAGGATTTCCGGGAGAGGAAGTTCCTCTTATTCTTGAGAAGGAGACCTGGAAAAATATCCGGTACAAACTGGATAAAGCAAAGGATAAGATTGAGGAAGAAGAACTGGGAACCTTTTCCCAATATCCTGTGCGGCTGGCCTGGGCTATAACCATACACAAGAGCCAGGGATTAACTTTTGAAAAGGCGATCGTAGATGCGGGCGCGGCATTTGCACCCGGACAGGTTTATGTAGCACTCAGCAGGCTGACCGGACTGGAAGGGTTGGTATTAAAAACAAGGATTCCACTTAGCGCCATTCAAACAGATGAGCGCGTTATTTCATTTACAGGTTCGGAGTTGCCGGAATCAGCATTGGAGCAAGCCTTGTCTTCTGCTGAGCGGGAGTATGTGCTGGATTATTTTATTCAGTGCTTCAGTTTGGATGGGACCGAAACATTGGCAGCGGACTGGTACCAGGAAATTGAGAAAAAAACCAGTGTTTCCAAATGGGAGATGCTGGATGCCTATCGGATATTTCAGGAGAAGGTGCAAAAAATGCAGCAGGTTGCAACCAAAACAGTTAATCATTTCAGGTCGCAACTTTTGGATAGTGCAGGTGCAAACGGTGATTATCTATTTCAACGAAGTAAGGATGCGATCCAATATTTTGCTCCCTTTTTTATTGAGCTGATCAAATTAGTGGAAGCGCATTCGGTAGCAATGAAAAAGGAGCCCCGGTTAACTAAATACCAGCGGGAGCTGAACCAGTTAATAGAGGCGATCGATCTTCGCAGGAAAAAAATGGAGCAGGTGGTTCCAATTGCAGAAGGGTTAAAAATTGGGCTTCCTACCAATGAAATCAGTGATTTGATACAAGGTCTGGGAAAAAGAAAGACCGAAACTAAAAACATCGAAGAGAAAAAACTAAAAAAAGAGGGGCCCAAAGAACCCCGGAAAGAGCCGGGATCATCGGTGAAAGAAAGCCTGGATTTTTGCAAACAGGGATTGAGCATTCGAGAAATTGCGGAAAACAGGCAGTTTGCCATTTCAACAATTGAGGGGCATTTGATTAAGGGGATATTGCAGGGGGATCTGGATCCACATTATCTGGTGAGTGAAGAAATTAGAGCGTTGGTTAAATCTGGTGTTGAAAAATTAGGGTCCTCGCAATTAGGTCCGTTAAAAGAGTATTTGGGAGATGCCATCAGTTATACTCAAATCAGGGCAGCTCTTGCCTATGGTTCCTGGCTACAGGAACAGGAATCGGTGACGGGCGCGCAAAAGCAAACGTAAACTGCTGAAAATCAATAAATCTGCTCCTATTAGAAGCGGTTGTTTCGAAAAAGTGAAAGAAAAATAGTTGGATCGAATATTCTAAATCGTATATTTGCGATATACATAATTAAGGCCGGCGGCCTTTTCTTTTGACTTTAATCATCGTAATAAAACGATAAAAATGGCTATCAATAAAAAAGAATCATTTTCCTCAGAGGAACAATCACTGGCCGCTTTCGCCAAAGCATTGGCGCATCCTGCACGACTGGCAATTCTGAAAGAACTGGCCAAACGCAATGAATGCATCTGTGGAGAATTGGTGGAGGTATTGCCCCTGGCACAAAGCACAGTTTCTCAGCACCTGAAAGAATTGAAAGACGCCGGACTTATAGCAGGTACCATCGATGGACCTAAAAGTTGCTATTGCATCAATTGGCAAAGCTTTACAAAGGCAATGGATGATTTCCGGATATTCTATGGTGATCTCCAGATAAAACAGTCCACCAATTCCTGCTGCAGTTAATTCTTTTTAAAAAGAACTCAAAATCATTCACCCACCTATAAAAAAAATAAAATATGCAAAACGATCAACAACTCAAAACATTGGTTCGCGAAAAATACAGCGCTATTGCCGAACAATCCACTGAACAAAATGCCAGTTCCTGCTGCGGAGCAACAGCCTCCTGCTGTGGAGAGGAAGTGTATTCCATTATGTCGGACGATTATACCCAACTCAAAGGATATGTAGCAGATGCAGATCTGGGTTTGGGATGTGGATTACCTACCGCATTTGCACAGATAAAAGAAGGTGATACGGTTATTGACCTGGGCAGTGGTGCGGGAAATGATTGCTTTGTAGCCCGCTCCATTGTTGGTGAAAAAGGGAAAGTGATTGGGATTGATTTTACCGATAAAATGATCGAAAAAGCCCGGAATAATGCGGAGAAAATGGGTTACAATAATGTCGAATTCCGCCAGGGTGATATCGAACAAATGCCGGTTACATCAAATATTGCGGATGTAATCGTTAGCAATTGTGTGCTGAACCTGGTTCCGAATAAACCGGCTGTGTTCAAAGAAATTTACCGTGTCTTGAAACCAGGGGCGCATTTTTCTATTTCAGATATTGTTCTGGAAGGAGAAATTCCGGAGAAATGGAAACAGATTGCTGAGTTATATGCTGGTTGTGTAAGTGGTGCAATTCAAAAATCGGAATACCTGGAACTTATTGTTCAAAGCGGATTTAAGAACATTACTGTGCAAAAGGAAAAATTAATTAGTATTCCGGATGATGTATTAAGAAACTACCTTTCTGAAGAAGAAATCGCAGATTATAAATCAGGAAAGCTGGCTATTAAAAGCATCACTGTATATGCCGAAAAACCAGCACCCTGTTGTGAACCTGGCAGTGGATGTTGTTAAATTTAAAAGATGAAACAGTCTATTCAAATTAGAAATGCAGCCCCTTCAGATATAAGGCAGGTAGTTGAATTGCTTCAGTCAGGTCAGTTACCGACGGAGGACCTGCGACCAGACCTGGAAAATTTCTGGATAGCCGAAGCAGAGGGGAAAGCAGTTGGTTTAATCGGCCTTGATCTTTATGTTCCTTTTGGTTTACTCAGATCAATGATTGTACTTCCGCAAGAACGAAGTAAGGGCATTGCATCCCGTCTTGTTGAACAGGTGGAGGCCAGAGGAAAGGAGCTGGGACTAACCGATCTCTTTCTCATTACCAATACTGCAGCCGATTATTTCACCAGGAAAAACTTCCGGCAAATTGATAGATTCGCATTACCAGCATCCGTTGGAACTTCAAGAGAAATGAATGGTCTTTGTCCGGCAAGTTCAATGATTATGCATAAATCAATTATTGTTTAATAAAACCAATGGAAAAAAAGAAACTTCTTTTTGTTTGTGTTGAAAATGCAAACAGAAGTCAGATGAGTCAGGCCTTTGCTAAAATTTTAGGAGGCGATCAGGTAGAAGCGTACAGTGCAGGAAGTAAGCCCAGCGGAGTAGTGAATCCCAAAGCGATTGCAGCAATGAAAGAGCTGGGATATGACCTCAGTGTGCATGATTCCAAGTCGCTAACCGAAGTTGAACAATTCGCTCCTTTTGATGTAGTTATTACCATGGGTTGCGGGGATGCCTGTCCCTGGATGCCTGCCAAAGAATTCATCGACTGGCAGATTCCCGATCCCAAACATATGGAGCCGGTCCAGTTCAATGAAGTTCGTGATTATATTCGCGATCAGGTGAAAGCCTTACTGACGAAGCTTGCCGTAGCTTAATTGAAAACGAAAAAAGATGAATTATTTGAACGATGTTGTTATTGACAATGCAGTATCCTATTCCGATTACAGAAAAAAACTCGATGAACTAATAGCAGAGGGTAAAACCACCGGACCCAATCAGGATGAATGGCTGGTTGATTATGCCCGATTGAATATCCAGCGAATGAATCGATGGGATAAAACCTGGGTTGTACCGGAAAAATTGGAACAGGAGCTGTTGGCTATAGAACAACCAATGATCTGGTTAACCATAACGGAAGGCTGGTGTGGAGATGCTGCTCAGGTAGTTCCCATAATTGAAAAACTGGCGTCGGTTAATCCGATGATTCAGCACAAACTGATTTTGCGTGATGAAAACCCTGAAATCATAGACCAGTTCCTGACGAATGGCACGCGCTCCATTCCGAAAACAATTTTGCTGGATGGGGAAGAACTCCAGGTTTTAGGAAGTTGGGGTCCCCGGCCAACCACTGCCCAGCAACTACTAGAATCGCTTAAAGCAAAGGGTGAAGTTCCCAAGGAAGAACTATACAATCAGCTACATGGCTGGTATGCTAAGAATAAAGGGGTTGAAACAGCAGTGGAGTTTATGAGGAAGGTGAAAGGTGAAAGGTGAAAAGTGAAAGTCAGGAAGCGAGGACATACACGAGCCAGCTGGTGAAATAGGCCAGAGCGGTCATATAGGCCAGCTGAATCATGGGCCATTTCCAGGACCGGGTTTCACGCTTCACAATTGCCAGGGTGCTCATACATTGCATCGCCAGCAGATAAAATACCATCAATGATAATCCGGTGGCTAAACTGTAAACAGGACGGCCATCGGATTTTTTTTCCAGTTGCATTTTCTCCCGAAGTAATAAGCCGGATTCATCATCAGACTCTCCCACACTGTAAAGTGTTGCCATGGTTCCTACAAATACTTCCCTGGCTGCAAAGGAGGTGATCAGGGCAATTCCGATTTTCCAATCATAACCCAGTGGTTCAATAACAGGCTCTATGGATTTTCCTAAAATACCAGCATAGGAATTCGCCAATTTTGCGGATGCCTCTTCTTTATCCAGCACCTGAATTGCTTCTGGTTGAGCCGCTTTAAGGGCAGCATACTCAGTTTCAATTTTTTCCATTCGGTCACCCGGACCATAACTGCTCATAGCCCATAATAGCAGACTGATTACCATAATTACCTTTCCCGCATCCACCACAAATATTTGTGCTTTCTGCACCATGGTAGTCAGAATATTCTTCCAACGCGGCGCCCGGTACATAGGTAACTCCAGAATAAAAAAGCTCTTGTCTTTATTTTTAATAAACCATTTCGCGATCCAGGAAATCGCCATCGCCATAAAAATTCCCAGCAGATAAAGCCCCATCATTACCAGTCCCTGTAAGCTAACCATTCCACCGATCATTTTCTGCGGAATAACCAGGGCAATCAAAATGGTATAAACAGGCAGTCGGGCGCTGCAGCTCATGAGGGGAGTTACCAGTATAGTCAGTAATCGCTCTTTGGTATTTTCAATATTTCTTGCACTCATGATAGCAGGAACTGCGCAGGCAAAGGCACTGATCATGGGCATTACTGATTTACCATTCAGTCCAACTTTTCGCATGAGCTTATCCGTTAAAAAACTAATGCGGGCCATATAGCCGGTATCTTCCAATATGGTGATCAGACCAAAAAGGATCATAATCTGTGGTACAAAAATTACGATACCACCCAGGCCGGCAACAAATCCGTTGATAATTAGATCGCTCCACCAGGCTGTCGGCAAAACTTCGCCCAGCCAGGTACCCAGTGCACCAAAACCTGATTCGATGGCATCCATTGGATATTGGGCAATCAGAAATACGCTTTGGAATAAGAGATATAAAACACCCAATAAGATGAGATAACCCCAAACCCGGTGCAGCAGGATATTATCCAGTTTGTCAGTGAGGATGCTTTTATGAAGCGGGTCCGGCTCCGCAACGGTTTGGCCCATGATGATTTTGATCCGGGCATAACGTTGCAGAATTTCTTCCGCCTGCGTTTTGGTGGGATTAAAACCTTGGGCTTTTTCAGTTGCTTCAATTTCGTTCTGAACCTTCGGAGTCAGATCAAAGCTTTCGTGATTGATCAGGTAATGAATGGCTTTGTAATCACTGAGTCCGGGTACCAGTTGTTTTACGGCTGTTACGGCGCTGGTTGCCAGTTCCTGATTTGGGATAAAATCAAAAGCGGGTGCTTTATATTGTCCGCGTGCAGTTGCGGCCATTACTTTTTTCAGCTGTGGGATGCCTTTTGATTTCCTTGGATTCACGGCAACAACCGGAACGCCCAATTCTCTTTCCAGTCCCTCCAGGTCAATTTCAATCCCCTTGCTTCGGGCAAGGTCCATCATCGTCAGGGCAACAATTACCGGAATTTTAAGGTCTATAATTTGGGAAACAAAAAGCAGGTTCCGTTTGAGATTACTGGCATCGGCCAGCAGCACCAGCATATCGAGCTGAACCTCCTTATCCTGTCCCATCAAAACCTGATACGTGACCCATTCGTCGCCGCGTTTAGGATAAAGGCTGTAGGTGCCGGGCAGATCAATCAGGGAGGCTTTGAGCTGGTCGCCCAGATCGCAGGCTCCGGTTTTTTTATCTACAGTCACGCCCGGAAAATTTCCCACCTTTTGATTCAACCCAGTCAATGCATTAAAAAGCGAACTTTTTCCGCTATTAGGGTTGCCTACTAATCCTATTTGAATCATGCCGTTCAGATCTGTTAAGTGTGCAAAAATACCATTCCGCCAAGCATTCTGCTTACGAATTCGGGAAGACTCTCAGATATTTGCAGAATGAACCTGCTTCAGTGTACACTATTGCTAACCAGTAATTTCAATGAGGATCCTCTTTTTCGATACAGTTTTCAGGGAACAGAGGCTCAGCGCATGCGGGGTATGGAGGCTTATTTTAATGCAGCACTTGATTATTGCTTAACAGAGGGGGAAATTATACTTGCTCCGGGCAATGCCGGTGTACTGGCCTGGATTCCGGGAGCTGCTTTTCCGCCGCAGATTGATTCCTTTAAAATGACCGGACAACCAGCTTATGTGCTGGAAGCCTGGGAGCGATTTCATACGCATGAACAGACTCCCGAAACCCTAATTCAAAACCTGGCAAAAAATTTTGCATATATCTGGTTATTGGCGGTAGATTTCAGTGTGCGTGGCAGGGGCTATGGTAAATGGCTGCTCGACAGTTGTTCTGAACAGGCCAGGGAAGCCGGATTGGAAGAACTGTGGCTGAGTACTGAGAATGAGAACAGTATCGGCTTTTATGAAAAATCAGGTTTCAGGGTAGCTGCATCCGGCAGTTCCGCAGCCGGGTTAACTACTTATATTTTATTTAAAGCGCTGGTTTAACTACCAGACGACCCTCCACATAAAGCGGCAGTACATTGGCTCCATCCGGTTGAAGGCAGTATCGGATATCTTTTTCCAGGCCATATCCGGTAAGCCGGTGGTAATGGGATGCGTTTTTCTTTTTCATGAATTCATATAAATCATCCTTAGCTTCCAGGTAGAGGGATTCCGCCATTTGGGAAGAGTCGCAATTGATATCAAAGTTTTCTTTTATGCGATTAATCACAGCTCCTGCAAAAAGGGTGTCTTCCAGATTGAAGCGGTCTTTCCAGGCGGCACATCCAAGGATAACGGGTTTATTTTGAGAAACCAGAAAGTCACAAACGGCGGAGAGGTTGGGGAAGGAGCCGGTAATTACGGTTGGTGCGCCGTTATTCAATGCCATATGTAATAGCTTGGTTCCATTGGTGGTAGTGAGCACCACGGTTTTGTTTTCAACAAAAGAGCGGGGATATTCAAAAGGAGAATTCCCATAACTCAGGCCGGGAGCCACTTTTCCATCCCGCTCACCTGCAGTAATAGCGCTTAATTGTCCGCCGAGCTCTATGCAGCGAGGTACGGAATCCACCGGAATAACCGAACTGGCACCATTGTAGAGAACTGTTGCAATGGTGGAAGTAGCGCGTAGAACATCAATGATAACAACGATGCTTTCCCGTACATCATAGAGGTGTAAAAGGGCTGGCGAAAGAGAGGTAAAGAGGGTTGGGCGATTATTCATGGGGTGCAAAGATAGGGTGCTGTCATAAAAATTGCCTCCATCGCTCGGATTCTGCGGTTTGTTTAATAATTAAGTTTCTGGTTTCCAGCAACTTAACCAGGTAGTTAAAAAGATAAAACCGATCAACTAACCTGCCAAACAGGCCATAGGGTACCTCGTACTTCAGTTCATCAATCATAATGGTACCGTTTTCCACTTTCTTGAAATGATGGGTGTGTACAAAGGACTTGAAATCCCCTTCCATCATCTCATCGGTAAAATGAACAGGGGCCTGAAGGGCAGTGATTTGCGATTTATGAAAGCGGGTTTTGCCGAGGTGTTTTCCTTTCCAGGTAACAGTTTCGCCTAATTGGATCAGCCCATTTGTTGTACCGGCTATTGCCTGCTCCTGCGAATCAGCCATCGATTTTTTATGCAAATCAATGTTTCGGGCAAGGTCAAATACCCTTTCAACAGGTGCCAGAATAAAACAGGTCAGGTGAATTTTGGGCATAAAATGAAAAGATACAAAATCGACCGGGCTTTATTCCACTGTTTTGGCTGATTTATCCTGATTGGCTCTTTCCAGAAAGAGGGTTTGTGTTGGATAGGCAAAATCGATCTTATTGCTTTCAAATACTTCAAAAATGTTTTGGTAGATCGCTTGTTGGGCATTCATGTAAGCCAGGTAATCGGGGGTTTCAATAAAATAGACGGTTTCAAAATTGATACTGAAATCGCCAAAGCCGGATAAGTGTGAACGATCAAAGGTCGCAACCGACTGAGCTTTAACAGCGGTTTCAATAATCCCTGGAATTTCTTTCAATTTTGCAGCAGAAGTCTGGTATGTAACACCAATGGTGAAAGCAATTCTTCTTCTTTGCAGACTTTTAAAATTATGAAGAGCTGAATTGGTGAGTTTGGTATTGGACACAATCACCTGCTCTCCGGTGAGGCTCCGGATCCTGGTGGTTTTGATACCAATATATTCAACTGTTCCGATTTTTCCTTCTGCATTTACAAAATCACCGATTTCAAAAGGCTTATCAAAAAAGATGACAAAATAACTGAACAAATCACCCAGTATGGTTTGTGCGGCGAGCGCGATAGCAATACCACCAATACCCATACCGGCGATGATGGTGGCAACATCATAACCCAGATTATCAAGCAATAATACAAATCCAAGGAACCATACGATGCCTTTTAATACAAGCATAACCCCTCTTAGCTGGCGGATTCGTTCGGGACTTTCTTTTCTTCTTTCCATAAACCCTTTGATGAGGGCTTCCAGCACGTGGTTTACCAGACGAACGAAATAATAAAGCGTTATAACAGTGATAGCTACACGAAGAACATTTGCCAGGTTGGGATGCAGTATCAGGTGGGTGATGATATTGTAATTAATCAGCAGATAAGCATAGGGGATTACAAATTTTTCCACCCCTTCAATAATCATATCATCATACTGATTATCGGTGGTTGATACCAGTTTTTGTAATTTACGGATGGCGTATTTTTTTATCATACGCACAATAATCCAGGCAATCAGGATTCCGGCTGCAGCTATAATGTAAGCCATGTACGTATTACCCCAAAAATGTTGGTTCAGCAATTCTTTCATGAGTGAAATTTTAATGAAAAATAAACGGCAGGCGGTGGGTGTAGTAGCCGCAAACTTACAAAAAAAGACCGCAACACAGGAGTGATGCGGTCTTTCTAATGAGATCTTAACGATTAACTAAAAGGAAGTTTAACCACTTTTGCTTTTAGTTTTTTATCACGAACGAGGATAAAAATTTCTGTATCCGGTTGTGCAAAAGCAGTGGTAACATAACCCATCCCAATGGCTTTTTGCAAACTGGGTGCCTGTGTTCCACTGGTTACTTTTCCGATGGTGTTACCTTCCGCATCGGAGATCAGATAATCATGGCGGGGGATACCTTTATCGACCATTTCAAATCCAACCAGTTTGCGTTGTACTCCTTTTGCTTTCTGTTCTTCGAGAATGGATTTAGCCGTGAACTCTTTGGTGAATTTGGTAATCCAGCCTAAACCGCCTTCGAGCGGAGAAGTGCTATCATCAATATCATTTCCATATAAACAATAGCCCATTTCAAGGCGAAGGGTATCTCTTGCGCCCAGGCCAATTGGTTTTATTCCGGATGCGGCTCCCGCTTCAAATATGGCATCCCAGATTTTATCAGCAGCACCATCGCTGTCTTCAAAATAAATTTCAACCCCACCTGATCCGGTGTAACCGGTAGCGCTGATCAAGACGTTCTTAACTCCGGCAAAAGTTCCTTTTGCGAACGTGTAATATTTCAAATTAAGGATATCCATCTCCGTTAGAGACTGTAAAATCTTGGTGGCATTGGGACCCTGTATGGCTAGCAGACAGGTTTTGTCGGAAATATTGTGCATTTCAACCCCTTCCGTATTAAAGCGGCTGATCCAGTTCCAGTCTTTTTCAATATTGCTGGCATTCACCACCAGCATATATACCTGATTTTCTTCAATGCAGTAAATTATAAGATCATCAACGATACCACCATTTTCATTGGTTAATGCACTGTATTGTGCCTTGCCTTTGGTGAGTTTGGAAGCATCATTGGTGGTAACCCGCTGAATCAGGTCCAGCGCGCCGGAACCTTTCAGGATAAATTCTCCCATATGGCTCACATCAAAAACGCCGGCATTGGTGCGAACGGCGGCATGTTCATCATTGATGCCTGTATAGGAGATGGGCATATTATAACCTGCAAAGGGAGCCATTTTGGCACCAAGTGCCAGATGTTTAGCTGTAAAGGGGGTATTTTTCATTGGCCTGCTGTTGGTGTGGCGCAAAAGTAGCGGGAAACTGCTTTATATGAAAATACCATTAAAATAAGCTGTCTATTAAATTGATTATCAAATATTTATAAATTAAGAGAAGGATTGCATCCCGATAAACCGGGCATTCTGGACTACCTTTGCAGCATGCCTGCATTACAAAAAATCAGTATAGTTGGCAGTGGAAGTTGGGCAACTGCCCTGGTAAAAATTTTCTCAGAAAGCGGTGTTCAGGTGACCTGGCTATTGCGGTCGCCGGCCCATGTGGATCATATATTACTGCATCGGAGTCCGCAACATTATCTGAATTACCTGTCGCTTAATCTCGATACAATTAATCCGGTTTCATCGGTTGAAACTGCGATTAATGCCGCTGACCATATTTTATTTGCCGTACCCTCTGCCTATCTGGAAGCTACGCTGGTGGATTGGGAAGATCCATTACCGGAGGGGAAACAATTACTTGCTTCGATTAAAGGAGTGGTACCTGGAAATGGAGAAATTCCATCCGTATATCTGGCCAGAAAACTGGGGATGAATCCACGGGATTGCCTGGTTTTAGGCGGGCCCTGTCATGCGGAGGAAATTGCCATGGGAAGGAGAACTTACCTTACAGTATCGGGCCATTCGCCAAAATCCGTAGAGGAAGTGGCATCTGCCATACAGTCGCCCTATTTGAAAGTGATCACAAACGATGATCCGATGGGTGTTGAATTAACAGCGATTATGAAAAATGTGGTAGGTATTGCCGCCGGAATAGTAAGGGGTATGAATTTTGGTGATAATTTTCTTGCAGTGGTGATCAGTAATGCACTGAGAGAAACAAAAACCCTGATAGATACACTTCATCCGGCCCCAAGAGATATGAATGACTCCGCCTATTATGGCGACCTGTTGGTGACTGCCTATTCAGGATTCAGCAGGAATGGAGCATTCGGACAATTGATTGGACGGGGTTATTCCGTTCAGATGGCACAAACACATATGCAGATGGTGGCCGAAGGTTATCCCGCAGCAAAAGGTTTGTACCAGTTAGCGAAAGCAGCCAAACTCCAGTTACCGCTACTTTCTGCGGTTTACCGGATATTATATAAGCAGTCCTCACCGTTTAATGAAATGAGGCTGCTTGAACATTATTTAAGATAAAATAGATAGTATGTTATTATTAGCGACCGATCTGGATGGAACATTTTTAGGTGGTAAGAGTGCTGACAAACAGCAATTGTACCGGGTTATCCGCGAGAATCCTACTATTCGACTCGTATTTGTTACCGGAAGAGGATTAGAAACCGTTATTCCGCTTTTGAATGATCCTGTAATTCCCAATCCTGATTATATCATCTGTGATGTGGGTGCAACGGTTGTGAACGGCAGAACATTGGAACCCATCCAACCCATTCAGTCGGAAATTGAAAACAGGTGGCCGGGTTCTCTGGTGGTTAATAATCGCCTTAAAGATATTCCCGGATTGCGTCGTCAGGAAGTACCGATGACGAGAAGAAGTTCTTATTTCTTCGATCACGAAACCGATATGGAAAAACTGAAGCATTCAGCAGCCGATCTTGGTTGTGATGTGCTGGTATCAGCCGGAAAATTTCTGGATGTATTACCTCCCGGCGTAAATAAAGGGTTTACATTGAAGCACCTGGTAAAATTGCTGAATGTACCGGAAGACCAGATACTGGTGGCAGGCGATACATTGAATGATTTATCACTTTACCAAACCGGTTATAAAGGAGTTGTAGTAGGTGCAGCAGAGCCTGCATTGATTGAAGCAACAGCCGGACAATCGCTCATTTACCAGGCAGAACGTGCAGGTTGTGGCGGTATACTGGAAGCCTTCCGGGCTTTTGGTGCCTTCAATCAGTATGATCCAGCAGCGGAAGAAAGCAATGAATTGCCGGCAGCCGGAGAAAATCAACTGTTGATGGTGTATCACCGGCTTCCCTATGAGATCAGGGAAGTGAACGGAGAGAAAAAACATGTTCCGCCAACAAGTCCGAATGGTATTATTCCATCGCTGATGGGGTTTTTCAGTGGCGGTCGTTCCGGTACCTGGATTGCCTGGGAAGAGGTGGAGAAAACCGGTACCAAGTTGAGGAATATGTACATTGATGAAGAAAAATATCCGCACCTGCTGGCCGGACGAATTGGACTTACCAAAAAAGAAGTGGAGCTCTTTTATAAAGTCTTTTCAAAAGAAGCCTTCTGGCCAACTATTTTTTCATTTATCGATAAGGCAAGTTTTAATCATGATCATTGGGATCATTATGTAAGGATCAATCGCCTCTTTGCGGAAAAAACTGCAAGTGAAGCGGATTATGGGGCGAATGTCTGGATTCATGATTATAATCTTTGGATGGTTCCTGGTATTCTTCGTCAGTTAAGACCTGATCTGAACATTGCTTTTTTCCATCATACCAGTTTTCCACCGGCAGATATATTTAATATCATTCCCTGGCGGGGTGATATAATTGGAAGTCTGCTGCAGTGTGATTATATCGGATTCCATATTCCCCGTTATGCAGTGAATTTTGTGGATGTTGTAAAGAGTCTGCTGCCGGTAACTGTACTGGAAGAGCAAAATTGTACGGAGCGTTTTCTCAGCTATAGCTGTCCGTTAGGAATTGAAAAAATGCCCCGGCTGATTGAGGCAGGATCCCGGAAAGTGAAGCTGGGGGCACATCCGATCGGCGTACATACCGGTTATATAAAAGATTGTTTTGAAAAAGCACAACGGAATAATCTGGTGCAGCAATTGAGGGATCAGGTTGGGGAAAATAAAAAAATCGTGCTTAGTGTGGAACGCCTTGATTATGTAAAAGGCCCGCTCGAGAAAATTTATGCATTCCAGGAATTTCTGGAAGAGTATCCGGAGTTTCATGGAAAAGTGGAATTGATTAATATCTGTACTCCACCGGCTAAGGGGATGAAGATTTATGATAAGGTACAGCAGGAACTGGAGCAGGCAATTGGCAAAATCAATGGGAAATATTCCCGAATTGGCTGGACGCCGATCCATTTCTTCTTTCGTTCCTTTCCGTTTGAAGAACTGGTAGCCTATTATGCTGTCTCTGATATTGCCTGGATTACACCATTGCGTGACGGACTGAATCTGGTTGCCAAAGAATTTGTGGCAGTACAGGGATTGAAAGAAACCGACAAAGGAGTACTTATCATTTCTGAGTTTGCCGGAGTATCGGTGGAAATGGGTTATGCTCTTCGTACCAATCCATATGATAAACGTTCTCTGAAAGAGGTATTGTTACAGGCCCTGCTGATGGAGCCGGAAGAACGTGATATGCGGATGGGGCGATTGTTCGATACGGTTCAATATTATGATATCAGTTACTGGAGTAATGATTTTATGCAGGAGATGGAATCCATCAGATCATTACAATACCATTTTTGATAGCATAAAGCACAAGGCCAATACGAGTGCTAACAGTCAGTTTATCAAACAGGACTTCGCGATAGCTGTCAACGGTTCTGATGCTGATGCCCATTGCAGCGGCTATTTCGCGGTAAGTCATTTCGGTGCAAGCCAGTTTGAGAAACTCGATTTCCTTGGCTGAAAGGTTGGGTTGTCCATCCTTGGTTATTCCGGTATCCTGGCTATGGTCAGCTTTCAACCGATTCGCCATCCGGGGAGTAAGAATTTCATTCATGTAAAAACCTTCATCGCGTAATTGAACCAGTGCGCGATAAAATTGTTCGGGATGGCTGTCCTTTATCATAAAGCCACGTGCGCCCAGGCGGATCATCCTGATAAAAGCGTAATCGGTGTCCAGCATGCTCAGTACTAGCATTTTGGTGCCGGGTAAATGGGTGTTAATCCATTGGGCTGTTTCATATCCGTTCATTACCGGCATGTTAATATCCAGAAGTACTATGTCCGGTTTTTTACGGGTAGCCATAAGATCAATAAATTCCCTGCCGTTATTGGCCTGGATACTTACTTCAAAGCCGTTAAATTCATTGATGATTTTGGCTAATCCACTGCGCAGGAGTTTATGATCATCGATCATAGCAATCTGAAGGTTGGCAGGTTGCTCATTATTCATAGAAGGCAAATGTCAAGGAATTTTGGTAAGGAAATAAAAAAAATCCCCGCCTGGAAAAAGCGGGGATGTTCCAACTTCAACCCCGCCTTCCATCTCATCGATGCGGCGGCCGGGTTGGTATATAGAATAGGGGTGTTTTTATCTCAGCAGGGAGGTTAATATAACCAGGGGACTTGCATCAATATCTGTACCTGGCAATGAGGGCAATGAATTCATGGAAGGCAGGTAGCCGGAGTTGGATTCATTTTCATCATTTTTTGTAACAGATATATCTGCTTTTATTTTACCAGTATCTTTTTTAACGGGTTTGTCTTTATCGGGTCCTTTATATTCATACCCTTTGTTGCTGTCTCTGATTTCGCCTTCTCCTTCGATGGTAACACCTTTGTCATCGATTTTGAATTTGAACGTACCTTCTTTCAGTTCTTTTTCTGAGAAATCGCTTACACGTTTCAATCCGTCGCGGGTCATTACATATTCAATGTTATTGTCCCAGGAATAGGAATCGTCCCAGTTGTTATCCCAGCTAACGTTGAACCCTCTTCTGCGGTTCATGTTTACATTGAACCATTCGAAGTCTTCGATGCTGCGATCGATTTCAATTCTTTTTCCGATGGGAACTTCTACAACAACGAGTACCTGCTGATTGCGGAATTTATCTCCTGCAGTGATTACAAATCCTCGGGGCAATTGTAATACGCTGTCAAGTTGATTGATTGGAAACTCGATGTGCTCTGCCAGTTCTTTGGCTCTGTTATTGGTGTTACTGCGACTGAATTTTATGGTATAGGCATGATAGTTACTATCGTTGCTTTTCACCACGTTTAAACGAACGGTTTTAAGCATGAGGCTATCGCGATTGATTCCATAGAAGGGTGCATCTTCATCCCATTCGATACCGAACCAGTCATCACCATAGTAGCGGATATTGTTTCCCACCGCTTCCACAAATAATTTGTCGTTGCTGGGTTGTTTCATGGTAACAGTATGTTCCACACCGGCGCGATTTTTAAAATTGCGAGCCATTAATCCCGCCAGAAAAATAAAACTGAACAATCCGATCACCCACAAACCACCGAAGGTGTAACCCAGGTAATTATTGGTGCTTTTCACTCCCATAATGCGGCGTACCAGCCAGGTAATCAGGGCAATGATGGGTACTCCCATGAACAGTATGATACTGGACCACGCAAGGCTGTTTTGCCAGAAGCCTTCCAGGAAGAAATCCTTGATTGGGAAGATGGCCATTCCGCTGAACAGAATTCCAAGCAGGGCAAAGAATAAGGAGATGGCTACAATGGCGGCAATAACAAAAAAGAATATTTTGAATAACATGCCGATTGCATATCCCAATCCGGATCCGGCCCTTCTTGCAACAGGGGCAGCTTCTTCGGCAAATGCTTTACCGTGGGTGCTAAACTGTTGGGCGGTTTGTTTTACTTCCGCGCCCCAGTTTTGCGCGCGGGTCTTAAAAGACTCAAGATCTCCTTTAACGGTATCGCGGATAGAGTTCAGGTCGATCCGTTCGCCTTTCATTTCCAGTTTTTCAGCGGCAGTTGTGGCATAGGGTACGGCAATCCAGAGTACGAGGTACACTACAAACAGGGTGGAACCTAATCCGCCTGAAATAATACGCGGACCAATCATGAAATCCCAATCCCAGAAGAAGGCATTGAATCCGCTGCCGATGATGCCCAGGATAAGGGGGAGGGCAAAAATGAGGCGGGGAATCCAGGAAGCGATATTGAAATATACAGCCAGACCTCCGGCTACTCCGGCAATGACTTTATCATCGGGATTACGATAAAGGCGCTTGGTAATATTGGAACTGAGCGATTGTGAGGGAACAATGATCCATAGCAGGATATACACCCAGAACAGCGCGCCGGCGAGTAATACGAAGATGATTCGCATAATCACGGGGTCAATACCAAGGTAATTGGCCAGTCCGCTACACACACCGCCGAGGATTTTATCATCTGCATTGCGGTAAAGGTTCCCTCTGCGGAAGTTACCACTGCTATAGGTACTGCCGGTAAAGGTTGATCCTGTGCCGGAGGAGGAACTGCTGCCCTGGTATCCGGCAGATTGATTTGCTGTGGAACCAGCACTGCTCCCCATTCCGGTTGCAGTAAAGACATCGGCTTCAGCAGCTTCCAGCTCTTCGGGTCGGCCCATACTGGCGATGATGTTGTTTACATCTTCATCAGTAATGCAGACAGCACCTTTTTTAAGACGGTCAGAGAATAATTCGGCGATCCGGCCTTCGATATCGTTGATGATCTCATCGCGCCCTTCTTCATTAGCGAAGTAGCGACGCAGGCTCTCGGTATATTGCTTCAACAGATCGAAAGCGGTTTCCTCTATAGGAATCACCCGACCGTGGAAGTTTATATTGATGACCTTTTTCATAATTGATAAGTATTAGCAGGTTGAAGTATTAGTTGGTAGTTGGGTTATCAGGAATATTGGGAAGTAATTCAGACTTGCTGGTTAATGCTTTTACACCGTTGGCCAGTTCAATCCAGGTTGCTTCCAGTTCCTGGTAAAAGGCCTCTCCTTTTTCGGTGAGGGAGAAATATTTCCGGGGCGGACCGGAATTGCTTTCTACCCAGCGATAGGTGAGCATGTCGGCATTTTTAAGGCGGGTTAGCAGTGGATAAAGCGTGCCTTCCAGAATTTGGAGGTTGGCTGCCCGCATCTCATCCACGATATCACTTGGATAGGCTTCGCCCCGGCGGATAATAGAGAGGATACAGAATTCCAGTATCCCTTTCCGCATTTGGCTTTGAGTGTTTTCTATGTTCATGGCATTCTTTGTTTTAAAAGGGCTGGTGGCGGTGAAGGCGAGGGATAAGGTTTAAGTGTTTGGATAAGGTTCATTCGCCAACGGCCACCAGCCCTGTTCTATACCTTTGACAACACAAATCTATAGAAAGTTTCAGTACTATGCAAAATAAAGTACCGGATAAACGAAGGTAATCTTGATTGAATAATAACTGGTTTAGCGCGAAATGCAGTCTGGATAAGGCTTTTGGTAATTTGATTGAGTTTCAGAAATTTTTTTCCTTTCGACAAGTGGTAATTTTCGAGGTTGAACGGCATATCCTTTCACCGGTCGGGTGCCACCGGTCGGGTGAAATTAGTTGCGGGTGGTTGGGGCTGGGTAGGAAAACTCTTCGCGGGAAAGGGGTTTTTGGCGGGGATGGAGCTCATCTGCTGTATTTCCGTCGTATAAACGACCATTTTTAACCACCCAGCGTACAGAATTGGAATTGCGGATATTCTCCAGCGGATTCGAATCAAGAATTACCAGATCAGCGATTTTTCCGGATTCGATACTGCCCAGGTTGCTATCCAGCCCAAGCGTTTTGGCACCCAGAATAGTGGCGGTTTTTAATGCATTATGGGTACTCATCCCTCCGCTTTGCATGGACCAGAGTTCCCAGTGGTATCCGAGTCCCTGAAATTCACCGTGACTACCAATTCCTGCCAGGGCACCCTGATCTACCAGTGATTTCATGCTTTCTGCATGTTTTTGAAAGACGTGCTCTTCGGGCAGAAACCAACCCTGTACCCGACGGGTTTTGGCCGCCAGTTCTTCATATGGCATGAAATGCTGCATCTTTTTATTATGGTAGGGATTTTCGGTCTGGAAATAATAGTTCTCAGCCCATGGACCACCATAAGAAACCAATAAGGTTGGAGTAACTGCCATTTGTGCCTTCGCGATGGCACCTGTTACATCCTTGTAAAGCGGATATATTGGTAAGGAATGTTCGTGGCCGGGATAGCCATCGATCAAATTGGTCATATTCAATTTGAAATTCAATCCCCCTTCTGTTGTGGGATGTAAACCCTGATTGCGGGCGGCATTCAGAATCCATTGGCGTTGCTGGCGGTTACCCGTCAGGTACATCTTAATATAATTGGTATGATAATACGTTGAATATTGTTGCAGAATGCTTTCTGCCTGAGCGGAATCTTTCACATTATAGGACCAGAATCCCACACCCGGACCAGTGGAATAAACCCGGGGACCAACCATCTGACCGGATTCAACCAGGTCGGAATAGGTGAGTACATCAGTAGTACCGGTTTGAGGATCCATAGTGGTGGTAACACCATAGGCCAGATTGGCGGCATAGATCCAAACCTGATTTTTATGCATGGTCCAGTTGGGCCACATATGTGCATGGGTATCTATAAATCCCGGTAGAATGGTTTTTCCTCCTGCATCTATTTCCTTCGCCCCTTTCGGTATGCTGAGGCTCCCGGATGGTCCAACTGCTTTAATACGACTGTTTACTACCAGCAAATCACCGTTTTCAATGATTTCATCCCCCTTCATGGTTATGATCCTTGCATTGCGAAAAACAAGGGTGCCCTGCGGTATGTCTCGCTGATAATAAATTTTGATAGCAGTTTCCATGGGTTTATATGCCACGTCTTTTTTTGCTGCCGCAATACTGTCTTTGGCACTTTTGGAGGTATCCGTGGCAGGTTTTGCAAGAGCCGTCCGTTTTTTTGCAGCAGCCAGGCTGTCTTCGATTCGTTGGGCTTCATCGATATCATAAACAAAATGAGCGTTGCCGAGCGACCAGTGAATTTTTTTGCTGCTGGCTGCCCATGCCGGGAATTCCCCGCCAATAGTGGTTAGTTTTTTTGCCGGGAATGCTGCTGTTGCGGCATCAGCCAGATTGATCGTTACTGTTTTGCCGGTAAGTGGAATAGTTAACCAATACAACTCATTATTGATTTGAGCCAGGGCCCTGCTTCCGTCAGGTGCCATCCTGATTTGAGAAGCGTTGGAAGGAAGTTGCATTTCCATAGCAGTTGCGTTTGCTTCAGTCAGCATACAGGCATCCAACTGAGGATTCCCATTTTGAAAATGGCTTATTCCATAGGTTGTAATACCCGTGATTTTTGCGTGAATTTTTTCATCCGTTCCATCCCACTGAATGGATACCAGTTGCCCGTTTTGTGTGAGATAAATTCGGTTATCCCTGCTCGTGAAATGAGGCTGATATCGCCCCAGAGCTTTATCGATTACTGTTATATTTCCACCATTGGCCGGCATCCAGGCCAATTCTTCTTCTGCATTGTTATAAAATGGACGGATTGCCTGCTGGTAGACTTCAGCGGAGGCCTGTTGAAAAACAATGCGATCCCCAGCCGGATTAAACGCCAGAAATTGATAGAGTGCGGGTTCCTTAGTGAGTTGCTGAATTGGTTTTTTCCCATTTATACCAGCCTTATATATATGGCCTCCTTTGGGGGTCCAGGTGCTGAAAATTAAATCATTCCCATCGGGCGACCAGGCAGGCATTGCTTCGGTAAAATTATTGGTGGTTACTCTTTTCGGTTGTCCATTTGGGTAATCCATAATATACAAACGGTTCAACGCGGTAAAAGCCAGTTTTTTTCCATCGGGCGATGGAACAGCCTGCCTGATTTGTGTAACGAGTGCATGCGATGTATCCGTAATGGGGAATTGAAAATCAAGTTGAGGCCCCAGTTCCAGCACGCTTTCAACCTGAAAAGGGATTTCAGTAGCGGGTTTACCATCCAGCGGGATCCGTTTTATTTTCCCATCGGTAGAAGCAATCAATGCTTTATTATCAGGAGTGAAACACATGCCGGGTAATACGCCCATGGTGGCAATACTTTCCTGCTCATCGCGCTGGAAAGGGTAGATCAGCCAGGATTCCTTTCCTGATTGCAGGTCTTTGAGGATGAGGCCGGTTTTTTCTTCATAGCGGCTGCCGTAAACCATCCATTTTCCATCTCTGGAAAGAACAGGTGCAAAGGCGGAGCCATATCGATCAGTGATGGTGCGGTGTTTGGCTTTTTCCCGATCATAAAGTCCGATTTGATATTGCGGCATGGAGGCATTGTAATTCCATCCGCCGTTTCGGGCCGAGAAATAAATGTACCGGCCATCTGCACTCACTGCCGGATCGATTGTTTTCAGGGATGCAGGGGCATCAATCAGCTGAACTCCTCCGCCACCGTTTTTATGGATCATGTAAAGTTGAACATTGATCCGGCCTTTTGCAAACACAATGTATTCGCCGTCGGGAGTCCACGCTGCGCTTGGGAAATTCATGTTATTGTCTTTCGTAAGCTGGATGGTGTCTTTCTTTTCCAGATCAATATACCAGAGGTTTTCGCCTCCGCTCCGGTCGGATGTAAAGAGAATTCGTTTGCCATCCGGACTATAACGCGGATGAGTATCGAACGCCATTCCACGGGTGATTTGTGTTGCTTTTCCACCGGTGGAAGGGATGGTGTAGAGATTGCCCAGGAGGTCGAAAACGATGGTATTGCCATCCGGACTCATATCTACCGAGAGCCAGGTGCCTTCATTGGTTTTAATGGGAAGGTTACGTGCCGCTTTTATAGGCAGGCTTTTGTAAGGCGTATATTGGATACTATCCTTTTTGGTGGTATCGGATAGCGGTTGGTGATACGTATTTGTTGGTGCGGTATGAGCATATGTGGGATGAACACTCAACATAGCTAAGAGGCAGACCGGAACAGCGGTCAGCAGACGATTCAAGCACATAAAAAAGGGTGTTTAAGCTTAGAAATTAAGCATTAAACTCCAGATTTTATTTTTTGAGGCCGATTTCACGGAGACGTTCGTCGAGGTATTCGCCGGCAGTGGCATCGGGATATGCTTTTGGGTGCGAAGCGTCGATACAGGAAGGCAGACAGGCCAGACTCATTTTGCTTTTCGGGTGTAAGAAAAATGGAATTGAAAAACGACTGGTATGCCACATTTCTCTGGGTGGGTTTACTACTCTGTGCGTTGTAGAACGTAGTTTGTTATTGGTAAGACGTTGAAGCATATCCCCCACATTTACCACGATTTGTTCAGGTAGAGAAGTTACTCCAACCCATTCATTTTGTTTGGTTAAAATTTGCAATCCATCTGCGCTTGCACCCACCAATAAAGTAATCAGGTTGATGTCTTCATGTTGTTCTGCCCGTATGGCAGATTTTGGTTCCTGCGTAATGGGCGGGTAATGAATTGCCCGTAGGATGGAATTGCCGTCGGTGATGTGATCGTCAAAAAAATACTCATCAAGACCGAGATAAAGTGCGATTGCCTGCAACAATGATTTGCCTGATTTTTCAAAAGCGCGATAAGCTTTGTTGAAGGTATCAGAGAAACCTGGTACTTCATGAATCTGCACATTATCGGGATATTCATCCTTTTCGGGAATATCATCCGAAACGGTTTGGCCATGCTGATAAAATTCTTTGAGGTCCGGTGCATCACTACCTTTTGCATGCTCCCGACCGAAGGAGGTATAGCCTCTTTGTCCGGCTAATTCCGGAATTTCGTAGTGCTTTTTTTTCTCGATTGGCATGGAGAAAAACTGTTGCACGTATTTGTACATATCGTCAATCAGCTCATCAGGAATGCCGTGGTTTTTTACGGCAACAAATCCAACTTCTTCATAGGCCTTGCCCAATTGTTGAACAAATTGATTTTTTAGGATGGGGTCACCGCTAAGAAAATCTGCGAGGTTTACAACAGGAATTGCCATATGCAATCGATTTATAGAGGAGAAAAGAGTTATTTTGAGCAGTGAAAATAACTAAATCCTTGAAAAATAGCAGTTGGATCTTACTGATTGTGATGAGTCTGGTTTCCTGTACTACCAAATCATTGCCGGTGCAATCGGTAGTTTCCGGAAAATACCAGGTAACAGATTATACCATTTCTGAAAATTGGGCGGCCCTTCCGAAAAAAGCAGATCCGTCTGATGAGGTACCGGCACCCCTGGTTGCAGCTTACCAGAAAGACACAACAGTTGATGTGTTTTTTATTCATCCTACCACCTTTACTGGAAATTTTAATGGTAGTTGGAATGGGGATTTGAAGGATGCCGGATTGAACCAGAAAACAGATGCCGGTACGATTCGATTTCAGGCCAGTGCATTTAATGAATACAATATATATGCACCGCGGTATCAGCAGGCACATATAAATAGTTTTTATACTGATCAGAAACAAAACTCAGCAACTGCGTTGGGTTTTGCGTATGCTGATGTAAAATCAGCTTTTGAATATTATCTGGCAAACTGGAATCAGGGTAAGCCTATAATTATTGCAGCCCATAGTCAGGGCGCGTTTCATGCAAAGCAATTGGTACGCGAATTTTTTGAAGGGAAAGAGTTGGGAAATAAACTAATAGCTGCCTATTTAATCGGATTGCCGGTTGAGCCGGATTATTTCTCGCAGCTACCTTTATGTGAAGATTCAACTCAAACCGGGTGTTTTCTTGGCTGGCGAACATTTCGGCAGGGCTATGAACCGGATTATGATTCTTCGTATCGCAATTCAGTAGTGGTGAATCCGCTTACCTGGAAGGCTGATAGTTCGTATGCTGATGTGGCATTACATAAAGGAGCAGTTTTACGGAATTTCAATAAAGTATATTATAAGGTAAGTGATGCACAGGTCCATAAGGATTTGTTGTGGGTGAGCCGGCCCAAATTTCCTGGCAGCCGCCTGTATAAATCGAAGAATTACCATATTGGTGATATCAATTTATTTTATCTGAATATCCGTGAGAATCTGGCTGCAAGGGTTCGCGCGTTCAGAGAAAAGGAACATTCGCATTAAACTGTTATTTGGAAACCAGTGCAAGCTTTGCCTTTTCAATAGTTGGGAGGTTGTCTGATAAACAATACACAGGCACGGCATTGATCAGCATTTCGTCCATCACGTCCACGATGTTTTTATAGGAGGCTAACTGGTCGGGATAAATCAAAACGGTAAAATCGTTGAGTTTCTCTATGGCGGATAATGCTTTTCGTTTTTCGCGAAGGAGATCGCCTACACCATTGACCGGTTGAAAACTTGTTTTGCCAAGCAGGCTGAACTCAATTGCTTCGGGTAATTGACCATGAAAATAAATCAGCTCATTGTTTTCAGTGGGGATAAGGGTGAGTGTGGTGCTATTGGCGACATTGGTTTGCTGTCCATCAGCCGGCAGGTTGAATTTCATGGCTGTGTTTTCCGACATGGTGGTGGTGAAGATGAAAAAAGTAATAAGCAAAAAACCGAGGTCTACCATGGGGGTGAGGTCTACCCGGGTGGAGCGTTTTTTACTTTGGGCAACACCTGCCCGTTTGCTGTTTTCCGCAGCATTGGTTTGCATTTCCGCCATAATAAATTATTTCCTCTATGATGCGGAGGGCGATGCAATTCCATAAGGTGTCAGACACCAGTGAGACAGGTGTCAGATTCTGTGTTAAGTACCAAATCAGATTTTCTTTAATTTTATTTATTAAGGCGGCTTCAAGCCAGCCTGTTTAGTGGGGCAGTCTCTCAATGACTGCTCCCTAATTTTTTATATAGTTG